>JAESFG010000183.1_pt1 | contig 185746 bp, 144 predicted proteins | sample 9269371 | NCBI WGS metagenome assembly JAESFG01 (sample SAMN14506227, study PRJNA617093) | algae metagenome | isolation source: Aetokthonos hydrillicola CCALA 1050 (B3-Florida) and co-occurring... | place: USA: South Carolina | collected 2013-01-01 | reverse complement strand
ACCAGCGGCTCCATCGCCGCCCACCGCTCGTCCGTGAGCATGTACCGCATGACCGACACCGAAACGGGGAGGAAATCGCGCCCAACTCCTTACCCCAGATGGTCAACCAACGTCAACAGAACCTAATGACCAAGGACCAAGGACTAATGACGAGCTTCCGCCCTTGCCCGCGGCGGCGGCGGACGGGATAATCGCCGTGGGGCGGGGGTTCGAGGGCCGCTTGCGGGTGGGCGCACATGGGGATCGGGGACGAGCCGTCGGCCGCGCTGAAAGAGGCGCTCCAACTCCTCGCGCAAGGGAAGGCGGGCGAGGCCGAGATGGTGGTGAAGAAGGCGGCGATGAGCGCCAAGGCCAAGCACGGCAGCGGGTCGCACCCGCTCGCGTGCGCGTACGCCGACATCGGCCGACTGCACCTGCGGATGGGCGAGTTCGGCAAGGCGGCGGTCGAGTTCCAGCACGCGTCCAAGAGCACGCTGCCGCCGGATCAAGCGAGCCGCCGCGACCGGCTCGGGTTCATGTTCGGGTTCGCCGACGCGCTCACCGGGCTGACCCGGTACGACGAGGCCGAGAAGGTGCTGCGGCAGTGCGAGGTGTTCGCGCGGAACATCCACGGGGCGGGCAACCCGGCCGCGATCGCGTCGAAGGCCCCGCTCGCCGCCGGGCTGCTGAGGGCGGGCAAGACGGCCGACGCGCTGAAGGTCGCGCAGGAGTGCTACGACGAACTGTGGCGGTTGGGCGACCCGCTCATCGCGGTCGCGATCCCGGTGCGGGCCGAGGCGCTGAAGGCCGCCGGCCGCAACGACCCGCCGTTCGGCGACCTCGCCGACCTGCCCGACGACCTCGCGACGACCGCGGTGAAGGCGGTGATCGCCCACGCCCCGACCGCCGACCCGGCGCGAGCGCGGGCGGTGCTGGCCGACCTGCTGGCGTTCGTGGACGGCCGGTTCGGCGACGGGCACGCCCTCACCAGCGACGTGCTGGCCGCGGTCGCGCACCACGAAGCGCGGCAGGGTGCGAAGGGGAACGCGACCACCCGCCGGACGGCGGTGCGGCGGTCGGTGTGGTCGTTCGCGGTCCGCCGCGTCGCCGACGACCTGTTGTCGAACCTGGAGATCGGGTTCGAGCCGGACGGGACGATTCACCTCGTCCCGCATCTGGCCCGCGAGCCCCGGGGCGACGAGGCGGCCCAACTGGAGCGCGTCCTGTCGCAAGCGGTGGACGACCTGTACGCCCGGCCGGCGTGACGCAGCATCCGAGCGGCGCTACTGCGGTATCGCCGTGCCTTCTCGGCGCGTGTCGCTCGGCGCGACCGCAGTCGCGCCGCTTGCCCCCTGCGTACCAACATCCTCGTCCCGCGGCCGGTACTTGCGGCCGTTGAGGATCGCGCCCACGAACGTGTACCGCACGCACCACTCGTAGCTCGCCAGCAGCACCGCCAGCACCGCGACCGACACTAGCGGCCACTTCACCTCGGCCGGTAGCGGCCAGTCCTTGACCCAGAACTGGAACAGGATGGTCGGCGTGATGCTCGCCAGGTAACACCAGTACGACGCGTCGGCCAGGTACCGCGTCCACGCCGACCCGCGGCCGAAGAGGTGCAGGAACGCGCCCCACAGCCCGACGATCATCAGCCACGTGTACGCGGCCTGGGCCGTGAACGCCGCGACGCGCCACGGCGTCGTGTCTGCGCCATCCTTCTTCGCCTCCACGAACCCGCCGAGCGTGACGAGCATCACCGGCAGTACCAGCAGGTTGGCGACGGCCAGCGCCGACCGCCAGCGGCGGCCGAAACCGGGCACGAGGTCGCGGTGGCGGAACAGCATCCACCCGAACGCGAAGAACCCGCCGTAGTAGAGCAGCAGGTGCAGTTCCGGCGTCCACTCGAACTGCGTGTCCACGATCGGCACCGGGGTCTTCATCAGCAGCAGCACCGGGAACGTGACCGCCGCCGGCAGCACGACCCGCCACCGCCCCTCGACGAGACGGCGGAACAGCGCGTCCAGTTTCGCCAGCGGGCGCGTCCCGCTCAGCTTTTCGAGCAGGGGCGCGGCGAGCAGCGCGACCGCGTAGAAGATGAGCAGGAAGTAGAGAAACCACAGGTGTATGGGCCGCAGCAGCACGACCACGGTGCCGTCGGCGAAGCGATCGAGGATGAGCCGGGCGTCGCTCGCGTCGGGGTTCGCGGCGATGAGGTCCGCGACGTACCGCCGTGCCCGGGTCGCGTTCTCCGGCACGCCCTCGGCGCGGGTGTTCGCCAGTTCGACGTACAGGAACGCGGTCATCACCGTCGGGACGATGAACACCAGCGACAGCACGAACGGCACGAGCACCCGCTTGACGCGGTGGCGGGCGGTCCCGCGTGCCCCGTACTTGAGGTACAGCAGGCACCCGAAGAACCCGGCGAGCAGGAAGAACACCTGCATGCGGAAGTCGTGGATGGCGAACAGGAAGATGTCCGCCAGCGGGGTGGAGCGGGTGTCGCGGGACAGCCAGAATGCCACCGGCTGGGCGGTGAACGAGATGCCGGCGTGCAGCACGATGCCCAGGAACATCGCGAACCCGCGGAGGCTGTCGAGGGCGTGGTAGCGGTCGGCCGGTGTGGCTGCGGGCGTCATTACAGCTTCTCCAGAACGAGGTCGACGGCCCAGCACCCGCGGACGTGCGTTCCTTCGGGGTCGCGGAGGTGGTTCAGGAGGTCGTCGTGGTCGCACCCGGCGTCCTGGAGTGCGTCCGCGAGGACCGGCGCGGGGGAGAAGTCGCGCGACTCGTACATCTGTTGGGCGAGGGCGACGGCGGTGTCGGTGCGCCACGCCGGGGAGAAGGGCCGGCGGCGGAACGGGTTGCCGAAGACGTCGCGGAGGAGGCGGAGTTGGACCGTATTTTCCACTGGGTCGAGGGGGGCGGCAGGTTCCGGCCGCGTCACGTCAAACTGATCCGGTGGTATGGCTGCTGTGGCCGTCGCCCGGCGCATGTCTTGAGCGGCGGCTGCGACGCGAAAGGAAACCGCATCGTACAGTGCATCGGCCGCGAACCAACAGGCGCATCCGCTCGGTGTGTTCGCTTGCCAGGAAAGGCCGTCGGCGTCAGCGAGGGCCTCAGACTCAAGCGTTTCCATCGCGTCGATCGGCCACGGCTCGTCAGCGATGCGCTCAAGGGCGAGGAGTGTCTTGTGGCATTCGTCGGCGAGCAGTTCAGGATGCCGCCGGCAGCACGCGACCGCAAATAACCGCTCCTTCCGCCGGCTGGTGTGGGGCGCGACGAAGTTGAGCAGCGCAGACACGTCGTCGGACGCCAGCCACTCCGCTTCGGTCATCGGTTGGCTCACTTGAGGTGCGCGGAGGTATTGCCCCTCACCCGGCCGGCGGTTCGGCTACGCCCTCGACCTTTGCCGTTGCGTGTCCGCGCCGGCCGCCCTCTCCCCGCATGCGCGGGGCGAGGGAAAGCACCCGGCGTCCCCGTCGCAACACGGCGCGTGTCGCTGTGCGCGGCGGGAGGGTGTTCCCTCGCCCCGCGCATGCGGGGAGAGGGCGGCCGGCGCGGGCACGCAACCCCCGGAGTGAAGACCCGAACTCCCACCGCCGGCCGGGTGAGGGGCGATCGCCTCCGCGCATCCCCCCGCTACCCGAACATGCCGAAGAACAGCCGGCCCACGTCCAAGAACAGCACGAACACCATCAGCGACAGGATCAGGAACAGCCCGGTGTACATGGCGACCGCGAACAGCCGCTCCGGCACCGGCCGGCCCAGAATCTTCTCCAGGATCAAGAACACCATGTGCCCGCCGTCCAGCACCGGGATCGGCAGGAAGTTCACCACCGCCAGGTTCACCGAGATCATCCCGAGGAACAGCAGGAACTGCCAGAAGTCTTCCCCGGCCAGCCGGTACGACACGTTCGCGATCGTCAGCGGGCCGCTCATCGTCTTGGCGCTCACCCGGCCGATCACCATCGCGTACAGGTTCATGTACACCGTCTTCACGAACCGCACCGTGCGCAAGCCGCCCAGGCGCATCGCGTCGCCGATGTCGTGCGCCTTCTGCACCTGCGTCTCGGCCTGGAAGATCAGCCCGCGGTCCTCCAGCGGCCACGCGGTCGCCGTCCCGCCCTTCAGGGTGACGTCCTTCACCTCGTCGCCCCGCTTCACCTTGATGTCCAGTTCCGGCGCGTTCAGTTGGTACACCGCGTCGGCGCTGGCCCACTGGTGCGGCTTCAGGTCGTCCTTCCACGCCCCGTCCTTCAGATTGCCGCCCTCGTCCGGAGCCTTGAACCGCACGGCGGTGATCACGTCGTTCGGCTGCACCCCGGCCGCGGCCGCCGGGCCGCCCGGCGTCACGTCATCGACCACCGCTTCCACCCAGTACGCGACGCCCAGCGCGCTCAGCGGCTGCGGGCTGTTCGGCTGGAGCGCCGCCTCGCGGTCGAAGCGGAACGACGGGTCGTAGTCGAGCGTCACCCGAACCGGGGTGTCGGTCGGGTGCGCCGGCCGCAGCACCACCACGTCCACCGGCGTCTTGTCCGTCAGCCCGCGGGCGGCGGCCCACTTGTGCAACTGCCGCGGCAGCAGCAGCGGGTCGAGCGGTTGAACGTCCACCTGCTTCGGGTCCAGGCCCGGCAGCTTGAACACGTCCTTGTTGAAGTCCGGCAGGCCGGCGACGTACCACAGCCGCCGCCCGTCCGGCCCCGGCGGCAGCAGCACCGCGGTGATGCGGTCGCCGTCGGCCTTCGTCGCCCCCTCCTTGCGGGCCTCGATCTTCCCTTCCGCCGGCCCGCCGGCCCGCAGCGCCACCACCCGGCCCATCCGCATCCGCATCCCGGGGTCGTGCCGGTACGTCGGCTTCACGACGATCGTCGCAGTCGCGTCCGAGTCCTTCCGCCGCACCTTGAAGGTGATGTCTTGCGCGGCGAGTAACACCATGCGGCGGTAGTACTCGTTGTAGTCCGCGACCGGGGTCAGTACGGCGGGGTTTGCGGCGTCGGTCATCTCGGTGACGGTGTCGCCCGGCTCGAACTTCGGCTCGGCCGCCGCCGCCGGCGTGCCCGGGAACGTCGCCTTCACGCTCTTCTTGCTGCCCGACAGCAGCGTCAGCTTCGACGGCGGCGAGATGCCCAGTTGCGGGAACTTCTGGCCCTCGTCGCGGATCGGGGCGACGCTCTCCGGCGGCAGCGGCTTGCCGGCCCGCTCCCACTGAATTTCGACCGCCTCGTCCTTGCGGGTGCTCATCACGACCGGCCGCAGGTCGTCGAACCACGGGTTGTCGCGGCTGCCGATCTTGACGATGTGGTCGTCGGTCCGCATCCCGGCCCGCCACGCCGCCCCGCCGCTCTCGATGTACCCGACCGTCGCCGGCTTCTCCTGCACGCCGTGCAGGTACGCGGCGGTGAAGCACGCCAGCCCGAAGATGATGTTCATCACCACCCCGGCCGAGATGATCACCATCCGCTGCCCGACCGTCTTCTTGCGGAAGGACCGCGGGTCTTCTTCGCCCTCCTCCTCCTCGTTCTCGCCCACCATCGCGACGTACCCGCCGAGCGGGATGATGCCCAGCATGTACGTCGTCTCGCCGTACTTGTACGAGCAGAACGGGACCGCCGGGCCGAACCCGATCGAGAACGTGCGGACGTGGACGTCGCACCACTTCGCCGCGAGGAAGTGCCCGAGTTCGTGGATGAAGATGATGAACCCCAGCCCGAGCACGACCTTCAGCGTGTCGATCGGGTCGAGGTACACGCAGACGAGCGCGACGACGACGGCGGTGATGACCAGCGAGAACAGGTTCTCGCGGAACCACGACCGCAGTTCCGTGACCTCCGCGCCGTGGTCCGGCTGGCCGGTGGCCGGGTCGGTGGGGCCGGGCCGGGCAATATCGTCGGGGCGCGGGTCGTCCGGGCTGGCCGGCGCGCCATTCACGTTGTCCAACGTAACACCTCCTGCCGCGCCCAGGCGTCGAGGGCCATCAGCCGCTCGAGCGAGGGGCGGGATTCAAACTCGTGCGCGTTCAGAACGGCCCGGCAGCAGCGGGCGATGTCGAGGAACTTCAGGTCGTTCGCCAGGAACCGGCCGACGGCCGCCTCGTTGGCCGCGTTCAGCACCGCGCCGCACGTCCCGCCGTTGCGGGCGACCTCGAACCCCAACCCGAGGGCGGCGAACGTGTCGCGGTCGGGCTGCTCAAAGTGCAGGGCGGAAAGCGACTTCCAATCCAGCTTTTTGGCCGGCCCGCCGACCCGCTCCGGGTGCAGGAGAGCCAGTTGAATCGGCAGCCGCATGTCCGGGGGCGAGAGTTGCGCGAGCACCGAGCCGTCGGCAAATTCTACGAACGAATGGACGATCGACTCGGGGTGGACGATCACGTCGATCTGCTCGGCGCGGAGGTCGAACAGCCACCGGGCTTCGATCACCTCCAGCGCCTTGTTCATGAGCGTGGCGCTGTCGATGGTGATCTTCGGCCCCATCTGCCACGTCGGGTGCTTGAGCGCCTGCTCGCGGGTGACGGTTTCGAGGTCGGCGGCGCGCTTGCCGCGGAACGGCCCGCCGCTGGCGGTCAGCACGACCCGCGACACGTCGGCCGCGGTGTGCCCGGTGAGCGCCTGGAAGATGGCCGAGTGCTCGCTATCGACCGGCAGCAGTTGAGCGCCCCGCTTGGCGGCCAACTCGGTGACGAGCGGCCCGCCGACGACGAGCGTTTCCTTGTTGGCGAGCGCGACGGTCTTGCCGGCGTCGAGCGCCGCCCACGTGCCGACCAGCCCGGCCGCGCCGACCACCGCGGACACCACCACATCAACCCCGGCGTCGGTGACGAGCCGCCGCACGCCGTCTTCGCCGCAGAGTAGTTCGGTTTCCGTCGGGAAGCACGCGCGGTCGGCTTGTTGGAACACCGCGCGGTCGCAAATCACGGCGATTCGCGGCTTGAACTCGCGGCACTGCTCGGCGAGCAGTTCCCACTTCGAATTCGCCGCGAGTCCGTCGATCGTGACGCGGTGGGGGAGTGCGCGGGCGACGTCGAGGGTGCTGGTGCCGATGCTGCCGGTGGAGCCGAGCAGGGCGACCCGCTTGGGCCGTTCGGCGCTCGGCGTGGGGGCTGGCATGTCGCGGCACCGGGGGTGGCGGCACAAACGCTATAAACGTCAGCCGCCATTGTACGACCGCCCGCGCGAAAGCAGCAAGGTGGACGTTCGCCGCGCCCGGCGCGCCTTTACGAGCGGCCGAACGCCCGTATTATGAGGGTGTGGCTCGCGCCGCGAGTCGCCACGCGCCTGTAGCTCAGTCGGTAGAGCAAGCGACTTTTAATCGCTTGGTCGTGGGTTCGATTCCCACCGGGCGCACTTCGGCACTTCACTTCGCCATCAGGTACACGACGTACAGGAACGCGCCGCCGGCGAGCAACACCAGCGCCGCGAGCGGCACTCGCGATAGCACTGACCGTCGCCCCGGTTCCGAATCGGTCATACGCGCCTCCCGAACGCAGCCCTCTCATGCGAACGCTCACCCTCGTCGCGCTCGCCACACTCGTTCTCAGCAATTCCGCCGCCAATCCGCCCGACAAGTCGCTCACGCCCAAAACCAAGCCCGCGGAGCCGAAACTCGACACGTCGTTCGCCCTCAAGGACGTGCAACTCGGCAAGCCGGTCAGCGGGCCACACCCGGCCGCCACGGACCTGACAGGGAAGGTGGTTGTGGTCGAGTTCTGGGGCGTCAGTTGCCCGCGGTGCCTCGCGGCGCTGCCGGAAACCGCCGCCCTTCACGCCGACCTCGCCGACTTCGGCCTCGTGGTGATCGGGGCGCACGTCCAGAACGCCCCCGCCGAGCAGGTGAAGGCGGTCGCGAAAGCCCGCGGAGTGAACTTCGCGGTCACTGAACGGGCTTCCGTTCCGAGCGACGACATCCCCGAACTGCCGCACGCGATCGTGTTCGACGCGGACGGCAAGTGCGTGTTTCGTGGCACCCCGCGCGACGCCGAGGTGAAAGCCCGCGTCGCGGTGGGCGAATGGCTTGTCGCCAACACCGGACGCGAGCGGTTCTCGGCGGAATTCGCCCCGGTCGTGAGCGGGCTGAGGAAGGGGCAATCACCGCATTTGGCGTTGCCGAAAGTGCTTGCGCTTCTCGACAGCCCGCAACCGGCGGCCGACGACGCGAAGGCGTTGCTGGCGTCGCTCACCGCGGTCGGGCGGGCCAAATTGAAGCAAGCGAAGGCGGTGGCTGAAACCGACCCGGCGGAGGCGCTGCGGTTGGCCGAATCGCTGCCGCGAACCTTCAAAGGTGTGCCGCTCGCGGCGGAAGCGACCGAACTGCTGACGCGGCTGAAGCGGTGAAAAAGAAACCGCCCAGGTCGGGGAAGCGAGGGCTCAAGGGCGGCCTCACCCAACCTGGGCGGCGTCCCGAAGGCGACCCGGGACGAATGCAGGAACCGGGGGCGATTCCAGCCGTGCGAAGTTAATACGCGATGACGCTGCGAAACTATGCACACTGCGAACCGCTTTTCATGTGACCGGTCTAATTCGGCGTAAGCTGTCTGCTAGATTGCAATTGCGGAAAATGAGAAATTTAACGTCGATGTCGGCATGCGTCGGGTGTCGGAATTTCGGACGCGAAAAGCCGACAACCGACAGGAAATCCGACGCGAGTTGTTGCCTTCCCGGCGAGACCGCTGTAAAGTAACTACAGATCGGTCACAGCTTCCTAACTGAATGGGCGACAGTTAGGGGGTTGTGGCCGGTCTTTTTTCGTTTCTGCTCTCATCACGTCTACCTCCCTCGTCACAGTCACGCGACTCAGAAAACGCCGCCCGTTCCGACCGCGGACTACCGTTTTCGAGAGTGGGCGGCGATAATAGCCTCCGCTCACGGTACCCGCGGACGCCCGCTCATGAACGTTACTCTCACCGTCACGGCCGGGCCGCACGCCGGCCGCGAGTTCGTGTTCGACCGCCACGACACCTTCCTCGTCGGCCGCGCCGACGACGCCCACCTCAAGCTGTCCTACGACGACCCGTACTTCTCGCGCCGGCACTTCCTCGTCGAAGTGAACCCGCCGCGGGTGCGGGTGACCGACCTCAAGAGCCGCAACGGCATCCACCTGAACGGTCAGCGGGTCAAGGTCGCCGACCTTCAGGACGGCGACGAGTTGAAGGCCGGGCACACGGTGTTCCGGTTCACGGTGCCGGGCGCGCGGCCGAAGCCGCCGCCGCTGCCGACGTCCAGTGCCGCGCTGCAAATCACGCTCGGCCTGCCGACGGCGTCAGCGGTGTCGGCGCCGCCGACGCCGACCGCACCGCCGGGCCTGACTGCGACGTCCAGTTACGCGGCCGGGCCGGCGATTCCCGGCTACCGGCTGGAGGCGGAACTGGGCCGCGGGGCGATGGGGGTGGTGTACCGGGCGGTGCGCGACGCCGACCGCGCGGCGGTGGCGGTGAAGGTGATCCCGCCGGCGGCCGGGGTGACCGAGCGGGACGCGCAGCGGTTCCTGCGCGAGGCCCGCATCTGCGCCGGGCTGGAGCACCCCAACATCGTCCGCGGGTTCGACAGCGGCACGAGCGGCGGGCTGCTGTGGCTGGCGATGGAACTGGTGACCGGGCCGGACCTGCGCGAGCGGGTGAAGGAACGCGGCCCGCTCGACGTGCGGACGGCCGTGCTGATGACGGTTCAGGCGCTCAACGGGCTGGCGCACGCGCACGTGAAGGGGTTCGTTCACCGCGACGTGAAGCCGGCGAACCTGCTGCTGGACGGCCCGAAGGCGAAGCGGGTGGTGAAGGTGGCGGACTTCGGGCTGGCGCGGGCGTACGACGAGTCCGGGGTGAGCGGGCTGACGATGCAGGGCGAAGTGGGCGGGACGCCGGCGTTCATGGCCCCGGAGCAGGTGACGCACTACCGCGACGCGAAGCCGGCGGCGGACCAGTACGCGGTGTCCGCGACGCTGTACTACCTGTTGACGGGTCGGTTCGTGCTGGACTTCGAGGCGGACGCGACGGCGCAGATGATCCAGATCGTGTCGGACGAGCGGGTGCCGCTGCGCGCCCGCCGCCCGGACCTGCCGGCGGGACTGGAGGCGGTGGTGATGAAGGGCCTGTCCCGCGAGCCGGACCGCCGCTACCGCGACCTGCCCGCGCTACGCGAGGCGCTGCGGGCATTCGCGTGACGCTCACTTGCCGGATTCACCAGTTTTGGCGTTCCACACCTTCGCCGTGTTGTCGGCGCTCGCGGTGACAATCCGCGCCCCGTCCGGGCTGAAACTGGTCTCGTTCACTCTACTCGTGTGCCCCTTGAGGGTGAGCACCTCGGCCCCGGTCTGGGCGTCCCACACCTTCGCCGTCTTGTCCGCACCCCCGGTCACCACCCGCGAACCATCGGAACTGAAACTCGCGGATCGCACCCCGCCGGTGTGCCCCTTGAGGGCGAGCACCTCTCTCCCAGTCTTGGCGTCCCACACCTTCGCAGCCCCGTCCCAACCCCCGGTGACGACCCGCGAACCGTCGGCGCTGAACGACGCGGAGGTCACCACGTCGGTGTGCCCCTTGAGGGTGAGCACCTCGGCCCCGGTCTGGGCGTCCCATACCTTCGCCGTCTTGTCCGCACCCCCGGTCACCACCCGCGAACCATCGGAACTGAAACTCGCGGATCGCACCCCGCCGGTGTGCCCCTTGAGGGCGAGCACCTCTCTCCCAGTCTTGGCGTCCCACACCTTCGCAGCCCCGTCCCAACCCCCGGTGACGACCCGCGAACCGTCGGCGCTGAACGACGCGGAAGCCACCCAACCTGTATGCCCCTTGAGGGCGAGCACCTCGGCCCCGGTCTGGGCATCCCATACCCGCGCCATCCAGTCCCAACCCCCGGTAACGACCCGCGAACCGTCGGCGCTGAACGACGCGGAGGCCACCACGTCAGTGTGCCCCCTGAGGGTGAGCACCTCGGCCCCGGTCTGGGCGTCCCATACCTTCGCCGTCTTGTCCGCACCCCCGGTCACCACCCGCGAACCGTCGGAACTGAAACTCGCGGATTGCACCTCATCGGTGTGCCCCTTGAGCGTGGCCACCTCGGCCGCGTTCAACTGTGCCTGAAGGGCGGCCGCCTTCGCCTGAAGGGCGGCCGTCTTCTTTCGTTCCTCCGCGAGAGCTCTTTGCAGCGTTTCCACTTTCGTTCGCTCCTCGGCAGCGGAGCCGAGCGCCCCGAGCCGCTCCCCGGCGGCGCGCTCCTCCCGAGCGCGGGCCGTTCGCGCCTCGGCCAGCGCGTCCGCGGCACGCTTTTCAGCCGCCTTCGCCGTCGCCGCGTCCTGCTCGGCTTGCGCCACGGTGGCCTCGGCCTGCCGCCGTGCCATGTCGAGACGGCGCGCGAACACAGAGATGAGGATGAAACTGACCAAGAACACCACGGCGAGGGTCGCCGACGCCCCTGCCAGCCCCGGTTCCTTCTCCACCCACCGCGCCGCCCGCTCGCGTAGGCTCATCCGCCGCGCGCTGATGGGCTCCCCCCCGAGCCAGCGGCGCAGATCGTCCGCCAGGTTCTGGCAGTCGGGGTAGCGGTCCTCCGGGTGCTTCGCCAGCGCCTTCAGGCAGATCGTTTCGAGGTCTTTGGGCACGTTTGGGCGGTGCGTGCGGGGCGGGTCCGGCTCGGCCGTCAGCACCGCGGCGATGACCACCGCCGGCGGGCCGCTGAACGGGGTGCGGCCGGTCAGCAACTCGTACAGCACCACGCCCGCCGCGTACTGGTCGGTCGGCGGTTGGGCGTCGCCCTTCTGCCCGCGGGCCTGCTCCGGGCTCATGTACGCCGGCGTGCCCATCACCGCCCCGTCGTTCGTCAGCCGACCGGCCTCCTCCTGACGCGACGCCAGCCCGAAGTCCATCAGGTGGACGCGGTCGAGCGTGTCCAGCATCACGTTCTGCGGCTTCACATCGCGATGAACAATCCCCTGCTCGTGCGCGTACGCGAGCGCCTCAGCCAGTTCGCGGGCCAGCCGGGCCGCCCGCGGGAAGTCGGTCCCGCCCTCGGGGATGGCGTCCGACAACGGCTTGCCGCCGATGAACGCCGACGCGATGTACAGGGTGTCGCCGTCCTTGCCGGCGTCGAACACCGGGACGATGTGCGGGTGGTGCAGGTTGGCCGCCGCCTTCGCCTCCCGCAGGAACCGCTCGGCCCGCTTCGCGTCGGTCATCACCCCGGGGTTGGGCACCTTCAGCGCGACGACGCGGTCCAACTGTGGGTCGTAGGCGCGGTACACGGTGCCGAACGCCCCCGCCCCGAGCTTGCCGCGGATCGCGAACCGGCCGATCGTGGTGGGCATGCCCGCCGTGGGCGCGGTCGCGACCGCCGGCTTGGCGGTGTCGCCCCACGCCGGTTCGAGGACGTCGTCGGCCTGCGTTTTGGAGGCGCCGGCGACGAGCGTTTCGCCGCACGCCTTGCACTTCAGCCGCTTCCCGGCGGCCGCCGGCGGCACGGGGTAGCGTTTGCGACACTTCGGGCAGTCAATCTCGACCGACATAGGCGACTCCGCTACGGCACTGCCTGACCAGTGTACCCGCTTCCGACCGCGTCGCAACCGCGAGGGGCGAGCGAACCGCTCGCGCGCCCGCGGCGTATCAGCCGTATCCGCCGCGTGCGGCGCGTCATACAACACCGCGAATGACCCTCGCCGAACTCCAAGAGCGGATTCGTGAGCTGTTCGGGGCCAAAGACGGCCGCCGCGGCGTCGAAGGCACCTTCATGTGGTTCATGGAGGAGGTCGGGGAACTGTCCGCGGCGCTCCGCGAGCCGGACCGCGACCGCGCCAACCTCGCCCTCGAGTTCGCCGACGTGCTCGCGTGGCTCGCCACCCTCGCCAACATCGCCGGCGTCGATCTGGAGGCCGCGGTGCGGGCGAAGTACGGCGCCGGCTGCCCGAAGTGCGGTCACACGCCCTGCACCTGCGCCCAAGCCAAGCCGTGAGAGCCGGGAGGCTCCGTTGCTGCCGACTCGCACCCTCCTCGCCGCACTCGTCACCATTCTGACGGCGGCCGCCGCGCCAGCCGCCGACGCGGTCACCGTCACCGACGTGAAGGTCGGGTTCCCGCACGCCGACCCCGGCCGCGACCCGCTCGCCAAGTTCGGCACCTGGGCACCCGTATTCGCGCAACTCCAAGTGAATAGTGAAGTTGGAGCCGCCGAACTGCTCGTCGAAGCCCCGGACGCGGACGACGTCGGCACGTCGCTCGTCGTGCCCATCGACCTGAGCGGTATTCCAACAGGGACGAAGGTGTCAGCGGGCGAACGCGGTGCGGTCGGGTATGTGCGCGTCGCCGGGCAGGCCAGCGAGGTGACCGTCACCGTGCGCGCGAAGGGCGGGGCAGCGATCTCCGCGCCGTTTCGCGTCAAGCCGAAGCCGCGCGAGCCGCTGGTGTACGCGGTGCTGGCGGTCGGCGGGATGCCGGCGGGGTTCGAACTGCCGAAAGCGGCCACCAGCGACGCCGGCCCGCTCCGCGGCGGCCGGGTCGAACTCGCCCGCACCGATTCGCTCGCGGACCTGCCGGACCAGTGGTTCGGCTACGATGGCGTCGATTTGGTGCTGATCAATACCGGCGGGGCGTCCCCCGACCTTCTCACACGCCTGTTCGCGTCGGAGGCAGTCGCGGATGCCAAGAAGCGGGAAGCGCTGTTCGAGTGGGTGCGCCGCGGCGGGCGGTTGGTGGTGTCAGTCGGGGCGAACGCCGCCGCGGTCGCCAAACTGCCGCACCTGACGCCGGTGTTGCCGTACGCGGTCAAGCCGGACGCGCCCGGTCGCACCGCGGACGTCATCGGGCTGTACTGGTCGGCCGGGGGCGGCGGGTCGGACATCGCTAGCGGCCCGCTCGGCGCGAAGGACGGGCCGAAATTCGCGCTCGCGAACCTCGTCCCACACGGCAAGCCGGCGCGGGTGCTCAGCCCACCGCCGGGCCGCAGCGTCGAAGACCCGGAACCGGTCGCGGTGCAGACGGCGAGCGGCTTGGGGCGCGTCACGGTGATCGGGTTCGACCTCGACCGCGAGCCGTTCGCGTCGTTCCCGAAGCGGCCCGAGTTCTGGGACTGGGTGCTGCGCGAGGGCGGCAGCCCGCGGGCGTCGGCCGGGGGCGACGCCAAGCCGCGGCCGCTCGGCGCGCTGACCGAAGACGAGGACGAGGCCGCGGTCGCGGTCCGGCAGCACAACGACACCTTCGACGGCGTCACGGTGGTGTCCTTCGGCTGGATCGCGATGCTGATCGCCCTCTACATCGTGCTCATCGGCCCGGTCGAGTACTACTTCCTCAAGCGGGTGTTCGGCCGGCTCGAACTGACGTGGGTGACGTTCCCGGTCATCGTGCTGACGGTGTCGGCCGCCGCGTACCTATCGGCCGACGCGATCAAGGGCCGCGACCTGAAGGTGAACAAGCTCGACGTGGTGGATGTGGACGTGGCGTCGAAGAATGTCCACGGGACGACGTGGTTCACGGTGTTCAGCCCGAAGATCGACAAGTACACGGTCGCGGTGACGCCCGGCCGCGAGTGGGGCGAAAATTCGCGTTCGGGGGCGACTGTTGGGGCGATCGGCGCGCCCCGCGGCGGCCGGCCCGGCGTGGTGCGGCGGAAGTACGCCGTTCACACCGACGGGGAAGGTGTCGCGGACTCCCTCGAAGGCGTGCCCGTTCAGGTGTGGTCTACCAAGGCGTTCGCGGCGAGTTGGTCGGCCGTTGACCTCCGGAGCGCGGACGCGCAGAAGCGCGTCGATTCCGACCTCACGCACCCGCCGGGCGATCTCACCAAAGTCATCGGCACCTTCAAGCACAACCTGCCGGTGCCGGTCCTCACGGACTGCGTCGCATTCTACGCCGGCGACGCCTACCCGCTGCCCGGCGACGTGATCCTGAGCGGTCAACGCGTTCGCTTGGTACTCGACCAGGCGCAGCCGGCGACGCAGTGGCTCCAGACCAACGGCCAGACCGACCTCCTGCTCGGCCGCGTGCAGTCGTACGCCGAGCGGCCGGGGCAGAAGGCCGGCCAGCGGGTGCAACCGCAGGCGCTCAGCGGCCCACTGCCGATGCTCGGCGTGCTGTTCCACGAGGCGACGCTCAAGAACGAGGAAGGCTCGTTCGCCCGGAACGCGTCGGTGCGGCGGCTCGATCAGTCGTGGCGGCTCTCCCCGGACAACCGCGACGAGGTGATCATCGTCGGGCGGGCGGTCCCGCAGACCGGGCCGGCCGAGGACGTGCTGACCGGGCCGAACGCGGCGTCGAAGCTGTGGCTGAAGGGCCGCCCCGGCGACGGCGAGCGGTGGAAAATCCCCGGGACCGCCCGCCAGGAGACGTGGGTGCGGTTCTTTTTGCCTGTTCGGCAGTAGTGTTTGGTTTTTGGTGTCTCGTGTTTTGTCCTGACGGAAGGGCGAAGCTCTAACCACACCAAACACAAAAAACAAAACACCAAACACAAAAAACAAAACACCAAATACGAACCACAGCGAGCGAAGTGAGCCATGATCGAGTGCCGCGACCTGACCAAGAAGTACGGCGAGCTGTTCGCGGTGGACCGGCTGTCGCTCAAGCTCGAGCCGGGCGATGTGTACGGGTTCATCGGCCCCAACGGGTCGGGCAAGACCACCACCATGCGGATGCTCGCCACGCTGCTCAACCCGTCGTGGGGTGAGGCGACCGTGTGCGGGCACTCGATCTACACCGGCTCGAAGGAAATTCGGCGGGCGATCGGCTACATGCCGGACTTCTTCGGCGTGTACGACGACATGAAGGTGGCCGAGTACCTCGAGTTCTTCGCCGCCGCATACCGCATTCAGGGCGAGGCCCGGCGGAAGAAGGTCGAACAGGTGCTCGATTACGTCGATTTGGCGTACAAGCGGGAGGCGCTGGTCACGAGCCTGAGCCGCGGGATGACGCAGCGGCTCGGGCTGGCCCGGACGCTGCTCCACGACCCGCAGGTGCTGCTGCTCGACGAGCCGGCGAGCGGTCTTGACCCGCGGGCGCGCATCGAGATGCGCGAGCTGATCAAGCGGCTGCGGCGCGAGAACAAGACCATCATGCTGTCGTCGCACATCCTCCCGGAACTGGCCGACATCTGCAACAAGCTCGGGATCATCGAGCGGGGCAAGCTGCTGTTCAACGGGTCGGTCGCCGAGGCCGAGGCGGAAGTCCGCAAGGTGAAGGGCGGGCGGGTGTTCCTGGTGTCCGTGGGCGAGCGCAATGCGGAGGCGGCGACGAAGCTGAGCGGCTACAAGGAGGTGGCGAGCGCCGCGGTCGATCCGAAGACGGCGGTGGTCCGCGTCGCGCTCAAGACCGGCCTCGACGACGGCAGCTTCATCCCCGAGCGGCTGATCGCGGACAGGTTCAAGCTCCAGAGCTTCCGCGAAGAGGACATCAACATCGAGGACGTGTTCCTGACGATCACGAAGGGCATCACGAACTAATACAGTGAGGAGTGAGGAGTGAGGAGAGAAGTAGGGCTGCCTTTTTCTCCTCACTCCTCACTCCTCACTCCTCACTCCTCACCGAGACAGACTTCGACATGCGCATTCTGGTCACCGGCGGGGCCGGGTACATCGGCTCGCACACGGTCCGGCAACTGCTCGCCGGCGGGCACGAGGTCACCGTCTACGACAGCCTTGAGTACGGCCACCGGCAGGCGGTTCCGGCCGCCAACCTCGTCGTCGGCGACCTCCGCGACATCGAACACCTCGACCAGCTTTTGGTCGTCAATCGCATCGAAGCGGTCGTTCACTTCGCCGCGTACACCTCGGTGCCGGAATCGGTCGGGCAGCCGTCGAAGTATTACACCAACAACCTGGTGTACTCGCTCCAGTTGCTCGACCGGTGCCGGCGGAACCGGATCGAGCGGTTCGTGTTCTCCAGCACCGCCGCGGTGTACGGGATGCCGGACTACGAACAGCCGGACGCCATCCCGATCAAGGAAGCGGCCCGTAAGGAGCCGGTGAACCCCTACGGGGCGACCAAGCTGGCGTTCGAGCGCGCGCTGGAGGATTACGCGTTCGCGCACCCGTTCGGGTACTGCGCGCTGCGGTACTTCAACGCCGCCGGGGCCGCCGCGGACGGCACCATCGGCGAGGACCACACGCCGGAAACGCACCTGATTCCGATCGTGATTCAGGCGGTGCTGGGGAAGCGGCCGCACGTCGAGATTTACGGCACCGATTACAACACGCCGGACGGCACCTGCGTCCGCGACTACGTCCACGTCGATGACCTCGCCGCGGCGCACGTACTGGCGCTGGAGAAACTCGGGCCGGGGAAGAAGCTGGCGTACAACGTCGGGATCGGCCGCGGGTACAGCGTGCGGGAGGTGATCGCGGCGGTGGAGGCGGTGAGCGGCCGCACGGTGCCGGTCAAGGAAGCGACGCGGCGGGCGGGCGACCCGCCGGTGCTGGTCGCGTCGCCCGCCCGCATCCGGGCCGAACTCGGCTGGTCGCCGCAGTATACCAACCTGAAGGCGATCGTGGAGACCGCGTGGCGGTGGCACCAGAGCCACCCCAACGGGTACGGGGAGTAGAGAAGCTCGGGGAAGGGGTAAAAGAAAGGGAACACTGCCCGAATGTTGCCTCTTTCCTTTTACCTCAAAGGCGAGAGAAACTGAGCGGGGCGTGCGTCGGCTTCGGGTGTTGAGTCCGAGTCGTGCGGCGGGGAGGCGAACCGCCGGGGTGAGCCGGCGTGTCGCCCAGGGATGGACAGGGTTTGCACCACGCCATGCCCTTCGGCAACCAGGCGACCTGCCGTCGGTTAGGTGGGGGGACGGCAGGCCCGTGGCTTTGCGCCCTCACCTCGCGGTGAGTTTGCCCTTTCGAGGATGAAAGGTGTGTCGCCGCGCGACGCGCCGGCGCACGCCCCCGACTGGGCAGCCAAAAACCCGCCCAGTCGTTCGCTCGCTCCACACTAGTGCGCGTTCCGCCGACACGCAAATCCGGTATAACCAGAATCGTCTGCTGACGCGCGCCGCCACGCCCCCGCAGGTGAACGCCCGATGTACCTCGTCGTCGGCTGGGTCGTTTCCCCACGAGACGCGGGGCGGGTTCGCGCACCGGTGCCCGGCGGCGAGATCATGCTCGACCGCGGCCGGGCCGACGAGGGCCACTACTTTTCCTACCCGCTCACCCCGGACGGGTGGGCGCTCTGCCGGGAGTTCCGCGCCACCCGGTTCACCGAGCGGCAGATCACCGACGGGGTGCTCGCCGACTGGCTCGAAGAGCACAAAGAGGAACTGCTCGCCGGCGCGACCGGGCCGTCCGACCCGGCCGAGCGGCTCGATCAGTTGATCGCGTACCTCCGCGAGCGGTTCGCCGGCCGGAAGTAGTTGCGCCCGCGGTCAGTCCGTCGCATCGACCGACGACGAAAGCCCGCCGCCGTGCTGGTCGCCCTGGTTCCGCTCCGCCCGGCTCAGCAGCCGCGTCGCGACCGCCCCGCCGACCACGAACACCAGCACCACCGCCGCGAAGCCCAGAAATTCCATGACTCGCCCTCCCGTCACCCGCGGGCGTCACTCGGCCATGCCGAAGTCGATCGGCAGCCGCCGCCACGCGCTGTGAATATGGTTCGCAGGGTTCTTCGCCGAGTCGGCCTGCACATTCAGGAACTCGACCACGAATTCCGGCCCCTGAACACGATATGTGTACGGCTCGCCGGGCGTCGCCCCGCCGCTGTACGCGAAGTACAACTTGGCCTCCGGCGTCGCCTTCACCCGCTTCAGTTCGGCCGCGGCCAACTCTTCCGGCATCCGCCCGGCGTAGGCTTCCAGCAGCTTCGCGAGCGTCGCCTTTTGCTCGGCGGCGAGCTTGTCGGCGGTGATGCCGGTCGGCTCGCCCACATCGGCCTTCGGTTGACCCTCCTTGATCTCGGGGAACGCCTTCGGCTGCTTCGCGACCTTGTCCTGCTCGGCGGACAGCGACTTGATGAGCGCCCGGGCGTGGTCCTCGACGTCCGGCAGCGGGCGGAGGCCCTTCTTCGGCCCGTCTTTGACTTCGGCCGGGTTGGACGCCAGCAGCAGCGGCGCGCCGACCACCACCTCGCCCTTGTCGAGCGTGTAGTTGACCGACAGGTGGTGCCCCTCGAACCGCCAGCCCCACTTCCCGGTGCCGCTCGGCTCGCCAAAAATGCTGACGAAGTACCACCCGTGGTTCCGCGTCATCGTGCCCTTCGGCCCTTCGAGTTCCAGCAGCAGGTCTTCGAGGCTCATGATGGTGCCGGCCTGCTCGTACCCCTTCGCCGAAAGCCCGGTCTTCAGCAGCGCGAGAGCCGCCTTCGTCTGCTCGGGCGACATCTCTTCGAGCCGCACGCCCTTGCGGGTGAACTTCTTCTCCTTGTCCTGCTGCGGGGTGAAGTACCACTTGGCGCGGTGCGGATCGTCGAGCCCGAAGCTCGCCTTCTTCTTGAGTTCGGGCGTCAGCGTGGCGAGGAACGCGTCGGCGGCGGCCTTCATCTTGCCGCCGGTGGTGTCCGGGGCCGACCGGCCGACGAGCGCGACGCCGACCGTGCCGGCGAGGGTGAGGGCGAGTGCGAGGGAGCGAACGCGGGTCATGGGAGGGGTTCCGTGGTGGGGGCAGGCAACTACGAGCATACGCGCGGCGCGAAGGGAAGGGAAGAACCCACCCCCGGCCCCTCCCTGCAGGGAGGGGAGGAAACCACTTGCGCGCCGTCAAGGTTTGCGTATTGTTGATGCTTTCTCCCCTCCCTGCAGGGAGGGGCCGGGGGTGGGTTCTTCCCTTCGCTCCCAAAATTGGCGACAATCGCTCGCATGTCGCGCACCCTCTCCACCGTCGTCGTGCTCCTCTTCGCCGCGCCGGCAATCGGCGGGCCGCCGGACTTCGACACGCAAGTCGCGCCGCTCTTGGCGTCGTACTGCACCGACTGTCACAGCGGGGCGAAGCCCAAAGGCAAGCTCGACCTCACCCGCAAGGCGGGCGCGGCCGGAGCGATCGCCCCCGGCAAGCCGGACGACAGTTCGCTGTGGCAGCGGGTGGCGGCCGGCGAGATGCCGCCCAAGAAGCCGCTCCCGGCCGCCGAGCAGAAGCTCCTGAAGGAGTGGATCGCGGCCGGGGCGAAGTGGGGCACCGATCCGATCGACCCGTTCGCCATCAGCACCGGCACCCGCGCCGGCCGCGACTGGTGGTCGCTACAGCCGGTCACGCGGCCGAAGGTGCCCGCCGGGGCCAACGCCATCGACCACTTCGTTCGCGCGAAGCTCAACGAACGCGGGATCAAACCGTCGCCGGAAGCCGACCGCCGCACGCTCATCCGCCGGCTGTACTTCGACCTCACCGGCCTGCCGCCCACACCCGAAGACGTCGAGCGGTTCGTGACGGACGCCGCGCCCGACGCCTACGAAAAGCTGGTGGATAAGCTCCTCGCCAGCCCGCATTACGGCGAGCGGTGGGCGCGGCACTGGCTTGATGTGGTGCGGTACGGCGAGACCGACGGGTTCGAGCGCAACGCCCCGCGGCCGAACGCCTGGCACTACCGCGACTGGGTCATCCGCGCCCTCAACGCCGACCTGCCGTATGACCGGTTCGCCAAGTTGCAACTCGCCGGCGACGTGCTGCACCCGGACGACCCGGACGCGGTCCGCGCCACCGGGTTCCTGGTCGCCGGCGTCCATAACACGGTGCTGGGTAACGACATGATGCGCGCCGTCGCCCGGCAGGACGAACTCGAAGACATCGTCGGAGCGGTCGCGCAAACGTACCTCGGGCTGACGGCCAACTGCGCCCGCTGCCACGACCACAAGTTCGACCCGATCCCGCAGGCCGACTTCTACCGCCTCCAGGCGGCGCTCGCGGGCGTCGGGTTCGGCGAGCGGGCCGTTCCCGACGCCAAACTCGCCGTCGCGATCGCAGAACTCCAGCAGCGACTTGATGCCACACGGAAAGAACTCGCGGTGATCGAGGACCCGGCACGCCGGGCGGTGCTGGCCGACAAGGGCCTGGCGAAGGGCACGAACGCCCCGTCGCCGGTCGCCGCGTGGGACTTCCGCACCGGCCCCAACGACCTCGTCGGCAAGTTGCACGCCGAAGCGGTCGGCGGGGCGAAGCTCACACCCGACGGCGCGTCATTTGACGGCAAAACCGGCCTATTCCGCACTCCGCCGCTGCCGTTCGACCTCGCGGCGAAGACGCTCGAAGCGTGGGTGAAGCCCGACCCGCTCACGCAGCGCGGCGGCGGTGTCATCAGCGTTCAGACGCCCGACGGGGCGACGTTCGACGCGATCGTCTTCGCCGAAAACGAGCCGCGGCGGTGGATGGCCGGGAGCAACTTCTTCGCCCGCACCCGACCGTTCGGCGGCCCGGACGAAACCGCGACCGAGTTCGTCCACGTCGCGATCAGCTACGCGGCCGATGGCACCATCACCGCGTACCGCGACGGCAAGCCCTACGGCAAGTCGTATGTGTCGAAGCTTCAGCCGTTCGCGCGCGACAAGGCGGTCGTCGTGTTCGGCTGCCGGCACCTGCCGGCCGGCGGTAACAAGATGTTCAGCGGCACGGTCCGCGCCGCCCGCCTGTACGACACCGCGTTGTCAGCGGAGCAGGTGGGGGCGTCGTTCGCGGCCGGCGGGTTCGTCACCGACGCCGAGTTGGACGCGAAGCTCGACGCGAAGCAGCGGGCCACTCGGGCTGACGCCCTCAAGCGCCGCGACATGTTAATAGCCGACATTGCGAACCTCCGCTCGCGCGCCGCGACCGCAAAGGCGTATGCGAACGTACCCGGTACGCCGGGCGCGGTCCGGGTGCTTGCTCGCGGCGATTTGAACCTGCCCGGCGCGGTCGTCAGGCCCGCCGGCATCAGCGCCGTGCGCGGCGCGAGCGCCGACTTCGGCCTCGCCGCCGACGCGCCCGACGCCGACCGCCGCAGGGCACTGGCCGAGTGGATCGCGTCGCCGCGCAACCCGCTGCTCGCCCGCGTCATCGTCAACCGCCTGTGGCACTACCATTTCGGCGTCGGCTTGGTCGAAACGCCCAACGACTTCGGCTTCAACGGCGGCGTCCCGAGCCACCCTGAGCTGCTCGACTGGCTCGCGGCCGAACTGGTCGAGCGAAAGTTCTCCCTGAAGGCACTCCACCGGCTGATCGTCACATCGGCGACTTACCGGCAGGCGTCCGCGCCGCGAAAAGACGCACTCGCGAAGGACGCCGACAACCGCCTCCTGTGGCGGTTCCGCCCGCACCGCCTGGAGGGCGAAGCGGTGCGCGACGCGATGCTCGGCGTGAGCGGCCTGTTGAACCCCGAAATCGGCGGCCCGGGGTTCAGCGACTACAAGGAGCGGAACTTCAACGGCACCGCGTACTTCGAGCCGTTCGACCCGGTCGGACCGGAGTTCCACCGCCGCAGCGTGTACCGCTTCACCCCCCGCGGGGCGAACCCGGGCCTGCTGGACGCCTTCGACTGCCCGGACCCGGCCGCGGCGGCCCCGCGGCGCGCCGTCACCACCACCCCGCTACAAGCGCTGACGCTATGGAACAACGGGTTCGCCCTCCGTGCGGCCGACGCGTTCGCCGCGCGCGTGACGAAGGAGGCCGCCGGTGCGGACGCCCAAATCCGCCGGGCGTGGCAACTCGCCTACGGCCGCGCCCCGACTGCCGAAGAGGCGAAACTGGCGGCGAAGCTGGTAGCCGACCACGGCCTGAAGGCGCTGTGCCGGGTGCTGCTCAACAGCAACGAGTTCGTGACGGTCGATTGACCTTTTCGCGCCGCAGGCCGGTCGCCCCACTTCCCGATGGAGAACTGGCGTCGCGAGTGCATGGCGCCCTGTTCGGCGCCCCGCGCTGACAGACGTTCGCATCGCCCGCCGCTCCATTCCGCGCCGCACAGACGGCTCCGCTGAATTCACTTGCCTGGAACCGACGGAACTCGGGCCAGGCGCAAGCCGACGCGGTTGGGCGGGAACGGAGCCAACGGTGCGATCCGGTTTGCCGATCGGCAGCCCGTGGCCCCGTTGTACCAAGAGCCGCCCCGGTACGAACGATTCGAAGGCCCGTCGGCCCCCCCTTCGGCGTTGTCGCACCATTCCCAGACGTTCCCGTGCATGTCATGGAGGCCGAGCGAATTTGGCTCGTACGAACCCACCTGGCACGTCCGCTTTAACACGTTGTTGCAGTTCGCCTGCTCCGGCAGCAATGTGCTGGTCGGCCTGGCAAAGTAGAAGTCGAACGCGCTGTCCGCCCTGTCCACCGGACCGCCCCGACACGCGTACTCCCACTCATCCGCCTTCGGGAGTCGGTACACCCACCCCGACTCCTTCTCCCGCGTGTTCAACTGCCCGATGAACGTCTGGCAGTCTTCCCACGACACTCTCTCCACCGGGAACCGCTTCAACTCCGCGTCCGAGACGTCCTTCACCATCATGTTGCCGCGCTTGAACATGCTCGGCGTCAGCCCCGTCACCTTCTCCCACTCCTCCTGCGTCACCTCGTACTTCCCGAGGTAGAAGTCTTGGTCGAACGTGACCTTTCTCTCGCCCGGCTTGCCCTCCCCGCCGCCGAGCCAGCCCGTCCCCTTCGGCACCTTCACGAACTCCATCCCGATGCCGTTCTTGAACGTCGCCGGCAAGGAGCCGGTCGGCCCGTTCGGTTCCGCCGGCTCGGGCTTCTCCTTCTCACCGCCCGGGGGGCTCGCGTCCGGCGCGTTCGCCGACGGCTCGTTCTTCCCGCCCAACTGCGAAGCCACCGCCACGCCCGCGAGCACGGCCAGCACCGCAACGCCCGCCGCGATCACTCCTTTCCTGCCCTTCTTGCGTTCCGGGCGCGGCGCGGCGGGCGCCGTCTGCGCGTGCGTCCCTTCCGCGTCCCCGTCGTCGTCGGCGCCGGGTTCCGCGGACACGCCGTCGGGACTCGCGATCACCTGAATTGGCGCCGTCGGGAGCACCGGCGCGCTCTGAACCACCGGCAGCGAGGTGGACGCGTCCGCGCCCGCCGGCGGGTTCTTTGTGACCGCCGGCGCACCGGCCGCGGGCTGTTGGTCGCGAATCCCGTTCAGGAGTTTGGCCACCTCGTCGGCCGTCTGTGGGCGCTGCTCGGGCTTCTTCGCGAGCAACTGGTGGATGAGTCGGGCGAGCGATTCGGGCACGCCGGGGTTGAGTTCGCGGACCGGCGTCGGTTCGTCGGTCAACACCGCCGCCAGCACCGCCATCACGTGTTCGCCGGCGAACGGGGTCGTGCCCGTACACAGCCGGTACAGCACCGCGCCGAGCGAGTACAGGTCGGTGCGGTGATCCACCTTCAGCCCGCGGGCCTGCTCGGGGCTCATGTACGCGGGCGTGCCCACCATCGTCCCGCTCCTGGTCAACTCGGACTCGCAGCCGACCGGCTTCGCCAACCCGAAGTCGAGCACCTTCACCCGCCCGTTCGGCGCTTCGAGCCACAGGTTCGCCGGCTTGATGTCCCGGTGGACCATCCCCAGCGCGTGCGCCGCGGCCAGCCCCAGAGCCGTCTCGCGCCCGATGCGGATGACGTGCGGGAGCGGCGGCGGGCCTTTGGTCTTGAGGTACTGGTCGAGCGGGTAGCCCTGAAGGAACTGCATGGCGATGTACGGCACCCCGTCCCGCTCGTCGGCCTCGTGGACGATCACCACGTTGTCGTGCGTGATCTTCGCGGCGGCTCGGGCCTCGCGCAGGAACCGCCCCTTCGCGTCCAGGTCCGCGGCGAACTCGGGCAACATGACCTTCAGCGCCAACTGGCGCTCCAGGCGCGAATCGAGCGCCAGGTAGACCGCGCCCATCCCGCCTTTACCCAGTTTCTTGAGCACGCGGTACGGGCCGAGCGTGCCCACTTCGCCCGCGACCGCCGGCGGACCGAACCGCGGCGCGGGGGCATCGACGGGCGCGGTCTCGTCGCGCGGGCTCGGCGCAGAGGCGTGCGAGTCGTAGGCCGCTGTTGAGTGCAGCGGATCGACCGGATTCGACATGGGCGGCTCCAGACGGTTGCACGTCGGGGACCGATCATATCCGAAGTCAACCAACCAGCCAACAGCCCGCCTCCGGACTCGGCCGGCTCGCGGGGCGTGTGATTACCCGAGCAGTTCGCTCACCACGCCGGTCTGGTTCACGTCCTTGAGGCCGGGGTCGGGGACGCCGAACTTGTCGGCCGGCTTGCCGACCGCGTGCAGCAGCGTGCAGTACAGGTTCGCCATCGTGCGGTGGGCCTTCGCCTCGTAGGCCGGGAACTGCAAGTACCGGCCCCGAGTCTTCAGCTTGCCGCCGAGGTCGCCGAGCAGCACCACCGGCCACTCGCGGAGCGTCGGGTGGTGCCCGTCGCCGCTGTCGGACAGGTACGCGATGACGGTGTTGTCGAGCATCGTCCCGTCGCCCTCCTTCACGCCCTCCAGCGTCCTGGCGAGGTTGGCGATCAGCTTGCAGTGGAACTGCCGCACCGCGACGAAGCAGTCCTCGTAGGTCTTGCCCGGGACGCCGCCGCCGTGCCCGTAGTGGTGCCCGCCGACCGGGATGCCGAGTTCCGGGAACGCCGGGAAGTGCTGCCCGCCCCCGCCGCTCGTCAGCAGGACGGTGTTCGTCAACCCGGTGATGAGCGCCGCCGCCGCGATCTCGAACTGTGCCTCCAGTCGGTTCGTCTCGGTGGGCTTGGCGAACTTCGCGTCGAGCTTCGGGGCGTTCTTCTTGAGGTCGGCGCTGATCGCGTCGATCTTGGCCTGCCGGTCGCGGAGGTTCTCGAACGCCTCCAGGTACTGGTCGAACTTGGCCTTCTCGTCGCCGACCAGGTCGCCGCGGGCGCGCGTCACGTCGTCGGCCATGAAGTCGAGCAGGTTGGTGCGGCGGTCGAACGCGGCCCGGCTGGTCCCGCCCGCGACGCTGCCGAACAGCGCCTTGAACGCCAGTTCGGGGTTGCACTGCACCGGGTTCGCCTTGCCCGGACCCGCTGCGGAGAGCTGGTAGTTGAACGTCTGGTCGGGCCGCTCGGCCATGCCCAGCGCGACGGACGGGAAGATGCCCGGGTTGGCCTCGCCGAGGACGCAATCGACGGTCGCGGCCATCGGCCCCTTGTTGCCCGGGTAACAGCCGAGCGCGCCATGGTTGGCGGAGTGATCGCCGAGGGAGATGCGGCCGGACAGCCCCTGCACCAGCGCGAGCCGGTCCTTGAACGGCGTGAGCGCATCGAGCGCGGCGTGGAGCGTGCGGTCCTTGAGCGACTCCTCTTCGAGCTTCTCGTTGGTCGGGCGCCCGTTCTTCGGCCGCTGAAGGCCGCTGGGCATGAGGTGCGCCGGGTTGATCCCGTTGCACTGCATGACGAACACGACCTTCTTGCGGTTGGCGGCCTTCGCGTCGCCGGCGGCGTGGGCCGCCAGTTGGCCGAGCATCGGCCCCAGCAGGGCCGCCGCGGACCCGTACCCGGCGAGCTTCAGCACCTCGCGGCGGGTGGTTTCGACGTTCATTTGGTGCCTCCCGGGGCGGGCTTGGTCGCGGAGCGGTAGAGGAAGGAGTCGGACGTCAGCAGCGAGACGACGAGCGCCTTGAAGCTGCCGCCGCCCTCGACGTAGGCGCGGTCGGCGTCCTGAAGCGTCCGGGCGTCGGACAGCGTCTCGTTGCGGCCGAGGTAGTAGCGGAAGGCGTGGCGGACAAACACCTGCCGGGCGCGGTCGGAGTTCGCGACCTTCGTGACCAACTCGCGCGGGTCTTTCACCGGCCCGTCGAGCTTCGGGTCGCCGCTGTCGGCGACGGTGCCGGTTGTCACGAGCGGGGCGTCGCGGTGGACCGGGCCGAGCGGCTTCTTCGACTTCGGGTCGATGTTCTTCGCGGTCGCCTCCACATCCAGCACCGGTTCAGCGGTGCGGACGCGGCCGAAGTGGTCGAACTGCTCGAACGGCAGCCCGAGTTCGTCCATTCGGGAGTGGCACTTCCAGCACTTCGCGTCGCGCGTCACCGTGAGCCGGTCGCGGAACGTGCGGTGCGGGTCGTCGGGCACCTGCGCCACGACCCCGATGGGCAGGTCGGGCACGTTCCCGCCGAGCAGCCGCTCCCGCACCCACCGCCCGCGGCGGACGGGGTCGTTGTCGAAGTTCGTGCTCCACGCGACGAGCCAGCTCGGCTGCATCAGCACGCCCAGCCGGGTGCCCTCGGGCAGTGTAACGGGCTGCCGCGGCTCCCATTTCTCGACGCCGTACACCGACTCGACACCGGTCTGGCCCTTGTTGTTGATCGGGTTCAGCACCACGCCCGGCACCGGTTCGTCCTTCCGCGTCTGCTTGTTCTGTTTGGTCGCATAGTTGACGAACGACAGAGGGGTGGTGAGCAGTTCGCGGAACACGTCCTTGTCGGCCGCCAGGACGTGCAGAATCAGCCGATCGGTGTCGGCGACCAGTTGCCGCGGCTCGTGGACGAACGTTTTCGGCCTGTCCTTGAAGACGTTGGTGGCGTTGCCGTACTCGAAGTACTCGCGGAAGAACCCGAGTGCTCGGGTGCGGTCGCCCTCGCGGGGCGCCTCGAGCAGTCGCCGGACGTGCGCGGCGACCTGCTCGCGGGTTCGCAACTCGCCCTTCGCCGCGGCGGTCATCAGTGCCGAATCACGCCGGTCGGAGAGCGCCAGACTGACCGCGACGGCGAGTTCGTCCGGCGCGAGCATTCGGCGGCCCTGACCGGCGTCCCCGCGGCCGAGTTCGGAGCGGTAGACGGCGTCGGTCTTGAGCAGCACCGCCTGAAGCATGGTCTTCGCGGCCCCGGGCCGGTCGCCGGTCTTCGCGCACGTCTCGTACAGCGCGAGGAACCGCTTGACCTCGTCGGCGGTCGCGGCGCGGCCGATGGCCATCTTGAACTGCGCCTGAACGGCGGTTTCGAGCTGTTGCGCCGTCGGTTCGGCGTTCGGGTCCAGGAGCGCGAGGAACTCGCGGACCGAGCCGTTCTTCCCCTGCGGCTTGCCGTCCTTGAGTTCGTGCGCGGTCTGCACCTCGACGACGGCCTCGGCGTTGCGGATGAGGATTTCGGTGCTCGGCTCGTCGATGGCGTACAGCCCGGCGAAGTCCTTGATCCCGCGCTCGGGGACGAGGACGAACGGCTGCACCAGCCCGCTCACCTTGCCGCGGGCGACGCTCTGGACGAACCCCATGTACGCGTCGGGGTTGAGCCGCCAGACGCGGGGCGCGGGCGGGTCGGTGGCGACCGCGGGCGTGCCGAACAGGAGTTCGTGCGGGATCAGGTTCCCCTGGTTGGGCATCTTCGCGGCCCGGCCGCCGGTCTTCTCGGACACCCACGCGACGACGGCCCGCGCCTTCGCCGGGTCGGGTTGCGGTTGCTTGGCGGGCGGCATGAGGCCGTCGCGGACCTGGTCGCGGACCGCGGCCCACCGCTCGACGTCCTTCGCCGGGTCGGCGGGCAGGTCGTCGAGGCGGATTCCGCCGGCCTGCTTGTCGGGGCCGTGGCACCTGGCGCAGTGAGCGGCGACGAACTCGCGGGCGGGGTCGGCCGGCTTCGCCGGCGGCTCGCCGCGCGCCGGCGCCGGGGCGAGCAGGAGGAGCGGTAGCCAAACGACGCGGGTCATGGGTGGTCGCGATCTCGGCGGGCGCGGGGGTCGGTTTTACCTCTGAATCCCGGTCGCGGGTGCGGCAGACAGGCGGCAGGGACTCGGGAGGACTGCCGCCCCGCGACTCGCGTTCATCCAGGGGGGGAACTACGACGGGGCGCGGTCCAAGCCCGGCGACGAGTCCGTCCCGGCGAGCGCGGCGGCGCGGCGGAGCGTCTACGTCCAGGTCCAGATCGCCGGTTACGAACTGGCGGCCAAGATGCAGACTGCGGCGAAGGAAGCGGTCGATCTGTCGCGCGAGACGCTCGAGACGAAGGCGATGTACGGCCTGGGCGACCCGGCGACTGCGGAGTACGGGTCGCGGCGCCTGATCGCGCGCCGGTGAGTTGAACGCGGCGTCCGGTTCGTGCAGGTGTTCACGAGCGACCAGCAGTGGGACAATCACGGCTCGATCCGCACCCACCGGCGTTGCGTCGCAAGACGGACAAGCCGGCCGCGGCGCTGGTGGCGGATCTCAAGCAACCGGGCTGTTCGACACGCCGCTCGTCGCCCGGGGCGGGGAGATGGGCCGGCGAAGGTCGGCCGCGACCACAACACCGACAGGGTCACCTGGTGGTTCGCCGGCGGCGGGCCGCGCTCGGCCCGGCCGGCACCGGGTTACGGTCGGGGTTCGACGGTGCCCCCGGCCCAGTCGATCTTGCACTTCGGCACCGCCTGCGCGAAGTCCGCGACGCCTTGCGCCGTCACCTTCGTGCCCGGGCAGTAGAGCAGGGTCAGTTCCTTGCACTCCTTCAGTTGGGCCAGGCCGGTGTCGTCGAGCGGGGAGTCGCTGAACCGGAAGTCGGCCAGCCGCGACTTGGTGCGGAGCACCGCGAGGCCGGCGTTCGTCACCCGGCTGCCGCCCATCCAGAGCGTCCGCAAGTCCTTGCAGTCGTCGAACAGGGCCAGCCCGGCGTCGGTCATCTTCGCCGGGGCGGAGAAGAACTGAAGCCCCTTGCTCGCCTTGCAGTGGGCCAGCCCGGCGTCCGACACGTTCGTGCTGGACACGTTGAGGCCGGTCAGGTGGGCGCACCCGGCGAACGCCTTCATCCCCTCGTCGGTGACCGCCTGGTTGCCGAAGAGGTTGACGTCGGTCAGTTCGAACCGGTCCTTCGGCAGGTCCTTCGCGGCCTTGATTTCGTCGGGCTTGCCGCCGATCCGGACGATCCCGCCGACCGACAGGGCGTACTCGGCGGCCGCGCGGTCGGGGTCGGGGTTGGCCGCCGGGGCCGGCTTCGGCGGCTCGGCCTTCTTCGGGGCCTTCGGGTCGCGGGTGACGCGGACGGTCACCTTCCCGTTCCGCTTGAGGGTGAACTCGGGGGTATCGACGGCCAGCCCGTCGGCCCCCTCGACCCGGACGGTGTACGCCCCGGTGTGAACCTTCTTGTCGTGCTCGGTCGCGGTCACCGTGTACCGGTCCTTGCCGTCGGGGCCGACCAGCACCAATTTCCCGTTCTTGAACCGCGCCTCGACGTCCGGGTCGTCCAGTTCGACGACCAGGGTGCCGTCGGCGGTGGCGAACCGGATGACCGCGAGCGCGACCGCGGCGAGGGCGAACAGGGCGACCCCCCAGCCGATCAGCGCCCGCCGCCGCCGCTGCTCCCGCTTCGCCCGCTTGCGCGCCTGGGCCTTGGCCGAGGGCCGCTTCGGGGCCGGCGCGGGCTCCGGGTCCGGTTCGAGGCTCAGTTCCGCCTTCGACACCGCCTTCGCCTTCGCGGCGGCCGGCGGGCGGACGCGGATGTCGGCCTCGGTCCGCTCGCTCGACAGCGTGGCCGGCGTTTCGACCGGCGGCGCGGCCGGGGCGCGGCGGGGCGGGGGGACCGCGGTGAGCGCCGAGGTGCGGTTCTGGATGTCCTTCACGATCTGGCGGACGGCCGCGACCACCTCGCCGGCGGACTGCGGCCGGGCGGCCGGGTCCTTGAACATCAACTGGTCGATCAGGTTGGCGAACGCCGGCGGCAGGTTCGGGCTGAGCGTCCGCACCGGCGGCGGCATGGTGGTGGTGATGGCGATGATCACCGCCATCGCCGTGTCGCCTTCGAAGGGCATTTTGCCGGTCGCCATGCGGAACAGCGTCACCCCCAGGCTGAACAGGTCTGTTCGATGGTCCACGGCCTGGGCCATCGCCTGCTCGGGGGCCATGTACGCCGGCGTCCCGAGGATCGCCCCGGTGGCGGTGAGGTGCGTGTCGCCCTTCTCGATCGAGCGGGCGAGGCCGAAGTCGAGGATCTTGCACCGGCGGATCTGCTGGGTCAGGTCCTTCGACGCGGTGTCGCCCTCCAGCCAGATGTTGCCCGGCTTGATGTCCCGGTGGACCAGCCCGGCGGCGTGCGCCGCGGCCAGCCCCTCGGCCACCTCCCGGGCCACCTTCAGGAGGACGCTCAGCCCGGCGACCGGTTGCCGCTTCAGCCGGTCGGCGAGCATCTCGCCCTTCAGCAGCGGCATGGCGATGAACGGGGTGCCGTCGGCCGCCTCGCCGACGCTCCAGATGGGGACGATGCTCTCGTGCTCGACCTTCGCGGCGGCCCGGGCCTCGCGCTCGAATCGCTCGCGGTTGGCCTTGTCGGCGGCCAGTTCCGGCCGCATCGTCTTGACCGCCACCTTGCGGCCGAGCTTGAGGTCTTCGGCCAAGTACACGGCCCCCATTCCGCCCTCGCCGATCTGCTCGACGATCGCGTAGTCGCCGATGAACCGCAGCTCGACGGTGCCCGACGAGGCGTGCGGGCGCGGCCGGGCGGCCCGGGTCAGTTCGGCGTCGTCCGGCGCGCCGGTCGTGCGGCCGTCGGTGTGGGGGTCGGTTCCGACGGTCTCGTCGGTGCGGGTCGTTGGACCGCCGCGGGTCAGTCCGGCACTCATGACGTTCCGACTCCGGTCGCGAGTGGAGGGGCGGGGCGATGAAACGGTTGTGCAACCTGTAGCACACGCCCCGCCGCGCTTCGCAAGGACGGTGTGACAAAAGTGTCAGTTCAGGCCGCAGAAGAGATGTGATTTCGAAGGTGCGTGGGATTTCGCGCGACGGCATAACGGCCGCTGGTGGTTATCTCCTGACGGCCGCCTTGGTCGCCTGTTCGGAGCTGAGCAGGCCGTCCCGGTTGCGGTCCACCGCCCGGAATCACCCGACCCGTCGCTCTCGCACTTCGCGCCGCAGTAACTCGGCGAACGCGGACGGGGAGGTGAGGTTCCAAGCGCTCACCCACCGCTCCTCTACCGGAGGCGGCGTGGCAATAAATTGCTATTGTATTAATTTGTGATAATCTATGCTGATCAGCTTACCGCGTACGCGCGAAGGAACACCTCTACACACCGCCGCACGTGCCGCTCGACCTCGTCCGGTGAGGGTTGCCCGGCAAGCCCCAGTTGTTGCCGCCCGAGGTTGCTCGCCCACATCGACAGGAGTTGATCGGCCGCCGCGGTCGGGTCGTCGAACCGCACGTACCCGAACGCGGCCGACCGCTCCAGGAAGCCGGCGAGCCGCCGCTTCGTCGCGTCCGGCCCGGTCTCGTAGAACCACGCCACCTGCTCGGGGTGCCGGGTCGCCTCGCTCGCGAGCAACCGGCCGAGGGCCAGCACCCCCGGCCGGGACAGTACTCCGATGAGCGTCGTGCCGAACTCGACCAGCCGCGCCCGGAACTCCGCGGCGTCGGTCGCGGTTTGGTCGGCCGGCGGGTGCTGGTAGTCGGCCGTCTCGGCCTGAATGACCGCCCGGAACAGCGCCTCCTTGTCCGCGAAGTGGCTGTAGATCGTCACCTTCGCCACCCCGGCGGCCTTCGCGATCCCGTCCACCGACACCGCCGACACCCCGTCCCGGAGGAACAGTTCCCGGGCCGCGCGGATGATCGCGTCCCGCTTCTCGGGGTCCTTCGGCCGTCCTTTGGCCGGTTGCTCGGAAGTCTCGTCCGGCACGACAAATCGCCTCAAAAATCCTGAAAGCCGTAGAAAATCCCAACACACGATATTGCCATACCGGATAGTATGGTAATTCACCGCGGGAGTTTTGGATGTCATCCGAACCGGCTTCCGCCGAGTCACCGCCGCCGGACGTAACCCAGCCGGCGGGCGGGTCGGAGCGGTTGGTCGCCATCGACGTCGTCCGCGGGGTGGCCGTACTCGGCATCCTGGCGATGAACATCTTATCCATCGGACTGCCCGGCGCGGCGCGGCTCAACCCGTTGATCGCGGGCGGGTTCGACGGCGCGGACCGCCTGCTCTGGTGGGTCGGGTACCTGTTCTTCGACGAGAAGATGATCGCCCTGTTCTCGATGCTGTTCGGGGCCGGGCTGGTGCTCCAGTCCGAACGCGCCGCGCAGACCGGGCGGTCGCCGGCCCGACTGTTCTACCGCCGCGTGTTCGTGCTGCTGCTTATCGGTCTGGCCCACGCCTACCTGGTGTGGGACGGTGACATCCTCGTCACCTACGCCCTCTGCGGGATGCTCGTCTATCCGCTCCGCCGGCTCCCCCCGCGGCTCCTCATTCCGCTGGGCGTGTTGCTCATGCTGGTGGCGATCGCGCCCGGGCTGCTGATCGCCGGCGTATTCGCGGATGCCCGTGTGGCGGCCGAGCGGGTCGAGCAACTCGAGCGCGACGGCGCGCCCGTGCCCGAGGCGGACCGGGCCGCGGCGGCGACTTGGGCCGAAATCCGCCGCGGGTTCCGGCCGTCGGCCGACGAACTCACCGCCGCACTCGCGCAGGCCCGCTCCGAGGGGTACGCCGAACACGTCCGGCGGAAGGCCCCGGAGGCACTGGCCGTCCACACGCAACTGTTCGTCGCGGCGTTCCTCTGGCTGGTCGGCGGGCGAATGCTGATCGGAATGGCCCTGATGAAGCTCGGGGTGTTCGCCGGCGCCCGCTCCCGCGGCTTCTACCTCGCCCTTGCGGCGATCGGTTACGGCGTCGGACTGCCGCTCGTGTACCTCTGCGGCGATCGGCTCATCGCGCGCGAGTTCGACCCGGTGGCGATCTTCGGCGGCGGGCTGCTGTGGAACAGCTACGCCGGAATGTTTGTGGCCCTCGGGCACATCGGGCTGACCGTGACCGTGTTCAAGGCGGGCTGGCTGACCGGGTTCACCGGGCGGCTCGCCGCGGTCGGCCGGATGGCCCTCACCAACTACCTCGTGCAGTCACTGGTCTGCACCACGCTGTTCTGCGGCTGGGGGTTCGGGCTGATCGGCCGGCTCGACCGCACCGCCCTGTACGGGGTGATGACGTCGATCTGGCTCGCGCAACTGATTTACAGCCCGCTGTGGCTGGCCCGGTTCCGGTTCGGCCCGGCCGAGTGGCTGTGGCGGACCCTGACCTACGGCCGGTGGCAGCCGCTCCGCCACCCGGTCTGACGACGGTTCCTCCTCAAACCTGGAGAACGCATGACTCGTGTGTTGCTCGGCGCGGCCCTGTGCCTCGCCCTGGGCGTCGCTGCGCCCCTCGCGGCCGAAGACTGGCCCCGGTTCCGCGGCCCCGCGGGGTCCGGCTCGTCTCCTTCGACGCGCCTGGCGACCGAGTGGTCGGCCGAGAGGAACGTCCTGTATTCCAGGCGAATTCCGTGCGGGTGCGCGGGCTCAAGTCTCGAAATCTAAGTGAAAATCGGCTTTTACTTCCCGACGCAGAACCGCGAGAACACGCGGTCGAGCAGGTCGTCGGTGTACACGGCCCCGGTCATCTCGCCGAGCGCGTCGATCGCCCCGCGGAGCGCCAGCGCGACCAACTCCGGCGGTTCGGCCGCCGCGGTCAGCGCGCGGGCCTCGCGCAGCCGCTCCAGGCACACCGCGACGTGATGCCGGCACCGGCTCTGGCTCGGCGCGAGCGCCGGGCGGGCCAGTGCCGTCACCGCTTCCGCCAGCGCGGCGCGGAGCGCGCCGAGGTCGTGAACCGAACACGCGAGCGCCGCGCCGGCGGACGGCCGGGCGGCGCGGAGGTCGCTCTTCGTCCGCACCTTCAGCACGGCCGCCCCGGTCGCACGCAGGCGCGCCTCGTCTCGCCCGTCGAAGACGCCGTGCTCGTCGCACCAGACGACCACATCGGCCCGCGCCGACTGCTCCGCGCCCAGTCGTTGCGCCTGGGCCTCGATGGTATCGGTCGCGTCCTGCCAGCCGGCGGTGTCGATCAGCTCGCACGGCACGCCGGCGAGGTCGAGCGGGCGGGTGAGGTAGTCGCGGGTGGTGCCGGCGACCGGGCTGACCAGCGCCGCCCCGCCGGTCAGCGCGTTGAACAGGCTGCTCTTACCCGCGTTCGGCTCCCCGACCAGCGCGACCCGCACCGGCCGCCCGGACACCGTCCGCGATTCCATCTGCACGGCCACCGCGGCCAGCTGCGCGATCGCAACATCAAGCTGCCGAAGCGTTTCGGCCTGCCCGACGAACTCGATGTCCTCGTCGGCGAAGTCGAGGGCCGCTTCGGTGTCGGCCAGCAGGTTGAGGAGGCTGTCGCGGAGGGCGTCGAGCGGGCGCGACACCCCGCCGGCCAGTTGCGCGAGCGCCGCCCCGAGGTCGGCGTCGGTGCCGGCGTCAATAACCGCCTGCACCGCTTCCGCTTGAGGCAGGTCTTTCTTGCCGGCGAGAAACGCGCGGAGGGTGAACTCGCCCGGTCGCGCCGGCCGCGCCCCGGCCGCCAGCAAGTCGGCGACCAACCGTTCGACGAGCGGCGGCGAGCCGACGAGGTGCAGTTCCGCGACGTCCTGCCCGGTGTAGGATCGCGGCCCGGCGAAGAAGTACAGCGTCGCGGGTAGGGGCGAATGCACGCCGCTGAGGCGCAGCACACCGCGGACGAAGCGGCGCGAAGAACCCACCCCCCGGCCCCCTCCCTGCAGGGAGGGGGAGTTCGGCGCGCCGTTGACGTCGTCGATACGCGAAAGGTTTTGCTCCCCCTCCCTGCAGGGAGGGGGCCGGGGGGTGGGTTCTGCCGCGCGGAACACGACGTCCACCACCGCCCGCGTCCGCGGCCCGCTCAGGCGCACGATCGCCCGCGGCGCGGGGCCGGGGGCCGACGACACCGCCGCGATGGTGTCGTCCGGGTGCGGCGCGGCGGTCTTCTCGAACGACATGGCCGACTCCGGTTCGTACACCGGGATTATCGGAACCGCACGCGACAAGGACACGCCATGACTGCCGCCGACGCCTACGCCGAACTCGTCCGCCGCTCGAAGGAACTCGGGGTCATCAACTCCTGCGCGGCCGTCCTCGGGTGGGACCACCAGACCTACATGCCCACCAAGGGCGGGGCGCTCCGCGGCGACCAGATGGCGTTTCTGGCGTCGCTCGCGCACCAGAAGTTTACCGACCCGAAGGTCGGCGAACTGCTCGCCGCGATCGAAGGCTCGGACCTCGTCCGCGACCCGGAATCGGATGCCGCGGCGAACGTCCGCGAACTCCGCCGCGCCTACGACCGCGCGACCAAACTCCCGCCGGACCTCGTCGCCGAACTCGCGCGCGTCACTACCCAGGCGCAGCAAGTGTGGGAGCAAGCCAAAAAGAAGAACGACTACGCCAGCTTCAGGCCAATGCTGGAGCAGGTCGTGAATCTCAAGCGGCAGGAGGCCGACGCGGTCGGCTACAAAGACCACAGGTACAACGCGCTGATCGAGGAGTACGAACCGGGCACCACGGTCGCGGAACTGAAGACCCTGTTCGCCGAACTCGCCGCCGAACTGTCGCCGCTCGTCAAAAAGATCGTGGCTTCACCCAAGCAACCCGACAAGGGGGTGCTCGAGCGCGACTTTCCGGTGGACCGGCAGAAGGTGTTCGCGGAGGCGGCGGCGGTCGCGATTGGGTTCGACTTCGCCGCCGGGCGGCTGGACACCACCGCGCACCCGTTTTGCTCGGGGTTCGGCCCCGGCGACTGCCGGATCACGACCCGGTACAACCCGAAGTTCTTCAACGAGGCATTTTTCGGCGTGCTGCACGAGACCGGGCACGCGATGTACGAGCAGAACCTGCCGGCCGAGCACTTCGGCACCCCGCTGGGCGTCGCGTGCTCGTTCGGCATCCACGAGTCGCAGTCGCGGCTGTGGGAGAATCAGGTCGGCCGCGGGCGGCCGTTCTGGGACCACTTCTACCCGCGGTTGCAACAGACGTTCCCCGCGGCGCTCGCCGACGTGTCCCGCGACGCCTTCTACTTCGCCGTCAACACCGTCAAGCCGTCGCTCATCCGCGTTGAAGCCGACGAGGCGACCTACAACCTGCACATCGCACTGCGGTTCGAACTGGAGTTGGCGCTGCTGTCGGGCGATCTGACCGTGTCCGACCTCCCGACGGCGTGGAACGAGCGGTTCGAGGCACTGTTCGGCCTGACCGTGCCCACCGATTCGTTAGGGTGTTTGCAGGACATCCATTGGAGCTTCGGCGGGATCGGCTACTTCCCCACGTACACGCTCGGGAACCTGTACGCGGCACAGTTAATGGACGCGGCGCGGCGCGACCTCGGGATTGCGTTAGAGGACGAATTCCGCTGCGGCGAGTTCGGGCGGCTGAAGGGGTGGCTGACGGAACGTATCCATAAGCACGGGCAGCGGTTCCGCGCTGGTAGATTGTGCCAAAGCGCCACCGGTGCGCCGCTCTCGCCGAAGCCGTTCCTGTCATATCTGAATGAAAAATTCGGCTCGCTGTACGGGGTGTGACGGAATGTGCTAGAGTAGTTCGTTCGGCCCGCCGGCAGATTCGCTACGTCCGGTACGGATTCCGCCACTTCGCCGGTTTCGCGCCCGCAATAACGTGCGCAGACCCGCGCGAATCGGCACCGGATGTGCCAGCGTGACCGCCGCGAGCCGCACTCCCCCTGACACCCGCGACATGCCCCCGCCGAAACCCCAGGCCGACGTGACTCCCGACGCGCTGACCGAGTCGGCGGCCAGCGCCGGCGACACGCACGCCCACCAGTACCAGCAGCGGTCGGCCCACGCCGACACGCCGACGGCCCCGCCGCCGGACGTCGGCACCGTCGTCGGCACCTTCGTCCTCCAGGACAAGCTGGGCGAGGGCGTGTCGTGCCACGTGTTTCGCGGCTGGGACAACGCCCGCTCCCGCCCGGTCGCGCTGAAAATTCTGAACTGGGCCAACGTGTACGACCGCACCGCCGCGATGAAGCAGTTGCGGACGGAGGCGATGGCCCTGGCCCGGGTCAAGCACCCGCTGGTGGTGCGGTTCATCGACTTCGGGTTCGACCCGCGGTGGCCGTACCTGGTGACGGAGTTCTTCGAGGGCCGCCCGCTCGGCGAGTTGCTGCGGCAGGGCGGCGCGCTGCCGCCGGCGTGGGCGCTGTACCTGATCTCGCAGATGGCCGACGCGCTGGGCGCGGTGTGGAAGGCCGGGCTGGTCCACCGCGACATCAAGCCGGACAACATCCTGGTCGGGCCGAACGGCAACGCCAAGCTGATCGACTTCGGGCTGGCGAAGGCCGACGCGCTGGAGGCGACCCGCGAGCGGACCGGGCCGGAACTGGCCGGCACCGCCGCGTACCTCGCCCCGGAGCAGGCCAAGGACGCGAGCGTGGTCGATCTCCGGGCCGACATCTACTCGCTGGGGGTCACCCTGTACGAAGCGATCACCGGCCGGCTGCCGTTCGAGGGCCGGAACCGCGTGCAGGTGATCTTCCAGCACCTGAACACGCCCCCGGTGCCGCCGGCCGAGCGGGCCGAGGGCGTGCCGCCGCTCCTGTCGGACCTGTGCCTGTGGATGCTCGCCAAGAACCCCGACGACCGCCCGCAGAACTACGAGGAGCTGCGCCAGGCGCTGAACACCGTGACCGGCTGCTAACGAAGTGCTGAGTGCTTCTTTTGAGTGCTGAGTGCTGAGTGCTGAGTCAAGACAGGATGCCAGAGCCACAGAGGGTTCTGGCATCCTGTCTTGACTCAGCACTCAGCACTCAGCACTCAAAAGAAGCACTCAGAAAAACCATTCCGGCGTAACAACCCACTTCAGCTCGCCGCACCCGCGGTCCGGGCAGCCGTCGAACGTCACGCACGCGCAGGCGGCCTTTTCCAGCGGCATGCTGCCGTCCGGCGCGCCGACCAGCCACTCCAGGTAGGCGGCGAGTTCCGGCATGTGACCGACGGCCGCGACCGCGTCGCCGGGCACCGCCCGCAGGAACTCGGACAGCTTGTTCGGCCGCAGCCGCTCCGGGGCCAACTGGTCGCACGTCACCGGCCGCGCCCCGGGCAGCGCCGCGGCCATCACCTCGACCGCCGTCTGGTGCGCCCGGACCAGCGGGCTGGCGACCACCGCGTCGAGCGGCAGTTTCAGGCGGGCGAACGCCGCCCCCAGCGCGCGGGCCTGGTCGCGGCCGTGGGCGGTCAGCACGCGGTCGAAATCCCGCGCCGCGCCCGGCGTGCCCAGTTCGACCGCCTCGGCGTGACGGATCAGGTATAACAGCATCACACTCTCCGCCGCACACCGGCCGGCTGCATGTTCATCGAATCCTCGCGCCGTTCACCCCTTCCGTAACGGCGTCCCGACTCATACATTACATGAAGCGCCGGACACCACCAGAGTAGTAAGGAAGTTCCGGGTTCCCGAAGTCCGACGTTCCCGACGCCTCTCCCGCCCCGAACTCGGCCCCGGTCACTCGCAACGGCAACGAAATGAAGCGGAACGACATTCGGAACGTCGCGGTCATCGCCCACGTGGACCACGGCAAGACGACCCTCGTCGATCAGATGCTGCGGCAGAGCGGGCTGTTCCGCTCCGAGGAGCTGGACAAGCTCGTCGGCGGCCAGCACGGGCTGATCATGGACAGCAACGACCAGGAGCGGGAGCGCGGGATCACCATCCTCGCCAAGAACTGCGGCATCCGCATCGGCGACACGAAGGTGAACCTGATCGACACCCCCGGGCACGCCGACTTCGGCGGCGAGGTCGAGCGCATCCTCAAGATGGCCGACGGGGCGTTCGTGCTCGTGGACGCGGCCGAGGGGCCGCTGCCCCAGACGCGGTTCGTGCTCAAGAAGGCGTTCGCCTCCGGGCTGAAGCCGATCGTGGTGATCAACAAGATCGACCGCCCGGACGCCCGCATCACCGAAGTCCACGCGCTGATGTTCGACCTGTTCATCGAACTCGGGGCCGACGACGACACCGCCAGCTTCCCGGTCATCTACGCCAGCGGCCGCGCCGGCGTCGCCACCACCGACCTCGCGGTCGAGCCGAAAGACCTTCGCCCGCTGTTCGACGCGATCTTGAACAACGTCCCGGCCCCGGACGTGGACGAGAACGCCCCGCTGCAGATGCAGGTGATGGCGCTGCAGTACGACGAGTTCAAGGGCAAGATCGCGATCGGGCGCGTATTCGCCGGCAAGATCCGCAAGAACCAGCGGGTCGCGGTCGTCAAGCAGAAGGACGGGTCGGTGTTCCAGGACACCATCGTGCAGGTGCTGGAGTTCGACCGGCTGGCCAAGCGCGAGGTGGAGGAGATCCGGGCCGGCGACGTGTGCGCCGTGGTCGGCATCGACGACGCCGACATCGGCGACACCATCTGCGAGTTCGACAAGCCCAAGGCGCTGCCGCCGCTCACCATCGACGAGCCGACGCTCGACATGGTGTTCCGCGTCAACGACTCGCCGTTCGCCTCGAAGGAGGGCAAGCCGCTCACCAGCCGCGAGCTGCGCGACCGGCTCGACAAGGAGTTGCAGCACAACGTCGCGCTGCGCGTCTCGCAGGGCGACCGCGAGAGCGAGTTCATCGTCAGCGGCCGCGGGTTGCTGCACCTCGGCGTCTTGCTCGAAACGATGCGCCGCGAAGGGTCGGAAGTGGCCGTCGGCAAGCCCCGGGTCATCGTGAAGGTGATCGACGGCGAGAAGATGGAGCCGTACGAGCACCTCGTGGTGGAGGTGCCCAACGAGCACCACAACGTGGTGATGCGGCTGGTGTTGGAGCGGCAGGGCGAGTTCCAGAAGATGGAGAGCCACCGCGGCATCACGCAGGTCGAGTTCCACATCCCGGCCCGGTCGCTGATCGGCCTGCGGACGCGGATGCTGACCGCGACGCAGGGCACCGCGATCATGCACCACAACTTCCTCGACTACCGGCCGGCGAAGGGCGCGCAGGCCGGCCGGTCCACCGGCGTGTACCTGTCCAAGAACACCGCCAAGGTGACCGCGTACTCGATCGACGGGCTGAGCGGCACCCTGTTCGTCTCGCCGGGTGACGAGGTGTACGAGGGGCAGATCGTCGGCGAGCACGGGCGCGACAACGACATGGTGGTGAACGTCACCGACCCGAAGCCGCTCACCAACATGCGGGCCTCGGGGAGCGACGCGAAGGCGGCCATCAAGCCGGCGACGGTGTTCTCGATGGAAATGGCCCTGGAGTACATCGAGGACGACGAACTGGTGGAAGTGACCCCGGAAGCGGTGCGGATGCGGAAGATCTGGCTGAAGGAAGCCGACCGCAAGAAGCAAGCCCGCGGGCAGAAGTGACCGCTCAACCATGTTCGCCAACGCCGAACCGCCGGCCCGATGGCCGGCGGTTTGTGTCGTTTCGGGCGTCTTCCGCCGTCCTAGGTCGCGGCCGGGGCATCCGAGGTGACGGCCTCGGCCGGGGTCGGGGCGGCGACCGTGGCGGCTGCCAACGCGGCGAGCGGCTCGACCTCCACCACTTCCGACGGCGCGCCGTTGGCCGACGGGACCGCTTCCGCCTCCGCCGGCTTCTTGCCCTTGCGGGCCTTCTTCTTCGGCTCGGCCGGCTTGGCCAACTGCCGCACCCGCTCCTCCATCTCCTTGCCCGGCTGGAACGTCACCACGTTCTTCGCCTCGACCTCCACCTTCTCCCCGGTCCGCGGGTTACGGGCCTTCCGCTTCTTCCGCGACTTCACCTCGAACACCCCGAAGTTCCGCAGCTCGATACGCCCGTCGCGGCACAGCGTCTCGATGATCGCCTCGAACGTCTGCTGCACGATCTCCTTGGTCGCCAGTTGCGTCAAGTTGCCCTTCAGCAGTGGCGGCTTCTGGCTGTTGGCCCAGTCGCAGATGGTTTTGACGATCTCTTTTTTGGTCACGAGAGTGGTCCCTCGGTGCGGCTCGGTCTTCGCGGTTGCGGGAGCGGTGCGCTCAGTCTAAGCCGCCCGCGAAGATGCGTCAAGGAAATACCCCGTCAGGGGTTACGTCGATGCGCGGGGCGGCGCGGCAAGCCGGGTTGTCCCGCCCGGGGCGCGAGGTTATAAGAGCGGCGAGATTCGGCGCGGGCGTGGGGTGAGAGGCACGATGCGGAACTTCCGGCGGTGCGTCTGGTTCTCGTGGCCGTACCGGCAGCGGCTGCTCGCGTCGGTCCTCTGCGCCACCGCCGTCGCAGTGCTGTGGAGCGTCAACCTCGGGGCCATCTATCCCGTCCTCGTGCTGCTCAAGGACGGCAAGAACCTCCAGCAGTGGGTGGACAAGGAGATCGCCGCCCAGCAGGAGAAGCACGACCAGCACGCGGCCGAGGTGAAGAAACTGAACGCCGCGCTGGCGGCGCTGGAGAAGCAGCCGGACACGCCCGAGCGGGAGAAGTTGCGCCGCGGGTACTCCGCCTCGCTGGCCACCAACACCGACCAGCAGAACTACCACGCCGACTGGAGCTACCGCTACCAGTGGCTGCGGGCGAAGGTGATCCGGCACCTGCCGGCCGACCCGTTCGACACGTTCCTGTGGCTGATGGCCGGCGTGCTGGTGTGCGTCGTCGTCAAGGGGGTGTTCGAGTTCGGCCACGAGTCGCTGGTCGGCGGGGTGACGCACCGCACCGCGTTCGACCTCCGCAACGCGCTGTTCCGCCGCGTCCTGCGGCAGGACGTGCGGCAACTGGCCGCGGCCGGCACCGTCGATCTGATGAACCGCACCACCGCCGACAGCGAGCAAGTCGCGGCCGGCTTGAAGGTGCTCTACGGGCGCGTCATCGCCGAACCGCTGAAGGCCGGCGTGTGCTTCCTGTCGGCATGCTTAATTAGCTGGCAATTGACGCTGCTGTTCGTGTTCATCGTGCCGCTCGCGCTGTACGTGCTCACGAAGGTGAGCAAGGCGATGCGGAAGGCGGCCCGGCGGGCGATGGAGCGGATCTCGGCGATGTCCAAGATCCTGCGCGAGGCGTTCGACGGGGTGCGCGTCGTGAAGGGGTTCACCCGGGAGGCGCACGAGCGGCGGCGGTTCCGCGCGGCCAACCGCGACTACCTCCGCAAGGCCGTACGGCTGGTCAACCTGGACGCGTTCGCCAACCCGGCGATCGAGGTGCTGGTGGTGCTGGCGGTGTCGCTGGCGCTGGTCACCGGGGTGTACTTGGTGCTGACGGGGAGCACGCACATCGGCGTGATCCGCATGTGCGCGCAGCCGCTCAGCTTCGAGACGCTCCTCCAATTTTACGTGTTCCTGGCCGCGATCGCCGACCCGGTGCGGAAGCTGTCCAGCGTGTACGCCAAGCTCCAGGCCGCCGAGGCCGCCGGGACGCGCATCTTCGAGGTGTACGACCGCGAGCCGCGCGTCGAGGCCAACCCAAGCGGCCCGCGGCTGACCGCGGTGGCGCGGAAGATCGAGTTCCGGCACGTGTGCTTCGCGTACAACCCGGCGGCCGAGCACCCGACGCTGGACAACGTCAGTTTCAGCGTGAAGGCCGGCGAGACGATCGCAGTCGTCGGCGGCAACGGGTGCGGCAAGACGACGCTGCTGTCGCTGCTGCCGCGGTTCTTCGACCCGGACTCGGGGTCGGTGCTCATCGACGGCGTCAACCTGCGGACCGCGCACCTGCGGTCGCTCCGCAAGTTGATCGGCGTCGTCACGCAGGACACACAACTGTTCGATGACACCGTGTTCGCCAACATCGCCTACGGTCGGCCGGGGGCGACGGAGGCGGAAGTGATCGAGGCCGCGAAGAAGGCCCGGGCGCACGAGTTCATCGAGAAGAAGGACGCCGGCTATCAGACGCTGATGGGCGCGTCCGGGTCGAACTTCGCCGGCGGCGAGCGGCAGAAGATCGCGCTGGCCCGGGCGATTCTCCGCGACCCGCGCATCCTGATTCTGGACGAGTTCACGAGCGCGGTGGACGCGGCGAGCGAGGTGGACATCCACGCGGCGCTGAAGGAGTTCGTCCGCGGCCGGACGACGTTCCTGATTACCCACAAGCTGCACACCGTGCCCGAAATCGCCGACCGCGTCGTGATGATGGAGGCCGGGCGGGTGCTGGACATCGGCACGCACCCCGAACTGCTCGCCCGGTGCGACGGCTACCGGCGGCTGTTCGAGTCGTCGCAGTCGTGGCGGCAGGACGCGCCGGCCACGGAAGTCAAGGACGAACCCAAGCCCGCGCCGAGTCCGCCAGCCAAGCCGACGCCCGTCGCGGCGACGACAGCCCCTGCGACCTCCGTGCCCGTACCCGCCGGCCACAAAGTCGGTTCTGGTCCCCTTCTGCCCGCGGGTGGGGATCAAGGCAGCGCTTCGCCTCAACCCGCACGGGGGGATGGGGCTGAAGCGTCGGCCGTTCCGGCAGGCGGAGTAGGAGACACGACACCGCCCACCGTTCCGCTGCCCGTGCCGGACCCGAAAGCCGCCCCCACCCCGAAGCGTGACGCGGCATGAACACGTTTCGCACTCGCCTCCGGCTCGCGGTTGCGCTTCGGGTGCCGCGCCCGGCGCACCTTACGCCGCTCGTTCTGTTCGCGCTCGTTGGGGCGCTGTTCCTGTTCCAACTCGGGGCGCGCGACCTCGTGAGCAGCCACGAGGCCCGCGCCGCGCAGAACGCGCAGCGGATGCTAACCAGCGGCGAATTCGGACTTCCGACGCTGTTCGACGGGCAGCGCGACCTCCAGAAGCCGCCCGGGTTCTACTGGCTGGCCGCCGCGGTCGGCGCGCTGAACGGTGGGGAAGTGTCGCCGCTCGCGGCCCGCCTGCCCGCGGCGCTCGCGGCGCTGGCGTCGGTCGCGCTGGTGTACTGGCTGCTGCGGCGCGAGGGCTTCACGACGGGCGCGGTGGTCGCGGCGGTGACGATGGCGACCGCGAACCACTTCGTCGCGATCGGCCGCACCGCCCGCATCGACGTGCCGCTCACGTTCGCGGTCGCGGCGGCGCTGGTGTGCTTCCTTCGTGGTCTTCAGAGTGGTCCGCTCGCTCCGCGAGCGGTGCGACGCACCCCGAATAGCGATGCCAGGAACCCGCCGAGCGACACCACCCCCGTGCCTCCGCTCGCGGAGCGAGCGGACCACTCTGAAGACCACGAAGGAAGCACGCCGTGGTTCCTCCTCTCCGCCGTCGCCGCCGGGTGCGCCGTCCTGTTGAAAGGGCCGGTCGGGCTGGCGCTTATCGGCTTGACCGCGGTCGCGTTTCTTGTGGTCGAGCGCGTCCGGTTGCCGCTGTCGGTCGCGGTGCTCGGCACGGCGGTCACGGCGGCGGTCGCGGTGCCGTGGTTCGTGTGGGCGAACGACGCCACCGGCGGCGAGTTCGTCCGCGTCTTCTTCTGGCACCACAACGTCAGCCGGTTCACCGGCGAGGCGGAATCGCTCGCCACACACCCGTGGTGGTACTACGGACCGCGGTTCGCCTACGCCTTTCTCCCGTGGACGCTCCTACTGCCGCTCGTCGGCTGGGCGATGCGCGCCGGCGTGTGGCGGGAAGATCGGCTGTTCCGCTTCGGGGTGGCGTGGGCGGTGGTGATGGTCGCGGTGCTGTCCGCCGCGCAGTTCAAGCGCGCCGACTACTTACTGCCGGCGTTCCCGGGCGCCGCGATCGCGCTCGGATGCGCCGCGGAGCGCTGGCTGGCCACCCGCGAGCGCCCGCGAACCGCCCGCCTCGCGAAATGGGGCTTTGGCGTGCTGACAGCGGCGGCGGTGGCGGTGTGGCCGGTGATGTGGTTCGCGGTCGAGCCGAAGGAGGCCGCCCGGCAGGAGAAGCGGCCGTTCGCCGCCGCGATTCGCGCACACGCGCCGAAGCCACAACCGGTTCTGCTCTTTCGCGTTGAGTCACATTTGCTCGCCTACCACCTCGGTTCGCCGCTCCATACTCTGGTCGAATGGGGTGAGTTGAGGGACGCGCTGTCGCCCGCCGGTTCGCACACGGTGGTGATGCCGCCGGAGTACGCCGCCGACGCCGAGCGGGTCAGCCGGCGAAAACTGGTACTGGTGGCCGACCTCCGCGACTTCACGACCGCAACCCCGCCCCGCCCGCTGGTGTGCCTCCGCACCGCGGACTGACGCGACATCCGATCGGTTCTCCCTCGCTATGGCGAAAAACGCGGCCCCGCGCGACGGCGTGACCGTCGTCCTCCCGGCCCACAACGCGGCCGCCGAACTCCAGCGGGTGCTCCCCGCGTGGGGGGCCGTACTCACCAACCTCAACCGGCCGTTCGAAATCCTGGTGGTGAACGACGCCAGCACCGACGGCACCGCCGCGGCGCTCGAATCGCTCGCCAAGCGCGTGCCCGGGCTGCGCGTGCTGACCCACGACACCCGCCGCGGGTTCGGCTCGTGCCTCCGCACGGCCCTCGCCGACGCCAAACACCCGCTGCTGCACTACAGCGGCGTCGACTACCCGTACACGCCGACCGACATCAAGCCGATGCTCGAGCGCATCGACCTGCGGGACGAACTGCTCGGCAAACAACCGGACCTCATCAGCGGGTTCCGGGTGGGCCAACCGCGGCCGACGGCGGTGGTGCTGGCGAGTTGGTCGTGGAAGCTGTTCTGGCGGGCGTTCGCCGGGCTGCCGATCTCCGACTCGCTGCCGTGGTACGGGTGGGGCGAGTGGCTGTACCGGGCGCGCGTCGGGTGGACGTTCGGCGTCCCGCTGGCCGACGTCAACTGCGCGTTCAAGCTGTACCGCACCGCGTTCCTGAAGCGGTTCCCGATCCAGTCGGATAGCGACTTCGTTCACACCGAGCTTGTCGCCAAAGCGACATTCCTGACGAGTATCATGGACGAGGTGCCGCTGACCCCGCAACCGCACCCGCACCCGCCGAAAACGTTCGCCGAGGACTGGCGCGAGGTGTTCCGCCGCCCGCTGTTCGCGTTCGAAGAGGCGAAGGACGCCGAGCCGCCGAGGCCGCCCGAAGCCGCGCCGCCTGCTTCTTCGCCCTCTCCCCTTGCGGGAGAGGGTGGCGGCGCTTCGCCGCCGGGTGAGGGGGCGCTGAGCGATCGGGGAACCGCGTAGCCCTCTTCTCTCGCGTGGCTTACCCCTCACCCGGTTCGCTCGCAGAGCCTCGCGAACCACCCTCTCCCGCAAGGGGAGAGGGCGAAACCACGCCCGCCCGTGCGCGCGTTATGAATTCACAGCCGCGCGTCCTGTTTGTCACCGGGAAGCTGGCCGAGCCGGCACTGCGGCGCGTGGTCGACGAACTCGCACCCGCCGCCGGGTTCGAGCCGCACGTCGCGGTGCTGCCGATCACCGTCGCGGCGCTCATGACGACCAACTGGGTCAGCCGGCACCTGCCGCCGCTCCCGCCGGACCTCACGCGAGTCGTGCTGCCGGGGTTCTGCCGCGGCGAGGTCGAAGAAGTGGCCCGCGCCGCCGGCGCGCCTGTAGTGCGCGGCCCGCTCGACCTCCGCGACCTGCCCGAGTTCTTCGGCAAGACGCGCAAGCCGCCCGACTACGGCAAATACGACATCGCGATCCTCGCGGAGATCAACCACGCGCCGCGAAAGTCGCTCGACGCCATTTTGAAGGAAGCCGCCCATTACCGCGACAGCGGTGCGGACCTCATCGACCTCGGGTGCGACCCGGGAGCCACCTGGGACGGCGTCGGAGGCGCGGTTCGCGCTCTGAAGGCCGACGGGCACCGCGTCTCGATCGACAGCTTCAACCCGGCCGAAGTGGACGCGGCGCTCGACGCCGGGGCCGAACTGGTGCTGAGCGTCAACGGCTCGAACGTCGCCCACGCCCGCCGCTGGCACGCCGCGCACCCCGGTGTCGAGGTGGTGGCGATCCCGGACACGCCGAGCGACCTCGACTCGCTCGCCCGTACCGTCGATGTGCTGCGCGACATCGGCGTGAAGCACCGGCTCGACCCGATTCTGGAACCCATTGGATTTGGGTTCGCGGCGTCGCTCGGCCGATACATCGAGACGCGGAAGCGGTTCCCCGACGCCGAAATCATGATGGGCGTCGGCAACCTCACCGAACTGACCGACGCCGACACCGCCGGCATCAACGTACTGCTCGCGGGCTTTTGCCAGGAGATCGGCGTTCGCAGCGTGTTGACGACCGAAGTCATCAACTGGGCGCGGTCGGCGGTGAAAGAATTCGATCTCGCCCGACGGCTGGTGTTCCACGCGGTCCGCGAAAAAGTGCTGCCGAAGCGGATCGAGCCGAACCTGGTGATGCTCCGCGACCCCAAGTTGTACGAGCAGGGCGCGGCCGGTTTGCAAGAACTCGCGCGAAAGGTGACCGACCGCAACTACCGGATTTTCGCCGAGCGGGGTGAAATTCACGTGCTCAACGGGGGTATCTACCTCCGCGGCACCGACCCGTTCGCGCTCTTTGAGCGGCTGGCGGCCGCGGATACAAAGATCGACGTATCCCACGCATTTTACCTGGGTTACGAGTTCGCCAAGGCGGTCACGGCGCTGACGCTCGGCAAGAACTACACCCAGGATCAGGCGCTGCGGTGGGGTTTTCTGACGGTGCCGGAAGTGTCCCACCGTAACCCGGGCGGCGCGGCGGTATCCGAATAGCGGCGGCCGCCGGGCCGTCTAAAATGCCGATAACACCTGTGTGACTTTCCGCGGCCGCCGAGCCGCGCTCCCCATTCGCCCGTTGAGGACGAACTCGATGCGACTGCTTTGCGCCGCGGCGCTGTCCCTGGTCTGCGGGCTGTGGATGGCGTTCGCCGACGACAAGAACCCGGAGCAGATCCGGGCCGAGCGGACCGCCCGGCTGGCCGCGATCAAGGCCAAGTTCGACGCCACGTTCAAGGAACTGGAGGCGCGGTACGAGAAGGCCCCGCAGGCCGAGAAGCGCGGGGTGGTGGTCGAGATGCGGGAGGAGACGCAACTGGCCGCCGGCAAGGCGCTGAAGGTGGCCGAGATCGACCCGAAGGACGAGGCCGGGTTCGCGGCGCTGGAGTTCATCGCCCGGTCGGCCGGCCGCGTCGGCGCCGGCGGGGCGGACGTGGTCAAGGCGATGGACCTGCTGGCCGAGCACCACGCCGCCAACCCGAAGGTGCGCGACTTCCTGACGTACGTGATGATGACCAACAAGCCGGGCGAGAAGCTGCTGAGGGCCGTGTCCGAGAAGGGGGCCGACACCGACACCCGGGCGATCGCGACGGTGATGCGCGGGTATCAGGCGGCGCAGGCGATCGACGACTCGGACGAGGACGCCCGGATCGTCGCCGCGGTGAAGGCGGCGGCCGACCTGCTGGAGGCGGCCAAGAAGCTGTCCCCGAACGCCAAGGTGGACGACACCACGGTCGCCCAGTTCGCCGACGACGAACTGAAGGGGCTGAAGGCGCTCACCAGCCTGCTGCCGGGCAACCCGGCCCCGGCCGTCGAGTCCCGGGGGTTGGACGACAAGAAGGCGACGCTGGCCGACTACAAGGGCAAGGTGGTGGTGCTCGACTTCTGGAACACCGGGTGCGGGCCGTGCAAGGAGATGATCCCGCACCAGCGGGAGGTGGTTCGCAAGTACGCCGACCGCCCGTTCGCCCTGATCAGCGCCAGCAGCGACCCGAGCAAGAAGGTGCTTGAGGACTTCATCGCGAAGCAGCCGATGCCGTGGGTCCACTGGTGGAACCCCGACTACACCGCGCAGAAGACGTTCCGCATCTGGGCGACGCCGACGGTGTTCGTCATCGACCACACCGGCGTGATCCGCTTCCGCGCGATCGGCGAGATCAACGACAAGCAACTCGACAAGCTGATCGAGGACCTGGTGAAGGAGGCCGAGAAGGCCAAGGGCTGACGAGTTGGTAGTTGGTAGTTGGTGGTTGGTAGTGAAGACCAAAACCACGAACGGTTTTGGTCTTCACTACCAACCACCAACTACCAACTACCAACTATAATCCCCGCATGGATTCAGGGGAGCCGCTCCAGTTCGACGCCGTGCCGGTGCCGACGCCCGCGCACGGCCCCCTGGCGGTCGAACTGGTGCCGGCTCCCGACCCCTGGGCGGTCGCGCGGAAGCTCGCCTACCTCCCACACCTCCTGTTCCTCGACAGCGCCGAAAAGCACTCCGACCGCGGGCGGTACTCGTATGTGAGCGCCGACCCTTACGGCCTCGCGACCGACTTCGCCGGCCTGCGGCGGATGGAGCGCTCGCCGCGCCCATTCGCCTCGATCCCCGGCCTGCCGCCGTTCCAGGGCGGGTACGCCGGGCTGTTCGGGTACGGCCTCGGCCGGCACTTCGAGCGCGTGCCGGCGACGCGGTACGACGAGTTCGCCACGCCGGAGCTCGCCCTCGGCTGCTACGACTGGGTGTTATCGTTCGACCACGAGCGGCGGCGGGCGTGGCTCGTGTCGAGCGGCGAAATCGGGATCGAATGGCCGAAGCAAGGTGCGCGTGCGGCGAACCGTCTGCGCGACGCCCTCGGCTGGCTCCGCTCGTCGTCGGACTTTCCGCTGGCGGCCACCGACGGACCCGTTGCCATTCCGTGCCCGCAGTACCCGCTGCCCGGGTTCCCGGGTGTCACCAGCAACTTCAGCCGCGCCGGCTACGAAGCCGCGGTGCGCCGCGCCGTCGAGTACGTTCACGCCGGCGACTGCTTCCAGGTGAACCTGTCGCAGCGGCTCCTCGCGCCCCTGCGCGAGCACCCGCTCGAGCTTTACGGCCGGCTTCGAGAGCTCAACCCGGCCCCGTTCGCCGCGTACTTCGACCTCGGCGACTTCCAGATCGTCAGCGCCTCGCCGGAACGCTTCCTGCGCGTCCGCGAGGGGGGCGTGGTCGAAACGCGGCCGATCAAGGGGACGCGGCCGCGCGGCAAGACGCCCGACGAGGACGCGGCGCACCTCCGCGACCTCATCACCAACCCGAAGGACCGCGCCGAGAACGTGATGATCGTTGATTTGCTGCGCAACGACCTCGGGCGCGTGTGCGAGTTCGGCTCCGTGCGCGTGCCGCGCGTCTGCGAGGTCGAAACGTTCCGCTACGTCCACCACCTCGTGTCGGAGGTGCGCGGGCGGCTGAAGCCGGGCGTTGGGCCGCTCGACCTGCTCGCCGCGTCGTTCCCGGGCGGCAGCGTCACCGGCGCACCGAAGGTGCGGGCGATGGAGATCATCGCGGAACTGGAGCCGACCGTCCGCGGGCCGTATTGCGGCAGCCTCGGGTGGATCGGGTTCGACGGGCAGATGGACACGAACATCCTCATCCGCACCTTCACCGCCGGCCGCGGGTGGGTGCAGTTCCCGGTCGGCGGCGGGATCGTGGCCGACAGCGACCCGGCCCGCGAATACGAGGAAACGCTCCACAAGGCCGCCGGGCTACTAAGAAGTTTGCAAGTTCCAGGTTCCAGGTTCCAGGTTGAGGGCGAAACGCGCTAAGTCGCTCGTCTTCGAACTTGGAACGATTGGAACTTGAAACCTGGAACGACGAGAAATGATCCTCGAAGCGCTCGTCACCACGCTCGACGCCGCCGGCGGGCCGCACCTCGCGCCGATGGGGCCGCGCGTCGCCCCGGACTTCGCCCGCTTCACCCTGCGGCCGTTCCCGACGTCCAACACCTACCGGAACCTCGTCCGGCACGGCGAAGGCGTGCTGCACGTCACCGACGACGCGCTGCTTCTTGCCAAAGCGGCGATCGGGGCGGCCGAAACGCCGCCGGTGCGCCCGGCCGAGCGCGTCGGCGGGTGGATTCTGGCCGACTGCTGCCGCTACTTCGAGTTCGCGGTGACGTCGATCGACGCGAGCGGCGAGCGGGTGACGGTCGAGGCCGAGGTGCGGCACGCCGGCCGCGTCCGCGACTTCTTCGGCTTCAACCGGGCGCGCCACGCGGTCGTCGAAGCCGCGATTCTGGCGACCCGGTTGCACCTGTTGCCGCTGGCGGAAGTGGCCGCGGAGTTCGCCCGGTTGCGGGTGATCGTCGGCAAGACCGGCGGCCCGGACGAGCACGCGGCGATGGACCTGTTGGAGGCGAAGCTCCGCGCGGCGCAGTCCGGCCTTCTGTAGCCGGCCTCTGTGAGGCCGGAGGGACACGGGACGAAATAGCACCGGCCTCACAGAGGCCGGCTACAGAAGGAGTCACTCCACCGCCCACAGGATGACCGACGTGCGGTCCTTGATGTAGACGCGGTTGCCGGTGGCGATCGGGTACGCGTACACCTCGGTGTCGGTCACCTTGTACGCGGCCACCTCGGTGTACTCCTTCGGGTTCGGCTCGAACACCAGGAGCTTGGCCCCGGTTCCGGCGGTCAGCGCGAGCATCACCGCCCCGGCGTCCACCACGTTGCCGTACCCGCGGCGGCCGGTGACCGGGTGCGTCCACGCGGTCTTGCCGGTCTCGGCGTTCACGCAGAACAGCGCGTCGTTGGAGGTCAGCCCGTAGACGTGCCCGCCCTTGAGCACCGGCGAGCCGAAGTTGGACGAGCTGTCCTTGTTGTTCCACAGTTCCTTCGCGGTGTAGCCGGCGGCGCCCTTTTCGATCTTGAGCGCCCGGGTGCCGCGCCCGGAGCCGGAAATGACGACCGTCTCGCCCTCGACGGCCGGGGTCGAGGCGTTGTAATTGCCCGGCCCCTTGCCGCCGAGCGCGAACGGCGTCTTCCACAGCGACTTGCCGTCGGCCAGCCCCAGCGCCACCACGCTCTTGTCGGTCTCGGCCACCACCGCCTTCGCGGCGCCCACCGTCATCAGCACCGGCGACGCGTACGACGACCCCTCGTCGGTCCACTTCCACTTCGCCTCGCCCGTGGCGAGGTCGTACGCCGTCACCCCGCCGCCGCCCTCGCCGCCAACCTGCACGACGACGAGCTTGTCCGCGATGACCGGCGAGGACGACGTGTGGAACCGCGGCACCGCCCCGGTCTCGACCCGCCACACCTTCTCGCCGCTGTCGGCCTTGAGGCACGACAGGGTGCCGTTGACCCCGAACGTGACCACCATGCCGTCGGCGACCGCGGGCGAGCTGCGCGGCCCCGGGTAGCCCTGGTCGCCCTTGCCGCTGAACGCGGCGGCGTACTTCTCGGTCCACACCACGTCGCCGGTGTCGGCCTTGAGGCAGCGGGTGACCTCGTTCCCGCCGTCGCGGCTGAACACGTACAACTTGTCGCCGACGAGCGCCGGCGTGGCGACCCCGTCGCCGACGGCCACCTTCCACTTCTGGGTGAGCGCGTCGGGCCACTTGGCCGGGGCTTTGAAGTCGCTGGCGCGGGCGTCGCGGTTGGGGCCGCGCCACTGCGGCCAGTCGGCGGCCGGGGTGCGGGGCGCGAGCGCGGCGGCGAGGGCGACGAGCGCGAGAGCGAGCGCGGAGCGGGTCACGGCGGTTCCTCCGGGCGGAAGTGAATGCCGCTCATCGTAACGCCGGACCTGAGCGAAGTGCTGAGAACGCGGTGAGTGGTCACTGCGCCGCGGGGGCGGGGCGGTCGCCCTCGAGCACGGCGCGGGCGATCTGCTCCGGCCGGAACGGCTTGAACAGCACGTGCCGCATCCCGTCGGCCCGGGCCTTCACGATCGAGTGGGCCACGTCGTACCCGAACCCGGTGGTCAGCGCCACCGCCGCGCCCGGGCAGGCGGCCCGCAGCCGGCGGTAGGTGTCGTACCCGCCGGCGTCCGGCGGCTTCACCTCCTGAAAGATCGCGTCGAACGGGCCGCCGGCCGCCATCGCCACCCCGTCGGCCGCGTTCGCCGCGGTCTCCGCCGTCGCCCCCAGCCGCCCGAGCAGCAGGTGGATCTGCCGCCGCAACCGCTCGTCGGACTCGACCACCAGCACCCGCTTGCCGGCCAGCGGCCGGGCCGCCGCGCCCGGCACCTCGGCCATGTCCCGGCCCACCTGCGTGATGCTCGCCTTCACCCGCCGCGCGCCGTCCAGCACCCGCTGCAACTGCGCCCGCGCGTCCGCGTCGCCGGCGGTTCGCTCCAGCAGCACGCTCGCCCCGGCCAGCACCTCATCGACCGACAGCGCGACCTCCTTGTTCACCGCCTCGATCGACTGCCCGGCGGTACACACCTGCTGCGCGTTCAGCAGGTCCAGGGTGTGCAGCGCGGCGGCGATTTCTTTGGAAAACAGCTCGGTGAACTGCAAGTCGTCCGGCCCGAACCCGTTCACCCGGGGGCTTTCGACGTTGAGCGTGCCGACGACCTCGTCCTGGAACACCAGCGGGACGGTCATCGAGCTGCGGGCGTCGGCCGCGCCGGCGATGTAGTGCGGGTCGTTGGCGGTGTCCGGGCACAGGTAGCTCTCGCCGGTCGAGGCGACGAACCCGGTCACCCCGTTGCCGGTCGGCCGGGCGTAGAGGGCGCGGCCGGCCGCCTCCGGCAGCATGCCGTCCTCCAGCAGCGGCTTCAGCTCGCCGGTCTTGCGGTCCAGGATGCGGACCTCGATGGTGTCGTACTGGAGCAGGTCGCGGATGGTGCGGCGGAGGTTCGACTTGAGCAGCTCGACGCGGGAGGCGATGTCCATCTCGGTGAGCTGGTCGGCGTCCAGCCCGGCCAGCTCGCGGCCGGCGGCGTGCAGCGCGTCGAGCTTCTGCTGCTGGATGACCTGCCGGGTGACGTTGCGGACCAGGGCGATCAGCCCGGTCACCGCGCCGTCGGGGCCGGCCGCCGGGCGGACGTCCACCTCCAGGTACGGCGGCTCGGCGCCGGCCCGGTGGGCGCGGAGCAGCACCGGCCGCCCGCGGCGGGCCGGGGCCAGCGGGTCGGTCGCCGCGTCCGGGTGGTCGGCCGACACGCGGTCGCCGCCCAGCGCCTCCAGCAGCGGACGGCCGACCGGCTCGCCGGCGGCGGCGGCGCGGAAGATCGGGTTGGCCCACTGCACAACGCCGGCGGCGTCGAGGACGGCCAGCCCCTTCTCGATGTGCTCGATGATCAGCTCGTCGCGGCGGAACCGGTCGAGCAGGCCGGCGGTGGCGGCGGCGGAGGTGACGACCGCGTCGTAGTGGGCGGCGGCGAGCCGGCGGGCGACCTCGTTGGGGTCGTCCGTCACCGGTTCGATGTCGCCCAGCGCCGCCAGTGCGGCGTCCAGCGGCCCGATGGACGGGCCGATCAGCAGCAGACGCGGTCGGTCCGTCACGTCACCTCCGGCGCGGCGTTCGCAAGCCCAGGCTTCTCCGCTCGAAATTATATGCGATCGCGATCGGCTGTCACAAGCGCGCACCCGGGGCCTTTTCGGGTTGGTCGGGGCGATCGGCCGGCGCGGGGAGTGGGCGGAAGTGGGTTCGTACCGCACGCCGCTCCAGCCCGCCCACGCCCGACCTTTGAAAAGACCCTGAGAACCCGCGCCGCCGCCCTAGCGGTGCGGACATCGGAAGGGTAAAATGGAGGAAGGAATGGCGGCCGTAGTTGGTAAAATGGGTAACTCCGATTTATGAAAATAAAGGACTTACGGCGAGGGACGTCTTACCCAGATTACCAACCCGTCACTCGCGAGGAGGCTAAAATGTCGGTCACGTCGGCCACGCTGCTGGAGCGGCTGAAGGACGCCCGCGACGCGGACGCGTGGAGCCGGCTGGTCGAACTGTACACGCCGCTCATCCGCGGGTGGGCCGAGCGGCTCAACGTCCGCGGGGCCGACGCCGACGACCTCGTGCAGGAGGTGATGGCGGTGGTGGTGCGGCGGTTCCCCGAGTTCGTCCACCCGGAGAAGCCGGGCGCGTTCCGCGGCTGGCTGCGGGCGATCGCCGCCAACTGCGCCCGCACCATGTGGAAGGCCCGCAAGGTTCACCCGCACGCGCCCGGCGGGACCGACTTCGGCAGCTACCTCGCCCGGCTCGAAGACCCGACCGACGACTTCGCCCGCGCCTGGGAGCGGGAGCACGACCTGCACATCACCCGCCGGCTGCTCGACCGCATCAAGGGCGACTTCGAGGAGCGGACGTGGCGGATCTTCGCCCGGTTCGTGCTCGACGGGTTGCCGGCCGACGAGGTCGCGGCCGAGGCCAAGACCACGGCCAACGCCGTTTACATCGCCAAGTCGCGCGTGCTGGCGCGCCTGCGCCAGGAGGCCGGCGGGCTGCTGGGCTGACCGTGTTTGGTGTTTGGTTTTTGGAACCGGACGGACACCCAGTCCCTTATCGTTCAAAGGTGATACGCAATACCAAAAACGAAACGCCAAACACGTCGGTTTCGAGCGCGACGCGAATCTCTTGCACAATCCGGCACGTCGGACATCATATCGGGAGGAAATCCCACCCTCCCGGCGAAGTGGCGAGCCGCGAACGGCCGTAAGAACTGTGACAGACGCGGCTCGTTCGGGGCATCTTCTCTCTGACGTGTGCCAGGGACGTGCCCGGGCCGGGTTGAACCGCGGAGACCGTAGCCGATGGCAGTCGTCGCCTGTCCCGACTCCAGGACGCTGGCCGCGTTCGCCCGCGGCGAGCTGGACGGCCCCGAGCTGATCGACGTGTCCGACCACGTGAGCGGGTGCGCCGCGTGCTGCCGCGCGCTGCAGGCGATGCCGTCCGACACGCTCGCCGGGCTGGCCCGGGACGCGGCGGCGCGGGGGCCGCTGTCGCCGGAGTCCACCCCGCCGCCGGACGGCCCGGCCCCGGCCCCCACACCCACCGGCCGCATCCCGGTCGAACTCCAGAACCACCCGCGATACCGCATCCTCGAAGAACTCGGCCGCGGCGGTATGGGGACCGTCTACAAGGCCGAAGACACATGGATGTCCCGCACCGTCGCGCTGAAGGTGGTGTCCACCCACCTGACGGTGAAGGCGTCGGCCCTGGCCCGGTTCAAAAAAGAGGTGCAGGCGGCGGCCCAACTGGCGCACAACAACATCGTTCGCGCGTACGACACCGGCGAGGTCGGCGGCGCGCAGTTCCTGGTGATGGAGTACGTCGAGGGGCTGAGCCTGGACCGGCTGGTCATGCGGAAGGGCCGGGTGTCGGTGCAACTGGCGTGCAACCTCATGCGGCAGGCGGCGATGGGCTTGCAGCACGCGGCCGACAAGGGGATGGTTCACCGCGACATCAAGCCGCAGAACCTGCTGGTGACCAAGAAGGGGCAGGTGAAGATCCTCGACTTCGGGCTGGCCCGGCTGGCCGCCGGCCGCGGGTCCGACGCGTCCGGCGAGCGGGTGCCGTTCGGGGCGGCGAACATGTCCGACACCGCCGCGGCCGCCGGGGTGACCCAGGCCGGGTACGTGGTCGGCACCGTCGATTACCTGTCGCCGGAGCAGGCCAAGAACGCGTCGGAGGTGGACTCGCGGAGCGACATCTACTCGCTCGGCTGCACCCTGTACTACCTGCTCGCCGCCCGCCCGCCGTTCGCCGCGGTCAAGGGCATCCGGGAGAAGCTGGCGGCGCACGCCAAGGCCGACCCGCCGTCGGTCCGGCTGGAGCGGCTGGAGGTGACCGAGGAGCTGGAGGCCGTCATCCGCCGGATGCTGGCGAAGAAGCCGGCCGACCGCTACCAGACGCCCGCCGAGGTGGCCGCGGCGCTGCTCCCGTTCACCCGCGACGGGGCGGCGAAGGAGCCGGCGTTCGAGGTGGTCGGCGACCCCGTCGCGCCCTCACCTGCTTCCGCAGTTTCGGTCGGTGCGGACGGCCCGTCCGCCCCGACCGTCATTTCGGGCGTGGCATCGGTCGATGCGCCCGCGCCGCGGCCGAGGCCGGTGGCGGCGGCGGTGGTGCTGGACGACGACCCGGAGCCGGCCGAGCCGGAAGCGGCCCGGCCGCGGAAGAAGAAGCGGAAGCGGGCGTCGTGGTGGGAGCGGCACGGCGGCCGGGCGATCGGGGCGTGCGTCGCGCTCACGGCGCTGGCCGTCATCGCGTTCGCCGCCGTCCGCATCCCGTGGTCGGAGTTGACCGGCCGCCCGGCCGCGAGCGCGAAGGCCCCGGACGCGCCCGCGAAGGGCGACAGCCCTTCGGCCGCCAAGCCCGACAAGACCGAAAAGCCGCCGGTCCCGCCGACGGTAATCGCGCCCAAGCCGGCGGCGGTGCGGGTGCTGTACGTGCTGCCGCCGACCGGCGTCCACCTCAGCGACTACGAGCCGGTCCGCGCCCGGCTGGAGCGGAAGGGCGTGCAGGTGGTGACCGCGACGCCGGCCGGCGGCTCCGCGCGGGCCGACGCGCCCGGCCCGGACATCCCGATCGACGTGCGGCTGATGCGGACGCTGAACGCGGCCGAGTACGCGGCGGTGGTGTTCGCCGGCGGGGCGGCCGACGAGTACATCGGTACCGGGGCCGGCGCGGCCGACGCCAAGTGGCTGATCGAGCAGATGCAGACGGCCGGTAAGCCGGTGGCGGCGATCGGGGTGGGCATCGCGGTGCCGGCGTACCACGGCGTGCTGCGGGACAAGCGGGTGGCCCACTCGACGGGGCTGTGGAACCGGTACTCGCCGTTCCGCAACCCGTGGCTGGGCAACGCGTCGGGCATCCGGTGGGAGCGGTCGGACATCGTCATCGACGGCCGGATGATCACGGCCATGGGCGACCGTGACACCAAGCCCGACGACTTTGCCGACGCCGTCCTCCGCGCGATCGAGGGGGCGGGCCGCTGAAGCAGTGGGCGGGGCGGGGTTCGGGCGACTGTGTGGGTGCGCCTTACCCGCTTGAGCGGACTTGAGATTCGGGTAGGTGGTGCCCCTCACCCGGCGGCGAAGCGCCGCCGACCTCTCCCCAGCGGGGAGAGGTGCATCCGCAGCAGCGCAAAGCTCAGCGATTCGTACACCTTCGCGTATCCCCGGATGGACCTCTCCCCGCTGGGGAGAGGTCGGCCGAGTCCGCGAGGCCGGGTGAGGGGAAACGCCGATGCGCTTCTGAGTTAAGCATCTCACCCACTTACCGCACCAACTCCGGCAGGTACTTGACCGGCAGCGTGCCGTGGCTCAGTACCTCCTCGTGAAACTTCCCGAGGTCGAACGCCTCCCCGCGCTTCCGCTGCACGTCCTGCCGCAGCCGGTAGAACGCGGTGCGGCCGACGAAGTACGTCGAGAGTTGCGTGCTCGACTGCTTCGCCCGCGCCACCTTACCCACCGCTTCCGCTTCCGTCTGGAATCCGCGCTCGATCAGCATCTTGAGCGCGTCTTCGTCGGTCATGTTCGCGGTGTGCATCTTGTTGTCGAGGATCGCGTTCAGCACGGCGCGGATGTAGAACTTGAGTTGATGCAGCCGCAGCGATAAGTCGCCGTCGCCGTACCCCTGGTCGAGCATCATCTGCTCGGTGTACACCGCCCACCCCTCGGCGAACGACCCGGACCACAGCACCTTCCGCACCAGCGACGGGCAGCGGTTGGAGTACGCGAGCTGGACGTAATGCCCCGGGTACGCCTCGTGAATGGTCAAAATCTGGAGCATCGCGCTGTTGTACTCGCGGAAGAAGGTCTCCTGGCGTGCGGCAGGCCAGTCCTTCGGCGGCGGGGCGACCGCGTAGACGCTGTCCGCCTTCGGGTCGAGCGGCGGCGCGGGGTTGAGGTACGCGGCACTGAACCCGCGCTGGAACTCGGGCATCGCGATGATCTTGCACGTGTCCGGGTCGGGCAGCGTCAGGATTTTTTTGTCGCGGATAAATTTTTTAATCCTGTCCACCGTTGCTTTTGCATCCTGGACAAGCGTATCCGGCGTGCCGTGTGATTTGCCTAATTCCGAAAGAACGCGCATAATGGTGTCACGGCGTCCAGTGGCATCGTCCGGCGGCAGCGGCGTGCCGGCGAACAACTTCGACCACAGTTGTTTGGCGACGTAGTACATTTCGCGCTCGACGCGGTCGGCTTCGGCCTCCGCGAGTGTAAGGACGTCATTGGCAGAGAGCCCGGCGTCGAGTTCGAGTTCGAGTTTCTTGGCGAAGCGGTCTTTACCGAGCCGCCACTCGCCCGTCGAGTTGGGCAGCAGGGTCTTTTCGAGCCAGGTTTGGTAATCTTTGAGCGCCGCGACGGCCGCCTTGCACGGGCCGGCGAGCGGGTTCGTGCCCGGGGTTTCCTTGGCGAACTCGTACACGTCCTTCTCGTAGAAGGCGATCGCGCCGAGGTTGCGCTTGATGGCGACTTCGGTCAGAATCTTGGGCGGGTTCTTCAGGCCCGCTTTCGCGGCCTCGACGATCTTGGGAATGAAGGTGATGCGCTTGGCGGCGTTCTCGACGTTCCGCTCGCGCGGCAGCGTGGATTGCGTGAGCAGCAGGAAGACGCTGTCGGAGATGTACTCGCCGTACACGCGCGGGTCGTACTCGAAGCGGTTGTCGTTCTCGGCCGACCACAGCCCGTACTTGAGGCTGTGGGTCCAGATTTCGTAGTCGATGCGGCCGTTTTGGGAGAGCTTTTTCGGGTCGATCTCCTTCGCGAGCGTCGCGAGTAGCGCCTTGGCGCGCTGTTCGTCTTTGGCGCGCGCCGCGGGCGAGAGGTCGTCGAGTTTGTCGTCGTACTCGTGGTTCCCCTGCTGGGTGGCGAACAGCGGGTGGAGGCGGAACTCCTCGTCCAGGTAGCTCTGGAAGAGGTTGGCGAGTCGCTTGTCTTCGGCGTTCGGTTCCGGCTGCGCCGCGGGCGCGGCGTTCGGCGCGGGCAGTGTCATGAGTGCGAGTCCGAGGAGGGCGGCGAGCGCGAGCGGGACGCGGGACATGGGGGCACCTCAGTAGTCGAGGGGGAACACGCCGGCCGGCCCATCGACGGTCAGCCGGCACTGGAGGAGGACGTCCATGCCGATGAGGACGTCGTGCGGCACGTCCGGGATCAGTTCGAACACGACGATGTCCGGGATCGTGAGCCACGGGACGTGCGGCTGCGCGGCGTCGCAGACGGTGAGGGAGGCGCGGTACAGATCGACCGTTACCAGACCGCCGATACCTTGCGAGCTTGATTGCGAGAACCGCGTGAGGGCGAGTTGGCGGGCCACCGCCGCCGAGACGCCGGTCGCGTTACTGCCCGTGTCGATGATGCCCCGGCCGACGAACGACGGCGGGGGTGCCTGTTGGGTCGCCAGGCGCGTGAGCAGCGACGGTGCGTCGAGGTTGACGCGCACATCGATCAGCAGTTCACGCGCTACGATTGGCGACGTGAGTGATGCCATAAATACCACCGCGTGGGCATGCGGAGCAGCGGCTCCCATTCGAGAATCTGTTTTACGAGAACCGACTGGCCGAGGAATCGTGTGCTCGCGACCGCGCCCGCCTTCTCGTATGTGTCCCAGAGGCCGATGATTTCCTCGCCCTTGATGAGCACCCAGCGACCGGCGTGCCCTTCGGCCAGGAGGCGGCCGACCTCGCGGCGATAGAAGTTGCTCTCCGTCGCGAGACCGCTGTCGTCCGGGTTGCACTCCGGCAACTCGGTGTAGTGGATGTGGGTCTTGCGCTCGCTCACGTTCCGCCTCCCGGCACCACTTGCCACGTGTCGGTGTCGAACAGGATCGTCGCCACGCCGTCGACCGTCGGCACCGCGTCCAACTCGGCGCGGCGGCCGATCACCACCGCGACCGCCCGCGGGTAGCCGGGGCGGTCGCGCAGGCGCGCCAACAGCGTCGAATCGGCGGCAACGGCGGACGGATTGGTCGCGAATGCGAAACTGACGGCCGCGAGGCGCGAGTCCGGGGCGCCGCGCTCGCCGAGCGTCCAGAATGCGAGGTCCGGGGCGCGGGAGCCGGCGTCCGGGTCGGCCTGAATCATGACGTGACCCAGCCCGCGGCGCACCGGCTCGGCCCGGTCCCACATGCGGCGGAACTCGCTGTAGAACTCCATCACGAACGGCCGCTCGCGCACCTTGCGAGCGGCCGGCGGCGTGTCCGCCTCGTCAGGGGTGTAAACGAGACCGCCCGCGGACGCGAACCGCGGGTGCGTCAGGTTCAGGACTTCGGTCACGAGTTGTAGGAAGGGATCGGAAGACAAGACCCACCCCCAACCCCTCCCTGCAGGGAGGGGAGAAAAGCCGCGACAATCCGCTTACGTCCGCGGCGCGCGAAGGTTCGTGCTCCCCTCCCTGCAGGGAGGGGTTGGGGGTGGGTTCTTCACACCTTCACGCCCGCCAGCAACTCCTTCCACCGCTTCACCCGCGTGGCGTCGATGACGCCGTCGCGCTTGCCGGCGGCACAGACGGAGGTGCGGACCGCGAAGTAGTCCGGGGTCACGCCCTTCAACGACTTCAGTTGCTCGGGCTTCAGCGACCCGCCGACCGCGACCGTCGTGTAGACGCGCTTCAGCCCGTCCACCAGCGCCGCGACCTCCTTCGCCGGCATGAAGTCGAGCAGCGTCTTGCCGTCCTTGCCCCAGGTGTCGAGGAGGAACGCCTTGAACCGGAACCGCTTGGCGAACTTGGCCACTTCGGCCGGCGGCACGCTCTTGGCCCGCTCCCAGTCGGCGTACGCGACCGCGACCATCTCCACGCCGATGGGCAGCTCGCGGCGGGTGTCGAGCAGGTCCTCGCCCCACCCCGGGGCCGGCGCGTACCCGGCCAGCCCCCACTTCACATACTGAAGGGGGAGTTCGAGGTGCCAGTGGGCCTCGGTGATGGCGTTCGGCGACCACTCGCCCAGCGCGGCGCTGACCGGCACCTTGCCATCGACCGCGTCGAGCACCGCGGCGACCACCTCGGCCTCGGCCGGCGCGAGCGGCCCCTTGGCCGGTTCCTTCACGTCGATGACGTCCGCGCCGCCCTCCAGAGCCGGTGCCACCTCGGCCGCCGTCCGCACGCTGACCAACAGTCCGGGCGTGGTGCTCATAACAACGAAATCCCTTCCGCCGCGAAGAACAAGGTCCGTCCAGGGCAGGCAGTGTAAGCAATTTGGGTCGGGTTCTGGAAGACGAACCCGTAAAGCCCGGTCGGCGCGAACCAGTCGGGGCTGTTGCGGTGGGCTTCGACGGCCGCCGCGAACTGCTCGGCCGTACTGTAGCGGACGCACGCGGTCAGGTCGGCCGCGCCGATCACCCCGCCGCGCAGGGCGGCGAGCGGCCGCAATTCCGGGGTGACGAACCGCCAGCCGTCCGGCCGCGGGTCGGCGGCTTTCGCGACGTGAATCAGCACCCGGCCGCGGACCCGCGTCGCCCAGGTGCGGACTTCGACCGTTTTCAGGCCGGCTATGAGCAGGGCCGCCCACGGCTGCTTGACCGAAATTGTCAGGAGTTTTGCGGACATGGCAGCCCTCTTTTCGGGTGTGGCGCGAATCGCCGGAGGATGCGCAATCCTCATTTTTGCCAAACCTGATCGCCTGAGCTACAGACTAGTAGACCCGTTATTCCGGGCGCAACCGGTATAAGCGGGCGGCCCGACGGTCCTTGTAGACGGTGTGTCGTCATGCCGGTGAGTCTGGTCAGCCAGGCAAAACTGCCCAGCCCGCTCGACGGGTACCGGCTGATCGAGCGCCTCGGCCGCGGCGGGTTCGGCGAGGTGTGGAAGGTCGAAGCGCCCGGCGGGCTGCTGAAGGCCGCGAAGTTCGTGTTCGGCGACCTCGAGGCGATGGACGAGGACTCCCGCCCGGCCGAGCAGGAACAAAAGGCGCTGGAGCGGGTCAAGGGCATCCGGCACCCGTTCATCCTGTCGCTCGAGCAGTTCCAGGTGATCGACGGGCAGCTCATCATCGTGATGGAGCTGGCCGACCGCAACTTATGGGACCGGTACCGCGAGTGCCGGGCGCAGGGGCTGCAGGGCGTCCCGCGGGACGAACTCCTCCGCTATATGGAGGAGACCGCCGAAGCGCTGGACCTGATGAACAACTATTATCAGATCCAGCACCTCGACGTGAAGCCGCAGAACTTGTTCCTCGTCTTCAACCACATCAAGGTGGCCGACTTCGGGCTGGCGAAGGTGCTCGAGGGGGTGCGGGCGACGGTGACCGGCGGGGTGACGCCGGTGTACGCCGCCCCGGAGACGTTCGAGGGCTGGATCTCGCGGTACTCCGACCAGTACAGCCTGGCGATCGTGTTCCAGGAGCTGCTGACCGGGGTGCGGCCGTTCAACGGCACCAACACCCGGCAGTTGTTGATGCAGCACATCAACGGCACCCCGGACCTGAACCCGCTGCCGCTGGCCGACCGCCCGATCATCGCCCGCGGGCTGGCGAAGAAGCCGGACGACCGCTGGCCGAGCTGTACGGAGATGGTGCGGGCGCTGAAGCTGGGCAGCCTGCCGCTCCCGCCGCCGACGCCCAGCCAGGGGCCGGGCGAGCGGGCGGTGCCGGGCAGCGGCGCGCCGACCATGCCGGTCGCGGCCGGGCACGCGCTGGCCGACTCGATCAGCGCGACGCGGATGGCGGCGATGGGCGGGTCCGGGCGGCTGGGCACCGACCCGCTCGCCCGCGACCGCACCCCGCCGCCCGGCGGCATCCCGCCGCTGGCCAAGCCGAACGCCGCCTCGCCCACCCCGTTCCCGCCGTTCGCGATGGGCGGCGCCGGTGCGCGGCTGGTCACGCCCAGCGCCGCGGCCGTCAACAACCCGGCCCAGACGCTCAACCGGCCGCTGATCGTGCAGACCGGGCGGATGGGCAGCCTGGGCATCGCCCCGCCGGAGAAGACCGGCGACGGCGCGCTGTTCCCGGCGCTGGTCGTCGCCGTCGGGCAGACCGGGCGGCGGGTGGTCGAGCAACTGAAGCGCGACATCATCGACCGGTACGCCGCGGCCGACAAGGTGCCGAACGTCCGCATCCTGTACATCGACACCGACCCGGAGGCGCTGGCCCACAACCCGTCGGCGCACGACCCGGCGGCGCTGACCGCGACCGAGGTCGTCCCGGCCCGGCTGAACCGCTCGACCCACTACATGCAGCGGGACTCGCTGCCGCCGGTCGAGCAGTGGCTGCCGGCCGGGACGCTGTACCGGCTGCCCCGCAACCCGGGGGCGGCCAACGGGGTGCGCGCGTTCGGCCGGCTGGCCCTGTTCGACCACTACCGCACCGTCGCCCAGCGGGTGCGGCAGGAGATCGAAACGTTCCTGACCGACGACCCGCTGATGCACGCCGACCGGGCGACCGGGCTGGGGCTGCGGACCAACCGGCCGCGGGCGTACGTCGTCGCCGGGCTGGCCGGCGGCACCGGCAGCGGCATGTTCCTGGACCTCGCGTTCCTGATCCGGCACGAACTCCGCCAGGTCGGGTACATGCGGCCGGAGGTGGTCGGGGTGTTCTTCGTCCCGCCGGCCGACGCCAAGGCGCCGCGCGGGGCGGCGCTGGGCAACACCTACGCGGCGCTGGCCGAACTGCACCACTTCCAGGCGCGGGCGACGCGGTACCAGACGGCGTTCGACAAGTCGGAGGGGCCGATCACGGACGGCGACGCGCCGTTCGCCCGGGTCGAGGTGCTGCCGCTGCCCAAGGGGGCGGACCCGGCGGCCGCCCGGCCGGTGCTGGCGTCGGCGGCGCGGGCGCTGTACCTCGAACTGCTGACCCCGCTCGGCCGGGCGGCCGACGAGGGCCGGGACGTGTACCGCAACGCCTTCCCGACGACCGCCCCGGCGTGCCAGACGTTCGGCCTGTTCCGGCTGAGCTGGCCGCGGCCGGAGGTGCTCGCCGCCGCCACCCGCCGGCTGGCCCAGCGGCAGTTGCAGCGGTGGACCGGGAAGGACGCGGCCCACCTCCGCGAGCACATCGCCGAGTGGCTCGACAACCAGTGGGCGGAGCGGAAGCTGTCGTTCGAGGCGCAGGCGGCGGCGCTGAGCGGCGCGGCCCGGGCGGCCCTCCGCGAAGACCCGGAGAAGGTGTTCGACGCGTTCATCGACCCGCTCCGCACCCGCACCCCGTCCGGCGGCCGGCTGGACGCGGCCAGCGCCTGTACGGTGCTCGACCAGCTCATCAAGCTGGTCGGCAAGCCGGAGTGCGAGAACGCGGCCGAGGGGTCGCTGGTGACCGTGCTCACCACCCGGTACGAGGAGCTGGTGCGGGAGACGGAAGGACACCTGTCGGTGATGGCGGCCACGTTCATCGAGGTGCCGCAGTACCGGCTGCCGGGGGCGGAGGAGACGGTCCGGCAGATCGGCGACAAGCTGAAGGCGCAGGTGGACGCCCGCGAGCAGGCCCGGGCCGACCTCGACCGGGAGGTGCGGTCGGCGTACGCCCGGCTGATCCAGGCGATCGGCGCGCTGGGCGCGAGCGGGCTGACCGCGATGGCCAGCCGGGCGGGCAACGCGGCGGTGGTGTTCGAGCTGCTGCGGCTGTACCCGCGGAAGCGGCTGCAGTTGCACGTGCTCGACTTCGCGCTGTCGGTGTACCGGCGGCTCCTGGGCAACGCCCCGGAGTACCTGCGGGAGATCAACTTCTGCCGCTCGACGCTGGGCGAGATGCACGCGGCGCTGGCGAAGGGCGCCCCGCCGCCCAGCGCGTCGGGCGCGCCGGGGAAGATGATCCTGCCGGACGGGTGCGGCGACCTCGACGCCGCGGCCGACCAGTTCTTGGCGGCGCTGTCGCCGGACGAGTTGCTGGCGTTCGACCAGGACTTGCAGAAGGCGATCACCCGGAAGTTCCGCGGGCTGGGCAACATCTGCCTGAAGCCGGCCGAGAAGGGGCCGCTGTTCCGCGAACTGCTGCTGGGCAAGGCGCGGGACTTCCTGAACACCAAGCTGGACCACTCCGACCCGGCGACGGCGCTGCTGCGGTCGCGGACGCAGTTCGGGGCGGCGCAGGCGCTGTTGGTGGAGGCGTTCGGCGAGGCGGTGCCCGACCTGACGCCGCCGGGGCAGCGGCCGTACGAGATGGTGGTGGTCGGCATCCCGCCGGGGCCGGACGGCGGCCGGTTGCAGGAGCTGATCAAGGCGGCGCTGCCGGACGCCGAGCTGACGACCGCGCCCTTGCCGGACGACATCTGCTTCTACCGCGAGTTCCCGCAGGTGCCGCTGGCCGACCTGCCGCAGTTGGGGCCGAACGCCCGCGAGGCGTTCGTGGGGATGGGCGGCGACCACCCGGCACACGCCCGCGTCGATGTGCCGTGGGTCGCGCCGAAGGGGGAGTGACCGAACATTTCGGGCGAATCGTCTTGACCGGGTTTTCGGACGCGCTTACGATGCTCGGATAGGTGGAGTCGATCCCCCTCCCGCTCGTCAGGACGCGCGCCCATGACGCCCCGCAAGTTCGCCTCCGCGGTCGCCCGCCGTCTGGGTCTGACGGTTGCCCCCCCCGTGCAATCGTCTCTTCGGGCGCGGCTGTCCGTGATGCCGCTCGAAGACCGCGCCGTGCCGGCGGTCGTCACAATTGAAGCGCTGTCGAACGTGAGCGAGGGCGGCGGGGCGGTAGCCGCATTCCGGCTGACGCGGTCGGACACGACCGGCACGCTGTCGGTCGGGCTGTCGCCGCTCGGCACCGCTCGGGCATGGACCGACTACACCTACCCGTTCTCGGTCACCTTCGCCAACGGGTCGGCGACCGCCGATGTCATCATCACCCCGATCAACGACACCACCTCCGAGCCGACCGAAACGATTACGATGAGCCTGCTGCCGATCGTCGGGCACACCGTCGGCACGCCGGCGTCGGCCACGGTCAACCTGCTCGACAACGACCCGCAAGTGCTGTCGGTGGCGAAGGTCGCGGACGTGGCCGAGGGCGGCATCACCGGCCAGTTCCGCGTCACCCGCATCGGCGACCTGAGCCAGCCGCTGACGGCCGGGGTGACGACCGGCGGCACCGCGACCGTCGGTGACGACTACCTGGCCCTGAGCACGTCGGCCACGTTCCCCGCCGGGGCGGCCACGCTGGACATCTTCCTGACCGCGCGCCGCGACAACCTCGTCGAGGGCGACGAGGCGGTGACGTTCACCGTGGACGGCGGCAGCGGGTACACGGTGAGCGGCGGGCCGGCGACGCTGACCATCGCCGACGACCCGCCGGTGATCTCGGTGACCGCGACTGACGTACTTGAGGGCAGCACGAGCAACATCGTATTCACTCGCACGGGCGGAAATCGGGCCGCCCCGCTGACGGTGGCGTACACGGTCGGCGGCACGGCTACCCCTACCAGCGACTACTCGCCTCTCTCCGGCACAGTCACCTTCGCGGCTAATTCTGACGACGCAAGCGTCGCGGTCTCGACTGAACTCGATGAGGTTGCTGAAGGGGGCGAGACGGTCACACTGGCCCTCGCCAGTAGCCCGTATTACGTGACTGGGTTTGTCAGTACGGCGACCGTGTTTCTGGTCGATAACAATGCGTCGCTCACTCTGACCGCATCGACGGCCAATATTCCCGTCAACGCGAACAAGACGAACGCTTCGGACTGGCGGCATGTAAGCGGAACCGAGCTGGTAGGGATACCGCTCATCCGCGATTTTGACGTCGCGCCGATGCGAAATCTGAGCAGTTGGAACGGCCTCGGTGAACCGCCGACAGGCACAGCGATTGCCGATCCAGAACTCAAGAGCATGACGGCGACCGTTGCCGACGGCTTGGCGACCGGTGAAATTAAGATCGAAGTCGTCTACCCAGACGCGTTCACCGGCGGTCGCATCCGGTTGTGGGCCGATCAAACCAAAACAACCGAGATTGTTCTGAGCAGTAGCGAAGGCAAATACGCGAGGGGAATTGGTTCACTACCGAATTATCCAACAAGCACCTTCTACGTCGAAGGCACTCGCCCGTCGCTGGCCGTGGAAGACATTACCCTGCGCGTAAGCCATACGCAGGGGGCCAGAACCGTTACGAAAGAGCAAAAACTGACTGTTACGCCGGTCGTCGCTGAGTTCAGCGTCAACCCGCATGTTCCGAGCGGCACGACTTTCATGACCAATGTGAACGACGCGATCACCGGCCTCAACGCCGGCGAGCAAAGCGACGGCGGTATGTTTCCGAGTAGTGGTCATGCGGGAGTAACTTTTACAGCCGATCTGAATCCCGCAGGAGAAGCCGGACGTGGGGCCTTCGTGCAGAACGTCACTGGACTTATTAACGGATCGTCGGGCGGCATCCTTTTTGATGATGAAACGATCAAAAATGTAGGGCTGAGAAATGATTTGAGTTTTCCAATCTCAGATCCGGGTGGTGCGAATAGCCCGTTGTACAACAGCCCGATCTTCACGAACATAGTGGGGCCAAATGCTACTCGCCATAATTTCTCGGACGCCGATACCCCCTATTTTGCCTCGGATGAATGGGCGGGTCGTTTGTCTGGAATGGATATTACCTTCCAGGCGCGCATGTACTTAGTGTGGAAATATAATGACGATACTCTGTACACTCTAGCTCGCGCGGACTGGCAAGTTGCTTTTCAAGCAACACTCGTACCGACTATCGGACTCGCAATCCCAACGACCTCTGTCGTCTCGGCCAGCCCGAAGGTGGTTACAAATGCGGACCCTGCGAAGGTTGTCGGCCCGGCATATAATGAACAAGGGGTTCTCGTACTGAGTGACGCCTAACTGTTGGAGATGCGATATGAATCGGTTCGGTCGAACTTGCTGGTGGTTTATTGGTTGTGTTTCCATGACACTACTGTGCCCGCTGTCGAGTCGGGCTCAACCTGAGTCAAAGAATTTTTCACTAATTCAGATTCGACGTGGCGAAAATACTTGGATCGGTCGTTATGACGGTGACGGCAATTTTATACCAGACCCTCAATACCGTGCTAATTACGGGCGTTATGGCGGTGGTGGAGGACTCGCATATGTGTCATTTGGCACCGTTATCAACAGTACGTCACGGCGCTATGAATACCGCAGTGGCTATTTAATCAGCGGTGCAATTATCAAATCCGGCATTTTCGTCCCAGATATCGGAAGTAAAATTCTAGAATACAAAAAAGATTACGATCTGAAGAGTCCTGACCGGATGATCTGGAACAAACACGAGACCGTGGCAGCGTTTTGGACCGTAGAGCGAAAAAAACAGTTTCCGCAGGGGCTTCCGAATGATCCGGAACCGGCGGTGGCAGGAACCCCATCGGAGTGGGTATTCACCCCATTTAGCAAATCACACCCGAAGAAACCTCCCAAACATGCTCGCGCGATCGGAGATGTGGTTGAGTTCGGATACCTCAGTGACGAAGGCGAATTCATTCCCGACCCTGACTTACCTCTGGTTTCGCGAACTGGTATCCTCGGTCCGATCTCGTCCGACGCGTGGGCGGTGCCCCGTTACTATACCCTGCCTCGGCTTGATAAAGATCAGAAGGTTCGGTCGTTGCCAACATATGAATACCGATCCGGTCGGCTGATTCGCGGCGACCTGCACGAGAACGGTAATTTCGTGCCCGAACTTGGCAGCACGGTGATCGACTTCAAGGACTTTGACCCTGATAAGGAACCGCGGCGGTGGATCTACAACCTGCCCGGGGAACTGAAAAGGAAGTCTCCGTAAGCGGCCAAGCCGTAGCGTAGCTCCAGCCCCTTCACGGCCCGGCGGGCACCTTCTCGCCGGGCCGCGGCGCGCACTTCTCCCGCTTGTAGCGGTTCTTCAGCCCCGGCCGCAAATCCTGTGCTACGCTTGTCCCGTCTGCGTACTCGCACCCCGCGCGCCGTTGGGACACGCCCGATGTCAGTCCGATTCGACACCCAGGCCGAACTCATCCCCGGCTACCGCCTCCTCGACCGCCTCGGCAGCGGCGGGTTCGGCGAGGTCTGGAAGTGCGAGGCCCCCGGCGGCATCTTCAAGGCCGTCAAGATCATCCACGGCGACCTGCGGTCCAAAGACTCCGACCTCGTCCGCTACGCCGAGCAGGAGCTCAAGGCGCTCAAGCGGGTCAAGCAGGTCCGCCACCCGTACCTGCTCGCCCTCGACCGCTACGACATCGTCGACGGCCGGCTCATGATCGTCATGGAGCTGGCCGACTGCAACCTGTGGGACCGGTTCCGCGAGTGCCGCGACCGCGGGCTCGTCGGCATCCCGCGGGACGAACTCCTCCAGTACATGAACGAGACGGCCGAAGTCCTCGACCTGTTCAACGACCAGTTCCAGCTCCAGCACCTGGACATCAAGCCGCAAAACCTGTTCATGCTCCACAACCACGTCAAGGTTGCGGACTTCGGGCAGGTGAAAGACCTCCAGGGGCTGATGGCCCAGGTGACCGGCGGCATCACGCCCGTCTACGCCGCCCCGGAGACGTTCGACGGCGTCATCACCCGGTTCTGCGACCAGTACAGCCTCGCCTGCGTCTACCAGGAGCTTCTGACCGGCGTGCGGCCGTTCGACGGCAGTAGCATGAGCCAGTTGCTCATGCAGCACCTGAACCTGCCGCCGAACCTGGAGCCGAGCCCGCCGGCCGACCGCGCCGCGCTCAACCGGGCGCTCGCCAAGCGGCCGGACGACCGCTGGCCGTCGGTGACGGCGTTCGTCCGCGCGCTGGCCGGCGGGGGCGCGGCGGGCACGCCGCTGCGGCTCACGGTCCCGGCGTCGGAGGTCGAAACGCCGCCGCGGATCGGCGTGCCGGAACCGGGCGCGCCGCTGCCGCCGCTGGTGGCCGCCGGGGACACCCCGCTGCGGTTCGCCGAGCCGCTCGGCCCGGTGTTCACCCCCGCCCCGCCGGAACTCACCGGCACCGGCCCGCTCCAGCCGGCGCTCGTCGTCGGGCTGGGTCAGGCGGGGCTGCGCGTCCTCCAGCGACTGCGGTTCGAGATGGCCGAGCGGTACGGGCCGCGGAACATGACCCCGGTGCTCCGCGCGCTGTACATCGACACCGACCCGGACACGCTCGACGACGCCGGCCGCGACCGCCCCGACGACCGGCTCGCCGGGCTGTCGGCCGACGAGGTGTTCCCGGCCAAGCTGAACCGCGCCGCCCACTACCTCAAGCCGCGGTTCAACGGCCGCACCCTCACCGAAGGGTGGTTCGACCCGCAACTGCTGTACAAGCTGCCGCGGACGCCCACCACCATGGGGGTGCGGCTGCTCGGCCGGCTCGCGTTCCTCGACCACTACCGCTTGCTGATGGGCAAGGTGCAGGCCGAACTCGAGGCGGCGCTGGCCCCGGACGCGGTGCTGCTGACCGAGGTGCGGACCGGGCTGAAGCGGCGGACCAACCGGCCGCGGGTGTACATCACCGGCAGCCTCGCCGGCGGCACCGGCGGCGGCATGTTCCTCGACCTGGCCTACGCCGCCCGCAGCCGGCTGAAGCGGATGGGGTACGACAACCCCGACATCGTCGGGCTGTTCGTGCTCCCCCCGGCCGACGCGTCGCTCACCCCGCCGCAGGCGCTGGGCAACACCTACGCCGCCCTGACCGAGCTGAACCACTACTCGCGCCCGGACACGCTGTTCACCGCCCACTACGACGAGCGGCAGGGGTTCGTGAAGGAGAAAGACGCGCCGTTCACCCGGTGCTACCTGCTGCCGGGCGCCGCGACCGGGCTGATGCCGCAGGCCGGGGTCGGCGTCAGCCCGGCGCCGCGGCGCACCCCGCCGACCATCGCCAACCCGGCCCGCCGCGGCGCCGGGTCGGGGGTCGGCGCCAAGCCCGGCTCGCGGGTCGTGTCCGTCGGCCTCCAGCGCACCCCGGACCCGGCGTCGTCGGCGGCGACCGTACGGCCGTATTCCGAAGCCGCCGACCGCATCCGGCTCGACCTGTTCACCCCGGTCGGCCGGGCCGCCGACGCGGTCCGCGACGAGCGGGCCGCGATCGAGGCCGAGGACGGGCAGCCGCCCCGCGGCCCGTTCACCGTCGGCACGTTCGGGCTGGCGTGCTTCGACTGGCCGCGGGCCGACGTGGTGGCCCGCACCGCGCTGGCCGTCGGCCGCGACGTGCTCAAGCGGTGGGCGTCGCCGGACGGCAAGCGGTTCCGCGAGGTCATGCCCAACGTCGCCCAGACGCGGTGGACGCAGCTCGGGTTCGACCCGGACGCGGTGCTCGGGCACCTGCAGCGGACCGCCGACGTGGCCGCCGGCGGCAAGATCGACGACGTCGTCAACCTGCTGACCGGGCCGCTCATCCCCCGCGGCTGGCTCGGCCGGCTGCCCGACCCCACGCAGGTCGGCATCGCGCTGGACGCGCTGAACCGGCTGATCGGCCCGCCGGCGTCGTCGCTCAAGCGGCCGCCGACCGCCGTCGAGGAGGCCGTCGCCAGGGCCGCCGCCGACACCGCGACGAAGTTCGCGCTCGACCTCCAGCACCTGCTGCCGTCGCTGGCCGATGACCCGCAATTCCGGCTCGCCGGGACTGAGGAAATCTACCGGCTGTTCCTGGCCAACACCGACCGGCTGATCGAGCGGTTCACCCAGCAGGCGGTCGAGTTGGACGCCAGGGCGGTGGCCGGGTTCGAGAGCCTGACGCAGTACGCCCACCACGTGAAGGGGATGCGCAAGCCGAGCGCGGCCGAACTGACCGACGCGCTGCGGCAGTACCCGCGTGCCCGCTTCCAGGCGGTCACCGCGCGGCAACTGGTCGGCGTGTACCAGACCGTCCGCGACGCGCTGGGCGACCAACTGGCCGAGGTGTCGGTGGCCCGGCAGCGGCTGGCGGCGGTGGCCCAGGCCGCGCCGGACGACGAGATCGAGGACGTGCCGGTGTCGCTGCGGCGGCTGATGCCGCCGGGGTGCGCGACGGTCGGCGAGGCGGTGGCGCGGTTCGTGCAGGTGCTGACCGACGCCGACCTGGCCGAGATCGACCGGCGGGTGCAGGCGGTGCTGGAGCCGGAGGCCGGCGGGCTGCTGCACGTGTGCGCCAACGCCGCGGGCGGGATCGAGCACGTGGTCGCGACGGTGTTCGAGGAGACGCGGGCGCACCTGGACGAGCGGTTGGGCGAGGTCGGGCTGGCGGCGATGTTCGCCGAGCGGTTCCGCACCCCGCAACAGGCGGAGCGGGCGATCGAGCAAGCGTATCAGGAGGCAGAGCCGGCGTGGGTCGGGAACGGCCCGTGGGCGGGCGGCGAGATCGCGGTCCTGGGCTGCCCCGGCGGCGTGCCCGGCGAGGCGCTGCGGGAGCTGGCCCGCCGGGCGATCCCGGTCGCCGGCCTGCCGGTCACGGACAGTCGCGACGACCTGACCATCTACCGCGAGTGGCCGCAGGTGCCCCTGGCGGCGCTACCGCACCTCGGCCCGGCGGCGGCGGCGGCTTACGACGCCATCCCCGACACGATCCAGTGCAGCGCCCACGCCCGTCTGGACGTGACTCGGTGGCTGGACGCCGACACCATCTAGAGCGAGCGCAGAAGCGTTCGGGGAAGCCCGGGAGCGGGCGCGGGTGGGATGCGGATGACCTCCGCGCTCCACCCGCGCCCGCTCCCGGCTTTATGGCGCACACGAGTTCAGAATTTTTTCGGCTGCCGACTTGACGCCGGTAGAAATAGCGGACATAATTCCACTGTAATGCGCGCCCGAGGAAATAACTTCCGGGTGTTCGTGGCACAGGCTTTCCAGCCTGTGCTCCCGGTCGCTCAGCGGGCACAAGCTGGAAAGCCTGAGCCACAGAGACGACTGAAGTTATTCCCTGGGATGCGTATAAGATGGCCGCGAGGTCGGATGTGTGCGCGTCGGTGCGGCCGAAGCGTGTTCCGACCCGCTTCGGCCGCACCGACGCGCCGTTCGCTGCTTACTTGCCGAGCAAGCGGCGGAAGAACCCGGCGAAGCCGCCGGCGGGCGCGGGCTTCGGCGCGGCCGGCGGCTTGGGGGCGGGCGCCGGCTCCGACGACAGGCCCAGCGCCTGCCACTGCGCCACCGGCAGCCACGGGTGCAGCGCGATCACAACCTCCCGCGCGCTCGGGTAGCGGGCGTGCGGGTCCTTCGCGCCCATCCTCATCACGATCGCGTCGATCTCCTTCGGCACGCCCGGCTTGAGTTTGGCCGGCGACGGCACGCCGCGGATCTGCCGCTCGGCCATCATCTCCGGGGCCAGCCCGGGGAACGGGACCGCGCCGGTCAGCAGGTAGTAGAAGGTGGAGCCGAGGCTGTAGACGTCGCTGCGGGCGTCCAGCTCGCACCCCCACGCCTGCTCCGGGGCGATGTGCGCGATCTCCTCCGCGTACTCCTTGGTGCTGATCCGCTTGGTCACCCGCGCCCACGGGCTTTCCAGCATGTGCGTCAGCCCGAGGTCGATCAGCTTGACCCGCCGCTCGGGCAGCAGTGCCAGGTTGCCCGGCTTGAGGTCGCGGTGCAGCAGGTTGCACGCGTGGGCGTGCATCAGGCCGACCGCCGCCTGGGCGATGAGTTGGGCCGCGGCGGTCGGCGCGAGCGGGCCGCGCTCGGCCACCACCTTGTCGAGCGTCGGCCCGGCGACGTACTCGGAGGCGACGAAGTGCGTCCCCTGCCAGTACCCGATGTCGAGCACCTTCGCGACCGCCGGGTGATCGACGCGGGCCGCGGCCCGGACCTCGTCGAGGAACGCCCGCAGGATGGTCGGGTCGCTCGCCCGGTCGGTCGGCAGCACCTTCAGCGCCACCGTCTGCTTGGTGTTCGTGTCTTCCGCCTTGAACACCATCCCGACGCGGTCCTGGCGGATGCCGTCGAGGATCTTGTACTGGTCGAGGACGAACCCCTGCGTGCGGCCGTTCAGCAACTGCATCGCCTGGAACTTGGTGAGCAGCTTCTTGCGGACGAGCAGCGACGCCAGTTGGAGCGGGTCGGCGTCGGGCCGGATGTTGTTCTCGGCGAGCACCGCGACGAGGTCGTCCGGGGTGAGCAGCCCGCTGCGGCGGATGAGGTTGAGGAACGGCGAGTTCAGTTGCGGCAGGCTCGTCTGGTTCGCCACGGGCTGAAACCTCCGTGCGGGTGCAAATAGCGTGATGTTGCCTTTCCGCGAACTGTAGAACGCAGATCCGCCGGGGCGGACGATTCGTGTCGGTAAATGTCGGCCGCGCGTCGGGAAAACCGACGGCCTGCGGGCGACCCGCCGACAATTCGGCCGGGCGTGAAGTTTCACCCCGACCGAAAAGCCGACGCACGGCTACGGAATCCAGTTCGTCTCCGGCCCGACCGCGGCGCAGAACTCGGCCAGCAGCTTGGCGGCGTTGGACAGGTCGTCGAGGTGGACGACTTCGACCGGGCTGTGCATGTAGCGGTTCGGGATGCCGATCAGCCCCGTCGCGACGCCGCCGCGGGCGATCTGGATGGCGTTCGCGTCGGTCCCGGTCGCCCGCGGCGTGCCGCGAACCTGAATCGGGATGTTGTGCTGTGTCGCGGTCGCCTCCAGGAGGTCGAACACCCGCGGGCTGACGTTCGGCCCGCGGTACACGACCGGCCCGCCGCCGCACTTGATCTCGCCCTGCGTCTTCTTGTCGTTGCCCGGGGTGTCGGTGGCGTGGCACACGTCCACCGCGATGCCGACCGTCGGGTCGAGGGCGTAGGCGGCGGTCGTCGCGCCGCGGAGGCCGATCTCCTCGGCCACGGTCGAGACCCCGTACACCGCGGCGCGGAGCGGGCGGCCGTGCAGGAGCTTCACCGCCTCCATGCACACCCACAGCCCGACCTTGTCGTCCATCGCCGGGGACGCCGCCAACCCATTCCGGAGCGGCCGGTAGCCGAGTGCGAACGTGAGCGCATCCCCCGGGCGGACGAGCGACTCGGCGTCCTCGCGGTTCTTCGCGCCGATATCGACCCAGACGTCGTTGAAGTCCGGCACCTTGTTCCGCTCGTCCGGCTTGAGCAGGTGGATGGCGCGCCGCGCGACGACGCCGTGAACCGGCCCGCTTTTGCCCCACACCGTCAGGTGTTGGCCGAGCAGGATTTGCATGTCCCAGCCGCCGATCGGCTGGATGTAGAGGTAGCCGTCGGAGTCGATGTACTGGACCATCAGGCCGATCTGGTCGCAGTGCCCGGCGAGCATGATGCGGGGGGCGCCGTCACGCACTTCCGGGAACCGCCCGGCGAACACGTTGCCGTGGCTGTCCGTGCGGAGTTCGTCCGAGAACGGCTTCATGCGGTCGCGGACGACCTGCTGAATCTGCTGCTCGAACCCGGACGGGCTGGGCGTTTCGAGCAGCGCTTTGAGAAACTCGTGCGAGGTGTGTTCCATTTGATAACCTTTCAAAGAGTGTTCACCGCAGAGGGCACATGAGGGCACGAGAGAAAGGCAGGAGAGTTCTTCAAACTCAGCTTTCTGTCTTTCTCTCGTGCCCTCATGTGCCCTCTGCGGTGAAACCTGCCTTTTCTCTTTTAATGCCGGAAGTGCCGGACGCCGGTGAACAGCATCGCGATGCCGTGCTTGTCGCACGCGTCGATGCTGTCCTTGTCCTTGACCGAGCCGCCGGGTTGGATGATCGCCGTGACGCCGGCGGCGGCGGCCGCCTCGACGTTGTCCGGGAACGGGAAGAACGCGTCCGACGCGAGTACCGACCCACGAGACTTGTCGCCGGCCTTCTTGACGGCGATTTCGACCGACACCACGCGCGACATCTGCCCCGCACCCACCCCGACGACCTGTGTGTCCTTTGCAAGCACGATCGCGTTCGATTTGACGTGCTTGCACACGAACCACGCGAACTGGAGGGCGTGGAACTCGGCTTCGGTCGGCTTCCGTTGAGTGACGCACCGCCAGGCGTCCGGGTTGTCGGCCCCGGTGTCGCGGGTCTGGACGAGCAACCCGCCATCGACGCGGCGGTAGTCCAACCCCTGCGGCCCGCCGGTTAGCTCCCCGGTGCGGAGCAACCGCACGTTCTCCTTCCACTTCCGCAGCCCTTCGAGGGCGGACGGCTCGTATTCCGGTGCGACGATGCATTCCACGAACCGCTTCGCCTTCGGGTCCATGATGGCGCTGGCGGTGTCGGCATCGACGGGCTTGTTGAACGCGATGATGCCGCCGAACGCCGAGAGCGGGTCGCCGTCCCACGCCCGGAGGAACGCGTCGGCGAGTTTGGCGGAGGTTGCGGCCCCGCACGGGTTGTTGTGCTTGACGACCACGCACGCCGGGGCGGCGAACTCGCGGGCGAGGTTCAGCGCCGAGTCGAGGTCGAGGATGTTGTTGTAGCTGAGTTCCTTCCCGTGCAGTTGCTCCGCGGTGGCGACACACGGCCGGGTAAGGTTAGGTTCGACGTAGAACGCGGCCTTCTGGTGCGGGTTCTCGCCGTAACGAAGGGGTTGAAGTCTATCCAGTTTTAGCCGCACATTCGTCGGCAGTGCATTATCCTCCTCTTCCCCGTGCAGTTTGGCGAAGTATTCCGCTATGGCGTCGTCATACCGCGAGATCATGTCAAAGGCTTCGTAGGCGAGCCAAGCCCGCGAACTCGTATGCAGTGACCCTTTGCCCTCGTTCATTTCGCTCAGCACGATCGAATATTGCGACTTGTCTGTGATCACCGCCACGCTCGCGAAGTTCTTGGCCGCGGCCCGCACCATGCACGGGCCGCCGATGTCGATGTTCTCGATCGCCTCCGCTTCCGTCACGCCCGGCTTCGCGACCGTCTGCTCGAACGGGTACAGGTTGCACACCACCAAGTCGATTTCCGGCAGCGCGTGGTCGGACAGCGTCTGCATGTGCTCGGGCTTGTCCCGCTTGGCGAGCAGACCGGCGTAGATCGCGGGGTGCAGCGTCTTCACGCGGCCGTCGAGGATCTCGGGGAACTTCGTCAGTTCGCTGATGTCTTTCACCGGCAACCCGGCGTCGGCGATCGCCTTGCGGGTACCGCCGGTGGCGATCAGTTCGACGCCGTACTTGGTCACGAGTTCGCGGGCGAAGTCGATGAGGCCGGTTTTGTCCGAGACGCTCAGCAGCGCGCGGCGGATGGGACGCAGCATGGTCGGTTCCTTTCGCTAAATCGCTGTTTTAGAGCTTCCGCACGATCTGAACCACCCGCCCCGCATGCCGCATGCTCACCCCGCCGGGGAAGTCCCACGCGCCGCTCTCCCGACACGCCACCGCGACCGCCCGCTCCCACGCGTCGAACGTCATGTCGTCGAGCGGCCAGCCCTCGCGCTCCCAGATCAGTCGCAGTGCCGTCCGAATGAGCGGGCGCGACGAGCCGAGCGCCGCGGCATCAAGGATGACGGCGTTCGGCGCCCGCGGGCGCTCCGCCTTCGCCAGCAGGTCGGCCGCGGCGGCGGTGAGTACCTCGTGCGCCTCGCTCGCGTGCTCCGCGAGGTGCGCCAGCGCGCTCACCACGTCCGGGTTGAAGGTGCGGAGCAGCGGCAGGAGTTCGTGGCGGATGCGGTTGCGGGTGAACCGCGGGTCGGCGTTGGACGCGTCTTCGCGGAAGGGCTGATTAATGGCTGCGAGGTGGGCGAGCACGTCCGCGCGCGTGACCGCGAGCAAGGGCCGAACGACGCCGTTGCGCTCGGCCGCGATTCCCCGCAACCCCTGAAGCCCGGTGCCGCGGGCGATCCGGTGCAGCACCGTTTCGGCCTGATCGTCGGCCGTGTGCGCCGTCGAAACCCACGCCGCTCCCACCTCGGCGGCGACTTCGGCGAAGAACGCGTACCGCACGCGGCGGGCGGTTGCCTCTAGGTTGCCGCCGGCCGCCAGCGCCGCGACGTCGGCGGACAGGACGCGGCATTCCACGCCCAGCGATTCGCACAAGGCGCGGACGAAGCTCTCGTCGGCGTCGGAATCCGCCCCGCGGAGCCGGTGGTTGACGTGCGCGACCGTTAGCGGCACACCACAGGAGTGGAGGGCGCGCAGCAGCGCGACGCTGTCGGCCCCGCCGGAAACGCCCACGACGCCCGGCCCCGGCCGCGCCGCTGTAAACTGCCTGACGGCCCGCAACACCCGCGTCACCGCTGAACCTCCCGGTCGGGTAGAATGCTGTTGTAATCCGCTCGCGGGGCAGTATTTCCGCGAAAGTTTCCTTGCGTCGCAACCGGTCGGAGGCTATGCGTGCGGCCCGAACAACCAGACACACCCGCCGACGGGTCGAACCTGCCGATCGCCAAGCCGGTGCGGCCCGCGCCGAAGCGGGACCGCGCCCGCGAGGCCGCTGTGCGGCGGCGCGTGGTGCGGGCGGCCCTGCTGGCGGTCGCGGCGGCGCTGACCGCGGTGTTCGTCGCGGCGTTCCGGATACACCCGTACGACGCCGACGGCACCCCGCGGACGATGGCCACGCACACGCAGTTGGGCATGCCGCCGTGCAACTTCGTGACGCTCACCGGCAAGCCGTGCCCGTCGTGCGGAATGACGACCAGCTTCGCCCTGCTGGTTCGCGGCGACGTGGCGAATTCGCTGCGGGCCAACTGGGTCGGCAGCGTTATGTGTGTGCTGTGGGCGGCGACGCTGGTGTGGGCGCTGGCGAGCGGGCTGCGGGGGAAGCCGCTCCTCGTCCCGCCCGGGCGCGGCGAGGTGGTGTTCACCGTCGTCGTCGGGGCGATGCTCACGCTCATGCTCGCCCGCTGGACGGCCGTATTAATCGGGTAGTTCCAGGTTCCACGTTCCAGGTTCCAGGTTGAAAACGCGGTCGTCTTCAACCTGGAACCTGGAACGTGGAACCTGGAACGAAAAAGGGGGTTCACGGATGGACCGCAAGCGCATCGGGAAGTGGGCCCGCCGGGCGGTGTGGGGGACGTTCTTCGCGGTCGCGGCGATCGGGTGCAACCCGCTCAACATCGCCGCGTTCATGTTCGCCCGCGACGAACTGCGGCCGGCCCCGCACCCGCTCGTCCTCGACAAGGACGGCCCGAAGAAGGACAAGGACGAGGTGGTGGTGCTGATCCTGCCGCAACTGGCCCCGGGGTACGCCCGCGAGTTCGTCAACGTCGATCGCGACCTGTCCGAGCGGCTGGCCAAGCTGCTGCCGGAGATGGCCAAGGAGAACAAGGAGAAGAGCGCCCGGAAGCTGCGGGTGATCAGCGCCACCCAGGTGGACAAGTTCAAGATCGCCAACCCGCAGTGGAAGCAGATGAGCGCCGGCGAGATCGGGCACAAGATGGGGGCCGACTTCGTGCTCGAGGTGTGGCTAGACAAGATGCGGTTCTACCAGCCGGCCACCCAGAACGGCATCTACGAGGGGCGGGCCGAGGTGTCCGTCAGCATCTACGTCGTCGGCGAGACCGGCGGCGAGATCAAGGACAAGTATACGCACGCGTTCGCGTACCCGAAGGACCTGGTCCGCGACGCCTCCGCGCTGCCCGAGAGCGAGTTCAAGAAGCAGTACCTCGACGCGCTGACGGTCGAACTCGCCCGCTACCACGTGGACAGCAAGGCGAGCATGACCATCGCCGACGGCCGCTAACCCCAGTCGCGGAAGGCGGAAGGAAAAAGGGAAAAGGCGAAACGGCAGGAACCGGGCGCGCCGTACAACAGCGCGGCCGGTTTCGGTTTGCCTTTTGCCTTCCCCGAGAGCCGCCATGACCGCTGCCCTCCTGTCGCTCGCGCTCGCCTCGGCGGGCGCGGACCCGTCGGCCAGGCTCGTTGCCGCCAAACCGACCGACCCGCCGGTCATTGAGGTCGCCGGGCTGGCGAAAGCCGACCTCGCCGCCCTCGCCGCGGCCAAGCTGACCGCCGCCGAGTGGCCGGCAGTCGCCCGCGTCGTTGTCGATGACGACAAGCCGGAAGCCGTGGCCAAGAAGCCGGCGGTCGCGGGCGACTGGGCGGTGAAAGACGGCGCGCTGCGGTTCGAGCCGCTCTACCCGCTCGCCCCGGGCGTCACCTACCGCGTCTTCTGCGACCTCACCGCCGCCCCGCGGGCCAAGCTCAAGGGCGCGGCGTTCGCGCTGACGGTGACCGTGCCGAAGCCGCCGCCGGGGCCGCGGGTGAGCGTGCGGAGCGTGTACCCCTCAACGAACCGCCTGCCGGAGAACACGCTGCGGTTCTACGTCCACTTTTCCGGCCCGGTCGCCCGCGGCGACGTCTACAAGCACTTCAAGCTAGTCCGCGACGACGGCCACGTCGTATTCCGGCCGTTCCTCGAAATCGGCGAGGAGTTGTGGTCGGAGGACGGCTTGCGGCTGACGCTGCTGTTCGACCCGGGTCGCGTCAAGCGCGGGCTGGTGCCGCGCGAGGAGGACGGCCCGGTGCTCGAAGAAGGCCGCCGCTACACGTTCACCATCGACGCGGGCTGGAAGGACGCCGAGGGCCGCCCGCTGACGGCGTCCTTCACCAAGACGTTCTCGGTGTTCGCCCCGGACGACGAACCGATCTGGCCGGACGAGTGGAAACTGGTCGCGCCGCGTGCCGTGTCCGACGCCCCGCTGACGATCCGCCTGGCCAAGCCGCTGGACCGGGCGATGTTGCAGCGGGTGCTGTGGGTCGTGGACGCGCGCGGCGACCGCGTCGAAGGAACACTGACCGTCGGCGGCGGCGAGCGGGTGGTGGCGTTCGCGCCGTCGAAACCCTGGGCGAAGGGCGAGTACAAACTGGTCATCGACACGAGCCTGGAAGACGTGTGCGGCAACCGGGTGGCCGAGGCATTTGAAGTAGACGCCCTCCGCCCGGCTCCGCCGCGCCGCCGGGCGCAGTTGGCCGAGCGGGCGTTCGCGGTGAAGTAGAAGAACCCACCCCCGGCCCCTCCCTGCAGGGAGGGGAGACAACCCCCACACGCTTCGCTTGCGTTCGCGTCGCGACGGCTCTTTCTCCCCTCCCTGCAGGGAGGGGCCGGGGGTGGGTTCTTCTACTTCGGGAAGTCCAGCTTCTGCTTCAGGAACGCGAACGTCTCCTTCGCGTTGATCTGGTGCCCGCCGGCGAACCACTCGATCGTCGTCCGCTCCGGCAGCTTCAGCCGGTTGGCGTACAGGTACCGCACCTTCGCGTACTCGTAAGCGACCATCTCGTCGGTGCCGACGCCGTCGTCGTGCCCGCGCTCGACCATGAACGGCCGCGGGGCGATGAGGTACGCCATCTCCGCGTAGTTGAACGTGTTGCCCAGGTCGAACTCGTACATCTCGTACTCGCCGGTCCACATATAGCTGCGGTCGAGGTCGATCGAGACGTTTTTACCGATCCACTCGTTGAAGTCGCCGCTGCAGATCGACAGGCAATACCGCTTCTCGACCGCCGGGACGCGCATCGCCGTCTTGCCGCCGTAGCTCAGCCCGTAGAACGCGATCCGCTTCGCATCGACCTGCGGCAGCGTTTCCAGCCAGTCGAGTGTGCGCTGGTGCTGCCGGATGATGAAGCTGAACAGCGACAGCTTGAGCGGGTTTGCCTTCCGCTGCAACTGCCGGAACGTGTTCTTGCCGTAGTACGGATTCTGCGGCGCGTACACGATGTAGCCGAGTTCGACGAGTCGGCGCGAGAAGTGGTTGTACACCGGCCGCTTCTCGACCTCGATCGTGTCGCGGGGCGTGCCCTCCAGCCCGTGCTGGCACACCACCACCGGCCGCTTCTCGCCCGGCTTGAGGTCCTTCGGCAACAGCAGGATGCCGTAGGCGAACACGTCCTCGTAACAGTCGAGCACGACCTCGTGCCCGGTCCAGGTCTTCTCGTCGTAAACCTGGCGAGTTCGCGGGTTGAGCGGCACGGTCGGCTCCGGGAGCTTGCCGATCACCTCGCTATGGAAGTATTCGCGGTACGGGTCGGCGGATTTCTCCCACGCCTCCGGTGACTTCGCGTCCGCACGCGCCCAGAACGCCTTTCGCGTCGCCTCCGAGTCGCGCCACAGCTTCTGGATGTGCGCGACGAGCTGATCGAACTGCCGCTTGTGCCGGGCCGCGGGGTCGAAGTCCTTGCGACTTTCGGTCGGGTCGTCACCGGGGTTGGCCGGCTTGACCGCCTTACCGCTCAGGCTCGTGAGCATCCCGGCGAGCGTGCCGCTGAGGCACGGCCCGAGGAACACTTCGCCCACCTTCACTTCGCCCCCGGCGAGCAGTGAGGTTTCCTCCCGCGGGTGCTTCCACTCCTTCTCCAGCGAGCCGAGGGCGCGGGCCATTTCGCCCCGCACGGCGAGCATTCCGGGGGCGTCGATCTTGCCCGGCGCCGCGCCGCCGCGCCCGGGCCGCGCCGCGGGGCCGGCGTCGGCCGTCAGCGCGGACGCCTCCACGATCAGTCGCCGCGGGACGATCAGCCGCATCGCGTCCGCGTCGCCGAACTCGGTCAGCAGCCCCCACACGTTGCGGTAAATCGGCTCGTCGTCGATCGTCTTTTCCTTCGGCCCTACCCACCCGCTCACAACGGCAACATCGATGCGCGGGTCGAGGGCCGCGGCGTAGAGGGCGATCCCGCCGCCCTCGCCGTAGCCGAACACGCCGACCTTCGGGCGGTCCTTCGTCGCGGACACCCAATCGACCACCGCGAGCAACTTCTGCACCTCGTAGCCGATGAGCGTGCGGCCCATCTCGAACGCCATGCGATGAACGAACTCGCGGTGCGGCTGGTTGGTCGCGCGGCCGAGCTTCGGGTTGGCGGACAGGTCGTCCTTGCGGTCGATGAGCGTGGGTACGACGACGCGGACGCCGTGTTCCGCGAGCCGCCGGGCGAACTGCGCCTGCGCCGGCACGCCGGGCGCGAGGCCGACGAGCTGTTCCGGCGTCTGCCCGGCGTCCGGGACCGCGACCACCACGCCGACCGCTTCGGCCTTTGGTTCGAGCAGCAGCCCTTCGCCGTCCACGCCGGGCAGCACCGCCCACCGGATCGCGAACACCTTGTATTTGGGCGTTTCGGCAACGAGCGCGGAGTGCGATGGCCCGCCGAGGTACTCGACGTTCGGCGGCAGTCGTTCGTCAACCACGCCGAGCATCTTCCGCAACCGTTCGCGGTTCGGGGCGACCGACTTGGCGTAGGATTCGGGCGAGGTGAAATCGGGCTTCCACAGCGCCGCCCGCTTCTCGACCGACGCCGCGAGCGCGCGGTCGAGGTACTTGTGCATCCCGGCGACTTGCATTTCCGACAGGTTGCCGTCGAGGGCGAGCGGCTTGGTATTCGGCAACTCCGCGGCCGAGGATTTCACCGGAGAGACCGCAGAGACCACAGAGACGGCAAGAGTGAGTCTGAGCAGGACTTTCATGTCTTCCTCTGTGGTCTCTGCGGTCTCTGTGGTGAACCCCGCGATCAGAACAGTTCCGCGACCGGGGCGGCCGGGTACACCGCGATCGGGCGGCCGTCCGGCCCGGGGATGGTGGCGTCGGCCGGCACGCCGAGCGCGTGGAAGATCGTGCCGACCAGTTCCTGCGGCGTGACCGGGCGCGCGGCCGGCTCGCTGCCGGTGCGGTCTGACGCGCCGATCACCTGCCCGCCCTTTACCCCGCCGCCGGCGACGAGAGCAGTCCAGCACCCGGCCCAGTGGTCGCGGCCGCCGTTGGAGTTGAGCTTCGGGGTGCGCCCGAACTCGCCCGTCGCCACCACCAGCGTCGATTCCAGCAGCCCGCGCTCTTCGAGGTCGGTGAGAAGCGCGGCGAACGCGGTGTCGAAGCTCGGGGCGACGACGTTACGCACGTCCGCGAGTGTGGTGCGGAGCGAGCCGCCGTCCGCGTGGCAGTCCCACGACGGCGCGTCGAACACCGTGTCGAACTGGTTGACGGTGACGAACCCGTTCGGCACTCCGAACTTCGCGCCGGTAGCGAGCACGCCAGCGGCGACGTTGCACCAGATATTGAAGCCGATGGGGGTCGGTTCTGGGTCGCACTTTCGCGGCTCGGTCGGCGAGAAATCCTCGCGGTCAAGAAACCCGCACGTCTGGCCGTGGCTGGTCGCGATGCCGGTGCTGATGCGCGTGTCCGGCAGTACCGTCCACGCCGGGTAGTCATCGCCCAACCGGTGCCCGCGAAGGTACGCCATCACCGCACCGACGCTCGGCCATTCGGGGCCGTCGCGGAACAGGCGGCCGGTGTTCAGCAACTGGAACCCGCACTCGTGGACCGGCGGGGCGTCGTGGTGCATTGAGCGAATCAGGCTGAACTTGTCCGTCAGGCCCGCCAGTTTTGGGAACAGTTCGGACAGGTGGATGCCGGGCACCTTCGTCTGGATGAGCGAGAACGGCCCACGGACGTCGCTCGGCGCGTCCGGCTTCGGGTCGAAGGTGTCCAGGTGCGCCGGCCCGCCCACCATGTTGATGAAGACGCACGACTTTGCTTCCCCGACCGGCATTCGGGCCGTCGCCGGGGTCGCGAGGGTCAGCCCGGCGGCGCCGACGGCGGCGGAGCGGAGGAAGTCGCGGCGGGTGAACTCGGACATGGCACAATTCCAGAGGGGAAGCGGCGGAAGTCGCCCCATCGTAGCCGACCACACCCCGGATGCAACACCGCACACGGAACCTCGCCCTTCTTCTGTAGCCGGCCTCTGTGAGGCCGGTGCGACACAGGCGGAATCGCACCGGCCTCACAGAGGCCGGCTACAGAAAGGCACGAACCCACCCGATCGGACACCGCTCCGTAAACTGGAGGTGTCGTCTTCCGCTCCGAGGTCGCGTCATGCCGTTCGAGAAGGTCGAAACGTCGGTCGATTTCCCCGCGCTGGAACGCGCCATCCTCAAGTTCTGGGACGACAACGGCATTTTCGCGAAGCGGAAGCACCTGAATGCCGGCAAGCGGACATGGAGCTTCCTCGACGGCCCCATCACCGCCAACAACCCGATGGGCGTCCACCACGCCTGGGGCCGCACCTACAAGGATGTTTACAACCGCTTCTTCGCCATGACCGGGCACGACCTCCGCTACCAAAACGGCTTTGACTGCCAGGGGCTGTGGGTCGAGGTCGAGGTCGAGAAGGCGCTCGGCCTCAAGAGCAAGCGGGACATCGAGAACCTCGTCCCGGGTAACCCGGAAGCCAGCATCGACCGCTTCGTGCAAGCCTGCAAGGATCGCGTCAACCAGTTCGCTCGCGTGCAGACCGAGCAGAGCATCCGGCTCGGCTACTGGATGGACTGGGACCGCACCGACTCGGATTGGGCCAAGAAGCCCGACGACCGGAAGTCGTACTTCACGATGAGCGAGGAGAACAACTACACCATCTGGTCGTTCCTCAAGAAGTGCCACTGCAAGGGGCTGATCTATCGCGGCTACGACGTCATGCCGTGGTGCGGGCGGTGCGGCGTCGGCCTGTCCGAGCAGGAGATGAAAGAGGGCTACAAGTGGGTCGAGCACCGCGCGTGCTTCGTCAAGTTCCCCTTGAAGGACAAGCCCGGTGAAAACCTGCTGGTCTGGACGACGACCCCGTGGACGCTGACCAGCAACGTCGGCGCGGCGGTGAACCCGGAGCTGACCTACCTCAAGGTGAAGCTCAAGGACGGCGTGTATTACATCGCAAAGGGAGCGTTCAAGCTCGACCGCATGGCGTCCGGCAGCGACGACGGCGGGTCCGACGAGTCGGACGGCGGCGCGACCGCCAAGAAGGGCAAGCGCGAGTGGCTGGACGGCGTCCCGCACCTCAACAGCATCGAGCAGCACTTCAAATCGAAAGCCGGGAAGGGCGATTCCTACGAGATCGTCGGCGAGGTCAAGGGCGCGGACATGCTCGGCTGGGAGTACGTCGGCCCGTTCGATGAGTTGCCCGCCCAGAACCACGAGTACGGCTTCCCGGAGGAGGTCGCGAAGGTCACCAAGCAGAGCGGCAACTGGCCGGCGCGCACCGCGGCGCAGTCGCACAAGGTCATCGACGGCGGCAAGGACGTGACCGACACCGAGGGTACGGGCATCGTCCACACCGCGCCCGGGTGCGGGGCCATCGACTACGTCTGGGGCAAGAACAACGGCCTGCCGCCGGTCGCGCCCATCGGCGACGATGGCGTCTTCGTGCCGGGGTTCGGCCCACTCGAAGGCAAGAACGCGGCCGACCCGGCGACCGCGGACGCGGTGTTCGAGCAACTCAAGGCGAAGGATCGGCTGTTCGTCACCGAGCGCTACGTCCACCGCTACCCGCACTGCTGGCGGTGCAAGACGGAGTTGCTCTACCGCCTCGTGGACGAGTGGTTCATCAACATGGGGCCGCGGAACACGGAAGAGGGCTTCCGCGGCCAGATCATGCGGGTGGTGGATCAAGTCACGTTCCTCCCGGAGAGCATCAACGGCCGCGCCCGCGAGCGGGACTGGCTCTGGAATATGGGCGACTGGATGATCTCAAAAAAGCGGTTCTGGGGGCTGGCGCTGCCCGTCTGGGTCAACGACAACGACCCCACCGACTTCGAGGTCATCGGCAGCTATGCCGAACTCAAGGAACGCGCCGTCGAGGGCTGGGCCGAGTTCGACGGCCACACCCCGCACCGCCCGTGGGTCGATAAGGTGCGTATCGAGAGCAAGAAATATCCGGGCCAGCGGATGAGCCGCATCCCGGACGTCGGCAACCCGTGGCTCGACGCCGGCATCGTCGCGTTCAGCACTATGAAGTACAACCAGAACCGCCCCTACTGGGAGAAGTGGTATCCGGCCGACTTCATCACCGAGAGCTTCCCGGGCCAGTTCCGCAACTGGTTCTACGCGCTGTTGGCGATGTCCACGATGATGTCGGACGGCAAGCCGCCGTTCAAAACGCTGCTCGGGCACGGGCTGGTACGCGACCAGTACGGCCTAGAGATGCACAAAAGCACTGGAAACTCGATCGAGTTCATCTCGGCGGCCGATAAGGGCGGCGAAATCGCCGACCCGAAGGGCAACAAGTTGCCCTTCAACGCGATCGGGGCCGATGTGATGCGGTGGCTGTACTGCCGCGTCAACCCGGCCGCGAACCTGAACTTCGGCCCCGAGCCGGCGAACGAGGTCCGGTCGAAGGTCTTCTTCAAGCTGTGGAACACCTACGCGATGTTCTGCAACTACGCTACCGGCGACGCCTTCGACCCGAGCGCGCCGCCGGTGCCGGTTGCCGAGCGCCAGGACGTGGACCGCTGGCTGCTGTCGAACCTGCAACTGCTCATTCAGGAGGCACACGCCGCTTACGGGCGCTACGACGTCATGTCGTTCGCGATGAAGTGCGAAGACTTCATCGAGAGCGACCTGTCGAACTGGTACGTCCGCCGCAACAAGGACCGCTTGCACAGCAAGACGGCCGGCCTCAACCCGGCCGAACTGAAGGACAAGCAGGCCGCTTACCAGACGCTCTACACGACCCTCACCACCCTGTGCAGGCTGATGGCCCCGTGCATCCCGTTCGTCACCGAGGCGATGTGGCAGAACCTCCGCCTGCCGACCGACCCGGAGAGCGTTCACCTGTGCGACTTCCCGACCGCGGACGAGTCGCTCGTGGACGCGGCGCTCACCGCGGACATGGCCGCCGTGCGCGCCGTCATCACGCTCGGCCTGTCGGCCCGGCAGGCGGCGAAGCTCAACGTCCGGCAACCGCTCGCGGCCCTCGCGGTGCAAGCGGATGAAGCCGGGCGGCGCGCGGTGCAGCGGTTCGGCGACCTCATCCTTGACGAACTCAACGTGAAGTCCGTCCGGCCGCACACCGGCGACAAGCCGCTGCTCGCCGTGAGCGCCAAACTCAACAAGAAGACCGCGGCGGCCAAGCTCGGCCCCAGGCTGAAGGACGCCGAGACCGAACTCGCCGCGACGACTGCCGAGCAACTCGCGGCGCGGCCGTTCGTACTCGCGGGCGTCGAACTCGACTCCGCCGACGTCGTCCGCGAGTACACCGCGGCCGCCGGCTGGAAGGGCGTCGCCGAGGGCACCACGCAAGTGGCCCTCGACACCACCGTGACCGAGGCCCTCAAGCTTGAAGGCTTGGCCCGCGACGTCGTCCGGCAGGTGCAGAGCGCCCGCAAGGACGCCAAGCTCGACCTGCTCGACAAGATCGCCCTTCACCTCGCCGCCGGCGCGCCGGAGTTGGCGAAGGCGATCGACGCGCACCGCGACGCCATTGCGACCGCCGTTCAGGCGACGCAGTGGCTCGACGCGCCCCCGGCTGGCGGGCACACCGCGACCGTCAAGATCGACGGCCAATCCCTTGCCATCGCTCTTCAGAAAGTCTGATTTTTCGTAACCGATGGCACACGTCCTGCATCCTACGCAGGCGGTGCCGCCCGCACGGCCGGGGCGGCCCGTTCGCATCTTGGCCGTTGCCCCGAACGGAGCGACCCGTGACCCGCACCCTGTTTGCCGCCTGCGCCTTCCTCCTCGCCGCGTTCGCGCTGTCCTCGTCCCCGGTCAAGGCCGAGGACAAGGTCCCCAAGGACACCTGCGTCAAGCCGTGCCAGGACTGCGCCGCCGAGTGCATGCACTGCATGAAGCACTGCCTCGAACACAAGATGCCGGCCGAGGCCAAGCAGTGCGAGATCTGCCACCACCTGTGTCTCGCCTGCGCCGCCGCGGTGTCGAGCAAGAACGCCCGGGCGTGGCAGATCTGTGAGCTGTGCGAGAAAGAGTGCCTCGACTGTGCCGCGGTGTGCGAAAAGGGCGACGAGCACATGAAGAAGTGCGCGAAGGCCTGCCGCGACTGCGCCGCCGCGTGCGCGGCCGCTCGCAAATAGCTGCCGAGTCTCAAGTCGTAAGGTCCGAAAGTCGTAAAGTCGAAGGCCCTCATGGTGTGGGTCTTCGACTTTACGACTTTCGGACCTTACGACTTGAGACTTACTTCGAAGCGGTCGCGATCGGGTTCGGCGCGAGCGTGACGCTCGCCGTCTCACCGGCCCGCACGGTCACGGTGCCGGTCGCCCGCTCCACCCGCCCGTCCCGCGTCACTTCCGCGGTGAGTTGGTACTGGTAACTGCGTCCGGCCTCCAGCGGCGGCGTCTTGAAGGTGCGGACCGCGCCGCTCCCGGTCGCCGCCACGCCGTTGAACAGCAACTTCGCGTCGGCCGGCAGCGCGATCGAGACGATCCCGCCCTCGACCAGAACCGGGGCCGGGTGCGCCGGCGCCGGGGCCACGCCGCCGGTGTGGGCCGGTTGAATCACCGGGGCCGGCGGGCCGCCGATCGGGTAGTGGAAGTAGCCGGCCGGGCCGTGGTTCGCGTACCCCGCGTACCCGCCGCCGGCCATCCAGTTCGCGTACGGCCCGGCGGTAAAGTCGTAGTACGCGTACCACGGGTAATACCAGCGGTGCCGGTACGTGTTCGAGTACCACCCCGGCGGGTCCACCGACGGCCACGTCACCGACGTCGTCTTCGGCCCGAGCTTCTGGTGGATGTCGGGGATCCGAATCTGCCAGTTGTGCTCGCCCTCGGCGCGGGCCGCCCCGCCCGCCGCACACACGCCGCCGGCGACGGCCGACAGCAGCAGCAACTTCCGCATACACACCTCCGGTGTCACTCCGTGTTGCAACGCATTGTTCCGGTCGTTCCAGGTTCCAAGTTCCAGGCTCCAGGTCGAAGGCCGAGTACCCGATTTCGCCGTCTTCAACCTGGAACCTGGAACTTGGAACCTGGAACGACTTTCGATTGTGCGCCGCGACACGGCCGGCACAAGCGGCGGCGGGGCGGTTGGCCCGGTTCGCGGTGGCGGATGTAGCGGTCGGCTGTCTTGCGCGCTCTGGACTGCTGTGGCGCCCGTCGCTATGTGTCGGCCCATGCGGCTTGCCCTCGCGCTGCTCCTGTTCGCGCTCGTCGCGCCGGCCCGCGCGCAGGAACCGGAACGACCCGACCTGCCGCCCCAACCGGAAGCGGAGCGGCCGAAGCCGCTGCGCGAGTCGGGCGCGGGCGGGTTCGGCGACGGCGGCGACTTCGGCGGCGGGCCGTTCTACCGCGCCGAGTGGTACCCGCAGCGGCCGGTGGTCGGCCAGCCGACCGACCTGGGCATGGCCCGGCACACGCTCAACCTCGGCACGCCACTCTGGCGCGACCGCGACGCCGGGCAGGCGCTCATCGCCTCGCTTCGATTCCGCTACACGCACTTCGATTCCGCCGCGGTGCTGCCGGAGGGGCGGAACTTCCCCGGCGAGCTGTGGAACGTCACCACCGGGCTGACGTACGCGCACACGTTCGCCAACGGGTGGCGCGGCGGGGCGAGCGTGCAGTTCGGCACCGCCAGCGACAAGCCGTTCAACAGCCTCCGCGAGATGACCCTCGGCGGGGTGGCGTTCGTCAAGGTGCCCGCGCGCCGCGACCCCGATTCGTGGACGTTCGGCCTCGCCTACTTCCCCAACGGCCAGCTCAACTTTCCGATCCCGGTGATCGCCTACGACTGGAACCCGACCGACCGGCTGAAGGTGAGCATCGGGGTGCCGTTCTCGATCCGCTGGCAGCCGACGGACGAACTGCTGTTCCAGTTGAGCTACCGCCCGCTCACCCAGGTGAACGCGCGGGCGACGTGGACGCCGCACGAGTGGGCGTCGGTGTTCGCCGCGTTCGAGTGGACGAACGAGGGGTACTTCCTGGCCGGCCGGGCCGACCGCAACGACCGGTTCTTCGGGTTCGAGAAGCGGCTGCTGGCCGGGTTCACCATCTACCCGCACAAGCGGGTGGGTATTGAGGTGAGCGGCGGGTACGCGTTCGACCGCGTGTACGGCACCGGGCAGACGCGGTCGGAGGCCGAGGACAGCGGCGTCGAGATCGGCCCCGGCGGGTTCCTGTCGCTGGCCATCCGCGGGCGCTTCTGAGGTTGCCCGCCCCGCGCCGATTGCGGTTCTCCCGGTGGGCGATAAAACACCGGCTCCCGCCGAAGTCTCGCAGGACCGCAACCCATGACCACGACCGCCGCGCGGCTCGCCGACCTCCGCGACAAGGTGTTCGCCGGCGTCCGCCTCACCGCCGACGACGGCCTGTTCCTCGACCGGCACGCCGACCTGTTCACCCTCGGCGAGATGGCCAACCACGTCCGCGAGAAGAAGAACGGCAACGTCACGTACTACAACGTCAACCAGCACCTGAACCCGACCAACGTGTGCGTGTACCGGTGTGCGTTCTGCTCGTTCCGGGCCGACCTCAAGTCGCCCAGCGGCTACGTAATGACCGACGAGCAAATCCTGCGGCGCGCCCGCGAGGCGACCGACGCCGGGGCCACCGAACTGCACATCGTCGGCGGGCTGCACCACCTGCTGCCCTACGACTGGTACCTGAACATCATCGCGAGCATCCACCGCGAGTTTCCCGACCTTCACCTGAAGGCGTGGACCGCGGTCGAGTGGGACTGGTTCGAGCGCATCACCAAGCGGCCGACGCGCGAACTGCTCGCAGAAATGAAAGACGCCGGCCTGGGCTCGCTGCCGGGCGGCGGGGCGGAAATCTTCCACCCCGAAGTCCGCTCCAAGCTGTGCGACTACAAGGCCGACGCCGACCAGTGGCTCCGCGTCCATCGCGAGTGGCACGAACTCGGCGGCAAGTCGAACGCCACCATGCTCTACGGCCACATCGAGAAGCCGGAACACCGCATCGATCACATGCTCCGCCTTCGAGAACTCCAAGACCAGACCGGCGGCTTTCAAACCTTTATCCCGCTCGCGTTCCACCCGACGAACAACCCGCTCGGGAAGGACATCCCCAAGCCGAGCGGCATGACCGACCTGCGGGTGATGGCGCTGGCCCGGGTGATGCTGGACAACTTCCCGCACATCAAGGCGTACTGGCAGATGCTCACCGTGAAGGTGGCGCAGGTGGCGCAGAGCTTCGGGGCCGACGACATCGACGGCACCGTCGTCCACGAGACGATCTACCACGCGGCCGGGAGCGACTCGCCGCAGGAACTGACCGTCCGCGATTTGCGCCGGCTCATCGAGGAGGCCGGGCGCACGCCGGTGGAGCGGGACACTCTGTACAACGAGGTGGTGCGCGAGCGGCCGGCGGAGCGCAACTGGCGCACCGGGCGCAAGCTCGAAGTCGTCGGCTGAGCGGGCATGGCGCACCTCGAAACGTGGGGTGGTGTGGACGAAAATCCACTCGTCTTGAAGTGTGGGCGATGGGTGGACGGAAGTCAAGTCGCCCGGCGCGGAATTTTGGAATTTTGTTCAGAATCGTTATGGCGAGTTGTTCGTGAGTTGTTTTGTCGTTGAGCGTTCGCTCCAGCGGGGCGAGGCGATCTCATCCCCGTCGCCCTCGCCCCGCTGGGGCGAACGCTAAACTCGCCTCATCGCCTGCGGCGCGATTTCGGCGAACACCTGTTGCGCTTCGGCGGCGAGGATCGGCCAGTCGAACTTGCCGGCGACCCACGCCCGCCCGGCCGCGCCCATCCGCTGCCGCCGGTCGGGGTCGGACAGCAGTTCGGCTAGCGCCGCGGCCGGCTCATCGGCCCGGTCGCACGGTACGACCACCCCGGACTCGCCCGGGCGGAGCGTCTCGGCCGTCCCGCCGCTCGCCCCCGCCAGCACCGGCCGCCCGCACGCCTGCGCCTCCAGCAGCACCATCCCGAACCCCTCCACGTCCTTGCCGATGGTGCGGTTGGCCAGCGCGAACACGTCGCACTGCTGGTAGCAGTGGAGCAGGTCGGCGTCGGAGATTTCGCCCATGAACCGGACGTGCTCGCCCACCCCGAATTGCTGGATCAGCCCTTCGAGCCGCGGCCGTTCGTCGCCGTCGCCGATGATCGCGCACAGAACGTCCGGGAACCGCTCGCGGAGCTTGGCAGTCACTTCGATGAGCGTGTCCTGGCCCTTCCGCCGCTGCAACCGCCCGGCGGTGAGGATGACGCGCCGGCCGCTCCACCCGAGCCGCTCGCGCACCGCCGCATCTGGTGGAGCGGGCACGAAGTAGCTGCAATCGACTCCCGGGTGCAAGAGGCGCACGCGGTCTGGCGGTGCGCCCCACTCGTTGAGCAGGAGTTGGCGCGTGAAGTTGGAGTTGGCGACGATCGCACTCGCGCCGCGAAGCACGCGGGCGGTGAGCCAGCGGAGTTCGCGGCTGGTGGTGGCGACGTTGATGTCCTCGCCGTGCGAGTAGCACACGTACGGCGTGCCGGTGACGAGCTTCACCGCCCGCGCCACCAGCCCTTCGGATAAGGGGCGGGCGGCGTGGATCATCCCGACCTTCTCACGCCTCACGATCTGCCGCACGGCCCGCGTGATGCGGAGGTAGTGCGTCAAACTCGTCCAACTTCGTGGGGAGCGATTGCGCATCTCGAGCGGGAGGCGAAGCACGCGGGCGTCGTGACCGGCGTCGAACGCGGCGGCCTTCGGGTGCTCGCCGGCGGCGACGAGGAAGTGTTCGCGCGGCAGTCGGCGGTACACCTCCCAGAACCACCGCCCGCTGCCGCCGGTTTTTGGGGGGAAGATGTCGCTGAGCAGGAGTGTGGTCATAGGGGTGGCTTATTACAAAGAGCGCGTGGGCGGTTGTCCCTCACCCCGTGCGCGAGCTTGAGAAGCGCGAAGGTGGCGGCCCCTCACCCGGCCGGCGGTTCGGGTTCGTCCTCGACCTTCGCCGGCGCGGTCCGCGCCGGCCACCCTCTCCCCGCATGCGCGGGGCGAGGGAATACACCGCGCGGCCGCCTACCGATACGCGCCGCAGTGCGACGGGGACGACGAGCGCTGCCCCTCGCCCCGCGCATGCGGGGAGAGGGTGGCCGGCGCGCGACACGAACACAAGCGCGAATGCCGCGAGCCGAACCGCCGGCCGGGTGAGGGGCGACCACCGCGATTCTCACGTCGGCGTTTGGGCAGCAATCCCGCCCCGCCGGTGCCGCCGCTCGAACGCCCACCGCATGAGCGGCACCAGCGGGCGCGGCCGATCCTTCAAGGGGCCGTAATTGCCGAACAGCGCGTCGTGCAGGCCGTTGAGCACCGCGAGCGCCCCGGCGTCGTCGCCGCGGTCGCGGCGCAGGCTGTAGAAGGTGTAGACGTGCCGCAAGTACTTCTTCCACATGCCGATGCGTCCGCCGCACCGCCGGTAACTGCCGGCGTGCTTCCACAGCAGCAGAAACAGATTCCGGGCGTCGAAGTACCGCTGCAGCGGCTTCCCCTCGCGCTGGAACGAACTCGACCCCTTGTGCCACACCAGCGGTTCGGCCAGGATGCCACACTTGTAGCCGGCCCGCCGCGCCCGCAGGCAGAAGTCGGACTCCTCGTGGATCAGGAAGAACCGCTCGTCCAGCAACCCCACCTCCTCGAACACCGCGGCCGAAGTGGTGAGGCAGCAGCCATAAACGATCTCGACGTCGGTGATTGCGAGGCTGCCTTCTGTAGCCGGCCTCTGTGAGGCCGGTGCGACACCCGCACGCGACGCACCGGCCTCACAGAGGCCGGCTACAGAAGGCGGGGCGATCGCGACGCGGTCGAAGAAGCTCGGGCTGTCGGCGCGGTCGAAGTGGCACCCGTCCATCATCACCTCGTCCGGCTCGTCCATCCAGTGAACGAGCGGGCCGATCACCCCGTACCCGCTGTTCAGCCCGGCGAGCAGGCGCGTGATGAAGTTCGGCGCAACCGTGGTGTCGTTATTGAGGAGGACGAAGTATTCCGCGCCGCGGGCGAGGCCGTCGCGGATGCCGACGTTGTTGCCGCCGGCCCACCCGCCGTTGACCGGGTTCTGGATCACCCGCACCCACGGGTATTCGGCCGCAAACAGCTCGCCGACCGGCGGCTTCGAGCCGTTATCGATTAGCACCACTTCGAAGTTCGGGTAATCGACGCCGCGGAGCGACCGCAGGCACTTGTGGGTGTCGTCGGTGCCGTTGAAGTTGACGACGACGACGCTGACGCGCGGGGCGGTGGTCATGGTTTCGGCCCGCCGGTGAGGGCGCGGCGGAGCGGTTTGGTGGCCCGGGCGAGTCGATCTACGGCCCGCCCGGGCCAGCCGAGCCGGTCGCTGTTGTACAGAAACCGCAGGACGGCCGGCTCGTGCTTCCAGCCGAGTACCGGCGGCGGCCCCGGCCGCGCGTAGTTGCGGTCCTTGACGGCCGCGACCAGTTCGCCCACCGCCGCGGTCATCGTTTCGCGCGTGTACCGGGCCAGGGTCGCGCGGCCGGCGGCGCGGTACGCCGCGAGTTCGGGGCCGTTCGCCTTCGCGACCTCGATCGCGCGGCACACGGCGCGGGCGGCCGCACTTGCGTCGCGGTCGGGCGCCCACAGGCCGTTGGCGGGCGTCGCGTACGGGTGCGGGAACGCCCCGGTGCCGGGGAAGCCGGCGACCAGGCACCCGCACGCCATCGCCTCGACCCCGGGCATCCCGAACCCTTCCAGGTCTTGAGCCGCGAAGAACACCTCCAGCCGCCGCATCCGTTCGGCGACACCGCCTTCGGGTAGCCCGTCGATCTCGACCCACGGCACATCCGGGTGCGTGCGGGCGGCGGCCGTGCGGACCGCGGCGTTCACCTCGGGCAACTTCCGCGGCATGAACCCGATAGCCAGTTCCTTCGGCGCGTCGGCCGGCGGCGGGCCGAACGGCGGCCGGTCCAGCCAGTACGGGACCAGGAACACCCGCGAGCGTGCCAGGCCGTAAAACCGACTGCACAGGTCGGCCACAAAGGGGGCGTTGGCGACGGCGAATTCAATCCGCCGCCGGCACGCGCGCCGCGGCGGGCCGTAGCGGAGGCCGTAGAAGCCGTTCTGGTTGTTGACCGCGATTCGACACTTCCAGGCTGCAGAGCGGGGCAGGGTGGCGTCGAGGATCACTTCCGGTAGCACCAACACGTCGTCGGCGGTGAGGTGGTCGCCGGCCCGCTCGAACGGGAACGCCGCGACCGGCACCGGGACGCCGTACAGCGCGTCGTCGTCGAACGAATTCGGCCGGGTGAAGAAGTGCTCGTCGCGCAGGAGCAGCGCCTCGACGCCGAGTTCGCGGACGACGGCGGCCTGTAGGCGGAGTTGCTTGTTGCCGCCCGCCGGCCGATCGTTCGTCGGGTAGTAGTAGAAGAACCGCATCACGCCCCCCGGCCGCGTAGCCGGTCGATGGCGTCCTTCAGCAGGTAGGCGAGCGGCGGCCACACGCGGGCCGTCAGCTCGGGGTGCCGCGGCGCGCCCGGCGGCCAGTGCGCCTCGCAGAACCCGCGCAACTTCCAGTACCACCGCCAGTTCCGACGCCACCGCACGTTCGCCAGCACCTCGCACAGCGTCGTCAACAGCTTGAGAGTCGTACCGGGGTGCGCGGCCTCGCGGTCGGTCGCCCAGCGGAGCAGGTTCTCGCACCCGGCCAACTCGTTCCGCATCGTCGCCTGCGCCGACGCCGGGTGCTTGCGGTAGCCCGCCAGCACTTCCGGCACGCACCGCACCGGGCCGCGGGCACTGCACTCGTTGAAGAAGATCGCGTCCTCGTCGTTCTTGGCCCACTCCGGGAACCGCACCGGCGTGCCGGCCGGCACCAGCGACGCCGACGGCAGCACCGCGACCGCCGGCGCGAGGAGGGTTCGTGCCGGGTCCCACTTCGCGAGCTGTTCGGACGGCCGCACCACCTCGCTCGCCCCGCCGAAGGTACGGAAGTCGGTGAACACCAGCGCCGGGTGCGGCTCGCATGAGCACACCGCCGACGCGGACTTGAGAAATTGAGGCTCCCAGCGGTCGTCGGCGTCGAGGAACGCGACCCAGTCGCCGGTCGCCCGGCCCATGCCGTTGTTCCGCGCCGCGGAGACGCCGCGGTTCTCCTGCCGGACGTAGGTCACGCGCGGGGCGTACTTCGCGGCGACCGCCGGCGTGTCGTCCGTGCTGCCGTCATCAATGACCAGGATTTCGTGCGCCGGGAGCGTTTGCGCGAGCACGCCGTCGAGCGTTTCGGCCAGGTAGCGGCCGGCGTTGAACGCCGGGATGACGACACTCGCGCGGAAGGCGGTCACGTCGGCCCCCGCGCGGCGGCCCGCGACTCGTCCATGATCCCGCGGGCGACGGCCGCCGCGGTGAAGCTGTTCAGCCAGTCCGCGCCGCCCCACGGGGCCAGGAGCAGGCTCCGCGCGCGGGCCGCGACGTACCGGCGGACCGCCCACCGCTCGGCCCCGAACAGGCGGGGCAGGCGCGGGTCGGCCCCGCGCTGCCGGTGGGCGGTGCGGCCCAGCCCGTGAAAGAACTTCCACACGTAGTTCGTCGTCAGCCGCGCCGCCGGGATGAAGTGCCGGACGCGGGCCGACGCGACCCACACCCCGGACCCGCCGTCGGCGGCGATCCCCTCGAACACGGCCACCTCCTCGCCGCTGAGCATCCCGTTGCCGATCCGCCCGAGCCGCGGGTCGAACCGGTGCTTCCGCAGCACGGCGGTGCGGAACGCCATGTTCGCGCCGTACGGGGTTTCCTGGCCGACGAACGGCCGGGTGACATCACCCAGGTGCCGGAGCGCGAACGGGCCGTCGAGCAGCGGCAGGTTCCGCTTCACCCACGCCGGCGGCTCGACCTCGAACCACGGATCGACCGGGCCGCCGAAGAACGCCGCCCCGGGGTACTCGGCCGACGCCTTCGCGTACGCGGCCAGCCAGCCCGGCTCCACCAGCACGTCGTCGTCGGTCCACACCAGCAGCTCGCCGCGGGAGTTGTCGATCGCGCAGTTGCGGGCGTTCGACAGCCCCTGTTTCGTTTCGAGGAGGCGGCGCAGCGGGAGCGCGGCGGCGTGTTTCGCGATGACCGCGTCGGTGTCGTCGGTGCTGTTGTTGTTGACGACGAGCAGCTCCCACTCGACGCCCGGCGGGGCGAGGTCGCGCATCCGCGCGAGCGTGCGGTCGAGCAGCGCCGCCCGGTTCCAGGTGCAGATGGCGACGGTGACGTTCACGGCCGCTTCCCCAGGGTCGCCCGGTACACGGCGAGCGTGCGCTCGGCCATGGCCGCGGCGGAAAACGACTCCTCGAACGCGCGGCGGGCCGCCGGGCGGGCGGCGCGGGCGGCGTCCGGGCCGGCCCGGCACACGTCGGCGAGCGCGCGGGCGAGGTCGTCGGCGTCGTTCGGCCTGACGGCGACGTTCGCCGGGCACGCCGAGCCGACCTCGTCAAGCCCGCCGGCGGTCGCGTACACCGCCGGGGTGCCGGCCCGCATCGCCTCCACCGCGACCAGCCCGAACGACTCGAAGCGCGACGGCACGACCAGCCAGTGTGCCGCGCCCACCGCGCGCTCGCGGTCGGCGTCGGGCACGCGGCTCAGGTCTTCGGCCCGCCCGGGGCATTCCGCCTGCAGTCGCGTCCACGCGACCGCCGCCGCGGGGCGCGCGGCGAGGTATCCCGGCAACCCCGGGCCGACGAACCGGAACGACGCACGCGGGAACTTCGGCAGCACCTCGGCCAGCGCGGTCAGCAGCAAGTCGGTGCCCTTGCGGTCTTCGGCCCGGCCGACCGCGACCAGCCGCAGCCCGCCTTCGGGCGGCGCGGCGGTCGGGCCGTCGGCCAGCCCGAGCGCGACCGTGTGAACGCTCCCGGCGGGCAGGCCGTACAGCGCCTCTCCCTTCCGGGCCATCGCGTGCGAGTGCGCGACGACCGCGTCGGCCCGCCGGACCGCCCGGCGTTCCAGCGCGAACACCGGCGCGTAACCGCCGACGTCGGCCGCCGAGGTCGAGAGCCGGGCGACGTACACACCGCGCCGCCGGGCCGGCAGCCACGCCGCGTGGCTCGACCAGTTGGTGTACTCGACCACGTCGTAGTGCCGGCCGCGGCTCTGCACGAACCGCCGCAGCGTCAGCGCCGCCGCCGCGGTGTACCGGGTCGCCGCGTAGGGGTACGCCCGCCACGCGCCCGGCAAGCCCCGCCGGTACGCCCACCGCGCCGCGCCCTCGACCGCGCGTGCGAGCGCGCCGCCGAGCGGGTGCGCGCCCGCACGCAGGCTGACGCTGCGGCCCCAGGGGTGTTCGAGTCGCGGCTCCGGGTGGAGGTCGCACCCGACCACATCGACCGCGTGCCCCAGCCGGCCGAACTCGGCCGCCAGCACGGCCACGTACGTGCCGATCCCGCCGACCTTATACGGCGGCAACTCCGGGGTGATGAGGCACAGGCGCAGCGGCCGCGTCATACCGTGTTTGCTATCCGCTCGCACCCGAAAAGGGTGCGCAACATCGCCATAAAAGGAAACGGACAGGGCCAATGCCCTGTCCGAAGTCCTACCGGGTGGATTATGCGCGTTCTTTTCGTGTGGTCAAACGCGATTTTCGGAATTTTCTGGAAATTTGTTCATCCCGTAGCTCGTGCTCAATCGTGGCGACTTCCGTTCTTCTGTAGCCGGCCTCCGTGAGGCCGGAGCTTGACGCCTCGTTTCGCACCGGCCTCACGGAGGCCGGCTACAGAAGCCGACCAACGCGATCTCGGCTCACTCTTCCCGCGACACCATGAACACCTGCAGGATGTAGTAGAAGAGCATCGCGGCCGAGCCGAACAGGGCCATGCTCGCGGCCACGTGCTCGTCGGTGCCGTAGCGGTGCAGGATGTTCGACGTGTCGTACACAACGTACCCGGCGAACAGCGCCACCATCGCCGCCATGAACACCAGCCCGAGGCTGAACCCGAACAGCACCGCGGCCAGGATCACCCCCAGCGCCGCGAACGACCCGACCGCCAGCACCGGGCCGAGGAACGAGAAGTCCTTGCCGCTCGCGAACACCGCCACCGTCAGCCCGCCGAACACCGCGAGCGTCACGATCCCGGCCTGAATCGGCAGGTCCGGCGTGCCGCCGTACTTCGGCAGCGAGGCGATCGTCAGAATGGGCACAAAGAGGAGCGTGTAGAGCGACACGTACAGCGCGAGGCCGGCGTACTGCGCGCCGGCCGACCGCCGCGACTGCGCCAGCGACTGGGCGACGAACGACCCGCCGATGAACAGCACCATCAGCAAAAGCCACGACAGCCGGCTGGCGAGGAACACGTCGCGGATGATGGTCTCGGCCGCCCCGGTGGCGATCAGCGCCGCGGACGCGGCCACGAACGCCAGGACCGCCCCGCCGACGTGCGCGTAGGTGCGGCGGATGAACCGCGCCCGCGCGCTCGCGGGTGCGTTGGCCGCCGGCTCGGTGTAGTACTCGTCGAGTGCGTAACTCATATGGGTAACCCTCCTTCAAAGGGGATTACCCATCGTATGCACGCGGCGCGCCGCGAAGTGTCGAGAAGCACCCACCCCCCGGCCCCCTCCCTGCAGGAAGGGGAGAAAACCCACTCGCGCCGTTTCACACAGCGTGAAGTCGAGATTTTTCTCCCCTCCCTGCAGGGAGGGGCCGGGGGTGGGTTCTTCCGTGCCATCGGTCACAGGTCGAACACGTTCTCGCCCAGCCCGACGTTCAGCTTGAGGTCGCTGAAGCTGTACGCTTCGAGCAGGTCGCCGACGCTGGCCCCGGCCTTCGGCTGGTCGTACGCCTCGAACCGCACCGGCAGCTTCGTCTCCTTGTCCACGTACACGAGCATCCGGTGGGCGTAGCGGAAGGCGTGCGGGCGGCGGGTCAGGATCTCGTACCGGGTGACGTTGCGGCCGGCGAACTGGTACTCGCCGGCGTACACCTCGACCGGGTTGTTGAGCGTCTTCTCGCGGGCCGCGGCGGCGGCGACGCGGTCGATGATCGCGCCCATCGTCCACTCGGTGACCGGGTGCCGGTTCTCGACCAGGAACTTGGCGTCGTCGAGGTCGAGGGTCTGGAACGGCTTGGTGCCGCCGGCCGGCTTGTACCGCATCTTGAGCGACTTCTTGGCCCCGGTGTGGGCGATCTCCGTGCCGGCCACCGCGTCCGGCTTGGCGAACCGCACGTACACCCCGGCGGGGGCGGTGCGGACCTTCAGTTCCGCGACCTGCTCGCCGCCGACGGTGCCGCCGCGCATCTCCTGCCGGGTGAACGTGCAGGTGTAGTCGCGGACCTTGCCCAGCGCGGTGCGGGCGTCGCTCAGCATGGTCGAGAGCGACTCCGCGGCCGCTTTGGGCGCTTCGGGCGCTTTGGCCGGCTCGGCCTTGGGCGTCTCCGTCTTGGGCGGCTGCGCGATCACCGCCCCGCCGGCCAGCAACCCGGCGCACGCCACCCCCAACCACGTCTTCACACGCATGGCCCCACCCCCCGACGGCTTCGGACACTTTGGCCGGGCACATAGCGACGTCGCGGCGCGCGGAAAAGACCAGTTTCGTGTATCATGGAGGTCTGGCCTCAGGAGAGCGTATGCCCGTCCAGATTCTGACCGTCGAGTCGCAGCCGTTCGCCGAAAACTCGTACGTCGTGTGGAACGACGGGAGTTCGGAGGCGTTCGTGGTCGATCCGGGGTTCGAGCCGGACCTCATCCGCGACGCCCTCGCCGAGCGGAACCTCACCCCGGTCGCCATCGTGCTGACGCACGGCCACTGCGACCACATCGCCGGCAACACCGCGCTGAAGCAGGCGTACCCGGACATTCCCATCATCATCGGGGCCGGCGACGCACCGATGCTTACCGACCCGCACCAGAACCTCGGCTGGATCTTCGGCTTCGAGGTCACCAGCCCGCCGGCCGACAAACTCGTGAGCGAGGGCGAGACGCTCACCGTTGCCGGCATCAGTTTGGATGTATTCGACACGCCCGGGCACTCGCCGGGCCACGTGGTGTACGTCGTCCGCGGCACCTCACCACCGCTGGTGCTCGGCGGCGACGTACTCATGCGCGGCGGGTTCGGCCGCACCGACTTCCCCGGCGGCAGCTTCGCGCAACTGAAGCGGAACATCCGGCGGGTGCTGTGGCCGCTGCCGGACGACACCGTCGTGTACCCCGGGCACGGCCCGGTCACCACCACCGGCCGCGAGAAGCGCACCAACCGCCAACTGAGCGACTAAGAACCCACCCCCAACCCCTCCCTGCAGGGAGGGGAGCAAAGCCTCCGCACGCCGCCACCGTCTGCGTACTGTCGATGTTTGACTCCCCTCCCTGCAGGGAGGGGTTGGGGGTGGGTTCTGCATGACCTCCGACAACGACCGGCTGAACCTGCTGCTCGACCTCCGCCGGTACGCGGACGCGGAGCGGATGGCGCGCGACGCCATCGGCCGCGACCCGCAGTGGGCGGCCGGGTACACTCACCTCGCCCGCGCGCTGATGGGGCAGAACAAGGCCGACGCCGTCGATGCCGCCCGCGAAGGCGCGCGGAAGGCCCCGCACGACGCGTGGGCGGTCGGCACCCTGGCCTGCGTGCTCAACTGGTTCGACCGGCCCAAAGAGGCGCTGGAGCCGGCCGAGGAGGCGATCCGCCTCGACCCGCAGTACGCGTGGGCGTACGCGATGCTGTCCAACGTCCTGTACAACCTGGGCCGCTACACCGACGCCCGGCAGAAGGCCGTCCAGGGGCTGCGGTTCGACCCGCTCAGCGAGAGCCTGTTCCGCTGGAAGGGGTGGGCCGAGCACAAGCTGGGCGAGCAGGCCGAGGCGCTCCGCACCGCCGAGGAGGGGCTGAAACACCACCCGAACTCGCACCTGCTCTTGAACCTCATCGGGTGCGTGCGGTGGTCGCGGGCCGAGAAGTCGCACGGCCGGAAGCGGCTCCGCGAGCACCGCGCCGCCGACGCCCTCCTCCGCGACTCAATCCGCCTCGACCCGACCCAGCCGGCGTACCGCGACAACCTCCGCGGCAACGCGGCGTCGTGCCGCAAGTACCTCGTCACCAACGGGCTGACGCTGGTGGCGATCGCGGCCGTGCTGGTGCCACTGCTGGGGTTGCTGGTCGCCACGCCGCCCGGTGCGCCACTCGGCCAACAGCCGCTGGTGGGGTTGCTGCTGCCGGTCGGCGTGTGCGGGCTGCTGTCGCTGCTGTTCGTGCAGAGCGAGCGGTTCGCGCTGAGCCTGCCGCTCGACCGGTTCGGCGTGCCGTCGCTGCCGACCACCCGCGGCGACCGGCTGTTCGCCCGGTTCTGCCTGAGCGGGTACGCGCTGTGCCTGCTCGTCCCATATCTCATCCTCGCGTGCCTGCTGTTGTAACCCCGCGGCCGGTGATACACTGGTACGAACCCGCCTTCGGAGCTGCCCCGATGCGCCTCTCGTTCCCCGCCGCGCTCGCCGCCCTGCTGTCGCCGTCGCTCGCGTCGGCGGCCGACGTCTCGTTCGAGCGCGACGTGCTGCCGGTGCTCACCCGCGCCGGGTGCAACATGGGCGCGTGCCACGGCAACCTCAACGGCAAGGGCGGGCTGAAGCTCTCCCTCAAGGGCGAAGACCCCGCGTTCGACTTCGCCGCGCTCACCCGCGACATGCTCGCCCGCCGCACCGACCCCATCCGCCCCGACGAGAGCCTCATCCTTCAGAAGGCGACCGCGAAGGTGCCGCACGAGGGCGGATCGCGGTTCGCCGTCAACAGCACGGAGTACGCGGTGCTGCGCGAGTGGATCGCCCGCGGGGCGCGGTTCGACCCCTCGGGGGGGCCGGCGCTCACGAAACTGGTTGTTTTGCCGACGAACAAAATCCTGGTAGACCCGGCCGACCGCTTTCGCGTGTCCGCGACGGCGCACTTCTCCGACGGCACGACGCGCGACGTGATCCGGCTCGCCGCGTTCGAGTTCACGCAGGTCGGCGTCGCCCGGATCGCGCCCGACGGCGAGGTGGTGCGCGAGCAGCCCGGCGAAGCGGTGCTGCTGGTGCGGTACATGGGCGAAGTGGTGCCGGTCCGCGTCGTCTTCCTGCCGAACCGCCCCGTACCGGACATGACCGGCGCGGTCGCGCACAACAAGATTGACGAACTCGTCTTCGCGCAACTGAAGGAACTGCGGCTCGCCCCGGCCGACCTCGCCCCGGACCACGTGTTCCTCCGCCGTGCTTCCCTCGACGCGACTGGGCTGTTGCCCACCGCCGACGAGGCGAGGGCGTTCCTCGCCAGCACCGACCCGCGGAAGCGCGAGAAGCTCATCGACTCACTTCTGGCCCGCCCGGAGTTCGCGGAGTACTGGGCGCAGAAGTGGTCCGACCTCCTTCGCAACGAGGAAAAGGCTCTCGACAAGAAGGGCGTGGCCGTCTTCTACCGCTGGATCGCCGCCCAACTGGCCGCCGACCGCCCGCTGAACGAGTTCGCCCGCGACGTGCTCGCCGCTCGCGGCAGTACCTATTCGAACCCCGCGGCGAACTTCTGGCGGGCGGTCCGCGACCCGCTGCAGCGGTCGGAGTCGGTCGCGCAGGTGTTCCTCGGCATCCGCGTCGGCTGCGCGCGGTGCCACAACCACCCGTTCGACCGCTGGACGATCGACGACTACTACGGGTTCGCGGCCAACTTCGTCCGCGTCGATTACCGCGTGCTAGAGAACAACAAGCGAGACATGCTCGACAAGCACGAGTTCGTCGGCGAACAGGTGGTGTGGCAGAACCGCACCGCCGAGATGCCGAATCCGCGCACGAAGCAGCCCGCGAAGCCCCGGTTCCTCGGGGCGCCGACGCCGGACGTCGGCGACGACCGCCTGACCGCCGTGGCCGACTGGATCGCGTTGAAAGACAACCCGTTCTTCGCGCGGGCGCAGGTGAACCGCATTTGGCTGCACCTGATGGGCCGCGGGCTGGTCGATCCGAACGACGACTTCCGTGCCACCAACCCGCCGAGCAACCCGGAACTGCTCGACTGGCTGGCGACCGACTTCGCGAGCGGCGGCTTCCGGCTGAAGAGGGCCGTACGGCAGATCATGCTGAGCCGCACGTACCAACTGAGCGCGACGGCCCGCGACAAGTCCACGATGAGCGACGACCTGCACCATTCGCACGCGCAAGTGCAACCGCTGGAGGCCGAACAACTGCTGGACGCGCTGGCGCAGGTGACCGGCGTGCCGGTGCGGTTCGCCGGGTACCCGCTGGGGACGCGGGCGAACCAGGTGCCGGCCCCGCCGCAGACCGGCCGCGGCCGCGGCGAGGGCATGGGCGAGCGGTTCCTCAAGGCGTTCGGCAAGCCGGAGCGGCTGCTCACGTGCGAGTGCGAGCGGAACGACGACCCCGGCCTGCTGCAAGCCTTCCAACTGATCACCGGCGACCTGATGAACTCGCTGATCCGCGACCCGGACGGCCGCCTCGGCAAGCGGTTGTCGGCCGGGGCGACCGACGACGAGATGCTGACCGAGTTGTACCTCGCCGCGCTGAGCCGCCCGCCGACCGCGGTCGAGCGGAAGCGACTGCTGGCGCTGCTGGCCGGGGCGAGCGACCGCCGCGCCGCGTGGGAGGACGTACTCTGGGCGCTGCTCAACAGCAAGGAGTTCCTGCTGCGGAGGTAACGTGCGAGCCGAGATCAGTTACGATCTGGTGATGGAAGAGGAGATGTCATTTGCCGAAGGAGCGTACCGTCTGCCGGGCGGTGAGTGGCAGGTCTTCGTGTTCATTCGGCGGAACGTGACCGGTCGGCCGGTTTGGTGGCACGACCATTGGGAGAGCGGCGTAACGGGAGTTGTCGTCGCGTTTCCGAACGATCGGGCGTTGAACCGGCGGGCCGTCGAGGCGGTGCTATCCGACGCAACCGGGGCGACGGAGTGGGCCGAGGTTCGCGGCCCGGATTCGATGCGGTTGCGGTGACGCCCTCCGACCCAAAACATTGAGGTGATTTGTGCTCGATTGCGATCTCCCCTCCCGCCGCGCGCTGCTCCGCGTCGGCGGAACCGGCCTCCTGGGCCTCTCCTTCCCGCGCCTGCTCGCCGCGGCCGACGCCCCGCGGGCGCGGCACAAGGCAAAAGCGAAAGCCGTCATTTTCCTGCACCAGTGGGGCGGGCCGGGGCAGCACGAGACCTTCGACCCCAAGCCGGACGCGCCGGACAACGTCCGCGGGTGGCACGGGGCAACCAAGACCAGGCTGCCCGGCGTGCTCTTCGGCGAAAAAATCCCGAAGATCGCCGCGATGGCCGACAAGCTGACCGTCGTGCGGTGCATGCAGCACACGATGAAGAACCACAACTCCGCCGGGTACTACTCGCTCACCGGCGTCAGCCCGCCCACCGACGACCAGCGGCTCCGCGACACCCTCGAACTGTTCCCCGCCTACGGCTCCATCGTCGACAAGCTCGCGCCGGCCCCGAAGGGCGTGGCGACGTTCGTCGCCTACCCGCACGTCATCTCCGACGGCAGCATCACCCCCGGCCAGCACGCGAGCTTCCTCGGCAAGGCGCACAGCCCGCTGTTCGTCAACCAGGACCCGAACAAGCCGGACTTCCGGCTGCCCGAACTCACCCTGCCGGACAACCTCAGCGTCGAGCGGCTCGAAAGCCGCAAGGACATCCTCAAGCTCATTGACGAGCAGAGCGACCTGCTGGAGAACTCGCTCGTCGCGCAGGGGCTGGACGAGAGCTACCAGAAGGCCGTCGCGATGCTCACCTCGCCGCGGTTCAAGCAGGCGTTCGACCTGTCGAAGGAGGACGCGAAGACCCGCGACGCCTACGGCCGTACCACCTACGGCCAGGGGTGCCTGCTCGCCCGCCGGGCGGTCGAAGCGGGCGCGAAGTTCGTCAACGTGTACTTCTCGCGCGCCATCGGCGGCCCCGGGCAGGGGTGGGACTACCACGGGTTCCGCGGCGAGAACGTCCCGGACCGCCTGAAGGAACTGCTGCCGCTCACCGACCAGACGCTGCCCGCCCTGATCACCGACCTGGAGGAACGCGGGCTGCTCGACAGCACGCTGGTGGTGTGGGTGGGCGAGTTCGGCCGCACGCCGAAGATCAGCTCCAACGGCGGCCGCGACCACTGGCCGCAGTGCTACAGCGCGGTGCTCGCCGGCGGCGGCACGAAGAAGGGGTTCGTGTACGGCGCGTCGGACAAGATCGGCGCGTACGCGACCGTCGGCCAGGCGCGGCCGGAAGACCTCGCCGCGACCATGTTCGAGGCGCTGGGCATCGACCCGGAAACCGAGATCCGCGACAAGCTCAACCGGCCGCTGCCGATCGCGCGCGGCAAGCCGATCGCCGAACTGTTCGCGTGACGGGCGGCCGTCACGCCCGCCCGGCGGCCGGCGGGCCGTCCAGGTAGCCGCCGCGCTCCCACACCGCGACCGCGTTCGCCCACCGGTGCCCGCCGGGCGTCGAGTACGGGCGGCGGGCCTCCGCCCGGCCCACCTCCCGCCAGTACGGCGGGCCGGACACGCGGAGCAGGTAGCGGGCCGTCACGCCCGGCGGCACCGGGGCGTCGAACAGCACCGCGTCGGTCTGGGCGTTGTACCCGGCCGGCATGGTGACCAGGAACGCGGCCGCCTCGGCGCACAGCTTGTCGATCGCGCGGCGCTGCGCCGCCGGGTCCGGGGGCAGCCCGTACTCGCCGCTGCCGACGTGCTCCAGGGTCGAGAGCGACAGCACCGCCCGCCCGGTCATGTCGAGGTCGAGGACCGACGTCCGCTCGCCCACCTGCGGGTGGTCGTCGGCCGGATCGACGACGCGGGCCACCCGCCCGGGCCAGTAGTACGGGGTGACCGCTCCGACCTCGACCACCCGGTCGGCCGGGGCGCGGGTCAGCCAGTAGTCGGCGAGCGGCAGCTCGACCGTCCGCTCGGTCGCCAGCTCCGGGTGCCGGCCGCAGTTGTAGTGGTGCAGGAAGAACGGGAAGTCGCGGCCGCCGAGGCGGAACGTCTCCTCCGGGTCGCCGCGGAACGCGTCCCACTTGCGGGCCGGCACCACGGCCACCCCGAGCGGGCGGGCCAGCCGGTTGGCGGCGTCGGACAGGACGGACTTGAGCGAGCGCATCGGCCCTCCGGTTACCCGCGATTTCACGGCCGCGGCGCCGCGAAGGCGCATTTTACCACGACTTCGACCACCGGCCGCGGAGGTAGGTGACCGCGGCGGAGGCGTCCGGCACGCGGCCGGTGCCGAACACGTCGCCGGTCACCACGTCGATCGCCCCGGCCGGCTCGACCGCGTCCCACAGCCCCTCCGCCTGCATGAACGCGTTCAGGTAGTAGGTGCCGGGCATCAGGTTGTGGGTGGGAATCTCGGCCCGCACGCGGCCGGCGGCCGGCGGGTCGTCGAGCAGGTGCGGGCACTCGAACGTCGGCGACACGGCCGTCACCTTGATCCCGTGGGCGTTCTCCAGCACCACCCCGACGCGCAGGTCGCGCGGCTTTCGGGGCAGCTCGTAGGCCAGCTCGAACCCGAACGACCCGTCCATCCGGGCGACCGTCCCTTCAGAGCCGTCGGCTAAGAGCGTCAGCCCGGTCATGATCGGGTTGGCCCCGGGCGGCCGCTGCGGATGGTCCCGCAGGTCGATCGTCGGCCCGGTTTCGGCCCGCGACTCGGCCAGGTATTCTTTCACCTGCTCGGCCGCCGGGCCGAACCCCACGCCCTCGCCGCGGCGCAACCTCAATACGCGCGAGCACAAGCTCTCGACCTGCGCGAGGTTGTGGCTGACGATCAGCACCGTCCGCCCGGTGCGGCCGACCGCCCGCATCTTCTCCACGCACTTCTTCTGGAACTCCACGTCCCCAACCGCCAGCACCTCGTCAACGATCAGGATTTCCGGCTCGAGGTGGACGGCGACGGCGAACCCGAGCCGCACATACATGCCGCTGGAGTACCGCTTGACCGGGGTGTCGATGAACTGCTCGACGCCGGCGAACTGCACGATCGCGTCGAAGTTGCGGGCGATCTCGCGGCGGGTCATGCCGAGGACGCTGCCGTTGAGGTACACGTTCTCGCGGCCGGTCAGCTCGGGGTGGAACCCGGTGCCGACTTCGAGCAGGCTGCCGACGCGGCCGCGGAGTTCGGCCCGCCCGCCGGTCGGCTCGACGATGCGACTGAGCACCTTGAGCAGCGTGCTTTTGCCGGCTCCGTTGCGGCCGATGATGCCGAACACCTCGCCGCGATTGACCTCGAACGACACGCCCTTGAGCGCCCAGAACTCGTTGTCGGCGGCCGCCGGCTTGCGGCGGAGCCGGCCGAGGGCGGCCCGGACGCGCTCGGTCAGGTTCTGCGCCCCGCCCGAGCCGAGCCGGTAGCGCTTGGTCAGGTTGTCGGCGCGGATGGCTTGCATTGTGTTTGGTTTTTCGTTTTTGGTGTTTAGTACCTGACGGACTCGCGGAACTCCGACACGTGTGGAAACGCACACAAAACACGAAAAACCAAAAACGGAACACTAAATGGTGTCTGCGAACGACCGCTCGACGCGGCGGAAGTACAGCATCCCGGCCACCGCCAGCGCCGCCCCGACCGCGGACGACACCCCGAACGCGTACCAGTCGAACGGCCCGCCCAGCGCCGCCTGCCGGAACGCCTGCACCAGCCCGTAGGCCGGGTTCAACGGGAGGAAGGGCCGCAAGGCCGGGTCGAGCGCCTCCGCCGGCATGTACAGGCTCGGCGTGGCGAACATCCACAACTGCACGCCGAACGTCAGCACGTACTTGAAGTCCCGCTGCGCCACGATCAGCGCCGCGAGCAGGATTCCGACCCCGGCGGCCGCGACCGCCAGCGCCAGCACCGCGAGCGGCAACAGCAGCAGCGACCACCCCGGCGCGACGCCGAACCCGGCCGCCATCACGCCCATTAATACGGAAGCGAGGGCCAGGTCGAACACCCCGACGCCCACGGTGGACAGCGGGATGATGAGCCGCGGGAAGTAGATCTTGGTGACGAGCCGCTCGTTGGCGACGACGCTGCTCGCGGCCGCGTTCACGGTGTTGCCGAAGAACGTCCACGCGACCATGCCGGCGAACACGAACAGCGGGTAGTGCTCGACTTGGCTTGCCACGCCGGTCGCCCGGCCCAGGAAGAGGGCGAACACGGCCATCGTCATGAGCGGCTGCGCGACCGCCCAGCCGACCCCGAGCACCGTCTGCTTGTACCGGACCTTGACGTCGCGGAGGGCAAGGAAGAACAGCAGTTCGCGATACCGCCACAGCTCGCGGAGGTCGGGCAGCGCCCACCCGGCTTGCGGGGCGATGGTGACGAGCGGCGGCTCCGGGCGTGGGGCCGCGACCGCCGGTTCGGGTGGCGGCGTGATCGCGGGATCGGCGGGCGGGGTTCGGGCGTCGGTCTGCGCGTCGGAAGCCACCATGCCCTCTACTTAGCACACAACTCGCGCCCGCACCGAGCGCCCCCGATATGGTAGGGCGGGCTGTGTTCGGTGTTTCGTTTTTGGTGTTTTGTTTTTTGTGTTCGGACCCGGCGTTCACCCCGAGAGCGCCCGGGCGGCGGAGAACACCAAACACAAAACACCAAAAACGAAACACGCGCTACCGGGGGGCGAGTGTGGCCGGGATGCCGTAGGTCGGCAGCAGGGTGATCTGCGGGTTGAAGTCGATCACCGCGTCCGGGTCGAGGGTGAACCGGTACCGCTGCCCGACCGTCGCCAGGAGGATTGCGGCCTCCATCAGCGCGAACGTGTTCCCGATGCACACCCGCGGGCCGCCACCGAACGGGTAATAGGCGTACTTCGGGATGCGCTTGGCGAGGCCGTCGAGCCACCGCTCCGGGCGGAACGCCTCCGGGTCCGGGCCGAAGTACCGCGGGTCGCGGTGGCTCACCCACTGGCACATGAAGATCGTCGTCCCCTTGGGGACGCGGTAGCCACCCAGTTCGAGGTCGCGGGTCGCCTCGCGGCCGATGAGGTATACCGGCGGGTAGACGCGCATCGCCTCGGTGATGACCGCGTCGGTGTACGGCAGGTTCGGCAGGTCGTCGGGCGTCGGGGCGCGTCCGGCGAGCACCCGCTGCCACTCCTCGACCAGTTTCGCCTCGACGTGCGGGTGGGTGGCGAGCAGATACCAGCCCCAGGTGAGCGTGAGGGCGGTCGTCTCGTGCCCGGCGAGGTAGAGCGTCATCGCCTCCTCGCGCAACTGCGTGTCGGTCATCCGCGTGCCGTCGTCGTCCTGCGCGGCGACGAGGCGGGAGAGCAGGTCGTCGCCCGGCTCCTTGCGGGCGCGTCCCTGCGCGATGAACCCGTCCACCACCCTGTAAAGGTGGGCGATGGCGCGCCGGGTGCGGAGGTTCCGCGGGGTCGGCAGCCACAGCGGGACCGGGAGCAGGTCGCGGAACCGGGCGCTGAGCAGGTCGAACGCCAGCCGCAGGCTCTCGACGAACTCGTCCCGGTCGCCGGCGTCGTCGAGGCCGAACAGCGTCTTCAGCGCGATGGCGCTGGTGAGCGTGCTGAACTCGTGGTGGACGTTGACCGCCGCCCCCGGCTTCCAGCCGGCGACCATCCGCTCGGTCAACTCGGCCATCATCGGGGCGTACGCGAGGACGCGGCTCTTGAGGAACGCCGGCTGCGACAGCCTCCGCTGCCGGAGCCAGAAGTCGCCCTCGCTGGTGACCAGCCCGTTGCCCAGAACCGGCTTGTACATCCGCGCGCCGAAGTGCTTGATGTAGTGCTTGGCGTCGGTGACCAGCACCTGCTCGATGAGGTCCGGGTGGGAGGCGAGGAACAGCCGCCGCGGGCCGAACCGGAAGGCGGCGAGGTCGCCGTAGTCGCGGGCGAGGTGGAGGAAGAAGTCGAGCCGCTGGCGGTTGAAGTCCCGCAGGCTGCCGCCGAGGAACGTGCCCTTCGGGCCGGGCGGGGACAGTTTCAGCACCATACCGGCGGCTCCTTCGGGCGGCCCGTGTTGTTCGCTGGCCGCGGCGGCGGCGATTCACCGCGACCTTCGCAAGTCTCAGAACGGAACGCGGATGACGCGGATGAGAACGCGGATGTGCGCGGATGAAGACGGGGATTGAATTGATCAGAATCTCGGTATCTGATCCTGCCTTCATCCGCGTTCTTATCCGCGTCATCCGCGTTCCGCTTTCGGGTGCTCGGTCACTCCTTCGTGACGAACTCGTCCAGGTTGAGCACCGCACGGGCGGTCGCGGTCCAGGCGGCGCGCTCGGCGGCATCGTCCGCGACCCCGGCGACGGCCGCGGCGCGCTTCGGGTCGGCCGCGAACCGCTCTTTCTGCGTTGCGTAGAACCGCGCCAGCGCCGCCGACTCCTCCGCGGTGGGCGGACGGACGAGGCACAGCCGGAATAAAAGGCTGACGCGCGACGCGGCGTCGCCGTCGTGTGCGGCGGCGCGCTTCGCGAGCGCTTGCGCCGCTTCCAGCACCACCGCGTCGTTGAGCATGGTGAGGGCTTGCAGGGCGGTGTTGGACACCTCGCGGCGGGCGACGCACGCCTCGCCGCTGGGGGCGTCGAAGGTGCCGGCCATCGCGTACGGGGCGGTCCGCTTGGCGAACGTGTACAGCCCGCGGCGGTAGCGGTCCTCGCCGGTGCTCGCCTGCCAGTTCAGGCCGCCGTAGGTGCCCTCGGTGGTGACGCTCGCCGGCTGCGGCGGGAACACGCTCGGCCCGTACATCTTCCCCGACAGCAGCCCGGCCGCCTTCAGCGCCGAGTCACGAATCTGCTCCGCTTCGAGCCGCACCCGAGGCCCGCGGGACAGGAGCGCGTTGTCCGCGTCCTTCGCCAGCAGTTCTGGCGTCACACGCGCCGATTGCTTGTATGTCGCGGAGGTGACGATGAGTTTGTGCAGCTTCTTCACACTCCAGCCGCGATCCACAAACTCGAGCGCGAGCCAGTCGAGCAGTTCGGGGTGGCTCGGCACTTCGCCCTGATAGCCGAAGTCGTCGAGGGTGCGGACGAGTCCGCGGCCGAAGAACGCGTGCCAGTGCCGGTTGACCGTGACGCGGGCCGTGAGCGGGTTGTCACCGCTGACAAGCCAGCGCGCGAACTCCAAGCGGTTCGCGGGCGCGTTCTTCACGCCGAAGACCGCCGGTAATCCCGGTTTCACGACCTCCTTCGGCTGGAGGAACTCGCCGCGGTGGTGTCGGAAGGTCGGCCGCGGGTGGTCGGCCGGCCGCTCCTTCATGACGAGCGTTTCGGGGAGTGCCGGTAGTTGCTTGCGAAGCTTCTCGACCTCGTCCCGCTCCGCCTTGAACGCCGGTGCGGTCGCGAACCAGTGCCGGGTGAGCGCGTCGGCCTCGTCCGGGTTGGTCACCAGCGGGACCGCGTCGCGGGTGAGCAACTCCTCGACCTTCGCCGGGATGTCGTGCGCCTTCACCGCGCCGTCGGCGGTGGTGACCGAAACGCGGAACCGGCCGAGGCTCGCCGCGTAGTGCCGCTCGAACAGCAGTTCCAGCGTGGCCGTCCTGGCGGCCAGAGGCTTTTCGAGGTTGAACACCGCGTGCGACGCCGTACCGGGCGGGCCGCCGCCCCACCCGGTGTGCGGGTGGCCGTCGAGCGCCGCCTTCGCGATCAGGTTGCCGCGCGCGTGCGATTCCGACGCGCCCGAAATCGGCACCGGCTTGCCATCGACCTTCAGCGCGAACTCGCTGAGCAGGAAATCGCCCTTCGGGCCTTCGTAATAGGCCCGCCCGGGGCCGCCGGCCGGTAACCGCTCGTCCGGTAGCGCCTCAATACGGATGGCGGTGACGCCCGCCGGCAGGTCGGCGAGCGTGAGCGTGTACAGGTCGCGCTTCTGGGCGTCGCCGGTGGCGAAGATCGAGCCGTCCGGCTGAAGCGCGAGCTTGGTGTGCGGGCCGCCGTCGAGCGTCGCGGGCTTGAGCGGAACCCACTTCACCGCCTTCTTGCGCTCCGCGGCGGCCCACGCGGCGAGCGCCGCGACCCCCTTCGGGTCGTTCATCTTGTCCGCGGCCGTGGCCTCCAACTTCTTGATCTGCGCCTCAATCTCCGCTCGCCGCTTCGTCAGGTCGGCCGCCGGCACTGCGAAGTCCGGTTCGTCGGCGTTGTTGAGGTACGCGAACAGCCGGAAGTACTCGGTGTGCGTGAGCGGGTCGAACTTGTGCGTGTGGCACTGCGCGCAGCCGACCGTCAGCCCGAGCCACACCGCCCCCGTCACCGCGTTGCGGTCGGCCACCGCGTGGTAGCGGAACTCCAGCGGGTCGATCCCGCCTTCCTCGTTCAGCATCGTGTTGCGGTGGAACCCGGTCGCGATCCGCTGCTCGGCGGTCGCGTTCGGTCGCATGTCGCCCGCAAGCTGATCGACCGTGAATCGGTCGAACGGCATGTCCGCGTTGAGGGCGCGGATCACCCAATCCCGATAGGGCCAGATGGAGCGGCGGCGGTCCTTCTCGTAGCCGTTGGTGTCGGCGTAGCGCGCCAGATCGAGCCACCGCCGCGCCCACCGCTCTCCGTATAGAGGAGAGACGAGCAACCGATCGACCAGCTTCTCGTACGCGTCCGGGGCCTTGTCGTTCACGAACTGATCGACTTCGGCCGGGGTCGGCGGGACGCCGACGAGGTCGAGGGAGACGCGGCGGATGAGGGTGTAGCGGTCGGCCTCGGGTGAGGGCTTCAGCCCGGCCTTTTCGAGCCGGGCGCGGACGAAGTCGTCAATACTATTGCCAGCCGCCGGCCGCTTGGGCGGGACGAAGCTCCAGTGCGCCGCGTACTGACCGCCGGCCGCGACCCACGCGGCGAGCGTCTCCTTTTCCTTCGCGGTCAGCGCCACCTTCGTGGACGGTGGCGGCATGACCGCGTCCGGGTCAGTCGAGCGGACGCGGTTAAGCAACTCGCTGTCCTTCGCCGTGCCGATGACGGACGCCGCGCCGTCGCGGGTGTCGAGCCGCAGACCGGCCTTCCGCGACCCTTCGTCCGGCCCGTGGCACTTGAAACACTTGGCCGCCAGGATAGGCCGCACGTCGCGGTTGAAGTCGGGTTCGGCGGCCGAAAGGAGGGGCGAGCGACAGGCGAGGACGAGAACCGCGAAGCCCACGCGCGACATGCCGACGCCCCCCGAAACCGAGAATGGCCTCAGTTTACATAGAATGATCCCCCGCCGACACGCTTTCTGCCGCCGGCCCGCCGCGCCCGTTGCGCCGCGACCCCCGGCGGTCACTCCCGCACCTCAATGAGCGACCACCCCGCGCCCACTCCCGCCCCGGACGCCCCCGCGCCCGCCCCGGACGCCCACACGCCGCACCACCAGTCGTTCTGGCTGTGGGTCATGTGCCTGACCGGTGTGGACTACTTCTCCACCCTCGGCTACCAGCCGTCCATCGCCTACGAGAACGCCGGGCTGCTCGCCCCGCTCGCCACCGTCGTCCTCGTCCTCGTCACCCTGTTCGGCGCGCTGCCCATCTACCGCTACGTGTGCGGCCGGTCGCACACCGGGCAGGGGTCCATCGGGATGCTCGCCCGGCTCGTCTCCGGGTGGGGCGGCAAGGTGCTGGTGCTGGTGCTGCTCGGGTTCGCCGCGACCGACTTCGTCATCACCAAGACCCTGTCCGCCGCCGACGCCGCCGTCCACCTCATCACCAACCCGCACTGGCCGCTGGCGGTGGACGACGACGGCGAGAAGACGCGGCAGGCGATCTACGTCACGTCGTTCCTGCTGGTGTTGCTCGGCGCGTCGTTCATGCGCGGGTTCCGCGAGGTGATCGGGCTGGCCGTCGTCATCGTCGGCGTGTACCTGGCGATGACCGCGGTCGTGGTCGGGGCGGGCGTGGTTCACATCGCCGAGCACCCGGAGTGCTTCGACAAGCTGACGCACCAGATTCACGCCGGCGAGTGGTACATCAAGGAGTCGGAGCGGCCGCTCGCCGGGTCCGGGCTGCTGGTCGCCGTCGCCGTCAGCCTGATCATCTTCCCGAAGCTCGCGCTGGGGCTGAGCGGGTTCGAGACCGGGGTCGCGGTCATGCCGCTCGTCCGCGGGAACCCCGACGACGACCCGAAGGAACCGAAGGGCCGCATCGCCAACACCCGCAAACTGCTGGTCACCGCCGCCCTGATCATGAGCGTCGCGCTCGTCTCGTCGTCGGTGGTGGTCGCGTGCCTCGTCCCGCCGTCGCACCTGACGAAGGTGGACGCGCACGGGGCCGAGCGGGAGGGCGTGAGCGACAAGGATTTGAAGGCCAAAGACCGGGCGCTGGCGTACATCGCGCACGGGGAAAACCCCGACGGCAAGCTCCTGCCGTTCTTCGGCGAGTGGTTCGGCACCGCCTACGACCTCGCGACGGTCGTCATCCTGTGGTTCGCCGGCGCCAGCGCGATGGCCGGCCTCCTGAACCTCGTCCCGCAGTACCTGCCGCGATACGGCATGGCCCCGGAGTGGGCGCGGGCCGTCCGCCCGCTCGTCCTGCTGTTCACGGTCGTCAACCTCGTCGTCACGGTCATCTTCAAGGCGAGCGTGGAGGCGCAGGGCGCCGCATACGCCACCGGTGTGCTGGTCCTGATCACCAGCGCGTGCGTGGCGAGCGTTATTGACACATGGCAGCGGCGCGAGGGGCGGTGGTACTCACGAATTTCATGTCCGTTTCTGCTCATCACCGTCGTATTTCTCTACACGACCGTGGCCAACGTCGTCGAGAAACCCGACGGCATCAAAATTGCGGCGTTTTTTATCCTTGCAATCCTTGTAACGTCGTTCTGGTCGCGGTGGGCGCGGAGTCGCGAGCTGCGGTTCGCCGGGTTCCGCGTGCCCGACGCCGAGTCGCGGCTGATGTGGGACACGATCCGCGACCTCGAACTGAGCGTGCTGGTGCCGCACCGCCCCGGGCGGCGGAGTCTGGCTAGCAAAGAGGTGCAGATTCGGCGCGAGCACCGCATTCCGCGAGACCTGATGGTGGTGTTCGTGGAAGTGGAGTTGGCGGACGCGAGCGATTTCGTGAACGAGCCAGTGCTGACGGTGGTGCAGGAGCAGGGGCGGTATATCATCCGGATTTCGGGCGCGGCGAGTATCGCCCACACGCTGGCGGCGTTAGCTTTGGAAATGGCTAAAGTGGGTCGGCCGCCGGAAGTCCACTTCGGGTGGACCGACGACAGCCCGGTGAGCGGCACCCTCGGGTTCCTCCTGTTCGGCGAAGGGAACGTGCCGTGGATGGTGCGCGACTTGATCCGGCGGGCGGAACCCGACGAGGCACGCCGGCCCCTCATTATTGTGGCCGGGACGGCGTAAGAGTTTTATCGTAGGTGTAGAACTTGCCGAATAATCCGATCGTACGGATTAGATAAGATAGGAAATCTGGCGAAAATGAGAAAGGTTTCGGCGTGAATCGACATTTATGCGGTGCCGGTGTTGTATCCGGCCTGGCGCATGGAGTGTAGTGGTAGCGGTCGGGTTGATTATGTCATTCGAATGTTCGACTTTGTAATTTGGGTAAGATAGGGAATCTGAAAAAAGTAGGTAAAAAGCTCTTGTGCCTGGCCGTGGTGGCCGTTAAGTTGACGGCCTGATAATACCGCCAAGGTGGAATGCGCCCACAACAAAAATCGTGTTTGTGGGATTTCGCATCGCCGCCGGCCGCGGATGTTCCCTCCCGTTCTACACCTTTTGAGGTGCCTCTCATGGCCCGCCCGTGGAAGACCCGGATCGCCGAGCTGTTCAAGAACGCCAAGGAGCCGGCCAAGAAGCAGGCCCGCCTCACCCTCGAGTCGATCGAAGACCGCGTCGTCCCCGCGACCTACTTCTACAGTGCCGCCAACAACCAGCTTCAGATCACCCTGAGCGGTGCCGAGACGCTGGGCGTTGCCAGCGCGGGTGCCAACGCGAACGCGACGTTCACCCTCCAGAACGGTACGTTCACGCAGGGGCAGGGGTCTGACACCCTGGCGGGCACGACCACGCTGACCATCCCGCAGTCGGGTGCGAACTCGGCGGTGATCATCAACAACCTGCCGGCCAACGCGGCCAGCATCGTCAGCTTCAACGGGGCTGCCGGCGATCTGCTCCAGTTCAACAAGATTCTCGTCAACTTCACCGACGCGGCCGGCTCCGGCGCGGACAACATCGTGCTCAACGGCGCGACGCTGACCGGCGTCGGCAACGCCCCGGCGGTGGCCCTCAGCACGGCGAACGGGTCGATCAGCAGCCCGACGGCCAACACGGACGTCAACGCCGTTGCGAGCCTGCTCCTGACGGGCAGCGCCGGTATCGGCTCGGCCGCGGCCAACGGCGCGGTGAGCACCACCGGTCCGCTGACGCTGGCGGCCCAGACGACGGCCAGCGGCGGCGTCACCCTGTCCAACAACGCGGCCCTGACCGTTGGCACGATCGACCCGGTGTCTGCCAGCGTCATCGTCGGCGCGAACACGATCTCTTCCGCGACCGTGCCGACCCTGGCCGGCGTGACCTCGGCCGGCGGCAGCATCAGCCTGGTCGCGGCCACGAGCCTGACCACCAACGCGGCCATCTCCAACACCGGCACCACCGCGAACCAGAGCGACGTGACCCTGACGTCGGGCGGCCCGGCCAGCATCAACGCCGGCGTCACGACCGCGGTCGGTGTGGCCACCATCGGCACCACCGGTGCGCTGAGCACTGGGTCCAACGGTGCCATCTCGACCACCCAGGGCGGCGTCCTGAACATCGGTAGCGCGACCACCACGACCGTGACCCTCGGCGGCACCGTCACGGCGGCCGGCGGTTCGGGCACGACCAACGCGGTGAACATCACCGGCACCGGCGCCATCGCCGTCAACAACGCGGTGGCAGTGACCGGCAGCACCCGCAACATCAGCGTGAGCAGCGGCGCGACGCTCAGCACCAACACCGTGGCCGGCGTCAGCGGCGGGCTGGCGGTCGCCAACGGCCGCATCGCCATCGTGGCCGACGACGTCGCCTTCAACGCGGGCGCAGTCAACGCCGGCACTGGCGTGGTCACGCTCAACCCGACTGGTGCCAACATTACCATCGGCATCGCCGGCGGTGCGGCCAACTTCGGTGTGACCAATGCGGACGTGGGCCGGATCACCGCGGGCGTGCTCCGCTTCGGCTCCGACACGTTCGCCGGGACCACCATCGTCGGTGGCAACGCCGGCGTGGTGACGTTCAACCCGGCCAGCATCCCGGTCGTCCAGTTGGTCGGCAACAACGCCTCCAGCGTCGCCGACGGCACCGGCACCGCGACCCCGGACATCGTCGCCCAGAGCCTGTCGATCCGGGCCGGCACCATCGGCGCGGCGAACGACGGTATCGACGTCGATGTTCGCACCCTGGCGACGAACAGCACCGCCAGCATCACGAACATCAACGGGGCCAACTCGCTGACGATCGGCACCGTCATGGGCGACCAGGGCCTGCCGGCCGGGTTCCGCGACGTGGTCGGTGCGACCTCGGCCACCGTGGTCGCGATCGGCACGACCGGCACCCTGGTGGTGAACCCGGCCGCCGCCGGGGCGTCCGCGGTCACCGCGGGTGCGGGCAGCAACGTCTCGCTGGTGGCCGGCAACGACCTGAACGTCACCGGCATCGTGACCACCACCGGCGCCGGCGTCACCCGCCTGGCCGTCGATCAGCAGTTCGACCAGACCGGGGCCAACAACTTCATCGGGGCGACCGACACGGCCGACACGGCCGGCGGCATCTTCTCGCTGAGCGCCACCGGGGCTCTCAACTCGGGCGCGACCGTTCTGATCAGCGGCGGCACCCAGTCCGACACGTTCAACGTGGCCCCGCAGAACGCCGGCACCGGCGGCGCGGTGCTGAGCATCACCGGCAACGACCCGACGACCACCCCGGGCGACAGCCTGTTCGTCGATCTGACCGGCACGAGCGTGGTGAGCACCACCCCGACCGGCCCGACCGCCGCGACGGTGACCTACGGCAACAACCGCCAGAACATCTCGTACACCGGCATCGAGACGGTCGGCTCGGGCACCGGGACCGGCACCGGTAGCAGCACCGGGACGGGCACCGGGACTGGTACGGGCACCGGGACTGGTACGGGCACCGGGACTGGTACGGGCACCGGGACTGGTACGGGCACCGGGACTGGTACGGGCACCGGGACTGGTACGGGCACCGGCACCGGGACTGGTACCGGCACCGGCACCGGCACCGGCACGGGCACCGGCACCGGGACTGGTACGGGCACCGGGACTGGTACCGGCACCGGGACGGGTTCGGGCAGCGGCAGCGGCAGCGGGACCGGCACTGGGACGGGCACCGGGACGGGCACCGGCACCGCTGGCCCGGCTCAGCCGACCGGCACGACGGTCAACGGCAACAACGTGGTGGTCACCACCACCCGCGGCAGCCAGACCTTCAACGCCGGCGGCCCGGTGCTGATGGCGGCGACCACCGGCGACTTCAACACCAACGGCAGCAACGACTTCCTCGTGATGGTGGCGATCCCGGGCATCCCGGGCGCGACGCTGCTGATCGTTGATACCTCGACCAACTCGCCGTACTTCGCCCTGGGCGACTTCGACCGCGACGGCCAGGCCGAAGCGGCCGCCCAGGTGCCGTCGTTCAACGCCACCCAGGGCGCCCCGGCCCAGGCGATCTTCTTCCTCGACCCGAACAACGCCGACCCGGCCCGCCGCATCGTCCGCTTGGCGTAAACCCTCGTCCCCGCACAACCGGCCGGAGCGGTTAACTCGCTCCGGCCGTCTGCGGCCGACTCACGGGCGCCCCCGCCAACGGGGCGCTCGTCCCTTTTGACCTCGCAATTTCTCGCCCGCGCTTGGTGGGTCCTGTCGTCACAGGCCAGAACCTCGGCAGACAGAACCGCAGAAAGGCGAGCCGGGTTGCCGCCATCTCTCTTGATGGCCGAAGACGCCGACCTCGCTTGTCCGATACCCTCTTCATCCGACTCGCGCCTCGCCCCCAACACCGGTGCGCCCATGGCAGTGCAGATGACCCGTTGCCCCGCGTGCGGCGCCGACGCCCGCACCCCGTGCCCCCGCTGCGCCCGGCCGGCCTCGCGCCGCCCCGCGCCCGCGTCCAAAGTCGCCCTCCGCGTGGAGGCGCTCGAGGATCGCGTCGTCCCGGCCGTGTACACCTTCGACAACGTCAACAACACCCTGGCCATTGTCCTGGGGAACAACGAGTCGCTGACGGTGAACGGCAACAGCTTCATGGTCACCGGGGCCGGGGCGTCGAACTTCGTCACCAACGGCACCGCCCTGGTGCCGGGCCACAACACGACCACCATCACCCCGACGGCGGCCAACTTCGCCGGCGGGCTGCTCATCACCAACGCCAACGCCGGGGCCAACTCGACCAACGCCGTCAACTTCGCCGGCGGGACGACGACCGCGGCCAAGATCGGGGTCAACCTGACCGACCCGGACGGCGGGGCCGACACCGACCCGATTCAGCTCAACGGCGGCGTGCTGACCGGCACCGGGGCGACGTCGGCGCTGTCGCTGGTGACGCAGAACGGCGCGATCACCACCCCCGCGGGCACCGACGTCAGCAACATGGCCAACATTCTGCTGTCGGCCAGCCTCGGGGTCGGCGGCAGTTCGGCCGGGGCCGCCGTCACCGCCGCCGGGCTGCCGACCGGGGCGACGGTGACGGCGCTGGCCGCGTCCGGCGGCAACAACGGGGTGTTCTTCACCACCAACCGGCCCACGACCATCGGCACGGTGACCCCGGGCGCGGTCGCCGGCACGACGCTGAACCCGCTGACCGGGGTAGCGGCGGCCAGCGGCAACATCGCCGTCGTGGTGACCGGCGAGAACGCGCTGACGGTCGCCGCCGCCACGACCAACGCCGGGCCGGCCGGCAGCGGCAACCTGCTCCTCCGGTCGGACGGGAGCGTGATCATCAACGCGGCGGTGTCGGCGGTCGGCGGCGACGTCACCGCCGTCGCGGACGCCAACGACTCCGCCGCCGGCGACCTGACCGTGTCCGCGACCGGGTCGGTGGCCACAACCGGCGGCGGCACCATCACCCTGGGCGACAGCGACCCGCTGGCCGCCGGCGGCGGGGCACAGACCGTGACCCTGACCGGGGCGGTGACGGCCAGCGGCGGCCAGGCCGGCAGCACGGCCGACGCGATCGTCGTCCGGGCGGAGAACGACATCAACTCCGGCGGGACGGTGGCGGTGTCCGGCAGCACCCGCGGCATCCTGCTGGACGGCAACTCCGACGCGCTGACCGACACCGGGGTGGTGAACGTGACGGCCGGCGGGCTGACCACCGCCGGCGGGCGGATCACCCTCGTCGGCGAGGACGTGGACCTGGGGACGACCGTCACCACCGGCAGCGCGACGGCCGGCGTCGTCAGCTTCAACGCCCGGGTGCCCAGCGCGACGATCGTGCTCGGGGCGGACCCGGCCAACGCCCAGGAGTTCGGGCTGACGAACGCCGACTTCGCGCGGGTGACCGCGGGCGTGGTGGTGGTCGGCGGGCTGATCGGCGGGAACACCCGCACCGGCACCATCCAGATCGGCGAGACGACGGCCAACGGCGGCGCGCCGGTCGTGCTGGCCGCGGCCAAGACGCCGGTGCTGCAACTGATCACCACCGGCAGCGTGATCGACGGCACCCCGACCGACAGCGCCGGGGTGGGCGGGGCCGGGGCCGACCTGACGGTGCAGAGCCTGTCGATCAGCGGCGGGGCGATCGGCGCGGCCGCGGCCAACGGCGGCATCGACGTCGCGGTCACCACCCTGGCGGTCGGGGCGACCGGCCCGGTGAACGTGTCGGCCCTCGGCAGCGTGACCCTGGGCACGGTGGTCGGCGACGTGGTCGGGCTGCCGATCAGCGCCAGCTCGGTCGCCGGCGTGGTCAGCACCGGCGGGTCGGTGGCGGTGGTCGCGCAGGGCAACCTGGCCGTCGCCGCGACGGCGGCGGCGACCGTCGCGGCGGCGACCAGCGCCCCCGTCTACCTGGCGGCCGGCAACGACCTGTTCATCAACGGCGCGGTGGCGACCACCGGGACCACGACCGGGGTCATCAACCTGTACGTGGACAGCGTGGCGAGCGACTTCACCCCCGCCGGGCTGGCCGACGGCTCGGCCTTCACCACCGACGCGTCGGACGCCGGCGGCGGGTCGTTCTCGTTCGGGCCGACCGGGGCGCTCCGCTCGCCGACCGCCAACCCCGCCCAGATCATCGGCGGCAGTGGGATCGACTCGTTCAACGTCCGCCCGCAGGACAACACGACCGGCGCGCCGATCGCGGTCCGCGGCGGGCTGCCGGCGGCCGCCCCGGGCGACGTGCTGAGCGTCGAGACGACCGGCGCGTCCGGCACGATCCAGTCCGGCGGCACCCCGACCGGCACGTTCACGTTCGCCAACCGGCGGGCGGTCGCCTACACCGGGATGGAGGCCGTCGCCACCGGGGCGGGCCTGCCGACCGTCACCCTCACCGTCACCGACCCGCTCGCCGCCGAGCCGCTCGCCGGCCAGCCGGTCGATACCGCCGTGTTCACCGCCACCCGGACCGGCGGCGACACCACCCAGCCGCTGGACGTCACCCTGACGCTCGGCACCGAGCCGAACTTCGCCACCCTCGGCGGGAGCACGGCCGACTACACGCTGACGGCCACCGGGGGCACCGTGACCGGGGCCGGGCCGCTCACCCTGACGTTCGCCCCCGGCCAGACGACCGTGACGCTCACCGTGACCGCGCTGGCCGACCTGGTGACCGAGCCGAACGAGACGGTGACCGTCGGCATCGCGCCCGGCGCGTACACCGTCGGCACCAACACCGCGCAGGTGGTGACCATCGTCGACGCGGCGAGCGTGACGGCCAACGTGGCGGTGGTGGCGACCGACGGGACGGCGGCCGAGGGCACGTCCGACACCGGGCTGTTCACCGTCACCCGCACCGGCTCGACGGCCGCCCCGCTGGCGGTCAACCTGTCGCTCGCCACCGGCATCTCGGCCGCCAGCTTCGGCGGGGCGAACCCGGACTTCACGCTGACGGCCAGCGCCGGCGCGACCCTGACCGGCACCGGGCCGGACTTCGTGCTCACCATCCCCGTCGGGGCGAACCGCGCGACGCTCACCGTGACCGCGCTGGCCGACGCCATCTTCGACCCGAACGAGACGGTCACGCTGGGCGTGGACCCGGCGGTCGGCTCGGTGTACACCCCGGTCGGCTCGGCGGCCGTGGTCACCATCACCGACGTGCCGCTGGTGCCGCCGGCCCCGCCGCCGACGGTCCCGCCGGCCAGCCCGCCGCCGCCGCCGGTCAGCCCGCCGCCGGCCCGCCCGGCGGGCGCGACCGGCGTGTCGGTCACCCCGGGCAGCAACGCGGTGACGATCGCCCGCAGCAACGGCACCACCGCGACGTTCACCCCGGCCGGCGGGGCGACGGTGATCGGGGCCGGCACGACCAACGACTTCAACGGCAGCGGCAACGACACCGACGTCTTCGTCGCCGTCACCCTGCCGGTGTTCGGCACGGTCCCGGTGGTCGCGCTAGTGTTCGTGGACGCGGCCACCCTGTCGCCGTACGCGATCCTGGGCGACTTCAACCGCGACGGGCTGACCGAGGCCGTGGTGCAGCTCCCGTCGTTCAACGCCACGCAGGGCGCGCCGGCCGACGCCGCGTTCTACCTCAACCCGGACGCGGCCGACCCGGCCCGGCGGATCATCCGCATCGCCTGACGCCCGGACCGGCCGTTCGAACAGGCGGCCGGGGGTTCGCTCCCGGCCGCACCCGTCGCCGCGCAACGGCCGGCGCATTTCCCCTTGACGAACACCCGCCCGATCGTCAGCATCAATAGCAACGGATCGCACTCTCCAATCGGCCCGTTCCGGTTTCGTCTCGCGCCTCGACTCTCAACCCGGTGCGCCCATGGCAGTGCTGAAGACCCAGTGCCCCGAATGCGACGCCAAGATTCGCCTCACGGTCGATCAGGTCGGCGACGTCGATACCGAGTGCCCCAAGTGCGGGCACGCCTTCACCGCCGAAGCCGTGGACGCGTCCGCCTCGACCTCGGCCGCCGCCCCGGCCAAGGCCAGCGCGACCGCGCAGGCCAAGAAGTCGGCCGGGGTGAAGGAGACGACCGCGTCGGCCGCCGGCAAGAAGACGAAGGCGTCCGCCGCCAAGTCGGCCGACGACGACGAGGACGAAACGCCCAAGAAGAAGAAAAAGAAGAAGGATGAGGACGGCGGCAACAAGACGCTGCTGTTCGCCGGCATCGGCGCGGGCGTGCTGGTGCTCGGCGGGGTCGTCGCGGTCGTGCTCATGATGGGCGGCAAGGAGAAGCCCAAGCCGGCCGAAACCGCGGCCGCGACCCCGGCGCAGAACGCCGAGCCGGTCAAGCCGAAGGTGGACACGCCGGTGCAGAACGCCGAGCCGGTCAAGCCGAAGGTGGACACGCCGGTCAGCGCGACCCCGCCGAAGAAGAAGGACGACGACGAACTCCCCCCGCTGCCCGACCCGCCCAAGATCCGGCTCGAGGGGTCGCTGGTGCCGCAGCCGGTCAAGCCGGTCGTCAAGCCGCCGGAGATCCCGCCGCTCGCGCCCGACGAGGACCCGTTCACCCGGGCCAAGAGCTTCGTCCCGGACGGCCCGCTGCCGGAGCTGCCGAAGCTGCCCGAGCGCGGGGTGCGGCCGGTGCTGACGCTGGACAGCGGCGGGCACACCGCGTTCGCGCTGAAGGTGTTCTTCACCCCGGACGGCAAGAAGGTCATCACCGTCAGCAAGGACAAGTCGGTGCGGGTGTGGGACCCGGAGACGGGCACCGCGGTCCGCACGATCCGGTTCCCGGCCGGGCCGGGCGAGGAGGGGATGCTCCTGGCCGCCTCGCTGAGCCGCAACGGGAAGCGGCTGGCCGTCGGCGGCGAGCCGCTCAAGGACCCCAAGACCGGCGAGGCGAAGCCGGGCAAGAACCCCATCTTCATCGTCTCCCCGGAGACCGGGGCGCTGCTCCGCCGCATCGACGCCGGCAGCGACGTCATCCGGTGCATGCACTTCTCCAACGACGGCAACCGGCTGGCGGTCGGCTGCGCCGACCAGGTGCTGCAGGTGTTCGACGTGAACACCGGGTCGCTGATCGGCGCGGTGCCCAACGTCGCCGGGTACGAGGTCAAGTTCAACCCGCAGCCGAACACCAACTTCGTCGCCAGCCTCGGCGCCGGCGGGCGGGTGTTCGTCGTCGATCTGAAGTCGCGGCAGACGATGACCATCAACGCCGGCGCCAACGCGGGTCCGGCCGCCGGGCCGATGGGCGGGCCGCCGGGGGGCGGTGGCGGTGGCGCCAGCGGGGGCATGGGCACCGTCACCAAACTGGCGTGGAGCAACGACGGCAAGTTCCTGGCCCTCGGCGGCACCGGCGGCGTCGTCGCGGTGTACGGGCTGGACGGCAAGCTGGTGAACACGCTGCCGACCATCACCGCCGAGGTGGGGCCGGAAAAGACGAAGCTGCCGGTGCGGATCAACGAGATGGCGTTCATGCCCGGCGACCGCGATTTGGCGGTGGTCGGGTACCACCGGTTCGCCGGGCTGGTGGACGCCAACACCGGCAAGGTGGGGGTGAAGTTCACCGGCCACCCGAACACCGTGTTCGCCGCCGACGTGTCGCCGGACGGGACTCGCGTGGTGTCGTGCGGCGGGTACCACGAGGAGGTGATGGTGTGGAGCGCCGACGCCGGCAAGATGCTGCACAAGATGAGCAGCGCCGGGGCGGCGGTGTGGGCGATCGCGTGGTCGAAGGACGGCAAGTCGATCGCCTGGGGCGGCAAGGACCGGCCGGAGAAGGACCAGAAGGACCTGCCGCTGGAGCACACCTTCCGGCTCGACGAGTTCGGGCTGGGCGGCGCGCCGGACTCGACCAAGTACGTGCAGACGGTCACCTCCGACGAGGGCGTCGGGCTGCTCAAGGCCCCGGACGGGCTGCCCGGGTTCATGGTGCAGACGCCCGGCCGCGACCCGATGGTGCTGATGCTCGGCGGCCGCCGCGAGAACATCTACTCGGCGACGCTGCTGCCCAAGGCCAACGCCATCGTCGCCGGCGGCATCGCCGACATCTACCTGGTCAACCCGGCGACCGGCAAGGTGTCGTCCAACCCGTTCGTCGGGCACACCGGCAACGTGCTGTGCGTCACCCCGTCGCCGGACGGCCGGTACTTCGCCACCGGGTCGAGCGACCAGACCATCCGCATCTGGCGGACCAACCTGGACGAGCCGCTGCTGAACATCTTCGTCGCCGGCCGCGAGTGGATCGCGTGGACCCCGCAGGGGTACTACGCGTGCTCGCCGCAGGGCGAGAAGCTGATGGCCTGGCAGCTCAACCCCGGCGGGCCGGGCGTGCCGCTCACCTCCCGGGTGCCGACCGTCCACCCGGCCGAGCGGTTCCGCAACACCCTGTACAAGCCGGCCATCCTCAAGTACCTCGTCCCGGCCGGCGACCTGCCCCGGGCGATGGCGATGGCGGTCAAGTTCGACAAGGACCAGCTGGAACTGAAGAACATCGCCGACGTGCTCCCGCCGGAGGTCAACCTGGAGGGGTTCGGCGACGTCGAGGTGAAGGCCGAGAAGGAGGTGTTCACCGTCAAGGCGACGGCCAAGGGGCTGAAGACGCCGATCAAGTCGATGCGGCTCCTGGTGGACGGGCGGCCGTTCATGGGCAAGGAGGGCGTGCGGGCGTTCGCCGACGCGAAGGAGGGGGCGGAGGTGGCGGCGACCTGGGACGTGCCGCTGCTGCCCGGCACGCACACGTTCGCGGTCATCGCCGACACCGGCATCAGCCGCGGCATGTCGAAGGTCGGCATCGCCGTCCGCCCGGGCACCCCGCCCAAGCCGAACCTGTACGTGCTGGCGATGGGCGTGTCCGACTACCCCAAGAGCATCGGCCCGCTCAACTTCTGCGCCAGCGACGCGCGGCTGCTGTCGGACGCGTTCCAGAAGCAGTCCAAGACGGTGTTCGCCAACATCGAGGTCAAACTGCTCACCGACAAGCAGTGCACCAAGCAGGGGATGATGGACGGGCTGAAGTGGCTGAAGTCGAAGATGACGCCGCAGGACGTGGGGGTGGTGAGCTTCAGCGGGCACGGCACCCGCGACCCGTTCGGCCGGTTCTACCTGGTGCCGGCGGACATGGACCCGGAAGACCCGATGCGGACCGGGTTCCCCGGCGACGTGCTCAAGGACACGCTCGACGGGATGCCGGGGCGGCTGGTGGCGATCCTCGACGCGTGCCACTCGGGCATGGCCGGCAACGACGGCAAGGACCCGCCGAAGGCCGACTCGCTGGTCCGCGACCTGGCGGCCGAGGACAGCGGGGTGATCGTCATGTGCGCGTCGCTGGGCCGCGAGTACGCGATCGAGAGCAAGCTGACCAAGGCCGGGTTCTACACGCTCGGGCTGGTCGAGGGGATGAGCGGGCACGGCGACATCGACGGCGACGGCGTCATCTACCTGCACGAACTGGACCTGTACGCGACGACGCGGGTGCGGCAGTTGAGCATGGGGCGGCAGAACCCGACGTTCTCGCGGCCGCCGAGCGTGCAGCCGTTCCCGATCGCTCGGCCGGAGAAGCCGGCGGCCACGCCGGAGAAGCCGACGGCCACACCGGCGAAGCCGACGACCTCGCCGGAGAAGCCGGCGACCATGCCGTAACGCGAAGAGACCCACCCCCAACCCCTCCCTCCAGGGAGGGGAGCAAACCCCCGCGCCACAAATGTGGCGGATTCGCGGGGGTTTGCTCCCCTCCCTGGAGGGAGGGGTTGGGTTCTTTGGCGACATCCACTCGGAAGGACCCATGCGGACGTTCGTGCTGCGCGAACCGGCGAAGGGCGAGCTGTTCTGGTGCATCGACCTGCGCGACCGGCAGTTGGTGACCATCGCCGGCAAGGTCGGCACCCGCGGCAAGACCAAGTCCGAGTTCGTGTTCGACGAGAAGAAGGCTCAGGCGAAGTACGCCAAACTCGTCGACCAGAAGGCGAAAGAAGGGTACACGGAGGTGGTCGAGGTGCCGCCCCCGCCGCCGTCGGCCGACCGGCTCGCGCTCGAGGCCGGGCTGGCCGCCAACCCGGACGAGGTCGCCGCCCACTCCGCCTACGCCGACTACCTGACCGAGCACGACGACCCGCGCGGCGCCTTCGTTCAAATTCAACTGGCGCTCGAAGACGAGTCGCTCAAACGACCGGAACGGGCCGCGCTCGCCGCCCGCGAGAAGGAACTGCAGGCGGCGCACGAGCGGGCGTGGCTGGGCGACCTGGCCCGGTTCCTGGTGGGCGACTGGAGCGGGCCGGGCAAGCCGTACCACTTCGCGTTCCGCCGCGGGTGGCTGGACGCCGTCCGCGTGCTGCCGTTCCCGCACGCGCTGGTCGGCGCGCTCGCCCGCGCGCCGGAGGTGCGGCTCCTGCGGCGGCTGGAAATCGTCTACGACATGGAGCACCACCCGCACGCGTTCGACGAGTTCACCCGCGGCCCGGCGGCGGCCGTGCGGGCCGACGAGAAGGCCGGCGCGATCTACGACCAGTACGCGACCCTGCCGCCGCTGCTCGACTCCCCGCACCTCGGCAACCTGCGCGTCTTCAAGCTCGGGTTCAGCGACGACGGCGAGCGGCTCGGCCACAGCACGATGGTCGATCCGTTCGACACCTGTACCGCCGAGCAGGTGATCGGGCTGCTGGAGAAGTGGCCGCGGCTCGAAGAGCTTTACCTGAACACCGCGATTCAGGGCGTGAGGGCGTTGTTCGCGTCGCCGGCGCTCGGCAACCTGCGGGTGCTGCAATACTACTACGGCTTCGCGGATTACGAGCGGCCGGACGAGGTCGCGTACCCGCTGGCCGCGCTGGCGAAGAACAAGGCGCTAGCCAACCTGCACACGCTGCGGCTGCACCCCGGGCGCGACGCGACCGTCGCGCTGGAGGACTTCGTCGCGCTGGTGCGGTCGAAGCACCTGCCGGCGCTGCGGCACTTGCAAGTCCACATGACGACGTTCGGCGACGAGGGCGTCGAGGCGGTTCTGGGGCGCGGCATCCTGAAGCGGCTGAAGACGCTCGACCTGGGCTACGGGAACATCACCGACGACGGGGCGAAGGCGCTGGCCGCGTGCCCGGACCTCAAAAACCTGGACGCGCTGGACGTATCTTGTAACGCGCTCACCAAGCGCGGGGTTCAGGCGCTGCGGAAGGCGTTCCCCCACGTCGCGGCCGGCGACCAGCACAAGGCCGACGACGAGAGCTACCTGTACGACGTCGATTGGGAGTAGGGATGGCCGACCGCTGCCCGCACGCGCCGCGGATCGCCGCCCGGCTGGCCGACCCGGCGGCCCGGCTCGACGCCACGCTCGCCGCCCATATGCCGCAGTGCGAGGCGTGCCGGGCGGCCGCGTCGGCGGCGGTCCGCAACTGGCCGACCGACCGCTCGCCGTCGCCGTCGCTGTGCGAGTGGCTCACCGACCCCGGCCGGCTGAAGACGGTGGTGTCGCCGTTCCAGGCCGCGGCGCTGGGCGGCGGGACGCTCGGCGCGCTCGACCTCGGCCCGTACCTCCTGCTCGACCGGCTCGGCACCGGCGGGATGGGCGAGGTGTACCGCGGCTGGCACCGGCTCCTGCGGCGCGAGGACGCGGTCAAGACCGTGCGCCCGGAACTCGCCGCCCACCCGGACGCGGTCCGGCGGTTCCTCCGCGAGGCCGAGTCGGCGGCCCGGGTCCGGCACCCGAACGTCGTTCACGTCTACACCGCCGACCGCGCCGCCGGCGGCGGGTACTACCTCGCGATGGAGTTCGTCGCCGGGACCGACCTCGCCCGGCTGGTGAAGGACGGCGGGCCGCTGCCGGTCCCGGCGGCGTGCGAGTACGCGGCGCAGGCCGCCGACGGGCTTCAGCACGCGTTCGCCAGCGGGCTGGTTCACCGCGACGTCAAGCCGCAGAACCTGCTGGTCACCGCCGACCGCCGGACGGTGAAGGTGACCGACTTCGGGCTGGCCCGGGCGTTCGCGGGCGAGTTGAGCGAGTTCACTTCGCCGGGCGCGGTGCTCGGCACGGCCGATTACATGGCCCCGGAGCAGGCCGAGGACGCCCGCGCCGCCGACACCCGCGCCGACGTGTACGCGCTGGGCGGCACGCTGTACTTCCTGCTGACCGGGCAGGCCCCGTACGCGGGCGGGAGCGTCCAGACCAAGCTCGGGCGGCACGCGGTCGCCCCGGTGCCCGACGTGACCGCGGCGCGGCCGGGCGTGCCGCCGGCGGTCGGCGCGGTCGTGCGGAAGTGCATGGCGAAGCGCCCGGCCGACCGCTACCCGACGCCCGGCGCGGTGGCCGCGGCGCTGCGGGCGGTCGCGTCCGCGCCGACCGCCTCTCAGCCCGCCCCTTCGCCCGCGGTCGTCGAGTCGGTCACCCTGCTCGATTCGGAGTCGCCTGCGGACGAGCTCACGAGTCTGGCGCTGTCGTCGGGGGTGCCGGCGCGGCCGAAGCCGCCGCCCCGGCCGCGCCGCGCGTGGCTGTGGACGGCGGCGGGAGCGCTGCTGCTCGCGACCGCGACGGCCGTCGTGCTGCTGGTCGTCGGGCCGAGGCGCGAGGGCGCGACCGGGGTCGCGCCGGTGACGGACACCGGGTCGAGGCGCGTCACGCCCCCGGTCACGCCCGCGACGGACGCCGCGCCGCCGGGCACGCCGCTGCCCCGGGCCGCCCCCGGGCTGCCGTGGCGGTTCGTCGGGCCGTGCCCGAGCGACCGCACGGACAAGGTGGTCGTGGTCGGGTTCCTGGCCGACGGGAGCGTGGTCGGCGCGCGCGACGGGATGGCGAAGGACGGCGCGGACGTGGGCTGGTGGGAGGTGTGGCCGAGGCCGGGCGAGCGGCCGACCCGCTCCGGTCGCCCGAAGGCCGCCGACCCGCACGAGCGGCCGCTCCTCGCGGACCGCGTCGGGCTGTTCACCGGCCGGTTCCGGCGGTTCGACCCGGCCACGCTCGCCGCCCTCAAGCCGCTCTCGGCCGACGTCTCGAAGATCGACCCCGGGGCCACAGCGGAGGGGCTGGACGCGATCGTCGCGACGCCGGACGGCCAGTACGTGGTCGGGACCGCGGCCACCGGCAACCCGTCGCGGCGGTTGGTCGTGCAGTGGAAGGCCGAAACGGGCGAAGTCCAGAAGGGGTGGCCGGTGGACACCGCGGACGACCTGAAAACGGTCGCGGTGTCGGCCGACGGGCACACCGCCGCGACCGTGACGGCCGAAGGGCAGGTGGTGGTGATGGGCACGCGGCGGGATACGAAGCGGTGGGCCGGGCCGCCGGTCGGGAAGGACGACCGCCCGTGCAAGGTCGCGCTGGACCCGCCCGGCGAGCGGGTGTTCGTGGCGTACGACGGTGCGAAGGCGGTGCTGGTGTGGGACGCGAAGACCGGTGAGGAGGTCGATCGGCTGAAGCTGGCCGGGTGCGCGTACGCGCTGGCGGTGTCGCCCGACGGCCGCTGGCTGGCGGCGGCCGGCGAGGCGGTGAGCGTGTGGGATCTGAAGGCGAAGCCGCCGGCCCGCTTCGACCTGGCCGAACACTACGCCGGGCAGTTGTGGGCGGCGGCGTTCGACGACAGGAGCGAGCGGCTGGTCGTCGGCGGGCTGGGGCACCAGGACTCCGGCCGCGACGAGGCCGCGGTGTGGCTGTGGCAGAAGGGGCCGTGAGGGTGGTGTCCCTGGCTCAGTCGCAGTCTTGGCGACCGTGTCGGTGGTTTCCCGTCACCCGGCCTCGCGGACTCGGCCGACCTCTCCCCAGCGGGGAGAGGTCCATCCGGGGATCCGCATAGCGACACGGCACGCTTGCCATTTGCGGTCGTGCGGATGCCCCTCTCCCCGCTGGGGAGAGGTCGGCCGAGTCTTCGAGGCCGGGTGAGGGGCAACACCGACGCGCACCTCAAGCCCGCCCGCCGTCGAGCGGCCGCCTCACACCAGCGCCACGCGGCCCGCCGGAACCCCGCGATAAATCCGCGCGATCCGCTCGCGGGTCAGCCCGAGCACCTTGTCGAACCGGCTCAGTTTCAGTCCGTCGATGCCGGTGTCGTAGTCGGCCATGTGGTGCAGCATCGACACGTCGGCCTTCACCTCGCGGTCGATCTCGCGGCGCATCAGCCACCGCGCCAGCCGCAGCCCGCCCGCCGGGCCGGGGTAGCGGCTCTTGGCGAACGTCACCGAGAACACCTTCGTGGTGCGGTCGTCCTGCGGCACGAAGAAGATGTACAGCCGCCAGCGGACCATCGCCTCGCGGGTGCCGTCCGGGCTGGTCCACCAGTGGTCGAACACCGAGTACACCGGCGAGAAGTGGGTCGTCCAGTCGTCGTGGAAGGTGTCCCCGCGGCGCACCCCGAGCAGCGTCGCGAACACGCGGTTGAGGGTCTTGGTCGGCCCGGTGTTGATGACCCGGACGCTGTCGTCGGTCGATTCGAACCGCACCTGCACCTCGCTCAGGCGGTCGAGGTCGTAGCCGAACGTGTCGTGGACGGTGCCGCTGTGCTCGATCTCGTTGAAGTTGTCAACGGCGAGTTCGAGCGGCGCCGGGATGTCGTGCTCGAGGGTGCAGATGGGGAAGTAGCCCGGCGGGCCGACGTCCGGGAACGGCGGGTCGCTCTCGCGCGACTTCAGCCACACGAGGCCGTGCGCCTCGCGGGTGTCGTAGCTGGTCATGCAGGCGGTCATCTTCGGCGTGGCCGGGCTTTCGCCCTGGCCGCACGCGTCGAACGTCCACCCGTGGTACTTGCACCGGAGGCGGTCGCCGACGACGTCGCCGGCGCTGAGCTTGAGCCGGCGGTGCGGGCACACGTCCGCGACCGCGGCGACGCTCCCGCTGGAGGTGCGATAGAGGGCGACCGGGGCGCCCGCGACGCGAACGCCGACCGGCTTGTGGCGGAGCGTGCGGCTCAGGAGCACCGGCTGCCAGTGGTCGAGCATCCCCATCGATGGACCCCCCGCTAGAATACCCTCCGTGGATATCGGTTGTGACACCCGGCTGCGCTCACCCGAACTGCACAACCGGAGTTATCCTACACAGGTTACCCATGTTTACAGGTCTGGTGCAAGCGCTCGGTACGGTTCGCGCGGTGACGGACGTCAACAGCGGACGGCGACTGACCATCGCCGAAGGGGCGATCGCGCCGAAACTGGAGTTGGGCGAGAGCGTGTCAGTCAACGGGGCGTGCTTAACATTCGTGTCCGGCACCGCCGACGGATTCGACTTCGAGGTCGGCCCGGAAACGCTGGTCAAAACGAACCTGGGCCGACTTGTGCCGGGCGACCGGGTGAACCTGGAGCGCTCCCTGCGGGTCGGCGACGCGCTCGGCGGCCACTTCGTCACCGGCCACGTCGATTGCGTCGGGACGATCCTCGGAACGGCGATCGACGGCGACTGGCTGAACGTGTGGTTCGGCTTCCCGGCGGGTGAGTTCGACGCACTGCTCGTGCCGAAGGGGTCGGTCGCGGTGGACGGGATTAGCCTGACGGTGGTGGACGTGAAGGCCGACCGGTTCAGCGTGATGCTCATCCCGCACACCCGCGCCCACACCACGCTGGGATTCAAAGCGGTCGGCGCGGCGGTCAATTTGGAGTTTGATTTGCTCGCCAAACACGTACAAAAGCTGTTTAGCCGCATGAACGCCACGAGATAACATGTCCGACCCCACCCCGCCCGTCCCGTCGCCGCGCCAGACGCTCTCGTACATCCTGCGCCTGTTCGAGGAGTACGGGCTGGAGGCCAAGAGCAAGCTCGGCCAGAACTTCCTCATCGACCTGAACCTGCTCGACTTAATCGTGCGCACTGGAGAGTTAGATGCGAGCGACGCGGTGCTGGAGGTCGGCACCGGCACCGGGTCGCTCACCGCCCGGCTCGCGGAGCACGCCGGGGCGGTGGTCACGGTCGAGATCGACAAGACGCTCCAGCCGGTGGCGAAGCAAGTCGTGGGCGACCGGCCGAACGTGCGGTTCGTGTTCGGCGACTGCCTCGCCAAGAAGAGCGAACTGAACCCCGACATGCTCGCCGCGTGGGACGAAGCCGCCATAGCCAAAGGCTGCACGCGCCGGAAGTTGGTGGCGAACCTCCCTTATGTGATCGCGACGCCGCTCATCAGCAACCTGCTGATCGCCCGCACGGACATCGACCGGATGGTGGTGATGGTGCAGTGGGAAATCGCGGAGCGGCTGAAGGCGAGCGTGGGCACGAAGGACTACAATGCGCTGTCGGTGCTGGTGCAGAGCGTGGCCGACGTCGAGACGGTGCGGAAGGTGTTGCCGTCGAACTTCCACCCGCGGCCGAAGGTCGATTCGGCGATCGTGCTGATCAAGCCGAACGCGGAGAAGCGGGCCAAAGTGGGCGACGTGGCGAAGTTCCGCGTGTTCCTCCGCGACCTCTACGTCCACCGGCGGAAGAACCTGCGTCAGGCGCTGATCGGCTGGCCGGGCGGGCGGCGGGAGAAGGCCGACGTGGACGCCAAGCTGAACGAACTCGGCATCGACGGGGCGCAGCGGAGCGAGGCGCTCGACATCGAGCAGCACTTGAGATTAGCGGCGGCGTTTTCATAGTGCTGAGTGCTAAGTGCTGTGTGCTGAGAGAAGACGGAGGCGGTTAGCCCGTCTTCTCTCAGCACACAGCACTTAGCACTCAGCACTTACTCAGCGGGACACGACCTTGTAATCGACGGTGTCGCGGTCGCCGAGTTCGACCTTCTTGTGGTAGGTCGCGTTGCCGGTGCCGCCGCCCACGTACAGCAGCCAGCTCCCGGCCGGCAGGCGGACGTCGAACTCGCCGAACGCGTTGGCCGTCGCGTACTCCTTCTGCTCCGGCTTGTCGGCGTTCATGAACACCAGCTTCGCCCCGGCCCGCGGGGTGATCTGGTCGTTCTGCACCACCTCGCCGCGGACCGTCACGTGGGTGCTGCGGCTGACGGTCTTCTCCGGCCGGAGCTTGGCGTTCGGCTTGGTGAACGACCCCGGGTTGACCGGCAGTTGCTGCGGCTGGATCATGTTGTCCGAGCCGCCGGCCTGCGGGCCGACGCTCGGCGGGTTCTCGCGGAGCTGCTCGACCTGCGGCGCGCCGCCCGGCGCCGGCGGGAAGAACGCGGCCCCGGTCGGCGGGCACGCCGGCTGCGGCGGGTAGTAGTAGCTCACCACCGGCTGCTGATATGTGACCGGCTTGAGGGTGGTGACCGGCACCATCGCGCACCGCTCCACATAACTGGTGACCGAGTTGCACTGGCTGCGGAGCCGGTACGAGGTGGTCGGCTGACACACCCTCTGCGGGCACCCGGTGCACGGGTCGTAGTAGGTGCTGTACTTGTACTCGGTGACCGGCTCGTAGTAGTAGCTGGTGACCTTCTTGGTGACCGGCTCGTAGTAGCTCTTGCGGACGTACTCGGTGACCGGCTGGTAGTAGCTCCGCTGGACGTAGCTGATCTTCATCTCCGGTTGCGGGCACGGCTGCGGGCAGGCCTCGGGCGAGTAGCTGGTCCGCGGCCGGCAGTTGTTGCAAGTGACCTGGAACACGTTGTCCCAGGCGGCGTGAGCGGGGTTCGGCTCGCTCGCGAGGCCGACCGCGGCGAGCGCGGCGGCCAGGGCGGCACAGCGGGTGAGGGTCATGGTTGGGGCTCCGGTTGTACGTTCCCGGCGGGGCCGGGGTGACCGCCCGACCGGTGGAGGAAATCCCAAATCCCAACGACCAAAATCCAAACGAAGCCACACACCGACGGCCTTTCTTGTTTGGGTTTTGGTCGTTGAGTTTTGAGTTTTCCTCGTGGTCCGTGGCGGGCGCGCCCGGCCGGGCATCACGCATTAGCCTAATTCAGCTCGCGTGCCGCACAAACGCTTTCGAAGCCCCTTACAACCCGGACTCGCGGCAGCCGCCGTCATAAGCGGCAATGTCGGCGCATCCGGCCGTGCTTCGCCATCTTTCGGTCAAACTGGGGGAGATACGAGGCCGGGGAATTGAATTGTAAAAAGGATATGCCCGACGAACCGCGACCGTGAGGGAGCGGGTGGGCAGGCCGTTGAGCAAAAACGACACGCCCACCCGCTCCCTCACGGTCGCGGTTCGCCAAAAATTACTTGGCCGCGGCCTTCAGCGCGTCGAGGGCGGCGTCGTAGTTCGGGTGGCTGGTCACCTCGGGCACGTACTCGGCGTAGGTCACCTTGCCGTCCGCGCCGACCACGAACACGGCCCGCGTCAGCAGCTTGAGCGGCAGCCCGCTCTCGATCAGCACGCCCCAGTTCTTGCCGAACGAGTGGTCGTGGACGTCGGACACCGTCTTCATGGCGGCGATGCCCTCGCTCGTGCAGAACCGGTTCTGCGCGAACGGCAGGTCGAGGCTGACGGTGTAGCACGCGACCGCGTCGCCCAGCGCCTTGATGCCGTCGTCGAACTTCTTGGTCTGCATGCTGCACACGCCGGTGTCCAGCGACGGGACGACGCTGAACAGCCGGGCTTTGGCCGGGGTGTCGGTCAGCGACACCGCGTCCAGCCCCTTGAGGCCGGTGAACGCGGGGGCGGTGTCGCCCGGCTTCAGTTCGTTGCCGGCGAGCGTGACCGGGTTGCCCTTGAACGTGACGGAGCGGGCCATTTCAGCCTCCGGGAAAGGGGGTCGTTCGCGCGAATCGCACCGCTGGTTTACGCACGCGAGTGGGCGGTGGGCAGTGGGCAGTGGGCAGACGAGAATAAAGCCGGGCGCCGCGCCCGGCCATTCTGTCTTCACTGCCCGCTGCCCGCCGCCCACTTTCCACTCATTTCGGCAGCAGGCCGGCGAGGTGCTTGACGCCCGCGGCCGGGCCGCCGTCGGCGAGGAACACGGCATTACCCGCCACGAACACGTTCGCCCCGGCCTGCGCGGCGCGGGCGATGGTCGCGGCGTTGATGCCGCCGTCCACCTCGATCTCGCACGCCGGGTTGTGCGCGTTCACCATCGCCCGCAGCGTCTGGAGCCGGCCGATGCTCTCCTCGATGAACGGCTGCCCGCCGAACCCGGGGAACACCGTCATGCACAGGGCCAGGTCGATGTCGCGGAGGTACGGCTCGATCTTCTCGACGGCCATGTCCGGGTTGAACGCCAGCCCGACCTTCTTGCCCAGCCCGCGGATCTGCTCGATCATCGGCCGCGGGTCCGGCAGGCGCTCGAGGTGAACGATGAACGAGTCCGACCCGGCCTTCACAAACCCGTCGAGGAACCGGCCCGGGTCTTCCACCATGAGGTGGACTTCGAGCGGCAGCTTCGTGACCGGGCGCAGCCCCTTGACGACGATCGACCCCATGCTCAGGTTGGGGACGAAGTGGCCGTCCATGACGTCAACGTGGATGCGGTCGGCCCCGGCCGCCTCGACCTCGGCGACCTGCGCGCCGAGCTTGCTGAAGTCGGCCGACAGGATGGACGGTGCGATGAACATGGGTAGTGTTTCGTTTTTGGTGTGTGGTGTTTCGTGCTCCGCCACCGCGAAGCGGTAGACGCTACACCGAAACACTACACACTAAACACCAAACACCAAAAACGAAACACGAAACCCATGAGCTTTCCCATCGCGCGGGCGCTGTTGCGGTTCGCCGGGCGCGCCCGCCGCAACTGGTTGGACCGGCACCAGACGCCTGCCAACTTCTGGATTCACATGCTCGGCATCCCGGTGGCCGTGGCCGGCGTGCCGCTGCTGTTTCTGGCCGAGTGGTATTGGGGCGCGGGCGCGATCGTGCTGGGCTACCTGCTCCAGTGGATCGGGCACCGCATCGAAGGGAATGACGTGGGCGAGTTCATCCCGCTGAAGCGGCTGTTGGGGCTGCCGGTGGTGGCGATCGCCCCGCAGCACCGGCAGCGCTACAGCACGCCGGAGGGCATATCGTGACCGAGCGCGAGGCATTACTGAAGGCGGTGTGCGACAACCCCGACGACGACACCCCGCGGCTGGTGTTCGCTGACTGGCTTCAGGAACACGGCGACGAGGCGCGGGCGGAGTTCATCCGGTTACAGGTGTATTTTGCCGCCTTATATCGTGGCGGCATTTCTTGCACCGCCACCATCCCATTTGGCCAAAAGGCCGAGTCTGCGGCGCAGAACCCCGACGAGCTTCGTGCGCTCGAGCGAGCGATTTGGGCGGAGCATCAACAGGCGTTCCGGGCAGAGTTGCCACATATCTACGGCGTCGCGTGGTTCTCAGAGTTCCATCGCGGATTTGTGGAGCGCATGACTGTCAGCACCGACGTGCAGCTCGTCCGTTACGCCGACACCGTCTTCGCCAACGTCCCGATTCGGCACGTCGAGATTGCCAAATTCGGCGCGACGGACGGTTTCGCCGAACTTCCGCACCTCGGGCGGCTGAAGACACTCCGGTTGTTCAACCGCCGGCCGACGGAACCGCTCGTGCGGCGTTTGGCGGCATGCGAGCAACTTAGCGACGACGCCCTGCTGCTTGCCCATTTCGGCGACGACTTCTCACCAACCCTCCGCAGCGTTTTAGAGCGAGCGTTCGGCGCGCGAATTCGCTTCTACGCATGACGTCGCGGTCGATCGGCCGCTCAGCCCGCGGCAGACAACAGTGCGGCCGCCGCGACCGCCGCGGTTTCCACCCGCAGCACCCGCGGACCGAGACTCGCCGCCGTCCAACCGCCCGCCACCGCCAGCGCGATCTCGTCGGGCGTGAAGCCGCCTTCCGGGCCGACCGCGATCGCCGACCCGCCGGCGGCGCGCAGCACGCTCAGCCCGGGGCCGGTGTGCAACACCACTCGCGCCGCCGGGAGGCTTGCGTCGGTCACGACGTCGCGGAAGGAACGCGGGGCATCGACCGCCATCAACCGGTTGCGGCCGCACTGCTTGCTCGCCTCGATCACCGCCCGGCCGAACTTCTCGACCACCGACTCTTTCGGCTGCACCACCGCCCGCGCGGTGAGTAGCGGCACGAACCGCGACACGCCCAGTTCGGTCAGCTTTTCGATGAGGAAATCGGCCCGGTCGCCCTTCGGGAGGGCCGAAGCCACCACAAGCGGGAACGGCAACTCGCGGTCGATGGCGAGCGGTTCGGACACCGCCAGCGACACCGCCTTCTTGCCGACGCCCAGGATTTCACAGGGGTATTCGCGGCCGTCGCCGTTGAACAGCGTGACGCGATCGCCGGGTTGGAAGCGGCGGACGACGGCGATGTGGTGCGCCTCCGGCCCGGTGAGCTGGTACTCGCCGGGCGGAAGCTCATCGGAGGTGAAGAAGCGGTCGGACACGGCTCACGCGGCCCGCTCCGGGCGCGGCGCGGTCGGCTCGTCCTCGGTCACGTTCACGAACTCCTGGTACGCGTCCTTCGCCTCGACCGGCGTGAAGGTCGGCGTCGCGGCGGGCACAGTCGCCGGCTCCCAGAACGTCGCGTACGACTCGGGCGCGGCGGGCGTGAAGGCGGTCGCGTTCATCGGAGTTCTTCCCGGAGACGTGAAGGGCGGCACCGGCCGCCGCGGCGGGCTGATATACCGTTAACGCGCGCCCGAAGGCGCGGTCAAGGCCAACGGGAGTTCCAGGTTCCACGTTCCAAGTTGAAGACAGAAGGCGGAGGTCGCTCGTCTTCAACTTGGAACCTGGAACCTGGAACGTGGAACTGATCAGAAACCGTCCGCCCCGCCGCGGCCGCCGACCCGGTGCCAGCCGTCGTCCCGCCACTCGAACACCACCTCGTCGCGGCCGCGCCAGGCCACGCAGTACGAGCCGCTGATGGTGGCCACGTTCCACCCGTGGCGGCGGAGCAGCTCGACATTCGGGCTGCCGACGTCCTTCTGGACCAGAGGCGAGAGCGGGTGCATGGTGAGATCTCCCGGAGAGCGGTCCGCGGCGTGTGCCGACGAGGCCGGGTCGCTAAACACTAGAACGGGGTGTGGGCCGACGCTTGCGGGCGAATCCACCCTTGACTCTGTCACCCATCGGCAACACCGACGGCCGAATTGACCGTTTCTCGACGGTTCCGACCGCCCCGCGGCGGCCGCGACGGCACATCCGGCAACCGGCGCGCGGGCGGCACCAATCACTACGCCCAGGCCGGGCCGGATTTATCGACCCGGGGCGGCCGCCGCAACCGCAAGTTGTGAAGGTCGCGCAAACCGGTGGGCGGGCACCCCGGCGGCGGCTACTCTGGCAGCGACGGGCGAACCCGTCGCACGTCACCCGACAGGAGAAGTCTCATGTTCCGACTGTTCGCCGGCGCGCTGGCGGTGGCCGTCGCGTCCGCCGCCCTCAGCCCGGTCGCGGCCGATGACAAGAAGGACAAGGACAAGCCGACCGTGTGGGTCAAGGAGATCGGCGACCTGGTGCTGAAGTTCGAGATCGGCAAGGAGACGGCCAAGTACCACGTGTTCAACGGCAACGACGGCGTCATCGTCACCGCCAAGCTGAAGTGGGACAAGGACAAGGTGACCAGCGAGGTGACCGACGTGGAGGTGAAGGGGAACTTCCCGGCCCCGCCGAAGAAGGGCGAGAAGGTGACGTACAAGTGGGTGGTGAAGGGCGACACCGCGACCCTGTCCGACTTCGCCGGCGACGGCGCCGACGGGGCCAAGGACGTGGTCGAGGGCGAGTACAAGAAGAAGTGAGGAGTGAGGAGTGAGGAGTGAGGAGTGAGGAGTGAGGAGTGAGGTTCTTGCCCTCTCCCCTTGCGGGAGAGGGTGGCCGGCGCGGACGAGCGATACCGGAGTAACGGGGCGTATCCGAACCGCCGGCCGGGTGAGGGGTGAAGCCCCCGCGTGAAGAGAAACAGGCTCCGCATTCCCCGGTTGCTCAGCGCCCCCTCACCCGGCCGGCTTCTTGGTTCCGTCGAGCGGTGCTCGACAAGACTCGGCGCCGGCCACCCTCTCCCGCAAGGGGAGAGGGCAAAAGACCAACAACTCCTCACTCCTCACTCCTCACTCCTCACTCCTCACTCCTCACTCCCCCACTCCTCACCCGCCACTCCTCACTGCCTTCAGGGCGGCCAGCAGTTGCTCGCGGGTGAACGGCTTGGGCAGGTAGCCGTCGGCGCCGTGGTGGGGCACGTCCTCCTCGGCCCGGCCGCTGGCCAGCACCAGCCGCGCGCCCGGGGCCAGCGACCGCAGCTCCGGCACGAGGTCGGGGCCGGCGCGGTCGGGCAGCGTTACGTCCAGCAGCACCACCGCGAACCCCCGCCCGGCCTGCACCCGGGCCAGCGCCGCCGCCGCGTCCACGGCCTCCTCCACCGCGTACCCGCTGCGCTCCAGCATCAGCCGCGCGACCATGCGCACGCTCGGCTCGTCGTCCACGACCAGGACGCGGACCGGGTCGGCCGGGCGTGGGGATAGGGGGGGGGCGTTCGGCAGGGCGTGCACGGGCGATCTCCGGTCGGCGGGTCAGATTCCGAGTTGTCGAGCAATACCGCGGAGCAACTCGCGGTCCGAATCCGGGCGGGGCGGGCTGCCCGGGTGGGTGGCGTCGCACCCGATCCAGCCCCGCAGCTTGAGGAACATCGCCGCGTCGTGCTTGTACGCCGGCACCGGGTCGCGGAACGCCAGGAAGCCGAGGTACTGGAGCACGTCGTTCAGCTCGTAGAACCGCGGGTCGCCGGCCGCCCAGTACGCGTCCCGCCGGGCGAACAGGTCCGGGGCGAACGTGCTCAGCCCGAGCAGGTAGTCGCTCCCGTACATCACCATGTCCACCGCCAGGTCGTTCCCGGTGAACACCTTGAACTCCGGCCGCACCGCGTCCCGCAGCGCCAGCCGCTGCCACTCCAAGTCCCGCCGCAGCGACGAGTGCTTCGCCCCGACGCACGCCCGCACGCCCATCAGCCCGCGGTAGGTGTCGAGGTCGTAAATTCGGCCGAACGGGGCGAACATGGTGCCCAGCTCGAACCCGATGAACGCGTCGCAGTCGCGGCCGATGGCCTCGTAGGCGGCGACCACCTCGGCCCCCGGCAGCGCGGTCAGGCCGAAGCTCTGGAACACGACCGGGGTGCCGCCGTACTGTTGAACCGCGCCCGCCTGCCGGCGGTACTGGTCAATATCGAATGTTTCGCCCGGGCGATCGCCCACAAATGCGCCCGCGATGAAAGGTTTTCCGCCCAGGGCCGAACGGGTCGCCTCCAGAACCGCAATTTTCTGTCCCGCGCTCAGCAGGTTGCCGAACCCGGTGTCCATGTTGACCGCCGGGGTCAGCCCGGCCTCGGCGGTGCGCACGCAGTGGGCGGCGAACCCGGCCCAGTCGATATCGCCGGCGGCGGTGAACGGCAGCAGGATGGCCGACATGCCGGTGATCTTGCGCCGCGGGCGGATCATCGCGAGCGGATCGACGGCGGGGGGAATGGTCATGTCTGCTTCGATGGTAGGCGCGGCGGGATGAGAGCGGTGTTAAGATACGCGGTCGTTCGCGCGGGGGTTGCCGATTCTGTGACCGGGTATTCCGACGGGCCGGCCGGTTCTTACGCTGGCCGTGACATTCGGCTGAATGACCGGGGCCGGCGCGGTGGAGTTCGCGGGCGCGGCGCGCGTCGGACGAGAGGTGTGAGCGACCGGCGCGGTGGAGGTGAGCGAGGAAGGCGCACGGGCGCCGGTCGTCGCGCGGCGGTCACAGGTCGGTGCGGTACTGCGCCCCGTAGTGCCGCTCGTGGCCGAACGTCTGGACGCGGGTCAGCCGCAGCAGGATCGCCTGCCCGGCGGTGTCGGCCACCCCGGCGAACGTCGCGTAGGCGTACTTCGTCTGGAGCGGCGTCGCGGTGGCGAACCCGAGCCCGCCGAGCGACACGTCGCGGCACTTCACCGGCACCGCCGCGTCGATCGTCCCGTCGCTGTGCAGCGGGTACAGCGTCAGCCCCAGCCCGCACGAGAGCCGCGGGTACTGCCGCCGGTCCTGCACGTTCCCCAACTGAATCCGCACGTCGGCCAGGATCTTTGGGAGCACGTCCTGGGCCTCGCGGCCGAACTTGGCGTCGACGTTGCCGAACGTGCGGCCGAGCACGGTCACCTCGCCCACCGCCTTGCCGCCGGTCGGCAGCAGCACGCTCACCTCGTACCCGAACTTCTTGCCGCCGAACAAGCCGCCGCCGCCGCCGGTGCGGCGGAGCACCAAGTGCGCCGGGTCCGGCTGCTCGACCGTCACGCCCCACACCTCGCGGACCACCGACAGCTTGAGCGGCACCACCGACGCCGGCACCGTGGACGGGAACTGGCACACCCAGGTGCCGTCGGCCAGCCGGCCGACGTCGCCGGGCATCTGCGGCACGTGCCCGCCGCCGGCCGCCGCCGCCATCACCGCCTGCACGTACGACAGCGGGTCCGGCGACAGCTCGTTCGACGACATGCCGAGCAGCGTCGCCACCGGCATGACCGAGCCGATGTGTTCGAGGATCACCTGCGCCGCGTCCACCTCGTCGGCCATCGGCGCGTCGAGGTCGTCTTCGGGCTGCGGCGGGGCGTAGCGGGCGCCGTAGGCCGGCCCGGTCTGGCGGGACGGCGGCGCCGGCACGCGGGCGCTGGGCCGCTGCGGCGCGGCCGGGCGGCGCGGGGCGGCGACCAGCGGCGGCAGCGCGCCGGCGTGCGACCGGCCCGGGGCGGTCAGGCCCACCTTGCCCGGCAGGGTGAAGCTCTGCGTCGGCGGCGGGCCGCCCAGCCGGCTGGCGTGGGTCGAGTCGCCCCGCCCGCTCACGCTCGACACGTCGCCCGGGTAGTCGCCCTCGCCGACGTTCATCTCGGCCACCGACCGATCGACCCGGGCGCGGCGCAGGCTCATCGACGCGTTCGGCAGCGCGGTGTCGGCCCCGCTCATCATGAGCGCCTGGACGAACGCGAGGCACGACGGGAACCGCTCGTCCGGCCGCTTGGCCAGCGCCCGGGCCACCGCCGGCTGGTCGGCCGGGGGCAGCGCGCCGAGCACCGGCTGGCCGGACACGTGCTGGAGCATCAACTGCTGCGGGGTGCGGCCCGGGTACGGGAACGCCCCGGTCAGCAGCTCGCAGTACACCAGCGCCAGGCTGTACTGGTCGGAGCAGTTGCTCGGCGTGCCGTGCAGCACCTCCGGGGCGACGTACCGCGGCGTCAGCCCGCGGTTGCCCGCCTCCGGCCCTTCCAACTGTGCGACCAGCCCGTAGTCGCCCACCTTGACGTGCCCGCTCACCAGGAACAGGTTCGCCGGCTTGACGTCGAGGTGTTGCAGGTTGAACTTGGCCGCGATGACGTCGAGCGCCTCGGCCGCGTCGGCGAAGTACGCCAGCAGCTCGTCCCGCGGGATGCCCGGCAGGCCGCAGTTCTGGCACTCGCGGAACCGGTCCTGGAGCTGGCGGTCGGCCAACTCCATCACCATGATCAACTCTTTGCCGACGTGCTCGACCCGCTCCAGCGTCAGCAGGAACGGGTGCCGGATCGCCTTGATCTGCTCGAACGCCTGCAGTTCCTGGTCGAACCGCTCCTCGCCGCGCCCGTCCTCGCAGTCGGAGGTGACGAACTTGATGGCCTTGTGCAGCCCGCCGGGGGCCTCGCACTTCCACACCTCGCCGAACCCGCCGCGGCCGAGCGGCGACAGCAGCTTGTACCCGGGCAGCGGCTCGGTGCCGGCGAGTTTGGAGTAGGCTCGGTGAGTTCCGCTGTCCGCGGTCGGTGCCGGTGGCATGGGCGCGCTGCCGAGTGATGGCATGGGGGTAATGCGCACCCCAAGCGTAGGACGGGAATCGCTCGTGCGTCAGGAAAAATGTGAGTTCGGCCGGGCGCGAGCGGATTGAGGGCGGGGCGGAAGGAACGGCCCGCGAAGCCGGGCAAAAGGGGCAGAGATTCCGGCCATCCGGGTGGCGTGAAAGTTCACGCCGGCTCCTCACCGAGTTTCCGCAAGTGTTCCAACACTTCGGCGGTCGTCTTGCCCAACTCCGGGTGCTCGCGCGCCTCCTTCTGCCGCCGCTCCAACTCCTCGCGGTATTCGCGCGAGAGGGGCGGGCCGACCGGCGTGCAGACGGCGATCACGGCCCCGGTCGCGTCCACCACGCTCACCGGGCCGTTTGCCGCCGCGATCTGCCTCGCCTGCTCCTGGCTTACGACGATCTGGTTCATCGCCCGGTCCTCCGGCGGGTCACCCCATCATGCCCCGGGCGGGCCGGTCACACCAGCAGGTCGCGGCAGTCGGCGATGGTGCCCGCGAGCGCGCTGGCGGCCACCGTCAGCGGGGACGCCAGGAACACCTTCGCCTCCTTGTGACCCATCCGGCCGGGGAAGTTGCGGTTCGTCGTGCTGATGCACGAGATCGGCGTGTTCAGCCGGCCGAACGTGTCCGACGGGCCGCCCAGGCACGCGGCGCACGACGCCTCGCCGATCTTCGCCCCGGCCGCCAGGAAGATGTCGCGGAGCGACTTCCCGCCGACCGTCTCGGTGTCCAGCCCGCGGGCCACCTCCGTCGTCGCCGGCACGACGAACGTGTCGATCTTGACCGTCTTGCCCGCGAGCAGCGCCGCGGCGGCCTTGAAGTCGGTCAGCTTGCCGCCGGTGCAACTGCCGATGTACGCCCGGTCGAGCTTGGTCCCCTTCACCGTGCTCACAAACGCCTTGTTGTCCGGCGAGTGCGGCTTGGCGATCACCGGCTCCAGTTTCGACACGTCGTACACCTTCTCGAACGCGAACGTCGCCCCCGCGTCGGTGGTGACCGGCGAGTACGCCTTCCCGCCGGCGTTCCGCTTGTTCACGTAGTCGAACGTCACGTCATCGGCGGCAATAATTCCATTCTTGCCGCCGGCCTCGATCGCCATGTTGCACAGCGTCATCCGCTCCTCGATGTTGAGCGCGAAAACGCCGTCGCCGTCGAACTCCATCGCCCGGTAGGTCGCCCCATCGACGCCGATGTCGCCGATGACCGCCAGAATGAGGTCTTTGGCCATCAGGTACGGCGGGAGGTTGCCTTTGAACACGAACCGCATGGTCGGCGGGACCTTGAGCCACAGCTTGCCGGTGCCGAGCACGAACCCGGCGTCGGTGTTGCCAATGCCGGTGGCGAACTCGCCGAACGCCCCGGCGGTGCAGGTGTGGCTGTCGGTGCCGAGCAGCACCTCGCCCGGCCGCGTGTGGCCCTCTTCCGGCAGCGCGATGTGGCACACGCCCTTGTATTTGTCCGTCCCGACGTCGTAGAAGTACTTGATGTCCTGTTCTTTCGCGAACTGCCGCAACACGTCCACGTTGCGGTTGGCCATCGCGTCCTTGGTGAAGATGTAGTGGTCGGGGATCAGCACCACCTTTTCCTTGTCCCAGACGCGCGCGTCCTTGCCGAACTCCTTCTTGAACACGCCGAAGGTGCCCGGGCCGCACACGTCGTGCGTCATCAGCACATCGACGTTGGCCCACACGTTCTCGCCGGGCGCGACGCTCGTCTTGCCCGACGCCCGGGCCAGGATTTTCTCCGTCATCGTCATCGCGGACATCGCGGAAAGCTCCGAATTGGGTGAGGCTTGACGGTATTGTAAGGGAAGCGGCCGCGGGCGGCGCGCGGCGCGTGGTTTGCACCCACGGTCTGTCGCCCCAGGAGAGCGGAAACATGCTCAGGCTGGAACAACTGGACGATCGCATCACCCCGGCGAGCGGGTTCGACGCGAGGGTGTTCGCCGCCCGGCTGGAAACCCCGACGCAGATCCGGTTCACGTACTTCGAGAACGACCCGGTGCTCGTCCCGGTCGGCGTGTACCGGTCGGCCGACCCGGTGTTCGACGCCGGCGACCAACTCGTCGGGGCCGGACTGCTCGGCCCGCAGGCCGGCATTCAGCCCGCTTTCGGGACGATCAACCTGCCGGGCGAACTGCCCATCGACCTCGCCCGCCCGTTCGTCATCGTCCAGGCCGACCCGCTCAACCAGTTCGACGAGTTCAGCGAGTCGAACAACATCGCGGTGTTCCGCACGATCACCGTCGCCGCCGTAACGCACGGCCTGAGCCTGACCGGCGACCCGGGCGCGTTCGTCACCCCGATCGCCGCCGGGCTGAAGGCCGAGGGGTACGACTTCGCGTTCCCGTTCATCTGGACGCAGCTCAGCCAGACCCCGTCGCGGGACGCGACCGTGACCGCCGGCCGGACGCTCGCCCAGATGGTGCGGGCGGTGGCCGACACGCTGGCCGGGCCGAACGACGTGGTGGACGTCCACCTGATCGGACACAGCCGCGGCGCGTCGGTGGTGTCGCAGGCGTTCCAGAGCCTGACCGACCGGCCGGGGTCGCGGGCGCTGGCGGTCGGGTACTTCAAGGAGACGCTGCTGGACCCGCACTCGGCGACGAACTTCGCCCCGCCGCTGTTCGGCGCGCTGGAGGTGCTGTCGCCCGGCGCGGGGGTCGGGACGAGCCTGGTCGGGCAGTTCTCGTTCGACCGCGGCAACCCGCTGGGCGTGTCGGCGGCGCTGGCGGTGCTGAACTTCCAGGCGGTGGCCAACGACCCGCTGCCGGTCATCCCGGCGGGGGTGGACGAGGCGGAGGTGTATTACCAGCAGTTGCCGGCGGACCAGGCGACGTGGGTGCCGCCGGGCGCGGGCGGGAGCGTGGAGCAGGCGCTGGGGATCAACCTGTTCGGGCAGGTGCCGGTGGCGAACCCGGCCGGCCGGTTCGTGCGGTACATCGACCTCAGCCCGCAGCGGGTCGGCCACTCCGAGGTGCTCGACTGGTTCGCCCTGTCCGTCGTCCCGACGCTCGGCGGCTGACCGCCGGCGCCGGGGCGACCGCGGGCTACTTCTTCGCCGATTCGAGCGTGAGGTTGATCTCGCCGCCCCCGGCGGGCACCTCGGCGCGCAGCGGGGTGGTTTCCGGCTTGGTGTAGACGGCCGGAATCTCCTGCTTCTTGCGCGGGGCGGCGGACGGCAGGCCGACCGCCGGGGCGGCGGACGGGTCGTTCGCGTCTTGCACCGGCAGGTCGATCGGGAACATCGGCTCGACGACCACGACGCGGTAGCTGCCCGGCGGCGCGCCGGCCTCGTCGCGGGTGGCCCCGGGGCGCGCCGCGAGCAGCGCGTACCCGCCGGCCGCGTCGGTGGTCGCCCCGGCCCCCTGCCCGGGGGTGCCCGGCTCGGGCAGGAACTTCAGCGTCTTGCCGGCCAGCGGCTTGCCGTCGAGCGTCACCTTGCCGCTCACCGGCACCAGCGGCGGGCCGTTCGACTGGCACCCGGCGGTCGCCAGCGCCACGAGGGCGAGTGCCATCGTCAGGCGTGTCATGCGTGCGGCTCCCGGCGGTCAGTTGATGGTGAGGGTTTCGCCGCCGGCCATCGTGCACATGGCTTCCAGAATGTTGCTCGCGACGGTTTCGGAGACGAACCGCACCGAGCCGTCGCCGTAGACGAAGTTGCACCCGCCGCTGTGCAGGCTGCCGGCGGCCGCCCACCACGTGCGGATGCGGCCGACGACCGGGGTGTACGGCGGGTTCTGCCACGTCGGGTGGACGTTCGGCAGGTGCCACAGGTTGATGCCCGGGTCGCTGGTGCCCGGGTCGATGCCGGTCATCACCCAGGTGCGGTACGCCCACGCGAACGCCGCCCCGTTCACGTGCCACTTGGTCGTCTCCCCGACCATGAACGTGTTGCTGGTGCCGTCGCCCGCGTCGGTCAGTTTGGTCGCGCTGTTCTCGCCGAACATCCGCCGCCGCGCCCCGGCGGTGCGCCAGTTGTTGCAGATGCTGAAGTCGGTGTCGCTGGTGATGAAGTCGTAGTTGGTGGCGGCCCCCTGGAGGGAGCCGCCGGGGCCGTAGTGCTGGCCGGCGAGGCGGCCGGTGGGCGGGTTCGGGTCGGACGGGCACAGGAACGCCGGCACGACGGTGCCCGCCGCCGCCCCGTTGCCGTTGGTGATCGGGTCGCCGACGACCGACGCGATGGTGGCGTTGCTGTTCTGCCACGGCGAGCCCGGGGTGGTGCCGGTCACCGCGCTGGCCTGTTGCAGGTTGAACTGGCGGAACAGGTTGTCCTGTTCCAGGTACGGCAGCAGCAGGGCGAGGCCGTTGGAGTTGTAGATGGTGGCCTCGCCGGGGCCGCCGGCGGCCGACCCGCACCACGAGTAGTTGGTCCCGGCCGGCGGCAGTTTGCCGTTCGCGTTCTCGTAGTTGTGCAGGGCCAGCCCGATCTGCTTCATCTTGTTTTGACAGCTCATGCGTGCGGCGGCATCGCGGACCTTCTGGACGGCCGGCAGCAACAACCCGATGAGGATCGCGATAATGGCGATCACGACCAACAACTCGATCAGCGTGAAGCCGCGCGGGCGGCTTCGGGAATGAAGACGGGCCATCTCGACACCCCGAAAAAAGTGCGGGCGACGCGGGCAGGAGGAGAGTTGGAGAATTGAATTGAACCCGCGTGGCGAACCCGGTGCAAGCGGAAAAGTGGCGCGTGTTACACAGCCCGCGGACTCACGGGGCGAACGCGCCGGCCCCGACGCCGAAGTAGCGGCACAGCTTGCCGATCTGGGTGCGGTTCAGCTTCCTCTTGCCGGCCAGCACCTCGGAAACGGTCGATTCCGCGATCCCGGCACCCTTTGCGGCTTGCGCCTGGGTGACGCCCTTCGCTTCGATGAGGAAGCGGAGCATGTCCGCGTTGCCGACCGGCTTCACCGGCACCGCGGCGGCCTCGTAGCCTTCGACCAAGTCGCTGAGCACGTCGAGGTAATCTTGTTCCGGCGCGGACAGTTCGCTCTGGTCGATGAGCGAGTCAACGACCGCGACGGCCGCGCCGAGGTCGGCGTCGGTGCGCAGCGGGCGCAGCGGGAACGCCCGGACCAGTTCGAGGTAGCGGTCTTCGCTCGCTCCGTAGAGCGCGCGCGTCGAAGTCGTGTCGCGGGTCTCGGCCATGCTCACTCGTCTTTCCAGGGTCACGCCCGCGGGTTGAGTTGGGGGTCGTCGAACAGGTCGGCGAGCGGCAGGGCGAACCCGGGCAGCACCGCGCCGCCGTCGAGCGCGTCGGCGGCGGTGAGCAGCGTGTGGGCCGTCGGCCCGGTGTACACGGCGACGGTGCGGGCGTCCGGGTCGATCTCCCACACCAGTTTCGTACCGGCCGCGAAATACTCCGCCCGCTTGCGGGCCAGTTCGGCGCGGGTGTTGCCCTCCGACACGACCTCGACCGCGAGGTCCGGCGCGTACGCCCCGACCCGTTGGAGGTGCGCGTCGGCGGTCGGCAGGCTGGCCCAGGCGGTGAACGACACGTCCGGCAGCCGGTTCTGACCCGGCTTGAGCCGCAGGATGGTGCCCGGCGCGCCGACCACGCCCAGCCGGTTCGCCCGCACGTGCGCCATCAGGAACGCGATCAGCGACGCGGCGAGAAACCCTTCGCACTGGCCCATCGCCTTCTCCACGAGGATGCCGTCGATCAGCTCGGTCAACCGCTTCGGCTCGCCGGCCGCGGCGCGGAGGACGTCGGCCTCGGTCGCCGGCCGCGGCAGCCAGATGATCCGCTCGGGCGGGATGTCGCCGAGCCGGCGGGCGATGTCCGCGAACGTCTCGTGCGGGGCGTCCGGGCGGTCGGCGGCGGGCGGTTCGGCGGTCGCGGCGGTCATGGCACCCTCCTCACGCGCACATCCTACCGCGCGGGCGAACGGCGGTACAATGTCCGCTCACCCCGCGAGCCGCTGCCATGAACCACCCCGCGATGCGCCCCCCGCTCCTCACCGCCGATCTGCCCGGCACCGGCGGGCGCATCCGCGCGCGCGACGACGACTTCGAGGTCGAGGAGGTGCCGTCGTACGAGCCGTGCGGCAGCGGCGACCACCTGTTCCTGTGGATCGAGAAGCGGGGCGTGGCGCCGGAGTTCTTCGCCCGCGAGATCGCCGCCCGGCTCGGCACGCACCCGGGCAACGTCGGCACCGCCGGCCTCAAGGACCGGCACGCGGTCACCCGGCAGTGGGTCAGCGTGCCCAAAGAGTGCGAGCTCCGCATCGCCAAGCTCGACGCCGAGAACGTCCGCGTCCTCAAGACCGGGCTGCACACCAACAAGCTCAAGCCCGGGCACCTTCGCGGCAACCGGTTCCGCATCCTGATTCGCGACGCCGACCGCAATTCAGATGTGGAGAAGGTGCTGGACCGCGTCCGCACGCAGGGACTGCCGAACTTCTACGGCCCGCAGCGGTTCGGGCGGGACGGCGGGACGGTCGATCTCGGCCTGCAGTGCCTCGCCGGCAAGGCCCCGCGGCGCGTCCGGCCGTTCCTGTTCCGGTTCGCCCTCTCCGCGGTGCAGTCGCTGCTGTTCAACGACTACCTCGCCCGCCGGATGCGCGACGGGCTGTTCCGCACCGTCCTCGACGGCGACGTGATGACGAAATGGCCGTTCGGCGGCATGTTCGTGGCGAAGGACGTGCCCGCGGAGCAGGCCCGGTTCGACGCCCGCGAGACGGTCACCGCCGGGCCGATGTTCGGCAAGAAGACGTACCCGGCCGAGGGGCCGGCCGCGGAGCGCGAAGCCGCGGTGCTGAACGACAACGGCCTCTCGATCAACTCGTTCGGCGGGTTCGGCAAGCTGGTGCTGGGCACGCGGCGGCAGAACCTCATCTACATCGACGACCTGACCGCGGCGTGGGAGCCGGACGGGCTGCGGTTGGGCTTCACGCTCCCGGCGGGCAGCTACGCGACGGTGCTGCTGGCCGAGGTGATGAAGACCGACATTGCGGCCGACCCCGACGCCGAGGAGGATGACGGCGAGCAGTGAGCCGCGGGGGTTACGCCCATGTGGATCGGCGAGACGTCGTTCTGCGACCTGATGTGCTTCGCGTTCGCGCCGGACGGGTCGGCGGTGTACACCGGGGACGGCGCCGGCGCCGTGCTCGCCTGGGACCGGCACACCGGCGAGTGCGCCGAACTGCTCGCCCCCCAACCGCTCCCGCAGCGGCAGTCGATCTGGTCGCTCGCGGTCGGCCGCGGCGGGTCGCGGCTGTTCGTGCCGCGGCGCGGGCACGTCCGCGTTCTGGAACTGCCCGGCGGCAAGACCGCCGGCCGCCTCCTTCGCACGGCCGACGTCTTTCCCACCGCCGCGAGTTCCGCCGACGGCCGGCTGATCGCGACCGCGACCAACCGCGAGGGCGTCGCGGTGTGGGACGCGGAGACGCTGGAGCGGGTCGAACTGGCCGGCCCGCTCGGCGTGGTGAAACAGGTTGTGGCCGTCGCGTTCGCCGAGGACGCCGCGCACCTGCTCGTCGTCCGCCGGCCGTCGGCGTACCCGGCGGTCGCGGTGTGGGACACGACGACCGGCGAGGTGGCGCGGGCGCTGGCGACCACCAACGTCCGCTATCCGCTGTTCGCGGTCTCGGCCGACGGCCGCACGTTCGCGGCGGTCGATGCGGCGGCCGCGGACACGGTCTGGGTGTGCGACGCGGCGACCGGGGCCGAGCGGGTGCGGGTCCGGCACGCCCGGCCGGTCGCGGGGCTGGCCCTTCACCCGGCCGGCACCTTCCTGGCCGTCACCGACGGCACGCGCGACGTGACGCTGTGGGGCACGGCCACCGGGGCGAAAGCGGCCGCGTGGAACTGGGGCATCGGGAAGGTGCGGCCGGTCGCGTTCGCCCCGGACGGGCTGACGTGCGCCGTCGGCGGCGCGGGCAAGCTCGCGGTGTTCGACGTGGACCTGTGAGGGGCCGGCCATGTGGGTTCAGAAACTGGGCGGCGGCGGGGTGATCGGGCTGGCGTACTCGCCGGACGGCGGCACTCTGTACACCACCGACGGCGGCGGGTGGCTGACTGCGTGGGACGTGGCCGCCCGCGCCGGCAAGCGGCTGTTCCGGGTGCGGCCGAACGAGCGGTACTACGCCCGCGCGATCCTGATGTGCGGCGGGCGGTACGCGGTCATCCCGGTGCCCGGCACCGCGCGCGTCTGGGACACCGCCGCCGGCGAGTTGCTGCCGGACCCGCCGCCGGGCCTGTACGCCAAAACCCTCTGTCCGGCCGCCGCCCGGCCCGCGGTGTACTACCTGAACGCCGATCGCACTGCCATCGACGCGTACGACGTCACGACCGGGGTGGCGGCGCGGCTGTTCCCCGCCCCGGTCCCGTCGGGCGTGCTGTTCGCCGACGTGTCGCCCGACGGCACCGCCGCCGTCCTGCTGACCGCCGACCGCCAGTCCCTGCTCGCCCGGGCCGACGGGACGGTGACCCCGCTGGCCAGGCCGTTCGACGCGGCCGGCCGGTTCTCGCCCGACGGCCGGTTGCTGCTGTGGATGACGTTCAACCGCCTCCAGGCGTGGGACGCGGCCACCCTGGCGGTGCGCGGCGACGCGGCGTGCCACTCGCCGTACACGCTGTGCGCGTTCAGCCCGACCGCGCCCGTGTTCGCGGCGCTGAACCCGGCGCGACAACTGACCCTGTTCGGCCTCGACACCGGCGCGCCGCTCCGCTCGCTCGACTTCGCGCTCGGCCGGCACGTGCAGTGCGCCGCCTTCTCGCCCGACGGCCTGACGTGCGCCGTCGGCGGCAGCAACAAGCAGTTCGCGGTGTTCGACGTGGACGTGTGAGGAACCGTCATGTGGGTACAACGCACGGGCGGCGGGGTCGGGCGGGTGGCGTACTCGGCCGACGGGCGGACGCTGCTCACCCACGACGGCGGCGGGTGGGTGTACGCGTGGGACGTCGCCGCCCGGACGCGGCGGAAGCTGTTCCCGCTCGACCACAACGACCGCGGCAGCGTGTACGGGTTCTTCGTCGCGGGCGACTACCTGGTCCTCGCGCCGAGCGGGCGCACCCGCGTGTGGGACCTGAAGGCGGACGCGTTCCACCCCGCGTTTCCCGAGTCCCCCGGCTACGGGTACGCGCGCCCGGCCGCGGCCGGCGCGGTGGTGCATTACATCCGCAAGGACCGCACGGGCGTGGACACCTACGACGTACCGACCGGGCGCCTGGTGCGCGCGATCGACGCCCCGCCCGGCGTGGGGCCGGTGTCCGACTTCGCCGTCGCGCCGAACGGCGACGCGGTGATGGTGGACGGCGCGGCCCGCGCCGCGATGCTCCGCGCGGACGGGGAGGCGGTCGCCCTGCCGAATTTCTACGGCAGCGGCATCCGCTTCTCGCCCGACGGGGCGGCGCTACTGTGGCCTTACAACGGCGTTCAGATCTGGAACGCGGCCGACCTGTCCGTGCGGGTCGAGAAGGTGCCGTGCAACAGCTCGCACTCCGTCCTCGCGCTCCACCCGACGAGGCCGGTGTTCGCGGCCCGGGACGACGCCCGCAACCTGGTCCTGTTCAGCCTCGACACCGGCGAACCGCTCCGCACCCTCGACCTCGGCATCGGCTTCGTGAAGAGCATCGCGTTCTCGCCGGACGGCCTGACGTGCGCCGTCGGCGGCTGGAGCAAGCAGTTCGCGGTCATCGACCTCGACCTCTGACGGCCGCGCGATCACCTTTTCGCCGTCCGCGTGTCCTTTTGGGGAGCCGCGAAGGAGAACGACGCCATGCCGGACCCGCGAAAAGAGCTTCTGTGCGACCGCGACGACCTGTTCGTCGTCCACGACTTCCTCTCGGAAGCCGAGTGCGACTACTACACAACCCTCAGCGAGTCGGTGGGTTACGGCGACGCGCCCATCAGCACGATGGGCGGCCCGGTGATGCGGAAGGACATCCGCAACAACGACCGCGTGATGATCGACGACCCGCGCATCGCGGCTGAAATGTGGGAGCGGCTGCGGCCGTTCTTCCCGGAGCGATTGCAGTTCTGGCTGCCGACCGGGCTGAACGAGCGGTGGCGGTTCTACCGGTACGACCCCGGGCAGCAGTTCGACTGGCACTTCGACGGGGCGTACGAGCGGTCGCCGCTGGAGCGGAGCGCGTTCACGTTCATGATCTACCTCAACGGCGGGATCGCGGGCGGGGCGACGGAGTTCAACCTGAAGACGCACGGCCGCGTGCGGGACGACGACCCGATCTTGCGGGTGCAACCGGAGGCGGGCAAGGCGCTGGTGTTCACGCACCGCATCCTGCACCGCGGCGCGCCGGTGGCCGCCGGCCGCAAGTACGTGATGCGGACGGACGTGATGTGCTGCTGGGCGGAGTAGGCGAAGTGAGTGTTGCGGCGACGTGCCAACGGCAGTATGATGGTTGCGGCCGTACCGGAGTTGCCCATGCCCTTCGAAACGACTTGCCCGAACGCGGCGTGCTCTCGGCGGTATTCCGTCGCGGAGTCGATGACCGGCCGACCGGTACGGTGTACCGCGTGCGGGGAAACGTTCGTCGCGAGCGAGACGATCGAGCAACGGCCGCCCGCTCCGCAGCCCGCCTCGCCCGCCCTCGCCGCCGTCGGCCGGTTCGTCGTGCGCAAGCGACTCGGGGCGGGAGCGTTCGGCACCGTGTACCGCGCCTACGACCCGCAGTTGGACCGCGATGTCGCGTTGAAGGTGCCGAACGCCGGGGTGATGACCGACGCCCGGCGCGTCGAGCGGTTCCTGCGGGAGGCGAAGGCGGCGGCGAACCTGCGGCACCCGCACATCGTCCCGGTGTTCGACGCCGGCCGGCACGGCGATTCGTACTACATCGCGAGCGCGTTCATCGCCGGCAAGCCGCTGGCCGACACCATTCCCGAGGCCGGCGACGACTTCCGCCGCGCCGCGCGCGTCGTCCGTGAGCTGGCCGAGGCGCTCGCCTACGCACACGAGCAGGGCATCGTCCACCGCGACGTGAAGCCGGCGAACCTGATGCTGGACGGCCAAGACCGCGTCCACCTGATGGACTTCGGGCTGGCGTCACGCCAGGACGAAGCCTCCCGCCTGACCAACGACGGGGCGGTGATGGGGACGCCGTCGTACATGAGTCCCGAACAGGCCCGCGGGCAGAAGGGGGAGGCGCAGCCGGCCGCCGACCAGTACGCGGCCGGCTGCGTCTTGTACGAACTGCTGACCGGCCGCCCCCCGTTCAACGGCCCGCCGGCGGTGGTGATCGCGGCCGTGCTCACGACCGAACCGGACCCACCGCGGAAGTACCGCCCGGGCGTGCCCGCGGACCTCGAGACGATCTGCTCGAAGGCGATGTCCAAGAGGCCGGAGGACCGCTACCCCGACTGCCGGGTGCTGGCCGACGACCTCCGCCGGTGGCTGGACGGCGAGCCGATCGCGGCCCGGCGGGCGAGCGCGGCCGAGCGGGCGGCGCGGTGGGTGCGGAAGAACCCCGCCGCGGCCACGGCGGGCGTGGTGACGACGGCCGCGGGCGTGCTGGCGGTGGTCGCGGCGGCGCTGGGGGTGATGTACCAGAATGCCGACCGGCTGCGGGCGGCCGCGGTCGAGGAGCAGGCGAAGGCGGAGCGGGCGGAGGCGATCGCCACCGGCGCGCGGCGCGAGGCCGAGCGGCAGCGGGCCGCCGCGGCCGCCGCCGGCGGGGTCGCGGTCCAGGCGCGCGACGCCCTCGCCGCGGCGCGGGAGACGTTGGCCCGGGTCGAGTACGGCCGCACCATGCAGGTCGCCCACCAGGAGTGGCGGGAGGGCAACGTCGGGGCCAGTCGCCGACTGCTCGAGGCGACGCGGCCCGACCTGCGCGGGTGGGAGTGGCGCTACCTCGACCGGCTGTGTAACGCCGACGAAATGACGCTCCGGCACGACGGCGACGTGTGGGCCGTGTCGTTCAGCCCGGACGGCACCCGCATCCTCACCGGCGGGCGCACAGCGCGGGTGTGGGACGCCAAGACCGGCAAGGTGCGACTGAATATTGAGGGCTCCGGCCCGGGCACCAATTGCGCCGCGTACAGCTCCGACGGGACCCGGATCGTGACCGGCAACCAGCGGCAGGCGGTGAAGGTGTGGGACGCGGTCGCGGGTGTCGAACTGGCGTCGCTGAAGGGGCACACCGGGCACGTCCTCGCGGTCGCGTTCAGCCCGGACCGCGGCCGCATCGTCACCGCCGCGACCGACGGGACGACGCGGGTGTGGGACGCCAACACCGGGGCCGAGGTGTACCGGCTCAACGCCGCCGGCGCGGCCCGCGCGTCGTTCAGCCCGGACGGCACCCGCATCCTCACCACCGGCGGACACCGAGACCCGCAGGATCAACTCGTGGCGAAGGTGTGGGACGCCGCCACCGGGGCGGAACTGCTGGCGCTGAAGGGGCACCTCCGGTCGGTCGGCGCGGCCGTGTTCAGCCCGGACGGCTCCCGCGTCGTGACCGGCAGTATGGACGGCACGGCGCGCGTCTGGAACGCCAGGACCGGGGCGCACGTGCTCACCCTGTGGGGGCACACCGGGGCCGTCAGCGGGGTCGCGTTCAGCCCCGACGGGGGCCGCGTCGTGACCGCCGGCGAGGACCGCACGGCGCGGGTGTGGGACGCCAAGACCGGGGCCGAGGTGCTCGTCTTGCGCGGGCACGCCGACACGGTGTACGCGGCCGCGTTCAGCCCGGACGGCTCCCGCGTCGTGACCGGCAGTATGGACGGCACGGCGAAGGTGTGGGACGCGCGGGCCGGGGCCGAGTTCCGCCCGAACGCCGCCGGCGGCGCGTCGTTCACCGCCGACGGCACCCGCACCGTTTCGCACAGTTCCAATCAGGTCGGTGCGGTCTACGACGCGCACACCGGTCGGATGCTCACCACGCTCAAGGGCCACACCGACCGCGTCGCCGGCGCGGCGCTCAGCCGGGACGGCGCGTGGGTCGTGACCGCCGGCCTGGACAACGTGGCGAAGGTGTGGGACGCGCGGACCGGGGCCGAGGTCGCCACCCTCCGCGGCCACACCAACGGGGTGCTCTCCTGCGCGTTCAGCCCGGACGGGGCGCACGTCGTCACCGGCAGCTACGACCGCACGGCGCGTGTCTGGGACGCCAAAACTGGGGCCGAGTTGTTCGCCCTCAAGGCGTACACGATCCAGGGTAGCACGGCGCTCTTCAGCCCGGACGGGGCGCACCTGCTGACGGCCGGCGGGGGCGTCAAGGTGTGGGACGCGAAGACCGGGGTGGAGCGACTGGAACTTAAAGGTGCGGGGTCGGAGGTCGATTGCGCCGCGTACGCCGCCGACGGCGGGAGAATCGTTACCGGGTCGCGCGACGGGGCGGCGCGGGTATGGGACGCGAAGACGGGGGCCGAGTTGCTGGTGCTGAAGGGGCACACCGGGCCGGTCCACGCGGCCGGCTTCAGCCCGGACGGGGCGCGGATCGTCACCGGCAGTCTGGACCGGACCGCGCGGGTGTGGGACGCGGCCAGCGGTGCGGAGTTGCTCGCCCTCAAATCGCCCAATCAGGTCATGGACGTCGCGTTCGCCCCGGACGGCGAGCGACTGTTCGTCTTCGGCCGCGCCTACGACGCCCGCCCGTTCGCCGACACGCTCCGCGAACTCCGCTCGGGCAAATAGCCGCGCCCGCTACCGACCTTCCGATTTCCCGCCGGCGCGCGTACAATCTCCAGGTTGGTGTACGCACGCACGTCTCCCTGGAGAGCGCCGATGGGGAAGTTCCAACTCACCACCGACTACGCGCCCGCCGGCGACCAGCCGAAGGCCATCGAGCAACTCACCCGCGGGTTCGAGGGCGGCAAGCAACTCCAGGTGCTGCTCGGCGCCACCGGCACCGGCAAGACGTTCACCGCGTCCTGCATGATCGAGAAGATCGCCAAGCCCACTCTTGTGCTCGCCCACAACAAGACGCTCGCCGCCCAGCTCTACAAGGAGTTCAAGGGGTTCTTCAAGAACAACGCGGTCCACTACTTCGTCAGCTACTACGACTACTACCAGCCGGAAGCGTACATCCCGCAGCGCGACATCTACATCGAAAAAGACTCGAGCATCAACGAGAACATCGACCGCCTCCGGCTCGCCGCGACGTCCGCACTCGTCAGCCGCGAAGACGTCATCATCGTCGCCAGCGTGTCCTGCATTTACGGCCTCGGTAGCCCGAGCGACTACAAGCGGATGATGGTCTACATCCGCAAGGGCGAGACGCTCGACCGCGACAACACCCTCCTGCGGCTCATCGACATCCAGTACAAGCGGAACGACATCGCGTTCGAGCGCGGCACCGTCCGCGTCCGCGGCGACACCATCGACGTGTGGCCGGCCAGCGAAGAGTACGCGTACCGCATCGAACTGTTCGGGGACGAGGTGGACGCGCTGTCGGTCATTCACCCGGTGAGCGGCGAAACGCTCAGGCCGCTCGACGACCTCTACATCTACCCGGCCAAGCACTTCGTCACCCCCGAGGAGCGCGTTCAAGCGGCCATCAAGGGAATCGAGGGCGAGTTGGCCGCCCGGTTGGAGCAGTTCAAGACTGAAGGCAAGCTGCTCGAAATGGAGCGCCTGAAGGCGCGCACCCGCTACGACCTCGACATGCTCCGCGAGGTCGGCTACTGCTCCGGCATCGAGAACTACGCCCGGTGGTTCAGCGGCCGTAACCCGGGCGAAGCCCCGTACACGCTCATCGACTTCTTCCCCGAAGACTTCTTCCTGGTGGTGGACGAGTCGCACGTCACGTTGCCGCAAGTCCGCGGCATGTACTTCGGCGACCAGTCGCGCAAGCAGACGCTCGTGGAGCACGGGTTCCGGCTGCCGAGCGCCCTCGACAACCGCCCGCTCAAGTTCGACGAGTTCGAGAAGCGGCTGACGCGGTGCCTGTGCCTGTCCGCGACGCCGGCTCCGTACGAACTGGAGAAGGCCGGCGGCGAGGTGGTCGAGCAGGTGATCCGGCCGACCGGGCTGGTGGACCCGGTCATCCACATCAAGCCGGCCCGCGGGCAGGTGAAGGATTTGGAAGCGGAGGTGCGCGTCCGTGCCGCCCGCGAGGAGCGGGCGCTCGTGACCGTTCTCACGAAGCGGATGTGCGAGGACTTGACGACGTACTTCCGCGACGCCGGGTTGCGGTGCAAGTGGCTGCACTCCGAACTCGACGCCATCGAGCGCATCCAGATCTTGCGCGAACTCCGCGAAGGGCAGTTCGACGTGCTGGTCGGCGTGAACCTGCTCCGCGAGGGTCTGGACCTGCCGGAAGTGTCGCTCGTCGCCATTCTCGACGCCGACAAGGAGGGGTTCTTGCGGTCGGAGAAGTCGCTGATTCAGACGATGGGCCGGGCGGCGCGGAACGTGAACGCGGAGGTGATTCTGTACGCGGACACGATGACCGAGTCGATGAACAAGGCGATCACGGAGACGAACCGGCGGCGCGCGATCCAGCAGGCGTACAACCTCGAGCACGGGATCACGCCGCAGACGGTGAAGTCGGCGATCAAGAACGAGATCGAGGACGAGATCGAGGCGCACCAGATGGCGCAGGCGGCCGCGACCGGGGCGACGGCGGCCGCGGAGGACTACATCACGGTGGAGTACGTGCAGGGGCTGTATTCGGAGATGCTGGAGGCGGCGAAAGGGTTGGACTTCGAGCGGGCGCAGGCGTTGCGCGACCAGATCGTGAAGCTGGAGGGCGAGCTGAAGAAGAAGCACGGCGACGCGGCCCCGCCGAGCGTGTTCAGCAACAAGACGGTGCCGGTGAGCGTGCCCCAACCGGCCAAGAAGAAGGGCAAGTGGAAGAAGGCGTGAGCGGGGCCGGTGAAGAGATTACGAAGCGCTTACGCTCGGCAGTCCTTCGCGGTGAGGATGGCGGTCATCGGATGAACCGCCTGTGACCTCCCTGGGAGTAGCCGGGGTGGGTTCTTCGATCGGAATACACTTCCGAAAATCTTTGTGAACGCCCGTTGACATCGTCGTCGGTGCAGTAAATAATGCCACTAGATACTTACGTCTATGTTCTTCTGCCACATTCGAGGTGGCCTATGCCCGCGTTGACACCGACCTCACTTCCCGCTCCACCGCTGCCGCTTTCCGCCGAATTGCGTGCCGAGGTCGCCTACCGCCGCGCTCGCGGTGCGTCGTGGGACGCGGTCGGCGCGGCGCTCCAACTCGACGCCGACGCGCTCCGCCGCGCCGCGACCACCGACCCGCTGTTCGCCGCGGCGCTGGAGCGGGAGTGGGCGGACGCGGTGCGCGAGGGCGAGGCCGACGCGCTGCGGCGGCTCCGTAAGCTGACCGAGAGCGAGGACGAGCAGGTGGCGCTGCGGGCCGCGACGGTGCTGGTGCGGTACGCGATGGAAGGTCGCCGCGACGAGGGCCGTCGCAAGCCGGCCCCGCCGCGCACCCCGCCGGCCGCGCCAAAGGCCGCGCCGACCGCGCCGGGCGTTCGTGACCGCTCCGGCCGCACCCCGCCGCCGGTCGAGCCGGCCCGCGTCGTGCCGATGGGCTGACGCCGCGCTTTCGAAGGAGATTTCGCATGGCGTGTCCCGGCCAACCGCCCGAAGAGGGCGAACACGTCGTCACGACGGGTTCCGGGATCGATCACGTTCGGTATCGCCCCGGGATGTACATCGGCGACACCGGCGCTCGCGGGCTGACTTACCTGCTGTTCAGCCTCGTCAGCGAGTCGCTGGCGGAGGTCGCGGCGGGCCGCGGGAACGAGGTGCGCGTCATCCTCCGCGCCGACGGCTCGGCCGAGGTATCCGACGACGGCCGGCCGATGCCGAACGTCGAAGCGGCCTTCACGGAGTTCAACGCCGGCGGACGCGGCGACGTTTCCCCGTATCAATCTCGGACTGGAGTTCATGACGGCACATACTTTGTCGCCAACGCGCTGTCCGAGCGGCTGACGGTCGTGGCGCGGGCGGCCGGGAGTGCCTACACGCACGCGTTCCGCCGCGGGGTGACGGACGCGGCGTTTCCGAACGCCGGGCCGCCCGACGGTAACGAACTGACGGTCACGTTCCGCCCTGACCCGGACATCTTCGGCGCGGCACAGTTCGACCCGGCGGAAGTGCGCGAGCGCCTGCGGGAACTCGCGTTCCTGCACAGCGGCGTGCGGTTCGCGTTCACCGACGCGAGCGGCACGCGGGACGTGTTCGAGTGCGGCGACGGCATCCGCGCGTTCCTCGAACACCTGACCGCCGCCCGCGCGCCGCTGCACGACGCGCTCATCGTCCGCGGCGAGGACGCCGGCGTGCGGTACGAGATCGGGCTGCGGTGGTGCGCGGCCGCGGGCGAGGTGCGGTCGTTCGTCAACGGCGGCCGGACAGCCGGCGGGACGCACGAACGCGGGGCGCTGGCCGGGGCCGTCGCCGGACTGCGCGCCGCCCTCCCGCTCGCCGCGTCGGACGGCTTCAAAGCCGACGACCTGCGTGCCGGGCTGACCGCGGTCGTGTCGGTGTGGCTGCGCGAGCCGCGGTTCATGGGCGCGATGCGGACCGAACTCGGCAACGCGGAAGTGGAAGGGGTGGTGCGGTCGGCGGTGCGGGCGGGCGTGGGCGCGTACTTCGCGGCCGAACCCGCCGACGCTGCGAAGGTGCTGGAGGCGGTGACGGCCGAACGCGATGCGCGCGACGGGAAGTGATCCGCTACCGCGCCAACTCGTCTTCACCTCCCCCTCAAGGGGGAGGTGAAGACGAGTTGGCACGCCACGAGCGCTACCGCACGAACTTGCTCACGGTCATCAGGAACTCGGCGTTGGACTTGGTCTTGGTGAGCTGCTTCACCATGCCCTCCATCGCCTCGATCGGTTTCATCTGCATGAGGCTCCGCCGCAGCAGGGTGATCTGCTCCAGCATCTCGGGCGGCAGCAGCCGCTCCTCCTTGCGGGTGCCGCTCGCGCCGAGGTCGATGGCCGGGTAGACGCGGCGCTCGGCCAGCCCGCGGTTGAGCACCAGTTCCATGTTCCCGGTGCCCTTGAACTCCTGGAAGATGACCTCGTCCATCCGCGACCCGGTTTCGATCAGCGCGGTGCCCAGGATGGTCAGCGTGCCGCCCTCGTCGAACGCCCGGGCCGCGCCGAACAGCCGCTTCGGCACGTCCAGCGCCTTGGAGTCGACGCCGCCGCTCATCGTGCGACCGCTGCCGGCCGTCTTGTTGTACGCCCGGGCCAGGCGGGTCAGGCTGTCGAGCAGCACGAGCACGTCGCGGCCCTGCTCGGTCAGCCGCTTGGCCCGCTCGATCACCAGCTCGGCGAGCCGGGTGTGGCTGGCGGTGTTCTGGTCGGAGCTGGACGCGATCACCTCGACCGGGGTGGGCGCCCGGCCGCCGGCCGGCTCGCCCTCGGGCGGCTTGCGGACGATGCTCCGCTTGATGTCGGTCACCTCCTCCGGCCGCTCGTCGATCAGGAGGATCATCAGGTGCATGTCCGGGTGGTTGGCCATGACGGCCTGGGCGATGTGCGACAGCAGCACCGTCTTGCCGCTGCGGGGCGGGGCGACGATCAGCCCGCGCTGCCCCTTGCCGATGGGGGTGAACATGTCCATGACGCGGGTGGTGAGCGGCTCGGGGCCGGTCTCCAGCCGGATCCACTTGGTCGGATCGACCGGGGTGAGTTCGTCCCACGGCCGGCGGCGGTAGGTCTTGGGGTCGGCGCCTTCGATCTCGGTGACGGCGGCGAGGCGCGGCCCCTGCCCGCGGCGCGGCGGCTCGAGGGTGCCGGTGAGCAGCACGCCCTCGCCCAGGTTCAGCTTCTGGATGAGCTGGGAGGGCACGTACGGGTCGGCCTGCGTGGCGGCGTAGTTCTTGGCCGGGTTGCGGAGGAACCCGTGCCCGCGTTGATGCATCTCCAGCACGCCGGACGCGCTGCTGCGGGGTTCGGACATTGCGGAACTCTACTCTCGTGTGCCGGCCGGGGCGTCCGCGGGGTCGCGGGGGCCGGGCGGCGTTCGGGCGCGAATGGAACGGCGATCGGGAGCGGAGACAGGGGTGCGAGCACCGGCCGTGCCGTCGGTAAGCGGATTTATCCTATCCGACCGCCGGGCGGAACGCGAGAGGGAATCGCACGCGATTCGCTCGCCGCCCGCGGGTTGGCGGGCCGGGCGGCCGGTTCAAAAGTCGTTACGGGCTGGCGCTCGGTGGGGCCGGTTGGCCGTCCGCGTCCAGAGCACGGAGTACGTCAAGAAATTCGCTCAACCGGTCGTAAGCGTCGCGGGGCCGCACTTCGTCGGCCGGGCGCATTTCGGGACGCCGGCCGTGCGCGACCCAATTCCGCCACCGCCGGATCTGGTTCACCTGTTCGATGAGGTGACTGTGGTCGTTGGAGATCTTGAACGCCTCCAGCAGTCGGCCGAAGCTTCCGTGCTCGACGGCCTCCTCGACGTCTCGGCAGGCCTTTTGCAGGCTGGGGTGTTTGAGCCGACTGATTTCCGGAGCGAGTTGGGCCTTGAGGTGGTCGCGGACGACCGCCTCGAACGCCGAGAACAGGACGAGAATGGCCAGGTCGTCGTGCTCGTTGGTGACGGTGCCGGCGTCGCGAGACAGATCGATCGCTTCGACATCGCGGAGGACGTTGTCCTTCGCCACCCGATCGACCCACGCGTCGCCCTGGCCCCACGGAAACTCGCCCCAGAATTTGGCGAGGTGGGCGAGCCGCTTCATCCCGTTGTACACGGCCTCGTACCACGACCAGGCTTCTTCCAGCGTCCTCATCAGAAAGATTCCCGGACGACGGCTTCGAACCGGTCCGCGTCCAGCGGCACCACGTCGTTCCCGCCCGCCCGGAGGTTTTCAAACTCCTTCTGGATGTACCAATTCCCGTCGGACAGGCGGAACAGGTAGCACGTCCGCCCGCCGAGACCGCGGAGCTGAACCCCGCCCTGGACGCGCTCCGGCGTCTGTTGACCGGGGCGGCGAACCGTGGCGGCCATGAACCGTGCCATCGGCTCGAACTGTATGCTCCGATCGACGAGCGTGAGCCGAAGCACGGGGACCGTATAGTTCCCGAATGCCAGTTCGGGGCCGGGGATTTGCTCGATGACGCGCTCGATGAGGTTCTCCGGGTCGCAAGCCGCCAGCCAGCGCTGCATCTGGTCGTACAGGCCGTTCAGCGAGTCGACCCACTCGCGGAGCAGCGCGCGCCGTTTGGCCTTCTCGGCTTTCAGCGCCTCGGATTCCGTTTTCAGGTATTCGGCCAGCACGCCCATATCGCACCTCCCCGGGCTGTCGCCGCTATTCTACTTCCCCTCGCGGGCGTTGAACTCGAGCTTCCAGCGGCTCTTGCCGTCGCGGGACTGGAGCCACAGCTCCAACTGCCCGACCGCGGTCACCTTGCTGTGCAGGTGCACCGGCACCACGCTCCCGCCGGCCGCCCCGCCCTTCGCCTCCAGGGTCGTCTTCACCGGCGAAAGTTCATCGACCTGGCCCTCCCACTCTTCGACCACCGTGCCCGGGGAGTCGTCGCGGCGCACCGTCGAGCCGAGGAAGCGGAACTCGGCCTCGGTGCCGACCCGCACGCCGACCTCGTAACTCGGGACGTCGGCCTCGGTGCCCTCTTCCATCCCGAACGGGGCCACGCAGATGGCCTTGATCGGCGGCGCGAACCCGGGCACCGCGGGCATGTTGGTTTCGACCCCGATGTAGTACGCGCGGGCCGTCCCGCCTCGAATCCGCACCCCGCGACCGCGCTTCACCAGCCCGTAGTAGGCCGCGCCGCGGGCGACCGCCAGGTCGAGGTCCGCGCCGGCCAACTCGCGCGTCGCGTCGGCCTTCGCCGACTTCGCCCACGCCCCGAGCACGCCGAGCAAGCGGTTGCGGAGCGCGTCGGACTTGAACACCCCGCCGTTGAACAGGATCGCGCCCGGCACCCCGGATGCGTCGCCCTTTCGCTTCTTGCCGCCCGCCGGGGCTTCGCGGGTTGCGAGCGCTTCCGCCTGGCGCCACAGGAACGACGCGAGGTGCCGCGTGATGCCCGGGTCGGCTACGTACGGCAGCCCGAGTTCGGCCAGCCCGGAGCTGCGCCCCTGCGACGGCACCGCGTCCCGCGCACATTCAGGGAAGAAGCCGTCTACCAGCACTTTCTCGACGTCGCCGCGGGCCAGTTCGTGCTTGATCGTGCCGCCGACGATGCTCCGCCCCTTGCCCAGCACCGTGACCGGCGCGGTCTGCAGCTTCGGCCGGGTGAACAGCTCCTCCTTCGCGCCGCGGCACGCGTAGGTGAGTTGCACCATCTGCCCGGCGTCGAGCTTGGTGCCCTTCGCGCCGATCGCCTGCGCCGCGTGGTGGGCGAGCGTCAGGTCCATGTTGTCGCCGCCGAGCAAGAGGTGGTCGCCCACCGCCAACCGCGTCAGCGCGAGGTTGCCGTCCTCCTCGCCGACCTCGATCAGCGTGAAGTCGGTGGTGCCGCCACCGACGTCCGCGACCAGCACGAGTTCGCCCACCGACACCTGCTTGCGCCACTCGTCGCCGGTGCGGTCGAGCCACGCGTAGAACGCGGCCTGCGGCTCTTCGAGCAGCGTGAGGTTCTCGAACCCGGCGGCGCGGGCGGCCTCGACGGTCAGTTCCCGCGCCCCGGCGTCGAACGACGCGGGCACCGTCAGCACGATCTCCTGCACCTCCAACCGGTTCGCCGGCACGTCCTTCGCAATCTGGTAGTTCCAGGCTTCGGCGATGTGCTTCAGGTAGCGGGTGGTGGCATCAACGGGCGAGACCTTCCGCGCGCCGCTGTCCGGGGCGCGGTGCGGCAGGATCGGCGCTTTCCGGTCCACGCCGGGGTGGCACAGCCACGACTTGGCACTCGCCACGAGCCGCGTCGGCACCTGCGAGCCGAACGCCCGGGCGAACTCGCCCACGGCATAGTCGCGTTTGGAATCCCAGGGGAGTTTCAGAGCGCCGGCCGGCTGCTCACCGTCACCGGGGAGGTACAAGAAGGAGGGAAGCAGCGGCCGCTCCTCGACCGCCCCTTGCCCGACCACCTGCGGGATCGGGAACGGCGTCACCTTCGCGTCCTTGCCGGCCCTGGTGTCCACATACGCCAGCGCGCTGTTGGTGGTGCCCAGGTCGATGCCGACGACGAAGCGGGAACTCATGGTGGTGTCTGGTGTTGGGTATTTGGTGTTTCGTATTTGGTGTTTGGGGTGTCTGGTGCCGTCGCGGGAGCTTTGCCCCTTCCGTCAGGACAAAACACGAAAGACGAAAAACCAAACACGTTCTCATTCTACCTGTTGTGTGGCCGCAACGGGTTTCTAAACGTAGCCTTGCGTCAAGCCGTCGTCCCGCACTCCCCGCCCGCGTTTGACACCCGTATGAGTAACACGCCCGCCTCCGTCCCGCTCCCGGTCGGCCGGCTGGTCGCCATCGGGGCGATCATCTTCGCCGCCAACGCGGCCATGCTGGTGCTGCAGTTGGTCGCCGGCCGGCTGCTCAGCCCGTACATCGGGTCGAGCCTCGAAACCTGGACGTCAATTATTGGCGTGTTCTTAGCCGGGATCGCGCTGGGCAACGGGTTCGGCGGGAAGCTGGCCGACCGCTACCCGACCCCGCGGACGCTCGCCGCGCTGCTGGCGGTCGGCGCGGTCGCGGCGCTGTGGATGCTGGTGTTCCCGATGATCCTGGCCGCGACCGGGCTGCACAAGCCGGTTCCGCTGGGCGCCCGCATCCCGCTGCTGGCCGCGGCGCTGTGCCTGCCGGCCGGGTTCGTGCTCAGCCTGCTCACCCCGCTCGCCATCAAGCTCGGGCTGCCCGACGTCGCGCACACGGGGCGCGTCGCCGGATTGATCTTCGCGCTGTCCACGCTCGGCTGCCTGATCGGCAACTACGTCACCGGCTTCTACCTCATCCCGACGTTCACCATCAACGCGCTGGTCGGGGTGTCGGCCGGCACGCTGCTGGCGCTCGCGGCGGTGTCGGTGGCCGTGGTGCGCGCGGAACCCACCCCCCTAACCACCCTCCCTGTAGGGAGGGGGGAACAAGACCTCGGCGCGTCGCCTCCGCCACCGGGCGGCGAAGGTTCTGTTTCCCCCTCCCTGCAGGGAGGGGGCGAGGGGGTAGGTTTCCCCGACATCCGCCGCGCGTACCTCATCGTGTTCCTGGCCAGCTTCTGCGGGATGACCCTGGAACTGACGGCGTCGCGGGTGCTGGCACTGTCGCTGGGCGTGTCGCTGTTCACCTGGACCGGGATCATCGGGGTGATGCTGGCCGGCACGGCGCTGGGCAACTTCGCCGGCGGGCAACTGGCCGACGACCCGCGGCGCGCCCGGGCGCGGGTCGCGGCGGTGCTGACGGCGCTGGCCGTCACCCTGGCCGGCGGTGTGGCCGCGGTCGCCGCCACCTACGACCGCGACCGGCCGGTCGTCGAGCACGTGCTCGGCATGGTGCCGGGCAACTGGGCCAAGTACCGCGAGGTCTCCCGCGAGTACGGCAACGACCCGCCGGAGGAGGTGCGGATGGAGATCCGCCGGTTCCAGGTCGAGGAACTGCCGGCCCTGCTGCCGCGGTTCCGCGTCACCCTCGGGCTGGGGCTCGTGCTGGGCGACGTGCTGGGCGTGGTGCTCGGGGCGGCGGTGTTCCGCGCCATGACCCGCGGCCCGGCCCCGCCGGCGGACCCGCGGCACATGCTGGCCGCCACCCTGTGCTCCGCCGCCGCGGCCACCGTGTTCCTGTTCGTCGCGTACTCGGTCGTCACCAACTTCGGGCTGTTCGACACCTGGGACCCGCCGGTCCGCGTCGTCGGGTGGACGTTCGCGCTGTTCTTTTTGCCGATGTTCATGCTCGGGCTGGTATCGCCGCAGGTGATCCGGCTGGCGGTGCCCGACGTCGCGCACGCCGGCTCCGTGGCGGGTCGGGTGTACGCGTGGAGCACCGTCGGCGCGATCGTCGGCACGTTCGCCGCCGGCTACGTCCTGCTGTCGGCCGTCGGCATGTACCGGACCATCCTCGGCGCGTCGCTGGTGCTGGTGCTGACCAGCCTGCTGGTGGCGAAGGTGTGGGACAACAACCCCCTCCTGTACCTGTTCAGCATCGTCCTCGGCGGGGTGACCGGCGGGTTCATCCTGACCGCCCGCAACGCCGGCGACGGCACGCAGGTCGAGTCCAACTACTACACCATCAAGGTGACTCGCACCCGGCAGGCCGGGGTGCCCGCCGAAGCCCTCAACCTGAACCTCGACCACCTGCTGCACTCGGTCGTGGACCCGTACAACCCGACGTACCTGTACTACACCCACGAGCACATCCAGGTGGAGTTCATGTGGCACGCGCGGGCCGCGTCGCCCGAGCCGAAGGCGCTGGTGATCGGCGGCGGCGGGTACACGTTCCCGCGGTACGTGATGGAGACGGTGGCCAGGGAGGCGCCCGGCACCCGCGTGGACGTGGTCGAGATCGACCCAAAGGTGACGCAGGTGGCCCGTGACAAGCTCGGGCTTCAGGACTACCCCGGTCTCCACGCGATCCACATGGACGGCCGGCAGTACGTCGCAGAGCGGGCGCAGCCCGGCTCCTACGACCTCGTGATTCAGGACGCGGTCAACGACCTGTCGGTCCCGGCGCACTTAATGACGAAGGAGTACAACGACGCGATCAAGGCGGCGCTGAAGCCGAACGGCGTGTACCTGCTGACCATCATCGACTCGGTCGGCAACGGGAAGCTGTGGAAGGCGGCGATGGCGACGCTGGGGCTGACGTTCCCGGCGGAGAACGTGGTGCTCTTGACCCCGCAGTCGGTGCCGGAGGCCGGGACGGAGGCCGCCGACCGGTGGGCCGCCGGGCGGCAGGTGATGGTGATCTACGCGAGCGACAAGCCGTTCGACCGGGCCGCGGTGCAGGCCGCGCAGCCGGACGGGCTGACCGGCCCGGCGCGGACGGCGGTGTTGCCGCTCCTGCCGCTGGTGGTGCCCGGCGGCGGGCCGGCGCCGCTCGCCTACACGGTGAACACCGCCCTCAACCTGGAGGTCGCCCGCCGCCGCCCGGTGTACACGACGATGGTCCCGCCGGCGCGGCTGAAGCCGTTCACCGACCCCGACCCGGGCGTCATCCTGACCGACCAGTTCTGCCCGATCGACAACCTGATGGCCGAGGTGTTCCGCGCCCGCAACAAGCGTCGCCGGTTCACGATCATGGGAGCAGGTCGCTCACGGTGACAACGGCATGCGGCGCGGCGAGCGGTGACACGGTATCGGCCGCCGAGAGCGCGAGGTGTGTGCCGTAGGCTGTAGCGGCGAGTTCGGTAGGCAGTGGGAGGGGGGGTGGGTCGCGGAACGCGTGCAGTTGGCGGCCGTTGAGGTCGAGCACCCAGTACTCCGCGATGCCGGCGGTGGCGTACAGTTCGGCCTTCTCCGTCAGGTCGTCGGCTAGGGTCGAGTCGGCGACTTCGACGATGAGCGCGGCGACGGTCGGGTGGTCGGCGTATGCCTGCTTCGAGCCGGGAATCACCGCCACGTCCGGTTGCGGCTCCGAGCCGGGCTTGCCGCCCGGCACCGCGAACGGCTGCTGGATGTTGAACCAGAACCCGTTTGCGAACGCCGCCATGACGGCGTCGGTCACAAGCCCGACCCCGAGCGCGTGCGGCCAGTTGATCGGACTCATCTCCCTGACCTCCCCGAAGATGAGTTCGACCCGCTTGCCGTCGAAGTACCCGCGGCGGCCCATGTCGTGGTACTGCTCGCGGGTGAAGCGGAACCGGCGCGACGGTGTCGGCGCGGGCGGCGGTTTGGCGGTCATCGGTCGTCCTCCTCAGGTCGCATCGTACCGTCACCGCTTGTCGAGCACGAGGTCGATCACCCAGCACCCGCGGACGTGTGTCACTCGGGCGGGGGAACCCCCCACGGGTTCCCCCGAACCCCCTCCTGCCGTATCGCGGCAGTGGTCGAGGATGTCGGGGTTGTCGCACCCGGCGTCCTGAAGGGCGTCGGCCAGAATTGGCATCGCGGAGAAATCGCGCGCCTCGTACATCACGCGCGCGAGGGCGACCGCGGTGTCGGTGTGCCACGCGGGGTCGAACCGCGGGCGCGGGTCTGGGCCGAGCAACTCCTCGAACAGCCGGTAGCGGGCCAGAACGAGGCGGTAGTAGCTGTCCGAGGGAAGGTAGCCCCGCGAGTGCGGCTGGGGCTGGGCCGACAGCCGTTTCGAGTACGCAATCACCTCATCTGTGCCGAGCGCGTACTTGATATCGACGCGCCAGTCTTTGGGCGGCTCGTTCGCTGCCGCGTGCGCCCGCGCCGCCTGAAGTTCCGCAGCGCCGGCATCGCCGTCCGCGAGTCGCTCGGCCACCGCGAGGAGGTCGAGCCACTCCCGCGCGATTCCCGCGGGCGCGCTCAGCCGCATCGCGCCGCAGGCGTGAAGGCGCAGTTGCCGGAACGTCGCGCGGCGGCGCAGCTCCGTCTGGTCCACCGGCTCGCCGTCGGCCACGCGGGACTTCACTTCGGCGCTCCGAGGTGCTTTTGGAAGAAGGTCGCGGTGCGCGCCCACAGCCGCTCCATCACCACCGGGTCGGACGTGTACATGTGGGTGACGCCCGGCAGCGGGAGCGCGTCGAACTCCTTGCCGGCGCGGAACAGCGCGTCGGACAGCTTCAGCGAGTGCCGGTAGTACACGTTGTCGTCGGCGGTGCCGTGAACGAGCAACAGCGGGCGCGACAGGTTCTTCGCCAGCGGCAACAGGCTCGCGTCGTCGTACGCCTTCTTGGACTCAGGGAGCAGGCCCATGTAGCGTTCGGTGTAGTGGGTGTCGTAGTCCTCCCAGTCGGTGACCGGCGCGCCGGCCACGGCCGCCTTGAACACGTCCGGGGCGCGGAGCACGCCGTTGGCGGCCATATACCCGCCGAACGACCACCCGACGATCCCGACGCGGTCGCGGTCGAGTTCCGGGAACTTGTCGCACAGCAGTTTCAGCCCCTTCACCTGGTCTTCGAGCGGCACCGTGCCGAACTTCTGGTAGACGGCGTGTTCCCACTCGCGGCCGCGGCCCGGGGTGCCGCGGTTGTCGATCGCGACGACGACGAAACCCTGATCCGCGAGCCACTGCGGCACCAGCCAGTTCCGCATCGCCTGGACGACGTGCAGGTGCTTCGGCCCGCCGTACACGTCCACGATGACGGGGTACTTCTTCTTCGGGTCGAAGTTCCGCGGCCGCACGACGGCGGTCCAGTAGTCGCCGACCTTCTCGACCGTCACGTTCGGCTTCAGGTCGGGCTCCGCGGCGACGGAGGGCAGGGTGCCGAGCTTCGCCCCGCCGACTACGACGACGCTCGTTTGCGGCATGCTCGTGAGCGTCGTGGACGTGATGACGGCGAGCTTGCAGTCCTTCGAGACGACCGCGGTGTGAACGCCGGGCTCGGTGGTGATCGGTGTGCCGATATCGTCATCGGCCGCGTCCTTCCTGTTCCGCGCAAACACGTGCTGTTGGGTTGGGTCCGTGTGATCGGAGGATACAACTTGCTCTCCCGAATCGTCGAACCGAAGTACCTCGCCCACCGCCGCAACGCCGCGCATCTGGAAAGCGCCCTCGGCCGTGTAGGTGAAGACCTGTGCCCCGAACGGGCGGTGTTCCGGCCCGGCCATCTTGAAGCCATCGGTTTGGGGGAGATGGACCAAAAAGCTCCTCCCGTCGGCCAAGGGCTTCAGTTCCGGAGGGAGATTCAACCATTCGCGCCGCGGTTGGCTGACGAAGCTGGCTCCGATCCGACCGGTTTGAGGATCGGCCTTGAGGTAACCCATCTTCGATTGGTCGCGCGACTGGAGCACCAGCAGCAAACCGGCCTTCTCCGCCCACGCGACGCGGGCCAAATACTCGTACTCCTTCTGATCCCACTTCACCCACACGGTTTCGCCGCCGGTCACCGGGATCACGCCCAACCGCACGCTCACGTTCTTCTTGCCGGGCCGCGGGTAAAACTGCTCGGCCGGCTTCTGGTCGGGTTTGAACGGGTCGGCCACGTACCACGTCTCCACCCCCGTATGATCGGCCTCCTCGTAGGCGATGAACTTCGAGTCCGGCGACCACCAGTAGCCGGTGAAGCGGCCCATCTCCTCCTGCGCCACGAACTCCGCGATGCCGTGTGTCTTGACCAACGTCCCGCCCTTCGTGACCGGCGACTCGGTGTTCGTCGCGACATCAACGACGTACACGTCGTGGCCGCGGACGTAGGCCACCTTCGTGCCGTCGGGCGACCACTTCGGATCGATCACCGCCCCCTCACCGGTCTTCAACTCCGCCACCTTCTCGGTGGTGCGGTCGAACACGAACAGCTTGCCGGACAGCGGCAACAGCACCCGCTTGCCGTCCGCGTCGAAGTGGAAGTCGGCGAACCCGCCGGCCGACAGCCGCATCCGCTCCCGCCGCGCCTTTTCCTCGGCGGACAGGTTCTCGTCCCCGCCCTTGAGGAGCGTCTGCGGCGACAGAACCTCCTTCGACTGCCCGCTCGCGACGTCGAACTGCCACAGTTTGAGGGTCGGCTTGTCGGCTTCCGCGCGGAGGAACAGCACCGCCTTGCCGTCGGGCGACACCTTCGGGTTTTGCGGGCGGCCGAGGGTGAACCGGCGGGTCTCGGCGTACTTCTTGAGGAACGACGTGTCCACGGGTTTGTTCGCGGGGGGATCGGCCGCGTGCGCGACGGCGGCACAGAACAGGGTGAAGGCGAGCGCGGGGGTAGTTTTCATGCGCCCAGCATAGCAAAGTGGGCGCAGGCGCGAAGGACCCACCCCCAACCCCCTCCCTGCAGGGAGGGGGCTTTGCGCCTCGACAACTCGCCGACCTCCACGAAGTGTCAAGGTTCCGAAGCCCCCTCCCTGCAGGGAGGGGGTTGGGGGTGGGTTCTTCGCGCCCTCAGTCGCCCTCCTCGTGGAAGGTGCCGTCGGCGTGCCAGTGGCCCTTGCGGCCGCCGGCCGTCGGGCGGGCCTGCATCGCCTGGAACGCCCGGTTCACCGCCGCCGCGTTGTTCCGCAACACGAACACCCCGGACTCGACCCCGTTGCCCGGCGCGACGGCGACCGAGAGCCGGTCCTCGGCCACGATCGTGACCGGCTTGCGCTCGTACGCGTCGCCGTTCTGGCGGAACACGTACGCGTCCGGCCCGTCGCGCACGACCGCGTCCGCCGGGAGCACGATCACGTTCGGGATGACCCCGGTCGGGATGCGCACCCGCACCTGCTGGCCCGGCCGGTACCGCCACGAGAAGTACGCCCGCCCGCCGCGCTCGTAGGTGTCGCCCGCGTTCGGCAGGGCGGCGTAGAAGCTGAACGTCCGCGCCGCCGGGTCGGCCCGGCCCACCGACCGGATCGTCAGCTTCGTGCCCGCCGACGGGCCGCGGGCGACCGGGTCGAGGAAGTCGATGCCCACCGCCCGCCCGCTCCCGGTCGCGTCCACCACCAGCCCCGCTTCCGTCTCGAACGCCTGCCCCTCGACCAGCAGTTCGTAGTGGTCGGCCAGTTTGGCGAGCAACTGCCCGGCGGTCACGCCCTGCCCCTGCGACACCGCCAGCGACTCGACCTCGAACGCGAAGCCCTCCGGGGCCGGGTGAGTGTGCCCGTTGTGCGCGGTGTCGGTCGCCGGCGGCGCGAAGACCGTCAGTTCGGTAACGAAATCGCCCGCCTCGGCCCTCTTCACCTGCTCCGCGTTAAGCCCGAACAGCTTCAACTGTCGCCGGTGCCCCTCGGCCTGCGACGCCAGCCGCCGGACGGTGTTTTCCTCCTCGGTCAGCTCGATCCCGGGCTTGGTGCCGGCGGCGACCAGCTTCGCCGTTTGGTCCCGCCGGGCGGTCGCGGCGACGAGGTCGCGGGCGGTCCGGGCCAGCTCGGTCTGGGTGGTCTGGACGAACTCGCTCGCGAGTTGGAGGGTGAACAGCGGCGCGCCGGGCTTGACCGCCTCGTGCGCGAGCACGTACACCTTCGACACGACGCCGGCGGCCGGGGCCGAGACCGCCCGCTCGCACCCGGGAGCGTCGATGAGCACGCCCGGCACCTCGATCACCGTCGGGTACTCGCCGACCCGCACCGGCTCGCTCCGCAGCCCCAGCCCGCGCACCGCTTCCTCGCTTAGTACGACGCTCTTCGGTCCGTCGTGGTCGTGGCCGTGGTCGTGGTCGTCGTGTTTGGTCGCGGGCGCGGAGGCCGGCAGCAGCCGGTCGCGCTGGGTCCACACGCCGACGCCGGCGGCCGAAACGAGCGCGACGACCGCGAACGCAATGAGGACGGTCCGGCGGCGCATGGGGCACCTGATGCTGTGGGAAGGGGCGGGTGACGAACGGCCGTGAAGTGCGCGCGGGGGCGCGGCCGCGTCAAATGATGAGGACGCAGAAGGCGCGGTGGCGCGGTAGACCAGATGTGGGACGCGGCGGCTTCTCCGCCGGGGCGCGAAACGCCGACGGCTCGGTGAGAAGGACGGCCGGCACCAGGCCGAGATCGACCGGCGCGGTCATGTCGGCCGCCGGCGCGGCGGGCGCGAGGGCGGCCGAAAGGTCGATCGCGTCCGTGCCGCCGTCTTCGTCTTCGTCGTGGTCCGGCGCGTCGAACAGGTCAAGCAGGTGGCCGGTGTGGACGTGCGGGCTGGCGGTGTGGGCGTCGCAGCCGACGTGCGCGTGGACGCGCGCCGCCGCTAGCCCCGACTGGAGCAGGATCAGCAGAACCAGGAGCAGCCGGGCGAGCGGCATGGGCTTACTGCGTGACCTTCACTTCGACCGGGCGCCGCTTCCAGCGGAGGACGTCGCGGATGCCGGCGTAGGTGCCGTAGCCCATCAGGATCAGCATGGCGATGGCGACCCCGGCGAAGATGACGTGCTCCGTCATCCCGTCGCCCGGGTAGTCCTTGCCGTTGATCTCGACGTTGAACATCGCTTCGGCGTGGTGTGCGAACAGGCTCAGCATTGCTCCGGCTCCGGTTGCGGGGTGTAGTGAATGGTCGCCGCCCGGCGGGGTTCTGTCAAGGGGCGGCTTTCGCGGGCGACCCGGATGCCGATACCCGCGCCGCTCACCGACCTTTCGCGCCGTCGGGCCGCGGGGGCGCCGGCGGCACCATCACCGGCCCGGCCCCGGGGCCGCGCGGCGCGGCCGGCGGAGGGGGCGGGGGCGGCGGGTTCGGCCACTCGTCTTCGAGCAGCAACCCGGACAGCTCGGCCGCGGCCCGCCACCCGTCGCCCAGCGCCTTGTTCAGTTCCAGCCGCGCCTCGGCGATCGCCCGCTGCGCCTGGATCACCCGCAGGTACTCGAACTGCCCGCCCTGGAACGCGGTCCGGGCCAGCGTGTACGTCTCCTCGGCCCGCGGCAGCAGTTCGGTGCGGTACGCCTCGGCCCGGGCGCGGGCGGCGCTGTACGTCTGCATGGCGGCGGCGACGCGGCCGGCGAGGTCGTTCTCGGCGCGGCCGACGGCCTGGATCGCCATCCCCAGTTCCGCCTTCGCGGCCCGGATGTTACCCTGGTTCTTGTTCCACACCGGGATCGGGGCGGACAGGCCGACCGCGCCGTCGTGCGACCGGTTCTCGAACTGCCGGATGTACGCCGCGTACACGGTCACGTTCGGGATCGGCTCGACCTCGGCCCGCTTCACCGCCGCCCGCGCCCGCTCCACCCCGACCTTCGCCGAGCGGATGTCCGGGTGGGACGCCAGCACCGCGGCGGTCGCCGCGTCGGCGTCGTAGGCCGGCGGGTCGGCGAGGGTGCCGCCGAGCGCGTCGGGGATGACGGTGGGGGTGCCGGCGGCGGCCGCGAGTCGGCGGTACGCGGCCGGCAGTTCCCGGCGCACGGCCGCGAGGTCGGCCCGGTACCGCTCGCGCTCGGTTTCGAGCTGAACGATGTCGAGCCGGGCGATCCGCTTGGCGTCGAGCAGCGTCTGCCCGCCGGCGACGGCCTCGTCGGCCAGTTTCACCAGCTCGGCCAGGATTTCGGCCCGCTGCTGGAGGGTCAGCGCCTCGTAGAAGGCGGCCCGGACCGCGGCGGCGACCGCGTACCGCTCGCTCAGCACCTCGAGCACGGCCTGATCGACCTCGCGGGCCGCGACCGCCTGCGCGAGCGTCAGCTTGCCGCCGGTGACGATCTGTTGCGTCACCCGCGGCGCGGTGAGGATGCCGAGGTTGTCGGGGCTGGACCGGTCGCCGAGTTCGTCCCAGTTGACGGCGACGTCGGGGTTGGGGTACAGCCCGGCCTGCTGGTGCCGGCCGCGGGCCGCCTCGACCGCCAGCGCGGCGCGGGCCAGCCGCGGGTTCCGCTCGACCGCCAGCCGGACGAACTCCTCGACGCCGGTCGGCGCCGGGGCAGGAGCAGGCTCGTTGTGGGCGGCCTGGCGAACCGGCGAAGTGGCTGTCGGGGCGGCTGTGGAAGCGGGGCGGGCGGTGAGCGGGGCCGGCGGCGGGAGCAGCGGCGGGTCGAGGTTCGGCGTCGCACAGCCGCCCGCCAACACGAGCACGAGCGACGCGCGCCGAATGACCTGCATGACGCCTCCGCAAAGCCGGCACAACCCACCCGGGTTATCGGCGGTTCGCGGGCGGAATCTTGACGCCGGTTACGCGGCCTTGCGGACGAGCGGCAGCCGCTTCCACCACGGCACCGGCTTGGCGGCCGGCTTCTCGGCCTTCGGCGGCGGGGCCGGCTCCGGTTCCGGTTCCGGTTCTGGCTCGTCGGCCTCTTCGCCCTTTTCCTCGCCCGCCCCTTTCTCCCCTTCCTCGTCCGGCGCGGACGCGCCTTGCAGTAGAATGCCGAGCACGACCAGCCCGACGACCGCGCCGTTGAGCGCCGGGGCGTTCCGCGCCGCCCAGCCGACCGCGTCGAAGTAAAGGAGTTGCTCGGCCAGCAGGACGAGCGCGTGCCCGGCGAGGAGGGTGCCGAGGAGGCTGGTGAGGAGCATCGTCCAGAGCCGGTACAGCAGGAGGCCGAACAGCCCGCCGCTGAGGAACACCGCCCACAGGTCTTGCGCCTGCGGGAGCACCCACTGCACCGCCAGCCACGCCCCGCACCCGCCGGCGACGAACGCCAGCACCTTCGCCAGTTCCAGTGCGAGCAACCCGGCCGACACCGCGAGCAGGATGCCGACGGCCATGACCTGGGTGCCGCCGGTGGTGCGGCCGGCGTTGAGGCCGATGAGGCCGGAGGCGAGGGTGATGCCGGCGACGATCCAGAACCGGTGCCACCGCCACCCGAACAGCCACAGGGCGAGGCCGAGCACCGCGACGGTGCCGGTCATGGCCCCGGTCAGCCCGCGGGCCTCGGCCAGAATGTCGGGCGCGATCAGTTGCATCTCGGAACCGTAAGGGGGGTGGGCGCGGTCCGTCGGCGTCCGGGCACCACTGAGGGTACGACCGGGCGCGGCGGTGTGTCAAGCGGCGGGGCGGGCGGCGGCGGGCGAATCGCGGCCGGCGCTAACCGGCGCTTCCGATTGTTTGCACGTGAACGGTGCGCGCCCGCGGGCCGTCGAACTCGCAGAAGTACACCCCCTGCCACGTCCCCAACACGACCTCCCCGCCCTCGACGATGAGTGTGGCCGAGGTGCCGACGAGGCTGCTCTTGAGGTGCGCGTCGCTGTTCCCTTCGGCGTGCCGGAACCCGGGCACGTCCTTCGGGATGTGTCCGTTGAGCCACAGCAGCATGTCGCGGACGACGTCCGGGTCGGCGTTCTCCTGCACGGTGACGCCGGCGGTGGTGTGCGGGCAGTACACGACGCACAGCCCGGCCGTCACCCCGCTCGCGCCGACCGCGGCGCGGACCTGGTCGGTGATCTCGACGAACTCGTTGCGCGTCTGTGTGCGAACGGCGAACGACCGCATGGCGGAACCCTGTGTGGGCGTGACCGCATTTTACGCGCCGACCGTTGCCCCTGCGCGAGTTCTCATTTACCATGTCGGCGCGCCCGATGCGATGAGAGCGGCTCTCATCGGCGCGCGAATCCCAAGCTCGGCACCAGAAGGCGAGCGGTCGGGCCACCGATGAGAGCCACGTTAGAGCGGTGGAGTAGCGTCGTCTCTATCGGGGGTCGAGTAGTTGACCCGTTACAACCTCTGCGAGGGGTTCGATCATGCGCAGTTCGGTGCTTGCTGCGGGCCTCACGGCATTACTGACTCTGTCACACGCATTCGCGGGTGAAGGCAAGACGGGTGACGTTCGCGATGTCATCCAGGCCAAGGACTTCTGGGACAAGGACGGTAAGAAGGGCGGGCGCAAGTGGTCCGGTGCCGAGCAGGCACAGTTGGCGGAACTGAAGACGGCGAGCAAGGACGACGTGATCCGCCTGCGGGCCAGCCGGGTGCTCGTCGAGCTGGCAGGCAAAGCTGGCTACTACAACATCGCCAAGGACGACGATGCCGTCGCCGTGGCCGGCTTCCGATATCTGGAGGCCAACGTCGAGAACGCGCACGTCCAGAAGATGCTGAACGAGGGCATCACGCACTATAGCGTGTCCTTGAACACCAAGCGGGGATGCGTTTGCATGCTGGTCGAGAGCCTCGGAAACAAGTCGAGTGGCGGGCTGAACCTGTATTGGGATGCAGAGAAGAAGGAGATCGTGGAGATGCAAGCCTGGGGTTCCGCGAAGTAGGGCCGAACCCGGCGCGGCGCCGGACCCGGCCATCTGGTCCGTTTCCCGTGGCTCCCCGGTCGTCCGTGTCGCGGCGTGGTGTCGCGGCCGGGCCGGTGAGTTGGGTCGTTCGGCGGCGGAGGGCGGCGCGATGGTGTTCGCGGTACTCGAAGTCGCTGACTTCGCAATAATTGCTGTCATTGTGGCCGCCTTGGCCGGGTGGGTGGCGTACTTCCGGCCGAAGGATCTGGACCGCCTCGCCCGCGTCGAAGAGAAGTTGGAACTCCTGCTGAAGCAGTCGGGGCAACCTCCTCGGCAAGACGGGCCGGCCCCTGTCGATCGGCGGACCGTGGCTCGGGTCGAGGCCAAGGTCGATCTCCTTCTCCGCCATGCCGGGCTTGAGTACGCCCCACCCCCGAAGCCCGCGTGGCAGGTTCTCGCGGACGAGCCGGACGGCAGGGTCGCGGCCGTCAAGGCGTATCACGAGCTTCAGGGCGGGAGCATGTCAGAGGCGAAGGCCGCGGTCGAGGCGTACATCGAGACCCGACGAGATCACGCCTGAGCCGCCGCGGCACCGGACCCGACCGCGTGATCTGTTTCCCGGCGCTCCCCGGTCGTCCCTGTTGGCTGCGGGTGTCGCGGCCGGGCCGGCGGGATTCATCGTTCGGCCGCAGAAGGCGGAGGCTAGTGCGACGCGATGCCATTCTGGATCGAAGGCTGGATCGAGGTCGCGCGCCTGCCCGACACGATGGCCGAACACGCTTGGTTCGGCGTCGTTCGACTGTCTACGATAGTGGATGTTGCCGATGCAGACACCGAGCGGCTCTTTGGGCTGTCGAGGCGGTGCGTGACCGGTAACTGGGACGGGGATGCGTTGGCGGCGGCCCGGGGGATGCCACCGAACCCGTCGGGCCAAGTTCGTGAGGCGATGCAGGAGATTGCCGCACACGAGGCGAAGTACGGGCCCGGTGAATGCGGGGGCTACACGCATGCCCTCTGGGCTGAGCTCCGAGATCATGAACTCGTCGAGCAGTGTGAGGATAGTGAGTTGAAGTTGGCCTTCGATCTCGCCCGTGTTCTGGAGCAACGGTTTGGGCCGGAGCGGGTTCGGTTCGTCATCTGGTTCAACTGGTAGAAGGCCGGCAGTCAGCCGAACCGTTCGCGGCACCAGACCCGGCCACGTGAACTGTTTCCCGGTGCTTGCCGGGCGGATCAGCCGCACACGGGTGTCGCGGCCGGGCCGGCGGGCTTCATCGTTCGGTGAGAGAGGGCAAAGGTAATGACGGGCGAGCAGGCGAAGGCTTCGGCGGCCGTCCCGCCGGGGGTGTACTTCGAGGGCGGGGTGTGGGGTGCGGCCGGGGCACTCGTGCTGGTGGGACTGCTGGAGGGGTGGCCGGTCGCGTCGTCGGTCGGGCTTGCCGGCGTGGCGTTCCAGACTGCCCGGCTGTTGCGCTGGCTCGCACGGGTGTCGCCCGCGGACGCCGAACCGGGCGATGCGCCTGACCGGCGGGGTATGTAGGCTTTCCCAGATGTGTCGCTCCCCGCGCCCCGCCGGCCGGTGAGTGTGGTTGTGTGGCGGAGGTTTGCCGATGAGTGAGCCGTCGGGAGGGGATGAGTCGGGAGTGGCCCACAACCTGCGAGCGCTCCTGGGCTGGATGCCGTACGCCGGGTGCTTGGCCGCCGGCGTGACCGGGTTGGTCGGGGCGTGGCAGGCTCAAGGGTCCAACGCCGGGGGGCTGTACCTCATCGGCGGGGCGCTGGCGTTCGGGCTGTTGGTGAACGCCATCCTCCGCCGCTAGGGCGCCGAATCCGACGTCGCACCGGGGCCGGCCGCGTTGTCCGTTCCCCGTGCTTGCCGGTCAGCCGTGTGCGCGACTGGAGTCGCGGCCGGGCCGGTGAGCTTGGGCGTTCGGCGGGCTGATGAGTGCCACCAACGTACTCAACAAGACGATTGAGGAGAACCTAAACGACGACTTGTACCCGTTCAGCAACCGACGGTGACGGCTAGACGTTTTGGAAAAATCAAGTCCAAATGGACTGATACATCTATATAATTTATGGTTTTCATATGCGCGCGCTCATTGTCGAAGACGAGCCAAACACAGCCGCGTACTTGAAGCGCGGGCTGGGCGAGTCCGGGTTCGTAGCCGACACCGTCGCGGACGGCCGGCTTGCCGTGCGGCTCGCCATCGCCCAGGCTTACGACGCCGTCATCCTCGACGTGGGGTTGCCGGGGCAAGATGGGTGGGCGGTCGTCCGGGAACTCCGCGAGCGCGGGTGCCGAACGCCGGTCCTCTTCCTCACCTGCCGGGACGCCGTCGCCGACCGGGTCCGCGGGCTGGAACTCGGGGCCGACGATTACCTGGTCAAGCCGTTCGCCTTCTCGGAATTGCTGGCCCGGCTGCGGTCGGTGTTGCGGCGGTCCGCGGACCGCCCGGCGGACGTGCTCCGGGTCGGCGACTTGGAGGTGGACCTCGTCCGCCACAAGGCCACCCGCGGCGGTCGCGCCCTCGACCTGCGGCCGAAGGAGTTCGCCCTGCTGGCCCTTCTCGCCCGGCGGGCCGGTCAGGTGCTCTCCCGCACGGTCATCGTCGAGCAGGTGTGGGAGGCCGACTTCGACTTCGAGACGAACGTCGTCGATGTCCAGGTGAAGCGGTTGCGGGAGGCCGTCGACGCCCCGTTCGACCGGCCGCTGATCCACACCGTCCGCGGAGTCGGGTATGTCCTCGACGACCGCCCGTAAGCCGTGGTCTTTGGCCGCCCGGATGACGGTGTGGTACGGCCTGACGGCGGTGGCCGTCGCCGGCAGCGGGGTGGGGGCGGTGTACCTGACCGTGCGGCTGGCCATCGACCGCGAGATCGCCCTCGAATTCCCGGCGGCCGCCCGCGAGTTGCACGCGAAGCGGCAGGAACTGACAGCCGGGCGGCTCGGCCAGGACACCGGCATAGTGCGGGTGGTCGCTCCGGACGGGGCCATCGCCTTCGAGTCTTCGACGCTGGCTGCGGAGTTCCCGGCCGACAAGTTCCCCCCACCCGGAGCCGGTCCGATCGACCGTCGCACCGGCGGCGGCACGCCGTACACCCTGGTCGCCGAACGGGTGGACGGGTGGGTGTACTCCTTCGCCCTCGACCGGTCGCAGGAGGCCGAGTTCTTCGCCAAAGTGCATCTGGGCATCATCCTGGCGGTGGTGCCGACGCTCGCCGTCGGGCTGGCCGTCGGCTACCTCTTGGCCCGCCTCGGGCTGCGGCCGGTCCGCCGCATCGCCCGCGAGATGCAAGCCGTTTCAACGGACCGACTCGACGCCCGGGTGGCGGCCGACCGGCTGCCGGCCGAACTGCTCGACCTGGCCGAGACCCTGAACGCGGTGCTGGGGCGGCTGGAGGAGGCGTTCGACCGGCTCGATCAGTTCTCGGCCGACGTGGCCCACGAACTGCGAACGCCGGTGCATAATCTGCGGCAGGTGGCCGAGATCGGACTGGCCGCCGGCGGGGCGGGGGACGACCGGCAGGCCCTCGGCCGGGTGCTCGACGAGTCCGAACGGCTCACCCGGCTGATCGAGCGGTTCCTGCTGTTCGCCCGGCTGTCTGACCCCCGCGCCGGGCTGACCCTGACCCCGGCGCGGGTGGCTGAAGAGTTGGCCGCCGTCGCCGACTTCTTCGCCTCGGCCGCCGCGGAGGCGGGCGTCCGACTGGCGGTCGATGCCCCGCCGGAGCTGGTTTTCCCCTTCGACGACGGGCTGTTCCAGCGGGCGGTCAGCAACCTGGTGGCGAACGCCATCGCCCACACCCCGCCGGGCGGCGAAATCACGCTCTTCGCCGGTTGCGATCCGGGAGGGGTGCGGGTCGAGGTGCGGGACACCGGACGGGGGATCGCGGCCGACGCGCTGCCCCGATTGTTCGACCGGTTCTACCGCCCGCCGGAGTCGCGGGCCGCGGGGCGGGGCGTCGGGCTGGGGCTGGCGATCGTCCGCCGGGCGGTCGAGTTGCACGGCGGGACGGTCGCGGTCGAAAGCACGCCAGGGTCCGGTACGCGGGTCCGGCTCCACTTCCCGGTCGCCGGCCGACATGACACGGATGTCATCCCGCTGCCACCGGCCTGACACCGGCGGGCGGTACAGTCCTCTCGTGGACTTCCCCACGGAGGACGAACGATGACCCGAGTGAACCGAGCTCCCGTGCCTGGCCCCACCGCCGCGACGCGCGGGCGGCCCCGCCCGGCCTTCACCCTCGTCGAGCTGCTGGTGGTGATCGCCATCATCGCCGTGCTGATCGGCCTGCTCCTGCCGGCCGTCCAGAAGGTGAGGCACGCGGCCGCCCGGATCAGTTGCGCGAACAACCTGAAGCAGGTCGGGCTGGGGTTGCACGGGCACCACGACGCCGAGGGCCGGCTGCCGGCGGGGTTCAGGACCGGGGTGTCGCTGACCGACCCGGACGGGCTGACTGGCCCGGGGTGGGGGTGGGCGGCGTACCTGCTGCCCCACGTCGAGCAGAGCCCGCTGCACGCCCAGATCCGCTTCGACCAGCAGATCCACGCGGCGGCCAACGCCGGCCCGCGGGTCGTACCGCCGAAGGTGTACCGGTGCCCGGCCGACCGAATGCCGGAAACCTGGACGGTGGTGCGGCGGACCGAGACGGGCGAACTGGTCGGCCCGATCTGCGACGTGGCCGGGGCGAACTACGTCGGCGTCGCCGGGACCGAGGACATCAACGACCAGAACGCCACCCCGGCGACCTTCCTGTCGGGCGACTTCTCGTCCGTGTTCAACGGCACGCTGTACCCGAACAGCAAGACCCGGCTGGTGGACATCACCGACGGCACCGGGAACACGCTGCTGGCCGGGGAGAGGTCGGCCAGGTTGCACCCGGCGTCGTGGGTCGGGGCGGTGACCGGGGCCCGGCTGTTGCCCGAAGGGGAGACCGACCCGGAGAAGATGGACGACGGGTTCGCCATGTGCTTGGGGGCGGTCGGGAAGTCGATCACGCCGGGTCAACCCGGGTCGGTCATCATCGCCCGGTTCACCTCCCCGCACGGGGTTGGGGCCAACTTCCTCTTCGCCGACGGGCACGTTCAGTTTCTGACCCCGAACATCAAGTTCGAGGTGTACAAGGCGCTGGTCACGCGCGCCGGCGGTGAGGTCGTGAACCCGGGCGACTATTAACCTGTTCGGCTGTCGGGAAAGGCGGTTCCCTGCGGTCGCACGCCGAACCAGACGCTGCCACAGACGGCGGGGGCCGATAGGTTTTCTGCGGCGTGTAGCTCAGCGTGCCCCCGCCGCTGCTGAGCTTGTTCGACTATGAAGCCGCGTACCGGTCAAGTCAAAAAAGCTCTTGGCTTGTTCGGTCGTGTTGTCCCGGCCCCGGCCCCCGCCCCCGCCGGGCCGGGTGCGGGACAACACGGCCCACGGCCCGGCTCCGCACCGGGTCCCACGCCACCGCCGATCCCCACCACGCGCGGACCGCACTCGACTATCCGAGGTCACGGGCGCCCCATCGGGTTCACGCGCCCGGC
>JAESFG010000182.1_pt1 | contig 185764 bp, 135 predicted proteins | sample 9269371 | NCBI WGS metagenome assembly JAESFG01 (sample SAMN14506227, study PRJNA617093) | algae metagenome | isolation source: Aetokthonos hydrillicola CCALA 1050 (B3-Florida) and co-occurring... | place: USA: South Carolina | collected 2013-01-01 | reverse complement strand
GAGGCCCTGTAGCGCGGTGGTCGCCGCGCGGGTGGTGATGCGCTGGCTCCCGTTTACCCCGCGCACCGCGCTCGCCCTCGTCCTGGCTTCGACCATCACCGCCGGAACAAACTGGGGATAGCTCAGGCGTACATGAGGTTGTGGAGTCCGGCGACGTTCTTGATGATGAGGGTTTGCCGTCGGCGCGGGTTCCGATATCGCTCGGCCGCGATCCGCCACACCTTCATCTTCCCGATCCCGTGCTCCACCACGATCCGACGGCGCGACACCCGCCGGTTGCCGGACTTCTGCCGGGCCGTCAACCGCCCCTTCGGCGGTCGCCGGCGCGTGGTACGCAGCCCGAACCCCAGCCGCCCGGAGGAAGCCGTATTGCGACTCGTGCGGGTGCGGGTGCGTTCGGGGTGTCACGGCTCGCTCACGACCTCGCCTGGCCCGCACCCGGTCGCGGGCGGGAGCAGAATCGGCGACACGCGCACCGCCACGCGGCGCCTGGCGCCGCTCCCCCGAGGCGGGGCGAGACGCGGGACGGCTTACCAGTCGCTGCCCATCGGCAGGCCGTCGTCCGGCGTCAGGGCGCGGACCCAGGTCGCCTGCGAGATGCCGCCGCTGACGTCACGCACGCTGCCGTCGGCCAGCCCGACCAAGACGGACGAGGGGTGGTTGGAACTGGTCGAGCAGCGGTGGTTCCGCTCGGCCGAACCGGGTCGGATCTGGATCGAGTACCAGTAGAAGGGGCCGGCGCCGTTGAGCGTGTCCCCGACCGTACACAAGCGCGCGAGCGAAGGCAGGCCGGCGTTCACCCCGATCCACGGGCCGTGGTTGGCGTCCCCGTAGTTCGCATAGAAGCAGTGGTTCTGCGCCGTCCACGCGTCCCACACGAGCAGGCACTCGCCGCCGGATCCGGCGGCGGCCAGCTGTTTGGACACGTAGCCGACGCTCAGGTGTTCTGCGAACGCGACCGTGTTGGACGTGCCGTCGGGGATACTGCCGATGTTGTACTTGGGGCCGAAGCCGGTGCTCCGGGCGACGGTGCCGAACAACTGGTAGTTCCCGCCGTAGCTCGCCGCCGCGTACCCGAACGAGTTCACCCCGTCGGTCCCGGCGGTGTTGTCGGACGGGCAGTAGTAGACCTTGACCGGGACCGCGGGTCGGCCGTTGTCCGGGCCGGCGAACGTGTTGACCGGGGTCGTGACGCGCCGGTCGAACAGGGCCTGCTGCTCGACATGCGGGAGGAGGGTGAGCAGGATGGTGCCGTTGTACGTGCCCGTCCCGGTCGAGAGCGTGACGAGCGACGGGAGTTTGTCGCTGACCGAGACGTAGCTCTGCGTCGCCAGTCCGAGCTGCTTGAGGTTGTTGGCGCACTTGAGCCGCGCTGCCGCGGCGCGGACCTTCTGCACCGCCGGCAACAGCAGGCCGATCAGCACGGCGATGATGGCGATCACAACCAGCAACTCGATCAGCGTGAAACCGCGGCGGTTGGACGAGTGGGGCATGGGCGGTCTCCGAAGATAAGTGCGGCGTGGACGCGGCTGCGACATTCGGGCGTGTCAAAAGTCGCCGATGACTTCGCCGCCGGCCTTGGTGCCGAGTTCGCCGAACGTCTTGAGGTTGATCGCGTTCGGCAGGAAGCGCACCGAGCCGTCCACCATCAGGAAGTTCGCCCCGCCCGGGTGGTAGCTCCCGAAGGACTGGCGATAGTAGCCGCTGCTGACGAGGTCGTTGTTGGCGTTGATGCCGTGGACGGTGGTAGTCATCGAGTACGGCTCCATCCACTGGCGGAACACCCAGCCCATTTTCCCCGACCGATCGCGCCAGACCGGCTCTTCCCCGACGAAGAGGGTGTTCGACGTGCCGTCGGCGACCTCGGCGAGACGAACCTGCGCCCGTTGGAGCGAGAACATCCCGGGGCCGCCGCGGGGGGCGGCACGCAGGTCGGCGGCGTGGGCGGTACTCGGGAGGTAGCACGGGCACGGCGACCCCGACGGCGAACACAGGCCGCAGTTCCCGGACGGGGCAGAATACGGCTGGTTCAGGGCCATGCCGCAGGGCCCTGAGGAGCCGAAGTAGCTCGCCAGGGCGGCCGGTCGCCCGATGGCCTGTGGCGACAGCGACCACGTGATGGGGGCGTCGGGCGTCGGGCGCGAGGCGACGTAGGGGTCGCTGGGGCACTGATACACGGCGACGTTGGTGTTTTGCGCGGCGAGTCCTCGATAGGCCGCTCGCCAGGCGGCACTGGGCGTGGGCACCCATTCCTGATGGCCGGCCATACCGGCCTGGATCTCGGCGAAGAGCGCGTTCTGTTCGAGATCGGGGAGGATGAGGACGCGCCAGTTGTTCCAACTGGCAGGCGAAGTGTCGTACGTTACGGAGACATCCCACTCGTAGCCCCAGATCGCCCCGGGGCCGTTTCCCCCGGAGCCGCCGTAGGGAAACTTCTCGTTCGCGTCGTGGTAGCTGTGCAGCGCCAGGCCGATTTGTTTGAGGTTGTTCTGGCACTTGAGCCGCGCCGCGGCCTCGCGGACCTTCTGCACGGCCGGCAACAGCAGCCCGATCAGCACGGCGATGATGGCGATGACCACCAGCAACTCGATCAGCGTGAACGCGCGGCGATTCATGGGCGTGGCCTCCGGATGGGGTCGGGCGGACTCAGAAATCGGTCACCACCTGGCCGTCGTCGCGGGTGGCCAGCAGCCCGAGGGTGCGGAGGGGCAGCGCGTCGGCCAGGAATCGCACCGACCCGTCGCCGAACAGGGCGTTCACCCCGCCCGGGTGGGCCGAGGTCAGCGGCGTGTTGGTGCCGCTGTTCTGGCAGACGCCCAGGTTCTGGCAGTCGCCGGGGTAGTTCGGCCACCCGGTCTTGCGGTTGATCTCGTAGCGGATCGTCAGCAGGTTCGGCGCGCGGGCGTCGCGGCCGGGCGCGCCGAAGTAGTTGGGCGGAACCCCGTCGTTGGTCGCGCCGATGGTGAAGCCGTGCACACCCGCGTGCCACCCCTCCCGAGTGCCGTTGAGCGTCGTCAGGTAGTCGCTGCTCTCGCTGACGAGCAGGGTGTTGCTCAGCCCGTCGGTGACCGCGGCCATCCGGACCCGCGAGTTGGGATGGAGGAGGCCGCCGGCGCTGACCCGGCCGCCGGAGCAGCAGCCGTTCGCCGGATCCCACGACGGCGGGCCGCCGCCGTTGACGCGGGTCTCCGTCGGGAGCACCGAGTTGTCGGCCCCGGAGATGCCGGCGTAACTCGGTTGCAGCCGTTGGTACGTCGCCCCGCTGCCGGGGTGCGCCCCGACAATGGTGGTCTGCACCATCGGCTCAAGGGGCGACGACGGGCAGAGGTAAACCGGGACGCGGGCGTTGTTGAAGGCGCGCCAGTTGGTCGCGTGGCCGTAGCCCGAATCGCCGTCGAACTTCAGACCGCGGAAGACGTTGTCCTGCTCGACGTGGGGCAGCAGGTAGACCAGCCAGCTCGACCCGTAGTGGACGTAGCCGAGGGTGCCCGCGGTGCCGAACGGCGGCTGGTCGTGCGCGCCGCCCGGCGGGAAGCGCTCGTTCGCGTCGTGGTAGTTGTGCAGCGCCAGGCCGATCTGCTTGAGGTTGTTGGAGCACTTCATCCGGGCGGCCGCCTCGCGGACCTTCTGCACCGCGGGCAACAGCAGGCCGATCAGCACGGCGATGATGGCGATGACCACCAGCAACTCGATCAGTGTGAACGCGCGGCGGTTCATGGGCGGCTCCCTGAGGCAACGCCGGGCGCGGGCGCGCGGCGGTCGGTAATAGGCTTTTTCACGGCGCGCCAACAGACGCACCAGGGAAGTTACCGGGAAGATCGCGACAATCACCCGGGCGGTGGGCTGGTGAGCCGCGAAAACGTCAGCGTGTCGAACTCGACGCGGTGCTCGGCGATCTTGTCGCCGTCGAACGTGAAGATCTGGATCGACGACAGCTTGACCACCGTGCCGTCGGCCCCGGCGACGCCCTTGCAGCCGGTCAGCACCACCGCGTCGTCGCAGACGAGCAGCGAGAAGTCGCCCGGCGGCACCGGCGCGGTGCGGTAGTGCGCCCACGCGGTCTCGTGACAACGCCGGATCGCGTCCACGCCCCGGTGCACCCCGCCGAACGGGATGATCGGCTCGCCTGGCAGGGACAGCACCGCGTCGGCGTGGTACAGCGCCACGAGCGCGTCGATGTCGTGCGCGTCCCACGCCCGGTGCCAGCGGTGGACGGCCTCGCGGCGGGCGCGGTCGGCAAGCGATTCGGCCCCGCCCGACACCAGTCGGTCCAGGGGCACGTCGAGCACCGCGGCCAGGCGACTCAGGCTCGTCAGGTCCACCCGCCCGCCCTGCTCGGCTTTGCGAACGGTCTTCACGTCCAGTCGCGCGTCGGCGGCGAGTTGCTCCTGCGTCAGCCCCCTGGCGACCCGGGCCGCGGTGAGTTCCGGGCCGTTGGCGTTCGTCCCGCGCATAGGGCTTCTGATCTCTGAGGTCGGGAGTCGGCCACCCCGGGTGCCGCTAACAGGTACTCCCCCAACCCGCGCGAGTACCCGACAGGAATTCGGCCGGAATTGTGAACCGGTGCGGTCACTTCTTCTCCCGCGGCGGCGGGGCGACCTCCGGCGGCAGTTTGGCGAGTTCCGCCCGCCACTGCTTTGCCTCGTCCGCCGCGCCGGTCGCCGCGCACGCCTCGACCAGCCCCGCGGTCACCCACCGCAGCCGGTTGCGGTGTGGGTCGCTCAGCGTCGCCTGCTTCGAATACCCGCGGTAGCTTTCGAACAGGTGCGACTTCGCGTCGGCCGGCTTCCCGAGTCGGAGCAGCGACAGCCCGAGCATCGACCGGGAGGCCAGGGCGTCGAGCATTCGCATCTGTGCGAACCGCGGGTCGGACGCCTGCCGCTGCTTCGCCTCGAATCCGTGGTACGCCCGCTCGAAGAGCGGGACCGCGTCGGCGTAGCCCTGCCGGTCCTCGTAGATCATCCGCCCCAGGTTGAACGCGGTCGCGAGGGTGTACTCGTGCTCCGCACCGTAAATTTGCTCCTCCCGCTTCAGCAGTTCCCGGCGGAGGCCCTCGGCCGCCGCGGTGTTCCCGCGCGCCCGGAAGACGTCGGACAGGTTGCTGGCGGCGGCCATCGCTTGCACGTCGAGCGGGCCGTAGTGTCCCTCGAACCCCTGGCGCGCCCGGGCGAGCAGCGCCTCCGCCCCGGCCAGGTCGCCCTTCTTCTTGAGGAGCAGTCCGTAGTCGTTGGCGGCGCGCAGCGCGTCGGGGGCGTTTGCCCCCTGAGCTTTTTCGAACCCGGTCAGCGCTCGCCGGAACAGCGCTTCGGCTTCGACGAGCGCCCCCTGATCAAGGAGCGCCCCGGCGAGGTTATCGGCACATCGAAGGGTGTCCGAGTGATCCGGACCGGCGGTGTCTTCCAACCCGGCGAGCGCCACCCGGTGCAACCCGACCGCGTCCTTATCTCCGAGGATATGGAGTACGCTCGCCAGGTCGTTGAGGGCCATGTAACTGTACTGGTGGCGCGGCGTGTACTCCTGGGCGTACAACTTGAACGCGAGTGCGAACTGCGCCTCCGCGTCGGCGAATGCCCCGAGCGAGTAGTACGCGCTTCCGACGGCACTCCGCACCGCCGCTTCGATCTTCGGCCGCCCGCGGAAGCGGACCGCGATCCGGGGCACGGCCTCATCGACCGCTCGCTTTACCGTCCGAGACACGTTCAACTTCTGCCCGCCGGTCCCGACGACGCCGGTTCCGCCCAGCACCTCGCGAAGGAACAGCGCGTACTCCGACGTGGCCTCCTTGGCGTCTCGCTCCTTCGCCTCCGCCTCGCGGGCGGCGATCAAGGCGGCTTTCGCCTCGCGCTCGCGGTGAAGGGCGGTTTCCGCGGCGGCCTTCGCCTCGCTCGCCTGCCACAGGGAGACGGCGGTGCCGGCGACCAGGGCCGCGAACACCACGGCCGCTGCGGCCGTCAGCACCGTGCGCCGCTTCCGCTGCTCCGCCGCGCGCAACTCGGACCGCGCCCGCTCGCCCTCGAGCCGCACCCGGTCCAGTTCCGCCTGCTTCAACCGCTCGTCCACGGCGGCCTGATACGCCGCCACCCGCGCCGCGACCGCCACGGCGTCGGCCGGTCGTGCGTCGCGGTCGGCGGCCAGGCACTCCTTGCATAGCAGCACCAGTTCCGGGTCGGCCCCACACCCGTCGAGCCGGTCCCAGGCGTCCGCGAGGTCGGCGGCCTGCGCCCTGGCCAGAATCGCCGGCGCGTTCGGGCCGGTGTACGGCGGCTGACCGGTCAGGATCTGGCACAGCATCGCGCCGAGACTGAACACGTCGCTGCGGCGGTCGAGCGCGTCGATCTCGCCCCGCGCCTGCTCGGGCGGGAGGAACGACAGGGTGCCCATCACCGCCCCGTCCCGGGTCACGTCCTCGGCCCCGCTCGGCCCGCCGCCGAGTGGAATCGTCGTGAGCGGGTCTGCGGGGTCGTCGGTCCGCTCGTCCGCTTCCCCATGTGCGGCGCGCGGCGCGCCGGACAGCACCTTGGCCAGCCCCCAGTCCATGACCTGCACTTCACCAAACTCGCCGACCATCACGTTCGCTGGCTTCAGGTCGCGGTGCAGCACGCCGCGGCTGTGCGCGTACCCCATGCCCTGACACACCTGCGCGAACACCCGCAGCAGGTCGGGCAGGCCGAACCCGGCCGGCGGCTCGGACAGGAGGTCCCGCAGGGTGCTGCCGCGGACGAGCTTCATGGCGAAGAACGGGCGGCCGTCGGGCAGTTCGCCGTGCTCGTGAACCGGCGGGATGTTCGGGTGCTGGAGCCGGGCCGTGACCCGCGCCTCGCGCACGAACCGGCTGCGAACGGCGGGGTTGTCGCGGCCGGCGGCGCTCAGCACTTTGACCGCCAGTTCGCGGTCGAGGTCGGGGTCTTCGGCCCAGTACACGACGCCCATCCCGCCGCGCCCGAGTTCGCCCCCGAGCCGGTAGCGGCCGGCGCGGTCGGACGCGGTCGCGCGGGCCAGCCAGTTCGGCAGGCCCGCGGCGAACAGCGTACTGTAGTCGTCGCCCGAGGGCGAATCCCCCCGCCGGCGGCGGTAATCGATGTCGAGCAGAATCAACTCGCGAAGCAGCGCCGGGCGGGCCTCCTGCGGGACGTCCCGCAGGTACTCCGCGATATCCGGCCGGGTGCCGGAGCGCCACGCCGATTCGAAGCGCGTGCAGACGTCGTGGACCTTCAGCCCCATCTCCGGCGGCAGGTCGTCGAGCCCCGGTTCGTGCAGACCCGTCATGATGGCTCCTCGACATCCCAGTAGCGGCGAATGAGCTGGAGCATCCGCTCCACGGTCCGTGTCACGCAGCCGAGCTTCGCGGCGATCTCGTCGTTCGTGAACTGTTCCAGCTTCCACCGCGCGACGGACCGCAGTTCGTCCGACGGCAGCCGGGCGAACAGCAGGCGGTACTGCTCCTCGAAGAGCGTGACCGCTTCCGGACTCGGTTCGTGGCCGACGACGGCGAGCAGCCCCGGCTCGCCGTCGGGGCCGTCGACCGCCGCCTCGTCCAGCACCCGGCCGCCGCCGCGCTTCTGCGCGAGCTCCCGCTTGATCAGGCGGCTGGCCTTGCGAACCGTGTAGAGGAACAGGTGCGACCAGAGGCTGTCGCGGTCGGTGAGTTGCGGGAGCCGCCCCTGCTCGGCGGCGAGGCAGAAGCTGTCGAACGCGCTCAGGGCGACGTCCTCCTCGTCGGCCGCGGCGCGCGGGGCCGCCCGGAGGCGGCCCCGGGCCAGCCCGACGAGTTGGTGGAAGTACCGCTCCAGAAGGGGGCGAACGCCCGCGCGGTCACCGGCTTTCAGCTGGTCGATCCAGCGCGTGACCGGGTCGGTGGGCGACATAAAACACATCGAGATGGCGTTATCATTGCTGCGAATTACGCCCAATTGTAATGCCGAACAACTGTGCCGGCAACGGATCACGCACCGCGGTGAGAACGTGTACCGTCGATCGGAATCCGCTTCCGCGGCACGGGACGGCTGTCGGTCGCCCCGCTGGCATGCTTTCGCTGCCGACGACAACCGGGGCGGACGCACGGACGCAACGCGGAAGTCGTTCCGCCGAATGGGGTTACTGCGTCCGAGCGGCGATATGAACGCGGGCGGACGCGCGGACACAATGCGACTGTGCGTCCGCGCGTCCGCCCGCGTCCGCAAGGCCATGTGGACGCAGTAAGCCTGTACAATGGAATGGTTTACGATTTGCGCCCGCGCGTCTGCCCGGCTCCAGACGGTCGCGAGGTCAGCGGACGCAATCGGAAGATTACAGTGCTGGCGCGTGGCATCCTACGGTAGTTCTTGCCCGCGCCGCCGACCCGCCGCGTGAGCGCGAACGAGCCACACCGGCGCGTGGGCCGACGTCGCCACGGCCGCCTCCACGGGCACCGGCTTACCCCGCGCCCGCTCGCCCCGGTGCTAGATCCAGGCCCTCGAACGGGTTGGGATGGCCCGCCTGATCGACGTCGGCCCACACCGCCAGCGCGGCCGCCACGAACACGGCCGCGGCGTCGGGCTCGTCCATCCGCCACCCGCACCCGGTGAACACGGCGTCCCAGTACCGGTGGGCGTCGTCGGCGGTGTCGGCCGGGTGCAGATCGCGGTACACCCCGACCGCCAGCCCGCCCGGCCCGGCCGCCCGGGCCGCCACGTACCCCCCGACACTTCCGTACCCGGCGACGGCGGCCGCCAGGCGGCGGAGCTCGCCGCCGTAGGCCGTCCGCGCCCAGTCGGCCCCCGGGGCGTGCCGGGCCGCCCGCCGCGAGGCGTACTCCGCCTGCCGCTCCTGCCGCGCGATGTGCTCATCGTCCCGCATCGGTCAGGCCTCGTCAGGGTGAAGCGTGGGGTTGGGCCCCGAACGTGTGCCGGGCGGTGGGTTGGCGTCGGGGAGGGCGGTGGCGCCGACCAGGGCGAGGACGGCCCGCCGGATCGGGTCGGGCAGGTACGGCCACGCCGCCACGACGCGGGCCAACTCGGGGTCGGTTGCGGCAGGTACATCCGCAGGTACATCCGAAGCGGATGGCGGTGCCGAATCGCTGGAAATTCCAGCGTTACGCGAGGTGCGGCAACGGTTTTGCAAAAACCGTCATTCCCCGGTTCAAATCCGGGTGAGGCCTCTTTCTCACCAGCCCTCAAGTGTTCTCGAATGCCCTCAAACCCCTAATTTTTTTAGGGGTTTGACTGTTTTAAGCCCGCCCCCGTCCGGGTCGGCTGTTTTCCCGCCGGTCCTCGACTGTCCCCGCCCACTCCCGCCAGCAGGGACATCTGACGCCCCTGCTTCGGTTTCAAATGGACGGAACTCTGAGCGCCGGAGGGCGACGCCCTCCGGCGCGAGTGGGTCGGACTCCGCCGGCTCAGCTCCGCCGGCACCTTAAAAACCGCCGTTGCGCGCGGCGCATTTTCGTGACTGGATCGCCCGCGGGCGCGCATTCTGATGGTGGGACCGCTCACCGCCGGGACGCCACGCCATGCCGGACCTTCGCACCCACCCGACTCTCGCCGCCCTGAGCGAATTCCTGCTCGGCAAGCTGCCGGCCCGCGCCGACGCCGAGGTCGAGCGGCACCTGGCCGCGTGCCCGGCGTGCCAGACGCGGGCGGCAGCCCTGCCGGTCGATGACACGCTCGTCGCCCTGCTCGCCGCCGCGGACACCAGCGCAGGCCGGGACGCCGCCCCGCTCGGCCCGACCGTTGCCGGCGGAGACACCCCGTCGGCGTACGCCGCCACCCGTCGGCTGGCCGCACCGCCGCCCGTCCCGCTCGTCCCGCCCGACGACGTGCCAGCCGTCCTCGCCGCCCGACCGAAGTACCGCGTGCTCCGGCGGCTCGGGGCCGGGGGTATGGGGACCGTGTGGCTGGCCGAACACGCGGTGATGAACCGGCCGGTGGCGGTCAAGCTGATCCACCCGGACCTCGTCGCCCACCCCGGGGCGGCCGCCCGGTTCTTGCGCGAGGTGCGGGCCGCCGCCCGGTTGCACCACCCGAACATCGTGACCGCATTCGACGCCGAGGCCGGCGACGGCGGGTGCCTGCTGGTGATGGAGTACGTCGAGGGCGAGTCGCTGTCGGCTCGGGTCCGGCGCGGCCCGCTGCCGGTCGCGGAGGCGTGCCGGGCGGTGCGGGACGCGGCCCGCGGGCTGGCCCACGCGCACGCCGCCGGCCTCACCCACCGCGACGTCAAGCCGGCCAACCTCGTCCGCACCGCCGACGGCGTCACCAAGGTGCTCGACTTCGGGCTGGTCGGGTTCGCCGACGCCGGCCCGGCGGCCGGCACCGACCTGACCGCGGCCAACGCGGTCATGGGGACGCCCGACTACATCGCCCCGGAGCAGGCGATGGACGCCCACGCGGCCGACGCCCGGTCTGACGTGTACTCGCTCGGCTGCACCCTGTACCACCTGCTCGCCGGGCGGGTGCCGTACTCGCACCCGTCGGCGCTGGAGAAGGTCATTGCGCACCGCGACCCGGAGCAGCGCCCGGCCGCGATCCCGAACCTGCCGACCGGGTTGGGCGGGGTGGTACGGCGGATGATGGCCAAGGAGCCGGGCGACCGCTACCCGACGGCCGCCGCCGTGGCCGACGCGCTCGCCCCGTACTGCGACCCCGCCGCCGACCCGCCCTCGCCGTTCGATTTCGACGCCGGGACGGAAGCCGGCGAGTCGCTCGTCGTCGCACCGGCCGTTCGCGAGTGGGGCGAGGGGCCGCGGACTCGCCGCGTGTGGTGGGCCGCGGCCGTCGCCGTGCTCGTCGCGGTCGTCGCGGCCGCGGCCGGCGGGGTCGTGTACAAGATCCAGCGGGACAACGAGGTGGTCACCGTCACCACCGACGACCCGGACGTCGAGGTGACGATGAAGCGGAACGGCGAACTGGTCCGCATCGTGGATGCGAAGTCGAACCAGGTGTGGGAACTGGACACGAAGAAGATGCGGCTGCGGCCGGACGGCAGCGACCTGTTCATCGACGTGCCGGGGAAGGAGCCGATGGTCATCCGCCGCGACGGCGGGCGGGTGGCGGTGACCATCCAGCGCCAGCCGGCCGCGAGCGCGGACGCGGCCGACCCGTCCCACGGGGAGCGGCTCGTCCTCGACCTGGACCAGAAGGCCCCGCCGCTGAAGCTGGTGCGCGAGCACCCGTGGAAGGAGCGGCACGCGTACATCACCGGCTTCTCACCGGACGGTCGGTACTACGCCGCCAGCGGCGCGGCCAGCACCCAGTTCGGGGCGTACGGCGTGCGCGTCTGGAGCGCGGCCACAGGGGACACGGTGCTGACCGCGCCCGGGGCCGGGCAGTTCGCCTTCGACCCGAAGGGGCAGCGGATCTACGTCCACACCGCCAACGATTACGTCGTTCGCGACTGGGACCTGGCGGCGGGCAAGCCGGCCGGAGAGTTCAAGGGGCACACGACCCATGTGACGTCCGTCGTCCCCTCCGCCGACGGCCGGCATCTGGTCAGCGCCGCGGTCGACCAGACCGTGCGGGTCTGGGACGCCGCCACGCGGGCCGAACTGCACAAGACCACGCTGAACGAGACCCGACACCTGTGCGTCGCGAGCGCGAACGACGGCAAGTCAGTCGTGGCCTACGATTACTGGATGCGGGACAAGACGTACCGGCTCATCGACGTGGCGACGGGCAAGGTCACGCGGCGGTGGGCCGCGCCGGACGAGAAGTTCACGTTCTCCGTCCAGGCGGCGGCCGACGGGAAGACGCTCGCAACGGTCCACCCGACGGTCATCCGGCTGTGGCCGGCCGGCGCGGACACGCCGGCCCGCACCGTCGTGATCGGCGGCGAGTTAGGCGGCTGTGCGCTCAGCCCGGACCTGAACTGGGCGCTGATAGCCACCAAAATCAAGCCCGACGTGCGGCTCGTCGACCTGCGGACGGGCAAGGTCCACGGCACCTACCCGCTCCCGCACGGGTCGCTCGACACGCACGGCTTCTCGCCGGACATGCGGCATGCGGTCTTCTGTACGGTCCACCCAAGTACGGTGTACCTGTTCGAAATGCCGGCCGAAGTCGCGGGGCCGAAGAAGCCGTGACGCCCCGAAGGGTCGCCCGTGGAAACGTCCGTCACCTGGCTCGGCCGGCTGGCCGGCACCGCGACCGACGCCGACTGGCGGCGGCTGGTGGACGCGTACGCCCCGCTCCTGGACCACTGGCTGGCCCGGGCGGGGGTGCCGCCGACCGACCGCGACGACCTGGTGCAGGAGGTGCTGGTGGTGGTGGTGCGGCGGGTGGGCGAGTTCGAGCGGCGCGGGCCGGGGGCGTTCCGGGCGTGGCTCCGCGGCATCCTGGCCAACACCCTCAGGAAGTTCTTCCGGGCCCGCGTCGCGGTGCCGGCCATCGACCTGGACGCGGTGGCCGACGGGTCGAGCGAACTCGGCCGCCGGTGGGACCGGGAGCACGACGAGTACCACGCCGCCCGCGCGATGCGGGCCGTCGAATGCCAGTTCGCGGCGGCGACGTGGCAGGCGTTCCGCCGGCAGGTGCTCGACGGCCGCCCGGCGGCGGAGGTGGCGGCCGAGCTGGGGCTGTCGCTGAACGCGGCCCTCCTGGCCAAGAGCCGGGTGCTCCGGCGGCTCCGCGAGGAACTGCGCGGGCTGGTCGAGTAACGCCGGACGCGGGACCGGGGCCACCGCGCGAAGTTCCCGCCCGGCGGCAAGACCGTTGCCCGCGGCGGTACGGGCCAGGTCGCGCGACCGCCCGCGCCGCCGTTCGCGGTTCAGTTCCGTCTGCAACGTCTCGACCGACCGGCGCAGTTCGTGGGCGTCTTCTTCGACCGGCGTCATCGTTCCCTCCGCGACAGCGCGTCGGTTTGTGGTCCGGGAGCCCCCGCGCCCGTCACGAACGCTCGCGCGGACGCGCGCGGCGAGTGGGCACGGTGCCCGCCGCGAGCGTCCCCGAATTCACATCGTGGTTTTAGGATCCGGTGCGGGCGCAGCCCGCGTCGCGAACCTCGTTCGGTTCCGGTGTGAAACGGGTGGCACCGCTTGAGAGGCCCACATATCGACCGTCGCGAGGGCCGCGCCGCCCGGGGCAATGGCGACGCACGTCACCGCGTCCGAGCGGCCTTCCCGCTCGCGGGTCGCTGAACCCTCGAATGGTGGCCCCGGTCGCGCGGCGGGCGTCCCACTTGGTCAAAAGAGGTGTCGCGGTTGACGACCGAACGGCACCGGAATCCGACGTAATTGGACCCGATCACATTCGGGGGTTCCCATTCGCTCGACGGATGCCGATTCCGGCCGCCCGCGGTGAGTTACTACCCGGAGCGGGATCGAGCCGACAGCGGGTCGGGCGGTGTGGCGGGCCGTCTCGCCCCGGAATGGTCGCGCCCGGAGCGGTCGCCCTTGAAGGCCCGCGTGTCGGCGTGGGCCGACCCGCCCGAACGGTCATTTGCGACTGTCGTCCTGAACGGTTCTGGCGATCCGGAAGCCGTTCGTGTTGTAGCGGGTTCCCGGAACGGTGCTCGCCCGGTAGGCGGAGCGGATGGCGACCGGCGACACGTAAAACGAGCCGCCCCGGAGGATGCGGGCCAGCCGCGGGTCCACGGTCAAGAACTGGGCGATCGCCCAGTTGTCCTCCGGCTGCCCCTTCGGATAGATCAGTGACGGGTCTTCCACCCACTCCAGCGCGTTCCCCAGCGCGTCGAACAGGCCCAGGTCGTTCGGGCGCAGTTGGCCCGCCGGCCACGCGCGGAACCCCGCGTTGTGCGCGAACCACCCGTACCGCGGCAACAGGTCCTCCCCGCGGCCGTAGTACCGCGCCGTCACCGTGCCCGCCCGGCACGCGAACTCCCACTCCGCTTCCGTCGGCAGCCGGTATCCGGTCAACTTCAGGTGCCCTTTCTTCATCTGCATCCCTTCGGCGTATCCCTTCCCCTTGACCGGTTCGTAGCACCACTCCCGTTCGGGTATCCCCTCCCGCTCGCTCAGCCAGTTGCAGTACTCCGCCGCCACGTACCACGTCACCTCCACCGCCGGCGTGTCGAGACCGGGGCTGTACGCCTTCGCCACCCCCTTGCGGTTCGGCCGGAACTGGCGGAACTGGGCGTTCGTCACCTCCTTGGTCCCGATGGCGAACGTCCGCTCGATCCGCCTCCGGTGCATCGGCTCGCCGACTTCCACGCGCCCCGGCTCCGTTTCCTGCGAGCCCATGTCGAACTCGACCGGCCCGCGCACGATCGCAAAGGTTTGGCCCTCGCTGTTGACGAACCAGTTCTTTTCTGTCGCGATCCGCGGCACCGGCCACTGCGGGCCGACGAAACTCCGCACCCCGCCCACCGGCACCGTCAGTGCCGCGCACGCGGGGGCCACCACACGCCCTCGCGCCTCGCCCGCGAGTCCCGCGTCGATCGCCGCCAAGTCCTTCGCCCTCCCCCACCGCTGGCGCATCAGCCAGTCGATGGCGCCGTGCAGTCCCGGGTCGGGGTGTTCTCGGTACGACGTCAGCAGCCTCTCCGCCAGCGCCTCCCGTTCCGCCGCCGGAATCGCCTCCGGCGGGTAGTTCCCGACCGCGAGCAGAAGCGCCCGCCGCGCCGACACGTCCGCCTCGACCTCGAACCGCCGGATCAGGGCGACCGGGTCGGCCCCGAAATCGGCCAGCCGCGCCAGCAGGTGGCTCCGCGCGGTCGGGTCGCCGTCCTTCGGGAACGCGAACACCGGCCACGCGCTCTCCGGCTCACCCAACGCGATCAGCATCGCCGCCGCCTGGCCGCGCCGCCGGCCGAGCGCCTCGTGCTGCTCGTCGGTCCAGTCCGCCCGCCCCGCCTTCGCCAGTTCGGCCTTCAACACCGGAACCACGGCCTGCTTGTTCGCGCGCACCGCCGGCACGAACCGGGCGGCGTGCCGCGGGTCCACCAGCGTCACCAACTCAGCCGCCTCCGCCGGGCGGTCCGCCGTGTACCGGGCCAGCGCGGCGGCCGTCAGTTCGTAGCCGCTGATCTCCGCGGCCAACCGCACCTCGTCCAACTTCCCGCCGCGAAGCTGGTCGCGCGCTTCGAGGTACTGTTTCACCAGTGCCGGCACCAGCGCCCCGCGCACCGGCTCCAGCGCCTCGAACCACACCGCCGCCGCGAGCGGGTTCTCCCGCACCACCAGTTTCGTCACCGCCGGCGCGACCGCGGCCCACCGCGGTTCGGCCGGGGCCAACCCGGCGAGGGCGCACGCGGCCCGCACCCGCCGCCCGTCGTCGGCCTTCGGGTCGAGGAGTACCGCCCACAGCCCTGCCGCCGCCGCGCCCGCGTGCTCCTTCAAGGCGTCGGTGATCGTGGGCAGCTCATCCGGCTTGCAGGCGGGCAGGTACGCGGCCAGTTCCGCGGCCCACCGCGGCTCGTCCGCCAGAAGCGCCAGCCGGGCGTGCAACCCCGGCTTCGTCCCGACCGGCTGTGCGGCGAGTTCACGCAACCTCACCGCGGCCAGGTCGCGGAACTCCTTCAGGTCGTGGACCATCCGCGGCACCGCCGCGGTTTCGGCCGTCGTGAGGGCGTCCGTCAGCGCGCGTTGCCTCTCGCCGATCAAGCGGTCGGCCTCCTGTCGCTTCTCCGCCCGATCCCTCTGCACCGCGACCGCGACGAGACCGCCTGCGACCGTCACCAACACCGCGAATCCGGCCAGCGCCAGTTCCACCCGCCGCCGCTTCCGCTGCTCCTCGGCCCCGGCCCGCTCCGCTTCGGCGCGCGCCTCCGCCTCGCGCCGGGTGTTGCGCTCCTCGGCCGCCTTCGCCTCGGCCGCCGCCCGATCCCCTTCGGCCTTGACCCGGTCCAGCTCCGCCTGCCGCGCGCGCTCGTCCGCCGCGGCCCGGAGTTCCGCCACCGCCCGCGCCACTTCTCCCGCGTCGGCGGGCCGGTCCTCCGGCCGCTTGCCCAGGCACCGCTTGCACAGCGCCACCAACTCCGGCTCCGCCCCGCTGGCGTCGAGCCGGGCGAAGCACTCTTCCACGTTCCCCCGCGCCGCCATGAGCCGCGTCGTCTCGGACGACGTCGCCGCGAACGGCGGCCGCCCTGTCAGGATCACGGCCAGGATGGCGCCCAACCCGAACACGTCCGAGCGGGGACCGATCTCGCGGACCGCCCCGAGCGCCTGCTCCGGGGGCATGTACGCCGGCGTCCCCAGCACCGAACCGTCTTGCGTGAACGCGCTGTCCGCCTCCCGGGTCGCCTGGACGGCCGCCGGGCTGGCTGTCTCGTCGGGGTCGGCCTGTTCGGCGTCCCGCGACCCGAGCACCTTGGCCAGCCCCCAGTCCATCACCTGCACCTCGCCGTAGTCGCCGATCATGACGTTGGCCGGCTTCAGGTCGCGGTGGATGACGTTGTGGTCGTGGGCGTAGGCCACCGCCTGGCACACCTGCTCGAACGCGGCCACGAACCGCCCGCGGTCGCGCGCCGGGTCGTCGCACTCCTTCAGCCGGGCGGCGAGGGTGCGCCCGCGGACCAGTTTCATCGCCAGGAACGGGCGGCCGTCGGGGAGGGTGCCGAGGTCGTGGACGGGGGGGATCGCGGGGTGCTGGAGCTGGCCGGTGATGCGGGCCTCGTCGGCGAACCGTCGGGCGGCCCCGGCCCCGAGCCCGTCGAGCAGCACCTTGACCGCGACGACGCGCCCGAAGGCGGCGTCGGCGGCGCGGTACACGGCCCCCATGCCGCCGCGGGCGATCTCCTCGAGGAGTTCGTACCGGCCGCCGCCGGCCGGCCGCGGGGCGAACTGTGTGGGGCTGTCGCCGCCGCCGGTGGCGGTCGTGTCGAACCGGAGCAGGTCGGCCAGGCGGTCGGCGTCGCCCCGCGGGGCGTGCTCCCGGTACTCGCTCGCCTGTGGCGTCTCGCCGCTCCGCCGGCGGTACTCCACGTCGAGCAGGATCAACTCCCGCAGGAGGGCGTCCCGCTCGACGCCGGTCCTGAGGAAGGCCGCGAGTTCCGGCCGCCGGCCGGCGCGCCACTCGGCCTCGAACCGCGCGCACGCCGCATCGACCCGGCGCTCGGCGTCGAGGGGCAGCAAGTCGTCGCTCGGCTCGCTCATCGCGCCTCCGTCCGGGGCTACTTCTTCGGGGGCTCTTCGACCCACACTACGCAGTACCGCACGGCGCCATCGAACGGGTAAGTCGTCACGCACGACGGGCGGAAGCCCTTTTGGGCGAACTCCGCGGCCTTTACCTTGAACTGCGTGGCGGTCAGACTATGGAACACGTCCCACTTACGCTTGTCTTTGTTCGGCCCGACAACCGCCGCGAATGCTGGTGTTCCGTCGGGGGTGTAACCCGCGACCGACAGGGGCATCCGACCATCCTTCTGAGCCTTCTCGAGGTAGGCGGTCAGTTCCTCCGGCGTGAGTGGGCGGGCATTGGTGGCCTTGTAGGTTGCAGAAAATTCCATGTACACGACCCAGAAGATCGTCTCACCAATTTGGTACGGGCGGAGCATCCGAAAAGAACCGCCCTCGCTGCCTCCCTTCTCCCGCTCCTCCGTCAGAAGGTTCGTGTTGTTGCTCATGGCACCTAGTAACCAGCCCCGAGCACCGGGCCACCAGAGGAGAACGGCCTTTATCTCTTCACCCACGGCGTACGCGGATCCTGCTACCATGTAGTTTTTCTCGGTGTCGATTGTCTTTCGGAGCCACATGATATCCCGTACCTTTTCGGCCGGCAGATCCCACAGGACGGTCCATTTCGGCTCACGGTCATCGAGGGCCGCCACAGCACAGAACAGAGGCTTCCCGCCGACGGTCGTCGTATCCAGCCACACGACGGAGTGTTTATCCTTCTTGCGATCGCTGAGCCAGTTCTGCATCTCGTCCTTCGTCGCGTCGGCCAGGATCTGCCAGCCGGGCACTTCGATCAGCGTCTTCGACTTGGGAAACTCGGTCGGTTTGAATTCCGGCTTGTCCTTCGGCTTCGGGTCGGGCCGCACGTCGGACTTCGGGGCGTCGTCGGGCCGAAGCGTCTCGTCCGGCCGCCTCGCCATCCGCTCCCTGGGGACGAGCGTCACCCGCACGGTCACCGGCTTCCACCGGGTGAGGGTGAACGACGCGCTCTTCGTCTCGAAGTCGTCCCCGCTCACCAGCAGGTGCTTGTCGCCGGCCCGGACGGTGATCGGCTTGCCCTCGGGGTCGAGCACCACGCTCTGCCCGTTCACCTTCACGACGACGTCCTTCGGCGCGGCGACCGGCTTGCCGTCCGGCCCAAGGAACTCGACCTTCAACTCGCCCTGGTCGGTGGCCACGTAAATGACGCCGGCCGCCAACAGCAGTAGCCCGAACAGCCCGGCGAGCAGCCGCCAGCCGCGCCGCACCTTCGGCGCCGCGGCGACCGGACGCGGCGCGACGGCCGCGGCCGGGACGGCGTCCGGCCGGCTGTACTGCGAGACTAGCCCCAGGTGGTCGCCGTCGAGATACCGGTCGAGGGCGTCGGCCAGGTCGCCCGCCGTCGCGAACCGGTCCGCCGGTGCCTTCGCCAGACAGGTCAGCACGACGGCCTCCAGCGCGTCGTCCACACCAGGGTTGACGGAGCTCGGGGCCGGCGGCTCGTCCCGCATGATCCGGGCCAGCAGCGCGCCGAACGTCCGCTCGCGGAACGGCACCCGCCCGCACACCGCCTCGTACAGGATGACGCCCAGGGAGTACACGTCGGACGCCGGGCCGACCGCGTCGTGGTCCCCGCCGGCCTGCTCCGGCGGCATGTACGCCGGCGTCCCCAGGGCCACCCCGGTGAGCGTCAGCCGCAGGTCGTCGGCCCCGGTCGCGCGGATCGCCAGCCCGAAGTCCATGACCACCGGCCGGCCGGCCGGGTCGAGCATCAGGTTGGCCGGCTTGAGGTCGCGGTGGACGATCCCCCGGCGGTGGGCCTCGTGCATCGCCCGGGCGACCGTCGCGACCAGCCCGGCGGCGTCGGCCGGGGCGAGCGGGCCGTCGCGGGCCAGCCGCGCCGCCAGCGTCTCGCCGTCGATGTACGCCATCGTCAGGTACGGCCGGCCTTCGTCCTCGCCCACGTCGTACACCGGGCACACGTTCGGGTGGGTGAGCGTCGCCGCGGCCCGGGCCTCGGTCAGGAACCGCTCCCGCCAGTCCGGGGCGGCCACCGGGGTGGGCAGCTTGAGGGCGACGAGGCGGTCCAGGTGCGGGTCGTGGGCCAGGTACACCCGCCCCATCCCGCCCTTGCCGAGCAACCGCTGGAGCGTGTACCGGCCGAACGGCCGCGGGAGCGGGTCGTGCCCCGCGGGGTCGAGCGGCCGCGCGAACGGCGTGTGGCGGGCGGGGTCGGCGTGGAGCGACGGGGTCTCGCCCGCGCGGCGGTAGGCGGCGGCGATCAGGTTCAGTTCCCGCAGCAGCGCGGCCCGCTCCGGCCCGTCCCACCCGGCCAGGAAGTCCTCGGGCCGCGGCTGCCCGCCGGCCTTCCACGCGGCCTCGAACCGCTGGCACACCGCGTCGACGCGGCGGTCGGCCGACAGGGACACGGAGGGGTCGCGGTCGGACGGAGGGGGGGGGTGCATGGGCGTCACGCGCGGTGCGGAGGTTCCATCCCCTGAGTATCCGCAACGGGCGTCGCGCCCCATCACGGATTCCGGCCGCGCGAAACTCACGGCCCGCCGTCGAGTTGCGCCAGCCACGTCTTGCGGATGAGGCGGAGTCGCCGCTCCACGGTCGGGAGGGCGCACCCCAGGCCGTCGGCGATTTCCGCGTTGGTCAGCCCCTCCATCTTCCAGACCGCGATGCGGCGGAGTTCCTCGTCGAGCAGGCCGAGCAGCCGCCGGTACTCCTCCGCCGTCTGCGCGGCGAACTCCGGGGTGGGCTCGTTCCCGGCGACCTCCGCCCACCCGCGGTGCGGGTCGTCCGCCGGCCCGATCAGCGCGGAGTCGCCCCGCACATGCCCGCCGCCGCGCTTGAGCCGCATCTCGTCCTGAACCTGATCGGCGACCTTGCGCGCCGTGATCATCACGAGCACGCGCCACAGGTCGTCGCGGTTGTTGAGCTGCGGGAAGCGGCCGCGGGCGGCCCCGCGGCAGAAGCTGTCGAACGCGCTGAGGGCGGCGTCCTCCTCGTCGGCCACCCGCCGCGGGCCGGCGCGCAGTTTGGCGCGGGCCAGGACGACGAGCCGCTCGAAGTACGCCCGCCAGATCTCCCGGATCGCGGCCTCGTCCCCGTCCTTCAGGAGGGGGAGCCAGAGTGAGATTGACCCATTTTCGGGCATGTCCGGGCCTGCGGGTGAGTAGCCGGGAACGGGCAACGCATGTTACCGGCCGGCGCGGAACGCACGCAAGATTTTTCCCGTCTCGCTGATGGCCCTCGGGCGCGGACGCGGATGTTCCCGGCGTGTCCCGCTCACGAGCGACCCCGCCGCAACCCGTGCCCGAGGAGAATCGCCATGTTTCGCCAGTGGCTGAACGAAATCCGCCGCCGCGTCTCTTCCGCCGACCGCCCGCGCCGCACGACCCGCCTCGGGTTCGAGGTATTGGAAGGGCGGGTGGTCCCGACCGCCTTCCTCGTGACGACCCTCGCGGGCAGCGGCACCGGCTCGCTGCGGGCGGCGATCAACGCCGCCAACGCCGACACCGGCCCGAGCCCCACGACGATCGACTTTCAAACGCCGGCGGGCGGCGTGATCACGCTGAACAGCGCGCTGCCGACGATCACCCGCGACATGAAGATCACCGGCCCCGGGGCCGACACGCTGACGGTCAGCCTGAGCGCGACCGCGACGAATCAGCCGTCGATCTTCACCGTCGGCTCGGAGACCAGCACCCCCACCGTCACCCTCACCGGGTTGCGCGTCACCGGGGGCAACGCGACGTTCGGGGGCGCCGTCTTCAACTGGGGCACGCTGACCGTCAACGACTGCACGTTCGCGAACAACACGGCCGACTACGGCGGGGCCATCTACACGCGCCAGACTAGCTCGTACACCGGCGGCGTCTTGCGACTGAACCACGACACGTTCGCCAACAACACCGCCGGGAAAGGGAGCGACTTCGGGGCGGGCGGGGCCATCGATAATTACTGGAACGGGTCGGTGCGGATCTTCACCTCCGCCTTCATCGGCAACACCGCGCACTACGGCGGGGCCGTCAGCAACGAGTGGGGTTCGGTGCTGGTTTCGGGCTCGACCCTCACCGGCAACAGCGCGGCCGGCAAACCGGACAGCGCCGGCGGTGCGATCATCAACAACCACGACACGATCGATCCCGAAACGAACCTGTTCCGCGGCGGGAACACGCTGACGGTCGCCAGTTCGACCGTGGTCGGCAACACCGCCACTGCCGCCGGCGGCGGAATCGCCAGCAGCGGCATTTCCGACGCCACCGCGCAGACGGTCGTGCTGACGAACACGATCCTCGCTAACAACACGAACGGCTCCTCCCCGGACATCAGCAGCGCCAATTACAGCACCGTCACGGCCAGCTACAGCATCATCGGCAGCCGGGCCGGGGCCGGTCCCGGCAACCTGCCTGTGTCCAACTCGACCCACAATCAGGTCGGACAGGCGGGCAGCCCGATCGACCCCAAGCTCACGCCGCTGGGCTACTACGGCGGGCCGACGCCGACGATAGCCCCGCTGGCCGGCAGCCCGGCCCTCGGCACCGGCGACCCGAACGCGTCCAACGTCCCGAACCTCGACCAGCGCGGCCTCACGCGCATCGTCAACAACGGGATCGACGTCGGCGCGTTCGAGACACAATCGGTGGTCGTCAACGCGGCCGACGACACCGCGGACGGGCACACGAGCACCGGCTCTCTCACCCTTCGCGACGCGCTCAACCTGGCGAACGCGCTGGCCCCGGCGGTCGCCGCGACGCCCGCGCCGACAGCCAACATCAGTTTCGCCATCCCCACGACGACCGGGGCCGTGCAGATCCAACCGGTTGCCGCCCTCCCGGTCATCACGACCGCGGTGAACATCGACGCGACGACCGAGGCCGCCAACGTCCTGCACCAGCCCTACAGCACGCCGCTCATCGACCTGAACGGCGCGCTGGCCGGGGTGGGGGTGAACGGGATCGACATCACCGGCGCGGGCAGCACCGTCCGGGGGCTGGTGATCAACAACTTCCACGGCGAAGGGGTCTTCGTCCACAGCACCTACGCGGCGGTCGCGGCGACGAACGGGGCGACGGAGAGCGGCACCACCGCGACCGTCACGACCGCCGCCCCGCACGGCTTCCGGGTCGGGCAGATGGTGAGCGTCACGGGCGTCGGCGTCGCCGGGTACAACGGCACGTACACGATCACCGCGACCCCCACCCCGACGACGTTCACCTACACCGCGGCGACCGCCGGCCTGGCCGCGTCGGGCGGCGGCACGGCCGCCGGCCTCGCCAACAACAACACGATCGTGGGCAACTGGATCGGCACGGCCGCGGACGGAACGTTCAAGCCGTCCCCCCTCGACGGGAGCAACCTGGCCGCGAACGACTGCTGGGGCGTCGAAATTCAAGACGCCCCCAACACCGCCGTCGGCGGGGCGGACGCCGCGTCGCGGAACGTGATCTCGGGCAACAAACAGGGCGGGGTCACGATTTTCGGCGGCAACGCCACGGGCACCACCGTCGCCGGCAACTACATCGGGCTGGATCAGTCGGGAACGGCCGCCGCGGGGAACGGGTTCTCCGGCATACTGGTCGGCAGCGGCACCCAGTTCGGCTACAACTCCGGGTCGCTCGCCGGCAGCGCCTCGAACACGACCGTCGGCGGCGCCGCGGGCGGGTACAACTACGTCGCGGCCAACGGCCAGCGCGGGCTCTGGCTCGCGGCGAACGGGAGCGGCAACCCCGCCACCCTCGTGCTCGGGAACGTCCTCGGGTACACGACCGGCGGCGCCCGGTCGGCGAACGGGCAGCCGGACCTCCAAATCGACGCCGGCGCCGCGGCGAACCTCGACGCCGGCCCGGCCACCATCTTACTCAAGGCGGGCACCCTGTCCGACGCGGGCACGCTGACCGTCGGGGCGAACGCCGTACTCGACTGGGCCGCGCAGGGCGCTACGCCCTCCGGCAGCGGGGTCGTCGTCGCGAACGGGACGGTCAAGTTCGATTCCGCCGACAGCTTCGCCGTCGCAAACGTCCTCACCGGCTCGGGCCGGCTCACGCAGGCCGGCCCCGGAACCGTCGCGCTGACCGGCAGCGGCGCCGGCTTCTCCGGCACCACGACCGTCGTCGGCGGAGTTCTGCTGATCGACAGCACGCTCGGCGGGGCGGTGAACGTCCAGTCGGGCGGCACGCTCGGCGGGACGGGCGTCGCGACCGGCCCGGTGAGCGTCACCAACGCCCTCGCGCCGGGCGACGGCCCGTCGCGGACGGGCCGACTGCAGGTCGGCAGCCTGACGTTCACCGGCGGCGGCCCGGGGGCGGTCAACATCGACCTGAACGGCCCGACCGCTGGCACCGGCTACGACCAGATCGTCGCGACCGGGGCCGTCAACCTGACGAACTCCACCCTGAAGCTGACCGCGGGCTACACCGTTCCGCTCGGCACGTCGTTCGTGATCGTGAGCGCCGCCTCGCTGTCCGGCACGTTCGCCGACCCGGTGACCGGCTTGCCGCTGTCGGACGGCCAGGTACTGTCGGTGTCCGGCCAGACGTTCCGGATCAACTACAACTTCACCGCGGGCACGGTGACGCTGACCCGAATTTAGGTGCGCGCCGCCCCGGACCCGTCAGGGGACGGGTCCGGGTTCCGCTCCCGAGCCGCGCTTGATCCGGCTCCGCCGGACGCCCCCCGCAGTACGGCGGTACGCCCCCCGCAGTACGGCGGTTAGCGACGCGGCCGCGACACGGTACGGAAAGGCGTGCGCCGGCGCGATGCGGTCGAGACGGAGGCCCCGGGGGTGGTCAGCTCGGACTCCCCGCCGACCGGCTTGGCCAGCCCGAAGTCGAGCACCTTGACCCGCCCGTTGGGCGCCTCCAGCCAGATGTTGCCCGGCTTGACGTCGCGGTGGATGAGCCCCTGCTCGTGCGCCGCCAGCCCCAGCGCGGCCTCCCGGGCGATGCGGACGACGTGCGCCAGGGGCGGGGCGCCCTGGGCCCGCAGGTACTCGTCCAGCGGGTAGCCTTGCAGGAACGGCATGGCGATGTACGGCACCCCGTCCTGCTCGTCGGCCTCGAACACGGTGACCACGTTGTCGTGGCTGACCCTGGCGGCCGACTTGGCCTCGCGGAGGAGCCGCTCCCTGGCGTCGCGGTTGGCGGCGACGTCCGGGTCGGTGGGGTCGGGCATGGGCGGGTCCGCGAGCGTGGGGTGTGGGGCATGATACCGCCCGCCGCCCACCACCACCGGCGCCCCGGCCGGAATGCTCGAATCCCGCCCGAGGTTCGGTCATCCGCCCGCGCCGCGGCTCCCGGTGCGAGGAGGTTCACTGTTTCGGGCGAGGAAGGGCAACGAGATCCCACACCAGGACCGTGGTGTCGTCGCTGCCGGTGTACAGCCGGCGGCCGTCCTCCGAGAATGCGATCGTGTTGACCGGGCCGAGGTGCCCGGTCAGCCGCGCCCGCTCCTCTCCGGTCGCGGCGTCCCGCAGCACGACCGCCCCGGTCCGGTCGGCCAGCGCCAGCAACCGGCTGTCCGGAGCGAACGCCACCGCGTCCTCCCACCCCGTCCCGCAGTCCCGCTCCTTGCCGGTCGCCAGATCCCACACGCGCACCGCCCCGGACCGCTCCCAGGCGGCCACGGAAGCACCGTCCGGGGCGAACACCACCCGACCGACGGTCGCCTTCGGCCCGACCCCGCTCAGGGTGAGGGCCGTGCGCACCGGCCGACCGGTCGCGGCGGCGAGGAAATGCACGGCCCCCGTCCGGGTGCCGATCGCCACCGTCTTGCCGTCCGGCGAGAGCGCCACCGACTCCGCACGCCCGAGTTCCCCGCCGACCTTCCCCACCACCGCGTCCTTCGCCGTATCGATCAGCCGTATCGACTGGTCTTTCGCCCCGCCCAGCGGAACCGCGGCCAGGAGCGAGCCGTCGCCCGACAGCCCCAGCGACCACGCCCCGCCGTCCTTCGCCGCGGACAGTTCCCGCGGCCGCCTGTCCCCGGTCGGGTCGTACACGAGCACTTTCTGAGCGGCCGTCACCCCGGCCAGAACCTTGCGGTCGGCCGACGCCGCGAACCGGTTCGACCAGAGCCGGCCCACCGCTTCACTGCCGAGCGGCGCGGCGGTCCCGGCGTCCCACCGCACCGCCGTGTCGTCCTCCCCGAATGTCAGCACCCGCCGCCCGTCTACCGGGAGGACCAGGGATATCGCGCCCGCGTGCCCGACGGGGACGGCCCGCTGCTTCCCGGTCTCGGCGTCCCAGACCCCAATCACCCCGTCCCGGCGGTGCCCGGCCAGCAGTTTCGCGCCGGTGGACGCGGCGAACACGCTCCCGACCGAGTCCGGCAATCGGATTTCCGCTCCGGAGGCCACGGACCACAGGCCGCGCGACGAGATCAGGGTGCGACCGTCCGGTGTGAACCGCAGCGCGCCCGCTGCCCCGGTCGGCACCGCCACCCGCTGGGTCGGCTTGCCGGTCGGCAGGTCCCGGAACGTCAGGGTCGCCTCCGCGGCCCCGATCCCCGGGTCGCGGTAGGTGACCAGCGACGCACCGTTCGGGGCGAACGCCACCGCGTCGGCCGCCCCGCCGTCGTTCAGTTCGCACACGGCCCGGCGCGCCGCCACGTCGATCAGAAACGACGGCCGCTCGAACCACGCGCCGGTCGTCGCCAGGAACTTGCCGTCCGGGGAGAAGGCGAGGGTGCGGGCGTCGATGTCGAGCCGGGCCGCTTCCTTCCCGGTCGCCGCGTCGAACAGGGCGAGGTACCAGCGCTTGAACTCGACATCGACCCCGGCGGCGATCTGTTTGCCGTCCGGGGAGAACCGCGCCTGGTGGACGTCGCGGACCTTGTCGATCAGCACCGCCTGCTGCGCCCCGGTCGCCACGTCCCAGGTCCGCAGGGTGCCGTCGATCCCGGCCGACAGCAGGGTCTTGCCGTCCGGCGAGAAGTCGAGCGACCGGACCGCCCGGTCGTGACCGCGGAGCGTGCGGACGACCCGGCCGGTGGCGGGGTCGAACAGCCGGATGACCGCCGGGCCGCCGCCGCCGCGGGGGGCACCGGCGACGGCCAGCAGGGACGCATCGGGCGCGAACGCCCCGCAACCGATCGTCTCGCCGTGCCGCCAGCGGACGGTCCCCAGTCGGGCAAGCGCGCCGCGGGGCAGCGCGTCGCCGTTGCGGTCCGCGGGCCCGGCCGGCGCGGCGGCCTTCGGGTCGTCGGGCCGGCTTGACGCCGCCCGAGCGGTCGGGCGGGCGGGCGGCCGGTCGGCCTCGACGCGAGCCAGTGTGGCGGCGGCGCCGGCGGTCGTGAGCCCCAGCGCCAGACAGATGAGAGCGGCGGTCCCCATGCGGGTGGCGATCATACTCCGAAGTACCTCGTCGGCGAGCGCGGACGCGCCAGGGGATGGGGTTTCCGCTCCGGCGACGATGCCGGACGCGGGGGACAGTACGGCGGCCAGTGCCGCACCGGAGACGGTGAGCCCGGAGCGGGCCAGGAGCCGGGCCAACCGGCTCCGCCCCTCGGCCAGCCGGCTGGCAACCGTTCCCTCGGGCCACCCGAGCCGGCGGGCGGCCTCGGCCCGGGTGAGTCCTTCGAGGTCGCACAGGACGACCGCCAGCCGGTACTTGTCCGGCACCCGGGCCAGCGCGGCGTCCACCACCGGCACGAGGTCCCGTTGCGGGTCGGGCGCGGCGGCCGGTTCGGGCGCCGCGGCCACCTGTCGCTCGACCGCGGCACGCCGGGCGGCGGCGGCACGCGCCTTCAGCGCCGCCCTTCGGGCGACCCCGTACAGCCAGTTGCCGACGGCCGACCCGGGGCGGACAGCCGCCGCTTTACGGGCCAGCACGAGGAAGGTGGCCTGGAATGCGTCCTCGGCGTCCTGAGTGTGGGGGAGGAGGCGGCGGCAGACGCCCCAAACCATAGGCCCGTGACGCCATACCAATTCGGCGAATGCGTGATCGTCCCGGTGCGCCGCGTACCGCTCAACGAGGTCCGCATCGGGCGCGGCCGCGTGTGGGCGGGGTAGAGCCGCCGCCACGACGCCGAGGGGCAGGCCGTGAGATCCTGAGGGCATGTCGTACCCTTACTTGGTGTGTCTCCTGGTTAAGTATCTCCGGGTCGCCAGACAATTGATCTCGGAATTCAGCCTCAGATTCGGGTCACAGACGGCGTTGGCGGGCGTCTTGGAGACTATGGCGCCGGTTTTGGACCACACGAGCCATTCGGCGAGAAGTGGGATGTGATGCCGGCCTTCGTGGTGAAGATGCCACGCGCCGAAGGCACGAGACAAATCCGGTGCTAAGTTGGCTGGCGTTCACACTACACGGTTTGAGCGGAGCGACCCGTGGACCAATCCGACGACTGGTCCGGCCGGCGCGTCGGCAAGTACCAACTGGCCCGGCGGATCGGGCGCGGCGCGATGGGCCAGGTGTACGAGGGCACCGACCGGCACCTGCGCCGGCCGGTGGCGGTCAAGCTGATCCCGGCCGACCCGGAGACGCTCCCGCGGCTGCTCCGCGAGGGCCGCGCCGCGGCCCGCGTCACGCACCCCAACGTCGTCACCGTCTACGACATCGGCCGCGACCGCGGCACGTTCTACATCGTCATGGAACTGGTCCCCGGGCCGACGGCGCAGGCGCTCGTCGCGCGGCGCGGGGCGCTGCCCTGGACCGAGGCGACCGCGCTCGCGGCCGCCGCGTGCCGGGGGCTGTACGCGGCCCACCGGGCCGGGCTGATCCACCGCGACGTGAAGCCCGCGAACATCCTGTGCCCGCCGGGCGCGGAGCCGAAACTGGCCGACTTCGGACTGGCGCGGCCCGCGCTGGTGCGCACGCAACTCACGCACGCCAACACAATTCTGGGCACGCCCGAGTACATGAGCCCCGAACAGTGCCGGGGCGAGCAACTCGACCCGCGCACCGACATCTACTCGCTCGGCGTGGTCTACTATTTCCTGCTGACGGGCGAGTTGCCGTTCCGCGCGGCCGACCGGGCCGCGATCATGTTCGCGCACTGCACCGCGCCCGTCCCCGACCCGCGAACCGTGAATCCCGCGGTGCCCGAGGGGTGCGCCGCGCTGGTCGCCCGGGCACTGGCGAAGCGGCGTGCGGACCGGTATCTCGACTGCCGCGCGATGTCGGAGGCGCTGGCCGCCCTCCTCAGCGGAACCGGGATCGAGTTACCGGCGCTGTCCGACGCCCAGGTGCGGACGCCACCGATGTCGCTCGACCCGGGCGAGGCGGACCCGGGGCCGACGGTGCCGATCGAGCCGCTGTCCCTGGGCGGCACGTCGCAACAAGTTCCGGTGCGCCGGGGCCGTTGGCGAACCGCACGGTGGGCACTCGTGCCGCTCGCGCTGGTGCTGCTGACGGCGACGGGTTTCCTCGCATTCCGACGACCGCCGGCCGAGCGCGCGGCCGAGGTTTGGCCGCTGGGTGCGCCCGCGCCCGGAGCCGTGGTTGCGACCCCGAAACCGCCGTCCGAAGTCGGCGCGCTGGCCCGCGAGTGGGGCCTGCCGGCCGAGGCCGGGCGGGGCGTGTGGGCGGCGCCTGAACCATACTGGTTTGCAACCGCCGGGCCCGCGCAGAGTCGGGCGCTGACGCTCTGGGACGCGAACCGCAAAGCGCGCGTGCTCCCGACGACCGCTAACGTTCTCGCGGTCGCGCACCCGCCGGGCGGGCGGTGGCTCGCGGTGGCGACCGCGGACCGGCGCGTGTCGCTGCTCACCGGTCCCGAGTTCGCGCCTGCGGGGCGGATCGAAACCGACGGCCCGGTCGCGGCCCTGGCCGCACACGGCCCGCTCCTCGCGGTGGCGACCGGAACCGGCGTCAGCCTGTTCGACGTGTCGAACCCCGCGGCGCCAATGGCGCTGACCCTGAGTGGCACCGCGTGCCCCGGCGCGCTCGCGCTGGCGTTCAGCGCGGACGGCTCGTTCCTGGCCGCGCTGATGCCCGGGGTGACGGTGCAGGTGTGGGACGTGGCGAACCGGCGCGAGCGCGTTCGGGCCGTGTTCGGCGGGCTGACCGCGACCGGCTTCGCGTTCGGCGCCGAACCAGGGCAACTGGCCGTCGTCGGGCAGCGGAACGGGCGCGCGGCGGTGTTCGCCTGGAACCGGGTGGGGCAGGAGGCGCCGCACGAGGTCCGCGGCCCGCCGGTCGTGTCGGCGGTGGCGCCCGCGCGGCCGCGCCCGGAACTCGCGGCCGCGGGCGGCGGGTGGCTCGGCCTCCTGGACGCGTTCGGCCCGACCGGCGGCGCGAGGCCGCTCGGAAACAGGTTGCCCGCGTCGCCGGTGCGGGTGCTGATCGCGGCCCCGACCGGCAAGCACTTCGTGTGCGGGTACGAGGACGGGGCGGTCGATGTGTGGGCCGCCCGCGAGGGGCCGTGAGGGTCGATGTTCTTCACACGGAGGACCGGCGTGCAACCCGAGCCGCGCAGCATTCTCGAACAGATCAGCACGAGGTGGTCGGAGGTCGGCGACCCGATCCAGTTCGTGTACCGGTACGGCCCGGCGGTGCGCGCGTACCTGGCGGCACTGGTCGCGGACCCGCACGACGCCGAGGACGTGACCCAGGACTTCCTGTTGAGGATGCTCCGCCAGCCGACACTGACCCCGGAGCGCGTCCGGCGGGGTCGGTTCCGCGACTACCTGAAGGCCGCGCTGCGGAACGTGGCGGCGGACCACTTCCGTAGGAAGTGCGGGCACGCGCGGGCGGTCGCGGGGGTGCCCGAGCTGGTTCCGGCGGCGACGGAGCCGTCGGCGGACTCGGCCTACGACCTGGAGTGGCAGAAGGTGCTGCTCGACCGGTGCTGGGACGCGCTCGAGGCCCAGGAGCGGGCGTCGGCCGACAACCTCGGGTACTCGGTCCTGAAGCTGACCGTGGACCGGCCCGACGCGGACTCCGCGGTGCTGGCGGCGGAGTTGTCCGCGCGGGTCGGGCGCGCCATCACACCGGAAACGTTCCGCAAGCAGCGGAGCCGGGCGCGGAAGGCGTTCGCCCAGTTCCTGGTGAATGAGGTGCGGCAGACGCTCGCAGCCCCGACCTCGGGCGCGGTGGTCGAGGAACTGACCGAACTCGGGCTTCTGGAGTACGTCCGCGAGTACCTGCCGCGGGGCGGGTGACGGAGCGCGGGGGGAAGGCTCCACTTCCCCGTCCCGCGCCGGCGTGTTACACCTCGCAATTGATGACGTTCACGGTGGCCGACGAGTGGTGCGTGTCGAACCCGTCCCCGCCGTCGATCAACCCCTGGGCGTTGTACCCTGGGGGGAGCGCGCCGAAGTCGAGCGTCAAGTCGTCGCCGCCGGCGCCGCCGAGCACCCGCCCGTTCAGGCCCCCGCGGCCCTGACCGGCGACCACGGCCTTCGCCAGTTCGGTGTCGTTGCCGGCGCCGCCGTCGAGCGCGAAGTTGAACCCGACGTTCACCACCGGGTCGGTGGTGTTGCCGAGTTCGGTCCCGGCCCCACCGCCCCCGCCCGAGGTCGAGCCGCCGAGCAGGAAGTTGAGCGCGTCGTTGCCGTCGTTGCCGGCGAGGTTCACGTTCACCGGCGCGTTGTACACGCTCCGCACGCCCGTGGCGTCGAACTGGGAGCCGATGCGGTCGTCCCCGGTCCCGCCGGAGAGGGCCACGGTCATTGCGGCCATCACGTTGTTGCCGTGGAAGTCCTGGGACAGCACGTCGGCGCCGTCGCCGCCGGTCAGCGCCACGTCCGTGGTGCCGCGGAGCACCAGCCCGCTGATCCCGGCCGAGACGGCGTCGTTCCCGGCTCCGCCGTCGAGGGACAGCTTCACCGCGGGAACCAGCATCGCCGGGTTGCTCGTCGCCGAGCCGAAGGTGGCGCTCAGGGTGTCGTTCCCGATGCTGCCCGCGGCCTTCACGTTGATGTACGGGCCGGGGGGGAGCGGGGAGAAGCTCGGCGCGACCGCGCTGGTGACCGCGAGCGCGAACGTGTCGTCGCCGCCGCCCAGATCCACGGACGCGGTGACGCCGAACGCGGCCGGCTGCTCGGTGACGTTCAGCCGCACGGTGTCGTTGCCGTCGCCGGTCGCGATCTGGATCGACTGCACGCCCGAGAAGTCCCACGACTGCCCGTCCCCGACGAGGTGGACGACCCCGGCCGCGGCGGTGCTGACGTCGATGGCGTTGCTGCTTTGATCCCCTGTGATCTGGAGGGCGCCGGCGGTGAGCGCGGCGAGGACGGCCGGGCAGTCCCGTTGCTCCATCAGGTCGAGGCGGGGTGCGAACCGGTGCGAGTGACTGGCGCGACGCATGAGAGAGACTCTACGACGTGGTGTTTCGACGGCCCCGACGTGGGACCGCGGAAGCCGCGGGCGGGAGCGGTGTCGGAGATTCCCGCCGCGATTTCGCCACCAAGACGGGGCGGCTCGCCACTCGTGACGCAGAAAAACGATTTCGTGCGCTCACCTTCAGAAGCCCGATCGCGTCCGAGTGGCCGCTGGCCCGGGCCGACGTGCCCCGCACCCCGGCCCGAGTGGCCGACATGGTCGGGCTGTTGGCGGTGACCGTCCGGGCCATCCTCCGCCGGTGGAACGCGAGCGGCCCGGATGAGCTTGCCGACGGGACGCGCTACAGGCCGTGGTTTTTCAGCGACTGCCCACGGCGGGGTGCCGAGCGGGCAGAAGGTTCGGTACGTCCGCATCCGGTGGGGCCACGCGATCCACCCGGGCATCGGGTGGCGGTGGCTGCGGAGCTGGGGTTCACGCCCCGGGTACCGACCGGCCCACCCGCGGGCGGCCGCTCGCCGCTCGCCCGCCGGGTGTGGTAGCTCAGGGGATGCCGGCCGCGGCCGTGCGGGCGGATCAGATGCGAACGGCTGTCCGCGCACGGGTTCGTTCGCGCGGCCACGGGGCGTTGTTCGCCCCGACCCTGTCGCGGGTGAGCGTCGAGCGGATGGCCGACGTGCGGGGCGTTCGCCGCCTATGCCGACCTGGATGGGACGAAGGTCCGGGTGGTGGTCGTGGACAACGCCGGGTGGCACCGGGCGAAGCGGTTGGTCGTCCCGCCGAACGTGCGGCTCCATTTCTTGCCCCCGTGTACCCCCGAGCTTCAGCCGGCCGAGCGTCGGTGGCCACTGATTCGGGAGGCCGTCGCCAACGACACGTTCGACACCCTCGACGTCCTCCCCCAGCGGGTGATCCGTCGCTGCCGGTGGCTCGTCGACGACCGGACCACCGCCCAGCGGGCCACCGGCTTCCGCTGGGCCATTAACCCCGAAGAATAACGATTCAACGAAATTCAGTATCAGTCGTTATGGGCGGCGTGGAACTCCAACCGGCGGCAGCCCAGGTCGAGCACCTCCGTGGGGGTGCCGGTCTCGACGGCCTCTCCGAGAACGCCCGGCTTCAGTGAGTAGTCCACGAACCTGCCGCGCTTCATCCCGCGAATCAGGCCGGCGGCCTTCAGCACGGCCAAGTGGTGCGACACGGTCACCGCCGGCACGTTGAGCATTTCGGCGATCTCGGTGACAGTGTGCGTTCCGCCGGCCAAATAGCGGGCGATCTTCAGTCGTTCAGGCGCGGCGGGGCCGCCAAGAGCTTCGCGCACCGCTCCGGTTGCGGGGGGCTTTCGCCACGGCGTCGGCTCCGTCCCGGCCCGCGAGGTGATTACGGCTTGGCGGCTTCGGCCTCTTCGACGCTGATTCGCCCGTCGCCGTCGGCGTCGAGTTTGGCGAACAACTCCGGCGGGCCGACGAACTCGCGGGCCGAGACGAACCCGTCGCCGTTCCTGTCCTGCGCCCGGAACCACGCGGGGCCGCGGGCCGCCTTCGCCGCGGGCGGGGCGGGCCTGGCGGCCGCGCCGAACGGCACCGGGCCGAACGCGTCGCCCGCCGGCCCGCGGCCCGCGGCGAGGCGGTACGCCGCCGGCACCGCGCCGCGCGTCAGGGGCTTGTCCCGGGCGAGTTCGCGGGGCAGCGTTCGCGCGGCGTGCCGCAGTTCGCCCCCGTCGAGCCGGCCGTCGCCGTTCGCGTCGATCAGGTCGAACAGGTTCCGCCCGCGGTCGCTCACGGCCACCACCACCCGGCAGCCGACGCCCCGCTCCACGAGGTCGAAGAACGCTTCCAGTTCGGCGAGTGTGAGCCTGCCGTCCCCGTCCCGGTCGGCCGCGTCGAACAACCCCTCCAGCACCTGCGCGGTCGGGTCGTCGGCGAACAGCGCCTTCGCGGCGGGCTTGGTGCCGGCCAACCCCTTGAACTGCGCGAGGTAGAACCCCTTCGCGGCGCGGAACCCGGCGGCCGGGTCGTCCTGCGATACCGCGACCGAGCAGGCCCCGCCCGGCACGCGGAGTTGTACCCCGTCGGGGGACAGCCGGAACCGCGTGTCGTCGCCCGCGAGTGCGGATTTGCCGCCGAGGGCGAGCCGCAGAGTCGCACCCGGCGCGTCCGGTTCGGCCGCCGTCTTCACCCCGGCGGGGGACGCGACGGGCCGTTCGGCGTCGGCCCCGAGCAGTTCCTTCGCGGTCAGCACCTCGTCCTCGTCCTCGTCGAACCGCCCGAGCAACCCGTCGGCGTTTTGCAACTCCGCGGCCGACAACGCGCCGTCGCGGTCGCGGTCGAGGTGGCGGAACAGCGCGTCGCCGAGCGCGAGCGCTTCCGCCGTCGCCGGACGCACGACCGCGGCCACCGGGACAAAACCGCGGGCGCGGTAGAACGCGCGGAACTCGGCCGGCGTCACCTTCCCGTCGCGGTCGGCGTCCATCGCCGCGAAGTCCGGGCCGACCGCCTTCCCGTCTGCCGGATTGTCGGGCCTGCCGACAGGTCCGGCAGTCCCGACCGGCAGCGGGAGGGGGATCACCCGTTTGGCCTCCGCCTCGGACAGCCCGCCGCTGCCGTCGCGGTCGAAGTGCGCGAACAGCTTGTCGAGGAACGCGGCCCACGCGACGTCCGGCGACCTACCCTCATCGGTCACGGCGACGCGGAGGTGCGCGCCGCCCTTGCCGTCGGGGAAAACGAGGTCCGCGCCCGTGCCCCGGGTGGCGGCGACGGCCAGGACGGCCAGCACGACGAGCGACCTCATGCCAGCACCTCGGCCACCGGCTTGCCGGCCGGATCGACCACGCGGATCGGCCGGTTCACGTTCGACATGTTCTGCTTGGCCGCGTCGATGCCGATGGCCGCGCAGACCGTCGCGAGCAGGTCGGGCACGCTCACCGGCCGCTCGGTCACGGTCATGCCGTCCTTCGACGTTTTGCCGACCGCCTGTCCGCCCTTGATCCCGCCGCCGCCGAGCACGACGCTCCACGCGTTCGGGTAGTGGTCGCGGCCGTTCCGCGGGTTGATCCCCGGCGTGCGGCCGAACTCGCCCATCCACACGACGGTGGTGGTGTCGAGCAACCCGCGGTCCTTGAGGTCGGCCATCAGGGTCGCCCACGCCGGGTCTAGCGTGTCGCACAGGCTCTTGACCTGGGCGAAGTTGTTGTCGTGCGTGTCCCACCCGCCGAGGCTGACCTCGACGAACGGCACGCTTCGTTCCACGAGCCGGCGGGCCAGCAGACACCCCTGACCGAACCGGTTGCGCCCGTACTTGTCGCGCAGACCAGCCTTCTCTTCGGACAGGTCGAACGCCCGCGCCGCCGACTCTTTCATCAGCCGCACGGCTCTTTGATACGCGCTGGTGTGGCTGTCGGTCCCGGCCCCCGGGCGGCTCGTGAGGAAGTCGGCTTCGGTCTCTTGAAGCAGCGCGCGGCGGGCGTCGGCGCGGCTTTCGCTCACCCCGGGCGGCAGGCCGAGGTTCTCGACCCGGAGCGCGCCGGCCTCCTCACCGCCGTACCCGCTGCCGGCGTCGCCGACCACTAGCGGCGAGTGTCGCGACCCGAGGAACCCGGCCGACAGCGCCGCGGTGCCGAACCCGCGCGGGCTGACGCTCACGTACCCCGGCAGGTCGGCGTCGGGCCGCGCCCGCTCGTTGGACACCAGCGCCCCGAACACCGGGAAGTCGATCCCGCCCTGCGGCAGGTTGCCCGTCCGCAGGTGGAGCGTCGCCCGGCCGTGGTCGCCCTCCCGCGTCGCCATCGACCGCACCACCGCGAGGTGCGACATCTGTTTGGCGACGAGCGGCAGGTGCTCGCCGATCCGCACGCCGCGGGCGGCGGTTTCGATGGCGTTGAACGGCCCGCCGTTGGCGTGGTCCGGCTTGGGGTCGAAGGTGTCGGTCTGGGTCGGCCCGCCGGCCATCCACAGCACGATGCACGCCCGCTTCCGCGCCGGGTCGGACGCGGCCCGGGCCGCGAGCGCGGGCAGGAAACTCGCCGCAGACGCGCGGAGGAAGTTGCGTCGGTCGAACATGACTCGCTCCTCACGTTCGTTCGGTAAGGATCTCACGCAAAGCCGCAAAGACGCCGAGAAAAACAGGCCGGTACACGAGTTCGATCGGTTGTCTTCTTGGCGTCTTTGCGGCTTTGCGTGAGGTTCGGCTTCAGTGGTTGAGTCGGAACTCGGCGCTGTTGAGCAGCACCCAGAACACGTCGGCCAGTCGCTCGGCCTCTTTCCCGGTGCCGGCGTCGGCGACGAACCGCGCCATCCGCTCGGCCTCCTTCGCGGTCGGCTTGCGGGAGAGCGCCGCGAGGTACAGCGCCTCGACCCGGTCGGCGGTCGTCATTCCCGGCGTCTCCGTCACCGCCAGCAGCGTCGGACTGCCCTCGGCGCTCGTGACGGTGGCGAGGAACCGGCCGTTCATCAGTGCGAGAGCTTGCGTGATCGACGTTTCCGGCTCGGCCGCCGGCCCGCGCAGGGCGAACTGCGACAGGAAGCGGTCGCGCTGGGCGGTGCGGCCGCCCGGCTCGCGGTAGCCGGTCGCGAGGGCCACGCTGTCGAACAGTTGCTCGCCGGTCATGCCCTTCACCGCCATTCGAGCGAACAGGGCCGGCTTCGCCTGCGACGGGTGAGTTTGCCCGCTCGTCCGCTGGTACGCCTTCGTGCGGCCGAGCGCACGGATCAAGAAAGAAAGGTCAAAGTCGGCCGCGACCAGCGCTTCGGCGAGGTCATCGAGCAACTCCGGGTGCGACGGCTTGTTGGCGTCGCTGAAGTCGTCCACCGGGTCCACGATCCCGCGGCCGAACATCAGCCCCCACACGCGGTTGGCGGTCGCCCGCGCGAAGTACGGGTTGTCTTTCGATGTCACCCAAGACGCCAGCACCGCTCTCGGGGCGGCGCCGGCGGTCCACTTCGGCTCGGTGCCGTCGAGGAAGGTGGCCGCGAGCGCCCGCTTCGTGTTCGGGACGGTGATCTCGCGCCGGCCCGCGTCGGACACCGGGGCGAACAGGTCGTCCCCCTGCCGCTCGACGCCGGCGAAGAACGCGGCGGTCTGCCAGAACTGGTCGCGCTCCCACCGCCCGAACGGGTGGTCGTGGCACTGGGCGCACTCGATCTGCACGCCGAGGAACACGCGGGCGGTCGCCGCGGCGAGGTTTTCGGGCTTCGCGTCCTTGACCGCGAAGAACGCCAGCGGGTTCGGCCTGGCCGGGTCGCGCAGCACCGCCTCGGGCGCCTTCGGGTCGGCCGAAATCGGCTGCGTGAGCAGTTCGCGAACGAGCTTGTCGTAAGGCGTGTTGGCGCGGAACTTCAGCCGCAGCCACGCCTCGAACCCCGGCTGGAAGACGCGCGCCTGCCCGTCGGCCGCGGCTTCGGGTAGGAGCGCGGCCCGCCACACCGCCGCGAAGTGGGTCGCGTGCCGCGGGCTTTCCAGCAGGGAGTCGATGAGCTTCGCGCGCTTGTCAGGCGTCTTGTCCGCGAGGAAGTCGTGAACGTCACGCGGGGCCGGGATGCGCCCCGCGAGATCGAGGTACGCGCGGCGGAGGAACTCGGCGTCGTCGGCCGCGGGAGCGGGCGTCGCGCCCTCGGCCTTCAGCCGGGCGTCGATGCGTGCGTCGATTTGGGCCGCCAGCTTCGCCGGGTCCGGCGGCGCGGCGAACGAAGGGCGCGCGATCAGGACGAGCAGACCGGCGACGACCAGGCGCATAACCGCCTCCGCTCAGGTGAGGAACGCGAACTGCTCGGCGGCCGGGCCGGCGCGGAGAGCCCCGGCGACCGCGGCCGACACCCGGGCCACCTCGCCGCGGCGGAACTCCGTCCCGCACTCGCAGGATACCGTCTCCAGCGGCCCCTTATACACCACCGCGCACGGTTCGGCCGCGACCGGCTTCCACCCGTGCAGTCGCAACTCGCGGAGTTCGACCCCGCCGACGTTAAAACAATGGATGTCGCCGAGCTTCCCGTAGAACAGCCCGCCGAACCCGGCCCGCGCGAGCGCGGCGAGCGGTTCCGTCTCGACCGGCACCCGCTGCACCAGCGCCGCCAGCCCGGGCAGCTTCGGCGTGCCGGGGAACGGCTTGTCCCCCACCAGCCCGTGAACGGACACCTTCCCGCCCGGCTTCAGCGCACGGAACGCATCGGCAATCAGGATTTTGAGCCGTTCGGCCGGCACGTCGGCGTTGAACGTCCCTTCGAGGGTCACCTCATCGAGTGTACCGTCGGCGTGCGGGATGCGCTCGGGCAGCGGGTCGGTGAGGCGGTGCTGCCACGCGGCGGACGCGGGTTGCGGCAGCGGCGCGGGCGGGTCGTCGAACCCGGAGTGGTCGATGTCCTCGTGGAGGGTGTACACCTCCCACAGCGTCCGGTCCGGGTCGGTCACCCAGAACTTCGTCTGCCGCGAGTAGCAGCACTCGACGCCCTCCTGCCGCTGCGTCGCCACGCCGGCCTCTTCAAGCCGCCGCTGCACCTCCACGAGCGCGGCCGAGTCGGGGAATCGCAGCCCGACGTGGTTGAGCGCCCCGCCCGGTTGCTGCGGGCTGGGGTACAGTGCGAGGACGAGCGGCGGCGAAGCGACCTCGAACTTGGCGTAGTCGTCGAAATGCTTGGCCGGGGCGCCGCCGAACAGCGCGCGATAGAATCGCACCGACCGGGCGAGGTCGGCGACGTGCAGCCCGACGTGGAAGCGGGTGTCGGTCGTCATTGTCCGCAGCCCCCGGCGCTCGGCTCGAAGAACAGGAACTGCTCGGCCGTCGGGCCGAGCCGCAGTTGCTCCCACACGGCCGCCGGCACGCTCACCCGCTCGCCGCGCTCGAAGGCGTGCCCGCCGTCGGCCGTCGCACGGGCGAACGGCCCCTTGTACAGCAGCAGGCGTGTCCCGGTTTGTGCCGCGAGCGGTGCCGGCTTCCACGCGACCAACTTCACCTCACGCAGTTCCACCCCGTCGATGACGAACCACGCCTTCTCGGTGTACTTGACCACCTGCACGCCGACGAACCCGGCCCGGCGGAGCGCGTCAACCGGCTCGCTCTGGGAGGGCACGCGGCTAACCATTGCTGCTAAACCAGGCAGCTTCGGCTGCGGGCCGGGGAACGCCCGGTCGCCCATCAGCCCGTGCGTCAGCACCTTCCCGCCGGGCTTCAGGACGCGGGCCGCCTCGCCCAGCAGAAACGTCCGCTGCGCGTCGGTCAGGTCGGCGTTGAACGTGCCGACCAGCCGGACCTCATCGAGCGTGCCGTCGGCGTGCGGGATGCGGTCCGGCAGCGGATTCGAGACGAAATGCTCCCAAGCCGCTTCCGCCTGCGGTTTCGCGCATGCCTCCTCTTGCGGTCGTCCCGCGCCCGGTGTGTAGGACACGCCGGGCTGAACGGCCGCGCGATCGGCCCGTGCCGCCTTCCCCTCGACACTTTTGCGCACCGCTTCCGGCCGCACGTCCGCTTCGACGCGGTAGATCTCCCAGAAGTTACCGAACGGGTCGCGCACCCACAGCTTGTTTTGCAGCGCGTACCCGCAGGTCGTGCCGTCCTGGGCCTGGGTGCAGACGCCGGCCGCTTCGAGCCGGGCGCGGAACCGGCCGATCGCCTCATCCGAACCGACGCGCAGGCCCAGGTGACTGAGCGAGCAACCCGGCCCCGGCGGGTGCGGGGCGAGCGAGAACACCACCGGCGGGTCGTCCAACTCGAACTTCGCGTAGTCGGGGTGGTGCTTGGCCGGCGGGCGGCCGAACAGCAGCGCGTAGAACTCTACCGCCCGCCCCAGGTCGGGTACGTTGAGCGACAGGTGGAACTTCGTCGGTTCCTCGATCACGACCAGTTCGGGCATCAGTTGCCTCCCGAAGAACCCACCCCCGGCCCCTCCCTGCAGGGAGGGGAGACGAAACCGTCGCGTACCGCCGAGGTCAACGGACTGTCGCTGTTTTCCTCCCCTCCCTGCAGGGAGGGGCCGGGGGGGGGTCGCGCCGGCGGGCGCACCACCCACGCGGCGACCGCCAGCACCAGACCGACCGCGGCGAAGGCGTAGAAGAACGGGGCGGTCGCCCCGCCGTTGTGCTCGCGGACCAGCGCCAGCAGCACCGGCCCGGCGGCCGACGCGAACACCGACAGCACCTGCACCGTCGCCTGGATGCTCCCGAGGTGGGCGCGGCCGTAGGTGTGGCCGTACACGGCGAAGTACACCACCGTGATGACCCCGCCGCTCACCCCCAGCAGCGCCGCGTACAGAGCCGCGAGGGACAGGTTCGACACGAGGGGGAACAGGAGCAGGGACGCAGCCAGGATCGCCACACCCACTCCGAGGAGCTTGCCGAGCGGCCGGCGGCGGGCCAGCGCGCCGGCGGCGACGTTGGCCGGCAGCCCGCTCACCATCAGCACCATCAGCACCAGCCCGTTCGCCTGCCCGCCGTCCAGCCCGTGCTCCCGCAACAGCAGTTCGTTGTCGAGGGTCAGGGCAGAGAATACGAGGTTGAAGACGGTCGCCGCGGCGGTGTACACCCAGAACGACGGGGTGGCGAGTGCGGCCCACACCGTCATCGAGTTGGCGGCCGGCATGTCCGGTGGCGGTTCGTCGGGCGGTACCCCGCACGCCTCCGGGGTGCTGCGGGCCACGAGCAGTCCGAGCGGCACCAGCCCGAAGACGAGCGCGAGGCCGACGCCCTCCCACGCGGCCCGCCACCCGGCGCTCTTCACCGCCGCTTCGACCACAAAAATCGGCGCGATGAAGCCGACCGCGAGCAGCAGCGCGAACGCGCCCATCGCGACGCCCGCCCGCCGCCGGAACCACTTGCCGACGAGCGCGATGGCGACCACCGACAGCGCGCCCTGTCCCAGCCCGCGGACCAAGGTGAGCGCAACCGCCAGTTGCGCCGCGTCCTCGACCCGGCTCATCAGGATCACGCACCCGCCCAGCAACCCCGCGACGAGCGCCAGCGTCAGCCGCGTGCCGGCCCGGTCGATCAGCCGCCCGACCACCGGCACGCACGCCGCTCCGAGCACGATCGCCCAGAAGTTCAGGACGTTGAAACGCAAGTCACTGATGCCGAGGTCGGCCCGGAGCGGTTCTTTGATCAGGCCCAGCCCGTAGGTGCGGCCGGGCAGCGTCGCGGACATGGCGACGGCCGCCACCGCGACGTTCACCCACCCGTAGTAAAATGGCAGGCCGGCCGGCCACCCGCCCGGGGCGGGCGGCGCGGCGGCCGGCGCGGCGGGACTACTCACTGATCACTTCCCCGTTGGCCCGGGTCACCATCGCCGCGACCGTGAACGCGCTGGCGCTCGACTGTAGCGTGCGGACCGAGCCGTCGCCCATGCCGACGTTCACGACCCCGCTGTGGAACGAGTACAGGGTGAAGTCGTTCGAGCAGTTGACCACGCACGCGGTGCCGACCGCCGTCCCGTCGGCCGTCGAGCCGCTGAGGCTGGCGTTGCTGCACGTCGCGTCGTTCCACCCGCCCGACCCGTTGCTGTACGTCTGCGACCCGGCCACCTTCCGGCCCACCCGCCACACGTTCGGCCGGCCGGCGATCTCCGGCATCATGATCGTGTTCGACAGGCCGTCGCTGACGTCGGCGATCCGCGTCCGCTTGTCCACCTGGAACATGCCGTTGAGGTTGCCGGTCGGGAATCCGCTGATGCCGGCGGCGAGCGACGTGCCGACGCCGCGGATGGGGCCGTAGTCGCCCGGGGCGATCTCCCACGTCAGGGCCGTCGGCGGGCCGGGGTAGTTGTACGTCACCGGGCTGGTCGTGTCGGGGTTCGACGGACACACGAACGTCTTCACTCGCGTGCTGGTGACCGCCTGGTTGGACGCCGGGCCGCCCAGCGCCAGGAACGGCTGCTTGCTGTCGTCGTACTGCTTGTACAGGTTATCCTGCTCGATGGCCGTGAGGATGTTCAGCCCCCACCCGAACGGGGCTTTGGTGATCCCGTATGGCGGCGGGCCGTTGCTGCCGCTGAGCGGGAAGTACCCCAGCGCGCTCTCCTGGTTGAAGTACCCGAGCGTGATCTGCTTGAGGTTGTTCTGGCAGCTCATCCGCGCCGCGGCCTCGCGCACCTTCTGGACGGCCGGCAGCAACAGGCCGATGAGGATCGCGATAATGGCGATCACCACCAGCAGCTCGATCAGCGTGAACGCCTTCTTCTTCCGAGCGGGCAACATGATGCGTCTCGTGGTGAGGGTCGGGCGGGAGGATCAAGGGGTCGGCCGGACTCGCGACCTGTCGCGGCGACCCTTTCGGGACGGTGCCCGCTTCACGGCCGCTCATTGGGACTCGCGGCCTGTCGCGGCGACCCTTTCAGGACGGTGGCCGCTTCACGGCCGCTCCAACTGCACACACACGACGTATTCCGAGTCGCGTGCGAAGAGTTTGCCGTCGGAGAGGGTCGGGGAGACGAGGGTGCCGTCGCACACCTTCGCCGAACACAGCTCCTTGAACTCGGCGGCGGTGGCGTCCATCAGCTTGAGCGTGCCGGTGTCGTCGAGGACCAGCAGTTTGCCGTTGGCGGTGCGGATGACGCCGAAGTGGAAGTAGCCGAGGCCCTCTTTCTTCCACAGTTCCTTGCCGGTCGCCGGGTCCACGCAGGCGAGGTCGGCGCGGGGCACCGGCTTCAGCACGTTGGTCACCAGGAACAGCCGGTCTTTGGTCGCGACGCCGGACGAGAAGTACCCGCTCAGGTCTTTCGCCTGCCACAGCTTCTCGGCCGCCGTCTTCTCGCCGGCGGTCACCTTGATCGCCGTCGTCCCGTTGGTCATCGTGCTGGTGAAGAGCCGATCGCCGACGACCAGCGGAGTCGGCTGCGTGCCGCCCGGCTGGAACGGGAGGGCGTACTCCCAGTTCACGCTGCCATCGAGCGGGTTCAGGCCGACGACGCGGAGCGTGGTCATTAAGGTGACTTCGGGCAACCGCCCGGGCTTGCCGCCGGCGACCACCAAGACCGGCGACGAGGTGCCCGCCGGTTCGTCCAGCGCCTGCCACGCGATTTCGCCGCTCTCGGCCTCGAACGCGACGACCGAACTCCCCTTCCCGCCGACCGCGACGATCACCTTGTTGCCGACCACCAGCGGCGAGCAGCACACGCCGAACTGCGGCAAATTCGCCTTCAGTTTCTCGAACGCCTTCACCTGCCACATCAGCTTGCCGGTGTCGGCCTCGAAGCAGGACAGGTAGCCGGTGATGCCGAACGTGTAGACGCGGCCCCCGGCGACGGCGGGAGTGGCCTGCGGCCCGGTGTTCAGCACGCTGTTGTACGGCCCCCGGTCGTAGGGCGTGCGCCACACCGGCTTGCCGGTCTTGGCGTCCAGCGCGATCAGTTCCTCTTGGTCTTTGCTGCCGACGCGGGCGTGAATGAACGCCTTACCGTCCACAACCACCGGCGTGCTGAACCCGACCCCGACCTTCGCCTTCCACAGCACCGCCGGGGCGGCCTTCCACGGCTCGACCGACTCCGACGTGCCGCCGTCGCGCTTCGGGCCGAGCCACTGCGGCCAGTCCGCTGCGCCGAGCAGTGTCGGTGTGAGTGTGAGTGCGAGGACGGCGGTGAAGGCACAGCGGCGGAGCATCGGATGCCCTCGGTTCGGAGTGACGGGTAACCGGTGTTACCGGAAGTAGGTGTCGCGCTTACCGTACTCCGCGTACTTCTTTTTGAGCCAGGCGTGGAACTCGGCGTAGTGGGCGTCGCGGCGGTCGCCGCCGTCCGATTCCGCGTTGTAGCTGAGGTAGAGCAGTCGCCGCCATCCGCCGGAGGTGTTCGCGGCCGAGCGGTGCGGGACGAAACAGCCGAAGATCGCGACGTCGCCCGGCTCCAGTTCCAGCACCACGCCGGTCGATTCGTCCACCGCCCCGGCCGGCACGTTGTGGTAGTCGCCGTCGCGCGGGGATAAGTAGCCGCGCCGGTGCGCGCCGGGGAACACCTCGGTCGCCCCGTTGTCGCGGGCGCACGGGTCGATGGCGACGGCCGCGGTGACGAACGACTCGGGGAAGCCCGGCCAGCCGATGAAGTCCTGGTGCAGGTCGTACCCCTTGGCCCCCGGCGGCTTGAAGATGAGCTTGTCTTTGAAAAGATGGGCCGGCTCGCCGTACAACTCCGACACCACTCCAACCAATCGCGGGTCGCGGGCGAGGGCGGCGCAGACGGGCGAGATGTCGGCGACCGGGTCGAAGCACTCGAACAGGCACTCGCCGGTGCCGGCGTGGTCCTTCCACCGGCAGCGGATGTTGTTCGTGTCCTTCAGGTCGGCCCGGCCGAGCAGCCGCTCGCACTCCATCGCCGCGACCGCCATCTCGGCCGGGTCGAACAGCCCGCGCACGACCAGGAACCCGTCGGCGGCGAACGCCCGCCGCTGGCCCGGCGTCACCCGCCGGCTCACGTCCGCGACGGCCCCCATGCCACGCCTCCGGCGAAAATCTTGATAAAAGGGCAGGTGTCATGGTTACGAGACGGGCGCGAGCCGGCAAGTATTCACTTAGATAGGAGTTACGCAGTTGCGGTTGTGGCAGGCACCCAGGGGTTGAAACCCCGGGCTACTGGCGGTGACCCCGTTGGGGTCAAGACACAAGCCACACGCGGCGAATCGCGGGTCTTTGGACCCCAACGGCGGCACCGGCAATAGCCCGGGGTTTCAACCCCTGGACTCCGTCACCCGCACCCGACTGCGTAACTCCTATCTGTCACTTCTCGCAAGCACCGAGATTTGAGCGGGAGCCTCCATAATCGATACTTTCCGCAAAAGTTACGCAAGGCCGCGCCGGGGGCGTCCCGCACGCGGATGGCGTATATTAGCCTGTAATCTGTGGCATTCGTTGGCCCGGTCGCCGGGCTGGTCCGCGGGAGTTCGCCCGCGGGGTCGATGCCGAAACTGAACCGCCCACCCGGACCGTGAAAGCCGGGACTTACCGACAACGCCATGCCGCATCACTCCCCGCAACCCGTCGCCGAGCTGTTACTTCCCGCCGCCCGCCGGCCGTCCCCGCTTCGGATCGCGGTCGGGTATCTGGTCGCCGGCCTCGTCTGGGTGTGGGCGTCCGACGCCGCCCTGTACGCCGCCGGTGCTCAAACGGATGTCGGGTTCCTGCTCGCCGGCGGCAAGGGCACCCTGTTCTTCCTGCTCACCGCCGTGGCCCTCTTCTGGCTGGTCCGCCGCGACCTGTTCGCCGTCACCCGGGCGAACGCGCTGCTGATGGCGGTGGCCGAAGGCACGACCGACGCGGTGTTCGTCAAGGACCGGGACGGCCGATACCTGCTGTTCAACTCCGCCGCCGGGCGGTTGGTCGGCCGGCCGGTGGCCGAGGTGCTCGGGCGGGACGACACCGCCCTGTTCGACCCGGCGGGGGTTGCGCGGGTGCGGGAAACCGACCGGCGGGTCATCGAGTCCGGGACCGCGGTGACCGTCGAGGAGCGGATCACCGCCACCGCCGCGGGTGTGGAGCGGGTGTACCTGGCGACCAAGGCCCCGCTCCGCGACGAGCAGGGCGCGGCGGTCGGGGTGGTCGGCATCTCGCGCGACATCACCGACCGCGTCCGGGCCGAGGACGAGGCCCGCGCCCAGGCGGAGTTCGCCCAGGGGGTGCTCGACGCGGTGGCCGCCAGCGTGGCCGTGCTCGACCGGGACGGGACCGTCATCGCCGTCAACGCCGCGTGGCAGGCGTTCGCCGCCCGGGAGGGCGGCACGCCCGGCGGGACCGGGGTCGGGGCGAACTACCTCGCGGTGTGCGCGGCGAGCGCCGGGCCCGAGTGCCGGGACGGGGCGGCCGCGGCGGAGGCCATCCGCCGGGTGCTGGCCGGCGAGGCCGACGGGGCGACGCTCGACTACCCGTGCCACTCGCCGACCGAGCAGCGGTGGTTCCTGATGAACGTCACCCCGCTCCGCCGCGGCCGCGGGGCGGCGGTCGTCGCCCACACCAACGTCACCCCGCTCCGGCTGGCCGAGACGGCCGTCCGCCGGAGCGAGGAGCGCGCCCGCCGCGGGGAGGCGCTGCTGTCCGCGGTGCTGGAGGCGCTGCCGTTGTCGGTCATCATCGCCGACGAGGGCGGCCGGGTGGTGCGGATGAACCCGGCCAGCCTGGCGATCTGGGGGCCGGCGCCGATGTCGGCGGGGGTGGACGAGTACCGCGAGTACGTCGGGTACTGGCCGGACACCGGGCGGCGGATCGAGCCGCGCGAGTGGCCGATGGCCCGGGCGGTGCTGGCCGGCGAGACGTCGGTCGGGGTGCGGGTGCAGATCGACCGGTTCGGGGACGGCGCCCGGCGGCTTCTCGAACTGTCCGCGGCCCCGGTCGTCGGCGATGACGGCCGCCGGCTCGGCGGGGTGGTCGCGTGCAAGGACGTGACCGACCGGGTGCGGGCCGAGGAGGAGTTGCGGGCCGAACGGGACCGGTTCCAGAAGCTCGTGGAGACGGCCCCGGCGGCGATCTGCTCGTTCGAGCTTCGCCCGGACGGGACGATGTGCTTCCCGTACGCCAGCCGGAAGGTCGAGGAGATCTACGGTGTCTCCCGCGAGCGGCTGGCGGCCTCGGCGGAGCCGGTGTTCGCTATGACCCACCCGGACGACGCGGAGGCGGTGCGAGCGTCCGTCGCCGCGTCGGCCCGCGATTTGTTGGTGTGGCACGCCGAGTTCCGCATCGCCCACCCGACCCGCGGCGAGAGGTGGCTGGAGGGCCGGTCGGCCCCGGTCCGCCGGGCCGACGGCTCGACCCTGTGGCACGGGTTCGTCACCGACGTGACCGACCGCCGGCGGGCGGCCGACGAGGCGGCCCGGATGCGGAACCTGCTGCGGCAGGTGATCGACACCGTCCCCTACGGGGTGTTCTGGAAGGACCCGGAGTCCCGACACCTCGGGTGTAACGTGACCGTCGCCCGGGCGCTCGGGTTCGACACCCCCGAAGAAGTAGTCGGGCGGGCCGACACCGACCTGCCGGGGGTCACCCCGGAGCAGGCTGAGGTGTTCATGCGCGTCGATCGGGAGGTCGTCCGGTCGGGCGTGGCCCGGCTCCGGGTGAGCGAGCAGTTGACCCGGGCCGACGGCTCGACCGTCTGGCTGGAGACGAACAAGCTGCCGCTCCGCGACGCCGCCGGCCGGGTGGTCGGCGTCATCGGCACGTGGGAGGACGTGACCGACCGCCGGCGGACCGAGCTGGCTCTGCAGGAGAGCGAAGCCCGGCTCCACGAGGCCCAGCGGATCGCGCGGCTGGGGAGCTGGACCTGGGAGCCATCGACCGGCCGGGTGTGGTGGTCCGCGGCGATCCGCGAGCTGTTCGGCGTGCCGCCGGACGCCGCGCCGAGCTTCGAGGCGTTCGTCGCGCTCCTCCACCCGGACGACCGGGTTGTCGCGCGGGACCGCGTCGCGCGGGTGCTGGGCGGGGCCGACGGGTTCGCCGACGACCTGCGGATCGTCCGCCCGGACGGCCGGGTCGTGTGGATCCGCAGCGAGGCTCGGGCCACCCGCGACGACGCCGGCCGGCTGCTGCGGGTGGAGGGCATCGACCAGGACATCACCGACCGGAAACTGGCCGACGAGGCGCTCCGCGAGAGCGAGTGGCGGCTCCGGTTCACCCTGGAGGCCGCGGCCGCCGGGACGTGGTCGTGGGACGCCCGGGTCGCGGACACCCGCTGGGACGACCAGTTCCACGCCAACTACGGGTTCGGGCCGGACCAGCCGCGGAACTTCGACGCGTGGATCGGCAGCATCCACCCGGACGACCGGCCGCGGGTGCTGGCGCGGGTCGAGCAGATGCGGGCCACCCCCGGGGACGACCGGTGGGAGATGGAGTTCCGCGCCCGGCACGCGGGGCGGGGCGACCGCTGGCACTACGGGCTGGGGCGGTGCGAGCGGGACCCCGCCGGGGGCATCGCGCGGGTGTTCGGGATCGACATCGACGTCACCGACCGGAAGCAGGCGGAGGCCGCGCTCCGGGAGAGCGAGGAGCGGTTCCGCAGCGTGTTCGAGCACGCCGCCACCGGGATCGCGATCACCGACCCCGACGGCCGGTTCCTCCGGTGCAACCCGGCGTACTGCGCGGTCCTCGGACGGACCGAGGAAGAGATGCTGGCGGCCGATCTGGCCGAGCTGATCCACCCGGACGACCGGGCCGAGAACATGGCCCTGCTGCGGCGGCTGGCGGCCGGTGAGATCCCGCGGTACGAGGTCGAGAACCGGTTCCTGCACAAATCCGGCGAGCCGCGGTGGGTACACAAGTGGGTGACCGCGTTGGGCGTCGAGTCCGGCCGGGCCGTGTGCCTGCTGGCGCTGGTCACCGACGTGACCGAGCAGCGGCGGGCCGACGCGGCGCTGCGGGAGGGGGAGAAGCGACTGCGGCTGGCGGTCCAGGCCGCCAACGTCGGACTGTGGGACTGGGACGTGAAGGCCGACCGGGTCCACTTCAGCCCGGAGTGGAAGGCACAACTCGGGTACGCGCCCGAGGAGGTCGGCGACTCGGTCGCCGAGTGGGAGTCGCGGGTGCATCCCGACGACGTGGGGCCGGCGCTCGAACAGGTTCGGCGGACGTTCGCCGGGCCGGACGACTCCCACGAGTCCGAGTTCCGGATGCGTCACAAGGACGGGTCGTGGCGGTGGATCTTCACCCGCGCCGTGCTCTTCCGGGACGCGGCCGGTGCCCCGGCCCGGATGCTCGGCGGCCACCTCGACATCACCGCTCGCAAACAGGCGGAGTTCGCGCTCCGGGAGAGCGAGGAGCGGCTCCGCCTGGCCCTCACCGCGGCCGCCGCCATCGGGTTCGTGTGGGACGCGGCTGCCGATTCGGTCGTCCGGTATTTCAGCTCCGTGCCCGCCCTGCCGACGAACGTCGACGCCCCGGAGTCGGTCGCCGCGGTGCGCGCCCGCGTTCACCCCGACGACCTGGGGCGGTTCGACGCCGGGGTGGCGGACTGTCTGCGGACCGGGACCGAATACCGCAACCTGTACCGGGTGATGGACCGGCCCGGGTCCGTCATGTGGCTGCAGGAGTGGGGGGCGCTCGCCCGGGACGCCGCCGGCCGCCCGCTCCGGCTGACCGGGATCTCCATCGACGTGACCGACCGGATGCGGGCCGACGAGGCGCTGCGGGCCGGAGAGGAGCGGTACCGGCGGCTGGTCGAGGGGCTGCCCGAGGCGGTGTTCATCAACGCCGACGACCGGGTCGCCTACTGCAACCCGGCGTGCGTCGCGCTGTTCGGGGCGGCCGACGCGACCGCGCTGCTGGGCAAGTCCCCGCTCGATCTGTTCGCCCCCGAGTACCACGACGCGATCCGCGCCCGCGTCCGGGACATGCAGGAGACGGGCGCCCCGGTATCCGGGCTGGACGAGCGGATCGTCCGGCTCGACGGGCGGACCGCCCCGGTCCACGTCGTCGCCATCCCCATCGTCGATGGCGGCCGGTCGGCGATCCTGGTCTGCCTCCGCGACCTGAGCGAGCGGGAGCGGACGCTCGGGCTGCTCCGCACCGTCCTCGGCAGCGTCGGCGACGCCATCCTGACGATCGACGCCGCCGGCCGGGTGGAGTCGGCCAACCCGGCCACCGAGCGGCTGTTCGGCTACTCGGAGGCCGAGCTGGTCGGGCAGAACGTGCGGGCGCTGATGCCCGAGCCGGACCGCGGCCGGCACGACGGGTACATCGCCAACTACCTCCGCTCCGGCGAGGCCAAGGTGATCGGCATCGGGCGCGAGGTGGACGGCCGCCGCAAGGACGGCACCACCTTCCCGGTCGAGCTGACGGTGACCGAGTTCAAGCTGGACGGCGAGCGGCGGTTCACCGGGGTGCTGCGGGACATCACCGCCCGCCGCCGGCTGGAGGACCAGTACCGGCAGGCGCAGAAGATGGAGGCGATCGGGCGGCTCGCCGGCGGGGTGGCGCACGACTTCAACAACCTGCTCACCGTCATCAACGGGTACACCGACCTGCTCCTGTTCGAACTCCCTCCGGGCGAGCCGCGGCGGGCGCACGTCGCGGCCGTCCGCGAGGCCGGGGAGCGGGCCGCGGCCCTCACCGCGCAGCTCCTGGCGTTCAGCCGCAAGGCGCTCGTGACCCCCAAGGTGTTCGACCTGAAGGACGTGGCCGCGCAGTCGGAGAAGCTGCTCCGCCGGCTGATCGGCGAGGACGTCGTGCTCACCCTCGTTCTGCACCCCGCCCGGTGCCCGGTGAAGGCCGACCCGAACCAGGTGGACCAGGTGATCATGAACCTGGCGGTCAACGCCCGCGACGCGATGCCCACCGGCGGCCGGCTCACGCTGGAGGTGCGGCCGGTGGCGGTGCCCGGGGGCCCCCCGGCGGCCGCCGAGGCCGGGCTGCGGCCCGGCCGGTACGTCGAGCTGGCGGTGGCCGACACCGGGTGCGGGATGACGCCGGAGGTCCAGGCCCGGATCTTCGAGCCGTTCTTCACCACCAAGGGGGAAGGGCAGGGGACCGGGCTGGGGCTGGCCACCGTGTTCGGCATCGTCCAGCAGGCCGGCGGGCACGTGTCGGTGGAGAGCGCGGTCGGGCGGGGCACCACGTTCCGGATTCTGCTGCCCGAAGTCCCGGTGGCCGCGGCCGAGGCCGAGCCGGTCCGGCCGTTCGCCGCCCGCGGGACGGAGGTGGTGCTGCTCGTGGAGGACGACGCGGCCGTCCGCCAGTTGTCGCGGCTGGCGCTGGAGACGCAGGGGTATCGGGTGGTGGCGGCCGGCAGCGGGCGGGAGGCGCTGGACCTCCTCCAAGTCCAGCCCGGCGGGATCGACCTGATGGTGACCGACGTGGTGATGCCGGAGATGAGCGGGCGGGAACTGGCCGACGCCGTCCGCGCCGCCCGCCCGGGGACGAAGGTGCTGTTCGTGAGCGGGTACACCGACGACGCGGTGGTCCGCCACGGGGTGCGGAACGCGACCGACGCGTTCCTGCAGAAGCCGTTCACCCCGCTCGGGCTGGCCCGCAAGGTCCGCGCGGTGCTCGACGGCGGCTGACGGCCGGTCAGCGGCCGTCGAGGGCGCGGTCGAGGTTGAACGCGGCCGAGATCAGCGCCAGGTGAGTGAACCCCTGCGGGAAGTTGCCCAGCGCCTCGCCGCTCGCCCCGGTCTGCTCGCCGAACAGCCCCAGCGGGCTGCCGTACCCCAGCATCTGCTCGAACCGCAGCCGGGCCTCGGCCAGCCGCGCCGGGTCCGACCGCCCGGCCCGGGTCAGCGCCTCCACCAGCCAGAAGCTGCACATGTTGAACGTGCCCTCCGACCCGTCCAGCCCGTCGTGCGTGGCCTTGTAGTCGTACCGGTACACCAGCCCGTCGGCCGCCAGCCCGCCCTTCGTCGCCGGGACGCGGATTGCGTCCATCGTCGAGAGCATCCGCGGGTCGTCCGGGGCCATGAAGAACGTCAGCGGCATCAGCAGCAGTGACGCGTCCAGGTTGTCGGTGCCGTAGGATTGCACGAACGCACGCCGCTTCTCGCTCCAACCCTTCTGCATCACCTGCTCGTACACCGCGTCGCGGGCGGCGAGCCACTTCGCCCGGTTCGCGGGCAGTGACCGCTTGTCGGCCAGCCGCAGCCCGCGGTCCAGCGCGACCCAGCACATGAACCGCGAGTAGACGTGGTCCTTCCGCTTTCCCCGCGTCTCCCACACGCCCTCGTCCGGCCGGTCCCAGTTGTCCGCCACCCAATCGACCAACTTCCGGAGCGACACCCACGCGTCGTAGCTGACCGGGCGGGCGTACTTGTTGTGCAGGTACACCGCGTCCATCAGCTCGCCGTACACGTCCAGTTGCAACTGCCCGTGCGCCTCGTTGCCGACCCGCACCGGCTTCGACCCCATGTAGCCATCTAAATGCGGCAGGGCGTACTCGGTGAGGTCGGACCGGCCGTCCACCGCGTACATGAGCTGCACCGGGCCGTCGCCGTGCGACTCCCGCTCCTTCCACCGGGCGGCCAGCCAGTCCATGAACCGCGTCGCCTCGTCGGTGAACCCGATCCGCATGAACGCGTAGACGGTGAACGCCGCGTCGCGCAGCCAGCAGTACCGGTAGTCCCAGTTCCGCCGCCCGCCGACCCCCTCGGGCAGCCCGGTCGTCGGCGCCGCCACGATCGCCCCGGTCGGCTCGTAGGTGAGCAGCTTGAGCACCAGCGCCGACCGGTGGACGGTTTCGCGCCAGCGGCCGTGGTAGGTACACTTCGACAGCCACTTCTGCCAGTAATCGACGGTCTCGCGGAACCGCTCCTCGGCCTCGCCGGTGCCGGGGCAGCGGCCGGGCGGGGCGTCCGGCGCGATGTCGCGGAGGATGAACGTGGCCGACTCGCCCTCGCCCAGGGTGAACGCGCCGACCGCGCCGCCGCCGTCCTGTTTGAGGGGCACCGACGCCGACAGCCCGAGCGACAGCCCGGGGCCGTCGAACCGCGCCCCGTGCTCGTTGACGCGGGTCTGGTGCCCGGCCCGGGCGTAGTCGAACGCCGGCCGGCACTCGAGCCGGAACGGCATCGTGCCGCGGACCACCCGCACCCGGCGGACGAGCTGATCGTCGGGCGACGCGCCCGGGCCGACCGGCATGTAGTCCTCGACCTCGGCGATCCCGTCCGGGTGCAGGAACCGCGTCACCAGGATGTTCGTGTCCGGCCAGTAGTACTGCTTGTGCCGCACGTCCTCGGCCGTCGGCGCGATGCGGAAGAACCCGCCCTTCTTGTCGTCCAGCAGCGCGCCGAACACGCTCGGCGAGTCGAACCGGGGCAGGCACAGCCAGTCGATGGAGCCGTCCAGCCCCACCAGCGCGGCGGTGCGCATGTTCCCGATCACCCCGTAGTTCTCGATCGGCTGGTACGGCATGCGGCGGCCTCCGGGTGTTGACCGGCAGCCACACTGCAACTCGCGTACCCGGGGCGCGCCGCCCGGGGGCGTAAAAACGACGCGGCCCGATCCGGATGGCAGATCGGGCCGAGCGGGAGAGATCGGGTCGGCGGCGGTCAGCGCGAGCGGTTGGCGGCGACCCACAGCATGTAGGCGACGCGGTCGTGCAGTTGGGCCCGCTTCCGGCGGTGCAGGTGGACGTCCCGCCAGGCGTAGTACAGGCCGGCGATCGCCAGGCAGGCGAGGTTGCACGCGAGCAACTGAAACACGGTCAAACTCCCATTCCGCGGCGAGAGGGTTGGTACGCGTCGGCGGGGTGGTGTGCGGTCCAGCCCCTTGCGTCGGACGACACCGAACCGTAGACCATGAGGCGCGCGTGGCAAGCGGGCGGTCGGGAAAATGCCCCGGCCGCCCGATCGGTAGTGACGACTTTTTCGGCAGTTTTCGCGCGACCCGCGAAATGCGCACTCAGCCGGCGTCGGCCGGGACCGGCTCGCCGCGCAGCCCGGCTAGCCCTTCGCTGCCGAGTCGGATCAGGTTCCCGTCCACCTCGACCTCGAACAGGTCGTCGAGTTCCTGGTACGCGAGAATGTGAACCCGCGCCCCGGGCGTCAGCCCCTGCCCGCGCCAGCGGCGGAGGCGGTCCGGGTTGTCGTCCTGGGCCTCGCGGACGATCACCGTCTCGCCGGCGCGACATTCGGACAATCGACGCAGGTTTCGCGCCGCGAGTTCGCCGGTCCGCGACGGGATGGGGTGCCCGTGCGGGTCTTCGTGCGGCTCGCCCAGGTAGTCGGCCAGCGCCTGCTCGAGCCGCGGCGAGATGGCGTGCTCCAGCGCCTCCGCCTCGGCGTCCACCTCGCTCCAGTCGAGCTTGAGGACTTGCGTGAGGAAGAGCTCCACGAGCCGGTGGCGGCGGATGACCCGCAGCGCTTCCGCGACGCCCGCGGGCGAGAGCTTCGCCCCTTTGCCCTTCGCGTACTCCTCGATCCATCCGGCCTCGCCGAGCCGCTTGAGCATGCCGGTGACCGACGGCCCCTTTACGCCCAGCGCGTCGGCGATCTGGTTCGGCTCCACGAACGCCGCCGCCCCGCCGAGGTGGTGGATGGTCTTCAGGTAGTCTTGAACGGCCTGCGTCGGCTGGTCGGGCATGCCGGGCCTCCGGGCGACGGTTCGCGCCTTCATCCTACCAAACCCGGACACGCCGGCGCGGGGAAGAGTTCGTGAATCGCGACGGCGCGTGATCCGCGAGGGGGCGGTGGTCGTTGCGGAGCTGACTTGAGAGCCGCGGAGGTGGTGCCCCTCACCCGGCCTCGCAGACTCGGCCGACCTCTCCCCAGCGGGGAGAGGTGCTCGCGCAGAACCGCGTATGGTAAGCGCGCCGTGTCGCGGTGCGTATCCCCGGATGGACCTCTCCCCGCTGGGGAGAGGTCGGCGGCGCTTCGCCGCCGGGTGAGGGGCACCACCCACGCGCATCTGCAAATCACGCATCATGCCGCCCGCCGCGCCACCGACTCGCCCAGCAAGAAGTCGGCCGCGCGGTCGCACGCCCCCGGCACCGCGACCCGCCCCTTCAGCGCCGCCAACCGCGACACCAGCGCCTCCCTTGCCGGCGCGTCGTTCAGCCAGCCCAGAAGGTGCCCGGCGACGCGGTCGGACTCGTCGCCCACCGCGTAAATCTCCGGGTAGAGCATCTCGCCTTCCAGCAGGTTGACGAGGCTCATGTACTTCACGCTCACCAAGTTGCCGACCAGCCAGTGCATCGCGCGGCTCATCGTGTACAGGATGACCGCCGGCTTGGTGCGGTACATCATCTCCAACCCCACGCTCCCGCTCACCGCGGCGCACGCGTCGGCCAATTCGATCACCTCCGGCGTGCGCCCGACGTGGACGTCGATCGGCACACCGGCGGGAAGCATCGCGCGAATCTGCTCGGCGTGGCGGTCGTTGAACGCGGCGACCAGGAACCGCGTGTCCGGGCGCGCCGCGGACACCTTCTGGGCGGCGCGAAGGAGCGTTCCGGCGTTGGCGGTGATCTCGCGGTTCCGCGACCCCGGCAGCAGCGCCACCCGCGCGCCCGGCCGCGCCCGCTCGGCGGCCATGAAAGCCGGGTCGAGCGCCTGCCGGGCGAGTTCGTCGAAGTACGGGTGGCCGATGTAGTGTGTGGCGACGCGGCGGGAGCGGAACCAGTCGTCCTCGAAGGGCAGGGCGGTCAGCACCCCGCGGAAGCACTTTCGGACCGTGCGGACGCGCCACTGCTTCCACGCCCAGATCTGCGGCGGGACGAAGTAGTAGACCGGGACGCCGTAGTCGCGGAGCCGCTTCGCCAGCGCGAGGTGGAAGCCGGGGTAGTCGATCAGCACGACCGCGTCCGGCCGGGTCGCGCGGACGTGCCGGACGGCCAGGTCGCCGACGCGGTAGAACGTCGGCAGGTTGCGCAGGACGGCGCTGAACCCCATCACCGCGAGGTCGGTGAGCGGGTACACGATGTCGGCGCCCGCGGCCTGCATCTGCGGGCCGCCGAACGCGGTGACGTGTGTGTCGGGCCGCCGCGCGAGCAGCGCCCGGACGAGGTTGCCGCCGTGCAGGTCGCCGCTCGGCTCGCCGGCGCTGAGGAAGAGCTTCATCCGGGCGTCCTTGCCAGGGATAGTTGGTAGTTGGTAGTTGGTAGTGAAGACAACAGCGACAGTCGTTTTTGACTACCAACCACCAACTACCAACTACCAACTATTTCGGCGCGGCCACGACGCCCGACCCGCGGCCGGGCAGGTCGGTCGGCTCGGCGACGCGGCGGTAGCCGAGCGACCGCAGCACCTCCAGCACCTCGCTCCACGTCGGGAACGGGCGGCGGTTCTCGCGCTTGTAGCGGTCCATCGCCTTCATGAACTCGGTCTCGTCGTCCGAGTAGTCGCGCTCGCACGTGGTCGGGTCGATCAGCCGCCGCCGCTCGCTGCTCTTGCGCTTGGCGGCGGCGTTCTCGGCGCGGCGGCGGTCCGTCGCGACCGGGATGTTCCGCTTCCGCCGCTCGTTCGGGAACCCGGTGGTTCCGCTGCCGGGCTTGCGCTCGGCCTGGGCGTCGGCGGCGTCGGTGACTTCAGGCGCCGCGGGTTGCGTGGCGTTGTTCGGAGTCGTCATTGTCGGCGGTGCCTCACAGCCGTGGTTGGGGGGAAGGCTGGGAGCCAGGCATCCGCGGCCATCACTGGCCGGCGCGTCGTGCGCGGTCCTGCGGGATGAACGGGTGTTTCTAAGCCTACCCGATGAATGGAATGTGTCAACCGGAATTCGTGTCGGCTCCCAATTCTGTTCGGAATTATTACGGTAGCGGATGCCGATTTCTGAAGTTCGCGAGCTTACGGCTCCCTTTCGGGCTGGGTAATCTGGATCGGAAACGGCAACGGCCCCGCCTCTCCCCTCGTTCCCGTCCGTAAATGCGAGTATTGTGCCGAATGTGCCTTCGCCCGCGGGGAAATCCGCGATGACCACCGTTTCTTGCCCGAAGTGCCGTCAGGCGCTGCCCGACACCGCCCTCGACGCCGGGGCGTGCCCGCTGTGCGGCTTTCCACTCGACGGCCCCGTTGTGCTGTCGCCGGCAGGCGGCCCGCGCACGCGACGTTGGCTAGCGGCTTCGGTCGCAGTCGCGTTGCTCCTCGTTCTCGCCGCCGTCGGTTACTTTGTGTTGACCCGCGACGAGCCTGCCCCAACAAACCCATCCACCGAAGTCGCGAAGACGACACCCGAACAGCCTCGATCGGCGAGCGCCTCCACCGTCCCAATTGCCCCGATGCCGCGAGCGGTGTCACCGAGGGCCGATCCGCCGGCGGACGCGCCACCCGAACCGAAGAAGATCGAGCGCCCGCTCGGGGTGGTGATGAAGGTCGATCCGAAGATCACGCCGAAGCGCCACTTCGACGCCCCGGACGACACCGCGGCGCTGCCGGACCTGCGCACCGGCGACCGCGTCACCCTCACCGGCCGCGTGCGGGTGCTGCGACTCGGTTCCGTCGGCGGGAGCACCGTATTGGACGCGTCCGAGCTGGTCGCGGAGGAAGTTCAGATCACCGGCGACGTGAGCGGCGATTCTCAGGTGATACTGAACGCGCCCGCCGGGCTGGTCACGGTCGGCGGGTACGTGAGCGGCGGGGCGAAACTGACGGTCGCGGCCCCAGGCGGGGCGGTGGTGATCGCCGGTTCCGGGCGGATCGCCAACAGCGCACAGCTAACGGTGACAGCGAAGAGCCTGGAGGTGAAGTGCCCGGTCAGCGACGGCGCGCGGGTGCTGGCGACGCTCACCGTCGGCGGGTCGCTCAAGCTGACACGAATCGAAGACGGTGCGAGCGTTATCTACACGAAGGTGAATCCCACCGACCCACCGCTCGCGATCACACCGGGCGAGGTCCGCGACCGGGCGCGGGTGGCCGAAGGGAAAAAGTAGAAAAATTTTCCGCCCGCGATTTGACTTCCCGAAAATCATCGCCAATCGTTTATATACAGGTGGTCAAAGTGTTCGCCTGTCGAATTGCTACGCCTTGCGCCGCAGGCGCTCGGCGGCGGCGTGTCGCTCTTTGAGAACGTTGTGGAGGTCGTCCATCATGGCGTCGCGCTTCATCCGCGCGTACCGCGCGGGGTCGATCGGTTCGCCCACACTGACCGCGATGGTGCTGTCGGTCGGCGGGAGCAACAGCGGCGACGGCTTCGGCCACGTCATCCGCCGCGACCACGCCGCGAAGCACCCGGCGATGCCCACCGGCACGATCGGGCAACTGACCCGCTTGATGAGCAGCGAGATGCCCGGCTTGAGTGGCAGCACGCTCCCGTCGTGCGTCCGCTCGCCCTCCGGGAACACCAGTACCGCCTGCCCGGCTTCGAGCGCGTCGAGTACGGCCTTTAACCCGTCCGCGCCCAGCCCGCGGTCGATCGGAATGGCGTTCAGGCTGCGGATGAGCGGGGCCAGCACCGGCTGCTCGAACAGCGTCTTGCGCGCCAGGTACGACAGGTAGCGGCGGGACGACAGCCCGACCAGCACCGGGTCGAACATCGACTGGTGGTTGGAGATGAACAGCAGCGGCCCGCGCTTCGGGACGTTGGCATAACCCTCGTACCGGAAGCTGAACCCGAACGTGAAGAACGTGAACGACGAGTACCAGACGCCGTCATACCAGAGGCGGCCGATTAAGTTCGGGCGGTCCGACATCGCTCGACGGCCTCGTGAATCGTTTCGATCACCTGTTCGGTGTTGAGGTAGGTTGTATCGACTACGACCGCGTCCGGGGCGGGCACCATCGGGGCCAGCTCGCGGAGCGCGTCGCGGGCGTCCCGCTCGGCCTGGTCGGCCAGCACCTCGTCCACGGTCATCACCTGGCCCTTGGCGGCGAGTTCGGCGGCGCGGCGCTCGGCCCGCACCCGCGGGTCGGCGGTGAGGAAGAACTTGCACGCGGCGTCGGTGAACACGAACGAGCCTTGATCGCGGCCTTCGCACACGATGTGCCGCCCGGCGGCGGTGCGGCGCTGCTCGGCCGCGAGGAACTGGCGGACCGCCGCGATCACCGCGACCTTGCTCGCGCCCTGCGACACGTCGGGGGTGCGGATCGCGGCATCGACGTCTTCCCCGTTCAGGAGGACGCGGCCGGCGGGCAGTTCGACGTGCAGCCCGGCGAGGGCCGCGCCGACCGCCGCGTGGTCGTCGAGCGGGACGCCGCGGCGGAGCATCGCCAGCGCCACGGCGCGGAACATCGCCCCGGTGTCGAGGTACTCGAACCCCAGCCGGGCCGCGAGTCCCTTCGTCACTGTGCTCTTGCCGACACCGGACGGGCCGTCGATGGTGATGATCATCGCGGATTGCGGATTGCGGATTGCGGATTGCGGATTGAAGACAAGCCGCCCGCGAAATGAACAACCCCGGCCGATTGAGTCGGCCGGGGCTTTCTATTCCGCAATCCGCAATCCGCAATCCGCAATTCTTACTTGATCCGCAGCCGGACGGTTTCCTTCTCGCCGATCTTGCTCTTGGTGGCCGGCGCGCCGGACTGGAGCAGTTGGTAGGTGAACTCGCCGGCCGTCACCTCGACGTCCAGCACCGCGTTCGGTGCGACGCGGTACGACTTGTCGTTGATCACCATCGAGATCTCGACCGGGTACTCGTTGATGACCTTGACCGTGCCCTTCGGCTTCACCTCCGGCGTCACAGCCGGGGCGGCCGGGTTGGCCGGGCGGAGCGCCGTCTGGGTCTGGGTCTTGACCGCGGACAACTCCTTCTCGAGCGCCGCGATCTTGTCCTTCAGCGCCTTGACGTCGGCGACCGCGCCCGGCGCATTCGGGTCGATCAGGATGCCCAGGCCGTCCTTCTTGCCGGTGAGCAGGTCGGTCAGCGCCTTGACCTGCTTTTCGAGGTCGTCGATCTTCTTGTTGGCGGCCTTGAGGTCGTCCTTGAGCTTGGCGACGTCCGGGTCGTCGGCCGGGGCGCGGAGCGGGACGGCCGGGGCCATCGGGCTGACGGCCTTCGGCGGGACCGGCGGCAGCGCGGCGGCCTTCTCGGCGGCGAGCAGCGCCCCGCCGAGCACCGCGAACGCGGCGGTCGTGGTCATGTTGAGCATCTTGTCGTCTCGCGGGGTGTTCGTCGTGGTGCGGGCGTCGGGCGCGACCGGCTTGACCGGGAACACGTACTTGTCCGTCGGGGCGATGTACGCGGGCTCGGGCACCTTCGACCGATCGACCGGGATCGCGGGCACCTCGCGGCCGCCCGGCGAGACCGGCACGGCCGGCGCAACGGTCGGTTTGAGCGTATTCGCCGGCTCGGTCGGCTTCAAGTCAGAATTCGCCTTCGCGGGCGGAAGCGGTTGTGCCGGCTCGACCGGTTTTACCGTCTGCGTAGGCGGCGTGAGCGGCGCAGACGGCGCAACCGGGGTCGGGCTAGGAAGCGGTTGTGCGGGCGGCGCGGCCGGCGCGACCGCGGCGGGGGCCTTCGGCGGCTCGGCGCCGCTCGGCACCGGCGGCAGCGCGGGCACTTCCGAAACGGCGGACGCCGGCGCGGGCGCGAGCGGCGCGACTGCGGACGCCGGTGAGGGCGCGACGGGCGCGACCGGCATGGCCGGCGGGAACGCCGCGGGCACGCCCGAAACTGCGGACACCGATGAGGGCGCAGGAACCGGAGGCGCCGGCAAGGGGGCAGCAGGAATCGCGGATGCCGGCGAGGGCGCGACAGCGGCTGTGGAGGCCGGCGAGGGCGCAGGAACTGGAGGCGCGGGCAAGGGCGCAGCAGGAACCGCGGATGCGGTTGAGGGGGCGACCGGCGGCGCGGGCAGGGTCGGAATCGCCGGCAGGACGGACTTGTCGCCGCCGGTGAGGCCCGGGTCGAGCGACCGCGGCCCGCTCGCCGGCTCGACGGGCGGGGGCGTGAGCGCGGGGGTGGCGGGAACGACCACGGGCGACGCGACCGGCACCGCCGGCGCGACGGCGGACACGCCGACGCTCGGCAGCGGCGGCAGCGTCGCGCCGGCGGGCACGACCGGCCCGGTCGGCGGCGCAGGCTCGGCCTCGCGGCCGACCTCGGAAATGGTCGGCGCCGTCGGCGCGGCCGTCGCCGTCCAGTCGGCGGTGGCGACTTCGGAGCTGAGGTCGAGTTGGGCCGGCGACTTCGCCCGCACCAGCCCGAACCAGCCGCCGGTCGCCGCCACCCCGCCGACGGCCGTCAGGGCCGCCGCCCGCCACCACCGCTTGCGCCCCGTCGTCATCGGCGTCCCCCCAGAGACAAATGCGGAATGCGGAATTCGGAGTGCGGAGTGCGGAATTCAGGCAGGAACGCGGAACGGAAACGGCTCCCCAGTGCCCGCTTCCATTCCGCACTCCGAACTCCGCACTCCGCGTTACTCGCGGTCTTCGTACCGCGCCAGCCGGTTGACCGGCGCGCCGCCGAACGCGGCCCACTCGTGCTCGTGCGGCGTGTACTCCATCTGGTACGCGTCCTCGCCGCTGTCCTCGTAGTAGTTGCGCAAGACCCGGGCCGCCTGGAACCGGTGGGCGCGGAAGAACAGTTGGGCGGCGGTGTTGCCCTCGCGCACCGCCAGGGTGATCTTCTGCCGCCGGTGGCTGCACAGCTTGTACACGAGCTTGCCGACCATCAGCCCGCCGACCCCGGTCCGCCGCACCGCCGGGGCGACGGCGAAGTTGAGCACGTGCAGCCGGGTGCGGTGGAGCTCGTAGATCATGAACCCGACGATCCGCTCGCCCCGCTCGGCCACCATGCCGATGCAGTTCCGCTGCCGCAGGCACCGCAGGAAGTCGTCCTCGGTCCACGCGTACTCGAAGCTGGCCGTCTCGATCGCCGTGATGTCCGGCATGTCCCGCCGGATCATCCACCGGATGTGAAGCGCCGTCGCGTCCGCGGCACCCCGATCCCGCCGCGTCGCACGTCCTGTGCTCATGAACGGACTCCTCCCCCGCCCCCGCGGGGAAAATCCCAACCCACAAGAGCCAATGTTCCGAACGGACCGAACCGAACAAACCCCGGGCAAGCCCCCCGACTCGCCCCGGCCCTCGATCGGGCCGGGATTGGGATTTGTTTCTCTGGGCTTTGAGATTCAACGCTACAGGCGGTCACTGCTTGTAGAAGCTGGTGCTCTCTTCCTTGACGACCGGGGTGCGGACCTGGTCGCAGGTGAGCTGCACGCGGAACCGGTGGTCGCCGGCCGCGTTCCCGCGGACCCGCACCGTGTACACCATCTCGCCCTTCACCGGCAGGTTGGCGATCGGCTCGAACACCAGCGTCTGCCCCTGCGCCTTGACCGCCGTCGGGCCGTTCGCGCCGCTGTAGGTGGTGTTCTCGGCCATCGCGGCCATCACCTGCACGTTGGTGCAAGCCCCGGTCCCCTGGTTGGTGACGCGGATCTCGTACACCGCGTCCTTGCCGACCTCGACCGGGTTCTCCAGCCCCTTGACGTCGAACCGCACCGCCGCGACGCCCTCGGCCTTGATCGCGGTCTCGGCCTTCGCCTCCAGCGCCCGGCCGGCCGGCTTGGCGTTCGCCCCGACCGGGGTGACCGCCGCGTCCGGGGTCGTCACCGCGACCGTCCGCAGCACCACGTCGCCGGCGGCCGCCGCCCGCAGTTTGATCGCGACCGCCTTCGTGCCGCCGGCCGGCAGGCCGGGCAGCTTCCAGCTCACCGCGCGGTTGGCCGCGGTGAAGTTGCCGGCGTCCGACGCCTGGACGAACTCGAACCCGTCCGGCAGGACCGCGTGGACGGTGACCGGGTCGGTCGCCGCGGTGCCCGGGTTGGCGAGGGTGATCTCGTAGGTCGGCTCGGCCCGGACCAGACACTTGGCCGGCCCGGTCTGGGCGATCTGGAGCAGCGGCTCGACCACGTTCACCGACGCCCGCGCCGTCGCGTCCGGGCTGCCCTCGGCGGTCACCGTGAACGAGCACGACTGCAGCCCCGACTTGACCGCGTTGAGCGGCAGCGTGAGTTCCTTGGTGACCCCGGCCGGCAGGTTGTCGAGCTTCGTCTCGAGCTTCGGCCCCTGCGAGAAGTACAGCCCGTCGCTCATCTCGGCCCGCAGCACCATGTTCTGGGCCGGGCCGGTGCCGCTGTTGGTCACCTTGATCTTGAAAACCGCGTCCTCGCCGGCCTTGACGACCTCCTGGGCGGCGGCGGCGACGGACACCCGCGGCCGGGTGACGCGCGTCCGGGCGTCTACGACGGCGGCGTAGGTGACGGTCGCCCGGCTGCGGAGCTCGCCCTCCTCCTGCGGCCGCATGCGGACGGCGATCCGCTTCTCGGTGTTGCCGTCGATCGCGCCGAGCGCCCACACGAGCCGGTCGCCGTTCAGCTCGCCCGGCGGGTCGCTGCCGACGTACCGGGCGCCGGCCGGGATCTCGTCCTCGACGCGGACGTTGGCGACGGCCACGTTGCCCGTGTTCTTGATCACGATCTCGTACCGGAACTCGGCGTTGAACACCACCGACTCCTCACACACCGTGCTGACGGTGACCGCCTGCATGACGCTGGTCGGCAGCGGCCGCGGGGCTGCCGTCGTAGCGCCCGGGGCGGGCGTCGTACCCGGCGGGACGGCCGGCACGCCCGACACTGCGGGAGCGGGCGAGGGCGCGATGGACGGGCCGGGCGCCGGCAGCGGCGGCGGGACAATTGGCGTACCGGGCGTCGTAGCCGGCGGGGTGAGCGGGGCCGGGGCGGGCGTCGTAGCCGGCGGGACGGGCAGCGGCGCGGGCGCGCCCGGGGCGGTCGCCGGCGGCACCGGGACCAGCGGCGCGGGCGGCACGGCCGGGCCGCTCGGGGCGGGGGCGGGCGGGGCCGGCAGCGGCGGGAACTTGTTGTCCGGGACCGGATCGACGCTCACCTTCGGCGGCGGCAGCGCGCCCGGCGCCGGCGGGAGCGGGGCCGGCTGCGGCTTCGCGCCGACGCCCGGGAAGTCCATGCTCGGCGGCGGGAGGTCGAACCCGCCGGCCGGCTGGACCGGGCTGCCGCCGGCGATCGCCGGCTGGGCGGGACGCGGGCGCGCGCCCGCCGGCTGCGGGTAGTTGACCTGCTGAACGCCGCCGGCCCCGATCCCGGCGCCGGCCGGCGTCGGGACGGGGGTGCCGCCGGCCGGACGCACCGCCCCGCCCGGCGGCGCCGTCGGCGTCCAGTCGTTGAACGGCCGGGTGACCGGCGTGGTCGGCGGGGTCGGCGTGCCGCCGGCCGGGATGACCTTGGTCGGCGTGTACCCGCTGCCCGGCGGCGCCGGGTAGTTCGCCCCGCCGGGCGGCTGCTGGGCCGCAACCGTCCCGAGGGCGGCGAGGCCCGCCGCGAGGACACCCGCGGCGAGCAGTATCGGACGTTTACGCACGGCGCATTCCCCCCGCGACAGGTCGAACTATTCCCCCTGACCGGGCCGGTTCCCCAACCGCCCCGGTCGCCCGCCCTGACGTGTCACGTCGGTGCCGGGTATTTGACCGCGTTCTTGACCATCTTCGCCGCGACCGCCTCCGAGAGGTCGATCCCGGTGTGCGCGCTCAGCAGCAGCACGATGTTGGCGACGTCGGCCAGCTCGTCGGCCAGGGCCTCGCGCGTCGCCGGGTCGGCCGCCGCCGCGACGCTCTCCTCCGGCGTCAGCCAGCGGAGGATGTCGCACAGCTCCCCGACCTCGCTGGCCAGCGCCATCGCGAGGTTCTTGGGCGTGTGGTACGGCTCCCACCCGCGCGCCGCGGCGAACCGGCGGATGCCGTCCTTCAGTGCCTCGACCGGTGTGGTCGCGTCCATCGCCCACTCAACCGTGTGCCGGCCGTTCCCCTCATCCCCGCGGCCGGTAGTCGTCTCGTATGAGGCGAGCGGTATAACGGGGCCGGTGGGCGTGTCAACCGAAGATGGTGCAAAAACCCCGGCCGTTGTGGGCCGTGCCGGCGACCGCGCGAGGCCGGGCGGGTGCGGCAAGGGCGGCAGGCCGAAACTGTTTGACCGCGGCGCGCCGGCCGTCGTATCATCGGAATTGGGTTCGCCTCACCGAGGACCGCACCATGTCTCCCGCCGTCCGCCTCGCCGCGGCACTCGGCTTCGCCGTCGTCGCCCTCGCCGCCGCCCGGGCCGACGACAAAGACCCCGACTTCGAAGGCCAGCCGGTGTCGAAGTGGATCGACACCGTCCAGAAGGACGCGTCCGCCCGTAAGCGGGCGCTGGCGGTCGATGCCCTCGGCAAAATCTGGATCGCGCACCGGCACAAGGACGCGATCCCCAACGTCGGCCGGGCGCTGCGGGTCGATCCGAGCGCCGCGGTCCGCACCCAGGCGGCCATGGTGCTCGCCGGGCTGAAGCCGGAGGACGTCAAGTACGGCTCCGCCGACCTCGTCGCCGCGCTGGGCACCGAGAAGGAGTCGCGGGTGCGCAAGGAGATCATCGCGGCGATGGTCAAGTACCCCGAGGTGTGCGCGCTCGGGCTGGAGCCGCTCATCACCGCGCTGAAGGACGCCGACCCGACAGTCAAAGTGGGCGCGGCCGAGGCGATCGCGGTCGCCGCGAGCGCGAAGGCGCCCGCGAAGTCGGCCGCCCCGGGCCTCGTGCCGCTGCTCAAGGACAAAGAGAAGGCGGTGCGCATGGCCGCCGTTTATGCGCTCGGCCGCATTCAACCCGACGGCGCATCGACCGTCGCCGAGACGATGGCCGCGATGACGGCGTCCGAAAAAGACGCGGACATCAAGCGCGAGTTGCTCGCGTCGATGGGGCTGCTGGGCGAGAGGTCCGAGGCGGTCGTGAAGGCGATGGCCGCGGCGCTGGGTGAGAAGGACGACGAACTGCGGCGGACCGCGGCGCGGGCGCTGGGCACCTTCGGCACCGACGCCGGGCCGGCGGCCGACGCGCTGTTCAAGACGCTGACCACCGACGCCGTGAAGGACATCCGCGTCGATGCGGTGCGGGCGTTCGGCTCGGCCCTCGGCCCGACCGGTGTGAAGGCCCGCCTGAAGGACCTCCGCGCCCAACTCGAGCCCAAGGCGCAACCCGACTTCGAGGTCCGGCTCGCGCTGGTGGACGAGATCGGGGCGCTGGGCTACGAGCACCTCGGGATCGACCTGAGTTCGACCGACGCGGCGGTGAAGGCGGAGGCGGTGGCGACGCTGTCCGCGCTGCGGTCGCGGACGGCCGACCCGCAGCTCAAGGTGCGCGAGGCCGCGGCGCAGGCGGTGCGCAAGGTCGAGAAGAAGCCGGAGCCGAAGAAGGAGCCGGAGAAGAAGGAATGACGTTTGCATCCGGTCGATGATGAACGACGAAGCGTTCGGTGGCGGCATTGCCACCGGACGTCTTGCGCTTCGTTCGGTATGGGCGGTACACCTTATCTGTTCGGCCGCGGTTCACTTCTCGTGCGAACCGTAAAGATCAACCTATCCCTTTCGGCCGTCCCGCTTTGCCTACGCGCCCGATCTTTCGGAAAGGTCGTTCGTTTCGCGCGAAGCGCTACAACCCGGTTGACTTCGTTCATGCCCGTTCTAGATACAGGGTGAATTCACTGAATTCAGCTAAGGCCATACACGCTCCACCGCTTCCGCCGCCGGTCAGTGAGAACCGCGATGTCAGCACCGGGCACGCTATCCGCCGCTCTCGCCTTCGTGCCGAACTGGTGGCAGGAGTCCGCCGAGCCGGCCGCGTTCGACGCGCTGCTGGCCGGGTGGGCGCGGGCGTGCGGGTGGAAGGCGTGCGGGTTCGCCTGGGCCGGTGAGGCCGGCGGCGTTTCGAAGACGGTCAGCGGCGGGGTCGCGGTCGAGATGCCCGCGCCGCTCGAAGTGCCCGACGCGCTGCGCCGGCTCAAGGGCGGCGAGGCGACCGTCCTCTACTCGATGCCCAACACCAGCGGCCGGGTGTTCGCCGCGGTGCAGCCGGCCGCCCGCCCCGCCGGCGTGCTGTGGGCCGAGAAGCCCGCTGGGCAGCCGTGGACCGACGCCGAACGCGCCTACCTCGCCCTCACCGCCAAGACCGTCGAGCGCGCGCCGACGCTGTCGGCCGTCGTCGGCCCGGTCATCGACCCGGAGCGACTCGGCCAGCGCCTGTCGGACGCGGCGCTCATCGCCGGCCGCATGGCGCACGACTTCGACAACCTGCTACAGGGCATCATCGGGTTCTCCGACCTGACGCTGCCGATGCTGCAACCGGGGACACAAGCGGCGTCGTTCGTGGCCGAGATCGGCAAGGTCGGGCAGCGCGGGATCACGTTCACGCAGCAGTTGCACCACCTGAGCCGGAGTGGCCAGACCAAGCCGAACCCCGGGGCCGTTCCGCTCGCCGTCGGCAAGGAGGAGGCGCGGCTGAAGGCGGTCGCGCCGCTCGGGCTGCGGTTCGAGAAGGAACTGCCGAACACGCTGCCGGCGGTCGCGGTCGAGGCCGGGCCGCTGCAGATCGTGCTCGGGCACCTGATGGAGAACGCCGTCGAGGCGTGCCCGCAGGGCGGGGTGGTGCGGGTCGCCGCCCGCCCGGTCGAGCTGTCCGACGCCGACGCGCGGACCTACCTGGGCCGCGTGGGCGTCGGCGGGCACCTGCAAGTTACCGTGTCCGACACCGGCGCCGGGATCAAGCCGGAGATCCGCCGCCGGCTGTTCGTGGAGCCGTTCTTCACCACCAAAGTGCGGCACCGCGGGCTGGGGCTGGCCATCGCCTACCGCGTCCTGTGCGCCCACCGCGGCGGCATCCTGATCGAGTCCGTACCGGCCCCGGGGAGCGGCACCCAGGTCCGCGTCGTCCTGCCGCTGGCCGCCGTCCGCCCGCCAGTCACACCCGCCCCGGTCATCGCCACCGCGGTTGGAGGTTAAACCGCCATGCCTTACGACATCGAGGACCGCTTGACCCAGACCCCCAAGCCGCTGTTCCCCGCGATGACGCCCGCCCCCAAGGCGCAGGCGCAACCGGGGCTGCGCGAGCTCCAGTCGTCCGGTGACATCCACATCCTGATCCTCGACGACGACCCGCACACGTGCGCCGTCATCCAGGCGGCGCTGTCCAACCGCGACTTCGTCATCGACGTCGTGTCCGACCCGATGATGGTCGAGTCGACGCTGCTGGCCCGGCCCAACGGCTACCACCTGATCGTGCTCGACTACGTGCTGCCGGGCCTCGAGGCCGAGCAGGTGTTCGGGTGGGTGCGGGACAGCCAGCCGGACGCGAACATCGTGGTCGTCACCGGCTACCCGTCGGTGGACAGCGCGATCAACTGCCTCCGCGCCAAGACCTGCGACTACCTGACCAAGCCCTTCCAGGTCGATCAGCTCCGCGAGATCGTGTACCGGTGCCTGGAGAGCAAGGGGCTGCTTCGGATGACCGAGGAAGCCTTGAAGGAGGCACTCGGCGCGGCGATCCGCGAGCGGCGCAAGGCGATGGGGCTGACGCTGGCGAACATGAGCGACCGCACCGGGGTGTCGCTCGGCTACCTCAGCCAGATCGAACTCGGCAAGAACTCGGCGTCCATCGAAACCCTGTACCGCATCTGCCTGGCGCTCGGGATGAAGATGAGCGAGCTGTTCCACGCCGTGCAGCGTAATTAGCAGCAGTTAGTGGGCAGTGGGCAGTGGGCAGAAAGAGAAGAGAGAAGGCCAGAACCCTATGCGGCTCTGGCCTTCTCTCTTCTCTTTCTGCCCACTGCCCACTGCCCGCTAACTGCTGCTGTCAGAACTGCAGGACCAACTCGGCGAACCCGTCGAACAGGGCCGGGGCCTTGCTGTTCTTGTTGTTGTACAGGTCGCGGAACCCGCCGCCGGGGATGAGCGTCGAGAGGCCGCCCATCAGGATGATGTTGTTGTTCAGCCGCGGCCGCCACTCCAGCACCGTGCTCAGGTCGGTGCCGATGAACCGGTTGATCTTACTGTCGTAGACGAACGTCTCCAGCGGGTTCGTCTTGTCGAAGAACAGCGCGTTCACGTTGTTCACGGCCCGCAGCCGGGGGGTGATGTCGAAGTCCATGCCGACGTTGATCAGGAACAGACCCGGGTTGACGAAGTTGCTCTGCCCCTGGATGCGGCTTGACCGCAGGTTCGCGTACTGGCTCTGGTCGTTGGTCAGGTTGACGCCGAACAGCGGGATCGGGTTGCGGCGGAAGAACGCCCCTTCGCCGCCGAAGTTCATCTGATCGACGATGCCGTCGAACCCGGTGGCGTGCCCGTTGTTGGCCTTGCTGTCGCCCGACTGGTACACGCCGCTCACCCGGAACCGGGCCCAGTCGCGGTCGTAGCTCAGTTCGAGGGCGGCGAACTTGCCGTTGATCGACACCGGCTGGCTGGCCAGCGGGTTGCGGCTGTCGTGGCCGATCACCCAGTACATCGCGTGGCTGATGTTGTACCGGTCGATGTGCCCGTCGCCGGCGAGGCCGAAGTAGTGGGCCTCGACCCGGTGCGCCTGCACCACCCCGACCGGGTCCGGCCGGACCAGGACCCCGTTGCGGTTGTAGTGGACCGACGGGGCGTCGTTGTTGTAGTGGTAGCTGGCCTGGGCCGTGTACCCGGGGAAGATGAAGTCCTGCCGGTACACGTTGGCGATCAGGATGTCCTGGTCGCGGTCGCGGAACGACGCCAACTGGCTGTTGGTGTCCTTCTCGAGTTGGGCGAAGTACGCCAGGTTGAACTGCGTCCGGTTGCCGTCGTAGTTGCCGAACAGGCGGAACCCGAGGTTGTTGTCGCTGAAGATGGTGCCGCGGAAGTCGCTGTTGAACGGCTGGACACCAACCCGGACCGACAGGAAGTCGTACTGCGGGCTGAGGTCGGCCAGCTTGTACTCGCCGAACGCCTCGGCGACCGTGAAGAACGAGCGGTTACGCACCGTCCCCTTGCGCACGTCCGGGTTGACAACGCCCAACTCCTGCACCGACAGCGAGTTGAAGTTCAACACCGGGCTGACCTTGACCGACCAGTCCTTCGGCTTGAACGCCGCGTCGCCGCGGAACACCTCGAACTGCGCGAGCGTCGTGTTGGAGAACAGGAACTGCCCGGGGCGGCCGAAGAACTGCGTGGTGAACGGCCGCAGGGTGCTCTCGAACGGCGTGGTCGCCGTCGGCAGCGACCGCCCCTCGAACACGGTGCTGTTGGTGCCGGTGAACACGAAGAAGATGTGCTGCCCGTAGATCGGGTAGTCACCCTTGAGCACGTTCTGGCGGTACGGGTCGGTGATCTGGCCCGGCTGGTACGGGTAGTCGGATACCCGCGGGTGGTTGAAGCCGTACCGGTCCCAGTCCGGCAGGCCGATGCGCCACCGGTCCTCCATCGTTTCGTATTCGGCGTTGTTGCCGCTGCGGGGCGTCACCCCGCTGGGGCCGGCGTAGCCGAGCGTCGGGAAGTACAGGTACTGGATGTCGTCCGGCCCCGCCGGCGTGAGACCCTTGGTGGCCGATTGGGTCGGCTGGGTCGGCTGGAGGACGCGGTCGATCGGCTGGCGGGTGGTGTCTTTGGGCGCGTCCTTGGCGGCCGGCTTCGCGTCCTTCTTGGCCGCCGGGTCGGGCTGCGCCGCCGTCGGGATCGACGGCAACTCCATCGGCCCGCGGGCCGGTGCCGGCGGCGGCAGGTTGACCGGGGCCGACGGTGCCGGGGGCACCGCGAGCCCGGGCGGCAGCGCCGGCGGTACCGGCATCGCGGCCGGCGGCAGCGCTGCCGGCGGCGCGGCCTGTAGCGGTGCGACCGCCGGCAGCGCCGGCAGCGCCGGCACGCCGGCCGGCTTCGGGGCGGGCACCGGTAGGGGTTCGTCGGCGCGGGCGGTGGCGCCGCTGAGGCACAACAGCCCGCCCGCGACCCATCGGCCGAAATTCGAGACGCGGCCCATGTTCCGTACTCCACAACGTCGCGCGTGGTCAGGGCACTCCACTACGGTGCCTCGCACCCCCTTCATCGGTTCCCGACGCGCCGGCCATGAGGATTCTTCCGACTGTGCTGCCGTTAGCGGTAAATCGGTGCAGACCGCCCGTGCCGGTGCCGATGAATGTGACAGAGGACCGATCCGGACACGCGGGGGAATGCCCATGACGACGGCCGATAACGACCGCGCCCGCCGGCGCATCGTGTTGGAGTGCGAGAAGTTGGAGGCGCGCGAGGTGCCGGCAGTGGCCACCCTCGCCGGGACGTCACTCACCGTCACCGGGACCGCCGGCGACGACCGCATCCGCATTACGAGCGACGGCACCAACCTGAGCGTGGTGGACGGGTCGCGGGTGATCAGCTCGTTCGTCTCGACCGCGATCACCGACGTCGCGATCAACACCCTCGGCGGCAACGACGCGGTGGTGGTCGATCCGAACGTCGTGCAGGCGGTCACGATCGACGGCGGCCAGGGCAACAACAAGCTGGTGGCCGGCGGCGGCGACGCCGTGCTGACCGCCGGGACCGGCAACGACGCCCTGTTCGGCGGCTCCGGGCTGACCACGTTCAACGCCGACGGCGGGAGCAACGACCTGTACAAGGTGATGCCGACCGACATCGTGCTGCCGGGCGGCACCAGCCGGGTGCTCAACGCGTTCACCCCCGGCGGCGCGCCGCTGGCGGTGCAGGAGATCATCACCGCCGACGAGGCCAACGCCATCCTGCAGCGGGCCGGGGCGGCCAGCGCCAGCAACGACGCGATCATCGTCATCTGCGACCGCAACGGCCGCATCCTGGGCGTCCGGGTCGAGGACGGGGTCGCCCCGGAGATCCGCAACAACATCAACAACCTGGTGTTCGCCATCGACGGGGCGTACGCCAAGGCGCTGACCGGGGCGTACTTCGGCAACAACGAGGCGCCGCTCACCTCCCGCACCGTCCAGAACATCAGCCAGTCGGCCATCACCCAGCGTGAGGTGCAGTCGAACCCGAGCATCACCGACCCGAACTCGACCCTCCGCGGCCCGGGCACGGTGGCGGCCGTCGGCAGCAAGGGGCACTTCCCGCCGAACGTCGCCAACACCCCGCAGGTCGACCTGTTCCACATCGAGTACACCAACCGCGACGGCACCTTCCACCCCGGCCCGGACCGGATCAAGGGGACGGCCGACGACGTGCGGCTGGCCCAGCGGTTCAACATCGACCCGCGGTTCGTTCCGGCCGGCCAGGACCTGACCCCGCCGGACTCGTACGGGTTCCAGTCCGGGCTGCTGCCGACGGCACAGGCCCGCGGCATCGGCACCCTGCCCGGCGGCATCCCGGTGCTCAAGAACGGTCAGTCGATCGGCGGGCTGGGGGTGTTCTTCCCGGGCAAGACCGGGTTCGCCACCGAGGAGAACTCGGTACTGAACAAGGTGCCGGGGTCGAACAACCTGTTCGACCCGACCAAGCCGGACCGGTCGCTGGAGGCCGAGTGGATCGCGTTCGCGGCGCTGGGCGGCGCGCAAGTCGCCGTCGGCGGTGCGGCGGTGGCCGCGGTGACGGAGCCGCTCGGCGGCGTCGCGCTGCCGGCCGGCTATCTGCTGCCCAACGGCCGCATCGACCTCGTCGGCATTCAGCTCGAGGTGTTCGGCCCGGGCGGCTCGGTCGAGGGGCCGAAGGCGCTGCTGGAGGAGGGCAACCGGGTCGGCCGCGGCCCGGCCAACTCGGGCGCGAACATGCCCATCAGCCTGGGCGTGGACGGGGTGCTGGGCGGCGGCGACGACGTCTTCCTGCGGGCCGGCAAGGCGGTGCCGCAGGGCTGGCTGGTGATGCCGCACGACGGCAACGGGGTCACCGCCGCGGACGCCAACCAGATCACCATCCAGGCGATCGTGCAGGCGAACAAGACCCGGGCCGCGATCCGCCTGCCACCGGGCGCGCGGGCCAAGTTCATGATCGCGGTGTGCGACAAGGACGGCAACCTGATCAGCCTGTTCCGCCAGTTCGACGCCACCATCTTCTCCATCGACGTGTCGGTCGCCAAGGCGCGGAACGTCGCGTACTACAACGACCCGACCCAGTTGCTGGACATCGACCAGATCCCGGGGGTGCCGAAGGGGACGGCGTTCACCGCCCGCACGTTCCGGTTCGCCGGGCACCCGCGGTTCCCGTTCGGCATCGACGACGGCACCCTGCCGGGGCCGCTGTCGCAGCTCAACGACGACCCGGTGAACACCAACCGGTTCACCGGCGCGCTGCAGGGGCCGCCGGCGCCGGCGTCGCAGTACCAGAGCGCCGTCGGGTACAACGCGTTCAACCCGGGCACCAACTTCCACCAGCAGGGCAACATCCTCAACCAGAACGGGGTGGTGTTCTTCCCCGGCAGCAGCGGGCTGTACAAGAACGGGGTGCTGGTGGGCGGGTTCGGGATCAGCGGCGACGGCGTCGACCAGGACGACGTGACGACCGTCGGCGGGCAGGCCGGATTTGACGCCCCCCTGCAAATCCGCTCCGACCGGTACGCGCCGCGCGGGGTCAAGCTGCCGTACCAGAAATTCAACCGCAACCCGGAGGCGTAACCGGGCCGCCTGGGCCGATAACAGGGGCAACGCCGGCCGCGCCAGTTCGGTGCGGCGGTGGGGAAATCCCGCCGCCGCGGCGCGGCCGATGTCTGACCCCTGTCTCTCGACCCTAACCCAGGTGCCGCTCATGCGCCGCTGGCTTCGTCGCACGCTCGCCCTCGCGGGCGGGCTGATCCTGTCCCTGTCCGCCGTCCACGCCTACCACCCGTACAAGTACGACGGGACGTACGAGTCCCGGCTCGACCGGTTCGTCCAGCGGTCGCAGCAGCCGCAGCACGGCCTGGTCCGCCCGGTCGAGCGCACGATGGAAACGACCGGCTACCCGCTGAACACGCGGACGCACACCCAGCCCAGCCTTTCCCAGCACGACCACGCCGGCTACATCGGCGGCCGGCGGGTGACGCACAACAACGTCGTCCACGGCCGCGGCCCCGGGTCGGCGACCGGGCCGATCTACGACGGCGTGTACGGGACCGACTGGAGCGGGTTCCGCGACCACCTCGGCCGCGTGTTCCTGCGGCCGTCGGCCGACCCGTCGCAGGGCCGCTACTTCTACCGCGGGTACTGGGCCGAGGGGCCGCGGATCGTGGACGTCGGCACCCTCCGCCCGCTCCGCAAGGCCGTGCTGGAGAAGCGCGAGGACATGGAGAAGCGCGAGCACGGCGAGGGCGGCCACGGTGAAGGCGGCCACGGCGGGGAAGGGCACGGCGAGGCCGGTCACGGTGCCGAAGGCGGCCACGGGGCCGAGGGCGGCGCGAAGAAGGAAGCGCACTGAGCCGCTTCGCGACTTCGGGCGTCCGCGGAGGTGATGCCCCTCACCCGGCCTCGAAGACTCGGCCGACCTCTCCCCAGCGGGGAGAGGTCCATCCGGGGATACGCCAAGCTGAACGGCGCGCCTTCGAGATTCGGTGCTGCGGATGCACCTCTCCCCGCTGGGGAGAGGTCGGCCGAGTCTTCGAGGCCGGGTGAGGGGAGCCACCGACGCGGACACCCCTTCTCGCACGCCCGCCTCACACCTTCCCGAGCAGCTCCGCCAGGATGTTGTTCTTCGGGTAGCTGTGGCCGAGGTGCTGCCGGTATCCCTCGGCGAACGCCACCCCGGCCGCCTTCCCCTGGGCCGCGCCCCACTCCCGCATCGACTCCACCAGGTTGTCAACGCCGTGGTGCTTCCGCAGCCACGCCCGCTGGCTCTCGTGGCACTCCAGCATCCGCGACTTGTCCGCGATCACCCCGCTGATGTCGATCCGGAACGCCGGCACGATCGGGCTGCCGAACGCGTCGGCCCCTTCGAGCGGGTCGCAGTAGAACAGGTGCGGGATGTGCCCCAGCGGCGGGTGCAGGTGCCGGCCGTGGAGGAAGTTCGGGATCGGCGCCGCGAACGTCGCGGCGCGGACCAGCTTGCTCGTCTGCTCGTGGTCGAGGTGGTAGTCGTCCGGGCTGTGGGTGAACACCACGCCCGCCCCGACGGCGTTCAGCAACCGCGTCACCTTCTCCAGCGCCGTCTCGTTGTAGATCACGCGCAGGTCGCGCTCTTCGAGGCAGTGGTAGGTCGCGCCGATGGCCTCGGCGGCGGCCTTCCCCTCGCCCCGGCGGATGCGGGCGATGTCGTCGGGCGTGTGCTCCGCCGACCCGCAGTCGCCGGGCGTCATGGTGGCGACGTGGATCGTCCAGCCGTGCTCCTTCTTGAGGCGCACGAGCGTGCCGGCACAGAGGAACTCGGCGTCGTCGGGGTGCGCGAGGATCGCGACGGCGGTGGTGTTCATGGCGTCCCTGGAAAGATGGCCCGACTGACGAAGCGGCGCCGCGCCCGGGCGGGGCGCGCACACGATGTGGTGTGCGCGCCCCGCCCGGGCGCGGCGCGGGCGGCCCGCCGGGCTACGGGCGGTTCTGGCTCGGAGGGTTGGGGATGGGCTGCGCGGGCTGCGGCGGTTGCTGGGGCCGGCGCGACACGCCCTGCTTCTGCCGCACGCTCTCCTTCATCCCGTCCTGCACCCACGGCGTGCCGTCCGGGGCCGTCGTGCCGACGAGCGGCGACGAGAAGTCCTCCTTGCCCATGTTCTCGACCACCCACCACTTCATCTCCTCGCGGTTGGCGTCCGGCCAGAGCGGGTCGGCGGCAGTGGCCGCGTTGCCCGCCGCGTTGCCCGCCGGGTACGGCACGCCCAGGAACGGCACCACCCCGCCGACCCCGTGGGCGATCTCGTTCGCCTTATCCCGCACCCGCTTGTCGTCCTGAACCAGCAGCCGCAGGTACGCCAACTCGTACTCGTACGTCTCCTCCTCGGTCCGGTCCGACGTCTGGCTGGGGCGGTGGAACGTCGGGTTGTTCCGCAGCACCTCGCGCCACCCGAGCAGCCCGCCCTTGTACAGCTCGATGGCCAGCGGCTTGTTGCCGTTCTTGCGCGCCTGCTCGGCCTTCCACAGCGTCTTGCGGGCCAGCACCGTCTGCGGCTGGCCGCCGATCACCCGCGCCTCGGCCTGGGCCGACGCCAGGAAGAACGGGAAGTTCGTCGTCTGGCGGTTGGTGGCGTAGTACTGCAGCGCGGTGGACGCCATCGCCTTGCGGCCGCTCTCGACCTCGGCGTTCGGCGTGCCGGGCGGGACCGCCTCGGCGGCGATCTTGCGGAGCGTCGCGTACTTCGACTCGGACAGCGCCAGCGCGTGGTCCTTGCCGTGCTGGTCCCACAGCGCCGCGGCCCGCTGCCACTCTTCGAGGGACCACGCCCGGCCGGTGCCGGCGACCACGTCCAGCGGCTTCGACCGCTGCGCGGGGTTGGGGGAGTCCGGGAACCACCACTTGTCCGGGTCGGCCGCCGGGTCGTCGATCCGCCACCCCTCGCCGTCGAACCACCCTTCCTTCTGCTCCAGCTCGGCGCAGTAGGTCTGGGCGCGCGGCGCGCCCTGGCGGAAGATGATCATGGTGGGCAGTCGCGGGACGCGGTGCCGGTTCGGGTCGTGCCCGCCGTACCCGGGCGGCGGGGTCGGCCCCGGGATCGGGTCGCCGTCGAGGTCCGACCGGCCGAACAGCGGGCCGTCCTTCAGCGACGGCGGCAGCAACAGCAGCGAGTAGCTGAACCACGCCCGGGCCGCCTTGTAGGCCGAGAAGTAGCCGCCGGCCGAGGCGAGGTCGTCGGGCGTCGCCATCCCGGGGCTGGTCTCGGCCTCGCCGCCGTCGAACTTCGGCGGCAGCACCGGGAACTGCTTGTCCGCGTCGGCCAGGTCCGACGTCCACTCGCCGGCCGCCGTCTTGCGGTACCGGGACGGGACGTCGCGGTAGTTGGCCTCCAAGAACTTCACGATCTCGTCCGGGGTCGCCGCCCGCAGCTTCTCCTTGGCCCGCTTGTCCAGCGGCGGGGCCTCGTCGCCCCGCAGCCGGCGGACGAAGTGCGGGTGCTTGAGGCAGAACTGGCGGAACGCCTCGCGATCGACCTCGCCCGTGGCCGCGATGCGCAGGGCCTGCGGGTTGCGGTCGGCCGGCGGCATGCAACTGAGGTCGTACAGGCACCGCAGCACTTCCACCGTGTCGGACACGCCGAACTTGTTCTGGTAGTAGAACGCGATCTGGTACCGCATGTCCGGCGACCGCTTGTTCCGCCGCTCGCCGTCGGCCAGCAGCTCGATGCCGCGGGCGATGTAGTAGTACATGTCGCCCGACCCTTGCATCTCGACCGACACGTTGTACGCGATGTTCCAGCTCTGGAAGATCCAGGGGGTGATGAAGTTCGGTTGCAGCTTGGTCACCATCTGGACCCGCTGCTCGAACTCGTGGAAGTCGTTCCGCTTCTGCTTCTCGATGGCCGACAGCCACAGCCCGGTGACGACGAACCCGCGACTGCCGGTGAGGGCCAGCCGGGCGGCGCTGCCGGTGAGTTCGGCCTCGGTCTCGCGGTCGTCGAGTTCCCACACCTCCAGCCGCTCGGCCTGGCTCTGGATGGTGCGGGCGGCGGCCCACCGCATCGGCTGCGCGGCGCGGGCGGCCGAGGTGCCGAGCGGGACCGGGATCATCCCCCGCCACACCATGCTGACGGTGAACAGCGCCAGGATGGCCGCCAGGTACGCGATCTTGCGGTTGCGGGACGCACGCTGTAACGGGTTCATGGGAATAGTTCTCAGTTGTCAGTTTTCAGTTGTCAGTCGGACGACTGCACCCGGCCATTGTCAGTTGTCAGGTGTCTGGCTGACACCTGACAACTGACAACCGACAACTTCTCAAGCGGCCACTTCGCGGTTCTGCATCAGGTAGTACGCCAGCACCGCCCACGGCAGCAGGTAGCCGGCCGTCACCAGCAGGTTGATCGCCAGGTACTCGGTGTTGACGTTGAACCCCTCGGACACGAAGTGCCCCCAACTGAACGACTCCACGTCCGGGATCATGTTCTGGACGCGGCGGATCACCCACGCCCACCACTTGTCGCCGTACAGCAGCGCCCGGGTGCCGGCCGAGTCGGTCAGCGGCGTCGTGCTCTGCTCGGCCCGCACCAGTTGCGACATGCTCTGGAACGGGCCGCCGCCGATGTTGCGGTTGGTCGCCAGGTCGTTCAGGTGGTCGCTGAAGAACCCGACGATGAAGATGAACGCGGCGCTCAGCAGGCTGAGCACCCCGCTCAGGTAGGTGCTGGCGGCGACCGCCAGGGCGATGACGATGCACAGCCGGCACCACAGCCCGACCATCCCCTTGAGGAAGTTGACCGCGTAGGGCATCTCGTTCTGGAGCAGGTACAGGTCCGGCTCGGCGACCCCGAGCAACTGGCCGTCGCTCTCGCACTTCACGTACACGCTGAACCGCGGCAGCGGCTGGCCGTCCGGCCCCTTGCCCGGGTCGCCCTTGAGCGCGTTGCGGAACAGCCCGGCCGGCACCTCGACACTCATCACCTGGTAGTCGAACACCTCCTTGCCGCGGTACTCGTAGTACCCGAACTCCTCGGCCAACTTGTTCAGCGCCTCCCACACCGGCTTGTTGTTCGGGGTGGCGGTGGTCTGGTTGAGTACGTCCAGCCCCTGCTGCGCCTTCAGCTCGGCGACCCGGGCGTCGTACGCCTTCTTGCGGTCCTCCAGCACCCACCCCCACTCCGGCTCCTTGATCGACACCGGCTGCTTGAGCGGGCTGTTGTGGGTGGCGAACTGGAACTTGGTCAGCGCCCCCTTGTTCTGCTCGCCCTTGGTCATCTTGTAGATGTCGAAGGTGAACTCGACCGGGACGCGGTCGCCGTCGGCCCGGCCCATCGCGGCCGGCACGGTGGCGAACTTCCAGATCGCCCGCTGCGGCGAGATGTCGGCCCCGGCGATGTACTTGCGGTAGTCGAACTCGCGGCCGACGTTGGTCCCCTCGAACTCCTTCTTCTCGCTCCGCGCCTCGGCCACCAGGCTCCTGAACTCGAGCTTGCCGCGGTACGGCACCCGGGCCTTGTACGTCTCGGCCCGCGCCCGGTCGGACATCGTGCTGTTGGTGATCATCACCAGGCTGACCCCGGTGAGGGCGAGCATGACCAGGGTGAACAGGGCGAGGTAGCCGACGAACCGGCCGAGCACGATCTCGAACCGCAGCACCGGCTTGGACACGATGGTGTAGATGCTCAGCCGCTTGATCTCGTCGGGAATGCCGAACGAGGTGATCAGCCCGGCCGGGATCAGCACCAGCATGCTCAGGATGATGGTGATGAGGGCGGTGGTGGCCCGCATCTCGTCGGCCGGCTTGGTGTTGCCGAACCACTGGATCGGGAACAGGAACGGCAGGAACACGATGAGGAAGATCCACAGCACCTGGCTGCGGATGGCCTCCTTGAAGCTGAGCTTGGCGATCGCCCACACCGGCCCCTCAGCCTCGAACAGCATGAGCAGCAGCAGGGCGCTGACGAACACCCCGACGGCGACGAGCAGCACCCCGGTCCAGATGCCGGTGAGCCGCGGCACCCCGAGCGCGAACAGCAGCGCGCCGAACAGCCCGTAGGTGACCAGCGCCACCACCAGTGCCGTGACCCGGGCCGGGGTGAGCAGCTCGGCCGCATACGAGCGCACGCTGGCGCCGAAGCGGCGCAGCCCGGACGAGCCGAACGACAGGTTGCGGCCGGCGATCTTGAGCATGTCGGCGGCGAACGGCTGGCCGATGCCGAGGACGGCGAACAGCCCGGCGAGCGACATGAGCAGCGGGAAGAGTTCGTTCCGCCACGTCGGCGGCTCGACCCGGGGCGACTCGCCCGGCGGCGGCGGGGGCGGGACCGGCTGGTCGATCGCGATGCGGGTCGAGCCGATCCCGATCGTCGCGCCCGGCTTGCTTGGGAAAAACGAAATCGCGAGGAGGACGGCGTAAACCACCAGCGCCAGCGCGCCCATCAGCAGCATCCACCGGCTGACCGGGACGCGGAACTTCTCGGACTGCGACTTGTCGGTGGGGGTGGAGAGGGCGTAGGCGAGGTAGAAGACCAGCCCGACGGCCGCGAACCCGCCGGCGTCCTGGAGCCACGCCTGGACGAGCCCGGCGACCTGGGCGTAGCCGTGCGGCTCGCCGCGGTCCAGTTGCAGAATGCCTAGCAGCGCCGACGACATCGCGGGAGTGCCTCACAAGGTCGGTGTAAGGTTCTGACGGCGGCGTTGAGAACCGTTTCGGTGGTTCCCCTCACCCGGCCTCGCAGACTCGGCCGACCTCTCCCCGGCGGGGAGAGGTGCTCGCGCCGATCCGAATACCGTATGCACGCCGCTGAGCTTGGCGGGTCTGCGCGAGTACCTCTCCCGGCGGGGAGAGGTCGGCCGAGTCTGCGAGGCCGGGCGAGGGGAACCACCGAAACGGTTTCGGGATCACCCTCGGGCCTCACGCCCCGCGCCTAGCGCCGCTTCTTTTTCTTGCTGCTGCCGTGCGGGTGCTGCGGCTGTTGCGGCGGCCTGGCCTGCTGCGGCTGCGCGGTCGTCGGCGCGGTTGCCACGGGGGCTGCCGGCGTGCTCGGAACGGCAGCAGGTGAGGGCGCAACAGGCGCGGCCGTGACGGGTGCCGGGGCGGCGGCGCCCTCCGGCGGCAGGTAGCGGCGGCCCGGGCGGGCCTTCGACTCCTCGATCACGCGGAGGAACAGCTCCTCCAGCGTGCTCGACGGGTGCCCGACGGCTTCCAGCACCCCGCCGTGCTTCTTGAACACCGCTTCCAGGTCGGCCTTCAACTCCGGCGACTCCTTGACGTTGCTCGCCCGCACCGCCAGTCGCTGCGCGTCTTCCACCAGCGTCGAAACCTGGCCCAGCGTCTGAAGGTCGCCGTTGTACAGAATGGCGATCCGCCCGCAGACGTCCTGCACGTCTTCCAGGCGGTGCGAGCACATCAGCACCGTCTTGCCTTTGGCCTTCAGGTCGAGGATGAGGTCTTTCATCCACCGCGTGCCGAGCGGGTCGAGGCCGGACGTCGGCTCGTCCAGGATGACGAGGTCCGGGTCGTTGATGAGCGCCTGCGCCAGCCCGATCCGCTGCCGCATGCCCTTCGAGTACTCTTTGAGGATGCGCTTCTTGTCGGAGGCGAGGCCGACGCGCTCGATGAGTTCGGCGGCGCGCTTCTTGCGCACGTCCGGGTCGATGTTGAACAGCCGGCCGTAGAAGTCGAGGGTTTCCTCGGCGTTGAGGAACCGGTACAGGTACGACTCTTCCGGCAGGTAGCCGATCCGCTCGTTCTTCTCGACCTTCGCGGCCGGCTCGCCGAACACCAGTGCGTCGCCGCTGGTGGGGAACAGCAGTCCGAGCAGCAGCTTGATGGTGGTGGTTTTGCCCGACCCGTTGGGGCCGAGCAGGCCGAAGATCTCGCCCTTGTGGATTTTGAGGTCGAGGGCGTTGAGGGCGGTCTTCTTCTTGCGGCCCCAGAAGTCGCGGTAGACTTTCGTGAGGCTGCGGGTTTCGACGACGATGTCTTCGGCCATTACACGCACTCCGAACCCGCCGGCGGTGGGTAGACACCGGTGTTACGCACGGCCGGGCCGGGCGGTTCGGAGGTAATCGTAGGAACCGCCCGGCATGCGGAAAGTAGGTCACTCGCTCCGCGAGTGACGCGGACCACCAATACGCGACTGAATCACCGTTCCGACAGCCGAGGGCGCGACTCGCGGAGCGAGTCGCCTACTTCGCCCGGCCGGCGTCAGCGGTCGTCATGGCCCCGTAACCGGTGCGCCACTGCGCCTGAATCTCGATCTGACCGACGTACTCGTTCGGCCCCGGCTTCGACCGCCAGTCCTTCGCCCCGCGGTCGCCCGAATCCACAAACACTTTTACCAGATACCGGCCCGCGGGCAGCGCCGCATTCCCCTTTGCCCACGCCCGCGCCCGCTCCGAACCCGGGGCGGCCAGCAGCGTGATGGTGTGCTGCCACAACTTCGCCTTCGCGCTCGACATGCGGTCCGAGGTCGCCACCGGTTCCTTTTCCCACGCCGACGCCTTGGCGTCCCACGCGAACACCTCGACCGTCAGCAGTTTGTCGCCCCACGCGTCCGGGAGCTTTTCGAGTTTCAGCCACGCGTCGGTGCCGAACTGCTTGACCGCCGCGTCCTTCGGCGGGAGGTCGGCGACCTTCGCGTACCGCCCGGCCTTCATTGCGGCCACGTCCTCGACGAACGCCCGGATCGCCCGGTAGCCCTGATCGCCCACCACAATCTTGATCCCGCCACCGTGCTTGACCTCGTTCAGCGGTTTGGTCAGAAGCAGGCTCTTTTCCGGCTTGTCGAGGTCGATGAGCTTGCTGGCGAGCAGGTATTCGAGCGTCGCCTCCGGCCCGCCCTTCTTGAACCACGCCACCCGCTCGCCGTGTTCTTTAACCAGCTTGTCCGACTGCGGGTTGCCCTCGGTGTGGCAGTTCATGCAGCGGAACCGCAGCGACCAGATGTTCGACTCGAAGGAGCCCAAAATGCGGTCCTTCCGGGCGTGCCGCACCACCTCCAGCTGCTTGGTCGCGAGTGCCGGGGCCTTTTCGGGCTTGGGGGCGTCCTTGAACGCCGGGTCGGCGGCGCACGCCTTGATCCACGCCGCGAACGCCTCGTACTCCGCCTTCTGCCGCTTGGCTGAGATCAGCCCGGCGGCCTTCGGGTCGTTCGCGCCGCGGTTGATGAGCGCCAGAATCTTCGAGCTTTCGGGCTTGTCGAGGTCGATCAGACCTTGCTCGCGGAGGGCGACAAACGTGTCCTTCGCGGACGGCAGGATGTAGTCCTTCAGATCGACGGCCGCGAGGTGACAGCGGACGCAACTCGATGGATCGGGCGACTTGAAGATGGGCAGGATGCGCTCGTCGAACACCTTCGCCGGGTCGTCCGCGGCGCGGGCGGGGTTGGTGAGGGCGAACAGCGCGACGAGCGCGGCGAGTGGGCGCATGAAACGGCTCCGGGTGGGGCCGCAGCCTAACGCGCGGGGCGGCGTGGGTCCAGCGCGAACACCCCGCGAGCCGCTACGGGGCCGCGTGCGCCAGTTCCGGCTCCGCCCGGACGGCGGGTTGGGACGGGGTGAGTGGTTCGTCGGCGGCACGGTGGTGCCACACGTCCAGCACCGCGACCGCGACGGCCACGATCGCCGGCCCGAGTACGATCCCGCTCGCGCCGAACACCGCCAACCCGCCGACGTACGCCAACAGCGCCGGCACCGGGTGCAACTGCATCCGGTCGCCCGCCAAGCGCGTGTAGAGCAGCGTATCGACCAGGATGCTGCACGCGATGCCCCACCCGGCCATCGCCGCCGCGCCGCCCCAGTTCCCGGTCATCGCGAGGTACGCGGACACCGGCAGCCAGATGAAGATGATCCCGGCCACCGGCAGCAGCGACAGCACGAACGCCACCGCCCCCCACGTCACCGGCGACGGCAGCCCCAACACCCAGAACATCAGCCCGGCCGTCGCGCCGTCGATCGCGCTGGTCACCAGCGAGGCGTACAGGTTGGCGTACACCGACCCGGCGGCGCTCTCGAACACGCGGTCGGCCTCGGCCCGGCGGAGCGGCAGCATCCGGCGGACCGCGGCCAGCAGTTCGGCCCGGTCGCGGAGGAGGTGGAACAGGATGAACACCGCCAACCCCGCCTGAAGCGCCGCCATGAGCGACCCCTGGGCCACCGCCACCGGGCCGCCGAGCAACCGCTCGCCCGCCTTCCGCGCCTCGGCGTCCAGATCGACCCCGGCGCGGTCGGCCCACGCCACCAACTCGGTCGCGCCCGGGATCGCGGTCAGCTTGTCGCGCAGCGCGTCAGCGGCCTTCTCCTCGCGCACCTGGTCGGCCGCCGACGCCGCCTCGCGGGCGATCTGCTGCGCCGCCAGCCCGACCGGAACCCCGATCGCCAAAACGACCACCGCCGACGACAGCAACGCTGCTGCGGTCCGGTTGTCGGTCAGCTTGCGACGCACCCACGCGTGCAGCGGCCACGCGATGACGGCCAGCGCCAGCCCCCACGCCACCGCCGGCAGGAACGGGTAGGTGAGCAGCGCGCACAGCGCCAGCAGAAGCGCGGTGAGCGCCGCTAGCGCCACCGGGCGGAGTCGCTCGCCGGTCGCCAGTTCGCCCTCGTCGGCCGTCAGTCGCGCCGCGGTCGGCGGCTTCCCGTTACCTTCCATCGTTCTCCTCCACGTCGCTTCGTCGGTCGGCAGGAGAGAAGGCAAATCGGGTGCCGAACAGCGGCCGGGCAGAACCCACCCCCGGCCCCTCCCTGCAGGGAGGGGAGAAAAGCCGCTTGCGGCGTCGCGGGACGACTTCGCGCGTGTTCCCCGCGACGCCGCAAGCGGCCAAGCCGATGTCTTCCTCCCCTCCCTGCAGGGAGGGGCCGGGGGTGGGTTCTCTGCGCCGTCGGGCTGAAAACGAAGAAGCCCGGCCATACGGCCGGGCTTCGGTGTCGGTCGCGGGCGGTGCTTACTTCTTCTTCCAGATGACCTCGGTCACTTCGTCCTTCTCGGTCTTGATCTCGAACTTGGCCCCGCCCTTGCCGTCCTTGCCGGCGGCCCGCTTCGCGAAGTCCTCGACCTTGGCTTCCTTCTCGTTCTTGCCGTCCTTGTCGGTGACGGTGAACTTGGTCTTCTCGGTGATCTTGTAGGTCTTCTCGGCGTCGCCTTCCTTGACCTTGAACTCCTTCTTGTCCTTGTCGTAGCCGAGCGAGACCACTTCCGCGGCGACCACCAGGCCGGCCATGCAGAACATCACCGCCAGGGCCAACAGCAACTTGCGCATCGCAACACTCCGAAGAGGTTTCGGCCGCGCGCCCGCGCGAGAGGGCGGCGGCAGGTGTGGGGCGGAGGAGATGCTAGCCGGCACGCCGCGACTCAGCAAGTGGCCGCCGCGTTTTCACCGGTCTCTCACCGCGCCGCGGCCCGTTCGCCGCGACTCCGCTCATCCAACCCGCCGCCCGCCGGCCGGTTCCGCGGCGGCGCGAACTTTCGCGCGAATGATTGCGGCCGCCGTCGCGGTGCGGTATTCCTGGGGCTTCGGAGCATTCCCCGCAACCGCTCGTTGACACGGATTGTTTTCCTGTATACTATGTATTTGTGATTAGTAGGCTATGCCGGACACGCGTTGCCTACTTCGTCAGGAGCACGTCATGAGAACCGCCCTCCCGGTCGCGGCACTTCTGCTCTGCGCCGCCCCCGCGCTCCGCGCCCAACCGGCCGACCTCATCGTCCACAACGGCAAGGTGCTGACGGTCGATGCCAAGTTCTCGACCGCCGAAGCGGTCGCGGTGCGCGGCGGGAAGGTGGTCGCGGTCGGCACGTCGGCCGACGTTCTCAAGCTGAAGGGCGACGACACGCGTGTGGTCGATGCGGCCGGCAAGACGGTGATGCCCGGGCTGTACGACAGCCACACGCACCCGGTCGGCGCGGCCAACAGCGAGGTCGGCGAGGGCGTCCCGCTGCTGCGGTCGATTCCCGAAGTGCTGGCGTACATCAAGAAGCGCGCCGCAGAGTTGCCGGAGGGGAAGTGGATCGTAATCCAGTACGCCTTTCCGACGCGGTTGAAGGAGGCGCGGTTCCCGACGAAGGCGGAACTCGACTCGGTGTCGCCCAACCACCCGGTGCTCTACCACGCCGGCCCCGCGGGTGTCGCCAACAGCAAGGCGCTCGCCGTGTCCGGTGTCACCAAGGACACCAAAGACCCGCCGGCCGGGCAGGTGGTGAAGGACGAGAAAACCGGCGCTCCGACCGGGATGTTACGCAATGCGTATGGCGTGCTGAAGGGCGTGCCCGGCGGCGCCGACAGCGCCTCCGCGGCGCAGAAGAAGGCAGCGCTGCTCAAGCTGTTCGGGCTGTACAACGAGCACGGCATCACCAGCATCGCCGACCGCAACGCCGGTCGGAGTAACCTCGACCAGTACCTCGCATTCCAGAAAGAAGGCGTTCTCACCGTGCGCGTGAACGTGGCGCGCAGTTTCGGTGCCGACGGCAGCCGCGAGAGTATCGGCAAGCGCCTGGACGACCTCGCGGGCAAGGACGGGCGCGGCGGGCCGACCGGCGCCGGCGACGAGTGGGTGCGGGTCGGCCCGATCAAGCTGTTCCTCGACGGCGGCATGCTCAACGGCTCCGCGTACATGCGCAAGCCGTGGCCGCGCGGCGAAACCTACCAGATCACGCAGGACGACTACCGCGGTCTCCTCTTCATTACGCCCGATCAACTGCAAGTCGTCGTGGAAGAGGCGGTCAAGCGGAAGTGGCAGGTGACCGCCCACTGCGCCGGCGAGGGCGCGATGGATGTTCTGCTCGACGCCTACGAGTTCGCGGACAAGATCAGTTCGATCCGCCCGCTACGCTTCTGCATCACGCACGCGAACTTCCCGAGCCAACTGAACCTCGAGCGCTGCAAGCGGCTGGGCGTGTGCGCCGACGTGCAACCGGCGTGGCTGTACAAGGACGGCGGCACGCTGTTGAAGGTGCTGGGCGACGAGCGGATGCGGTGGTTCCAGCCGTACAAGTCGTGGCTGGAGTACACGACGGTGGGCGGCGGCAGCGACCACATGCTGCGGTTCGACCCGCTCGACAGCACGAACCCGTGGAGTCCGTGGCTGGGCATCTGGGTGGCGGTGACGCGGACGCTGGAGAACGGCAGCGTTCACCAACCTGGCGAGGCGCTGACGCGGGAGCAGGCGATCCGCCTCTACACGATCAACAACGCGTACCTGCACAACGAGGAGAGGGAAAAAGGCTCGTTGGAGGTCGGGAAGCTGGGCGACCTGATCGTGCTCGACCGCGACGTGATGGCGTGCCCGGTCGCCGAACTGCGCGACGTGAAGGTGCGGTTGACCGCGGTCGGCGGCAAGGTCGTGTACGAGCGGAGGTGAGGCTTACGTTCACCCCGCGGTTGATGCGCCTTCGCTGTCGGCGAGGATGCGTCGTGCCGACTCGATCACTGACCGCACCGCGTTCGGATCGACCGCGGTCGAGGCCAGGCCGTGAACAATTTCGTTCCGCAGATGGCGGGTCGCGTCCAGCCGCCGGAACTCGTCCGGCGAGAGGCGGCCGGCGGAGTACAACTCGCGGATCAGTGTGGGCGGTTGTGTGCCGATCTCGCCGCCCACCCCGGCCCGCTGGGCCGCTCGGCGCATCGCCGCTTCCAACCCCGCCCACGCGATTACGAACCCCGCGCGCGGGGTTCCGGCCTGGGTCGCGGTGTCGGCCTCGCCGAGCAGTTGCTCGATCTGTTCGAGCGTCGGCTCGGCCCCGCGACTGGGGCGGTTGGGGCCGAGTACGACCACGTCGTACCGCCAGCCGGGTTGCGCGTTCGTGAGTTCGGCCTGACGCGCGGTCGTTGCGTCGGCCTCAAGTTCGGCGCGGTCCCGCTTCACACGGACCAACACGCGCTCGTTGCCCCGCGTGGCGAGCAGGTCCGGAGCGAAGTCGGCGGCGAACGGCGGGAGCAGATCGGTCGCCGGCCGGACCGCGACCTCGTAGCCCTCGGCCCGGTATTGCGCGGCCAGCCGTTCCAAGTTCGCGTCGAGGCTCATGACGTCACTGCGGAAGTTGGATGGTGTCGGGAGCGTCGTCGATACGCACGTAAAGGAACTCGCTGCCGCTGTGAAACGCGTCGAGCAGTACCTTCGACGCCCGGCGGATTCTGAGCGGCGCGTCGATACTCACCTGAATCGTCTCGGAGTAACGAATCTGTCGGTCGTCGTCGTAGACGAATTTGTTGAGTGCGTCGCGGATCGGCTTCACCATGTTATCGTCGTCGAGCGGTGGTTTGTCGCCCTCGTGGAAGTTGATGAGCAGAAATCGCAACTTGCCGACAAGCGGCGGGTTGGTCCACGACTTCGCCGCTTCGGCCTTGATCGTCGTCTGCCACGCCTTCAGGTTCTTCTTGTCGCTCGTCTGATAAGAAACCGGCGGGCCGGGAACGACGAACTCCAGATGCGGCATGGGCGTCGACCTCCGCGGCGGGCGAGCGGCGGCACTCCACCGCCACGGTATTCGTTGGCGAGAAGCGCGCCAAGTGATTCAGAATGGGATGAGAAATGATGCGGTTGGCGCGCGTGATTTCCGGCGGGCAGACGGGGGCCGACCGCGCCGGGCTGGCGGCGGCGAAGACCGCGGGCATTCCCACCGGCGGGTGGATGCCGAAGGGCTTCCGCGCGCAGGACGGGCCGCGCCCGGAGTTCGCCGCGGTGTACGGCGTCCGCGAACACGCCAGCGACCGCTACCCGCCGCGGACCGCGCTCAACGTGAAGGAGTCGGACGCCACAATCTGCTTCGCGACCGACCGGCAGTCGCCCGGTGAGGTGCTGACGCGCACCCTGTGCGAGCGGTACGGGCGGCCGCGGCTCGACGTGACGCCCGGCGGCACGGTCACGCCCGCCGACGTCGCCGCGTGGCTGACGGAGAAGGGCGTGACCGTGCTGAACGTCGCCGGCAACACCGAGCGCACCTCGCCCGGGATCGGCGCGTTCGCCGAAACGTTTTTGGCCGAGGTGTTCCGGCTGCTGGCCGCGCCCGGCTGACAGGCGGTCACGGCGCCCGGCCCGTCGTCGCCCAGGTGCGGTAGAAGTTCAGCTCCTCGGCCGACGTGAACCCGCCGGCGGCGAAGTCCGCACCCATCGCGTCCAGGGCGCGCTTCGCGACGTCGAACCGCCCGGCCACGCACGCCAGCCGGGCGTGCTCGCCGCGCAGGAGGGTGAGGTCCGGGCGGGCGCGGCGGACGACCGTCGCCGCCGCGTGGGTCGCCCACCACAGCGCCGGGCTGGAGTAGTGCGCGAACAGGAGGTCGCGCACCTCCGGGGTCAACTCCTCGTGCCGCGGGACGGGCACGGCCAGATTGGAGAACGCGACGGAGGGCAGCATGCCGACGGTGTTGGCGGTGCGGACGCACTGCCACGCGAACCCGATGGCCTCGCTCCGGTCCGGCGCGCCGTGCCACTTCGGGGCCAGGTACAGGAGCTTGGCGGAACACGCCCGGGCGTTGTCCGGGTCGGCGGTCATGGCCCGCGCGAACCACTTCTCCATCACCGCGCGGGAGTGGCCGCGGCCCATGCACACGGCGATCATCCGCGTCGGCGCCTGCGGCCGGTCGGGGTCCAGGTTGAACGCCGCGGTCAGTTCCTTTTCGGCCGCCTCCAACCGCTCCTCGAACAGCTTGAACGCGGTCTCGCCGACGGTGGCGCCCGCGCCGCCGCCGCGGGCGTCCCAGGCGTAGCTGACGAGGAACTCGCCACGCAGCACCTTCCGCGTGTACTCCGGGGCCTCGGCCCGCTCCAGCGCGGCCATGAACTCCTCGTGCGACTTCAGCCGCGACCCGCCGGCCACCACCGCCAACTCGTCGTGGAGGCCGGCCAGCGCGATGACGTGGTCCTGGGTGATCGGGTCCGGGTCGCGGGCGGCGCGGCCCAGCGCGTCCCAGAACCGGCCCTCCCAGGTCGCCAAGTCGGCCGCGTTGCCGCCGGCGGTGCGGAGCGTGATCAGCAGGTTCTGCGCGGCCTGCGCCTTGCGGATGTCGTGATACCCGCTGTCCCACAGCCGCCGGGCGACCTGCTTGACCTCGGCCACCTGCTGCGGGGTCGCGTTGGCCGGCAGCCGGAGCGCGCGGTGGTGGAAGTACAGCACCAGCGGGTCGTCGCACCCGGCGGCGACGGCATCGGCCAGCGCCGCGGCCACCTCGGTGTTGCCCGGCGAGTGCGAGAACTCCGGGTGAACGGCCAGTTCGCCGGCCTTGAGCGCCAGCGCGTCGCGGGCCGGCTTGCTCCACCCGGCGTCGGTCTGCCCGACCCGCTCGAACGCCCGCACCGTCGTCCGCTGCGCCCACACCAGCCGGCTCTCGCGGAGCTTCGCGGCCCGCTCCGCGTCCTGCGGGATGGCCGGCCACCGCTTCGCCAGGGTGTCGAGTGCGGCGACGGCGTCGGCGTCGGCCGCGTCGGGCGGCAGAAAGGGGTCCTCGAACACTTCGGGGATCGGCTTGCCGGGCGGGACGGGCGGCGGGGCGGCCTGTTTGGCCGCGCCGGCGGCCGGGCGCACCTGAGGGGGCTGCACGTCCTTCGCAAGCCGGGGTGCCGGCGGCGGCGTGGGCTTTCCGCCGGACACGCTCATCACCGCCAGCCCCAGCCCGAGCAGCGCGAGCGCCGAACCCGCCCCGATCGCCAGCGGAAGGACGGCCGACCGCTTCGACGGCCGCGGCTGTTCATCGCCCCACTCTTCGGCGTCGGGCAGGTCCGGCTCGCCGGGCGCGTCGGACTCGGGCACCTCGACGCGTTCGCGGCACGACGGGCACCGGATCGCGTTCCCGGGGGCCGCGTCGGCGGTGCGAATCCGGTACTCACACCGGGGGCAGAGGAGCGAAGTCGGCATGGGTGCCTGCCGTCGAGGTCAAGGGGATCAACAGCCATTAGATACCGGTTCGCCGGCGCGGACAATCGGATTCCGGTTCGGCCCGCAATCTGCACACTCGCGGGACGACCGACCCGCGTCGCCTCGTCAGGAGAATGACACCGTGGCCACCTCGCTGAAGCCGATCCGCGAACAGGTGATCGTGATAACGGGCGCGTCCAGCGGGATCGGGCTGGCGACCGCGCAGCTCGCCGCCCGCCGCGGGGCGAAGGTGGTGCTCGCCGCCCGCAACGGCGACGCGCTCGCCCAGATCGAGCGCGACATCACCGCCAAAGGCGGAACCGCGACGCACGTCGTCGCGGACGTCAGCAGCCAAGCCGACATGGAGAAGGTGGCGCAGGCGGCCTTGACCCGGTTCGGGCGGTTCGACACCTGGGTGAACAACGCCGGCACCAGCATCTTCGGCAAGCTCGACCAGGTGAGCGACGCCGACCACCGCCGGCTGTTCGACATCAACTTCTGGGGCATCGTGTACGGCTCGCTGGTCGCCGTGCGGCACCTGAAGGGCAGCGGCGGGGCGCTCATCAACCTGGGCAGCGTACTGTCCGACATGGCGGTGCCGATCCAGGGCATGTACAGCGCGACCAAGCACGCGGTCAAAGGGTTTACCGACGCGCTGCGGCTGGAACTGGAGGCCGACGGCGCGCCGGTGTCGGTGACGCTGATCAAGCCGACCGGCATCAACACGCCGTTCACCGGTCACGCGAAGAACTACACCGACCGCGAGCCGCGCCTCCCGGACCCGGTGTACACGCCCGAGGAGGTGGCCGCGGCGGTCGTGGACGCCGCCGAGCGGCCGCAGCGGGACGTGTTCGTCGGCACCGCCGGCCGGGTGATGAGCGCGACCGCCCGGCAGGCGCCGAGCTTCATGGACTGGGTCAGCTCGCTGCTGATGCCCGGCCAGCAGCAGCGGAGCGAGCCGCCGCGCGACCCGCGGGGCACGCTCGACCGCCCCGGCAAGGACGGCGAGGTCCACGGCGACCACCCCGGCCCGGTCATGCCGGTGAGCGCCTACAACCGCGCGACCCGGCACCCGGTGATGACCAGCCTGCTCATGCTCGGCGCGGCCGGCGCCGCGCTGGCGCTGCTCAACAACCGCTCGCGGTAGTTCCAGGTTCCACGTTCCAGGTTCCACGTTGAAGGCAAAAGGCAGTTGCGCCGTATTCAACGTGGAACCTGGAACGTGGAACCTGGAACTGCTGCCCCCTAACTCCGAGGCGAACGTATGGCGAACACGCTACTCACCACGGCCGCGAAGTCGGCGGCCGGGCAGGACTCCGGCGTCGCGCGGGCGCTCGACCGGCTGCCGACCATGCGGACCAACGTCAGCTCCGCCGAGCGGTGGTTCTCGCTGGCCGCCGGCGGCACCCTCGTCGGCTTGGGCGCGACCGGCAAGACGCCGACGCTGTTGTCGCTGCTGGCCGGCGGCTACCTGCTCAATCGCGCCGCTACGGGCAACTGCCCGATGTACCAGGCGCTCGGCGTCAGCACGTCCGGCGCGACCGCGCCCAGCAGCGTCATCGCCGCCGGGCACGGGACGAAGGTCGAACACTCGGTCGTCGTGAACAAGCCGGTGGACGAGGTGTACGCGTTCTGGCGGGACTTCGAGAACCTGCCGCGGTTCATGACGCACCTGATCGACGTGGACACGACGACCGACGGGCAGTCGCGGTGGCGCGCCCGCGGCCCGCTCGGGCTGTCGGTCGAGTGGCACGCGGAGATCGTGACCGACCGGCCCAACGAGGCGATCGGGTGGAAGTCGCTTCAGGGATCGGACGTGGACGCGACCGGGTCGGTCCACTTCCGCACCGTCGGCCCGAACCGGACGGAGGTGCGGGTGTCGCTCAAGTACGACCCGCCGGCCGGGCAGTTGGGCACTGCGGTGGCCCGGCTCATCGGCTTCTCGCCGGAGGAGCAGATCAAGGCCGACATGGCGCGGTTCAAGCAGGTGATGGAGAGCACCAGCAGCCCGAAGTGACCTCCCGCGACGCCGCACGCGGCCGCGTGCGGCGTCGCGGGAGGTCACTTGTCGATGGTCGCCAGGATCGTCTCGGCGACCAGCTTGTTCCCGGCCTCGTTGAGGTGGACGCGGTCGGTGGTCAGAACGCCCTTTTCCTTGTCGTCGGCGTTGTTCTTCGCGAGGTGATCGACGAACGCCTTGCGCAGGTCGCACAGTTGCGACCCGGTATCTTTCGCCACCTTGCGGCTGATCTCGGCGTACTCGTCCAGCTTCGCGTCGAGCGAGTTCGCCCCGGCCTTCTTCTCGCCGATGACGGTGGGCGTGCAGAGCACCACCCGCGCGCCGCTCTCCTTGATCTTGCCGATGATCTCCTTCAGCCCGGCCTCGTACTTGTCCTTCGGCGTGCCGCGGGCCGGGTCTTTTTCCCCGTGCCACACGTCGTTGATGCCGATGTAGATGACGACCAGCGTCGGCTTCTTGGCGAGCACGTCCTTTTCGAGCCGCTTCTGGAGGTCCGGCACCTTGTTCCCGCCGATCCCGGCCCCGATGATCTCGACGCCGAGGTCCTTGTGCTTCTCGGCCACCGCGGTCTTGATGGCGGTGACGTAGCCCTTCGGCCCGACCCCGCCGGCGGTGATCGAGTCGCCCAGGAAGACAATCTTCTCGCCCTTCTTGAGGGCCGGCGCGTCGTCCGCGAGCGCCGGCACCGCCAGCGCGACCGCGACGAGGGAGAGTGCAACCCGCATGTGAGTCTCCATTTGGTGAATTGTTTCGGAGTGTCGGAAGGCGGGAACGCGGATGACGCGGATTGGAGCGCGGATGCACGCGGATCAAGACAGAAGAGATTGTTTTGATCTCAATCTCTTTTTGTGTCTGATCCTGTCTTCATCCGCGCTCCAATCCGCGTCATCCGCGTTCCCGCCTGCCGACACTCCGTTACTTCAGTTCTTTGAGGCGGATGTTACGGTATTCCATCTGCCCGCGGTCGGCCTCCAGCCCGATCGGCCCGGTCGCCGGCACCTTCATCTTGTCGTTGAGCACCTCGCCGTTGCAGGTGCAGTAGGCGACTTCGCCCTTCACCACGACGACGATCTCGTTCCAGTCCTGCGCCTTGTACTTCTTGAGGTCCTTGTACGGCCCGGCGACGAGGTAGTCCCGCACCTGGAGTTGCGGCCCGCGGACGAACAGCCCGCTGTCGGCGTTCACCTCGGCCCGGAACTCCAACTTCAGCTCGAAGTCCTTCGGGAACTTCTCCTTCGTCCACAGTTGGGCCGTGCCCTTGCCGGGGTTGACCGTGAGGATGCCGTTCTTGACCGAGTACCGCTTGTCCGACGCTTCCGTCTTGCCGTCGAAGGACTCGAACGGCTCCTTGCCCTTCTGGTAGCCCCAGCCGGTGAGGTCTTTGCCGTTGAAAAGCGACACCGTGCCCGGTTCGGGCTTCGGCTCGTCGGCGGAGCAGAGCAGGGGGAAGGCGAGCGCGAGGAGGGAGAGCAGGAGGCGCATGGGGCTGCAATTCCCAGGCGGCGCGGCTGCGGACGCGCCGTGCGACAGGGGTCAAACGGACGCGGCGTCACCGCAGTGACGCCGCTTGGGTGAAACGATACGGCAGCGATGTGCGCCGAGCAACACGATTGCAGGTTAGTCGTCGCGGTTCTGCTTCAGCCGGCGGTCGCTCTCGGGGTGCTTGACCCGTCCCTGGCCGCCCGATTCGACGTCATCGTCGTCCTCGTTCTCGTCGTCCTCGCTCGAGTTCGACGAGCGGGACGAGGAGCGGGAACCGGCCGACCGCGAACTGCCCGACTCCAGGCCCATCTGCTCTTCGAGCTCCTCGCGCAACTCGTGCAGCCGGGCTTCGATCTCGTTGAGCACGCGGACGGCGCGGTTGAGGAGGCGTTTCTGGCCCTGCGCGCTGCGCCCGCCGGACGAGCCGTTCGACCCGCTCGACCCGCCTTGCGCGCGGCCGCCGTGCGAGTTCTCGCCGCCGCGCCGGGCCGCGTCGGTCGAGCCGGCCGCGCCGCGGTTGCCGCCCTGCGACCGGCCGTTCCCGTTCCCGTTCTCGCTGTCTTCCGAGGACTGGTTGCGCCCGCGGCGGTTCTGGGTCGTCGTTTGGCCCTCGGTGTCGTCGTCGCTGTCGTCGTTCCGGCCGCGGGAGGTGTTGTTCGCCATTGTCGCGCTCCGTAGAGAGGGAAGCCGCCACGCCTGCGGCGGCGTGCGTGTACGGAGCAACACTCGCGCCACTCGCGGGTATTCCGTCAGGAACTCGCAAACTCACGACGGCCTGAGCGTCAGCCGTTCCAGGTGACGAACGGCACCGGCAGCAGGAACGCGTGCTGCTCGTACAGGCTGCCGATCCCCTGCCAGCCGAGGTGCTGTGACAAGAACACGACAAAGACATACGCGAGCACGACCGGGACGACCGCGAGCCGGGCGACCCACCGCGCGACCGGGTGTCGGGGTGTGGCCCGCCGCGCGCCGCGGGCGTACGCCCACCCGCCCAGCAGTCGCGCCGGGAAGATCAGCACGAGGAACAGCAGCCCTTCGAGGAAAACGAGGTCGCGCGGGATCACCTCGATCTTCAGGATGTACAGCGGGATGGCGAGCAGGAGGTGGACCCACAGCGCGACCGCGAACGCGAGCGGGGCGCGGCGGAACGCGGCGCGGACCTGCTTGAACTCGCGGAACGCCCGCAGGCGGTTGTCGCGGGCGAACCGGGCTTGCAGGAACGGCACATAAAGCACCACGGCCGAGAGCATCAGCCCGCCGAAGATGCCGACCACCGGCGCGCGGTGCCCTTGCGCGAGTAGCAGCAGCGGCAGCGCCAGCCACACGAACGCCCCAGCAAACCCGCGAACGCCCAGCCAGAAGTAATGCCACAGCCGCAGCCCGACCACAAGGTTCCACAGCCGGTCGCGGGCTTCCGTGTACAGTCCGCCCCGAAGGGCACGCCGCGCCAGCCACAACAGGTTGAGCGGGCGGAAGAAATCGCGGAACCGCGCGCCGCGGAGCAGCGCCGCGCACCCGTGCAGCGCGGCCAGCGTCGCCAGCAGCGTCAGCCAGAACGCCCACTGCTTCGCGACCCGCCCTTCGGGACTGATGACCCGCGCCGCTTGCGCTTGAATCGAAAGGAAGTACAGCGGGAGCCACAGGAACGCCGCTGCGAGCGCTGCCCCGCCGAACCGGGCTGCGACCCGCACCCCGATGAACCCGTCGCGCAACCGCCCGCTGCGCGCGACGCGCCCGGCCGCTTCGAGCAGGTAGCCGAGCGCCAGGAATTGCCCCACCGGGATCGCGGCCAGCACCGCCAAGCCCACGAAGAGCGCGCACACGCCGAAACACCACTCCGCGACCGCCCCGAGCAGGCCCAGCGGCCCTCGGGGCGCGTCCTGCCGGGCCACTACGGGCATGTCGTCCGCGGGGCTAACAGGCAGCGCGACGGCCCGCGCCACCGGCACTTCTTCGACCAATTCGGCGACCGGCGGCTCGTCCTCGACCAGATCGGCGACCACCGGGGGCAGTGCGGAAGACATCGTGACGCGCCGGAAGAGTGCGGGGAGTGATACTGAGCTTACCACCGTTTCCGCGCCGCGGTTTCGTGAAACGCGATGTCGGCTCGCGAGGTATGCTTGCCAGAGTTCCGGCTTCCGCCTCGGAATCTGGAACTTGGAACCCGGAACCCTCCGCCATGTGGGCCAGAAACCTGTTGTTCGCGGCGGTCGTGGTCGGCGGCGCGGTCGCGCTGCGGGCCAGCCTGTTCCCGCTCGCCACCGAAGCGCGGAAGGTCCACTTCGACCCCGGCACCACTACGCACGACGACTTCCGCGTCACCGTCGAGAAGGTCGATGCGGCGTTCCGCGACGAGTGGGCGGCGAAAAGCCTCACGCCCGCGCCGCGGGCCGACGACCTGACTGCCGCCCGCCGGTTGTCGCTCGCGCTGACCGGCAGCGTGCCGTCGCTCGAAGAGATTCGGCAGTTCGAGGCGGCCCCGCCGGAGCAGCGGGTCGCCGGGTGGGCCAACCACCTGCTCCGCGACCGCCGCTTCGGCGACTACTTCGCGGAACGCTTCGCCCGCGCCTACGTCGGCACCGAGGACGGCCCGCTCGTCGCCTACCGCAAGCGCCGGTTCCTCGCGTGGCTGTCCGACGAGTTCCTGAAGAACACCTCCTACGCCGAACTCGTGCGGCAGATGATCGCGGCGCAGGGGCTGAACACCGACAAGCCGGCGGTGAACTTCGTCGCCGCGACCTACGACGACGACAAGAAATCGCCGGACGCGGAGAAACTCGCCATCCGCGTGTCGCGGGCGTTCCTCGGGCTGCGGATCGACTGCGCCCAGTGCCACGACCACTTCCTGGAGCCGGCGTGGAAGCAGACGCACTTCCAGGCGCTCGCCGCGTTCTTCGGGCAGACGAAACACGTGGTCACGAACATCACGGACAAGGGCGAGGGCGAGTACCGGTTCGAGGATCGCGTCCACGGCGGGACGCACGTCGTCGCCCCGGGAGTGCCATTTCTTCCCGAACTGCGGCCCCCCGGCGGCACCCCGCGCGAGCAGTTGGCCGCGTGGGTCACCGACCCGAAGAACGTGTACTTCGCCCGCGCGACCGTCAACCGCTTGTGGGCGATGATGTTCGGCCGCCCGCTGCTCAAGCGGATCGAGGCGCAGACGCTCGACGAGGCGATTCCGCTGGCGCTCGACATCCTCGCCACCGACTTCGCCGCACACGGCCACGACCTGAAGCGCCTGATTCTGCTGATCGCGTCCACGGAGGCGTTCCGGCTCGACAGCGGCGCGCCGTTTGAGGTGACCGACGATCACGAGGCGAATTGGGCTGCGTTCCCGCTAACCCGGTTGCGCCCGGAGCAGGTGATCGGCAGCGTGATTCAGGCGGCGAGCGTCACCACCATCAACCAGCAGTCGCACGTGTTCACGCGGCTGAAGCGGTACTTCAACGAGCGGGATTTTGTCAAACGCTACGGCGACGCGCTCGACGACGAGTTCGCGAAATCGAGCGGCACGATCCCGCAGCGCCTCCTGATGATGAACGGCGACCTGGTAGACGGGAACGCGCGCGACGAGTTGCTCAACGCGAGCACGCAGATCGCGATGTTCGCCCCGGACGACGCGGCGGCGGTCGAAACTGCGTATCTGAGCGTGCTGACCCGCCGCCCGACGGCGAAGGAGGCCGCGCACTTCCAGTCGCGGCTGGCCGGGACGAGCGGCGATGACCGCAAGCGGCGACTCGCCGACCTGTACTGGGTGCTGTTCAACAGCACGGAGCAGAGTTGGAACCACTGACGGCGTGCTATCGGCGCGCGGCGTACCAAATCAACCCGCCGCCCATGAGCCACGCGACCAGCACGCCCGGCGGCATAAAGAGCACGAGCGGGAACAGGCCCCACGCCATCACGAACAGCCCGACGGCGATGAGCAAGGCGCGGACGCCAGATCGTTTTGAGAGTGTCATAGCTATCTAACCGCATGCGCGGGGGGGCGATAACCGGAAGCCCGGAACTCGCCCACGATTGTGCCCGACAGGTAAGGGCACTCACATTTTGCCCAGAACCAAATCCAGCGCCCAGCACCCGCGGACGTGTTGGGCGTTCGGGTCGCGCAGGTGGGCGAGGAGGTCGTCGGTGTCGCACCCGGCGTCCTGAAGCGCGTCCGCGAGGATCGGCATTCGGTCGAAGGCGCGTTCCTCATAAATGCCGCGAGCAAGCAGCGTTACGTCCGCGGTGCGCCAGTTCTTGTCGAAGTTCGCGGGCGGGCGGAACGGGTTGCCGAAGATGTCGCGGAACAGGTCGGTCTGGGCGGCGAACTCCCCCGCGTGGTCGCCGCCGAGGAACGAGAAGACGTCGTGGGAGTAGAACGACCCCCACACCACCGCCTCGTAGGGGTCGTTGAAGCACCGGATCACCTCTTCCACCGCGAACCGGGCGCAATCGACCGCCTCCATCCAGGTGGGGTTGTCCGGCGTCATGTACTCGCGGAAGTGGTCCGGCGACACGGGCGCCTTGGCGGCCCGCTTGGACGCCGCACGCATGTCGCGGCGCAGGGCGGTCCGTTCCACGCACCCTTCGAGCAGAACGAGCGCTTCGCGGTGCGCGTCGGTCGGGAGCATATGCCAGATGCGGCGGGCGCAGGCGCACGCGAACAGGAGGAGTTTCCGCCCGTCGGCGGATCGCCCCAGATGGTTCCACAGCGGCTCCGGCTCCGTCGCGGTCAGCCACTCCGCTTCGGTCATCGGCGTGCCCTGTTAGCGGCTCTTCTGGATCACCTGTTCGGCGAACCGCTCCATCTCCTCCAACTGCGGGCTGCACTGCAACAGCAAGAGATTCACGCCGGCGGCTTCGAACTGCGTCACGCGGTCCAATACTTGTTGCGGGGTGCCGACCAGCCCGCTCCGCAGCCCGCGGTTGGAGACGGAGTAGTCTTCGAGCGACACCCGCTGCTCCAACTGCGTCCCGGCCAGCCACTGCTGGTAGTTGTGGTACCCGGCCTTCGACTGCTTCACGTCGGTGATGCGGGCCAGTTCCGCCTGCGCCTCGGCGTCGCTGTTGCGCACGATGGAATACCCCGCGACGCCGTAGATCATCGGCGGCAGGCCGAATCGTTCGCGACGCACGCGCATGTCGGCGATTTTCTCGGCGATGCGCTCCGGCGGGTCGCCGTGCATGACGTAGGCGTCGCAGGTGCGAGCGATCAGGTTCTTCGCTGCCTCGGATTCGCCCCCGGCGTAGATCACCGGCCGCCGCACCGGCTTCGGCTGGAGCACATTGTCCGCGACCTGGTAGTATTTCCCCTCGAAGCTGAAGTGATCCTGCTTCCAGACGCCGTCCACGACGCTCAGCCACTCCGCGGTGCGGGCGTAGCGGTCGTCGTGCTGCTCGAAATGCACCCCGTACTTGGTCGCCTCGTCCTTCCACCAACTCGAAACGACGTTCAGCGACAAGCGCCCGCCCCCGCCGATGCGGTCGATGTTCGCGGCCTGCTTCGCCAGCAGCGCCGGGTTGTGGAACGTCGGCCGCACCGCGACCATCAGTTCCAGCTTCGAGGTGACCGCGGTGAGTGCGGCCGCGGTGCTCCACGCGTCGAGCGACGGAGCCTCTTCGCCCTTGATGTCGTTGAGGTTGAGTTCGGCGACGAGCGACAGATCAAACCCGATCTGCTCGGACCGCTGCGCGAGCGCCTTGTTGTACTCCCAGGTGGGAGCCATGTTCTCGTCATCGACGTTCCGCAGCCACCCGCCGAACACGGGCATCCAGTAGCCGTATCGCATTGTGTTTCTCTTCTACGCGGCATCCGAGAGCAGTGTTATTTCACTCTCAAGAATGCCGGGTTGCAGGTCGGTATACCCACCGCGATCGATTTCAATCATGTAGTCGATCTGCCCATGTCGATCCAGCGTGACCGCGAACACCATCCCTTCGCCGCTGCACCGCTGCAACTGCGAGTCGAATCGAACGCGGTCGCCAAGCGCGAATTTTGTCTAGATTGTGAGCGAGGGCATATCGATGGCCTGATTCGTGGGTTGTGCTGTGCCTCACCCGGCTCGCTTTACCAGATAATCCACCAGCCGCGCGAACGGGTCGAACCCGACCACGTTGACGGCATCGGCGACGAAGTTGGAGAGCGCGTTGATGTCGTAATACACGATCCGGCCGTCGCGGTCGTCGACCATGTACTCGATGCCGCCGACGTCGATCCCGGCGGTCTGCATGATCCGCTCGCAGGCGTCGATCACTTCTTTCGGAGGCGCGTAGCCTTCGACCTTCAGCCCGGTCTTGGGGGCGTCGATGGGGCAGGCCGCACGCACGAGTTCAACCCCGTCGGCCCGCTGGCAGATGTCGGCCGGGCACAGGTTGAACGACTCGCCAGTCGTGTACACCTTGATCGCGTACAGGAACTTCCCGCCGAGCGTCTCGACCCGCGTGATGTGTCCGCCGCGGGCCGGCACGAATTCCTGCACCAGCGCCGTGTGATCGACGCCGAAATCGAGCTGATTCGCCGCGACCGCCGCCGCGAGCGCGTCGGGCGTCGCGTACTTCACGATCCCCGCACCGCTGCCGCCGATGTTCGCCTTCACGACCACCGGGAACCGCAGTCCGTCGGCCGCCTCGACCGCCTTCGACGCGTGGTTGATCACCTTCGCCCGCGGGTACGCCAGCCCGAGCGATTCCAACAGTGTGAGTTGCCGCGCCTTCGAGATTTCGACCGAAAACCCGTTGAGGCCGTTCACGACCGGCACGCCCAGGCGTTCGAGGTGTGCCATGTAGGCGACCGTGAAGAACATCCCCTGGACCCCGCCGCGCAGGTACGCCGACGGGCTCATCCGGTTGAACACCAGCGAATACCGCGACTCCTTCTCGGCCGGGTCGTAGACGTGCGCCCGCGGGTCGAGGCGCACGAACGGGATGTCGCGCCGCTCGAGTTCGGCGAACAGCGGGCGAAACCAGTCGGGGTGTTCGTGGTAGATGGCGAACGGCTTGCGCATCGGCGGGCCTCACGGGGATGCCCACGATTGTAGCCGTTTACGTTCGATTGGGCACGACAGAACCACTCGCGGCGCGGTAGCATACGGGCGGAGGTGCGCGATGGTGACGGCCGAAGATGTGATCCGCAAAACGCCCGGCGTGATGGGCGGCGAGGCGTGCGTTCGCGCCACCCGCGTGCCGGTGTGGGTGCTCGTCGGCTACCGCAAGCTCGGCGTGTCCGACGAGCGCCTGCTGGAGTTCTATCCGGCACTCGGGTCGGCCGACCTGACCGCCGCGTGGGCCTACTTCAACGACCACACGGCCGAAATCGAGGACGCGCTCCGCCGCAACGAGGAAGACTGATCGCGCATGGCCGCCCTCTACGCCGACGAGGACTTCCCGCAACCCGTGGTCGCGCAGTTGCGCGCGTTCGGGCACGACGTGCTGACCGCCGGCGACGACGGCCGCGCCGGGCAAGGAATTTCTGACGTCGATGTGCTCGCCCGCGCGACCGCTCTGGGCCGGGCCGTTCTGACGCACAACCGCGCCGACTTTCGCAAGTTGCACGCGGCCGACCCGGGCCACGCCGGCATCGTGACCGCCACCCGCGACGCCGATGTCGCCGCGCTGGCCGGGCGGATCGACGCGGCCGTTCGTGGCCTACCCGCCATCGCCGGGCAACTCGTCCGAGTCGTCCGCCCGAACGCGCCGTAAAAAAATACTGAAAGAATTTTCACGCCGCCGCTTGACTTCCGAAAAACGTCGCCAACAGTTGTATAGCATGGGCGAGGTCGGGGACGGCCCCGGCGTCGGCGGGCAGGTCGCCGCCGTGGCCGGTGCGCACCAACAGCGTGCGGCACCCGGCGGCCCGCCCCGCGCCCGCGTCGCACGGCTTGTCGCCGATCATCCACGATCGCGACAAATCCAGGCCCATTTCGCGCGCCGCGGCGAGCAACAGGCCCGGTTTCGGCTTGCGGCAGTCGCACTCGACCCGATACCGCCCGATGCCCGCGGTCGGGTGGTGCGGGCAGTAGTAGTAGGCGTCGATGCGTGCCCCGAACTGCGCCAGGAGCGCGGACAGGTGGGCGTGGACGTCGGCGACACGCGCCTCGGGGAAGTACCCGCGCGCGACGCCGGCCTGATTCGTCACCACGACGACCGGCACGCCCAGGTCGTTGAGCGTGCGGACGGACGCGGCGGCGCCGGGGATCAGTTTCACCTGCTCCGGGCGCGCGAGGTAGTTGACCTCCTCGATGAGCGTCCCGTCGCGATCGAGGAACACGGCGCTACGCGACACCGGCGGCCTCCCGGCGGGCGACGAACGCGCGATAATCCTCGGGCGTGCCGATGTCCGCGAACGGCCGCTCGTGCGGCATCGCGGCCACCCGCAGCCCGTCGGCCAGCGCCGCGGGGAACACGTCCCGCTCCAGCGACACCGCGGTGTCACCCGGGATGCGGTCGATCAGCTCGCGCTCGATGACGTAGGCCCCGGCGTTCACCCAGCCCGGCCCGCTCAGCCCCTTCTCGCGGAACCCGGCGACGCGGTTGCCGCGCAACTCGACCGCGCCGAATCGGCCGGCGTCCGGGGCGTGGGCGAGGGTGAGCGTGGCGACCGCGCCGCGCGCCCGGGCCGCCGCGTGCGTGCGGATCAGCTTGCCGAGGTCGAGGTCGAGGTGGGTGTCGCCGTTGACGACGACCGCGGCCGGCGCGAAGTGCGCCGCGGCCCGCTTCAGCGCCCCGCCGGTGCCCAGCAGCGTGTCGCCGTCGCGCGAGTAGTCGATCCGGACGCCGAGCGCGGAGCCGTCGCCGAACGCGGCTTCGATCTGGTCGGCCATGTGCCCGACGCACAGCACGAACCGCCGCGCGCCGCGGGCTTTGGCGTGTTCGATCACGAGCGACAGGAACGGCTTGTCGCCGACGGCGGCGAGCGCCTTGGGGCGGTCCGCGACGGCCGGGCGGAGGCGCGTCCCCAGCCCGCCACACAGCACAACAATCGGGAGGTCGATCATGGCGGTCCCTCGCAGCAGCGTAGCGCGTCAACCTATCGCCGCGCGCGGGCGGCTGTCAACGCGAATGCCCCCGACGCGGCGGGCGCCGCAGACGCCGCCCGCCGGCCGCGGTACACTGACACGACACCACCCGGGGCCGCGCCATGACACTGCTCGCCACCGCCAAGCTCGCCAAGCGCGTGCTGCTGGAAACCGACAAGCGGCTGCTGTGGAAACTCGCGTACAACATGGGCTTCAAGGGCGCGCTGTCCGTCCACCGGCACAAGCTGCGGCTCAAGAGCGGGCAGGTGTTCCCGCCGTTCCTGTACGTCAGCATCATCAACACCTGCAACCTGCGGTGCCAGGGGTGTTGGGTGGACGTTAGCATGAAGCAGGAAACCATCAAGCCGGACGCGTTCCACCAGTTGGTGCGCGAGGCGAAGCGGATGGGGAACGTGTTCTTCGGCATCGTCGGCGGCGAGCCGTTCATGCATCCCCATTTGCTGGACATGCTAAGCGAACACCCGGACTGCTACTTCCAGATCTTCACCAACGGGCACTTCATCACGCCCGAGCGGGCGAAGCGGATGTGGCAGTTGGGCAACGTCACGCCCCTGATTTCCGTGGAAGGCACGGAGATCGTGTCCGACGAGCGGCGCGGCCGCGGCGGGGTGCTGAACAAGACCATGCAGGGACTGCGGAACGCGCTCGACGCCGGCGTGTTCACCGGCGTGTGTACGTCCCTGGCGCGGACCAACATCGACGACCTGCTGCGCGAGGAGTGGATCGACCGGCTGATCGAAATGGGCGTGCTTTACACCTGGTTCCACGTCTACCGCCCGATGGGGCCGAACCCGAACCCGGACCTGTGCCTCACGCCCGAGCAAGCCCTGCGGGCGCGCCAGTTCGTGGTGAATATGCGCGCGAAGAAGCCGATCGTCATCATCGACGCGTACCACGACGGCGACGGCCAGGCGCTGTGCCCGGCGGCGACCGGGATCAGCCACCACATCAACCCGTGGGGCGACATCGAGCCGTGCCCGATCGTGCAGTTCAGCACCGAGTCCATTCACCGCACGAAGGACGCCCGCCCGCTGCGCGACAAGTTCTTACAGTCGGCCTTTCTCGCGGACTTCCGCAAGCTGGCGGCCGAGACGACGCGCGGGTGCATCGTGCTGGAGCGGCCGGACCTGTTGAAAAAGCTGGTGGAGGCGCACGGAGCGAAGGACGCCACCGCCCGGCAGACGGCGCTGGCGGAGTTGGGCGCGATGACGCCGCGGACGAGCCAGTACAACCCGGCCGCGGCGGTGCCGGAAAGGAACCTCTTCTACTGGCTAGCGAAGCGGCTGTTCTTCAACGACTTCGGCCAGTACGCCGGGCACGACGCCAAGCACGCCGAGCGGTCCGCCCCGGCGGTGCTCGGGAAGTGAAGTCGCGGCCGGCGGCGCAGACTACTTCGGCGGCTTCTTGACCTCGTAGTCGAACGTCTGATTCTGGGCGGGCAGGTCCTTCTTGAACTCGTGCTCGGGGAACAGCGCCCTGCCGAACGGCGATTCCGGCGCGGCGACGCCGTCGAACCCGTTGATGCGGACCGAGTACGCGCCGCCGCGAATGCCCTTGCCCTTGCCGGCGACGGCGGTGTCGTACTTGCCGTTCTCGACGTTGGCGAACCCCTGCGTGCCCGGCGTCCCCTTCTCCGGGTCGAAGAAGATCAGCCCCTTCGGCAGCGGCTTGCCGTCGAAGGTGATCGTGCCGGACACGTCGTACAGCTTCTCGGCGTCGCCGCAACCGGCCAGCGCCGCCGCGGCGATTAGTGCCGCGGCCAGGGAGAGTGAGCGGGTCATGGGTCGTGCCTCCGCTCAGAAGTTGGCGAGCACTTCGCCGCCGTCGCGGCTGGCCAGTGCGCGGTAGGTGGGCATGTCGAGCGACTGGCGGAGGAACCGGACGCTGCCGTCGCCGAAGCCGGCGTTCATCCCGCCGCTGTGCTGGCTGCCGAACGGCATATCGTTGTACGGGGCGATCAGGTTGGCGGTCTGGATGGCGTTGATGGCGTTGGTCACGTTCCGCCCGCTGACCACGAACGCCGGCTTGCCGGCGACCACCCCGGCGTACTCCTCGCCGCCACGAGCCCACGTGCGGTAGCGGGTGCCGTACTGCGCCGACACCCACGACATCTCCGCGACCATCATCGTGTTCGAGGTGCCGTCGCTCACGCCGGTCAGTTGGATGCTGCCGTCCCGCTGGAACATGCCGCTGGTGGCGGCCGGCACGCCCTCGTGGGTCGCGGTGCCGACCGGGTAGGCGGACCCGGTGGCCGGGTTGGTGCCGCGCGGGCCGTTGACGCCGTAGTAGTGCGGGATGGCCGCCGGGCTGCCGCTCGCGGTGCCCGGGATGCGGTCGCTCACCCCGTTGTTGTTGTCCAGCGGGCCGAACCCCTGCTCGGTCATCGGGCACGACGGGCACTGGTAGGTCGAAATCTTCACCAGCCCGTTCGGGTCGTTGCGGCCGACGATGGCGTGCGAGAAGCTTGCGTTCGTCAGGTCGAACCGCTTGTACAAGTTGTCCTGCTCGATGTTCGGCAGGATGAGGACGTGCCAGCTCAGCCCGGTCTTGGCGTCGTAGGCCGGCGGCAACTTGCCCTGCACGTCGTGGTAGTTGTGGACGGCCAGCCCGATCTGCTTGATGTTGTTGGAGCACTTCATCCGGGCGGCGGCCTCACGCACCTTCTGGACGGCCGGGAGGAGCAAGCCGATGAGGATCGCGATGATCGCAATGACGACCAACAGTTCAATGAGCGTAAACCCGCGCGAGCGGGCAGAGGGAGAGGGCACCGAAGACCTCCGGGGGCGAAGCCCGAGTAACGAAATGACGTCCGAGCCGCGTGCGAGCCGCGTCGGCGTCAGCGATCATACTTGCGGCCGGCCGCCATCGCAACACCACGGCGCGGCCGGAATGATGAAATCGCGATGAGGGGCACGCCCGGTCGCGTTCCGGCGAGCCGGGGCAACTTCCGGCAAATCGGTTGTGGCACTCGCGTTCGCGCTACCCCATAATCCTGTCGCGCGAATCACTGACCTGTCAGCAGAGTACCACTCACGAGGGGCAACCTATGCAAATGGGAATGATCGGGCTGGGGCGGATGGGCGCGAACATGGCCCGCCGGCTGATCCGCGGCGGGCACACCGTCGCCGGGTTCGACGCCTTCCCCAAGGCGGTCGAAACCGCCAAGGGGCACGGCATCGACGCGACCACGTCGCTCGACGAGTTCATCGGCAAGCTCGCCAAGCCGCGGGCCATCTGGCTGATGATCCCGGTCGCGCTCGCGGAGGAGACGATCGCCAAGCTGGTCCCCAAGCTCGACGCCGGCGACATCATCATCGACGGCGGCAACTCGTACTACATCGACGACATCCGCCGGGCCAAGGAACTGAAGGAGAAGGGCCTGCACTACGTGGACGCGGGCACGAGCGGCGGGGTGTACGGGCTGGACCGCGGGTACTGCCTGATGATCGGCGGCGAGACCGAGGTGGTGAAGCACCTGGAGCCGATCTTCGCGACGCTCGCGCCGCCCAAGGACACCGCCCCGCCGACCCCGGACCGCAAGCCGGGCGGGACCGCCGAGCACGGCTACCTGCACTGCGGCCCGGCCGGCGCGGGGCACTTCGTCAAGATGATCCACAACGGCATCGAGTACGGGCTAATGGCCGCGTACGCCGAGGGGTTCAACATCCTCAAGCACGCCGGGTGTGGCAAGGCCGGGCGGGCGGCCGACGCCGAGACGACGCCGCTCCGCGACCCGACGCACTACCAGTACGACCTGCCGGTGGCCGAGATCGCCGAGCTGTGGCGGCGGGGCAGCGTGGTGTCGTCGTGGCTGCTCGACCTGACGGCGCACGCGCTGGTCAAGAACCCGGACCTGTCGAACTTCTCCGGCCACGTGTCGGACAGCGGCGAGGGCCGGTGGACGGTGGCGGCGGCGATCGACGAGAGCGTGCCGGCCCCGGTGCTGAGCGCGGCGCTGTTCCAGCGGTTCTCGTCCCGCGGCGAGGCCGACTACGCCGACAAGCTTTTGTCGGCGATGCGGTTCGAGTTCGGCGGCCACCAGGAGAAGCCGGCCGGGACGTGAGCGTTTGCCGCAAGCTGATTTGAGAGCCGCGGAGGTGGCAGCCCCTCACCCGGCGGCGAAGCGCCGCCACCCTCTCCCCGCAGAGCCGGGGCGAGGGAAAACACTTCCGCCGCGCACAGCAACACGCGCCGAGCTCGTTTGAGAGGCGCGGTGTATTCCCTCGCCCCGGCTCTGCGGGGAGAGGGTGGCGGCGCTTCGCCGCCGGGTGAGGGGGCTATCACGAACGCGACTTTCGGACAACCGCCTTCGTGTGAAAGACGCTTACCACGCCCAGTCCACCCGGTACACATGCCCCGCCTGCGGGGTCGGGATCTCCCAGTACAGCCAGCTCTTGTCGTCGGCCGCGAAGGTGATGACCGGCCCGGTGTACGGCATCGGGTCGGCCCGCTTCGACGGGTCCGAGCCGAGCGTCGGCGCGTACTTCAGCTCGTACTCGCGGAACGGCTTGCCGTCGGGGAACAGCATCAGCATCGAGGTCATCACCGACCCCTCGTAGCCGATCACCCCGAACCACTGCTCGTCCGGCGTCTGGATGGAGTCGAGGTAGGTGCTGGTGTACTTCAGGTCGAACCGCTGGTGCAGCGGCTGGCGGGACATGTCGAACACCAGTTGCCGGATCTTCATCGGCTGCTGGCCCACATACCCGAGCTTGTCGGCCGCGTGCTCGTAGGCCTTCACGTCCGGGCTTTGCGCGCGGTTGATGACGTCGCGACCGCTGGTCCGCGTCTCGGCCCGCAGTTCGGCGGCCTCGGCCACCTTCATCATCTTCCGCTGCGTGGTGTACACGACGATGCTCTCGGCCGTCGGGTCGTTCGCGGGCAGTTGCCGCCACCGCCGCAGATCGACGACGCGGTGGTCCTCGAACACCTTGAACGCCGAGTAGTCGGGCTTCGGCAGGTCGTCCTTGATCACCCGCGGCGCGTGGACCGGGGCGCGGTCGAACAGCGGCCGTTCGAGCCGCATCGCCGCGACCTCGGCGGTGATTTTCGCCCGGCGGGCCGCCACCACCGGGTCTTCACCCTTCGGCCGGAACAGGTCGAGCGGCGACGGGAGCAGCCACGCGGCGATGATGAGCACCATCAGCGCGGCGACCGCGGCGACCGGCCGCCACCACTTCCGCGCCTTCCGCCGGGCGGCGAACCAGATGCCCGTCTGGGGGCCGAGCAGCGCCTCGCCGTCCAGATACCGCCGCAGGTCGTCGGCCAGCGCGCCGGCGGAGGAGTAGCGGTCGGCCGGGTTCTTTTCCAGGCACTTGCGGCAGATGAGATCGAGTTCGTGCGGCACCCCGGGAAGCCGGCGGCCGAGCGGTTCCGGTTCGGCCTCGACCACCTGCCGGATCACCGACCACGCGTCGGACCCGCGGAACGGGACCGACCCGCACAGGCACTCGTAGAGCATGACGCCCAGGGCGTACACGTCGGCCGGGCGGCCGATGGCTTTGGTTTCGCCGCGGGCTTGCTCGGGGGACATGTACGCGGGGGTGCCCATCACCGCCCCGGTTTGCGTGAGTTCCGCGCCGTCCCGCTTGGCCAGGCCGAAGTCCATCACCTTCGGCTCGCCCCACGCCCCGGCCGGCGCGCCCTTGTGCGGCAGGTCGAGCATGACGTTGTGCGGCTTGAGGTCGCGGTGGACGATCCCGCGGTCGTGCGCCGCCTGCACCCCGCGGGCGATCTTGAGCATGAGTTCGGCGGCGTCGCGCGGCGGCAGCTTGCCGCACTCGCGCAGCTTCTGCACCATGCTGCTGCCTTCGAGGAACTCCATCGCCATGTACGGGTGGCCGTCGGCCTCGCCGCTGTCGAACACCTGGATGACGTGTAAGTGCCGGACGGCGGCGACGGCCTCGGCCTCGGCGACGAACCGGGCGATGTCGGCGGCCCCGGCGTGCCCGCCGGCGAGCACCATCTTCAGCGCGACGACGCGGTTCAGCTTGATCTGCCGGGCTTTGTACACGACGCCCATGCCGCCGCGACCGAGTTCGCCGAGTATGTCGTACCCGGGTACGCGGACGGCCCGCAGCCCCGGGACAGAGAGCGCGGCGGCGCGGGCGAGTTCCTCGGGCGGGTGGGCGAGCGTCTCGGCCGGCGGCGGGCGGAGTTCCGGCTCGGTCTCCGACCCGGCCGTCGGCGGGGCGGGCGGCGACGGCGTGACGCGAGTTTCTTCGTCGTTCATGGCGACCCGACCGGGTAAGATTCGACGGCCCTATTGTACCTCACGAATTGTTCGCAACACGAGGCGACTTGGGTTCGGCACGGCATTCGCTTCGCGGGTTCCGCGTTGTCTGCCGCCGGCATATTCTTGAGGACGTGATGAAGGTTTTCCACTGCGACCACTGCGACCACCTGGTGTTCTTCGAGAACGTGCAGTGCGTCCGCTGCGCCCACCCGCTCGCGTACCTGCCCGACTTGGGCGTGACCGGCTCGCTCGACCCGGCCGAAGACGGGCTGTGGAAGTCGCCGCTCGCCCGGGCGAAAGGGAAGCGCTACCGGCTGTGTGCGAACTACACGACGCACAACGTCTGCAACTGGGCCGTCCCTTCGGACGACCCGAACCCGCTGTGCCGTTCGTGCCGACTGACCCGCGTCATCCCCGATCTGGCCGTGACCGGCAACCGCGAGGCGTGGTACAAGCTCGAAGTCGCGAAACGCCGGCTCCTGTACACGCTGATGGCGCTGGAACTGCCGATCGTGAGCAAGGCGGAGCAACCGGAGACGGGTCTGGCGTTCGAGTTCCTGGCCGACCCGCCGGCCGGCGCGCCCGCGGTGCTGACCGGGCATGCGAACGGCCTCATCACGCTCAACGTCGCCGAGGCAGACGACGCGGAGCGCGAGAAGCGCCGCCTCCAGATGCGCGAGCCGTACCGCACCCTGCTCGGGCACTTCCGGCACGAGATCGGTCACTACTACTGGGAGGTTCTCATCAAGGACGGGCGGCACCTCGACCGCTTCCGTTTGCTGTTCGGCGACGAGCGCGCCGACTACGGGCAGGCGCTCCAGCGGTACTACGACACCGGCGCGCCGGCCGACTGGCAGTCGCGGTTTATCTCCGCTTACGCGACGGCGCACCCGTGGGAGGACTGGGCGGAGACGTGGGCGCACTACCTGCACATGACCGACACGCTGGAGATCGCGGTTGACTGCGGCATTTCGGTGCGGCCGACGCGCCGCGGCGAGCCGGTGATGAAGCCGAAGGGCGAGATGGTGCTGACCCCGTCGGCGTTCGACACGTGGCTGGCCGACTGGTACACGCTGACGTACGTGCTGAACAACCTGAACCGCGGGATGGGGCTTGCCGACGGCTACCCGTTCGTGATCTCGCCGCCGGCGGTCGAGAAGCTTCGGTTCGTCCACGAGGTGGTGGCACGAAGGTAGGCGACTCGCTCCGCGAGTCGCGCCCTCGGCTTCGCGGTTCTTCGACAGGTGTCTGGTGTCACTCGCGGAGCGAGTGACCTACTTTCAAGACTCCGCTCGCACATCGACGGACACCGTTACCACGTGCTTCCCGCCGCCGAGGATGACGCCCTTTAGCGGGCTGACGTCGTCGTAGTCGCGGCCCCACGCCAGCAGGATGTGCCGCTCTTCGGGAATCTGGTTGTTGGTCGGGTCGAGGTCGATCCAGCCGTGGTCGCCGCAGAACAGGCTGACCCACGCGTGGGTGGCGTCCGCGCCGACCAACCGCGGCCGGCCGGGCGGCGGGAGCGTCGAGAGGTAGCCGCTCACGTACCGGGCGGCCAGCCCGAGCGACCGGAAGCACGCCAGCAGCAGGTGGGCGAAGTCCTGGCACACCCCGCGGCGCTTCTCGAACACCTCCGCGACCGGCGTCGCCACCGTCGTGGCCTTCGGGTCGTAGGTGAAGCCCTTGTAGACGCGGGCGGTGAGGTCGAGCGCCGCTTCGAGAACGGGGCGACCGGGCGCGAACGCCGGGGCGGCGAACTCGGCGAACCGCGGGTCGGCGGCCGCGTACCGCGAGTCGAAACGGAACGGGTAGGCGTCGAACCACGCCGGCGAGCGGTCGCGGGCGAGGCGGTCGCGGACGTCCTCCCACGGCGCCGTGGCCGTCGGCTCAACGGGCGTCGCCTCGAACACGGCGATGTCGTGCGTCGCCTCGACTTTGAGTTCGCGGTGCGGTTCCTGGATGGTGAAGTAGTGCGTCGGGTTGCCGAAGTAATCGACGCGCTCCTCAATGACGGCCGGGTCGGGCGAGATGGCGAGGACCGACGGCTCGAACCGCTGCCGGCCGCACGCCCGGGCCGACAGGTGCGCGACGTTCTGGCACAGCGACACCGGCTCGGTGTACTGGTAGGTGGTGACGTGGCGGATGGTGTAGCGGGTCATGGGATTGAGGGGATGAGGGGTGTCGGTGGTAGCCCGTGACCCGGCCGGCTCTCAAATGAGCGCCGCGTCGGTGGTGGCCCCTCACCCGGCCGGCGGTTCGGCTACGGTTCGTTACTCTTGCGGTTGGTGGCTCGCGCCGGCCACCCTCTCCCCGCATGCGCGGGGCGAGGGAATACGCTCGGCGTCCCAAAAGCGAAACAGCGCGTATCGCGATGGGAGCGCAGGGTGCTTGCCCCTCGCCCCGCGCATGCGGGGAGAGGGTGGCCGGCGCGCTGAGCCATACCGGAGTACGACAAGGTAGCCGAACCGCCGGCCGGGTGAGGGGCCACCACCGACGCGTAACCCCCGCCCCTCTGTCGCCCGTCACAGCCGGTCGCCCGAATCGGCCGCGGTCAACCGCAGCGCGTCCGGCGTCGCCAGGTGCCGCGACGTTTGCAGATGACTGAGATACTGCTGTGTGATCGCGTCCGACAGGATCGGCAGCCACCCGCCGACGTGCGCGAGCAACTCTTTCAATCCCGGCCGCACCCCGTCTTCCACGAGCGCCAGTCGCTCCGGCTCGGCCAACTGCACCGACCCCAGCGCCGCCAGCGCGAACCGCTGCTCCGGCGAGCGGCCGGCCGTCGCGGGCCGCGGCAGGTGATCGACGTCGTCCACCAGCGCCACCAACTGCGTCGCCAGCGACCGCGGGTTCGTCTCGTCTTCCACCACGAGGTCCAGAACGGCCTCGGCGCGGAGGCTGCTGAGGTAGCGGCGGCGGTACGTCATCCCGCTGTCCGCCACCTCCAGCACTGCGTCCAGCACCGGCCCCTCGTGCGCCGCCGGCTGAACCAGCGTCGTCCGCAGGAGCGTGATGGTATGCATCGCGCGTTCGAGCTTGCGGCCCATGTCGAGGAACCGCCAGCCCTCGCCGCGGGTCATACTTTCGCTCGCCAGCCCGCCGAACGCGGACAGCGTGATCACCGCTTGGTTGAGCAAGTCGAGCACGTCGGCCGCGGTCGGGCCGTCCTCGTCGGCCCCCGGCTCGCCGGCCAGCGCGTCCGTCTGCTCGCTCAGCGTGTTGACCACGCGCCACATGTCCAGCGAGATCAGGTCGCGGACCACCGAGGCGACGTGCTTCACCGCCCGCACCACCGACCGCAGGCTGGTCGGGTCGTCGGCCGCGAACACCGCCGGGAAGACGCGGGACAGCGGGTCGCACGTCGTGCCCAGGCACGTCCGCTTCGGGTCGCCCTGCGCGGCCAAAGCGGCCAGCAGGTACGGCAGTTCCGGGCTTCCGCCCAGCCCCGAGCGCTCGGTGAGCCGCACCACAATGCCGCGGAGCAACCGCGTCAGCCCTTCGGCGCGCTCGGCGTAGCGCCCGAGCCAGTACAGGTTGTCCGCGGCGCGGCTCGGCAGGTTGCCGCCGCTCCGCGTCAGCGCGACCCGCGCCCCGCCGGCCGGGAGCAGGCTGAAGTCGCTCACCGCCGAGTCGGCCAGCACCCACGTGTCCTTGCTGCCGCCGCCGCGCTGCATCGACACGACCGTCGCCCCGGGCGCGGCCGCCACACGCGTCATCCCGCCGGGCATGACCGCGAACCCGCCGTCGCCGTCGGCCGCGAGGTACGATCGCACCACCAGCTTGCGGTTCACCAGCCGGTCGCCGTCGAGCACCGGGGTGGACGACAGGTCGAGCCGGCTCTGGGCGACGAAGTCGTGCGGCCGCGCCCGGATGCGGTCGGCGAACGCCCGGCGGCGGTCGGCCGACAGTTCGGCCGGGAACACCGGCTCCATCCGGTTCGCCGGGAACGTCGGCTTGATGACGAGGTCGTCGAGGTGGTCGAGGGTGTGCCGCAACCCGTCCGGGTCGCCGCACCACCACGCCGGCACCGATTCGAGCACCAAATCTTCGCCCAGGAGCGCCCGGCAGAGGCGCGGCAGGAACGCCGGCAGCGCGGGCGTTTCCAGCAGGCCCGTGCCGAGCGCGTTGGCGACCGCGACGTTGCCGCTGCGCACCGCGTGAACCAGCCCGGGCACGCCGAGGAACGAATCCGGTCGCAGTTCGAGCGGGTCACAGAAGTCGTCGTCCAACCGGCGGAAGATCACCTCCACCGGCTGCAGCCCGCCGAGCACCTTCAGGAACACCCGGTTGTCGCGCACCGTCAGGTCGCCGCCTTCGGCCAGCGTGTAGCCGAGGTAGCGGGCGAGGTAGGCATGCTCGAAGTACGTCTCGTTGTAAGGGCCGGGCGTCAGCAGCACGACCCGCGGGTTGTCCTTGTTCCGCGGCGCGAGCGCGCGGAGGGTGTCGCGGAACGTCTGGAAGAACAGTGCCAGCCGATGCACCTTGCAGTCGCGGAAGGCTTCCGGCAGCGTCCGCGTCATCACGATGCGGTTCTCGAGCGCGTACCCCGCGCCGGACGGCGCCTGGGTGCGGTCGCCGATCACCCTCCAGTTGCCGTCGCGGCCGCGGCCGAGGTTGGCGGCGTAGAGGTGCAGGTAGCGGCCGCCGGGGGCGCGGACGCCGTGCATCGGGCGCAGGAAGCCGGGGTTGGGGAAGACGAGTTCCGGCGGCAGGAATCCGTCGCGCAGGAGCCGCTGCGGGCCGTAGATGTCCGCGAGGACGAGTTCCAGCAGCCGGGCGCGCTGCGTCAGCCCGCGTTCCAGGCTCGCCGCTTCGCCCGGCGGGATGAGGAGCGGGACCGGGTCGAGTTGCCACGGCCGGCTGATCCCGTTCGGGTCGCCGTAGACGTTGTAGGTGACGCCGTTCTCGCGGATGAGGTCCCGGGCCTCGCGCCAGCGGCGGGCGAGTTCGGCGTCGCCGAGGTCGTGGAGCGAGCGGAAGAACTCCTGCCAGTGCGGGCGGGAGCGGCCGTCGGGGCCGGTCGCCTCGTCGTACCCCGGCGCGGGCAGCACCTGCGCGCCGGGGATGGACCCCAGCGGGGAGGCGTTGGCCAGCTCGTCGGGCACGCGGTCGGTCATCTGGCGCAGCTTTCGAACCCGGGGGCGTTGCCGATCGCCCCTCACCCGGGCAAGGTCCGAGCGGCCGGCGCAGACCGGGGCGGCGTGCGCGTCACCCTATTCTAGCACGCCGGCGGAGACGCGGTCGAGCCGGGCCGGCAGCGCGGGCGGGGCCGGCGGGCGATACTGTACCGGCTCGGGGCGGCGCAAGTCCAGTGTGAACGGGAACTCGCGGTCGAGTTCTTCCGGCGGCGCGCTCACCGACCCGGGCGAGTGGCCGAACGCGAAGAACCGCGCGATCCGGCGGCTCTCGGCCGCAGACGCGTTCACGGGGAAGGACTCGTGCGCCATCCCGCCCTGGTGCGCGACGTGGTAGGTGCAGCCGCCGATGCTGCGGTCGTTCCAGGTGTCCAAGAGGTCGAACACGAGCGGCGCGTGGACCGGGATGGTGGGGTGGAGGCAACTCGGCGGCTGCCACGCGCGGTAGCGGACGCCGGCCACGTACTCGCCGTTGGTGCCGGTCGGGTGCAGGGGAATTCGACGCCCGTTGCAGGTGACGACGTGCCGCGGGTCGGTCAGCCCGCGCACCTTCACCTGAAGGCGCTCGACCGACGAATCGACAAAGCGGCTTGTCCCGCCGGCGGTCGCCTCCTCGCCCAGGACGTGCCACGGCTCGATCGCCGTTCGCAGTTCGAGGTTAACGCCGCGGTTGGTCGCGGTGCCCAGAAGAGGGAAGCGGAACTCCAGGTGCGGGGCGAACCAACTCGGGTCGAGCGCGTACCCGCCGCCCTTGCGTATCTCGTCCAGCGCGTCGCCGAAGTCCTGTTCCACGAAGTGCGGCAGCATGAACTGGTCGTGCAGCGCGGTGCCCCACCGGACGAGCTTCCGGTCGTAGGGCTTCCGCCAGAACCACGACACCAGCGACCGCAGCAGGAGGTTCTGGGCGAGGCTCATGCGGGCGTGCGGCGGCATCTCGAAGGAGCGCAGTTCGAGCAACCCGCGGCGGCCCTCCGCCGAGTCCGGGTTGTAGAGCTTGTCGATACAGAACTCGGCCCGGTGCGTGTTGCCGGTGAGGTCGGTCAGCAGGTGCCGGAACAGCCGGTCCACGAGCCACGCAGGCGGGTTCCAGTCCGCACCGACCTGCCCGAAGGCGATTTCGAGTTCACGAAGCGCGTCGTGCCGCGCTTCGTCCACACGCGGGTGCTGGCTGGTCGGCCCGACGAACAGCCCGCTGAACAGGTACGACAGCGCCGGGTGGTTGTTCCAGAACCCGACGAGGCTCTTGAGCAGGTCCGGGCGGCGGAGCAGGGGACTGTCGGCCGGGGTCGGCCCGCCGAGGACGACGTGGTTCCCGCCGCCGGTGCCGGTGTGCCGCCCGTCGAGCATGAACTTCTCGGTACACAGCCGGCTCTGCCGCGCCTCCTCGTACAGCGTCGTGGTAATGTGGACGAGTTCGTCCCACGAGTCCGCCGGGTGCATGTTCGCCTCGATCACGCCCGGGTCGGGGGTGATCGAGAAGTGGTTCAAGCGGTGGTCGTGCGGCGGCTTGTAGCCCTCGATCAGAACCGGTCGGTCGAGCTTCTCCGCGGTCGATTCGATCGCCGCGACCAACTCCAAGTAGTCTTCGACGTATCGCTGTGGTGGCATGAAGACGTGCAGGACGCCGCCCCGCGGTTCGACGCACAGCGCGGTGCGGACCACGTTCGCCGGGTACGAGTGGTGCGCCGCGTCGCCGTTTGTCGAGGGCAGCGGGGCGGCGCGGCGGGCGCGGGCCTCGGCGAGCCACGCGTCGATCGGGCGGCCCCAGACGTCGAGCGGCGAGTCGGGCGACTGCCGGGCCAACCCGGCGGGCACCGCGGGACCGAACCGCGGCGGCAGCGGGCCGCGCGGCGCGAACGGGTCGCGCTCCTCCATGAATTGCCGCCGGTTCGTGTCTTCCCACGGCAGCGAGTCGAGCGGCAGGCGGTAACCCATCGGGCTGTCGCCCGGGATCAGGAACAGGTTCTCCGTGCGGACGAACCACGGCCCGCTCTGCCACGCCGACCCCGGGCCGAACGCCTTCCGGAGCGGCAGCGTGACGCCGACCACACTGCCGAGCTTCTGCTCGAAGATCTTGGCGAGCCGGGCGCGATCTTCGGGCGTGTCCAGTTTGTTTTCGAGCGGCGTCACGTTCGCCGGGAGCCGCCGCTCCTTCCACATGTAATACCAGACGTCTTCGTAACCCGGGATCACATACCGCGAATCGACACCGAGGATTTGCGCGAGGGTCGTAGCGAACCGCGTCGCGTCGTCGGCGGTGAAGCCGTAGTGGCGGTCCTCGTCGGCGGTCAGCCGCGGGTCGGCCCAGATGGGTTCGCCGTCGCGCCGCCAGTAGCAGCCGAACGCCCACCGCGGCAGTTGCTCGCCGGGGTACCACTTGCCCTGACCGTAATGGAGCAGCGCCCCGGGGGCGAACTTGTCGCGCAGACGCTTCAGAAGGGTGACGGCCTGCTTACGCTTCTGCGGCCCGAGCGCGGTCGTGTTCCATTCGGGGGCGTCGCGGTCGTCGATGCTGACGAACGTCGGCTCGCCGCCCATCGTCAGCCGGACGTCCCACTCGCGGAGGTCGTTGTCGATGCGGCGGCCGAGCGCGTTGATGCCGTCCCACTGCGCGTCGGTGTACGGCTTGGTAACCCGCGGCACCTCGCCGATGCGGGTCACCGACATGTGGAACTCGAAGCCCTCCTCGACCTTGTCGTCGTCGTCCTTCGGCGTCCACGCGTAGGAACCGGTGACCGGGGCGGCCGACTGCGGGTCGGCGGTGCAGGCGAGCGGGATGTGCCCTTCGGCGGCCATCAGGCCCGAAGTCGGGTCGAGGCCGACCCACCCCGCGCCCGGGACGTACACTTCGGCCCACGCGTGCAGGTCGGTGAAGTCCGCAGACGGCCCTTCCGGCCCCTCGATCGGCTTTTCGTCGGCCACAAGCTGAATCAGGTAGCCCGAGACGAACCGGGCGGCCAACCCGAGGTGCCGGGCGAGTTGCACGAGCAGCCACGCCGAGTCGCGGCACGACCCGCTGCCCTTGTCGAGCGTCTCCTCCGGGGCTTGCACGCCCGGTTCCATGCGGATGACGTACGCGACGTGCTTCTGAACCGTGCGGTTCAACTCGACGAGGTAATCGACCATTTTGACGCCGCTCTTGCGCGCCGCGGCGATGAGGTCGCGCAGTCGCGGCCCCGGTTCGAGCGTTTCGAGGTACGGGACGAGTTCGCGGGCCGACACGTCGTCATACTTGAAGGGATACTCCTGTGCCGACTCCTCGATGAAGAAGTCGAACGGGTTGATCGGTACGAGGTCGGCGATCAGATCGACGGTGACGGTGAGTTCGGTCGCGGGGTTCGGGAAGACGAGCCGGGCGTTGTAGTTGCTGTACGGGTCTTGCTGCCAGTTCAGGAAGTGCGGAGTAGGCTCGATGTTCAGGGAGTAGCTGGGCACCGGGGTGCGCGCGTGCGGCGCCGGCCGCAGCCGGACGACGTGCGGCTGGAGGCTGACCGGCCGGTCGTAGGTGTACTTCGTGACGTGGTGCAGCGCGACGCGGATACCCATGTCATCCCTTCGGGATAAAATTCAAACCTCAAAAGGCAAATCCCAAACACGACAAGAATCGGAGCGCTGTTTGGGATTTGTTATTCAAGATTTGTGATTTCTCACCCCTGGCTTTGGCTCTGGCTCATCCCGACCGGCTTGGGCGGTGCCGGCGGCGCGGTGGGCGGCGGGGTGACGTCGCCGGCGAAGAACTCGGCGTGGACCGCGTTCCCGATCTTATGGACCGTATCGACCACGTGCGTCAGCGTCTCGTGCAAGCCTTCACGAACCACGTCGGCGATCTTGCGGGTGTCAAGATAGGCGATCAGTTCGGCGATCTGGCGCTCCGGGTCGGTCACCTCGCGCCCGGCCACGTTGCCGGCGGCCGACGCACAGGCGCTCTCGCACTCCCACAGGCAGCGGCGGATCGACCGCGGGAACTGGTCGTCGAAGATGAGGAACTCGGCGACCGCCGCGGCCGGGTCGATGGGCGACGGCCGCGGCTTCTTGTGGAACGGCTCGTACCCCGAGCAACTCATCAGGATGGCGATCCAGTGGGCGTTGTCCACCGGGCTGCCGACGTCCTCGACCTTCGGCAGCAGGGTGTGGTATTTGACGTCCATGATGCGGGCGGTCTGGCTGGCCCGCTCCAGGTATGTGCCGAGCTTGAAGAACTCCCACGCCTCGCCGTGGCTCATGGTGGCGTCGGCGATCCCGTGCAGCAACTGGTTGATCCGGCGGACCTGGGCGTAGAACTCGCTGCGGTGGGCGTCGTACAGCGCCCGGCTGTCTCCGCCCTGCATCCACAGGTGGTAGTAATTCATCCGCTCCCACATCTCGGCCGAAATGACCTCGCGGATGATGCGGGCGTTCTCACGCGCCCACGCGAGGGAGGACGCGATGCTGAACGGGTTGTCGCGGTCCCAGGTCATGAACTCCTGGACGTTGTCCGCGGTCGGCTCGTCGTCGTAGTCGTGCACGCCGGAAATGATCAGCAACGGCTTCCACTGCTGCTCGACGGGGACGTGGAAGTCGAGCAGCAGTGTGTGGTTCACTTCCAGTACGCGGGCGGTGTTCTCGGCCCGTTCGAGGTACCGGGCGAGCCAGAAGCAGTGTTCCGCGACGCGGGAAATCATAGAGCCAGTGAGGAGTAAGGAGTGAGGAGTGAGGAGCGGACAAAGGGGCGGGATTCAGGAGGTTGTCTTCACTCCTCACTCCTCACTCCTCACTCCTCACTGTCGGGCGTTATTTCTCCAGCACCCACGTATCCTTGCTGCCGCCGCCCTGGCTGCTGTTGACCACCAGCGAGCCTTTCGTGAGCGCGGTGCGGGTCAGCCCCCCCGGTAAGACCCACGTCGAGCGCCCCGTGATGATGTACGGCCGCAAATCCACGTGCCGCGGGGCCACGCCCTCGTCGGTCCACGTCGGGCAGGTGCTCAGCGTCACCACCGGCTGCGCGATGTAGTTCCGCGGGTTGGCCGTTATCTTCTCCCTGAACTCCTGGCGCTGCGCCGCGGTGCTCGACGGCCCCATCAGCATCCCGTACCCGCCGCTCTCGTTCACCGCCTTCACCACCAACTCTTCCAGGTGGTCGAGGGCGTACTTGCAATCGTCCTCGCGGGCGCAGATGTACGTCGGCACGTTCTTCAGGATCGGCTCTTCCGACAGGTAGAACCGCACCATGTCTTCGGTGTACGGGTAAACGGCCTTGTCGTCGCACACGCCGGTGCCGACCGCGTTGGCGAGGGTGACGTTGCCGGCCCGGTAGGCGCGGAACAGCCCCGGCACGCCGAGCAGGCTGTCCGGGCGGAACGCCTCCGGGTCGAGGAAGTCGTCGTCCAGCCGCCGGTAGATGACGTCCACCCGCTGCGGGCCGCGCGTCGTCTTCAGGTAGACCACGTCGTTGTGAACGAACAAATCCTGGCCGAACACCAACTCGACGCCCATGTGCCGGGCGAGGAAGCTGTGCTCGAAGTACGCGGAGTTGTACTGCCCGGGCGACAGCACCACCACGCACGGCGGCGTGGAACCGCTGGCAGGGGCGACGGAGGCGAGCGCGTCGCGCAGGCGGTGCGGGTAGTCCTCGACCCGCTTCACCCGGATGTCGGCGAACAGTTGCGGGAACACCTTCTTCATCACCGCGCGGTTTTCGAGCACATATGAGACGCCGCTCGGCGTCCTTCCGTTGTCTTCGAGAACCAGCAACTGCCCGGCTGCGTCGCGGATGAGGTCGGTGCCGCAGATGTGGACGTACACCCCGCCCGGCGGCGTGAACCCAATCATCTCCTTGCGGAACCCCTTCGACCCGAGCACCAAGTCGGCCGGGATCACGCCTTCCTTCAGAATCCGCTGCTCGTGATAGACGTCGAGCAAGAACAGGTTGAGCGCCTTGACCCGCTGCACCAAGCCCTTTTCGAGGTCGCACCACTCGGCGGCGGGGATGGTCCGCGGGATGAGGTCGAACGGGAAGATCTTCTCGACCCCGCGGCGGTCGGAGTAGACGCTGAACGTGATGCCCTGGTTGACGAACGCGAGGTCGGCGCTGGTTCGCTTCGACTGGAACTCCGACTGCAACAACTGGCCGAGTCGCTCGTGCAGGGCGGCGCAGTGGCCGTGCGGGGAAGCGGAGTGGTCGAAGAGTTCGTCCCACGCCGATGGGTGAGCGGTGTAGCCGTCGAAGAGTTTGGGTCGGCCGGTGTGAACGCCGTTGGAACTCGGGACCGAGCGGACCTGCGAAGAGAGGGTTGGCATGTGACTCCTGCCGCATAATGCGGCTGAGTTCGCACAGAAAGCGGGCACTTGGCCGCGTCTGACTATGATTTTGGGCTACAACTCCGTATGTTCGGGTGACATTCGCAAGTGTAATGCCGAAATGTGCGGCAGACATGAATTGTCTTCTGTAGCTGGCCTCTGTGAGGCCGGCGCTTTGCAAGGGGCGTCGCGCCGGCCTCACAGAGGCCAGCTACAGAAAGAAAACTACCGAATCAACGCGAGCGGCAGATCGCGGGCCTTGAGACGGCTGGGGTGTCCGGTCAGGTACTCGTCAATGTTGCGGGCGGCCTCGCGGCCTTCGGCGATCGCCCACACGACGAGCGACTGCCCGCGGCGACAGTCCCCGGCCGCGTACACCTTCGCTACCGAGGTCGCGTAGCGAGAATCGCACCGAATCGCGCCGCTCTCCGTCACCGCGAGGCCGAGGCGCTCCGGCAGGCTCGCCTCCGGCCCCGAGAAGCCGATCGCGAGCAGCACCAGTTCGCACGGGAACACCAACTCCGAGCCGTGCAACTCCTCGAACTGCCGCTCCCCGGTCTTGTCGTAGTACTGGTTGATGCGGACCCCGTGCAACTCCTTCACGTGCCCGTCGTCACCGGCGAACATCTTCGTCTTGATCTGCCAGTCCCGCTTGCCGCCCTCTTCGTGCGCGGGGGTGATGCGGAGGATCTTCGGCCACAGCGGCCACGGCGTCTCCGGGTTCACGTCCTCCGGCGGGCACGGGTTGTAGTCGAGTTGGAGCACCGAACGCGCCCCCTGCCGGTGGCAGGTGCCGAGGCAGTCGGCCGCGGTGTCGCCGCCGCCGATGATGATGACGTTCTTGCCGGTCGCGGTGATGACCTCGCCGCTGAGCTGATCGCCGAACCCGCGGCGGTTCTGGGCGGTCAGGAACGTCATCGCCTGCACCACGCCCTTCAGGTCGCGGCCGGGGATGTCGAGTTCGCGCGGCTTGGTCGCCCCGACCGTCAGCAGGAGTGCGTCGTGGCGGTCGCGGAGTTCCTGCGGGTCGATCTTCCCGCCGACGTCGGCGTTGAGTACGAACTGCACGCCTTCGGCCTTCATCTGGTCGATGCGGCGGGTGACGTACTCCTTGGACATCTTGAAGTCCGGGATGCCGTACACCAGCAACCCGCCGGCGCGGTCGTCGCGCTCGTACACGGTGACGCTGTGCCCGGCGCGGCGGAGCTGCTGCGCCGCGGCCAACCCGGCCGGCCCGCTGCCGACCACGCCCACCGACTTCCCGGTCTCGTGACGCGGCGGCTCGGGCGGAATCCAGCCCTCCTCCCACCCGCGATCGACGATCGCCTGCTCAATCGTCTTGATCGTGACCGCGGTGCCGTTGAGGGCGAGTACGCACGACGCCTCGCACGGCGCGGGGCAGGTTTTGCCGGTGAACTCGGGGAAGTTGTTCGTGTCGTGCAGTGCCGCCAGCGCCTCTTTCCAGCGGTTGCGGTGGACGAGGTCGTTCCAGTCCGGGATGCGGTTGCCGAGCGGGCACCCGGTGTGGCAGAACGGGACGCCGCAGTCCATGCACCGCGTCGCCTGCGCGCGGGTGCCCTCGACCGGCATCGGCTGGTACAGCTCGTCGTAGTCGCGAATCCGCATGTGGACCGGCCGGGGGGTCGGCTTCTGCGGTTCGACGTTCAGGAACCCGCGGGGGTCGGCCATCTTTGTATAGTTGTCAGTTGTCGGTTGTCAGTTGTCAGTCAGACAACGACCACCGACACCGACCACTCCTTTGTTGCTTGACTGATGACTGATCACTGACGACTGACAACTCTTTTCAAGCGTTCACCAGTTCCCACTGCCGCTGCACGTCGCGCTTCTGCTCGAGCACGCGGCGGTAGTCCTTCGGGAACACCTTCACGAACTTCGGCAGCGCCGCGGCGAAGTCGTCCACGATCGCGTTGCCCACCGTGCTGCCGGTGTACAGAACGTGGCGGTTGATCAGGTTGCTCAGCATGCCCACGTCCTTGTACGCCTCGACCGGCACCAGGTCGACCATTTCCAGGTTGCAGTTCTGCTTGAAGGTGCCGTCCGGGTCGTAGACGTAGGCGAACCCGCCGCTCATGCCGGCCGCGAAGTTCCGCCCGACCGGCCCGAGCACCACCACCACGCCGCCGGTCATGTACTCGCACCCGTGGTCGCCAATCCCTTCCACAACGGCCTTCGCGCCGCTGTTCCGCACCGCGAACCGCTCGCCGGCCCGGCCGCGGAAGTAGGCCTCGCCGCCGGTCGCGCCGTACAGCGCCACGTTGCCGATGACGAAGTTCTCCTCCGGCACATACCCGGCGTCCGCCGGCGGCGAGATGATCAGCTTCCCGCCGGACAGGCCCTTGCCGACGTAGTCGTTCGCTTCACCCCGTAACCGCAGGGTGATGCCCCGCGTCACGAACGCCCCGAAACTTTGCCCGGCGGTGCCGGTGAACGTCAGGTCGAGTGTGTCCTCGCGCAAGCCCGCTTCGCCGTACTTCGCGGTCACGAAGTAGCTCAGCAGCGTGCCGACGGTGCGGTTGCGGTTGCTGATCGGCAACGTCAACTGAATGCGCCGCGGGTGATCCACTGCCTCTTGAGCGGCCTTCACGATCTCCCAGTCGAGCTGTTCGGCCAGGATGTCCGCCTGCCGCTCGACACAACGCACGACCGCGCCGTACGGCACTTGCGGCTTGGCGAGGATCGCCGACAGGTCGAGGTGCTTGGCCTTCCAGTGGTGCGACAGGTCGGCCTGAGCGAGCAGGTCCGGCCGCCCGACGATCTCGTCGAGCGTGCGGAAGCCCATCTCGCTCAGCAACTCGCGCACTTCCTCCGCGACATAGAAGAGGTAGTTGACTACATGCTCCGGGGTGCCGGTGAACTGCGCCCGCAGAACCGGGTCCTGCGTCGCGATGCCGACCGGGCACGTGTTCAGGTGGCACTTCCGCATCATCACGCAGCCCATCGCGATGAGCGGGGCCGTGGCGAACCCGAACTCCTCGGCTCCGAGGCACGCGGCGACGACGACATCGCGCCCGGTCTTCATCTGACCGTCGGCCTGCAACCGGACGCGGCCGCGGAGCCCGTTTCGCACCAGCACCTGTTGAGCTTCGGCCAACCCGAGTTCCCACGGCGCGCCCGCGTGCCGGATGCTCGACAGCGGGGACGCCCCGGTGCCGCCGGTGTCGCCGCTGATGAGGATGCGGTCGGCGTATCCTTTCGCGACGCCGGTCGCGATCGTCCCGACGCCCGCCGCCGCGACCAGCTTCACCGAAATCTCGGCGTGCGGGTTCGAGTTCTTCAGGTCGAAGATGAGTTGGGCGAGGTCTTCGATCGAGTAGATGTCGTGGTGCGGCGGCGGGCTGATGAGGCCCACGCCGGGCGTGCTGTAGCGCGTCTTCGCGATCGCGCTATCGACTTTGTGGCCGGGGAGTTGCCCGCCCTCGCCGGGCTTGGCACCCTGCGCCATCTTGATCTGAATCTCGACCGCGTTGGCGAGGTAGTTGGCGGTCACGCCGAACCGGCCGCTCGCCACCTGCTTGATGGCGCTGCCGCGCATGTCGCCGTTGGGGTCCGGCTTGAAGCGGGCCGGGTCTTCGCCTCCCTCGCCGGTGTTCGAGCGCCCGCCGACGCGGTTGAGCGCGATCGCCAGCGTTTCGTGTGCTTCCTTGCTGATGCTGCCGAAGCTCATCGCCCCGGTGAAGAACCGCTTGACGATCTCCTTCGCCGGCTCGACCAACTCCAGCGGGATCGGCTTGCGCGCCCGCTTGATCTCCAGCAGCCCGCGGAGGGTGCAGAGGTTGCGGGTCTCGTCGTTGGACGCCTTCGCGAACGCGTCGTAGGCGCGCTGGCTGTCGTTGCGGACGGCGTGCTGGAGGTGCTGCACGGTCTCCGGGTTCCACATCCGGTACTCGCCGCGCCGCCGCCACATGATCTCGCCGCCGACGTCCAGTTCCGGCGACTCGGCGTCCGGGTCGCCCGGGTAGCCGACCGCGTGCCGGGTCAGCGACTCGCGGGCGATCTCGTTCATGCCGATGCCGGCGATCCGGCTCGGCGTGTCGGTGAAGTGCCGCTCGATCAGGTCGGCGTTCAGGCCAATAGCTTCAAAGATCTGCGCCCCGCGATAGCTCATCAGCGTGCTGATGCCCATCTTGCTGAACACCTTCAGCAAGCCGGCGTTGATCGCCTTCGTGTAGTTCTTGAACGCCGTGTCGAGTTGCAGCGGTCGCCCGTGCGCATCGACCAACATGCCCTCTGCCGCCAGCCCGCGATACGTTTCCAGTGCGAGGTAAGGGTTGACGGCTGCCGCGCCGTATCCAACCAGCAGCGCGAAGTGGTGGACCTCGCGCGCCTCGCCGGTTTCGACCACGATCCCGCACCGCGTTCGCAGCCCGCTGCGGATCAGGTGGTGGTTGACCGCCGCGGTCGCCAGCAGCGACGGAATCGGTACGTTATCGGCGTCAACGCCGCGATCGGACAGCAGCAGGATGGTCGCACCGTCGCGGACGGCGGTCGCGGCGCTCGCGCACAGCTCTTCGACCGCCTTCGCCAGCCCCGCTTCGCCGCTGCCCTTTGAGAACAGCGTGCGGAGGGTGTGGACCTTCAGCCCGGGGCGGTCGAGGGCGCGAATTCGGCCCAACTCCTCGTCGGTGAGCGTCGGCCCCTTCAGCCGGAGTAACCGGGCGTGTTCGGGCGACTCGCTCAGCAGGTTCACCTCGCTGCCGATGAGCGACTCGGTGTTCATCACCACCTTCTCGCGGATCGGGTCGATCGGCGGGTTGGTGACCTGCGCGAACATCTGCTTGAAGTAGTTGAACAGCAGTTGCGCGCGGTCGCTCAGCACCGCGAGCGGGGTGTCGGTGCCCATGCTCGACACCGGCTCCTGCCCGTCCTGCGCCATCGGCAGGAGCACGCGCGACACGTCCTCCTGCGTGTACCCGAACACGTGCTGCCAGTGCCGCCGTTCCTTCAGATCGGATTCGGGCACGTCGGCGGCGGGCAGGTCGGTCAGTTCGACCAGGTTTTCGGCCACCCACGCCGCGTACGGCTTGTCGCGGGCGACTTCGAGCTTGATTTCCTCGTCGAGCAGCACCGCGCCACACGACGTATCCACGATGAACAGCTTGCCCGGCTGCAACCGGCCGGCGGAGCGGATCGCGCCCGGGGGTGTCGGCAGGACGCCGATCTCGCTCGACACGATGACGCGATCGTCGGTGACGACGTACCGGCCCGGGCGCAGCCCGTTGCGGTCGAGCATCGCCCCGATGATCGTCCCGTCGGTGAACGACAGCGACGCCGGGCCGTCCCACGGCTCGGTCAGGCAGCGGTGGTAGCGGAAGAAGCCTCTCACGTCGGGATCGAGGGACTTCTGCTCCTCGTACGCCTCCGGCACGAGCATCATCATCGCGTGCGGCAGACTGCGGCCGGAGTGCATCAGCAACTCGACCGCGCGATCCAGCACCGCGGAGTCGCTGAGGCCGGCGAAGTCGAGCGGCAGCACCTTGGCGAGGTCGTCGCCGAGCGCGCCGCCCTTCATCATCGCCTGCCGCGCCTTCAGCGCGTGGGCGTTGCCGTTGAGCGTGTTGATTTCGCCGTTGTGCGCGAGCGTGTGGAACGGCTGCGCCAGCGCCCACTGTGGCATCGTGTTGGTGCTGTACCGGCTGTGAACTAGCGCCAGCGCCGACTGCATGCCGGGGTGCGAGAGGTCGGGGAAGTAGGCCTGGAGTTGGTCCGGCTTCAGCATCCCTTTGTAGATGAGCGTGCGCGCGCTGCAACTGACGACCGCGAAGCCCGCGGGCGCGCTCGACTGGCTCGCGGCCCACCGCTCGGCCCGGCGGCGGATGACGTACAGCTTCCGCTCGAACGCCTCGGCCGGGGTGTTCCGCCCGCGGCCGATGAGCAGTTGCTCCATCTTCGGCTCGGTCGAGCGGGCCAGCCACCCGATCGCGGTGGACAGTTGCGGCACCGACCGCCAGCCGAGGATCGTCTGACCTTCCTCGCCGACGATCTTCTCGATCGACCGGCAGCACGTGCCGCGACTGAGGGTGTCCGTCGGCAGGAAGCAGAACGCGACGCCGTAGTCGCCGGCCGGCGGCAGGGCGAACCCGACGCTGTCGCGGAAGAACGGGTCGGGCATCTGGAAGAGAATGCCGGCGCCGTCACCGGTGTCCTGATCGCACCCGCACGCGCCGCGGTGCTGCAGGTTGCGCAGCAGTTGCAGCGCGTCCAGAACGGTGGCGTGGGTCCGCCGGTTGTGCCGGTCGGCGATGAACCCGACGCCGCACGCGTCGCGCTCGAACGCCGGGTGATACAGCCCGTAGGGGACCGGGGCGGGAGGCGTGAAGCGAGTTGTCATCTGCTGCATGAATGTGCGAAGATGCAAACGGCGTACCCGGCCGAACCGGGCGGTGTGGGGCGAGGGAGAGGGTTACCCTTTATCAGTACAGTAAATCACGAGGTTGTAAAGGGATGCGCGTTAGATCAAGCCCCACGAAACCACAGGGGGCTGTCATTTGCGACTTCGCACGCCGTGTCAGCCAGTATTCTTGAGGCCCGAGGCCACGCCGTTGATGCTCTCCAGCACGGCCGAAATCAGTTCCTCGCGCGGGCCTTCGCCGGTGCGCAGGCGGCCCAGAAGTACCAACTGAATAAAGCTCAGCGGATCGACGTAAGGATTCCGCCGCTCGATCGACGTTCCGAGTACCGGGGAGCGTTCCAGCAGCGCCGACTGCCCGGTAATGCGGCACACCGCGTCCACAGCGCTGGCATGTTCGGCGGCGATGCGGCCATAGATACGGTCGGCCAGCGCCTTGTCCGAAACGAGGTCGGCGTACAGCCGCGCGATGACCATATCCGCTTTCGCCAGGATCATCTGCGCGTTGTCGATGAGCGTCCGCCAGAACGGCCACCGGGCGTACATCTCCTGAAGCATCGCCACGCGGTCGGGATTGGCCGCCAGAAATGCCGAAACCGCGCTGCCGAGGCCGTACCAACCGGGCAGCGTGTGCCGGCTCTGCATCCAGCTAAACACCCACGGAATCGCCCGCAGTTCCTCGATGCTCCGGGCGGCGCTCCGGCGCGCCGGGCGCGACCCGATCTTCAACTCCGCGATCTCGCCGATGCACGTCGCCTGCTCGAAGTAGCTGAGGAACTCCGGGTTCTCGTACACCAGCGCCCGGTACGCCTTGCGTGCCCCTTCGGCGAGTTCGTCGAGCGCCGCGAGCCATTGCGGGTCGGGTTCGGCCGCCGCGTCGGGGAAACTGGTCCGCAGCACCGCGTCGAGGACTTGCTCCAGGTGGCGCTCGGCGATCGCCGGGTGGCCGTAGCGGTCGGCGATCATTTCGCCCTGCTCGGTCATGCGCAACCGGCCGTCCACGGTGCCGCGTGGCTGGGCGAGAATGGCGTAGTTCGCCGGCCCGCCGCCGCGACCGACCGCGCCGCCGCGCCCGTGGAAGAACTGCATCACGACCCCGTCCCGGCGGCCGAGTTCGGTGATCTCGGTTTGCGCGCGGTACAGCGCCCACGCCGATTGCAGGAACCCGCTCTCCTTGTTGCTGTCCGAATAGCCGATCATCACTTCCTGTTTGTTACCGCGTAGCTCCAACTGCCGCCGGTAGACCGGCAGCGCGAACAACTTTTCGAGGATCGGCCGGGCGGAGCGGAGTGGTTCGAGGGCTTCGAACAGCGGTACGATGTCGATCTTGCTGACGCCCTCGGTCGGCCGGAACAGCCGGGCCTCGCGGGCGAACAGCAGCACTTCGAGCAGGTGAACCGGGTCGGTGGTGGAACTGATGATGTACGTCCCGAGCGCCTCGGCGCACCGCTGTTCGAGAATCGCGGCCATCGTCCGGAACGTGCGAATCACCTCCGCGGTGTCGTCCGAGAAGGGCAGGTGCGTGGGAATGAGCGGCCGCTGCGACTCCAACTCCTTCGCCAACACCGCGAACCGCTCGTCGGCATTCAGTTTCTCGTAGTCGAAGCAAACCCCGGCAGCGGCCAACACTTCCGCAGTGGCCGTTTCGTGCCGCTTACTGTGTTGGCGAATGTCGAGCGTCAGCAGGTGTAGCCCGAACACATCGACCACGCGAATGAAGTCGCGGACCGCGCCGTCGGCCGCGGCGGTCGCCCCGATGCGGCGGAGGTCGTCGGCGATCGCCTGAAGGTCGGCGATCAACTCGCCGCGTTCGGCGTACACGCCCGCCGGCCGCTGCGCCCCGTCCTCGGCCCAGTCAACGACGTGCTCGCGGACGAACGCGAGCGTGCGCGTCAGCTTTTCGGCGATCATGACGCACTTGGCGCGGTACGGTTCCGCCGCCTTGAACCGCACGTCGGGTAGCAGTTTCGCGTCGGCCGCGAGCGACGCCTCCAGCGCCGGCCCGGCGGTGACGAACGGGGCCGAGTGGCTGAGCTTCGCCCCGAGCTTCTCGACCCGTTCCCGGTAGTGCGTGAGGATCGTTTCCTGCTGAAGCCGGACGGCCTCGGCGGTGACCGCGTGCGTGACGTTCGGGTGGCCGTCGCGGTCGCCGCCGATCCACGACCCGAACCGGAGGAACGCCGGCGTTTTGAAGTCCACCCCCGGGTACACCGCGGCGAGCGCCGCTTCCAGCTTGCGGTACACCTTCGGCACCACGTCGAGCAGGCGGGTCTCGACCACGCCCAGCACCTGCCGCACCTCGTCCAGTACGGACGGCCGCGCGCCGCGAACGGCGTTCGTCAGCCACAGCGCCTCGACCTCTTCGGCCAGCGCCGCGGTCGCCCGGTCGCGCTCGGCGGGCGTCGGCAGACCGTATTCGAGTTGGTCGAGTAGACCCGCGACGCCGGACAGCTTCTCCAGGATGCTGCGCCGCCGCGCCTCGCTCGGGTGTGCCGTGTAGACCGGCACGACCAGCCCCCGGGATAAGTGATCGGCAACCTCGCCGGCCGAAACGCCCAGCCCGGCGATGTGCCGCAGCGCCGCCTCGGCGTTCTCGGCCCGCCCGGACGCCGGCTTGGCGTCGCGGTGCCGCAGCACGCGCACCCGGGCCTGCTGCTCGGCCAGGTTGATGAGGTCAAAAAAGACGCTGAACGCGCGGGTGAGGCCGCGGAGGGCCGGGGTGTCGAGCTGACCGAGTCGGTCGCGCAGGGCGCGGGCCGCCTCGACCGACGGGCGGGTGCGGAGTTCCTTCGCCGCGGCGCGGACCTCTTCTTCAAGGTCGAAGAAGGCGTCGCCGGCGAGCCGCCGGATGGCCTGCCCGAGCAGATTGCCGAGCAGTCGGACGTCCGCGCCGAGGGCCTTCTGGGGGTCGAGCGACATGAGCTGACTCGTGTGTGAGCGCGCGAGACGACGATTTCCGCCCGGAAATGTTATCGACGGCGGCCCTTTTGTCCCCCTCGCGCCGCCGGTCGGGCCGGCCTCACAGGCAGCCGCAGGCGTCGGCCGCGGCACCGGCGTGCGCCGGCCAGTGGAACCACGCGTAGTACCCGGTGTCGTCGGACCGCGCGCCGATGTGCCCGCGGCGGACCGCGTCGATCGGGTCCAGCCCGAAGCACTCGCCCACCACCGCGGCGCACCCGCTCAGCCCGACCCCGCTCCCGCCGTTGGTCAGCCCGCCGGCGAACAGCGCCCGCGGGTCGCCGCCGGTCGTCCGGTTCAGCCACGCCCGGTCGTCGGCCGAGAGCGTGTTGTGGACCACCCACCGGACCAGCCCGTCGCCGGCCGGGAAGATCCACACCCGCACCCGGTCGTCGGCCGCGAACCGGGCGGCGTTGTTCACGTAGTTGTACATGACCCGGTCGATGGCCGCGGTCTCCAGGCAGCGGGCGGTGATCGCCCCGCGGTAGGCGCACTCGACCGCCACCGTCGCCGCGCCGCCGCCGTGCCGCACCGTCATCCCGTCCCAGGTGGTCACGAACCCGTCGATCGAGTGGACGCGGGCGGCCTCGTCGGCGGTGTACCGGTCCGGGTCCAGTGCGGGGAACCCGGCCCGCATGATCTTGGCGTGGTCGCGGGCCGCCGCCGCCCCGCCCGCCGTCAGGTCGTCGGGGGCGCCGAACCGCACCAACTCGACGGTGCCCAGCAGCACCTGCAGCCCGCCGCCGCGGACGTCGTGCAGCAGTTGCCGCACCCGGGGCACCTCGACCACCTCCGGCGGGGTGTCCTGGCCCAGCGCCGCCCCGTCGGCGAGGAGTGCGGCGGTATCGACGGCCAGCAGACGTGTGCGGAGGGTCGCCGGCTGGCCGGCCGCCCGGCCGATACCGTCGGCGGTGGCATAAATGCGGCGCAACCGGTCCTGGTCGGGCGGCGCGAACGTCGCCAGATCGACGCCGAACCCGCTGCCGTCGAAGCGGTCGGGGCGGTGGTTAGGCAGGTCGGTCGGCGCGAGGGCGTACAGGCGCTCGGGAATCGACATGGTCGGTCGGCAGCTCGGGGCGGGGCAACGTCATTCCGCAAGCATAGAACCGTGCGGGGCGCGGTCAACCCGGCTTGCCGGAACTCCTGACGCGTCACTTCGCCTTCTTCTTCCGCTTCTCCGGCTTGCCGTCCGACTCGGCCTCCGGCACGCCGACCGGGACCAGCGCTTCCAGCAACTTCTTGCGCTTCTTCTTGTGCTTCTTGCCCTTGCCCAAGAACACGTCGTCCGGCGGGTCGGTGAGGTCTTCGATCAGTTCGCCCGGCCGCACCCCCAGCGCCCCGGCCAGCGCCAGGATCGTGCTCGCGCGCGGGTCGGCCTTCCGCCCCTGCTCCATCTTGGCGACCAGCGACAGACTCAAATCGGCCTTCTCGGCCACCTCCTGCTGCGACAACTTCGCCGCCTCGCGCAGCGTCTGAAGCCGGTAGGCAATCTTTTTCGACAGGCCCATGATCTCCTCGTGTAGAAATGGTGACGATTCAGAGATGATACCGTGTCGGAAGTGGGACTCAAGTCCCATTCGGCGTTTCCTGGCAAACTTCATAAATGCCACAACCCCGGTCGAAGACCAGGGTTGCGACGCGTTCGTCCGGGTGCGGCCGTTACTCCTTCTTGGCGCCGCCCGTGATCCACGCCTTGACCAAAGCGACCTGATCTTCGGCCAGCGGGTTCTTCGGCGGCATCTGTTTGGCCCCCTTGCCGAGTAGCGACATGTGCAACTTGCTCTTGTCCGGCTCGCCGGCCTTGACGAACTTCGCCACCGAGTCGTAGTCGGTCACGTCCAACTTGGCCTTCTTCTTGGCCCCGCTGTGGCAACTCGCACAGGCGTCCTTGAACAGCGGCGCGATGTCCGCCTTGAACGTCGGCACCTTATCCGCCCCCTTCTTCGGTTCCTCGGCCCGCGACGACAGACCCGCCCAGCCGACCGCGACCGCCAACACGAGACACGCGCGCATACCGCCCCCGTAGGTAGTGGGTGAACGAGAAGATTAACGCCGGTCGAGGGCGAAAGTTTCTCACAACATGTGTTCGCGTTCAACCGCCACGCCGGTTATAATCCCGCTCTCACCGCTTCGGCCCTCCTCGCCATCGTTACCATGCGAAACCTCTCTGCCATCGCATGTGCCCTCGTATTTGCCGGCACGTCTGCTGCCGCCCCGCCGGCCTTGTCGCCGGTGGATTTCGCCCGCGACGTGCGGCCGATCCTATCGGGCCAGTGCTTCCAGTGCCACGGCCCGGACGAGAAGGCCCGCAAGGCGAAGCTGCGGCTCGACCTCCGCGACGAGGCGGTCAAGTCCGGGGCGATCGTGCCCGGCAAGCCGGACCAGAGCGAGGCCATCACCCGCATCTGTACAGACGACGCCGACGCCCGCATGCCGCCGGCCAAGCTCAAGAAGCCGCCGCTCACGCCCGAGCAGATCGCGACGCTCAAGCGGTGGGTCGCGGAGGGCGCGAAGTACAGCGATCACTGGTCGTTCACACGGCTGAAGAAGCCGGAAATCCCAAAAACCAAAGTCCAAATTTCAAACCCGATCGACGCATTCATTCTGTCGCGGCTCGAAGCCGAAGGCGTGACCCCCGCGAAGGAGGCCGACCGCGTCACCCTCGTCCGCCGGCTGTCGTTCGACCTCACCGGCCTGCCGCCGAGCGCCGACGACGTCCGCGCGTTCGTCAACAGCGCCGACCCGCAGGCGTACGAGAAACTGGTCGAGAAGTACCTCGCCAGCCCGCGCCACGGCGAGCGGATGGCGGTGTGGTGGCTCGACCTCGTCCGCTACGCCGACACCATCGGCTACCACAGCGACAACCCGATGAGCGTGTCGCCGTACCGCGACTACGTCATCAACGCCTTCAACGCCAACATGCCGTTCGACCGGTTTACGGTCGAGCAACTGGCCGGCGATCTCCTGCCGAACGCGACCAACTGGCAGAAGGTGGCGAGCGCGTACAACCGCCTGCTCCAGACCACCGAAGAGGGCGGGGCGCAGGCAAAGGAGTACGAAGCGAAGTACGCGGCCGATCGGGTGCGGAACTTCGGCCAGGTGTGGCTCGGCGGGACGCTGATGTGCGCCGAGTGCCACGACCACAAGTTCGACCCGTACACGCAGAAGGACTTCTACTCGGTCGCGGCGTTCTTCGCCGACATTCAGGAGCCGGCGGTCGGCGGCCGCGGCCCCGGGACGCCGGTCCCGCTCACCGCAGAGCAAGAAGCCGGGCTGAAACGGGTCACGCGGGCGGCGCTGGTCGCCCAGGCGCGGCTGGAGGCGGCCGCCCGGGTGCTGGCGGCCGACGACGACGCGTTCGCCGACGCCGACACGTGGCCGAACCCGAACCCCGCCAAGAAGGGGCCGGCGACGGTCGCCATGCCGCTCGCCCTGAAGATGACGCTGGACAAGCCCCGCGACAAGCGGACGCCGGCCGAGGTCGCCGCACTGGAGGCGTTCGCGCGTGACAACTCGCCCGACCTCAAGGCCGACCGCGACGCCGTCGCGAAGGCGACCGCGGACAGGACCGCGTTCGAGGCGAGTGTGCCGCGTGTGCTGATGACCGTGAGCGGGCCGCCGCGGACCGTGCGCGTGCTGCCGCGCGGCAACTGGCTGGACACGAGCGGGCCGGTGATGCAGCCGAACACGCCCGGCTTCCTCCCATCGCTGCCGCCGCTGCCGAAAGGCCAAGCTCGCTACACGCGGCTCGACCTCGCCAAGTGGGCGGTGTCGGCCGACAACCCGCTGACGGCCCGCGTCACCGCGAACCGACTGTGGCGGCTGTTCTTCGGCTACGGCCTCGCCCGGTCGCTCGAAGAGAGCGGCGTGCAGGGCGACTTGCCCACGCACCCGGAACTGCTCGACTGGCTCGCGAGCGAACTCCAACAGAAGTGGGACGTCCGGCACATCGTGCGGCTGATCGTGACGTCACAGGCGTACCGGCAGTCGTCGGTGGAGACGCCGCAGGTCCGGGAGCGCGACCCGATGAACAAGCTGTTCGCCCGGCAGACCCGTCAGCGGCTCGACGCCGAGTTCATCCGCGACGCGGCCCTATCAGTCAGCGGGCTGCTGAACCCGCAGGTCGGCGGGCCGAGCGTCAAGCCGTACCAGCCGCCGGGGTACTGGGCGGCGCTGAACTTCCCGCCGCGGGAGTGGCAGAAGGACAGCGGGCCGGCCGTGTACCGCCGCGGGATGTACACGCACTGGCAGCGGTCGTTCCCGCACCCGGCAATGGTCGCGCTGGACGCCCCGAGCCGCGAGGAGTGTACCTGCGACCGGCCGAAGTCGAACATCCCGCAACAGGCGCTGGTGCTGCTGAACGACCCGGAGTTCGTGGAGGCCGCGAAGGCGTTTGCCGCGCGCGTGCTGAAGGACGGCGGCCCGGACGACGCGGCGAAGGCGGCGTGGGCGTTCGAGCGGGCCACCGGCCGCGCCCCGAAGCCGGAAGAGGCGACGGTCCTGCTATCGCTGCTGAAGAAGCACCGGGCGCAGTTCGCCGCCAAACCCGATGACGCGAAGAAGGTGCTGACGGTGGGCGACGCACCCGCGCCGACGGACGCGAAGGCCGAGGAGTTGGCCGCGTGGGTGAGCGTGTGCCGCGCGATCCTGAACCTCCACGAGACGATCACCCGGCAGTGATAGTAGGTCACTCGCTCCGCGAGTGACGCCAGCCACCGACACGAAACTCAATTACTTCTGTTGTTGCCGAGGGCGCGACTCGCGGAGCGAGTCGCCTACTTTCGAGAACCACATGAACCTCGCACACGTCCGCCTGCACCAGCGCCGCACCTTCCTCACGCAGTCGTGCCGCGGGGTCGGCGCGCTGGCCCTCGCGTCACTTCTCGATGGCCGTGCGGCGGCCGCGCCGAAGGTCGAGAAGTGGAGGGGCGTCGTGACCAAACCGCACGTCCCGCCGAAGGCCAAGCGGGTCATCTTCATGGTCATGGCCGGCGGGGCCAGCCACCTCGAACTGTTCGACCACAAGCCGGAGTTGGCGAAGCGGCACGGCCAGCCGATGCCCGAGAGCATCACGAAGGGCCAGCCGATCGCCCAACTCCAGGGCGCGAAGCTGACGTGCTTCGGCCCGCAGTGGGGCTTCAAGAAGCACGGCAAAAGCGGGCAGGAGATGAACGAACTGTTCACCCACCTGCCGGACGTCGCGGACGACCTGTGCATCGTGCGGTCGTGCAAAACCGAGGCGATCAACCACGACCCGGCGCACACGTTCATGAACACCGGCAGTACGGTGAGCGGGCGGCCGAGCATGGGGTCGTGGCTCACCTACGGGCTGGGCGCGGAGTCCGACGACCTGCCCGGGTTCGTGGTGCTCACGTCCAACGGCCGCGGCGGGCAGAACCAGCCGATCGCGGCGCGGCAGTGGGCCGCCGGGTTCCTGCCGGGGCAGTTCCAGGGCGTGCAACTCCGCAGCAAGGGCGACCCGGTCCTCTACCTGCCGAACCCGCCCGGCGTCGCCGAAGCCCAGCAGAAGGACGTCATCGACGCGGTCGCGGAATTGAACCGCATCCAGAACGGAGCCGTGGACGACCCCGAGATTGCCACCCGCATCGCGCAGTACGAACTCGCGTTCAAGATGCAGACGTCGGTTCCCGCTCTGATGGAGTTCAAGGATGAGACGGCGCGTGTGCTCGAATCGTATGGCGCGAAAGGCCCGGACGGCTCGTTCGCCGGGAACTGCCTCCTGGCCCGCCGGTTGGCCCAGAAGGGCGTGCGGTTCATCCAACTCTACCACCGCGACTGGGACCACCACGGCGGCATCAAGGACGGGATCAAGCTGAAGGTCGAGGAAGTGGACCGGCCGCTCGCCGCATTGATCAAAGACCTGAAGCGGCTCGGGATGTTCGAGGACACGCTCTTGGTGTTCACCGGCGAGTTCGGGCGGACGCCGATGTCGCAGGGCGGCAACGGCCGCGACCACCACATGAAAGGGTTCAGCGTGCTGCTGGCCGGCGGCGGCATCAAGGGCGGGGTGAGCCACGGCGCGACCGACGACTTCGGCTACAACGCTGAGAAGGACGTGTTCCCGGTCCACGACCTGCACGCGACGATGCTGCACCTGCTGGGCATCGACCACGAGCGGCTGACGGTCAAGTTCCAGGGCCGCGACTACCGCCTGACCGACGTCCACGGGCGCGTGGTGAAGGACATCCTGGCTTAGCGCGGCCCTGTTACACGCTCGTTACCCGCTGCGCGCTCACACGGGGTACGCTCCGCTGTTAAGTGCGGTGTCGCCCGCCGCTTCACGGAGTTCCGCGATGAAGTACCTCGTCCTGCCGCTCGTGTTCGCCGCCGGGTACGCGGCCGCGCACCTCAGCGGCCCCACCGCCGCCGCCGACCCGAAGCCGGCGCCCGACCCCGAGCCGAAGGTCGAGCCGGCCAACCCGAACATCGACATGAACGCGTTCCTCGCGAACGCCCAGGCGGCGGCCAAGCACCGCGAGTCCCGCCGGCTGTCCGAGGACGACTTCATCAAGGCGAGCAAGGAGCCGGGGGTGGTCGTGCTGGACGCCCGCAGCAAGGAGATGTACGACCTGCTGCACGTCAAGGGGGCGATCAACCTGAGCTTCCCGAACATCGACGTCCAGAGCCTGAAGAAGGTGCTGCCGGACAAGAAGGCGAAGATCCTGATCTACTGCAACAACAACTTCACCCCGGCCCCGGACGCCAAGCAGCCGCCCCGGCAAGAGGCCAAGCCCGACGACGGCGCCCCGGCCAACGCCCGCATCTCCGGCTTCGCCGGACTCGCCATGGGCCCTAAGAGCGCGGCGACGTCGCTCAACCTGTCGACCTACACCACCCTGTACAACTACGGGTACACGAACGTGTACGAACTCGCCCCGACCCTCGACCCGGCCCGGACCAAGATCGAACTCGTCTCGACCCAGAAGTGACCGGCCGAACCCGCCCCAACCCCTCCCCAAAGGGGAGGGGTTGGGGCTTCTCGCACACACCTTTCATTTCCATTCTGCCCGCGGCGCGGGTATCATAAATCTCTCACCGCGGCCGGCTGTAAGGCCGTCGGCCGGGCGGTTGTAACCCTATTGCCCGCCCGCTTCACCCCGCAGGCGCATCTCCGCATGAGCACACGCTGCCCGCTCGCGCTCGCGCTGCTGTCCGCCGCCGCCGGCCTCGCCGGCTGCGCGCGCAAACCGCCCGAGCCGGTCAAGACCCCGCCGCCGGTCGTCGTGGTCGATCGCCCGGTCGTCCAGAGGGTGAACGACTACGAGGACTTCGCCGGCCGCACCGAGCCGTTCAAGGTGGTCGAGCTGAAGTCCCGCGTCACCGGCTACCTGAAGACCATCCATTTTAAGGACGGGCAGGACATCGAGAGCGGCAAGCCGCTGTTCGACATCGACGACCGCGCGTACAAGGCCGAGTTGGGCAAGGCCAAGGCGACGCTGCACAAGGCCCGCGAGCACCTGAAGACGACCACCAACACCTACTCGCTCGTCCGGCAGGCGTACGAGAGCGGCGGCGAGAGCAAGGACAAGCTGGACATCGCCGCCGGCGACATGGCCGAGGCCGGGGCCGACGTGGAACTGGCCCTGGCGGCGGTGGAGCTGGCCGAGACCAACCTGCACTTCTGCAACATCACCGCCCCGTTCGACGGCCGGCTGAGCAAGCGACTCGTGGACGAGGAGAACCTCGTCAAGGCCGACGAGACGTCGCTCACCACCATCGTCCGGCTGGACGAGGTGTACGCGACGTTCGACGTGGACGAGCGGACGGTGATTCGGATCCGCAAGCTGATCTTCAGCGGCGGGGCGAAGTCGTCGCGGACGGAGCCGCTGGGGGTCCGGGTGGCGCTGGCCGACGACGACGACTTCACCCTGAGCGGGCGGGTGGTGTTCACCGACAACCAGATCGACGCCGGCACCGGCACGCTGCGGGTGCGGGCCGTCATCCCCAACCCGCGGCTGGCGGTCGCCCCGTGGTACCTGCTGTCGCCCGGCCAGTTCGTCCGCATCCGGCTGCCGATCGGCCCGCCGCGGGACGCCGTCCTGGTGCCGGAAAAGGCGATCGGCTCCGACCAGGGGCAGCGGTTCGTGTTCGTGGTGAACGCCGAGAACGCCGTGGAGCGGCGGAACGTCCGCGTCGGCCAGCAGTACGGCCAGTCGCGGGTGATCGAGGACGGGGTGCTGTCGCCGGCCGACCGCGTGATCGTGGAGGGGCTGCTGCGGGTGCGGCCGGGGGTGGAAGTAAACCCCAAGCCGGTGCCGCCGTCGGGCAAGCCCGCGCCGACGATCCCGCCGGCGAAGACCGCGGCCGGGCCGACCGTCGCCCCGCCGCCGCGGCCGGCGGCCGCGGAGTAGCCAACTTCGTTCTGGTCTTCCCAAGCGGCGTCGTTGCAACGACGCGGCAGGTTGTCGGCGCGTGTCGCCGCCGCGTCGTTGCAACGACGCCGCTTGGGAAGGCTTTCGCCCTCCGTGCCCTGTAGTTCCGTCTCCTGACTTCTGCGGCCGCGCATGATCTCCCGCTTCTTCATCGACCGGCCCATCTTCGCCGCCGTGCTGTCGGTGCTCGTCACCCTCGCCGGCGCGCTGTCGGTCACGTCGCTGCCGATCGCCCAGTACCCGAAGGTCGCCCCGCCGACCATCCAGATCGACTGCAACTACCCCGGGGCCAGCGCGCAGGTCGTGTCCGAGACCATCGCCGCGCCCATCGAGCAGCAGGTGAACGGCGTCGAGGACATGCTGTACATGACGTCGCAGAGCACCAGCGACGGCTCGTACACCATCACCGTGACGTTCAAGCCGGGCACCGACCTCAACATGGCGCAGGTGCGGGTCCAGAACCGCGTCAACCTCGCGTTCCCGCAACTGCCGGAGGTCGTGCGGGCCACCGGCATCACCGTCCGCAAGCGGTCGCCCGAACTGCTCATGACGGTCGGCATCACCTCGCCGCCCGAGCCGGGCCGGCCGGACGGCCGGTACGATCAGCTCTACCTCAGCAACTACGCCGTGCTGAAGCTGAAGGAGGAGTTGCAGCGGCTCCCGGGCATCAGCGACGTCACCATCTTCGGCCAGCGCGACTACGCGATGCGGCTGTGGATCGACCCGGAGAAGCTGTCGGTCCGCAACCTCACCGCCGGCGACGTGCTGAACGCGATCCGCCAGCAGAACCAGCCGGTCGCGGCCGGGCAGATCGGCCAGCCGCCCAGCGGCACCGGCCAGCCGTACCAGTTCACCCTCACCACCACCGGGCGGCTGATCGAGGTCGAGGAGTTCGAGCAGATCGTGGTGAAGCGCGGCCCGCAGGGGCAACTGGTCAAGGTCAAGGACGTCGCCCGGGTCGAACTCGGCGCGAAGGCCCAGGACGTGTCCAGCCGGTTCAACGACCGCAGCACCACCGGGCTGGCCATCTTCACCCTGCCCGACGCCAACGCGCTGGAGGTGGCCGAGTCGGTCAAGGACAAGATCGCCGAGATGGCGCGTGACTTCCCGCCCGGAATGGTCTACGACGTCGCGTACGACACCAGCCCGTTCATCCGCGAGAGCATCGTGGAGGTGGTGAAGTCGCTCCGCGACGCCATCATCCTGGTCGCCATCGTCGTGCTGGTGTTCCTCCAGACGTGGCGGGCGGCGCTGATCCCGCTGACCGCCGTGCCGGTGGCGATCGTCGGCACGTTCGCCGCGATGGCCGCCGCCGGGTTCACTATCAACAACCTGACGCTGTTCGGCCTCGTCCTCGCCGTCGGCATCGTCGTGGACGACGCCATCGTCGTCGTGGAGGCCGTGCAGCACCAGTTGGAACAGGGGTACTCGCCGCGGGAGGCCACGATCCGCGCGATGGACGACGTGAGCGGGCCGATCATCGCCGTCGGGGTGGTGCTGTGCGCGGTATTCATCCCGTGCGCGTTCCTGTCGGGCATCGTCGGCGCGTTCTTCCGCCAGTTCGCCCTCACCATCGCCGTCAGTACGCTGATCTCGACGTTCAACTCGCTGTCGCTCAGCCCGGCGCTGTGTGCGCTGCTGCTCAAGCCGCCGACCCCGGCCGACCACAAGCCCCGCCTCGTCGGCCGCGTGGTGAGCTACGCCCTCCTGCCGCTGACGCTGCTCGGCCGCGCCTTCAACCGCTCGTTCGAGTGGGTCAACGGGCGGTACGTGAAGCTGGTCAGCTTCAGCCTCCGCGTGCCGGTGCTGGTGCTCGCGATGTACGCGGCCATCGTCGGCGCCGGCGTGGCCGGGTTCCAGACGCTGCCGATGGGGTTCATCCCGCAGCAGGACAAGGGCCAACTGACGCTCAGCGTGCAACTGCCCGACGCCGCCAGCGCCGAGCGGACGCGGGCGGTGATGTCGAAGGTCAGCCGGATCGCGCTGGACACCGAGATCGACGACGGCACCGGGAACAAGGTGAAGCCGGTCACGTTCGTCAACGCGGTCGCCGGCAACTCGTTCGTGCTCAGCTCCTACGGGTCCAACTTCGGGTCCATGTTCATCGTCCTCGACTCGTTCGAGAACCGGCGGTCGAAGGCGCTCGGCGCCGACGCCATCGCGGCCGAGTTGCGGAAGCGGTTCGCGGTCCAGTGCCCGGAGGCGCAGGTGCAGGTGTTCGGGTCGTCGGCCGTGAGCGGGCTGGGCCGGGCCGGCGGGTTCCGCATCATGATCGAGGACCGCGGCAGCGTCGGCCCGGCCATGCTGCAAGGGCAGACCGAGGCGTTCATCGACAAGGCGAACCAGCAGAAGCAGGTCGTCGGGCTGTTCAGCGTGTTCAAGACCAACTCGCCCCAACTGGTGCTGTCGGTCAACACCGACGCGTGCTTAGAGCGGCAAGTTGATGTTGGAGACGTGTACGCGGCGCTGCAGGGGACGATGGGAAGCCGGTACGCGAACGACTTCAACCGGTTCGGCCGCACCTGGCAGGTGGCGGTGCAGGCCGACGACCGGTTCCGCAACGAGGTGGACGACGTCAAGCGGATCAAGGTCCGCAACAAGGTCGGCCAGATGGTGCCGCTCGGCACGGTGCTGGACATCCGCCAGAAGAGCGGCCCGCTGGTGATCACGCGGTACAACATGTACCCGGCGGCGGCGGTCAACGGGAACGTGTCCCCCGGGGTGAGCAGCGGCGACGCGATCGCCATGATGGAGCGGCTGGCCGAGACCCTGCCCGACCGCATGTCGTACGAGTGGACCGAGATCACCTTCCTGGAGAAGCAGTCGCGGAACACCGGGGCGCTGGTGTTCGCGTCGTCGGTGGTGGCGGTGTTCCTGATCCTGGCGGCGCTGTACGAGTCGTGGGCGTTCCCGCTGGCGGTCATCCTGGTGGTGCCGGTGTGCGTGGCGTGCTCGCTCGGCGCGGTGTGGCTGACTGACCCCAGCTCCGCGCACCACTCGCTCACCCTGTGGGTCGCCAACCCGAAGGTGCCGCCGCTGCTGAAGCCGGGCGAGTGGGGCTTCTCGGCGGCCGCGTGGCTGGACGACCGCGTGCTGACCGGGGCCAGCCGGTGGCTGCTGTCGCTCGGCATCGGCAAGCAGGACGTGAACATCTTCACGCAGATCGGCCTCGTGGTGCTGATCGGGCTGTCGTGCAAGAACGCGATCCTGATCGTCGAGTTCGCCAAAGTCGCCCGGGACCGCGGCGCGGATTTGACCGCCGCCGTTCTGGACGCCTGCCGGCTGCGGTTCCGGCCGATCATGATGACCTCCGTCGCGTTCATGCTCGGCGTGCTGCCGCTGGCGCTGGCCCGCGGGGCCGGGGCCGAGATGCGGCAGGCGCTGGGCGTGTCGGTGCTGGGCGGGATGATCGGGGTGACGCTGTTCGGCGTCATCCTCACCCCGGTGTTCTTCGCGCTGGTGGACCGCGCCACCCGCGGCCGGCTGGCGCGGAGCCAGTGGGCGACGGCGGTGTCCGACGGCTCGATGTACCTCCTGCGGCTGGGGTTCCTGGTCCCGCTCGCGGCCGGCGCGCGGAAGGCGGCGACCGCCGGCGTGCGGAAGGCCACCAGGGGCCGGCTCGGGACGTAGCGGGTCGGAGAACCCACCCCCGGCCCCTCCCTGCAGGGAGGGGAGTAAGCATCGACAACCTGCTGGCGTAAGCGAAGCGTAAAAGTTCGTTCTCTCCTCCCTGCAGGGAGGGGCCGGGGGTGGGTTCCGGATGTTCACACGCTTCTTCATCGACCGGCCGATCTTCGCCGCGGTGATGTCCATCATCGTCACCCTCGCCGGGCTGGTCGGCCTCGAGGCGCTGCCGGTCGCGCAGTACCCGGACATCACCCCGCCCACCATCGAGGTGTACGCGGTGTACCCGGGGGCCAACGCCCGCACCGTCGGCGACACCGTCGCCGCGCCCATCGAGCAGCAGGTCAACGGCGTCGAGGACATGATGTACATGTCGAGCACCTGCGGGAACGACGGGTCGTACACCCTCACCGTCACGTTCAAGCCGGGCATCGACTTAAACATCGCGCAAGTGCTGGTGCAGAACCGCGTCAACCTCGCCGAGCCGGTGCTGCCGGATCTCGTCAAGCGGCGCGGCGTCACCGTCAAGAAGAAGTCGCCCAGCCAGTTGATGATCATCAACCTGCGCAGCACCGCCGACGCGCCGGCCGACGAGAAGGAGCGGCAGAAGCTGCTGCTCGACCTGTCGAACTACGCCACCATCCAGCTCCGCGACGAACTCGCCCGGCTGCCCGGCGTCGGCGACATCACCTACCTCGGCCAGCGCGACTACTCCATGCGGGTGTGGCTCGACCCGGAGCTGATGGCCGTCAAGAAGCTGACCGCGGCCGACGTGCTCAAGGCGATCGAGCAGCAGAACACCCAGGTCGCCGCCGGCTCGGTCGGCCAGCCGCCCGCGCCGAAGGGACAAGCGTTCCAGTACACGATCAACGCCACCGGCCGGCTGACCGACGAGCGGCAGTTCGCCGACATCGTCATCAAGTCCGACGCCGACAGCCGCCCGGTGCGGCTCCGCGACGTCGCCCGCAGCGAACTCGGCGCGCTCAGCTACGACCAGACGTGTACCCTCGACGGCAAGCCGTCGGTGGCGCTGGCGGTGTACCAACTGCCCGGCACCAACGCCATCGACACCGCCCGCCGCGTCCGCGACAAGATGGCCGAACTCAAGGGCCGCTTCCCGGAGGGCATCACCTACGAGATCGCCTACGACACCACCCCGTTCATCGACGAGTCGATCCACGAGGTGTTCGTCACCCTCCGCGACGCGGTCATCCTGGTCGCGGTGGTGATGCTCGTGTTCCTCCAGAGCTGGCGGGCGGCGCTGGTGCCGCTGGCCGCGGTCCCGGTGGCGATCGTCGGCACGTTCGCCGCGATGGCCGTGTTCGGCTATTCGGTCAACAACCTGACGCTGTTCGGCCTCGTCCTGGCGGTCGGCATCGTGGTGGACGACGCCATCGTCGTGGTCGAGGCCGTTCAGCACCACATCGAGCACGGGCTGTCGCCGCGGGACGCCACGGTCGCGGCGATGGACCAGGTCGCCGGGCCGATCATCGCCATCGGGCTGGTGCTGTCGGCCGTGTTCGTGCCGTGCGTGTTCATCAGCGGCATCGTGGGCCAGTTCTACCGGCAGTTCGCGGTGACGATCGCCGTCAGCACGCTGATCTCGGCGTTCAACTCGCTCACCCTCAGCCCCGCCCTGTGCGCCCTCTTGCTGAAGCCGAAGTCCGAGACCGAGGCGGCCGAGCCGCTGCCGCGACTGGCCTTCCCGCTCGCCGGCGCGGCGCTGGCGTACTTCTTCCTGGCCGAGTACCTGCGCCCGCACCTGGGCACGGTGCCGGGGTGGGCGGTGCCGGTCGTCGCGGCGCTGGCCGGGGGTGTCGTCGGCGCGCTGGTGGCCCGTCTGCTCAACGTCGTACTCGGCCTGCTGTTCACCGGGTTCAACCGCGGGTTCGACGCCGCGACCGGCGTCTACGCGCGGGTCGTCGGCCTGTCGCTGCGGGTTTCGCTGCTCGTCCTGCTCGCCTATTGTGGTCTCTTGTACCTCACGTACCACACCCTCTCCGAGACGCCGACCGGGTTCATCCCGCAGCAGGACAAGGGGTATCTGCTGGTCAACGTCGTGCTGCCGGACGCCGCGTCGCTGGAGCGGACCGAGGCGGAGGTGCTCAAGCTCGACGCACGGGCGAGGGCGACGCCGGGCGTGAAGCACACCGTGAGCGTGAGCGGGCAGTCGGTGCTGGTCGGCGCCAACGCGCCCAACTTCGCCACCCTGTACATCATGCTCGACGACTTCCCGAACCGCCGCAGCCCGGAACTGTCGGGCGACGCGATCGCGGCCCGGCTTCAACAAGAACTCTCCGACGCGGTGCCGGCGGCCAAGCTGACCGTGTTCGGCGCGCCGCCGGTAGACGGCTTGGGCACCACCGGCGGGTTCAAGCTCGTCGTCGAGGACCGCGGCGACAACGGCCCGGAGGAACTCGAGAAGGCGACGCGCGCCGTGATCGACGCGACCGAGCCGGCCGCCCAGGTGCGGGACGCGTTCACCGGGTACCGGGCCGACACGCCGTGGCTGCGGCTGCACATCGACCGCGAGGCGGCGCAGCTCATGGGCGTCACCGTCGGCGACATCGTCAACGCCCTCCAGGTGTATTACGGGTCGCTGTACGTCAACGACTTCAACCTGTTCGGCCGCACGTGGCAGGTGAACGTGCAGGCCGACGAGCGGTTCCGCCGCCGCGCCCCGGACCTCAAGCGGTTGCGGGTCAAGAGTTCCCACATCGAAGAGGAGAACGCGGCCGCGCTCCAGCAGGCCCGCGCCGCCGGCCGCGCCGCGCCGCCGCCGAAGGAGGTCATGGTTCCGGTGGCCGGGTTCCTGTCCGTCCGCGACGCCACCGGCCCGGTGATGGTCCAGCGGTACAACCTGTACCCCGCAGCCGCGATCACCGCGACGCCCGCCCCCGGCGTCAGCAGCGGGCAGGCGCTGTCGGCGATGGAGCGGACCGCGGCCGAGAACCTGCCGCCCAACATGAAGCCCGAGTGGACCGAACTCGCCCTCCTCCAACTCCAGACGAAGGACACCGCCCTCCGCGCGTTCGTGCTGAGCGTGGTGCTGGTGTTCCTGGTGCTCGCGGCGCAGTACGAATCGTGGGCGCTGCCGCTCGCGGTGATCCTGGTTGTGCCCATGTGCCTGCTGAGCGCCGCGGCCGGCGTGCTGTATGCCCGGCTCGACGTGAACATCTTCACGCAGGTCGGGTTCGTGGTGCTGGTCGGCCTCGCGTGCAAGAACGCGATCCTGATCGTCGAGTTCGCCAAGCAGCGGGCCGACGCCGGCGCGCCGCGGTGGGAAGCGGCGGTCGAAGCCTGTCGCCTCCGTCTCCGACCGATTGTGATGACCTCCGTCGCGTTCATCATCGGCGTAGTCCCTCTCGTGCTGGCCGAGGGCGCCGGTGCCGAGATGCGCCGCGCGCTCGGCACCGCGGTGTTCGCCGGGATGCTCGGGGTGACCGCGTTCGGCCTGTTCCTGACCCCGGTGTTCTTCGTCGTCGTCCAGCGGCTCACCGGGCTGTGGACCGGCCAGAGGACAGAGGGCAGAGTCGCGGAGGACAGTCGGCAGAGGGCGGAAAGCGCCTCCAAAGCGCATTGATCCGTATTCTGTCTTCTGCGGCTCTGCCCCCTGTCGCTCTGGTCTCTGATGCCGATGGCCGAACCCGCGACCGCCCGCAACCCGCACCTGCCGGTCCCGCCGATCCGGCGGCTCACGCGCCCGCTGGCCGCGTTCCTCCAGATCGAGTCGGCCAGCGGGCTGGTGCTGCTGGCCTGCACCGCCGTCGCGCTGGCGCTCGCCAACTCGCCCCTCGCCGACGCGTATCACGGCTTCTGGCACACGCCGGTGTTCCTGACAGTCGGCACCGTCCGCCTCGGCGGCGAACTCGGGCACTTCGTCGTCAACGACGTGCTGATGACGGTGTTCTTCTTCGTAGTCGGCCTGGAAATCAAGCGCGAACTGGTCGCCGGTGAACTGCAGGACGCCCGCAAGGCGGCGCTGCCGGTGGCCGCGGCGCTCGGCGGGATGCTGGTCCCGGCCGCCATCTACATGGCCCTCCAGGCGCAACACTTCGGACAGCCGCCGTTCCGCGGGTGGGGCGTGCCGATGGCCACCGACATCGCGTTCGTCGTCGGCGTCATGGCGCTGCTCGGCAAGCGCGTCCCGTTCGGCCTCAAGATCATGCTGCTGTCGCTGGCGATCGCCGACGACATCGGCGCGGTGGTCGTGATCGCCGCGTTCTACAGCACCGGCCTCGACTGGGCGATGCTCGGGCTGGCCGCGTGCGGGTTCGCGCTGGTGCGCGGGCTGAACGCGGCCGGCGTGCGGGCCATCCCCGTGTACGTCCTCGTCGGGCTGCTGATCTGGCTCGCAGTGTACAAGTCCGGCGTCCACCCGACGGTCGCCGGGGTCGCGCTCGGGCTGATGACGCCCTGCGGCGTGTGGGTCGGCCGCGACGCCCTCCGCCTGTCGCTGACGGACGTCGTCAAGCAGATCGAGGACGAGTCCGACGACCCGGCGGCCGACGACCTGACGCTGCTGTCGTTCGCAGCGCGCGAAAGTGTCTCCCCGCTCGAACGCCTTGAACACGGGTTGCACCCGTGGGTCGGGTTCGTGATCATGCCGCTGTTCGCGCTGGCGAACGCCGGCGTTCACGTCGAACTGAACGCGGTCACCGAACCGGTGTCGGTGGGCGTCGCGGTGGCGCTGTTCCTGGGGAAGCCGCTCGGCGTGGTGCTGTTCAGCTTCCTGGCGGTGCGTGTCGGCGTCGCGCGGCTGCCGGACGGCGTGAACTGGCTCGCGCTGCTCGGCGGCGGGTTCCTGGCCGGCATCGGGTTCACGATGTCGCTGTTCGTCGCCGGGTTGGCGTTCGACGCCCACCCGCGACTGCTCACCGACGCCAAAATCGGCGTCCTGCTCGGTTCGGCGTGTTCGGCGCTGGTCGGCGCGGGGCTGCTGGTGCTGACGCTGAGGGGCGACCCGCGACGGTGAAGAACCCACCCCCGGCCCCTCCCTGCAGGGAGGGGAGATAAAAACCTCTGCGCTCCGCTGACGTCAGCGAGTTGCCGACGGCTTTTCTCCCCTCCCTGCAGGGAGGGGCCGGGGGTGGGTTCTTACTTCTTCAGGTACTTCTCGAACCACGCCAGGTCCCATTCCATCTTCGCGGTGCGGAAGCTGAGGGTGCCGAGGCCGTGCGGCTGCCCGGGGTACTCGCACAACTGCGTCGGCACCTTCTGGTATTCTTTGAGCGCGCGGTACAGCATGCGGCTGTGCCCCGGCGGGCAGCGGACGTCGTTCCCGCCGACGTGGATGAGCGTCGGCGTGGTCACGTTGCCGATGCCATACGTGGGCGACGTCTTCTTGTAGAGGTCCGGTGTTTCCCACGGCAGACCCTTCTTAAAGACGATTGGATACGCGGGCTCGTCGTTGAAGCCCCACTCCGCGACCGTGTCCAGGATGCCCGCACCACTCGACGCGGCCTTGATCTTCACCGGCGGGTCTTTCATCGTGATGAGGCAGTTGGTGAGGTAGCCGCCGTTGCTCCAGCCCATCACCGCGACGCGCTCCGGGTCCGCGATGCCCTCCTTCATGAGGTGCTGAATCCCGCTCACGATGTCCTTCACGTCGAGGTCGTTCTCGTTGCCGATGAGGTCGGTCACGAACTTGTCCCCGTACCCGGTGGAGCCGCGGTAGTTCGGGCACAGCACCGCGTACCCCTTCGCGGCGAAGTAGAGGCGGCCGTTGTGCGGGTCGAAGCGGAGGTCGTTGTAGCTGGCGGTGGTCGGCCCGCCGTGGATGGCGACGACCAGCGGCAGCGGCTTGTCGCCCTTCTTCCAGCCGAACGGCAGTTCTAGCGGCCCGCCGACCTGCGCCCCGTCAGGCGCTTTCCAGGTGACGTGCTCGACCGGAGGGAACTTCCAACTCGCGGTGTGCGGGTTCGGATCGACCAACACCCGCCGGGTGCCGTCGTCGAGCGTACGGACCCAGAGCGTCGGGAAACCGTCCGGCGCCCCGACGAGTGACACGTCCGTCAGCGGGTCTTCGAGGAAGTCGGCCGCGTACACCACCTCCTTCTGCACGACCGTTTTGGGCGGCAACGCCGTGGTGCCGATGCGGACGTCGTAAGCGCGCCCGCTCACGTTCCCGGCGTGGTCCGCGAGGTAGCCGAGTAGGTCGTTGCCGCGCCAGTGGAGCGGGGAGCCGTACCCGCGGACGTGCAGCCCGCCCGCGACCTCTTCCGTGCCGGTCCCGAGCCGCGCGGCCTTCCGATTCATCAGGCCCGTCGTCCACTTCCCGTCCTTTGACTCGCCGATGATGACTTCCGCCGGGTACGCGTCGAAGATCGCGCAGAAGGCGAAGCGGGTGCCGTCCGGGTTCCACGCCAGCCCCTCTAACCATGCGTACGGGGACGCGGCCTTCGCGCGGTACACCTCCGTCGGCGGGGTGGTGATCTTGCCCGCCTCCCACACGTCCACCCGCGACTCGCCCTCCGACCGAATCACGCTGTCGTCCAGCGCGGTCACCATCGCGACCTTCTTCCCGTCGGCGGTGACGGCGAACTCGCGGATGTAGCGGCCATCGGCGATCCGCTTTTCCGGCTTGCCCTCCGCCTTGAGCGCGTACAGCTCGCTCACCGCCCGCTTGCCGTGCCCGTAGTCGATCTTGGCGTATTTCTCGCGCAGCGCGCTGAACTCGTCCTTGTCGGTGGTCGTCGCGTCGATCGTGTAGAACACGGTGTCGGCCTTCGGCGCGTAGTCGAACGCGACCACGCCCTCCTTCTCGCTCGTGACCGCGACCGGCTTGCCGTCGAGCGGCACCTTCCACACCTGCGGCTTCGGCTTGTCCTTTTCATCGCCCCGCCGCGCCAGCACGTAAACCGACTTGCCGTCGGCCGCCCACTTGGGGTGGCTGTCGTTGGCGCGGTCGGTCGTCAGTTGCTTCGGCTTCCCTTTGCCGTCCGTGTCCACCACCCACAGGTCGGTCGCCCGCTTGTCGCTCTTGGCGTCCCACGTCGCCAGGGTGTACGCCACCTGTTTGCCGTCGGGCGACAGTGCGATCTCGGTGATCGTGTTCACGGTCGCGTAATCAGCGGGCGTGATGTCGTGGGTGCGCTCCGGCGGCGCGGCGGTCAGCCGGCCGGCGGCGAGCAGCAAGACGACAGGAAGTAAGCGGCGCATGGGTCCCTCGCGGCGTGATGGGCCGTGCCATGAGAACGGAGCGGCGCGCCCGGGTCAAGAACCCGGCGTGCTGCGTCTGTACGAATGAATATTGGGCGACGGGAAAAGCGAAGTCAACCGGAATTTTGGAATTTTGTCAACGTGGACAATTTTACCCTTCGTCGTCCGCGTCCGGGGTGTCCGGGTGGTACTTGCGGATCAGCTTGCGGACCGTCGCCCGGGCCAGCCCGAGCCACCGCGCCGCGACCAACCGGTTGCCGTCCAGTTGCCGCAACACCTCGTCAATCAGTGCCGGCTCGACCTCTTCGATGAGCTTCAGGTGCAGATCGGCAGGTTCCGCCCCCTCGAGCGCCTGCACCCGCTCGCGCACCCATTCCGTGACCAGCGACCGCAGCCGTTCGGCGGTGGATGCGGGGCCGGTCGCGGTGCTCGGCTCGGGGAAGTGCTCCGGCCGCAGCGGCCCGCCGCGGGCCTCGATCGCCGCGTGTTCCATCGCGTTGCGAAGCTCGCGGACGTTCCCCGGCCACGGCCGCGACTTCAGGAAGTTGAGCGTGTCCGCAGGCAGCACGGCCGACGGATTAACCACCCCGAACTTGCGGAGGAAGTGCTCGGCCAGCAGAGGGATGTCGTCCACGCGGTCGCGGAGCGGCGGCAGGTGAATCGGGTACACGTTCAGGCGGAAGAAGAGATCGTGCCGGAACTTCCCCTCGCGCACCGCGTTGGACAAATCGGCGTGCGTGGCCGACACGATGCGGACGTCGACCGTCTGCGTCTCGTTCCCGCCGACCGGTTGCACCTCCTGGCGTTCGAGCACGCGCAGAAGTTTTGCTTGCACCGGCAGCGGGATGTCGGCCAGTTCGTCCAAGAACACGGTGCCGCCGTCGGCGAGCTTCAGGAGGCCGTCGCGGGGCTTGTCGGCCCCGGTGAACGCGCCGCGGACGTGCCCGAACAGTTCGCTTTCGACGAGGTTGGGGTTGAACGCGGCGACGTGAGCGACCGCGAGCGGCCGGGCGCGCCGCGGGCTGTTCGCGTGAACGGCGCGGGCGACGAGTTCCTTCCCGGTGCCGCTCTCGCCGGTGATGAGCACGCAGGCGTTCGACGGCGCGACGAGCGCGATCCGCTTGAACACAGTTTGCATGGCCGGGCTGCGGCCGATGATCGCGTCCGGGGTGTTATCGACCTCGCCGAGTGCCGGCCGTTCGGCCGAACCGCCCTGCCGGTTCGCCAGGGCACGCTTGGCCGCGTCGAGCGCCTGCGCGAGTTCGAACGGCTTCGCCAGGTAGTCGAACGCCCCGCCCTCGACCGCTTTCACGGCGGTGTTGAGGTTGCCGTGGGCTGTGATGACCACGACGGCCGCGGCGGGGGCGCGCTTCTTCAGCTCGGCGAGGGCCGTCAGCCCGTCCATGCCGGGCAGCCGGACGTCGAGGAAGACGACGTCGGGGTTGTGCCGCTTGGCCTTGGCGAGTCCGTCTTCGGCCGACGCGGACACCTCGACGCGGTGCTTGTCGCGCTCGAACGCGCGGCGGAGCGCCCACGCGATCGGCTCCTCGTCGTCGATGATGAGAACGGAGTGGGGCATCGCGTGCTGCCGGGTGGACGGGGGAATTTCACTCATCTTACACCACCCGACGGGTGTCCGCCGCCGGGCGAGTCATTAGTACAACGACCACCCGCCGAGGAATTCACATGCCGCGCACGCTCGCCGCTCTCATGACCGCACTCGCCGCCACCGCCGCCGTCGCCGCCGACCCGCCGAAGGTGGAGATCGTCGCCCACCGCGGGGCGTCGTTCGATGCGCCGGAAAACACCGTCGCGGCGATCGAACTGGCGTGGAAGCAGAACGCCGACGCGTCGGAATTCGACGTGTACATGACGAAAGACGGCAAACTGGTCGTCATTCACGACGCGACGACGAAGCGGACGACCGGGGTCGAACTGAAGGTCGCCGAAACGACGCTGGCGGAGCTTCGCAAGCTCGACGCGGGCGCGTGGAAGGACAAGAAGTACACCGGCGAGAAGCTCCCGATGCTGGACGAGATGCTCGCGACGGTTCCTGAAGGTAAGCGCGTCTTCATCGAGATCAAGTGCGGGTCGGAAGCGGTGCCGGAGGTGGACCGCGTTTTGAAAGCGTCGAAGCTGAAGCCGGGGCAGGCGGTGGTGATCAGTTTCAACGCGGACGTGGTCGCGGCGTCGAAGAAGCTGCGCCCGGACCTGCCGGCGCTGTGGATCGTGAGCCTGGGCGGCAAGAAGCCGCCGACGGCCGAGGCTTTGATCGCAAAAGCAAAAGAGATCAAGGCCGACGGCCTCGACCTGAGCGCGACGCCCGCGGTGCTGGACAAAGCGTTCGGGGACAAGGTGAAAGCCGCCGGCCTCAAACTCTATGTGTGGACGGTGGACGACCCCGAGTTGGCTCGGAAGATGATCGCCGCCGGGGTGGAGAGCATCACGACGAACAAGCCCGGCTGGCTCCGCGAGCAGTTGGCGAAGTGACGGTCAGGCGTATTCGGCGAAAAATTCTGCGAAGGCTTGCTGTATCCTGCCGGGGCGTTGCTTTTCTTCGCCCGAAACGATCCTATACCGGTCTGTTCTGTCGAAGCGAACTTCGATCCAGAGCGAGTCGAGTCGAGTAGGCAGTTCGGACGCCGCGAACGCGCGAAGAGCGTGTAAATCGGCTTGAGCAATGGTGATCTTGAGTGACCGCAACCGCGGCAGAACGCCCGGCGCACTCAACGCAGTGAATACAGAGCTATTGAGAGGTTGGAAACCGTATTCGTCGATGTCATGAACGTCCATGCCTGGCCGGCTGTAGATGCGGAGTTCGCGCAACCGCGACGCGTGCCGAACGATGGCCCCAACAGCTTCGGCCTCTCGGCCGGTGGTGTCGAAAACGGTCAGTTTAGGCGGTGTGATGAACGGCCACCACTCGCGGGCCGTTCGCAGGACGTCTTCGGCCTTGCCGACCACGTCGAAGCAAAACCCGCGGTGATACGAATGGACCGTCAGCGGGAGTGCAGCGAACGCGCCCGTCTGCGCCTGCATGTGCTGCCAGAACTGGTGACGCTCCTCGCGTAATTGCTGACGTACCTGCGGTGGTTTAGAACCGCCATCTGCTTTCACGGAAAGGCGGATGAACTGCGCATAATCTTCGAAACCGTACTCCGTCAGCCAGTCAGCGTAGACGAGACGCGGCGTATCGTCGTCCGGGCTGTCGAAGATCGCATCGAGTAGTGCGTCGGCTTCAGGGCGCATCGCTCACTCCACCTATTCCCACACGCTGTCCGTCGCCACCCACCCTCGAAGTGCGCGAGCAGACGGCAAAGTGACGCTCACTCGATGTCGCACCGCACGTTCGGAAAGCGGCTGCGGAGCTTGCGGGCCGCCTCGTGGTGCTGGGGCAGGCACCCGCCGATCAGGTGCGACCAGTCGCGCGGGTCCAGATACACCTTCAGGTGCGTGACCGACGCGAGGTTCGGGGCGGTCATGAGCGCGTCCAGTTCCGGCGGCGTCAGCCGGTGCCTGGACAGGTTCAGGTGGGTGACCGCGCACAGGTGCGGTGACCACAGGAAATCGACGAGCGGGTGAGCGTCGCCCTCACAACGGACGCTGCGAACGCGGCGAAGAATCGGGCGCGCGGCCAGCGCGTCCGGGTCGCAATCGAACGTCACGACGAGTTTCGTTTCGGGCGTCGGGAGCCACGCCCAGCAGTCGGGGTAATCGACCAGTTGCCCGGCGGTGACCCGGGTGCCCGGCCGCAGAAACCCGCGGTGAAAGTGAGCCGCGTCGAGCAGTCCGGAACTGTGGGATTCCAATCCCTCCCACTCGTCGCGCGTTGCCGGCCACCACTCGTCCGCGAGCCGCGGCCACACGCGGCCGATTTCTTCCCACAAGTGGTTCGCGGCGTCGCTCCACAGCTTCTCGCGGGCCGCGGCGCACTGGAGACGGATGAACTGCGCGTAATGCTCCTGCCCGTGCTCCGCGAGCCAATCGGCGTAGACCAGGCGCGGGGTGTCGTCGTCCGGGGCGGCGAAGATGGCGTCGAGGAACGCGTCGGCGTCGGGGTGCATGGCGCGGCTCCGGTCTTCAGAGTGGCCCGCTCGCTCCGCGAGCGGGGCAACGCAGGTGGTGTCGCAACTCGGTCACTCGTGCCGCCCCTCCGCACGCGGCGCACCGCTCGCGGTGCGAGCGGACCACTCTGAAGCAGTCTACTCCACCTCTTCCCACACACTGCTCGTCGCCCCGGTCCCCTCGAAGTACGCGAGCATCCGGCCGTAGAAGTCGTGGTTCGCCAGCGTCGCGCTGTCCCCGATCACCAGCAGCTTCCGCCGGGCGCGCGTCAACGCCACGTTCGTCCGCCGCGTGTCCGCGAGGAAGCCGATTTCGCCCTCGTTGTTCGAGCGAACCAGCGAAACGATGATCGCCTCCTTCTCGCGCCCCTGGAAGCCGTCCACGCTGTCGATTTCGATGCCGGGGACGTCACTCAGGCGCTCGCGGAGCAACCGCACCTGCGCCCGGTATGGCGTGATCACTCCGATTTGCGCCGGCTGAACGCCGAGCGCGAGCAGCGCCCGCACCTTCTTGACCGCTAGCGAAGCCTCCTGCACGTTCCGCCGGCTGCCGGTGTCTTCTTCAAGCTCCTCGTCGTAGCTGGCCCCGGCGGTGTCGATGAACTGCACCGGCACTTCGGTGAGCGGGTCAGCGGTCACGCCCGGTAGGTCGCACAAGCGGTGCCCGGCGACGCTCTCGTGCGCCTCCAGTTGGTCGCCGTAAAACTCCGTATTCGAGAAGCCCATGATCGCCGAGTGCATCCGGTGTTGCACCGTCAGCAGGCGCGACACCGACGGGCCGAACAGCGAAACGAGCCGCTCCATCAGGCTGACCGCCAACCCGCGTTCGGCCGCTTCGGGCGAAATGATGGTCGGCGGGAGCTGGCAGTGGTCGCCCGCGAGGATGAGCTTGCCGGCACGCAGCAGCGGCACCCAGTTCGCCGGCTCGGTCGATTGACACGCTTCATCGATCACCGCGATGGAATACCGGCGCTGGCCCAGAAGCTGGCTGTCGAGGCCGGTGAGCGTCGCGCACACGATTTTCGCGTCGTCCAGCACGCGCTCGACGGCCAGCGCTTCGAGCTTGCGTGCTTCCGAAAGCATGTCGCGGGCTTCTTTGCGAAGTGCGGCCTTCTCGCCCGGTTGCGGCTTCTCGCGGGTCCACTTGTCGGCTTGTCGGAACAGCGCGAACGCGTCGCGGGCGACTTTGCGCGCCTGCCGGGCGTCCGGGTGCTTCTCGGCGAGGATGTCGATGGCCCGCTCGCGCAACTCCGGCAGCACGCGGGCCGGGTGGCCCAGGCGAACCGGCAATTCGCCGGCCGCGAGCAGCTTTTCGAGCAGGTTATCGACCGCGTGGTTGCTCGGCGCGCACGCCAGCACGGTTTCGCCCAGCGCGACCGCCTGCCGGATGAACTCGACGACGGTGGTCGTCTTCCCGGTGCCCGGCGGGCCATGGATGACCGCGACGTGCGGCGCGGCCAGTGCGAACGCGATCGCGGCTTGCTGGGGAGGGTTCAAAGAACCCACCCCCCAACCCCCTCCCTGCAGGGAGGGGGAGCCAGACCCTTCGCGCGCCGCCGGCGTTGAAGGATTGTCGAGGTCTTGCTCCCCCTCCCTGCAGGGAGGGGGTTGGGGGGTGGGTTTCCCCAACAGCACGTCCCGCAACTCAGCGAGCCGGTCGCCGGTCGCGGCGGCCGCCCGGCGCATCGCGTCCTGCTGCCGCAACCGCGACACCTCGTCCGGCGACAGGTCGAGCCGCCACACCGCCTCGTCGGGCAGTTCGTCGTCCGGCGGGTCGATCGCCACCCCGAGCGTGTGCGTGTCGCGGTCGTAGATCACCCCGCGATACGACGGCACGCGGCGATTCACGTTCGTCTGACTAATGACGACCGGCGACCCGGGGCCGAGGCGCGACGGCAACAGCGCCTCGCCGCCCTTGCGGCCGAAGGTGAGCAACAGCCGCCCGCCGAGGCCGAACTCGCTGTCTCGCAGGACGAGTTTGGTGAGCGTGCTGCCGTCGCCAAGTGCCGATCCCTCTTCGGCTTGCGCGCGGCGGCGGGCCTCCTCCTGCTCGGCCTTCGCTTCGAGGTCGAGCAGCGCGGAGAGCTTCCCAAAGTGGTCGGCGTCGGTGAAATCCCCTTTGCCAGCGAAGCGGGCGCGGACGGGCTTGTCGTTGAACGTCGCGCCGTCGATTGACGCGACCAGAGCGGCGGCTTTGGCGTCCGGCACCTCGACCGTCGCGCCGCGGCCGACCAGCGCGATCTTGCCGACGCTCTTGCCGTCGAGTTTCGTCCGGTCGCAAACGAAGGCCAGAATCGCGCCCGCGGTGCAGCGGGGCGGCACCGGGTCGATGTGGATGAGAGCCATGACGGGCACCTGCGGGAACAGATGCCCCCATCTTACCAGCCCGGCGGCGTCAGTTGCCGCAGCGGTTGCCGATGGCAACGTGCCGCCAGTGGGTGCTCTGGTTGGTACGGAACCGGACCTCTGCCTCGTCGCGGGTGTTCGTGCGCGCCGGCGGGTCACCGGCCTGTGGCTCGTCCGAGCGGGCGAACCCCCACACCCCCAGCGCGCACAGCAGCATCGTCGCGACCGTCAGTCGGCGCAGCGTCATTCGCGAACCTCCCGCATCCTTGCGTGGTAGTCAGCGGCGTATAACGACGGACGCGGCGCAAGTCAACCGCCCGGCGGTTGGAAATAAGAAGAGTTCTCACCACAGAGGGCACAGGAGGGCACGAGAGAAGAAAACAGAAAGTTCTTGTAAACTCCTTTCTTTGTCTTCCTCTCTGTGCCCTCTGTGGTGAAATCTCTTTCGTCTTCACGCCGACTTCGCGCCGCGGAGCCGCTCTCCGACCTGGCCGAGGATGTGGTGGGCGATCTGGTTCGGGTTGTACCCGCCGGTCAGGTACACGATCGGCTTGCCGTACTTGTCGCAATACTCCTTCACGTCGCCGTAGCTGTGGCTCGACCACCGAATCGCGAGCAGCACCACGGACACGTTCGGCCGGGCCACCGCCGGCTCGAAGAAGGTGACCGACTCGTGCGGGCGGGTCGAGAGCCAGTTCAGCCGGCTCAGCCCGAACGCCCGCTCGATCGCCCGCGCGCTGCCCGGCCGCTCCACCCCGCCGATGAACACCACCTCGCTGCCGCGCAGGAGGTCGGCGGCGGCCCGCACCTCGGCCGACGGCTCCTCGGCCGCCGCCGGGGCCGGCGGGGCGGGCCGCGACGCCAGGTAGTCGGCCACCGACTTGAACACCCGCTCGGCGTTCGACTTCGGCTCCTGGTCCTCCGGCAGCGTGTCGAGCACCGGCAGGAGCAGGTCGCGGAGGTCGGCGTTGCTCGGCGGCACCCCGGCCGCGACCACCTCGTCGAGCAACTCCAGCACCCGCGGCCACTCGGCCGCCGCGGCCGCCGGCGACTCGGCCATCTTCCGCAGCTTGTACTTCAGGTTGGTCAGCCCCTTGTCGCGGGCCTTCGCCTTGCCGCGGGCCTCGGCCACCTGCTGCTTGAGCAGCCCGAGCCGGCCGAGCAGGTCCGGCCAGCGGTCGGCCGGGACGCGGTCCTCGCGCCGCAGGTAGCGGTTGATGTAGATCTGGTGCTCGCGGGCCTGCTCGCGGACGTGAACGAACAGGTGGACCTGGTCGTTATCGACGCGGCGGTGGACGTCGAGCACCCCGGCCCACACCATCGCCTGCGCCTCGGCGGCCGCGTACAGGGCGCGCTCGCGGTGCCGCTCGGCCAGCGCCTCGGGCAGCTCGCCGAGCACCGCCAGCAGTTCGGCCGCCTCCGCGCCGACGGCGAACGCCCCGCCCAGGTCGTCCCACGCCTTCGGCGCCTCGACGTAGTCGCCCGGGTGCAGCATCCACAGGTCGCAGTCGGGAAGGGCGTTGGCCCGCGCCACGAGGGTGTCGGCGGCGGAAATCGCGTCGCCGCGGAGCCGGGCCGCAACCGCCCGCGCCGCCTCGGCCTTCAGCAGGCAGCGGCGGACGATGACACCGAGTTCGGCCGGCTCGACGCCGCGGTCGTCCTCCTCGGCCGCCAGCGGCAGCGCACGCGGGGACGGCGTGTACGGGCGGGCGAGCGAGAAGTCCGGCGGGATGACCACCGGCGGCGGGGGCGGCGCCGGCGGCGCGGCCGGGCGGACCGGTTCGGCGGCGGGGGCAGCCGGCGCGTCGGCCTCGGCCCGCGGCGCGACCTGCTCGGTCCAGGCCGAAACGGCACGCCCGAAGTTGGCGACGGCGGCGCGAAGCTGCGGGTCGGTCTGAACGTACGGCCCGAGTCGCTCGAAGAGCGCGACCAACGCTTCGGCCAACTCGTCTGTCATGGGGGTGGTGGGTGGGTACTCGTCGGCGGGTCGCAATCTAGTGTAGCGTCTCGTTTTCGGCGTTGGGTGTTTCGTTTTCGGTGTTTCGCTTTTGGTGTCTCGTATTTGGTGCCTGACGGACGCGAGGACGCCCACGCGGTGAGGTGGCGATACCAAACACCAAAAACCGAATACGAAACACTAGCCGAAGTGGGCGACCATCGCGGCATCGACGCGCCGCGGGCGGCCGGTCGCGGCGTCCAGCAGCGCCCACACCGTCCGGGCGGTCACGAGCGGCTTCGCCTCGCCCGCCCGCCGCACCTCGGTGAACCGCTCCCACGTCGCCCCGGCCGGCGTTCCGACCCAGGTGGCGAGGGTCAGCTCGTCGCCTGGTAGCGCCGGCCGCAGGTAATCGACCTCGTGCCGCCGCACCACCCACGTGAACGCGGCCTTCACCTCGTCCGGGGCGATCGCCAGCCAGTGCGCGACGGCCGCGTCCTGAATGTACCGCACGAACGCGACGTTGTTCACGTGCCCCTGGCGGTCGATGTCGGTGTCCGCCACGCGAACGGTGAGGGTGAACGGCGTGGCGTCCGGCATCGGCGGCTCCCGGGGGTGGTCGGCGCGGTCGCACCCGCCGTGCGTAACGCGAACGTCTATATGTGATTAGAGGTATTCGGCGGCCGCCGGGGTGACGATTCTTCCGGTCGTTGCAAAAAACCGCGCGGGTCTGGTAAAATTCAACGGCCCGACCGGCGAACAATCTCTTACGGCGGCAGGAGCCCGGTGTTCGGGTCGGCCGAACCGCCCTCATCAGTAACACCCAACTGAGGTGAACTGCGATGCTGAAGAAGATGGTGATTCTGGGGGTGATCGGCTTCGTCGCCGTGTCGGCGCTGGGCGGCACCAAGCTGGCCTCCTACATCCGCTCGGAGCTGCGGGACGCCCGCGAGCGGGCCGAGTCGAACATCCCGCCGGAGAAGGAGCTGGCCCGCCTCCGCAACGAGATCAAGCTGCTCGACAAGGACATCCTCGCCGTCATCGACGAGGTCGCCAAGCAGCGGGTCGCGGTCAACCAACTGCAGGCCCAGACCGACAAGATGACCGCCGACCAGTCGGCCGCCTTCAAGAGCCTGACCGCCCGCGGCGAGGCGATCAAGACCGCCGAAGGGTTCGTGACGTTCGGCAACCGCACCGTCAGCATCGCCGACGCCAAGAGCGAGCTGGAAGAGGACGCCAAGCGGTACAAGAAGACCCAGGACTCGCTGAACACGATGCAGGCCACCCTGGCCAACCGCATCAAGGTCCGCGACAGCCTGGAGAAGCAACTGGTGGCGATGAAGGCCCAGAAGGCCGAGCTGACCGCGACGGTCGATGAGCTGGAGGCCCAACTGGCCGCCCTCAAGCTCCAGCAGACCGAGAGCAAGTTCCAGACCGACGACAGCCGCATGGCCAAGATCAAGGAAGACATTCGCCAACTGAAGACGAAGATCGACGTGGACCGGGAGAAGCTGAAGCTGATGCCGGTGGCGCACGACGCCGCGGCCCCGGCCGCCCCGACCGGCGGCAAGTCGGTGGACGACATCCTGGGCGGGCTGCAGGAGCCGACCAAGCCGGCCGCCGACGCCAAGCCGGGCACCAAGCTGCCGAACGCCGACTGAGGCAGTGAGGAGTAGGGAGTGAAGAACGCACGGCGGCCCGCGGAGCGATCCGGCGGGCCGTTTCCGTTTGTCTTTTTCTCCTCACTCCTGACTCCCCACTCCTCACTCGCGCTCCGGTTACGTTAAACTGAAGTCACATTCCGTTTCCCAACCGGATCGATCATGCCCGCGTCCCCGTGGTTGACGCTGCGCCAGGCGCAAGAGGCCGTCGCCGCCGGGCGGCCGGACGACGCCCACCGCCTGCTCGAGCCGCTCCTCGCCGACGGGCACCGCCGCGCGTTCAAGATGGCCCGCGAGGTCGTCAAAGCCTATCTGGCCCGCGCCCGCGGGTTCCTCGACCAGCACAACCCAGACGCGGCGTGGCGCGAGGTGATCGCGGCCGAAACCCTCAACACCGGCGAGAAGGCCGTTTCCGAACTGCGGCAGACGCTGGTGCGGCTGTCGCTGGTGCAGGTCCGCGGGATGCTCGAAGCCGGGCGGCCGGTCGATGCCATCGACCACGTCGCCAAGTGCCGCGACCGCGGCGTCCGGCACCCGGACCTCGGCACTTTCGAGAGCGCCGCGCAAGACTGGGTGCTGGCGCAGGAACTGGCCGACAAGGGCGAGTTCCTGCGGGCGCTGGCCGAAGTCGATCGCGTGAAGCCGAAGCTGCCGCCGCCGACGACCGGGCTGGACAAGTTCCGCGCCGCGGTCGAGGGGCGGCACGGGCAGTTCTGCGACGCGGTCGCGCGACTGTACGACGCGGCCGAGGGGAAGCGGTGGCGGGAGGCGGTGTCGGTCGCGGCGGAAGTATTAGCGGTCGCCCCGGACCACCGCGAGGCGAAGGCGATTCGCGGCAAGGCGTGGGTGATCGCCGCGCCGGAGACCGCCGACTTCGCCGCGGCGCTGGAAGGCAGCGCCGCGTCGGTCGCGGTCGCCCGGGGCGGCGGGGCGGGCGAGCCGAGCACCCGCGGCCGGTGGGACTCGCGCCCGGCGACCCCGGCCATCGCCCCGCCGCTGCCGCGCACCCTGCCGCGTGCCGCCCCGCTGTCCGGCGGGTCGTTCTCCGCCCTCTCGCCGAGCGGCGGGGTCGCGCCGAAGCGGTTCCTGCTGTGGGTGGACGGGGTCGGCGGCTACCTGGTGTGCCTGTCGAACCGCGTCACCTTCGGGCAGGCGACCGCCGACGGCCCGGTGGACGTGCCGCTGTTCGCCGACGTGTCGCGGACGCACGCCGAGGTGACCCGCGACGGCGAGGGGTACGTGATCGAGTCCGGCCGCGGCATCCGGGTGAACGGGGCGGACACGAAGCGGGCGGTGCTGACGGCCGGCGACCGCATCACGCTCGGCTCGAGTTGCCAGTTCGTGCTTCACAAGCCGGTCGAGGTGAGTTCGTCGCTGCGGCTGGAGTTGACGAGCGGTCACCGCCTGCCGGTGGCGGTGGACGGGGTGCTGTTGATGGCCAATGAGTTGATGCTCGGCTCAGGGCCGGCCGCGCACATCGAGATACGTGGCTTGGAGTCGCCGGTGCTGATCTACCGCTCGAAGGACGGCCTGGGTGTGCGGGTGCCGGGGCGGCCGTTCACGATCGACGACCGCCCGTGCGACGAGCGGGCGGCGCTGCCGCTGCCGGCGGTGGTGTCGTGCGACGCGTTCACGTTCGCGGTCGAGCCGGTCGGGGGCCGGCTGTGAGGGCGCTTCGATCGCCGCTATCTCACGCCGGGAGCGGGACGTTCAGTTCGGCGGCGGCCTTGCCGATCAGCTCCCAGGTGCCGTCCGGGACCGGGATACCGTCCACCAACCGCTTTTCCTTCGCCTGGCGCTCCGGGTCGCCGGGGAGCGTGATCGCGCCCACCCCGGCCGCCGTCGGGCACCCGCGGACGTAGCCCGTCAGCCCGTCGGACTCCTTCAGGAAGTGCTCGACGCCCCCGAACAGCGCCGGGTTGAACAGCACGAACACCGCGGTGTTCCCCTGCCCGGCGAGCGGGTACGCCGGGTTGCTGCACGGTCCGCCGCTCAGCCCGCCGCACAGCAAATCCAGCAACAGGCCCAGGCCGAAGCCCTTGTACGCCTGCGGCCCGCCGAACGGCAGGATGCTGCCCCGCGGGTCAGCGTATAGGACCGACGGGTCGGTCGTCGGTTGCCCGGTGTGATCGACCAGCCACCCGTCCGGCGTCGGCTGCTTCTTCTGGAACTGCGCGCGAACCTTGCCCTCGGCCGCGGCGCTGGTGCCGAAGTCGATCACGACCGGCGCGCCGGACGTCGGCGCACCCATACAGATGGGGTTGGTGCTGATGCGGCCCTCGGTGCCGCCCGGCGGGGCGACGCGGCGGCCGCTGCCGTGCGAGTTCACCGCCGCGAAGAGCGCCATGGACTCCTTCGCCGCGAACTCGGCGTACTCGCCCAGCCGGCCGGTGTGCCCGCAGTTCCGCAGCGTCCCGGCCGCGATGCCGAGCGTTTTCGCCTTCGGGACGAGCTTGTCCAGCAGCCGGTACGCCTGCACCTGCCCCAGCCCCCACCCGCCATCCGCCGCGACCACTGCGGGCGTCTCCTGAATGACGGTGAACGTCGCGTCGGCCTTGTAAATGCCCTTCTTGACGAACTCGACGTACTGCGGGGCGCGCATGACGCCGTGCGAGTCGTGCCCGCACAGGTTGGCATCGACGAGGCTGCGGGCGACGACCTGCGCGTCGGCCGCGGGCACCCCGGCGGCCTCGAACAGCGACTGGCACAGGGTCGTGAGGGCGGACGCGGAGAAGGTCGGCATGGTTGGCTTCGTGTGACGAGTGGAGCGAATCGACCCCGGCGGGGCCGTTGCGAAACAGTTCGTGTGTGTGCAGAAGTTTTGGGTACAATCCACCCCGCGCAACGGCATCACCGAAACTCACGAGGGCTGTGTCATGGGGACCGCGGTCAGGAAGTTCCAGGGTAAGGCGGGCGACCGCAACGGCGACGTGTACGAACTGACGGCCGGCGACGCCCGGGCCGAGGTGTGGCCGATGTGGGGCTTCAACTGCATCAAGTGGCAGGTGAAGCAGGGCGACACGTGGGCCGACATCATGTACCACATGCCGGACTGGGAGACGAACCCGGTGCCGACGCGGAGCGGCCAGCCGATCCTGTTCCCGTTCCCCGGGCGGCTCCGCGACGGCCGGCTGACGCTCGACGGCCATACCTACCAACTCCCGCTCACCGACTCGACCAAGCAGCACGCCATCCACGGGTTCACCCCGCGCAACCCGTGGCGGGTGACCGACGACTTCAGCGGCTCGGACGGGGCGATGGTGGCCGGCGAGTTCCAGTTGTCCCGCGACCTGCCGGACGCGGCGGCGCTGTGGCCGGACTTCGTGCTGGAGGTGCGGTACACCCTCTACCCGAGCAAGCTCGAAGTCGAGGCGAAGGTGACGAACCCCGGGAAGGGCCGGCTGCCGTTCGGGCTTGGGTATCACGGCTACTTCTGCCTGCCCGGGGCCGACGCGGACATCGGCACGACGGTGCTCCAGGCAAACGTGGCCGAGATTTACGAGGCCGAGAACAACCTGCCGACCGGGAAGACGAGCGCGCCGCCGGCGGAACTCGACTTCCGCACCCCGCGGCCGATCGCCGCGACGGCGCTGGACAACGTATTCGGCAAGGTGGTGGGGCCGAAGCGGGGCGAGTTGGTCGAGGTGGCGACGCTGTCGCACCCGACGGCGACCGGCACGCTGCGGGTGCTGGCGGACTCGTCGTTCCGCGAACTGGTGCTGTTCACCCCGGTCCACCGGAAGGCGGTGGCGATCGAGCCGTACACCTGTTCGGCCGACGCCGGCAATTTGGCCGCCCGCGGGGTTGACAGCGGCTGGCGGGTGCTGGAACCGGGCGGCGAGTGGAAGGGGACGGTGGAGTACGTGTGGGAGCCGAAGTGAGGCCGGACGCAGGCAGGTGACCGAATAACCGTTTAGGTGGTGCCCCTCACCCGGCGGCCCAGAGCGGCCGCCGACCTCTCCCCAGCGGGGAGAGGTGCATCCGCACGACCGCTTATCGCACGCGCGTCGTGTCGCTTTGCGCATCCCCGGATGGACCTCTCCCCGCTGGGGAGAGGTCGGCGGCCGCTCTGGGCCGCCGGGTGAGGGGCACCACCTCCGCGAACCCCAAGTAAGCTACGCCGGCCATCAGCGGGCCAGCCACGGGCGCAGGTGCGCGTCGGCCAGCCACCGGCTGTACTTCGCCGCCCCTGTGCTGACGAGGTGAAAGCCGTCGGCGAAGTCGTCGTCGCCCAGGTTCGCGGGGTCGGCGAACACCGGCACGCCCAACTCGCTCCCCAGCTTCTGCGAGTACGCGGCGATCCCGGCCCGCGCCGCGGGCGTGTACAGCGAGCGATACCGCGGCGACTCCGGCGACCACGCGACCGCCACCGCAACACCCTCGGCCCGGCACCGGGCGATGAGGTCTCGAACCACGCGGTCGGCGAACGGGTGCGGCAGCGGCGCGTTCATCGTCGGGGCGAACACGGCTTGCACGTCGCGCCACGCCGCGGCCCGCGCGTCGGCGGTGGCCCGGGCCGCGTCCAGCGGCACGAACCCGTAGGTGTCCATTGCTTCCCAACCTTCGTGTGCCAGCCGTGCCCCCGGCGTTTGCCAGTCGGGCAGCACGCTACTGACGACCGCTTCGCGGCGCGCGCTCCACGGGTCGAGCCGGGCCGCCCGCATCGCCTGCCGGAACGCCGCCGCGTCGTCGGTGTACGGCCCGAGCCGGCGCAGGTCGGCGTCAGACAGCCGCGCGCCCTTGCCGACGAACTGGCGCTCGGCCGGGCCGTCCAGGTTCAGTTCCACCGCGGCGACCGTCAGCACCACCGCGGCCGGGCGGACGCCGTCGTCGAGCAGACGCTGAAGCTGAAGCCACGCGATCACCGGGGTGGCGCAGCGGTAGCCGAGGTTGTAACCGAGCGGCGAAACGGGCGCGTCCGGGAAGCCCATATCCGCCGGCGAGACGCCCATCTGCACTCGCGACGAGCCGACGAACACCACCAGCGGCCGGTCGGGCCGTTCCCGCTGCCACGTCCGAATCTGCCGCAGCCGGTGCCCGTACTCGGGGTCGCGCCACTCCGGCCGGCTCGACTCGGCACACACCGCCAGCGCGAGCGTCAGCAGTGCAAACGCCAGCGCGCCGATAGCCAGCGCCCGCGGCCCGTGACGGCGCGCCCGACACCCGGGCGCGCGCCGGGCGAACAGGCGCACGAGCGAGAACGGGCGCGGGCGGAGCGCGGGAGCGGTCACGGCGTTTCTCCCTTCGACAACCCCGCGAGCCAGGGCCGCAGATGCCGCTCGGCCAGTTCCCGCGAGAACCGGGCGGCCGCGGGCGGCAGCAGGTGGTGGCCGTCGGCGAAGTCGGCTTCGGCGTAATCGTCCGGCGCGGCGAACACCGGCACGCCGAGGTCTGCCGTCAGGCTTCGCAGGTAGGTCGCGATCCGCTCACGCGATTCGGGCGTGTACCAACTGCGGAACTCCGGCGACTCGGGCGTGGTGAAGAAGGCGACCGGCGTGCCCGCGGCGCGGCAGTCGGCGACCAGCCCGCGGATCGCCGCGTCGGCTCGCGGCCCGACGTGCGCGTTCTGTGCAAGCGGCTGATAGGTCGCGCGGCGCTCGGCGAGCCGGCGCGGGCGCTCGGCGTCGGCGGTGTGCGCCGGGTACGGGTCGAACCCGAACCGGTCGGTGTTCCGCCAGTAGTGGTCGAGCCGCTGTTCCTTGGGCAGAAGTTCCGGCGCGAGGTGGTTCACGATCACCCGCCGCTGAGCCGAGAACGGGTTCAGTCGGGCGGCGAGCCACGCGCGGCGCGCGTGCGGGCCGAGCTCGCCGAGGTCGGAAGCGGCGAGCCGGGGGGCGTCCGGCGGCTCATCGGCGGCGAGCGACGTCGGGAACAGCTCGACCGCGACCGTACCCGGGCGGACGCCGTCGCGCCGCAGCGCCGCCAGGGTCAGCCGCAGGCGCGAGGGCGTCGCCCCGGACAGCCCGACGTTGAAGGGCAACGGCCCGGCGGGGTCGTTCGCGCCCGCGGCGACCGGGCTGAACCCGTTGGCGGTGCGGGACGTGCCCAGCACCAGCACCAGCGGCCGGTCGGGGTGCGCCTTCTGCTGCACGCGCATCCGCACGAGCCGGTAGCCGTACTCCGGGTCGCGGAGGTGCGGCAGGACGGTTTCCACGGCCGCCGACAGCACGCCGCTCGCCAGCACGAACAGCACGGCGCCCCAGAGCACCGCGCCGCGGGCGCGGGCCGACGTGCCGCCGCGTTGGGCGGTTCGTCGCGCGAGTCGGCGAGTCTGAAGGCGGACGATCACGGCGCGCCTCCGGGGTGCGGGAACGTCGCCGCGACCGCCGCCCCGAGCCGAGCGGTGAACGCCGCGGCGCCGACGCGCGACAGGTGGAACCCGTCGGCCAGCAGGCGCTCGTCCATCCAGTCGCGGGCGTCGATGACGGGAACGGCCAGTTCGGCCGACAGCCGCGCCAGGTGTTCGCGGGCGCTGCGCTCCAGGTCCGGCGGGTAGCGGCGCCGGAACTCGCCTGTTTCCGGCAGGAACACGAACCCGACCTTCGCCCCACGCCCGCGGGCGAGGGCGACCGCCTCTCGTAACGCGCGGTCGGAGTCCGGATGAATCGCCGCGCCGTCCAACTGCTTGGCGAAGTGTGTCCGCTGGTGCTCGGTGAGGGTGCGGCGGGTCGCGGCGTCGTCCGGGTGCGGGTCCATGCCCGGCAGCCAGCCCCAGCGGTCGAGGTCGGCCCACCCGACGCTCGGCCGGCCCGGTTTCGGCAGCAGTTCCGGGTCGAGTTGGGCGAGCAACCGCGGCCCGTGCGCGGCGAACGGGTTCAGCCGGGCGGCCGTCATCCGCCCTTCGACGGCAGGGAAGAAGTCGCGCACCGTTGGCCGGTCGGCGGAACCAAGCCGCCGCGCGTCGATGCGCGCGGCTTCGGCGAACTCGCCGTCCTGCCGGAGCAGCGGCGGCCAGTATTCGAGCAGCACGACGGCCGGTTTCGCGCCGTCGGCATACGCCCGGCGCACCGCGAGCAGTTGCTGAATCGGCCCGCCGCCGACGGTCGCCATGTTGAACAGCAGCGGGTCGGCCGGCGCCTTCGGACGCGCGTCTTCCCACGCGCCCGGCCGCACGCCCATCGCGACGCGCGAGCTTCCGAACGCCAGCGCGAGCGGCCGGCTCCGGTGCTCGACGGTGCGGGCGCGGAGGGCGGCGAGTCGGCGCCCGTACTCCGGGTCGCGCACCCGCGTCCACGCGTCGAATGCGGCGACGGCGGCGAGGTGCAAGAGCGGCATCGCGACGATGAACGCGACGAGCGCAACGCGCGCCTTTCTTCTCACCCCCCCCCCGGAGGGGGAGGTCGCCGCGTGGCTTTGCACGCGGCGGGTGGGGGGGGGGCCGTCACGCGAAGCGCGGAGGAGCGGAACGACCGAAGCCGCGTCAACCGCTCCCGCGTCGCTCCCCCCCCACCCGGCTCGCAAAGCCTCGCCGACCTCCCCCTCCGGGGGGGAGGTCAAGGCAGTTGTCGGCTCGCTCACGGCGCACCTCCCGCCAGCCACGGCGAGAGCGCGTCGCGGGTCAGCCTCGCGGTGAACGCGTCCGCGCCGGCGGCGGTCGCGTGGTGCCCGTCGCCGATGAGGTCATTCGACAGCCACTCGCGGCCGTCGAAAAGCACCGCGCCGCCCTCGCGGGCGAGTTCCGACAGCAGCGGCAGGAGGCGCGAGCGGCCCGGCTCCGCGTACCAACCCCGGAATTCCGACGACTCCGGGCACAACAGCAGCGCCGCCCGCACCCCGGCCGCGCGGCACGCGGACAGTGCGTCGCGCACCGCGGCCACCCCACACCCGCCGGGCGAATAGTCGTCCAGCCACTCCGAATACTGCCGCTGCGTGCGGGCCAGCATCTTCGCGCGGTCCTCCGGGGTGATGTCGCCGCGCCACCGCTCGAAGCCACATTCGTCATGCTTCTGGCGCTTGCCCGACGGGAACGGCAGGAGCGACAGCGGCGAGGCGTAGCGATCGACGAGCGGCATGCGGTACTCGTGCAGCGGCAGCAGCCACCCGCGAACGCCGTGCGCCGCCGGCGTTTCTGCCGGGAAGCCGTACCCGCGGACCAGCGGCAGTTCGTTCGGCCGCAACCGGATCGACGGCAACCATTTGGATTCCGGCGGCGGGCACTGCGACGCCAGCAACGCCGGCAGTACCTCGATCACGACCGCGTCCGGCTTCGCGCCGTCGGCGAGTAGGCGGCGGAGGTAGACGGCGCACGTCACCGGCCCGGCGCCGGCGGTGCCGAAGTTGAACGCTTCCACCGGGCGGCCGAGTTCGTGCGACAGCAGTTCCCCGGTCGCCCGCGCGTCCACCGCGACGAGCGTCCGCGAGCTTCCGACGAACAGCAGTTGCCGCGCGCCGGCTGGGCGGGCGCGGAGGTCGGCGAGCTTGTCGAGGTACAGCGGATCGCGGGCCGGAACGCGGTCGGTGTGGATCGCCCACGCGGTCAGCAGTTGCGCCGCAACCGCCGCCGCGGCGCACACCGCCAGCGCGACGGCGGCGCGGGCGGAACGGCGGGTGAAGCGAACTGGAGGCACGGCGCGTCCCGCGTCAGAACTGGAAGTAGATGAACGTCGTGCCGCTGTCCGGGGCGAGCAAGAGCGCCGCGCACAGGCACACCGCGTAGCCGGCACCCAACACCGGCGACGGCAGTCGCGGGTACAGCCATCCCCACGCGCCCGACCGCACCAGCCACTGACACGCGAACAGGAACCCCACCGTCACCCACAGGCTCCGGTTGTGCAGCGGCAGTGACAGGCCCTTCTGAATGCTGAAGAGTTTCTCAAACACCGCCAGCGCCTTGCTCAGTTCCGGCTGGAACAGCACCCAGCACAGGCTCACGCAGAAGAACGTCAGCAGGATGCGCAGCCCCGTACCGAATGCCGTGTCGAGGAACGCCGAGAGCCGCGGTCGGTCCTCGCAGTACAGCGTGAACTGCTTGTGGATCACGAGCATTAGCCCGTGTGCGACGCCCCACAGGATGTAGCCCCACGCGGCCCCGTGCCACAGCCCGCCGATCGCCATCGTCAGCATCAGGTTGCGGTAGTTCAGCCACCGCGACCCGCGACTGCCGCCCAGCGGGATGAACACGTAGTCGCGCAGCCACGACGACAGCGAGATGTGCCATCGTCGCCAGAAGTCGCTGACGTTCGTGGCCAGATAAGGCATGTTGAAGTTGTTGATCAGCTTGTAGCCGAGCAGGTGCGCCGCCCCGACGGCCATGTCGGAATAGCCGCTGAAGTCGCAGTAGATGCGGACCGCGTAGGCCAGCACCGCGAGCCACACGGCCGGCGTGCTATATGCGTCCGGGTCTTTGAAGACCGGGTCGCAGAACAGCGCCATCCGGTCGGCGATCGCCATCTTCTTGAACGCGCCGACTAGGAACAGTTGCACGCCGACTTGAACGCGCACCCAGTTCCACCGCTTCGGCCGCCGGGTCTGCGTCAGGAAGTCCCCGGCGCGGACGATCGGCCCGGCGACGAGGTGCGGGAAGAACAAGATGAATAGCAGGAACCGCGGCAGGCTCGTTTCCGGCGCGATCTTGCGCTTGTACACATCGACCGCGTAGCTGATCGCCTCGAACGTGTAGAACGAGATGCCGAACGGGATGAACACCGCGAGCGGGTTCGTCTTCTCGTAACCCGGGTTGATGCCGAGCTTCTGCATCCCGTCATAAAGCTCGTTCAGGAAGAACCCGCGGTACTTGAAGTAGCACAGGATGCCGAGGTTCATGCCGACGCTGGTGAACAGGATCAGCTTCCGCAGCCGCGGGCGCTCCAGCCCGCCCATCGCGCGGCCGAACAGGTAATCCGCGACGGTGGTGCCGAGCACCAGGAACGCGAGTTCGTAGCTCCAGGCTGCGTAGAAGTGGAAGCTGGCGACGACCAGCACCCAGATTCGCGCCATCGGGAAGCGCCGCGGGATCGTCCAGTACACCGCGAGGACGATGGCGAAGAACGCGAGGAACGCCTGCGTGTGGAAGAACGGGGCCGGCAGCAGGTCGTGCAGCCACCGGAAGTACTCGGGTGCCGACGCGAGGGCCGCTTCGGCAGTCGCCTTGGCGACCGCGTCGGCGTCGGCGGTGGCGAAGAGAGCGGGCATGGCCGTCCGTCCGTGGCGGTGTGCGCGGGCGCGGGACTATAGCGGGGCGGCGGAAACGCGGTCAATCCCGGGTTCGGGGCGGGAGACGGCGGAGTTTATCCGCAGATTCCGCAGATAAACGCAGATAAACGCAGATTGGAAGGCAGGAGATTGGGTCGAATTCGACCCGCTTGCTGTCTTTCAATCTGTGCCCATCTGTGGAATCTGCGGATAAAAACTCTGCTCTTCGCTTCACGGAGTTCACCGATGCCCGAGCAGTGGGACTACAAGAAGGCCGGTCTGGACCTCGACACCTACGAGCGGACGATCACCGGCATCCAGGGGCACGTCGCGCGGACGCACCGCCCCGGGGTGATCCCGCCGCCGTTCCCGCCGCGGAAGGGCGGCAAGGGCGTTGGCGGGTTCGCCGCGCTGTTCGACCTCAGCGCCGTCGCCCGGTACACGAACCCGGTCATGGTCACCTGCACCGACGGCGTCGGTAGCAAGCTGAAGGTCGCGTCCCTGATGGGCAAGTTCGACACAGTCGGAATCGACCTCGTCGCGATGTCGGTGAACGACCTGATCTGCACCGGCGGTGAGCCGCTGTGCTTCCTCGACTACCTCGCCATGCACAAGGACGACCCGGCGCTCACTGGCGAGATCGTGAAGGGCATCGCGGACGGCTGTTTGGAGTCCGGGTGCGCGCTCGTCGGCGGCGAAACGGCCATCCTGCCGGACTTCTACCAACCGGGCGACTTCGACTTGGCCGGGTTCGCGGCCGGAGTGGTCGAGCGCGACAAGCTCATCGACGGCCGCGCGATCGCGAGCGGCGACGTGGTCATCGGGCTGGCGTCGAGCGGTATCCACTCCAACGGCTACAGCCTGGTGCGAAAGGTGGTGTTCGAGGCCGCCGGGTTGACGGTGACCGACCGCGTGCCCGAACTCGGGACGACCGTCGGCGAGGCGCTGCTGACGCCCACTCGCCTCTACGCGAAGCCGATACGCCGTCTGCTGGAAGTTCACGAGGGCGGGATTCACGGGCTGGCGAACATCACCGGTGGCGGGCTGCCGGACAACGTCGGCCGGATTCTGCCGCCGGACAAGCGGGTGTTCATTTCGCGCTCCGCGTGGCCGCTCCCGCCGGTATTCGCGTGGCTCCAGGCGTGCGGCAACATCGCCGACGCCGAGATGTTCCGCGTGTTCAACATGGGGATCGGGTTCGCGGTGATCGCACACCCGGACGCGGCGGTCGGGATCGCGGCGCAACTCGCGGCCGACGGCATCGCCGCGTGGCGCATCGGCGAGGTGCGGGACGGCGACGCGGGGGTGGAGATCGCCCGATGATGACCCGCGAGGACCGGCAGGAGGCGCTGTCGCTGGCGTACGTCCACGCGGTCGCCGCCGCGTGCGGCATGACGCACTCCCGCAGCGCGAAGGATTACGGGCTCGACCTCACGCTCAACACCATCCGCGAGGACGCCCGACGGTTTTTTGAGAGCGGGTTGAAGCTCGATCTTCAATTGAAGAGCACAGCCACGCTCATCGAGACGCGGGCGGAGATCGGCTACGACCTCAAAATCGCCGGTTACGACTGCTTGCGGTTTCCCGCTTCAACCCCGCGCATCCTCGTCGTCAGCGTGTTGCCGAAAAGCGATACGGAGTGGGTTCGATCGACCCCGACCCGGCTCGAATTGCGCCAGCGCGCGTTCTGGATTTCACTCCGAGACCGCCCTGCCGTGCGCAACCGCTCGTCCCTCCGGCTGATGATTCCGAAACGGCAGCGCTTTACCGCCGACGGGCTGCGTGAAATAATGGACCGTATCGAACGCGGGGAGGCCCTGTAATGCCGAGTCGAGAGATCAGTTGGGCACCCAGGCGGGAAGTGTTTCGGGCGATCTCGCCGGACTCTCTCGGCGCGTTCCTGATCCGCCGCGGGTGGGTGCGAAAGCCGACCCGCGTCGCTCTGATGCGCTACTTCGAGCTGCCCGGGCAGCGGTTCGACGACGGGGCGGTGGTGCATTACTACTTCCCCGACGCCGACACGTCGGACGAGTATCCAAGTCGCGTCCGCGAGTGCGTCGAGAACTTCGCCCGCTACTACGACCTCGATCCGTATGCGATCCTGGCCGAGTTGCAGGGCGGGCCGGTCGCCGAGCCGGTACAGACGCCGGCCACGGCCTGACCCTCACTCCGCCGGGGCGGCCGGCAGGCACGGGCCGCCGGCCCCGAACCCGCGCTCGGCCAACAGCGTCTGAAGTTTCCCCACCAGCCCGAGCAACTGGCGCTGCTCGTCGGCGGTCAGGCCGCGGAACAGGTCGGCGATCGCCTCCATGTGCGCCCCGGACGCCATCTCGCGGCCGTGCGCCGCCCCGGTCGGGGTCAGTTCGATCACCGTCGCCCGCCGGTCGGTCGCGTGCGGCACCCGCCGCACCAACCCCTCCGATTCCAACCCGTCCACCAGCGCTGTCACGTTCCGCGCGGTGACGCCGAGTTCGTCGCCCAACTCGCTCATGATCTTCGGGCCGACGCTGTGCAGCACCCCGAGCAACTTCATCCGCGCAAAGCTCACCCCGCTCCGGGCGAAGCACGACTGGAGCCACTTGTAATACGCCGGGCCGAACGCGGCGAAGGCTATCGCCAGCGCCGCGGCCCCGTCGGTCGGCGGAACAACATCCCTTGACATTACTGAACCGATTCATTATCCGTGATTACACAAATCGGCCATTTGCCGAACGTGATACGCCCATTGTTCCATTTCGCGAGACGGGCACAACACCAACCCTGCAACACCGAGAGGCGTGGTATGAGCGACTCGACGATGGTTCCCGAGGCGGACGCGGTGCCGCGGTCGGGGTGGCGGCGGGCGGTGGTCGCGTTCGTCGCCCTCGGCGCGGCCCTGTACGGGTTCGGTCGGCTCGCCTTCCGGATGGACGAAATGCCGGTGCCGGTGCCGGTCGTCATCCTGTGTACGATGCTCGGGCCGCTCCTCGCGCTGATGGGCTTCGGGCTGTGGTGGCTCGTGTTCGGCGACTTCGCCAAGTGGGTTCGGCTGCTGTCCGTGGTCGGCGGTGTGGCGCTGGCGGTCGGCGTGTTCTTCGCGGCCGAGGGGGAAATGGGGCCGCAACCGCGGGGCATGAAGACGTTCTCGGTGGTGTGGGGCGTGCCGCTGGCGGCCGCGGTCACCGGGCTGGCGCTGGTGTTCGTGCCGGCGCTCCGCGGGTGGCCGGCGGCGCTCGTCGCGGTCGCCGCAATCGCGCCGTGGCTGGCGCTGCGGGTCGAGGGCGTGTCCGGGTCGTTCGCGCTCGACGTCTCGCCGCGGTGGGCGCCGTCGCAGTCGCAGGTTGCCGAGCAGAAGCTGGCCGAGAAGGCGACCGTGACCCCGGCCGCGCCGGTCGCGGCGGTGACCACGTCGGCGGCCGACTGGCCGGGGTTCCGCGGCGCCGACCGGACGGGAATTGCCCCGGCCGACGCGGTTCGCGGGTGGGACGGGACGGCCCCGCGCGAGAAGTGGCGGAAAGACCCCATCGGCCCGGCGTGGTCGTCGTTCGCCGCCGCCGGCGACCTCCTGTTCACGCAGGAGCAGCGGGGCGAGTCGGAGTCGGTGGTGTGCTACAAGGCCGAAACCGGCGACGAAGTGTGGGCACGCGGCGAGCCGGGGCGGCACACCGACTGGGCCAGCGCGTCTGGGCCGCGGGCCACGCCGACCCTCGCCGGCGGGCGGCTGTTCGCGGTCACCGGCACCGGCGTTGTGCTCGCGCTGAAGCCGGAGAGCGGCGAAGTGCTGTGGAAGGTCGATCTGAAGGAGCGGTTCGCCGCCGGTAAGCCGCAGTTCGGGTTCTCCACGTCGCCGCTCGTCGTCGGTGAGGTGGTGTACGTCAACCCGGCGGCCCCGGACGCGCCGCGGTTGGTCGCGCTCGACGCCGCGACCGGGGCGACGAAATGGCAAGCCGAAGGGAAGGGCACCGACGGCTACTCGTCGCCGCAGGCCGCAACCATCGCCGGCGCGCCGCAGATGCTGGTGTTCAATGGCAAGGGGCTGTTCGGCCACGACCCGTTGACCGGTAAAGAGTTGTGGCACTACGACTGGGTGACGCAGGTGAACGAGCCGACGACGGTGCAACCGCTGGTGCTGCCGGACGGCCGCGTACTGATCGGCGGCGGGAACAAGGGGCTGGGGCTGCGGTGCGTGGCGGTCAAGCGCGACGGCGACAACTGGTCGGCGGCCGAGGCGTGGAAGACGACGCGGTTCACCCCGGTGTTCAACGACGTGGTACGGGTCGGCGAAAACCTGTTCGGGCTGGACGCCGGCCGGCTGGCGTGCGTCGATCTCGCCGACGGCAAGGTCCGCTGGAAGGAGGGCAACTACGGGGCCGGGCAGGTGCTGCTCGTCGGCGACAAGATTCTGGTGGTGGCCGAGAGCGGGCAGTTGGCGTGCGTGGCCGCGAACCCGGCGGAGTACGAGGAGCTGTGGAAGGTGGACGCGGTGAAGGGGAAGACGTGGAACCACCCGGCGGTCGCCCGCGGCCGACTGTTCGTCCGCAACGCGACGCAGATGGCCGCGTTCGAACTGCCGGGCGCGTCGGCCGCCGGGAAGTGAGGCGCGATCGTGCGAATTGCGTTCTGTAGCCGGGGTCTGTGACCCCGGGGCGATACCACCCAAACACCTCCGGGGTCACAGACCCCGGCTACAGAAGGCCGAACCTGCCGAATCCGGTGCGCGTCCCTGCGTATATCCCCGCAGGGAGTATCGCGGAGGCCGGACACCGTGACCGACGACAAATTCCTGGCCGCGTTCGAGTCGTGCCGAATGGCGCGCAAAGATTGGACGCACGACGCCCACGTGCGGATGGCGTGGCTGTACCTGAGCCATTGCCCTTACCGGGCGGCGCGGGACGCGGTGCGGAGCGGCATTCAGAAGCTCAACGCCGCGTTCAAAGCCCGTGCGGCGCTCGTCTGCACGCCGTGCCCGGGCGCGGCGCGGTCGAAGCTCACCGGCTACCACGAAACGGTCACGACGGCGTTCGTGCGGCTCATCGCCGACCGCCGGCAGGAGGGCGAAGACTTCGCCACCTTCCGCGACCGCAACCCGGACCTGTTCGACCGCAAACTCTCGGCACTGCTGGCGTACTACTCGCCGGAGCGGCTGTTCTCCGACGCGGCGAAGGAGGGGTTCGTGGAACCCGACTTGAAGCCGCTACCCGCGAAGCCGTCGGCGGTCGTCTCGAACAGCCGGGCGACGTTGTAGTAGGCCGTCATGCTCCACTGAAGCTCGTCGTCGCAGAAGAAGATGACGGCGTAACCCGGTTGGGCGTTCGGCGAGGTCAGCCAAGTGACGGCCGGACCGCCCGCCATGCCGTCCAACTCCGCGACCGTCACCCACTCGCCGGCCGGTTTCGTCTGAAACAGACGAGCCAACGCCGGCTCGAAGCGCTTGCACGACACCAAATCGGCGCACCGCTCGGTCAGGCGGTCTTCGTCGCTGAGTTCGTCCATCGCGTCACCTCACTGCGCCATACCCTTGAGGCGCTCGTACTCCTCCGCGGTCGCCGGACGTATTGTACCGGCGCGGAGCCGGGCCTTGTGGGCCGAATCGGTGCGCGGCTGTATCGATGTGACGTGCTCGCCGTCGGACTCGATGACGTGCTCGCGGGCGTTCGACCCGCGCACCACGTATCGGCCGTCTTCGGGTTGGACGAACACGTCGCCCGGCCCGGCCCGTTGCACGTCGTTGACGACACGGCCGATCGGCCGCCCCTGGCGCGACCGCAACTTGGCGTGCGCGCTGGGCACGATCGCCGGCGGGTCGGGAGGGCTGCTTGCGTCGTCGGGCGCGGGCGACATTGGCGGAGCCTCAGCCCTTCGGCTTGAACAGATCGCTCCGCCGCAGCCGCAGCTTGTTCAGCCAGTACGAGCCGACCGACGTGAGCGTCTGGATGCCGTACTTGGTGCTGCGGCGGAAGTTGATCTGGCTGGCCTCGTCGAAGTACCGCACCGGCACCGGGATGTCGCCCAGCCGGAACCCGAAGTGGACCGCCTGCACCAGGAACTGCGTGTCGAACACGAAATCGTCGCTGTTCCGCTCGAACGGGATCGTCTCCAGCACGTTGCGGCGGTAGACGCGGAACCCGCTGTGGAACTCGCCCAGGTTCTGGCCGAGGGCTAAGTTCTCGAACATAGTCAGCCCGCGGTTGCTGACGTACTTCCACCACGGCATCCCGCACTTCAGTGCTTCGGCCCGGCTGCGGACGCGGTTGCCCAGGATCACGTCGCAGATGCCCAGCTCGATCATCCCGACCGCGTGCGGGATCACCCGCGCGTCGTACTGGTAGTCCGGGTGGATCATCACCACCACGTCGGCCCCGTGTTCGAGGCAGTACTTGTAGCACGTCTTCTGATTGCCGCCGTACCCCTTGTTCTTTTCGTGGACGATGACCGTCAGCCCCATCTCGCGGGCGATCTGCACCGTGTTGTCCTTGCTCCCGTCATCGACCAGCAGGATTTCGTCCACGCACCCGGCGGGGAAGTCGGCGATGGTGCGGGCGAGGGTCCGCTCGGCGTTGTACGCGGGCAGCACGGCGATGATCTTGTGCGCCCGCGGCGGGGTCACCTCGTCCGGCTTCAGGATCCGATCGACGTGGAAGATTTCCTGGTCGGCGCGGAACGACGGTTCGGACAGCAGGGTGGAGGGCATTGGGGTTACGTCGGGGTGCGTGGCGGGGTGTGGGTCCAGTATACGACGCCGAACCGCGCGGCGAATTCCCGAAATCCGTGAGTTCCGAACCCACCCCCGGCCCCTCCCTGCAGGGAGGGGAGGAAGAACCCGGCGCGCCGCTGACGTCGTTCGCGCGTGAAGGGCTTTTCTCCCCTCCCTGCAGGGAGGGGCCGGGGGTGGGTTCGGAAGCCGTCAGCGCCGCAGCCGGTACGGCACTTCCAGCCCGTGCCGCTCCATCAGTTCGGCGTCGGCCAGCAGCGTTTCCGTCGGCCCGTCGGCGGCCAGCGCGCCGGCGTCGAGGACGAGCGTCCGCGGGCACGTGTCGAGTACCAGTTCGAGGTCGTGGGTGGCGATCAGCTTCGTGCCCGGCAGGCCGCGGATGGTGGCGATCAACTCCCGCCGGCCGCGGGGGTCGAGGAACATGCTCGGCTCGTCCAAGAGCAGCACCGCCGGCCGCATCGCCAGCACCCCGGCCAGCGCGGCACGCCGCTTCTCGCCCCCGGAAAGCTGAAACGGCACCCGGTCGCCCGAATTCGGCAGCCCGACGGCGTTCAGCGCCTCCGCCGCGCGGGCTTTCGCCTCCGTCGGCGTCAGCCCGAGGTTGAGCGGGCCGAACGCGACGTCCTCTTCCACCGTCGGGCTGAAAAGCTGGTCGTCCGGGTTCTGGAACACCACCCCGACCACCTCGGGCAGTTTCTTGCGGTGGTCAGCAACAGCCGGGTCGAGACCGCACACGCTCGCCTGCCCCGCGGCGCCCGGCAGCACCCCGCACAGCCGAAGGAACAGGGTGGTTTTGCCCGCCCCGTTGGGGCCGACCAGCGCGACGCACTCGCCCGGCGCGATCAGGCACGAGACGGCGTCGAGCGCGACGCGCCCGCAGGCGTAGCGGTGGCTCAGGGAGGAAAGGCGGAGTGCGGCTTGCGGCGGAGTCACAATACCAGCCGGTCCCACAGGACGAGCGCGGCGACGGCGGCGACCAGTGCCGCACAGCCCATCATATCGGCGGCCGTCGTACGAAACGCGGAAAGTGTGTGAAACGCGCCGTCGAACCCGCGGCACCGCATCGCGGCCGCGACCCGCTCCGCCTGATCGGCCCCGCGGACCAGCACCGCCCCGGTCGCGTGCCCGAGGGTGCGGTAGCCGTGCCGCGTCGGCTGCACCCGGAACCCGCGGGTGCGCATCGCCGTCCGCAGCCGCTTCATCTCGTCGGCCAGCAGGAACGTGTAGCGGTAGGCGAGCAGCGTGAGTTGCACCAGCAACCCGGGCACCTTCAGCTTGTGCGCGGCCGCGAGCGTGTGGTGCAGCGGCGCGGTGCCGAGCAACACCAGCGACAAGCAGCCGACCGCGAGGCAGCGGCAGAATACCGCCGTGCCGGCGGTCAGCCCGCGTTCGGAGACGGACACACCGACCACGTTCCAGCCTTCGCCCGGCAGCGTGAACGGCAGCACGAGCAGGAACGGCAGAGCCGCGAACGCGAGCACACTCAGCCGGCCGCGGAGCCAGTTCCACGGCAGCCGTGCGGCGATCAGCAGCAGCAACCCGAGAGCGAGCGCGGCGACCGCGGGCGCGACGTGGTCGAGAGACGCGACCGCGCCGACTGCGACGAGTACCGCCGCGAGCTTCCAGCGGGCGTCCCAGCGGGAGAGGGGGGAGGGCGGGACGGGCCGATTCCGAAAAGCAAGTGTCATCGAGACTTACGCGGCGGCGCTTCGGGCGGGGCGGCGAACTCGGCCCGCAGTTCGGCCTCCGCTTCGAGCCAGTTCTGGGCGTCGAGGCCGTGCGGTCGGCCTTTCCGCACCCAGATTTCATACGCCCGCGCCGAGATTTTGTCGTGCGGCAACTCGACCGGCTCCGCGACGAACATCGGCGACAGCGGCACCGCGGCCGGTGCGACCGGGACCGCGGCGGCGCTCGCGGGCGCGGCGGTGGTGTTCTCGTCGTCCGGTTTCCGCCGCCGACGCAACCAACTGATCATGCGCGACTCCTCTGAGTGGGCGACGACCGTTCGCACCGGCATCTTAGCATATTCGTGCGAATCGGTCAGTGCGGCAACGTCGGGAGAATCGCCCCTCACGAAACCTTCGCGCTCCTCAACGAAACACGGCGTCACCGCCGTGACGCCGCTTGGGTTTTTTATGCACACTTTGGAGTTCAGCGGCTACCGAACAGCCCGATGCTGAAATCGACGAGCTGCCGGTTGTCGCCCGGAGTTCTGTTGAGAGGAACCACAAAGTCCAACTGCAGGCCGACAGGGCTGATCTGGGGTATTGAGATGGTCACCCCGCTCACCGGCACGACCTCGCCCGGCTTCTGCGGCTGTGGCATCACGCGAACCGCCGGCACTTCGGGAACCGTCACCGCGGCCGTCGGGACGAGGTCGGTCAGCGGCATTTCCTGGACGCGCGGGATCGGCGGCAGTGACGCGCCCGACGGCACCATCGGCTGCGGGCGGCCCAACTGCTGCGGGGCGATCAGGTCGCCGCCGCCCGACGGCATCAGCGACCCGCCGTACGCGCCCGACGGCGGCAGCGCCCCGCCCGGCGGCCCGGCGGACATCATCGGCGGCGGAGCCTTCACCGCCTTCAGCGGCGGCAGCGGCGTGTCGGTCAGCGGCCGGTAGCGGCCGCCCAGGTATGCCGCCGGCTCCGTCTCCATCGCCCCGTTCGCCGCCTGCATCCGCACTCCGCCGACCACCAGCGCGTCGGCGTACGGGCGGAGCGTCAGCGCCACCGGCGTCTCCTCCAGCAGCTTCTGAAGCTCACCGGTCCGCTGCGCCATCTCCCGCGCCACGCCGTCGGGCAGGTCGCCCTCCGAGCGGATGTCCAGCCCGGTCACGAGGCCGACCGCGGTCACCCCGTCGCGGGCCAGGTGGTACTCGACGGTGAGCGTCAGGTGCCCGGTCGCGGTCTTGCCGCCCTCGGTCTCGTGCGCCTCGCTGACCGTCAGCGTGAAGTGGTCGGCGTCCACCTTCAGCACGCACCGCTTGCTCCCGACGTCGCGCACCCACGCCCCGACGTGCTTCGGCTTGGACGCGGTCGGGGCCGGAAGCTCCTGCGCCGCGAGTTCGCGCGGCAGCGGGAACGCCGCGTCCGGGACGAAGACCTGCGGGTAGTGCTCCAGGTATCGCGGGCTGGGCAGCGTCATCCCGGCGACCACACCCTTATCGCGCAAGAGGTCGCCGAACGCTTCGACCGCCATTTGCTTCGTCGAGTCGGCCGGAAGCGTCGCGCCGACCGGCCGCACCGGCTGCGCCGGCGGCGCGGGCACGACCACCAGCGGCGGCGGGCACGCCAGCACGGCCGGCTGCGGCACTGGCGTGGCGAAATCGACGCCGACCCGCTCCAGACCGTCGGCACCCACCGTGACCGTCTTGACCCCGACCGCCGGGAGCGGCACGCCCTTGTCGCACGCGGCCCCGACGGCGGTTCCGAGCGCGACGCCGACCACCGCTCCGCCCGCCGGCCGGCACTCCTCGCACCGGGCCGTCTTGGCCTTCGGCGACTTCGGCTCCGGCACCTTGCCGTCCTTCGCGAACGTGTACACGCCGCACAGGCCGAGCAGTTCCTTCTTCTCCCGCTCGAACCCGGACAGCTTCAGGTGGCTCAGCGACAGTCCGGCCGACGTCATCTTCGCGCGGAACGAGAACGGGTGGTCGATCAACTCCTGAAGCGCCAGCGCCGTCTCGACCAGTTCCGTCTTCGCCGTCTTGTCGTTCAGCGGGGCGACCTCCGCGCCGGTGATCGCGCCGTGGATCAGGCCGTCTTTCGTGAGCGCGTAGTGAGCGGTCATGGTGACCGCCGCCTGCGCCTCAAAGTCCGTCGCCTTCATCGTCATCTCATCGCCGGCGAAGGTGACCGCGACCACCCACGTGCCCTGCTCGCGGTACCACGTCCCGCTCAGCCCGGTGCCGGTGTGGGTGGCGCACGAAGAGCACGCCGACGCCTTCACCGCGGCCGTCGCGGTCGTCACGTGCCCGTCCTCGTGGACGACGAACGAGCCGGTCGGAATCGGCGTGGCCGGCACGCGGAACCGCGGCGGCTCGGGCATCGGCATGACGCGGCGCAGCCCGCCCGGCCCGATCGCGAACACCACGTCCTTCGGGCCGCTCGACTGGCACTCGACGCACCCCGGCGCCGAATCCTTCGCGAGCTGGTACACGTCGTCCCGCAAGGTTTGCATCTGGATGGCGACGTAGTTGCGCTCGCCGGGCGTCAACTTGATCTCGAAGCGCTGGGCGGTTACAGCCCGGGGCATCGGCGCGACGGGCAGCGGTTGCTGCGCGCCGGCCGGGGCGGCCGCCGCCAGCAGCAGCGCCGCGGCGACACGCGGGACGGTCCGAATCGACATGCACGCTCTCCCTGGGGGTAGGAATCGGTGCGGACGTGGGTGAACAAACCCGGCGGATGATGCCCACACCCGCCCGAACGCACAACCCCAACGGGGGCGCGGTTCCAGGTTCCAGGTTCCAGGTTCCGGGTTGAAGACAGAAGGCCGTTGTTGCCTGTCTTCAACCTGGAACGTGGAACGTGGAACGTGGAACCTGGAACTCGGAATTCGAAACTCGGTATGATGCCGGGATGTCAACCCCCGCGGTCGGCCGCCTGGCCCCGTCGCCCACCGGCGCGCAGCACGTCGGCAACGCCCGCACGTACCTCACCGCGTGGCTGTCGGCCCGGGCACAGGGGGGCGCGGTGAAGCTCCGCATCGAGGACATCGACTCGCCGCGAGTCAAGCCCGGGGCAGTCGAGCAGGCGCTCGACGACCTCCGCTGGCTCGGGCTTGACTGGGACGGCGAACCGGTCGTTCAGAGCGCGCGGCTGGCCCACTACGAAGCGGCGCTGGACGTGCTCAAGCGGCAAGAGCTTGTGTACCCCTGCACCTGCACGCGGTCGGACGTGGCCGCGGCCGCGAGCGCTCCTCACGCCGGCGAGGAGGTAACTTACGTCGGTACCTGCGCGCTCCGGCGGGCGGGCGACGCGGAGGCACTCGCGGCCGACGGGCGGCCGTTCGCGTGGCGATTCCGCATCACCGACAGCCCGGCGTTCACCGACCGCTTCGCCGGCGAGCAGCACATCGACCTGAAGAGAGCCGGAGGGGACTTTGTCGTCTGGAAAAGCGCCGGGACGCCGGCGTATCAGTTGGCGGTGGTGGTGGACGACGCGGCCGCCGGGGTGACGGAGGTGGTGCGCGGCGACGACCTCATCCCGTCCACGCCGCGACAGCTTCTCTTGTACCGTGCGTTGGGGCTGACCGCGCCCGAATTCGCGCACCTGCCGCTGGTCGTGGGCGAGGACGGCCGGCGGCTGGCGAAGCGGCACGGCGACACGCGGCTGAGCGCGCTGCGGGCCGACGGGGTGTCGGCCGAGGCGCTCGTCGGGCTGTTGGCGTGGTCGTGCGGGTGGCTGGCGCGCCCGGAACCGGTCGCGGCGCGCGACCTTCTGCCGCGGTTCGACCTGCGGGCGGTCCCGCCGCGGCCGTTCGTGCTGACCGCGGCGCTCGTCGCGTCCCTCTGAGCGTTACCGGCTCAGTCCCTCGCCGCCCAGCGTGTAAGCGCGGACCGGGTTCACCGGCTTCGGCAGCGGTTCGAGGAAGTCCTTGAACGGCGTCTCCAACACCCCCAGCCCGCTCTTGGCGCCGACCGCCAGCGCGCACCACACCGCGTCCTCGGTCCCGGCGAACAGGGACGGGACGGCCGACTGTGCCAGCAGCGACGGCAGGAAGCGCCCGTCGCGGCCGTCGAACAGCAGCAGCCCGCGGTCGAGCGTCAGCCCGCCGAACGACGTCGTCCACACCGCCCCCCGCGGGTCGCCGGCCGCGTCCGGCAGGCGGTAGTAGATCGGCGCCCCCTTCTGCGTCAGGCCGACGACCACCCGCTCCGGCTTGTCCTTCTTGGCGTCGCCGGCCGTCTCGAAGGAGTACAGCAACCGGCCGTCGTCCGCGACCGCCAGCGCCAGCGACCGGCCGACGTCGCCGCCGATGTTGAACGGCGGCTTCGCCGGGGCCAGCCCGGGCTTGGCCTCCAGTTGGTACACGATCCCGCCGACCGCGACCGCGACCGTCCCGGCGTCGTTGCGGGCGGCCGCGGTGCCCGGGGCGACCCGGCCCGGCGCGCCGTGCGGCGGGATGAACTCGTTGATCGCCTTGCGGGCGACGATGTCGTACAGGTGGACCGCCCCGGCCGTCGAGACGGTGACCACCAGGTTCGGGTCGGACGTGAGGAACGCGGCGGCCAGCCCGGCGGCCGCGTGCGGGGTGCCGAAGTACGGGTCGATGCCGTCGGCCAGCTTCCGCTTGTCGCTCACGTTCCACACGTGCAGCCGGCCGTTGGGCGCGGCCAGGAACCGCGACTTGTCCGCCATCTTGGGCTGCGCGTACACGTCGATGATCGGGTTCGACTGGCCGTCGCCGTCGTACTCGATGCGGGCCGTCGGCACGAAGTTGTCGTTAGACCCGTAGGTGTCCAGCGCCAGCCGCTCGCCGGTGCCGCCCGCCCCGGCCGCGGTGCGAACGACCACGAACGTGTCGGCCTCGGCGTCCGGCGGCGGGAACGCGCGCACGACCTGCGCGAGCGGCAGGGCGATGGACACGACCCGCTTGAAGCCGTCGGTCTTCTCGCCCTTGGCCTTGGGCGGGGGGCCGAGGTTGAGCGCCGCGACCGTCTTGGGCAGCGCCGCGACGGCCCGCTGCGGTCCGGGGTCTTTGGGCCGCGGCGACGGGCCGTCAACCTTCGGCGGGTTCGCCTTCGGATCGACCTTCGGGTCAACCTTCGGCCCGATCTTGGGATCGACCTTTGGATCTGTCTTCGGGTCGGTCTTCGGATCGACCTTGTCCTTCTTGCCGTCGGGCCGCGGCGGGTCGGGGATGGACGGCCGCGGCGGGTCGGGGATCGCGGCCGGCCCCTTCGGCTGATCGGGCTTCGCCGGGTCGGCCGGCGCGACGCCCGCCGCGGCGAGTCGCTCCTTCTCCTTCTCGGCCGCCACCCGCGCCATCTCCGCTTCTTCCGCCTTCTGCTTGCGGGTGTTCTTGATGTACACGACCGTGGCCAGCACCCCCAGCGCCACCGCGACGCCGCCGATGAGCAGGGTCGTCATCAGCGCCTTGCCGGTACCGCTGCCCTTCTCCTTGGGGCTGAGGTATCGCGGCTTGTCTTCCTCCGCGTCGTCGCCGTCCTTGTCGTCCTTGCCCTCGCCCTTGCGCTTCTTCGGCTTCGGCTCCGGCTCCGGCTCCGGGTCGGTCGGGTAGCCGGCGAACGGGTTGTACGACTCGTCGCCGTCGGCCTTGCCCTTCGCCTTGCCCTTCCTGGGTGCGTCGTCCTCGTCGTCTTCGTCATCCTCGACGCGCTTCTTCTTGGCGCGCGGTTTGTCGTCCTCGTCGTCCTCGTCGTAGCGGCGGGACTTCTTGGCGGCGGGAGCGGCCGGGGCGTCGCCGAAGGCGAACATGTTGTCCGCCTCCTCGACGACATCGGCGACCGGGGTCGGTTCGGGCGCCGGCGGAGGCGGAGCGGGCTTGGGGGCTTCGGCCTTCGGCGCGGCCGGGGCCGGCTTGGCGGCGGGCGGCGCGACCGGGGCGGCCGCTTGCGGCTTCGGCGCGTCGGCCGGCTTGGGCGGCGCCGCGGGCGCGGCCGCTTGCGGCTTCGCGGGGGCCACCGGGGCGGGCTTGGCGGGCGCGGCCGGGACCGGGGCGGCGGGCTTGGGGGCTTCCGCCTTCGCCGCGCCGAACGCCGGCCGGGCCGCCGGGGCCGGGATCGGCGCGGACGGGGCCTTCGGCTTGCCGAAGTCGAACGGGTCGGCCGACGCCAGCGCCGACACCGGCGCGGCCGGCTTCGCGGGTACGGGCGCGGCCGGGGCGGCCGGCGCGTCCTCAATCAGGTCGGCCACGGGCACATCGGCGTCGCCGATCGAGTCCGCGACCGCCGGCCCGCCGGGGATGCGGAACGACGTCCCGCACGACTTACACCGGACCTTCTTTCCGGCCGTCCCGTCGGGCGCTTTCAGCTTGGCGGCACACTTCGGACACGGCACGACAACAGGCATGACGCCCTCGCGTATTCGGCGGTGCGGATGTGACGTTCAGGCTATCACCCGGCCTGTCGGGATGCAACCGATGCCTCGGGCATTGAAAAGGCGACGAACGGCGGCGCCGCGCCAGCCCGCTAGCGGCCCGACTTGCGCAGCGCCCGGCCGGGCGTCGCCCCGGTGTGCTTCTCGCCGTCCAGCACCACAACCCCGTTCACCACAATCAGTTCGATGCCGTCGTTGTACGCAAACGGCGCCGTGTACGTCGAGCGGTCGAGCACCTTCGCCGGGTCGAACACCGTCACGTCGGCGAACGCCCCCTCGCGCAGCGTGCCGCGGTCCTTCAGCCCGACCTTCGCGGCGTTCAGCGAGGTCATTTTGCGCACCGCGTCTTCGAGCTTCAGCACCCCGCGGTCGCGGACGTACACGCCTAAGACGCGCGGGAAGGTGCCGAAGTTCCGCGGGTGCGGGTTGCCGCGCTTGAGCGGCCCCTCGGCGGCGTACGCGGAGCCGTCGGAGCCGACCGAGCACCACGGCTGCTGAAGGGCCAAGTTCATGTCCTTTTCGTCGTGGTGGGCGAACACCGTCGGCACAGACCCACTCTCTTCGATCAGAATGTCGAACAGGATGTCGAGCGGGTCGGGCGGCGGCGACTTGCCCTTCTGCTTGGCGGCGATGACGCGGTCCATCGTCAGCCCTTCGTAGCTGCCGCGGCCGCTGACGAGCATCCGCGACCAGTCCCCGCCGACCGCGGTGTAGTGGTTGTACCACCCGTCCACGCCCTTCGTGATGTCCGTCTTCAGGCGCTCGCGCTGCTTGGCGTCCTTCAGCCGGTCGAGCATTCTCGCGGTGCCGCCCTCGTGCGCCCACGGCGGGATGATGCTGGCGAGGTTGTTGTTGCCCCGCGTGTACGGGTACACGTTCGCCTGCACGTTCACGCCCCGCTTGCGGGCTTCGTCGATGAGCTTGACCACCTCGGGCATCTTCCCCCACAGCTTTTCGTCGGCGATTTTGAGGTGGATGATGTCAACCGGCACGCCGGCCCGCTCGCCGACCGCGATGGCCTCTTTGATCGCGTCGAACACGCCGATTCCCTCGGTGCGGATGTGCGACGAGTAGACCCCGCCGTGCCGCTTCACGACCTTGCACAGTTCGACGAGGTCGTCGGTGGTGGCGAGCGACCCGGGCGGCATCATCATGTACGTCGATAGGCCGAGCGCGCCCTCGTTCATGGCCTCTTCGAGTACGGCTTTCATCTCGTCGAGTTGCGTCGCGGTCGGCCGGGCGTGCGACTTCCCCATGACCGCTTCCCAAATGTTGTCCAAACCGACGTAGGTGGCGACGTTGACGCTCACACCTTCCTTGTCAAGCAGGTTGAAGTAGCTGTCGAGCGAAGCCCATTCGAGTGCCTTGCCGCGAGCCTTCAGCACACGCGGTTGCAGCTTGCCGCGGCGCGGGGCGGCGGAGTTCCCTTCGCCCAGGATTTCTGTCGTCACGCCCTGGCGGATTTTGCTCTGGGCGTGACCATCCTCCAAAAGCAGTTCGTCGGAGTGCGAGTGGATGTCGATGAACCCGGGCGCGACCACCATGCCCTTCGCATCGAACGTGCGCTTGGCCTTCCCGGCGGGCACGCGGCCGACCGCGACCACGCGGTCGGCTTTGATCGCCACATCGCCGTGAAACCACGGGTTGCCGGTGCCGTCCACGACCCGCCCGCCGGCGATGACGAGGTCGTAGTCCGGTTCGGCCGCGGGGACGAGCGTCGCGACAGCGGCGAGCGCGCACAGGCTGAGCGGCAGGAGGTGCTTCATCGGCGGGCCTCTGGAGATCGGGCCGGGTGGGTTGGCGTGATTGTAGTACCCGGCGGCCGCCTGTTATGGTGAGGGGATGACCGAAACCGAATGGCTGACGAGTGACAACCCGGGGGACATGGTCGCGTTCGCCGGGCGGCAGGGGGTGAGCGACCGGAAGCTGCGGCTGTTCGCGTGCGCGTGCGTCCGGCAGGTGTGCAACGACTTCGTCCCGCCGCTGGTGCCGCGGGCGGTCGCGGCGGCGGAGGCGTTCGCGGACCGCGCGATCACCGCCGACACACTGACCCGCGTCCGCGAGGCCGTGGCCGAGCTTGTACGCGAACTGGACGCGAACCGCCGACGCGGGTACTTCGACGACGTGCTGGGCGCGTGCATGTCGGTGTGCCACGCGACGTACCCGGTGTGGGAGATGGCCCAGGAGGCGACGCACGCGTGCGCGTCGGCGGCCGGCGACGGCCCGCTCCACGCCGACCGGCGGGTCATCACCCCGGCCGACCAGCCACCGGAGTACTTCGCCGAGCGGGTGGTGCAGGCGGAGTTGCTCCGCGACATCGTCGGCAACCCGTTCCGCTCGTCCGGGCTGGAACTGGAGTGGCTCACGGACACCGTCCGCGCGCTGGCGCGCCAGATGTACGACTCGCGCGACTTCAGCGCCATGCCGATTCTGGCCGACGCTCTGCAAGACGCCGGGTGCGACGACGAGGACGTCCTCGACCACTGCCGCGCGGACCGCGAGCACGTGCGGGGGTGCTGGGTGGTGGATTTGCTCCGAACGACGCAGTAAAGGCTCTGTCTTGACCTCCCCCCTTGAGGGGGAGGTCGCCGCCGGCTCTGCGGCGGCGGGTGGGGGGTAAGGCGAACGCGGAGTGAAGACGAACGCATCCGCCGGTGTCGCTTGCTTCTCTTCTCGCCGACGTTTACCCCCCACCCGGCTCGCAAAGCCTCGCCGACCTCCCCCTCAAGGGGGGAGGCGAAAGGCAAAGGGCATCGCGCCTCTTACACCGCCGTCAGCAGCCGGTACGCCACCGCCGCCAGGGCCGCGCCGCACGGCACCGTGCTGACCCACGCGAGCAGGATTTCGCCCGCTTTCCGCCAGTGGACGCGCCCGGCGGACGCGCCCATCCCGAACAGCGCGCCGACGCTCACGTGCGTGGTGCTGACCGGCAGGCTGTGCAGGCTCGCGGTCGTCACCAGCCCGGCGGTCACCAGGCTGGCCGCGAACCCCTCGCCCGGGTTCATGTCGGTCACCTTCTTGCCCAGCGTTTCGGCCACGCGGTCGATGTCGAGCAGCCCGCCCAGCGCGACCACCACCGCGACGACCAAGAAGCCCCACTGGGCCTCCAACCCCGGCACCGCGAGCAGCAGCGCGGCCATTTTCGGCGTGTCGTTGAGGCCGCGGGCGAAGCTCGCCGCCCCGGTGCTGGCGAAGTGCAGCACGTCGAGCACGCGCGAGCGGCGGTCCGGCAGCAACCGGGCCGCGCGGAGGAGCAGGTAAACGACGGCCCCGGCGACCGCCGCGACCACCGGGCTGAAGAACAGCGGGTACAGGAACAGCTTGCCGAGCGCCGCGAGCCGCACGGCCCCGCCGCCGGCCAACCCGGCTCCGACAAGCGACCCGACCAGCGCGTGCGTGGTCGATACGGGGAACCCGAAGCCAGTAGTTTCAAGTTCGGCGTTGAGGAGTAGCGGGACGCATGGGTTCCCTTTGAGATGGAGGTAGCCACACCACCATTCGAAGGAAGCTCCCATGCGTCCCGCGCCCCAGTTTATTCCCCGCGATC